>Ga0334890_1000054_pt1 | contig 195123 bp, 174 predicted proteins | sample GraSluR1_MG_3_FD_207220 | JGI IMG/M metagenome (GOLD analysis project Ga0334890, IMG submission 207220) | Sludge microbial communities from methane-producing bioreactor in Wageningen University, Netherlands - Granular Sludge_31_08-R1 | ecosystem: Engineered > Bioreactor > Anaerobic >...
ATCCCGCCATCCTCATTAATTAAGGTTATTCCCGCCTAAAACAAGGGAGTCCAGAGGGTATAGGGGACCCCATGTCAAGCGGACCGTGGAATAAATGCGACCGGGACTATTCAAAACCAGATTGTTGCCGGCGATATCAGCTGAATTTGTTTTAGGACCGGATCATTTACAAGGATATTCTCCATAATTGGGGGTTTAAGCCGAACCCAAAGCACACTTGCTCCGGTGTCACCGATGAGCTCCACTGCCCGGTGCGATACATTAGTACCGGGCCCAAGCAGTATTACACTTAGTGCGGCGGCAGGAACATGTACTGTACCGCGAAGATCGGTAACAGTGATAGCGTTGTCCTGCCTGCTAACTAAACAGCGCTCCAAATATAAAAATGATATCCGCTCCCGCATAGTAGGCAAAGCCTGAAGCTCAGGTCGCTCCATGCCGGGTATCCTGCTCACAACTACACCCTCGCAATGGTCAGCAAGCCGCAACCATAGGCCTTGGCCCGCCCGATCCCACAGGTTAGTGTGCTAAGGAACAGCGTTGAATCCGTAATCTCAAGAACACCCTCGAAAGTTGCTATACCCAGCGTCACTCGGTTGCCATGGCGTTGGAACTTCCTTACTTCCTGCTGCACAACCCGAAATGAGCCTTCCTCCAGGCTAAAGCCGCAGTTTGCTGCGCGCTGGAACAGCCAATGTTCTTGCTGCCGCGCAGTAACATGGGCGTATACTTTGCCCCTTTTAATATGTTCCTGTGTCTGAAGATCACCTGCTCGTTTGACGCTGTGTACAGGGTTGGCTCGCAATCGAAACTGCCATCGTTGCTCTGTCTCAATCCGCTCCAACAGTGGTGTGTAGCTTTTGGTCTCCCATTTTTGTTCGGCGCCTGGCCAGCCAAATTGCTCTACAATGTGCGAAAAATCTGGTTTTCTGTTGCTAAGAACCAGAAGGTAGAGTGCATTGCCCAGGCGGTCAATACGCCAAAGATTGCGCCGAGTCTTTTCTAAACCAGCAGGAAAACTGCTTTCCACTGCGGCGTGCAGTCTCTGTAACGAAGCCAGGGCGTTCATCGTGCTTTTCCTGCGTGTATTCAGTTCAATCCGTGACAGATACATACTATTCCCCCCATCCAGCCATAGCATCATGCTCTGTTGGCAGTTCTGTAGTCTGTTGTGTCATCGGTATGGACAGCGCGTTAGCGGCATCTATAACCAGGCGAAAACCATATTTGCGATGCCGTTGGGAAAATGAGAGCGGTAAATCCCGTCGCAAAAAAGCATCTTGCTCATTAGGTTGAGCATCGCAAACGATGGTTAGTTTGACCTGATCCAACTGCTTTCCTTGAATTGTATTCTTATACCATTCGCTGGCTTGCCAGGGCTCTTCCCCAATGGCTTGCCTGAGTGTCCGCTCCCTAAGACCCAGTACCAACCGACCAACCGGCGGACAAGAGCGCCGCCCCAAATAGAGCGGGAAAACCGGATTTTGCAGTGCCGCCGCAAGTTTTTGCAGTAAATCTTCTTCTCCTTCCAAACCAATCAGAAATACCGCGTCAGCCAAATAATAACGGGTTGTGACGAATGAGGCCTTATCATTTTTTTGCCGTGCGGTATGATAATCCCGCAATAATACTCCTGGTTGGTCAATACGCACCCCAAAGCAAAGCCCCTTTAAATCATCCAGATTCTCCGTGCGGCTGCGACCCAGCGCCGCAGCCAGCAAGCCAATCACTCCGCTTTTGGTTGGCTCTCTCGCGGTATCACGGGTATCGAATTTACTGGCAATACCCCAAGACTGTAAGGGCGCCGCCAAACGTAACAATAAGGTACTCATGCCTGTACCTTAGCCTTTTGCAAAAATCCACGTACAACTTCCTCTGTCCTTATTAAAAGTTCATAAAACTTTAATGAATCGCCCGAACCGGCAAGCTCATCATTGATAGCTGTTACAAATACCTTTTCAGGTTCTGCATAAAATTTTTCATACACAGTTTGCGCATACTTTGCCAGCACCTCGGTTGATTTTTTCTGGTAGCCACCTCCCCCCACCTTGATTTTGATAGGTGTCTCAAATGCACCCACCAAATTGACAGGCTGATTGCGGCGGATAGTAACCATCACCGCATAAGGAGGAGTATTATTGGCAAACGTGTTCTGTTTGCCGGTGGGCATGGAGCAAACAAAAGAACGGATAAATTCCTTGACGGCCTCTGTAGCAACATTGGTATCACCGAGGTTCTTTTTCAAATCATGGACAGCAACTGTTGCATAACGATAAAGAGTGGAAGAATTAAACTCAACCGTGCCGATCATACCTGCTCCCGGCTGATCCTCTGGCGAACGGTCGTCCATTGCCGTAAAATAGTCATATTCATTTTCGACCTTATGGGTCGAGATCGCATGGGCAACCTGAGCAGAAGCATCAACCTTCAAGTCCGGAGCTGTTGCTACCATTCGGCCAAACAAAGCTATATCAACTGTGCAACCATAAGTCAGACTTTGACTTACAGTTTCTTTTTCCGGTTTTTTATCTGTTTGTATCCAGTCTAAAGCAAGTTCTGCAATCTTTTCTACTTGTGCAGACGCTAAGAAAAGCAATACCTTGCTGTCATCAGATTCTTCTTCACCTTTTTTTGCTTTTTTAGTTTTCGGGACAATAGGTTTCTTCGAATCTTTTGACGCAATATTTATAGTGTCCTGCGCATATTTCTGTGCTTTTTCCCCATCAATAGTATTATCAAGAGATATAATCTTCTCGGCAACCCAATCTACGCACAATCTAGTACGCTTACCAAGTTCATTTTCGTTGAACGATTCTTGGAACATCTCCCTCATAGCGTGTTTCCAGGCCTGGGAGGAAACCCGGGCACGGCGTACACCGCCGTAAACAGCCGTCTTGGGGCTGCCGGTATCATCCCGGTTGACACAGCTTGGCGGCAGAGTCTGGATTACATGAATATCTACATAAACACGGCCTTTCGGACTATTCATTACGAAACCCCTCCATTTTCTTTCTCAGTATGCAATTGCGCGATGCGATAATAGTCCTCGCCCCAGCGCAGTCGAATCCGGTTCCTAACTTCATCAAACTGATACCAATATAGATCCTCGGCAAAGCGGGGGTAATCCAGGACAATATCCCCTGCCCTGAGTAATTGGATCAAGCCACGGGCGTGGTGCGCAAACTCCGTGAACTCATTAGCTGTTGACACCGCATCAAAACGCCGTTTGATGGCGGGTTCACGATCTTTATCCTTTTTTACAACCTTTTTTACAAGGTATCCTACGGCAGCACCCAAAGAATTTCCCGTTTTTTTGCCCCCGGCTTCACCGTCAACGCTCATAGGATGGTCTTTACCCTGCTGATGCAGCGCAAACAGCGTCAAAGTCGTGTAAATCGCCCATACAGCATAACTGGGCTCATCACCTTTACCGTAAAGTTCTTCGGGCATATCACTAAATAGAATTTCAAACAGTTCCGGCACTTCTCCCGGTTCCTTACCAATTCCCCTGCGCAGCTTAGCTAGCATAGCGCGGCTCCAGGGCCCCTCCGTTAATAGGCGTTCTACTTTCCGACGGGTTAGCATTTTGATTTGGTAGGCCTGGCTTCTTTGCTTTTTCAAATCCTCAACCTCCTTTCCCTATGGTACGTTTGATATTGGAACTAAATTTCACCAATGCGCCCGGCGCGGTATAGAGCTTACCTTTTTTGTCATCTTTGCCTTTCACCCATCGGCCCACGATGCCTTTTTCTCCAGACTGATGTGTCATCTCTTCCCCAAGTTGCAGGAGAACCCGTCCGACAGTATCTTTCCAGACTTGCTCGGTCTCACCCATATCCGATTGTGCGGGATCAATATCGGCAAGCCATCTGCGAAATGGCACATCTAGACGAAAATAGGCATCAGCTTTGGCAACATTGCCGATACCCTTTCCAGCTTTATGATAGATACTATCGCTGTCTCCAGAGGCTTTAGCCAAATCGGCAGCAAGGTAGGCAAGTTGCGCAATACATTCCTCCGTGATGGACAGAAGCCTGATAATCCGCATAACCCACTCTTCCCCCAGTTTAGAAAGCATACCTGTATTGAGAGATAGGGAATCTTCAAATACATCCGTAACAAAAAAATCCTTATCACCATATTTCACGCTGGCTATCCGAAAAGTGATCGTATTGCTAATGAGACCCCGCTCTTTTAGTATTGATAACCAACGGACTATTCCAGGTTTTTTTAGATCGTCCCCGTCCGCAAGAAAGGAAGGGAAATCTCTCCACAATTGTTTAGAGGGATCATGACGCTTGGGAAGATACACATCTTCCTTTGAATCCTTCCTCCAAAGTGTCATTTGCTCAGTAATTGCGTTTTCTCTGGGAAAAAAATCCCCGCCCAATAATCTGTAACCTAAAACTCTGTTTGCTTCCCTTTGTAGGAACAGCCGGCGTGATTGTAGTGTAAGTATGGTAAGCTGATCCTGGGGAAGTACTATTTCTTCCCGTTCTTTAGTTCTTAGCTCATCAATTTCCCATGCTGCATTGCCATTGCCCCAGGGCTCGCCATTGTCGTTTAGTAAAACAAAATTCAACATAAGCGTCTCAAAAAGATCAGCGCCATTTGCATATATTAAACCTAGCTTTCCAAGCCATCCTGCACCGGGAGAAGGCATTTTTTGACCCCGGACCGAAGGTTTACTGGATGTATCATCAAAGGCATTTAAATACAGGAGCCACCTTGCTGCCTCTGCATAGGATATCGAGCGTTTCCCATCCCCAGTCCTAACCGGAAACAGCCTGACTTTGTTGCCACTCTCAGAAAGATTCCCCAACAGCTTCGCCGCGGTATAATCTGTTCCCTTAGCCAACCCCGCTACCTGATAAAACGGCCGCTCCGGATGAAAGAGGAAAAAGCGTTCTTCATAATGACACAAGCGCTTTTTTATTGGTCCAAGGGGAAAGCGATTGAGTTCCCATAGACTTTGCCATCTTTCTAATGCTTCCGTGGCATTATTGATGGTTTTTCTACTCCCTTGCACATCAGCTCTGGTGAAGGTTGCATACAGTGTCGCCAATAGCAGGCGTAGAATTGCTACGTCCTGAGTGGGCAGCTCTCCTGCAAGGCCACGGAATTCATGGGCGCGTTCCATCACTGTCAACAACGATACTTCTTCTGTTTTTCCTTCCAGGTTTAGTACCAAAATCCATGGTTCATGCAGTAAGTTAAAGACCCTGTCATGCATTCACATCCCCCTCTTCAATTTTCTTCGAAAGCATCCCATAGCATTGATCGTATTGCAAATGATACCCGCACAGCTCTGTGCTAAGCTGCTCATTGAGTACCAAGAATAATTCTCCTTTGAGCCAGGATGACTGCTGCCACGCGCGCAACTCCTGCAGCGAGATTTTTTCCAATTCCGCAATGGTCTGATCCAAATTCCAACACAGCTCACGTGGAAGTTGTATACTGCATTCCGCCATCGCCCGGGCCAGTCCCACTTCCGGCGGTGTGTCTGAAGGGATTTTTCGATCTTTGAATTTGGCCAGCCAGGGCAGCATGTAGTACCCCCCACCTCGCCGCTGAACAACTAAAACTTCCAGCGAATCTTCCGTATCGCGTACAGTTGCCTCACCACGTTTGCCGGATGGGTCGTCAGTAATACTTGTATCCAACCAACCAACTAAATTATCCAACCTCTTATATGGATCGGAAATTTGAAAATCATATGCCTTTGCTATTTTTTTAGCTATTCGTTGTTCATGCTTGCTTTTTGCCTCCCTATACTCTTCTAGTAGTTCCGGCCGCATTGGCAATCCCTCCGGTAGGTAGGTCCCTTGTACCAGCTTTGGAATATCCTCGGGTATTTTTAGGTGCGATGGAATTAACTCCCTAGTGTTCATTAAAAGATATTTGCCATAAATAAGCTCAGCGCCGCGGTCAAAGCCTGAATCGCTCATACTAACAAGAAAGCAGCGGGGCTGTCGTAGTTTAAACGGGCGCCGGCGAGGGTGCCGGTGCAGGCGGCCAATGCGTTGAATCAGCAAGTCCATAGGACAGATATCAGAGATTAGCACGTCAAAATCCAGGTCACAGCTTTGCTCAAAAATCTGTGTACCGACGACAATACAGCGCTGCGGGCGTTCGCCGTCAGCTCCAAGTTTTGCATAAAGCTCTTTTTCTTTTTGCGCCCGATCTACGGCAAGAAAACGGGAATGTAGGAGCTGGATCTGGTTTCCACCAAAGTGCCGGCTTAGTTCGTGCGCTATTTTCTGAGCGCGTTTTACCGTATTGACAATAATGCCCGCACAACCGCCCTCAGAAAGCAGGTCTTCCAAAACTGGTGAGATCAGTTCGTCGTCCAATACTTTAAGCACAACTTTATATGAACGCCGTTTACCAGCTATCTTTTCCTGGTGTACATCGTAACCCTTGGTGAAAGTGATAATCGGATAATTGCGGGTGGTTACCCACGCGGGCAACACCGTGATTTCCGGTTTTCCCTTGTCGAATATTGGATCATACTCTGGTGCTGTTGTGCTTTTTTTGTTCAAGTAGGCTTCAATCAGCTGTTGGCGTTTTTCTCCTGGCAATGTTGCGGAAAGAACAACCACCGGCACCCCATACGCACCCAACCAACTTAAAACTTTGTAAAGATATTGACTCATATAGGCATCATAGGCATGGCATTCATCAAGAATCACTACTTTATTGGCGAGTCCTAGATGCCGCAACACCAGGTGCTTTTGTTTAAGGCTGCCCATTAGCACCTGGTCAATCGTACCGATTACAAAATCGGCTAGAATACCTTTTTTGCGACCAGAAAACCATTCATGTACGATAAGGGCGTCGTCACTGGTTTCCTCGTTTTCCTCACCACCCACTTGAAAGCCGATCAGTTTTTCTGTTGTTTTGGGTATTTTATTATACAATTCATTGAGATCCGCCTTGCCGTGTGCAAGTTTTACTGCGTGTTTAACATCTTCATCCAGCCTTTCAATCCACCGGCAAAACCGTAAAAATAAGCCGTTGGCGCTAGCCTGAGTCGGGAGGGCAAAAAATATGCCGCTTCTTTTCGTCTTGTTCGCTAAAAGTTCTGCAGCTGCAAGGGCTGCCTCCGTCTTTCCTTCACCCATAGGAGCTTCTAGTATCACAATTCCAGGGCATGACACATCCCTTAGCAAACTCAACATTCCGACTTGCATCGGGCGTGGTATTTTAATCTCAAAACGTTTTTCAAAAAAATCCACACCCATCCATTCCCAGGCATTATCCGGACTCCAGCAATCGGGCAAGTCGAGTTTACCCCATGCAGCCTTTGCCCGCGCTGCGGAAGGTCCGGCACTTCCGGATAGATCGATGTGGGGGAAATATATTTCATTGCTGACAATCCAGTCTACCATGATTACCAGCCCGCTTAGCAGTGCTTGAGCTGTGATATCCGGTTGCCAGGACTGCGCTTCCTGCTCCGATATACCAGCAAGCTCAAGCGCATACGCCAGCAACCTTTTCTGCACCTCCCTCCAGGCCTCCTGACCCTTATCCCAGCCCAGGTCGCTCTTGTAGGCCGTACGAAGATCGTACAATTGCGCATTGTTTGGGGGTTGGCCGTGATGGCCGCCAAGAATGACGGCAAGCTTCCGGGAATATCCATGTTTCTCTAAAATTAGTTGCGAGGCCCAATAGTGCCTTGCTACCCTTGGATGAACACTATTTGAAAGCGGCAGTCCTGCATCAACTATTTGCCTGCGAAGATTTTCGTCATATTCTGTACCCCTAAAATTACCCTGAAATGTTGGGATTGCCTTGCCAACGTCGTGAACTGATGCAAGAAAGACAAAACACGGTAATGCCGCATCTTCAAAATAGGCAGTTTCACCCTGCGACTTGGATATCCCCCGGGCAACCACACGTTTGGTGCAGGAAGGAAGCCAATCGCGCCATAATAATCTGGCAATTTCCGCTGCGTCAGATATGTGTACCACGAGGGGAAGCCACTGCTCATTTTGATAGTTCCTGGCTTTCTTTCCCCAAAGGGCTTTCGTCTGCCAACCCAACATCACAGGTCACCCCGCTTTTGACGATATTTTCCTATATCATCTATTCTAATAAAAGTTACAGATTTAGGCAAGGTAAAAGCCTTTTCGAAAAATAATCGCTCCCTTCACCACATTAGCACATAAATTTATTAAAAGGACATCGTCTAATACGATGTCCTTTTAATAAATTTCGTTTACTCCTTGATTTGGACTGAGTTTCCGTTTGGAGGCAGTCTTTAAAGCATAATCTGATATAGCATCGTAAATATTCTGCTAACCGCGAGTCAGGGTTATTTTTTCGAAATAGGCAATCTGCGGTGTGAATTCATTAATATTATCCAAAGCAACTTCTTTTGTTACAGGCTGTAAGCAACCGCTTTTTTAGGAAATAGGTATAAGGTAGGCTGGGACAATATTATGTTTTAAAAAGCAGCCCTCGCCCTTTACGTCCAATGGGAAAATTACGGGTTTAGCAACGTCGTGCAAAAAGACAGCCGGCCTTACAATCAGGGTCGGCATTATCGCTTGTATATCCGTCTCCGGCAAGAAAACCAAATAATACGGAATATGCCATGCGGTCCACACACAGCCGACGATGAGATACAGCTTCCAGTCATTTAGATTTAATTTGAGAAGCTGGGAAGTCAGGTAACCGCACCTCCCCGCCTGAGTATCTGTATTCACGCGGTTCATCGTATCGTGTAAGGCCGTCCTGATCATTAATCCTTTTGTTCGGGTTAAAATTGTACCTTTCTACCCTCAAGTATCTCATTGGTGGTGCGCATTGCGCACATTTTGCCGCACATCGAACAACTGTGCCTGTCAGCGGGTGGCGCGCTTTCAAAATAGTATCGTGCCTTTTCGCTGTCCAACGCCAAGTTGAACATTTCCTCCCAGTCGAGGCGCCGGCGAGCTGTGCTCATTTTATTGTCAATATTCCGCGCGCCCGGTATTCCCTTGGCGATATCGGCTGCGTGAGCGGCAATTTTACTGGCAATGATACCCTCCCGGACATCATCAAGATCGGGTAGCCGCAAATGCTCGGCGGGAGTAACATAGCATAGAAAATCAGCCCCGCTGGATGCCGCTATTGCACCGCCGATAGCCGAGGTAATGTGGTCGTAGCCGGGAGCAATGTCAGTGACCAACGGCCCCAATACATAAAAAGGCGCGCCGTGGCAAAGGCGTTTTTGCAGTGTCATATTTGCGGCGATTTCATTGATAGCCATGTGACCCGGTCCCTCAACTATCACCTGCACATCACGCTCCCACGCCCGCTTGGTGAGGTGGCCAATTTCAATAAGCTCGCCTATCTGGGCAGCATCGCTGCCATCGGCAATCGAACCGGGTCGCAGGGCGTCTCCAAGACTGATAGTGACGTCGTATTCCCGGAGAAGCTCGAGTAACTCGTCGTAATATTCGAAGAAGGGATTTTCATTGCCGGTCATTTCCATCCAGGCAAAGAGTAAAGAACCACCGCGCGACACGATGTTGGTCACCCGCTTCTCGCGTTTGAAAAACTCCACCGCCCGCCGGTTGATACCTGCATGAATCGTCATGAAATCTACGCCCTCTTGGGCATGCGCCTCCACTACTTTGAAAAAGTCTTTTACTGTGATGTCAGTGAGTTCTTTTTCAAGGTAACCGATAGCATCATACATTGGTACAGTGCCAATAATGGATGGGGACCGATTAATAAGCTCTCTGCGAAAGATGTTGGTTTTGCCGAAGTTGCTCAAATCCATAATGGAATCGCAGCCGAATTTAAGCGCCAACCGCACCTTCTCCATTTCCACGGAATAGTCCTTACAGTCTCCTGAAATACCGAGGTTAACGTTGACCTTAGTTTTAAGTCCGCTGCCTATCCCTTCGGCCGATAGGACGGTGTGATTTATGTTTGCGGGAATCGCCACTTGTCCCTTTGCCACCCACTGACAAATTTGTTCGGCGGGGATATTTTCTTTTTGTGCTACCGTGGACATCTCCCTGGTAATATAGCTTCTTTTTGCGGCCTGCATCTGTGTTTTATAAGTCATATCTTAATTTCTCCGTTTCTAAAAGATTTATAGAAGTAGGTAGTGGGTCCGTGGCTACACCCTATCGGCTGCGTGCTCGATAGCGGCGGTAACATAGTCTTTGGCCAACCCTACGGCCTCATTCACTGAGTAGTCTTTTGCAAAATTCGGTCAATTGAGCGTGGTATTTTCCGACACCGAATATATAACTGATCAGCTGATTGTTCATACTTGAACCCCCTTTCAAAAAAAATAGGGATGCCCTCCGCCGAAACAGAAAGCACCCCTGTATGAAATAGGGCGCTTCGCGTAAAAAGTCAAAGCGCCCTCATCCTTAAAATGGATGATTTGCTTCCCTACGTCGGTCTTAACCAACAGGTTCAAAGGGTCAGGTTTTACCTTCTCAACTCCGAAGAGTCCCCCCGCAAACGTGTATCATATTCGGTTATGGGATCATTGCAATAAAATAAGCCTTCCCGCATCAGGAAGGCTCAAACATTCACAATGTTGTTTGAATGCTCCCTACGCCGGTCTTAACCAACAGGTTCAAAGGGTCAGGTTTTACCTTCTCAACTCCGGAGAGTCCCCCTGCGTAACTTATAGTTTAGCAAAACTTATGAAAGAAGTCAAGAAATTCTTGTTGTGCGGATAACTAAAAAACTTCTCCCCCTCAACGGAACAAAAAGGAAGCAACCATGTCTTTTATATGCTTCTGGAATATGCCATACCATACTTGAACATTTCACACAACTAAACTTTAATGTGAAACCGACACTCATCGTCTCCCGCAAGAACGCTCTTCTCCATAACCACCTCAACGACGCGATCCAATCCGATGGCGAACTTGTGTTTAATATTGCCAAGCGTACAAAAACACAGCGTTTTTGAAGCACCCTCAGTATTTTCGTTGACTAACGGGCAATAGCATTGGTCAAAAACCACATAATACTCGCCGTTCTCGTTTCGGAGACGCCACTGACGACAGAGGTTTTCCAGAAACTCCTCTTCATCGCGGGAGTATCTTTTGATCTGCCGGAGCTTTTCATCAGGAAGGTGGGTGAATGGACACTTTTCTCCACATGATTCCATGATTGCTGTTCGCGCAGATACATCCACCCGCTCATCCAGAGTCTTCATCAATTGTTTGATCCAAATATTCGTCTTCATATCTCGTCCCCCTCAACACCTCTGCAACAGGTCCATTGCATGGAAGTAATAATAAGACTAAACATTTTAAATTTCGACATTCTTGTTCTAACCCGTACAGGTTCTTGGTTCTCGTAGTGATCTATTTTTAAGCTGAAACCTCCAAGATGTCAAGAATGAATTTGACATCCTCGATACTTGTCACTTTGAAAGCTTCGCCCTTGGCCTTTCTGATTTTTTGAAAAAAGTACGGCGGCATGTACGGCACAGCTGGTTTCAATTTGCCGTCACCAAGAGGTAATTTGCCAAAAAACCTTTGATAAGGGGTTTAGAGAGCTATGAATCCGGCATTTGGCATTTTACAACAGACAACTCCATATAATATAATAAGTTGTGGGTGATTATAACAGCATATTATTTTGACGCCTAATTCTTATGTTAAGAAGCGGGGGACCCATTTTTTAGGGGTGAATCGATTTTGGGAACCACAGGTCCGACAGCCGGGTTTTTTAGGTGGAAATTTAGCAAGTCATCAATCCGGCCTCCGGCGACCAGCCTTTAGAAATCGTAGGGCTATCTCTGGCCCGAATCCGTCAGCTAACCTCGCAGGCGTACAAGAGGAGAATTGGGCTTGCTATATTATGGCCGGATCCTTCCGGCCATTTATTTTTTGCCTATCTTCCTTTTTATCCATATTAAGTAATGTTATTACAATCAGTTATCCAAAATTGAATTGGAGGTGGCAACATGAGTATGAGTACACAACACTTGTCGTTTAAACCGGGGGAGCGCGCGGTCTGGTTAGATTGGCGCCGGCAATTACGGAACAGGATCCGGTCGGTGGAAGAACTGTCCAGGTACATTGATTTAAGCGATAAGGAAAAACAGTGTGTGCAAACGGCCGGTGATGTTTTTCCCATGGCCATTACTCCTTACTATGCGTCCCTGATCGACAAAAAAGACCCCGAATGCCCCATCCGCAAGCAATGCGTTCCAGATTCCCGGGAGTTAATCAAAGGGAGCTGTGATCTGGAGGATCCCTTGCACGAGGACTCCGATTCACCCGTACCGGGGCTGACTCACCGCTATCCCGACCGGGTGCTGCTCCTGGTAACCAATGAATGCGCTATGTACTGCCGTCACTGTACCCGCAAACGCAAAGTGGGTGACAACAACACCTGTATTGGTGATGGGAATATTGGCCTGGGGATAGACTACATTAAGAAACACCCGGAAATCCGCGACGTCCTGCTCTCGGGCGGGGATCCCTTCATGCTCTCCGCCACCCATTTGGAACGGATCCTGCGCAAGGTAAGGGAGATCCCTCATGTCCAGGTAATCCGCATCGGCACGCGTATTCCGGTAGTTATGCCGCAGCGGGTCACTTACGAACTGGTTAATATGATCAAAAAATATCATCCGGTCTGGATCAATACCCATTTCAACCACCCGCTTGAATTCACGCCCGATTCCATGCGCGCTCTGGCCAGGCTGGCCGACGCCGGGATCCCCCTGGGCAACCAAACAGTTTTGCTCAGGGGCGTCAACGACTGCCCGGCGGTGATTAAAAAACTCACGCACCTCCTGGTCAGAAACCGTGTGCGCCCGTATTATCTGTACCAGTGCGATTTGTCACGCGGCATTGAACATTTCCGCACTCCGGTAGCCAAAGGAATAGAGATCATGGAGTCTTTGATCGGCCACACCTCCGGCTTTTGCGTTCCTGCTTACGTCGTGGACGCGCCCGGCGGGGGAGGCAAGATCCCCGTCCTGCCTAATTACCAGTTGTCCATGACCAGTACAAAAACAGTGCTGCGCAATTACGAGGGTGTGATCTGTGTTTATGAGGAACCCCAAAATGCTGAATTTGTTTGCCCGGAGAGCTGTACAATATGCAAAGACCCCAATGTGACGCGGGAACCTGTCGGACTGCAAAAGCTCCTTGATCCAAAAAAACGGGTAATCAGCCTGATACCGGAAGGAAACCTCCGCAAGGCTCGCTACGCCGTTCATCAGGGCAAGGCTCATGGCTGTTAAAAAAATTTTGGCCATGCCGGTCCGGGATAGCTGGGAGGTTATTACAGGAGGCGGCTTCAACTGCCGCGTCCTTATATCTCCGTTCAATAAGCGTATAACTGTTTACAAGTTTAATTTGACCCGGGGCTGTGGCGCGGCTCAAATGCTGCAGGCCCTGACAGAAAAAGCAGGGGCGCAAAACCTGGACAAGCTCTGGCTCAAGTCCGCTCCCAAATGGGAGAAAAATTTTTTACAGGCCGGGATGCAGTTGGAGGCATCCATTCCCGGGTATTATCTGGGCAAAGAGCCGGCCCTGGTCTTTGCTAAATTTCTGCGCGCCGAAAGACAAACCCCGGCAAACAGCAGGGGGGCCGGGCTGATAGAGAAATTGACCTCATGTCCCGTCACGGGAACAGGGAAAAAACTCCCGCCGGCCAGGATAACGTTTAAATGGGCGCAACAAAAGCACTGTGCGGATTTAGCCAGGTTGTTCAGCAGGGTTTTCTCCACATATCCTTTCCCTGTTTCCGACCCCGACTACATTAAGCATACGATGGACAACGATACCTGCTATATAACGGCCTGGCATAACGGTGAACTGGTGGCCGCTTCTTCAGCGGAGACTAACAAGCCGCAGAAAAACGCGGAGATGACGGACTTTGCCACACTTCCCGCATGGAGGGGGCGCGGTCTGGCAAACCATCTCCTTTCCCGGATGGAATCCCGCCTGTTAGACGAAGGTTACAAGTGTCTTTATACCCTCGCCCGCAGCAGCTCGATAGGGATGAACAAGGTGTTCGCCGCCTCCGGGTACAGCTTTAACGGGGTATTAATCAACAATTGTAACATCAGCGGGGATTTTGAGGATATGAATGTGTGGTCAAAAATGTTTGCAAGATGAACGCCCTGGAGGTATCTGAGATACACCGCAGCAGGTGGAAAATAGGTGTGTCCAGCTAATCTGTGGCCTTAATTTTTGGGCCCGAATTTAGGGGGCTTCTCACATTAATAACGACCGCAAAACGCAGGAACGGCCTAAATACCAGCTTTTCAGACAAAATAAAAACCACCCACCGATAAAATTCTTTTATATCAATAGATGGTAGATAATCTGGTGGAGGCCGTACCTTATTGAAACCAAAGTTAATAGATTCCACAAAACAGCAAAAAGAAGCCGGTAATATTATCACATTTCCCGGGCGCTGAACTTAGAACTTTTACCAAAGCCCGCTCACCTGGCATGTGCGGCTTGCACATGCCCAGGTTCGCGGGCTTTGGTCCTGAGTTTGGGTTGTCAGGTAGATGTCAAGGGTGGATAAGGTAAAGTCAGCCCTCCTTCTAAAGACGCCCCGGAAAAGTAAGAACGTTCCCGGTATCTTTTTTTTCCAACCTTAATTGCCTTTGCTTGAGAATTTCGTTTATTCTCTCAATATTGCCGCCGTCGTCCCCTTCCCCCGGGGTCAACTCCACATTAGCGTTTTTAACATAGTGGAATAAATCCAAAACTTGTTTAATTCTATCAGCGTCGTCCTGCCTATCGCTATCAGAGTAACACCCGTAACTCATTGATAACGCTTCGTATATGGCAAATATCTCGCCTTTTGACAACTTAACCAAACTTCCACTCCTTCCTGGTTTTCTCGTTGTTTCCCAATGGCTCTTCGCCCTCGACGAAACTGATAAAATCTTCTTCCTCACCAGCCGCACTGGAAAGCTCTTGGGGTTCCCGCCCATTACCGCCGACTCCCGCGGATTTTGCGTCGAAACCAAAAAGGTTGGCCTGGATCGGGCTCAGCTCCGCCAACACCTGTTCATTGGGCCTAAACTACTTTAACTCCAATAAATTATCGTCGGTAAGTTCAATGTCCTCCAGGATTACCCGGATGGACTGCGCCCATCCGTCAGTCAGCACCCTATTTACGATTTCAATTTTTTTAATTCTCGCGGTAAAATCTGCTTTTCTCATTTCCTCCTCCTTATTTTACCACTCTTTTTAACGACGTCATATTTATATTTTCCGCCATCAAAACCGCACTCGCTGCAATCCCGCTCCTGTAATTTGTTTTTCCTGCTGACGGTGCATTTGTTTATACACCCTTCAAACCTAAACCTACAGCGGCAGATGATAGTCTCTTGCATCTAACTTTGGACCACCTGCCGCACCACTACTTTCGCCCGCTCCGCAGGGTCACATTTGCGTTCAGCCAGGATCCGCACCACCTGGCGGTCGTCCACGTAGGCCACTTTATTCAGCCCGTCCACGATAGACTTGACGCAGTTGTCCAAGTCCGGTACGGTGCCTCGCCGACGTCTCTTTTAACAAACATAGGAGTATCCATAGTAGCAAAGCGCCCAGGCCAGGTAGGAGAAAACAGCACGATGGCCCGCACCCAGCTCATCTCGAACAACTCGGCTCCCATGTTACAGCCATTTGGTTGTCTTCCCAACCATGTGACCGGCATTTTACATTCCTCCCGTTCTACCATCAAAAATTTGCAAGATTGTCACCACTAGATTATAAGCCGATCAAGGCGGTTAACCAATAACCAGGGGTGTCCGGCTACCTATAAACATCTTTTCTATGGCTTACGCTAATCATAATCACAATTAGCCGGCCGTCATCTATTTTAGCGACGAGCCTGTAAGCGCCGGTGCGATACCGCCAATAATTTTTTTTATCACCAGCAAGGGCCCTGCCTTGTTTTCTTGGTTCTTCGCAGTCCACCAAGTTGTTTTTTATCCAGGAGAGGATCATTTTTTTTTGCGGGCGTTCAATCTTCTCCAGGGCCTTGCTTGCTTTATTTGTGAATACTACCTTATATTTCATCTTCAAACCCCAGCTCGTTTACTACCTGAGTAAAGGTTTTATATGCGATTTTGCCCTCTTTTTCCGCGGTTTCATATTCCGCTATAATACGCAAGTCGTATTCTTCTTCCAACTTTTCAAAGAAAACGGCTTTAATAGCTTCCGACAGGCTAACACCGAGCCAGTTGGCGTAGTTTTCCATTAGTTTTTTTTCCTCTTCGGACAGTCTTAGGGATATATGAGCCATAGTCAAGGCCTCCTTGATCATTCAAATGTAATACAATTGTATCACACTCTGTTGTAACCGGTAAGAAGGGTTCAATGTTTTTTAGCACAGAACAAGGGGGCTTCTCACATTAAGCAACCAACGTGAAAAATGGCTTAATTGAACGCAAGAACAGCAAAAGCAAAGGCTAAAATTCATTGTCAATAACCAGCTTTTTTAATACTACCCGGCATACAAATCAAGAACCTGGACTCAAAGCATGCGTGATCTATTAGCAAATTTATTACTTACTGGAACATAATCCCTGGGAATTAGCCTTAACCCAACTTGACAATGGGCGTTTTCTATGGACGTTAGGATCAACCCCTTCTTCCATTAAAAACAACAGGAGCATGGTGGGATCATCATCAATATCCAGTTTTCCATGTAGCAATCCGCCCTCCCTTCAAAGTCGGATTATACGTTTATGACTACCGTTTTATCTATCTGTCACTTCGGGCCAACTTGGTCCGAAGTTTATCCGGCGCATTACTTACCTCTGCTTCCAGAATTATATTCGCCGCGTCTATGGCAAACTGCATATCCTTTTCGCCAAGTTTAGCCTTATAATACTTCTTGTTCATATTAACCGCGTTCATGCTTTCAAGCAATTTCGTAGCCTTTGCATGGGCTATCTCGGCAACGCTTTTATAACCTCCCTCATACATGGTTCTTGCGGCGATTGCCCCTATGCCGTTAATTCTGACAAGGTTGCACAAGCTATTTATTTCTTGCAGTTCGTTGGCCTCAACGCCCATTTCCCGGCTTACTATGGATATGTTGTTGGGATTGATTGCCAAATCATATACATCTTTTGATGTCCTTATGCTCTTATTCAACAGAATAGAGACTGTATTGGCAGAAATACCGGGAAAATCAGAAATCGGTACTGGTTTCTGCTCCAGACTTCCCATTTCTCTTTTCAAAATAGTCAGGTAGTTTTCAGGCACACCTGTCTTTAAGGCAAATGCGAAAAGCCGCTGGGCCGAAGATATATTGTTTTTAAGTTCAGCCAAATTATGAATACCGGCGGCCGCCATCTTATGGAAATTCTCTTCAAGATTTTCTAATAATATTTTTCGACCCGGCAACAAATTTTGTTTATTTAGAATTTCCATATATCGGAGGATGGGTACTCTATTCAAATCAACGCTGTACCCCATGCAGACTAATCACCTACTTTCACTTATAATACTACAATAAAGTATTACTCCGGAAAATTAAACTCCTGGCTCCAATCGAACCCTGTATTTTCCTCTACATAAGCCGGCCAATGCTTGCACCAGGACGGCATTTCGACATCCCTTACGCGGTCTATGGAGGGTTGGTATGGCTTGATATCAAGAATAGGCGTGCCATTCTCAGCATCAAAATCTTCAACTTGCAGTCTGTGATTTTCTTTGTCGATTTTAACGAGTACACATGACGTAATTCCTATGGGGTTCGGTCTGACAGGCGATCTGGTCGCAAATACGCCTATCTTTTCCGGCCCTTTTGTATAAGGCTTATCCAGAACATAATATTTTCTTGTTTCTTCACTGTCGTATAAATGGAACCACCAAACAATCTGTATGTGACTGTACTCATCCAGTCCCAACGTTGCGGGAAAAACTTCATTATTCAGTTCAATGAAGCAATTCCTGTCTTCAATTTTCACCTCTCCGATAGGGTTGAATGTAACTGACATAATAATACCTCCTAAAATAGATTAGAATTATGCTTTGACGAAAAAGGCAACTTGATTCCAGTTGATGGAAACAAGACGGTTACAATATCTTATGATGAAAAGCCAGGAATCCAAGCCATTGCAAACACGACTAAAGATCTTCGTCCCTCTATCGATCATGGTTTTGTAGGAAGGGACAGCGAGCACATACGTCTCCGAACAGTCATTGAATTCCTGAAAATAATTGATTTGAAATATACGGAAGGCGACAAAATCCGATTGGTTCTTGATAACCATTCTGCACACACATCCAAATAAACAAAGAAATATCTTGCTGCAAAACCGGGACGTTTTGAGTTTGTATTCACACCTAAGCATGGTTCATGGCTTAATTTAATAGAAAGCTTTTTCGGAAAGATGACAAAACAGTTTTTACAAGGTATCAGGGTCGATAGCAAAGAAGAACTTGTTAATCGTATTTATCAATATATAGAAGAAGTAAACGCTTCACCGGTAGTATACCACTGGAAGTATAAGATGTGAAATAGCATTATAATGTGCACAAATTATTAGCGGATGTTATACTAGTTAACGATGCACACCCCCTGCTAACTTTCAACGATTACCCTTTCTAACACCATAGAAAAATAGTAGAGGGGTTTTTATCACTACCAAAACAACATGCCATGAAATGATAAAAGCCGCTCCACCAGAACGCTATAACGGCTTTATTACCAGCTTTTCAGGCAAAACAAAAACCACCCACCGATAAAATTCTTTTTATCAATAGATGGTAGATAATCTGGTGGAGGCGGGGGGAATCGAACCCACCGTCCGGAAGACCGACCACAGGAGTTTCTCCGAGCGCAGGCTATAATTTACATTTCGGTCCGCAGGCGCTTATAGCCAAGCTCCGTTGGAACTATCTCGATGAATCTTACTTGAACCCTCCGAGAATTGGGTTCAAGCCAGCCCGTTTAAATGACCCCCTGGCCCGGGCCACGGGCCCAGCGCGGGTAGGAGGTTAACTGCAATTAAGCAGCTAAGGCGTATTCGTTATTGGCAATTAAATGTTTCCCACCGTTTAACGGGCTGATGGAACCCCGGCTCGCTCCTCCTGCCACCGCTTCCCCCGTCGAAACCAGTGCGCCCCCATAATTATATTATTGGGTTGTTTCATCCAGGTTAAACGTGACAATAAGTTTTAATTTAACTTTTTATTCTCTGCTGCCACCACCTGACACCGGTTGATCCCAACAAACTCACGCTATCAATTGGTTTTAACACGCCAGGCGTTGCATTGCAGTTAATTAGTATTGCAATTTATTTGGTATTGCAGTTTATTTTTTAATCGGTATGCCCCGCTGTTGGCGATGAAAACTCACATCAAAAAAACGCGGCAGCACAGCTAAATAACGCCACAATGCTGATTCCCAGTCTAATAAGCCCTGGACCTCTCCTTGGCGGCCCGTTCCATTTCCCGCCGCGCGTCCCGGGCGGCAATGTCTTCCCTTCGGTCGTAGAGCTTCTTGCCTTTGGCCAGGGCCAGCTCAACCTTGGCCAGGCCATTCTTGAAGTAGACCTTCAATGGAACCAGCGTCAGGCCCTTTTCCCGGGTTTTGCCCAGAAGCCGCATGATTTCCTGCTTGTGCATCAGCAACCTGCGAGTGCGCTTGGGTTCATGGTTAAACTGGTTCCCCTGGGCGTAAGGGCTTATATGCATATTATACAGCATCAACTCGGCGTTTTCAACCCGGGCATAGCTGTCCTGGAGGTTGGCCTTGCCGGCGCGCAACGACTTAACCTCGGTTCCGGTCAGGGCTATGCCGGCCTCGTAGGTCTCAAGGATGTGGTACTCGTGCCTTACTTTTCTATTTTCCGTAACGGTTTTGACTATCATAACGGCTCTCCTGAAAAAACAAACCCTTTCCGGCAAGGTTAAGGGCTAAGGTGAACACAATAACGGCAACAGTTGTTTTAAGTGTGCAGTGTAATTATAGCATCCCTTTGCGCTTTGTCAAGAACGCCGGCTCACAACCATAAAATAAATTACAATTATTGCCGGTATGGCCGCCCCGGATCTGTGCCGGCGGGCCGTTTTCAAGCCGGCGCCTTCCTGCCCAAAAATTTTACAGCTTCAGCTCCCCGGCGATCCCCTGCATGGCCTCCAGGCCCATTTCCATAAACTCTTCCAGGGAAAGGCCCATTTCCTCGCAGGCTTTCATTGTTTCCCGGTTGGCCCCCCGGGCAAAGGCCTTCTCGCCGAAGCGTTTCAAAAGGAAAGGGACATCCACAGCGGCCAGCTTCTTTTCCGGGCGGATCAGGGCGCCTGCCACGATAAAACCGGTCAGCGGGTCGGTGGCAAAGAGGGCCTTGTCCAGCAGGGACAGGCGGGGCAGGCCGTGGTAATCATTGTGCACTTTAACCGCATAGACGATATCCCCGGGCAAACCCAAGTCATTGAGCATTTCCGCGCCCTCAATGCTATGTATTTCCGGGGAGTCTTTGGTCCGGTCGTAGTCGATATCGTGCAATAGGCCGGCCAGACCCCATTTTTCCACATCCTCACCGAAATGTTCGGCAAGGCGGCGCATAACCGCCTCTACGGCCAGGGAGTGGTTAAACAGGTTCTTATTGGTCAGGTTTTTCTTCAGCAACGACAGGGCTTCCATTCTGTTCAAAGGATGACGCTCCTTTCTGCATGTCCTCGGGTTTGACTTTTAAAAATTTGGCAGCGGCCCGGGCGGAAACCGTCCCATCAGGCAGTTTTATTCTGGCCTCCATTTGAATCAGCCGGCCCTTTTCCGCTGTTCTTTCAGCCTCAACAATCAGCTTCATCCCAACTGGCGTGGCGGCGCTGTAGCGGGTGGTCATTTCAGCGGTCATGGTGACAAAATTTCTGGCCCACAGCCACTGGCCCATGGCCTCATCCAGCAGGGTGGCAAGGAGGCCCCCGTGAACCACGCCTTTCCAGCCCTGGTGTTCGGGGGCGCCTGTGAAGGTTGTGCGGGTCAGTTCCCCATCCTGCTCAAAAACCAGTTTCAAGCCGATGGGGTTGCGGGAGCCGCAGCCGAAGCACATACCTTCATCACGCAGGGATTTGTGCATATCCTTCCCCTCTTTCTCCAATTCAGTCCCCTGTTTATTTTACTAGAACAACCTCTTTTTAGCAACTTTTACCGGGGATATCCCCGGCGCTGCTTCACCCCCCGGACGCCGGGGGAACAGCCTTGCCTACCGTTGCAATCAATAAAAGCGCTTTACTCCCTCTCCTGGATGCCGGGGGGACAGAAAAAATTGAATATTAATCAGTGCCGTTGCTCCCCCTACCCTGGCCACCGGGGCAGCAGCAAAAATATACGGAAGCAGATATGGAGATGAAGCCCTTGCCCCCAGTCGCCGGGGACAGCCAAATAAGGGGCGCCCCATTTGGTCCACATATCTCCTTTCCAGGCCGCCGTCCTCTCCTTCTTTTCCCCTGAGATCAGACAAGCGCCGGATTCCGGCGCTTCTAAAAGACTAATTTATTTTGCCATATCCCAAAATTTGCCACCCTTTTTTAACCGGGTTGTATTTTACCAATGTGATTCTACCGTGCCGGCGGCATTGCTTTTAATGATGGTTCCGCCGGTCACCCTTTCATTCTGCGGTACTGTTACGCCCTTCCTTGTTCCCGCTCATCCGCATTTCGCGCTTCGCACTTCCGTGCCCTTCTGTTTTTCTATCCCGGGTACCCCTTATTTACTTCCAAAGCACCAGTAAAAGGGCCGTTGCCGCGAATAATGAGGCTACTATAACAGTAATCTTGCTCAGCAGTTCGTCCAGACCCTTTTTTTTACCGCCGAATATTGTTTCCGCCCCACCAGCGATGGAGCCGGAAAGACCGGCGCTCTTGCCGGACTGGAGTACCACTGCGGCAATCAGGGCAAGTGCCAGAAGAACATGAAAAACCATAAAGATAATCTTAACAACTGCCACGAAACTCACCTCCCCGGCACGGCTGTGCCGAAGCAATTATACCACAGGTTTATAAACCTTGACAATTGGAAGCCGCAAATAAAAGGCTGTTAAAAGCCCACCCCGCCAGAAGTTAGAAGCGAAGGTTGTAAAGGTTTTTAACTCCCCTGAATACGGCCAGGTCTCCCAGTTCCTCCTCGATCCGGAGCAGCTGGTTGTACTTGGCGACCCGGTCCGTGCGGGCGGGGGCGCCGGTTTTGATCTGCCCGGCATTTGTGGCTACCACCAGATCCGCGATGGTGGTGTCCTCCGTTTCGCCGGAACGGTGGGAAACCACAGCGGTGTAACCGGCCTGCCTGGCCATTTCCATGGCGTCCAGGGTTTCGGTCAGGGTACCGATTTGGTTTGGTTTAATCAGTATAGAGTTGGCCACTCCGTTTCTGATTCCCCGGCCCAAAAGTTCAGTGTTGGTAACAAAGAGGTCGTCCCCGACGATCTGCAGCTGTTTCCCCAGCCGTCCGGTGAATAACCGCCAACCGTCCCAGTCATCTTCGGCCAGGCCGTCTTCGATGGAAATAATAGGGTATTTGCCGGCCAGCACGGTATAGTAATCGATCAATTCCTCCGCGGTGCGGCTTCTTCCTTCGGCCTCAAAGACGTATTTGCCGTCTTTATAAAACTCCGTGGCGGCGGCGTCGATGGCCAGCCCCACTCCTTCGCCGGGGGTGTAGCCCGCGGCCTGGATGGCTTGCATAATGAGCATGAGGGCCTCTTCGTTGGAGGCCAGGGTCGGGGCAAAGCCGCCCTCGTCGCCCACGGCGGTGTTCAACCCCTTGGTTTTAAGCACGCCCTTTAATTTGTGGTAAATTTCAACTCCCATCCTGCAGGCTTCACTGAAACTTTTGGCGCCCACGGGCATAATCATAAATTCCTGGATGTCCACATTGTTGTCGGCATGCTTCCCGCCATTTAATATATTCATCATGGGTACCGGCAGCACCTTGGCGTTGGCTCCGCCCAGGTACTGGTACAGAGGCAAGCCCAGGGACCAGGCGGCGGCTTTGGCGGCGGCCAGGGAAACACCCAGGATGGCGTTGGCGCCCAGTTTGCTCTTGTTGGGCGTGCCGTCCAGCTCGATCATGGCCCTGTCGATGCCGATCTGATCCGTGGCGTCGTAGCCGGTGATTTCCGGCGCCAGGATATCGTTGACGTTTTCAACGGCCTTCAGCATCCCCTTGCCGGCAAACCTCTCCTGATCGCCGTCCCGCAGTTCGACAGCCTCCCGGGTTCCGGTGGACGCCCCGGAAGGAATGGCGGCCCTTCCCATGCTTCCGTCTTCCAGGTAGATCTCAACTTCAATGGTGGGGTTGCCGCGGGAATCAAGGATCTCCCGGGCGATAATTTCTTCTATGACAGTGGACACAGGTCATTTCCTCCTTTTGTTTCAAAAAACGGTTTGTTCCTGCAGCAAGTTCATTAATTCTCTAACTTGCGATTCATTTTAAGCAGCGTAGATCCCGTCATCTCTTCCGGTTTGGGCAGGTTCAACAGATCCAGGATAGTGGGGGAAATATCCTCCAGACTGCCGGAACGCAGGCTCAGGCCGGACGTGTCCCGCCTGATCAGGATAAAGGGAACGGGGTTGGTGCTGTGGGAGGTGCAGATACACCCCTTTTCGTCCAGCATTTCGTCCGCGTTGCCGTGGTCCGCCGTAATCAGGACCGTACCTTCCTTTTCCAGCACGGCCCGGACAACTTTGCCCAGGCAGCAGTCCACGGTTTCCAGGGCCCGGACCGTTGCTTCCATATCCCCGGTGTGGCCTACCATATCCGGATTGGCATAGTTCATGATAATCACGCCGTATTTGTCCAGAGCCAGCTGCTCCAAAAAATTTTCAGTAACCTCCGGCGCGCTCATCTCGGGCTGCAGATCGTAGGTAGCCACTTTGGGCGAAGGCACCAGGATGCGTTCCTCGCCGGGATTGGGTTCTTCCACGCCGCCGTTGAAAAAAAAGGTGACATGGGCGTATTTTTCCGTTTCGGCCAGGCGGAGCTGGGCAATACCGTGCCTGCTCAAAACCTCCCCCAGGGTGTTGTTTAAGGCCTGGGCCGAAAAAGCCACCGGCGCTTCAATGGTCCTGTCGTACTGGGTCATGCAGGTAAAATGCACTTTCGGATAGCCGGTTTTCCGGCTGAAGCCGGTGAATTCCCTGTCCACGAAGGCTCTGGTAATCTGCCGGGCCCGATCGGGCCGGAAGTTGAAAAAAATTACGGCGTCCCCGTCCTCCACCCGGGCCACAGGTCCCCCGGCGCTGTTCATAATTACGGTGGGCTGAATAAATTCGTCCTTTTCCCCCCTGGCGTAGCCCATTTCCACTGCTTCCAGAGGGGTCCCGGCCTGGATGCCCTCACCAAAAACCATGGCGTTGTAGGCCCGCTCGATCCGTTCCCAGCGCCGGTCCCGGTCCATGGCGTAATAACGTCCCATCACTGTAGCCACGGCATATCCCAGCTCACTTAGTTTTTGCCTCATGGTTTCAAAGTATTCCCTGGCGTTGTCCGGCGGTACGTCCCGCCCGTCCAGGAAAGCATGGACAAAGACCCGGCTCAGATTTTGCCCGGCCGCCAGGTCCAGCAGGGCCAGAAGATGGCGGATGTGGCTGTGCACCCCGCCGTCGGATAAAAGGCCCATCAAGTGCAGGGACCTGTTGCTTCCCCTGGCATGCTCCACCGCATCCAGCAGGGCCTTGTTTTTAAAAAAACTACCGTCCCGCACGGCCCGTGAAATCCGGGTTAATTCCTGGTAGACAACCCGGCCGGCGCCGATATTAAGATGCCCCACTTCGGAGTTGCCCATCTGGCCCTCCGGCAGTCCCACCTCTTCTCCGGAGCAGGCCAGGACACAGTGCGGGAATTCCAGAAGAAATCTTTTATAGTTGGGTAGGTCCGCCCGGGCTATGGCGTTCCCTTCCACCCCGGGGCAAAAACCCCAGCCGTCCAGGATGACCAGCGCCAAAGGCCTTTTGCCTGAAGTCAAAAAAGGTACCTCCAATTATGTCACGGATCCGCCGGACCAGGCGTTAAAAATGCCGGCTGTTCCCTTTAAAGCGCTGAACATACCGCCCTGGGTCCGGGGTTCCGGCAGTTGGCCGGTCCACGCAGGGGCTTGCCGGGACCTTGGACTTTGGGGCCGGGGCCCCAATCCAGAACCTCATTACCGGCAGGCCGGGAACCGCCCGGGGGCCCGCCGCGATTGCACCCGCCACACCCCCGGATAATCAGGAACCCGCTAGCCTGCACCGGCGGCGGCTGTGATAATGCCCAGGAAGCTGTCCGGATCAAGGCTGGCGCCCCCCACCAGGGCGCCGTCAATGTCCGGCATGGCCATCAATCCGGCGGCGTTTCCCGGTTTGACGCTTCCGCCATACTGGATGCGCACCTTTCCGGCAGCCCCGCCGCCGGACAAATCCTTCACAACTTCGCGGATATAGCCAATTACCTGCTGGGCATCCTCTGCCGTGGCCGTTTTTCCCGTACCAATGGCCCATACCGGCTCGTAAGCAATGACCAGGCCGGCTGCCTGTTCCGGGGTCAGACCGGCCAAACCGGCCGCTGTTTGCTCCCGCACCACCTGCCCGGTAATACCCGCCTCCCGCTCTGACAGCTTCTCGCCCACACACATTATCGGAATTAGACCATGGGCAAGGACAGCCTTGATCTTGCGGTTAACCAGTTCACTGGTCTCCCCGAAAAACTGCCGCCTTTCCGAGTGTCCTATTATAACGTAGCGGCATCCGGCATCTTTCAGCATTACCGGCGAAATTTCACCGGTAAAGGCCCCCTTGTCCTCCCAGTGGACATCCTGGGCGCCAGCGGCGATTTCAGTGCCCCGCAGGGCTGCAGCCACCGGAACCAGAGCGGTAAAGGGAGGACAAACCGCCACCTCCACATTTTTAAACTTGGCTGCGGCTTTTTTTAATTCCTGCACGAAGGAAACTGCCTCGGGTACAGTCTTAAACATTTTCCAGTTTCCCGCTATGAGCGGCCTGCGGCCTTTCATCATTATTTCCCCCCTTCCTTTTTTTAGGAAGCCGGCCCTACTTATCTTGCAGCGCCACTACCCCCGGCAGCTGTCTTCCTTCCAGAAACTCCAGGGCCGCGCCGCCCCCCGTTGAAATATGGGTAATCCTGTCCGCCAGCCCAGCTTGTTTTATAGCGGCCACAGAGTCGCCGCCGCCTATTACAGTAATGCCTTTAACCTCGCTCAATTCCCGGGCCAGGGCTTCGGTGCCTACGGCAAAGGGCTTCATTTCAAAAACACCCATGGGCCCGTTCCAGAACACAGTCCTGGCTTTTTTCAAGGCCGCGGCAAAATGGCCCAGGGTCTCGGGTCCTATGTCCAGGGCCATAAATTCGGGGGGAATTTTATCCACGGGAACTGTTCTGGGCTCGGCATCGGGGGCAGCCCCGGGCGCAGCCACCACGTCCACCGGCAGAAGCAGTTGGCCCCCCCTGTTTTTAACCTTTTTCATCAAATTTTTAGCCAGATCGATCTTGTCGACCTCCAGCAGGGACTTGCCGATGTCGAACCCCTGGGCCTTGAGAAAGGTATTGGCCATCCCGCCACCAATAATCAGGATGTCCACCTTTTCTATCAGATTTGAAAGAACGGCAATTTTATCCGACACCTTGGCCCCCCCGATAACAGCCGCAAAGGGAGTTTCCGGGTTGGCCAGCAGCCGGCCCAGCATTTCCAGTTCTTTTTCCATTAAAAAGCCTGCCACAGCAGGCAGAAATTCAGCGACTCCCTGGGTGGAGGCGTGGGCCCGGTGAGCAGTCCCGAAAGCATCGTTAACATAGATGTCGGCCAGGGCGGCTAACATTTTAGCGAAATTTTCTTCGTTTTTCTCTTCCTCCGGATAGAAACGGATATTCTCCAGAAGGATTACATCCCCGCCCTGCATCTCCTCTACAGCCAACCGGGGAACTTCACCCACAGCCTCGTCCACCTTCTTGACCGGCCTTTCTATTAGTTCAGACAGGCGCGCAGCCACTGGATCCATTTTATATTTTTCATCTGCTTTACCTTTGGGGCGCCCCAGGTGGGAAACCAGTATGACTTTCGACTTTTGCTGAATTAAGTAATCAATGGTGGGAAGGGCCGCCCAGATCCGGGTATCGTCGGTAATCCGCCCGCTTTTATCCTGGGGCACATTAAAATCCACCCGGACCAGCACGCGCTTCCCCGCCACGTCAAGATCCTTAACTGTCTTTTTAGCCATATGCAAACACCTCTTTTTTGGACATCCCTGGAAAGCGCTGCCAGAACATTCACCCGCCGCCGTTGCCCGGCCCGCGTAAAAATGTTGTCGCAGCGCTTTTCTTCCTTTGGGAATAAATTGTCCTTAAAAACCCAACCTTATTCCCTTGAGGCCATGTACATCAGCAGGTCCAGCACTCGCTGGGTATAACCCCATTCATTATCGTACCAGGCGATTACTTTGGCCATGTTGCCGCCGGTAACCATGGTGGAGGGGGCGTCTATGATAGCTGAATGGGGATTGCCGTTATAATCCATGGACACCAGGGGCAGTTCACAGTAATCCAGAATCCCCTTTAAAGGGCCTGCCGCGGCTTCTTGAAAAGCCAGGTTAATTTCAGCGGCGGAAGCATTTTTAGTCAGATCCACCACAAGATCCACCACGGAAACATTGGGCGTGGGAACCCGCAGGGCAAATCCATTCAGCTTGCCTTGCAGTTCCGGAAGCACCAGGGCCACCGCCCTGGCCGCCCCGGTGGTGGTGGGGACAATGTTCAGATTGGCCGCCCTGGACCTTCGCATGTCCCGGTGGGGCATATCCAGCAGTTGCTGGTCGTTGGTGTAGGCGTGAACGGTGGTCATAAGCCCTTTTTCCAGGCCAAAATTTTCGTGAAGCACTTTGGCCACCGGAGCCAAACAGTTGGTGGTGCAGGAAGCGTTGGACACCACATGGTGCCGGGAGGGATCGTACTGCTCCTGGTTGACCCCCATTACAATGGTCATGCAGTCGCCCCTGGCCGGTGCGCTCAAAACAACCTTCCGGGCGCCGGCCAGGATGTGCTTGCCCGCTTCATCCGGGTTATTGAACCTGCCCGTGGACTCGATAACGAACTCGACTCCAAGCTCTTTCCAGGGTAAAAGCTCGGGATCTCCTTCAGCCAGCAGCAGGACTTCATGGCCGTCAACAACAATTGCCCGGTTGTCCCGGGCGCTGACGTCCGCGTCAAAGGTGCCGTGGATGGAATCGTACTTCACCATGTGGGCCACTGACTGGGCATAGGTGTCGGTTACCGCGATTCTCCGGGACTTATGATTGACAGCCATAACCTCTATATCCGGTCTTTTTAACGCGCTCCTCAGGACGTCACGGCCTATCCTTCCGAGACCATTAATCCCTATTTTCACCCCATTAGTACTACCCGCTCCTTTCATTAGTATACCTTATTAACCACATTCTATGAAATAGTATATACTTTAATTCTCGTTGCGTTGAATAGTTCCTTCCTTTTAAAAATATTTAACAGAATTACAGGGTACCGACCTGTTGTCAGTACCCCGGTGGTTGCAGTTATTTTTTCTAGTATCTCTTCCTCTGGCGGATGGCGGCGATCCCCAGTTCATCCCGGTACTTGGCCACAGTACGCCTGGATATGGTAATCCCGCCCCGCCTGAACATTTCGGATATCTGCTGATCATTCAGCGGGGACCGGGCGTCCTCCCGGGCTACGATCTCCTGCAGCATTTTTTTAATGCTTTCAGATGAAGTGGTGGTTCCGGCCGAGTTGTTTAAACCCGTGGAGAAGAAGTATTTCATCTCGAAAACACCCTGGGGAGTCTGAATGTATTTGTTGGAGGTAGCCCTGCTGACAGTGGACTCGTGCAGGCCCACCATGCCGGCCACCTTTTTAAGATTCAGCGGTTTTAAGTATTTTACGCCATGATCCAAAAAGCCCCTTTGCAGTTCAACCAGGCAGTTGGCGACTTTGTACAGGGTCAGTCTCCTCTGCTCAATACTTCTGATTAACCAGGCCGCCGCGTTTAGCTTGTTCTCCACAAAGCGGCGGGTTCTGGAATCATGGTTTTTATCCTTGGAGAGCACCGAGCGATAGGTCGCATTGATGGTAATACGTGGAATGGCCACATCGTTTACCAGTATAACATATTCACCCTCCACCTTTTCCAGAATGATATCCGGAATTATATAGCGGGAGCTGTGCAAACTTGTAAAATTGCGGCCCGGCTTGGGATCAAGGGTTTTTAAAAGATCCGCCGACCGCTGAACAGACTGTACGGTTATATCCAATTCCTGGGCGATTCTGTTCAGCTTGCCCTTGGACAGATCCACCAGGTGGTCCCTGATGAGCTTTTCCAGAATGATATCTTTAATTCCCAGGTACTTAACCTGAATTAAAAGGCATTCCTCCAGGTTCCTGGCGCCAACCCCGGGGGGGTCAAAGCCCTGGATTACCTTCAGCATATCGGCAGCCCTGGACTCGCTCACGTCGAGACGCAAGGCGACTTCTTCCAGAGGCATCCGCAGGTAGCCATGTTCATCAAGGTTTCCAATGATATATTCACCTATAAACCGGTCCTCCCCCTTGTAAAGGGTCAGGTTCAGCTGAAATAACAGGTGCTCGGAAAGGGTCATCGACTGGGACAGAAAATTTTCGTAACTGTATTCCTCCTGCCCCTGCGTCCTTTCCTGGCGAATTACCCCCAGATCGCTGCTGTCTTGAAAATACTCCTCCCAGTCCAGATCATATTCTTTTTTATCTAATTCTTCCTCCCCGGCCGGCTTTTCCTCTGCTTCAACCCCGGCCTCTTCCCCTCTGTCTACCCCCTCTTCCCTCAGCTCAAGCAAAGGGTTCTCCTCCAGCTGCTGTTCAATATACATGGAAAGTTCAAGCGCAGAAAGCTGCAATACCGTAATAGCCTGGCGCAATTCGGGGGTCATGATCAACCTTTGAGTTTGTTCTACATTAAGCCCATAACCCATGCGCATTGCGTTTTTTCACCCCTCAGAAGAAATGACAATTTTCGTTATATTTTAAATTCTCTAATGACCTGGCGTTTTCCTGCCCGGCTCGTCCTGATCCAAGAGATATTCGTCAGGTAATTGTTTCATACCTTAGACCGGGACAGCCAAAAAGATTTTTTTCTGACATTCTTTTACCGGCCTAACGACCCGGTCCAGTCCCCGCCGGCCCGGCCGCGAACCGCCGGCCCAGGGCCATTCCCGCAGTAATCGTCAGGGTAAGCCCCCCGGCGGTGATCAGGGCCGGCAGGGTCTGCCCGGCGGCAAACAAATCCGGGTGCAGCCCCAGGCCGTAATCCATAAGATCGTTGAGAACCATCCAAAAAGCAGTGAGCAGTATAACCCCGGCCCCTGGCCGGAGCTGTCTGAGGTAGGCAAATCCCTGCAGGGCCATGCCAAAGTGGGTCACCCAGAGCATCCCCTCGGTAAACTCCAGGGGGCCGCCCTTGAGCCAGTAATGGGAAATCATTACAACAGCCCAGATTCCATACTTAAGGGAAGCCGTCAGGGCCACAGCCTGAAACAGGATCCTGCCCGGGCCGGCCAGGCTGAGCAGCAGCGCCAGAGCAAACAAAGTGGTGGCAAGGGGGCTGTCCGGCACAAAAGCCCAGAAGTGCGGCGGTGTACGGGCAAGCTGTTCGTGGTACCAGTAATAACCGTAGACGGAACCAGCCGCGTTGATAACGATAAGGGGTAACATAAAGCGCGCCTGCCAAGGATTATGCCAGAAATGCCGCCAGAGCCTGATAACTTGATCCAAAATGAGCCGCCCTTTGAAAAATTTCTAATTAGTGCCTTGGGGGGAACCGGTCCCGGCATCCCCTCCGTCCTCCGGGCGCCCGGCGCCTGTCTCCCGGCGCCTGACCCTGGCGGGAACCCCCGCGGCCAGGGCCCCCGGGGGGATATCCCGGTTGACCAGGGAACCGGCGCCCACAATAGCCCCGTCACCGATCCGGACCCCCGGCAAGATGGTGGCGTTGGAACCAATTAAAACCCCCGCCCCAATCTCAACCGGCCCTTTGCGGTACTCCCGCACCAGGAACTCATGGGTCAGGACAGTCACGTTGTAGCCTATAATGGTATCATCGCCAATGGAGATGAGCTCCGGGAAAAAAACATCAAACATAGCCATCAGACCCACTGAGACATTCCTGCCCACCTGCATGCCCAAAAAGAAACGGTACAGTATGCTCTTTAATTCCAGAAAAGGAAGGTAGCGGCAAAGAGTAATGATTAAGAAATGCAAGGCAACCCTGGGGAGACTGACCAACCGGAACGAATACCGCATTGAGTTTTTTTCACCGGGAGAGGGGAACGATTCGTACTTCCTCATCCTTTGCCACTCCGGATTTGATCGGCGATTTCTTCGATCTTCCTTAAGCGGTGGTTGACCCCGGACTTGCCCAGCCTGGGCTGGATCAGTTCCCCCAGTTCCTTGAGGCTGGCGTCGGGATACTTAACCCGGAGTTCGGCTACTTCCCGCAGGGATTCCGGGATTTGCCCCAAACCTACGGTATCACTAATCAGTTCAATGTTCTCCAGATGCCGCACGGCGGCGTTGACCGTTTTGTTCAGGTTGGCTGTTTCGCAGTTAACCAGGCGGTTTACCTGATTGCGCATATCTTTGAAAATCCTGGCGTTTTCAAAATTAAGCAGCGCGGAGTGGGCGCCCACGAGGTTTAAAAAATCGATGATTTGCTCGCTTTCCTTGAGGTAAACGACAAACCAGTTTTTCCTCCTGCTGATCCTGGCGGAAAGACGCATTTTTTGCATCAATTTTTCGATATACCGGGCAAATGTTTCGTTGTCCGTAATAATCTCCAAATGGTAGTTGCCCTCGGGACTGTTTACGGAACCGCCACCCAAAAAGACCCCTCGCAGGTAAGCCCGGCGGCAGCATTCCCGGCGAACCAGCTCGTCCCTTACAGCCTCGTTGCTTAGCCTTCCCGCCGCATCCAGCATCCCCAGACGCCTGAGGATTTCCCCCAGGCCAGGCTGGGATGGTATTCGTACCCAGTAGACATTGTTTTTCTTTAGCTGTGTTTTGCGCTGCACCAGAACCTCTGTCTGCAGACCAAATAAGGTTTTAATCAAGGAGAAAATTTTCCTGGCCACGGCGGCGTTTTCGGTAATAATGCCCAGAGAAATCCGGCGTGAGCTGCTGATTCGGATACTCCCGTCCATTTTAACCAGGGCGGCCAGTTCCGCCAAACGGCAGCAAGGCCGCTGACCTGAAACCCGCGCCAACTCATTTTTGGTTACCGCCGAAAAGGACAAGCCAAATTCCCCTCTTTCCCCTTGCATATATTATACCAATAAAAAGACAGCGGAACCAGCACGCTGTCTTTTTTGTTCAAAATTTTTAACTTTTCTATTACCTTTAACGACAGCAGGTTGCGGCGTTGGTGAATTATCCGGAAAAACTTCTCCGTTATCGCAGGTCGCGCCAGGTTCCCTAAATTTCCGCCCTGGTAAGTTCTTCAACCTTTCCATCCCGGCGCCGTTCATTTAGATAACGGACCCTGTTGTGCCGTCCCCTGTCCGCAAAGGTCAGGCGCAAAACTGTCTGGGCCAGCTTATCCTGATGGTGCCGCACAACCTCGGTTTTATGCACCAGGTCCGCCCCCACCGCGTGAACGCCCATTCTTTCAATTTCCTCCATATCCGCAGCAACGGGATTGGCCCCCATTTGCAGATAGCGGACCCGCAGCTTGGGAGGAACCGGCCCGGTGTTGACAACTGCATAATCGATTGCCGTTCCACCATGGGCAAAAAGGGCTTCCAGGTGACCGGAGGCAGTATACCCATCCGTTTCACCCGGCTGGGTCATCACGTTGCAGATATAAATTTTGGGGGCCGGAGTTTTAGCCAGCGCCTCCGGAATCCCCTTCACCAGTAGATTGGGGATGATACTGGTATAAAGGCTGCCCGGCCCGAGCACCACGGCGTCCGCCGACCGGATGGCAAACAGGGCTTCGGCCAGCGGCAGACAGCGGGAGGGCCGCAAAAATACTTTTTTAATCCGGCCCGGACCACGGGAAATATAGGACTGACCCTGCACCACCGCCCCGTCCTCCAGTTCGGCGCAAAGGGTGACATCAGACAGCGTCACCGGCAATACCTGACCGCGGATGGCCAGCACCTTGCTCAAGGCCCGGACCGCGTGGTCGAAGCTGCCGGTCATGCCGGTGAGACCGGCCAGGAGCAAGTTGCCCAGGGAATGCCCCGCCAGTTCGCCTGTTTTAAAACGGTATTGCAGGAGCTCTTCCATCAGGGGTTCCTTGTCGGCCAGGGCTACCAGGCAGTTGCGGATATCCCCGGGGGGCAGCATTCCCAGGTCGCCCCTCAGACGGCCGGAACTGCCCCCGTCATCGGCAACCGATACTATGGCGGTGAGATTGCTGGTATATTCCTTTAAACCCCTCAGCAGCACCGACAGTCCGGTACCGCCGCCGATAACAACGATCTTGGGGCCCCGCCGCAAATTGTGCCTGGCGTAGATAATCTCGGCCATCCTGCCTTCCTTTTCGGGGGCCAGGGCAACCGCCACGGAGTGGAAGGCCCTCAGGATACCAAGGGCCATAACGGCAAGACCCAGAATAAGCAAAAAAACCCCGGATAACCAATGCAACTCTCCCCCCAGAAGTCCGGCTTCCAGGTTGTGCACAGGCCCGGCCAGGCCCCCGAACAGATTGCCCCCCATAATCAGGTCTACACCCAGGGCTGCCAGAAGCAGCCCGGCTAAAGCAAGAAACAGCCACCGCTTGACACACATTCCCGGGTAGAGCCATTTAAACAGGACCAACTTTTTCAACCCCTATTTTTCTTAATGTCCCGGTGACGAACCGTTACAGGCCAATCACTATTCTCCAGGATTTCCCCCAGGCGGTTGGCCAGGGCCACCGAACGGTGCATACCCCCGGTGCAGCCGATGGCAATCATCAGGGTCGTTTTACCTTCTTTGATGTACTGGGGAATCAAAAATTCGATAAAATCCCGGAACTTTACCATGAACTCCCCTGTCAGCGGGGATCCGAAAACATAATCCCGGATTGGCCGGTCATTACCGCTCAAGGGCCGCAAAGCCGGGTCGTAAAAGGGATTGGGCAGGAAACGAACATCAAAGACCAGGTCGGAATCCAGGGGTATGCCGTATTTGTAGCCAAAAGAAATGACCGTGATATGCAGTCTGGAATTATCCGTGTTACCCGCGTAAATTGCGGCAATCTCTTCTTTTAACTGCTGTACGGCCATGTTGGAGGTATCGATAATTTTGTTTGCCCTGCCCCTCAAATCCTGAAGGCGGCTGCGTTCTTCCCGGATCACTTCCAGGATCTCGCCGTGGGAACTCAGGGGATGGCGTCTTCGGGACTCTTTGTATCTCCTCACCAGGGTTTCATCGGAAGCTTCCAGAAAAAGGATCTCGTACCCGGTTCCCTGCAGATCAATCTGATGCAATACTTCGAAAAGGGTGTTGAAGAATTCCCCGCCCCGGATATCCACTGCTAGTGCTATCTTATTAATCTTACTGGCCGCCTGTGCACAAAGTTCGGCGAACTTGGAAATTAGGGCCGGGGGCAAGTTGTCCACACAAAAAAAACCCAGATCCTCAAGAAAACGCATAGCCTGGGTTTTCCCGGCGCCGGAAAGGCCGGTGACGATAACAAGTTTCGGCATGATATTCTTACCAACCCCCTTTTTCTGGTATGCAGGACTCATATTGCAGCGTTAACCACCATTTCGGCGGGAAACCGCAGCCGGTCCAGCAAGGCCGCCCCCGCCTCCAGGTTTCCCACCATTTCCGGATAGTGGGCGTCGCTGTTGACAACCAGCCTGGCTCCCCGGCGGGCGGCGGCCAGGACGATCCCTTCTTTATTATAATGGTGCCCTGTGTTTACTTCAAGTGCGGTTTCCGTGCCGGAGCAGGCCCGGGCCAATTCATCCAGGTCCACCGGCGCCATCAGATCCGGGTGGCTGATAAAATCCACCGGGTAGGCGTGGATGCTTTCAATGAGGGCCTTGGTGTTGGTGCTGCGCATTTTTTCCCGCAGGCTCCGGGAGAACCTGGCCGCTAAATTGGGCAGGGTGTAGTACAGGGCGTCTCCCGGGGTTTCCGGAATATAATAGGGGTGCAGTCCGGCAATAAGCAAATCCAGCCGGTTGATAATCTTCCGGGGCAGGTCGAGGCGGCCGTCCCGGCCGATTACGGTAGCCTCGCACCCCACCAGGAGCTTTAGCTCCGGAAAGCGGGAGGCCAGGCCGGCCACCTCTTCCTTGATGGTCAGGAAGGTTTCCGCCTGCGCCACACCCGTACCGATGCTCTTTGGACCGTGGTCGGTGATGGCCACTTCCCGCAGGCCGCGCCGGACGGCCGCCTTTATATTTTCGGCCGGGGCGCCCCGGCCGTCGCTGTATTTTGTGTGGGTGTGGTAGTCGGCAAAAAACCTAATCGTTCCGCAGCTCCTTTTTGAGATAGTCGATCACCTTCACCGGACCCGGGTCTATGCCGTACAGGGCCGCCAGGTAAACGCTGGTGTAATCCCCGGTGTAAATCAGGGAAAAAAGCCTGGAAAGGACACCTTCACCGGTGGCCCAGACCTCGGTGCAGCCGTCCACAACATCCTGGATTACACCCCTGGTAATTTCAATACGTTTGTGCACCCGGGGGTGATCCCGTTCGTCCCGCAGGATCACCACGTGGAGTTTCTTCAGCAGCTCCCGGGGAAACTGAAAGCCCACAATTTCGTTATGATTCAATTCCGGCAGCACGTTCCAATAGGCAGGCGCTTTGGCGTTTTCGTTGATCTGGCCCTTCCAGCGCTGGGCCACCACCTCGGTTGTACCGGTGGAACCCCAGATGACGGGGATCCGGTTGTACAGCTTTTGGGCCAGCTGTTTGGCCTGATTTTCCGCCTGGGGAGCTTCCGGCGCCAGCTTTCCCCGTAAAGTCCGGATAAAATCGATCATTTCCGTAATCTCGTCCACTGAGTCCTCCAGCAGCCCCAGCTTTTGCAAAACCCGCAAAGTGGGGATAAATAGAAAACCGGTGGCTGCCCGGGGGGATATGCCGCCGGGGACTCCGATCAGGGGCGCCCCGTCCCGGCCGGCCAGTTCACCCAGTTGGCCGCCGGTGGTTACGGCAATTATGGAGGCGCCCCTGGAACGGGCTTCTTCGTAAGCGCTGAGGGTTTCCTCGGTATTTCCGGAGTAGCTGACGGCAAAGACCAGGGTGTCGGGGCCCACAAACTCCGGCAGGACGTAGTCCCGGTTGACAATTACGGGCACGGCCATTTTGCCGGCGGTGTAAACCCTTAGCAGATCCCCTCCGATGGCCGAGCCCCCCAGTCCGGTGACAACGATATTGGAAATCGCCTCAATCTGCGGGAGTTCGACCTTCCCGGCCAGGTCCCAGCAGGCCTGACCGCACTGGGCCGGCAACCCTTCCAGGGCTTCGAACATACCTGTTGTATCCAGCCTGCAAAGCTCCTCCGGGCAATTTAAATCCTTTACAGCATCCATAATAGCTGTTCCTGGTTTCTTAAAACCGCACAATTCTGATTCACTAAAACAATCCAGATTTGTTTGGATTCCACTTCCGCCGACTAACGGAAGGCGGTGTCACAGGATCCAGCTGCCAGGTCCGGGGTTCTTGCCTGTGTTCCAGGGCGGGAGGATCCCTACCGCCGCCGGCTGCCACGTGTACTAACCGGAGGCAAGTGTTACCCCCGCCGGGGAGTATACCCCATTACGGGGTCAGGATCAACAGCCTGGCGAATTTCGCGGATCCAGGCCGCCATATCCCCCTCCCGAAGCCGGGATGACCAAGAATGGATACCCGGCGGATCCCCCCGGTCTGCACTGCCTTTACCAGCGCCACGGTGTAAAAACCCTACGGCTAAAGGCTTGCGCCGCACCTGACCTGTTTTTCCGGTGAGACCTGTCAGGAAACCAGGCTTTTCACCTCTCTTTTTACTATTTTTTTTCCTTGCCTGTGTGTCTTTTTGCCGTCGGCGCGCGGGCTTTAACCCCCGGATTCAAGGGGCGGACCCATTTCCAGCACGTCTTCCAGATACGCCCGCAGCACTTCGGCCACGCTCCAGGCCTGGGCGATGCAACCCCGGGGAAGGGCCGGCTCCTCGCCGTCGAAAATCTCCGAGATGTAGCCGGCGCCGTGGGCCCGCAGCTGATCGCCCAGGGGCCGGATTAACCTCAAGGCCGTTTTCCGGCTGGCCGGGCTGTAGCCGTGGGCCCGCCGCAGGGCTGTGATAAAGGGCCCCAGCAGCCAGCCCCAGGCTGTCCCCTGGTGGTAGGCGCCGTCCCGCTGGTAGCGGTCCCCGGTGCAGCTGCCCCGGTATTCCCCGTCGGCGGGGGAAAGGCTGCGGATTCCGTAAGTCACGTAGAGCTCCCGCCAGACCTTGTGCACCATCCGGAGCGCCTGCTCCCGGCTGAGCATGGAATGGGGCAGGCTTGCGGCCAGCAGTTGGTTGGGCCGGACCCTGAAGTCCACCCCTTCCGGAGTAATCACGTCATAAAGGCAGCCTCTTTTTTCGTCCCAGAATTGTTTTAAAAAGCTTTCCTTCACCTGGCCGGGCCGGACCGGGCCGGGAAACCCGTCCCCGCAAAGGAGGCAGAGCTCTTCCAAAACGCGGAGGGCGTTATACCACAGGGCGTTTATTTCCACCGCTTTACCGTGGCGCGGCGTCACCACCCACTCATCCACCCTGGCGTCCATCCAGGTCAGCTGGACCTCCGGGGAACCGGCGCTGATCAAGCCGTCCGGAGTCATGCCGATGTTGTAATCGGTGCCCGCGGCGTACCAGCGGATGATTTCCTTGATGACCGGGTAAAGCTGCGCCAGCACAAAGTCCTGGTCGCCGGTGTAGGCCAGGTAGCGCCTGGCAGCGTGTACAAACCAGAGGGAAGCGTCCACGGTGTTGTAAACCGGAACCCTGGCCCCGTCAAAAAAAGCGTTGGGCAGAAGCCCCCGCCGGCTGTTTTCCGCGAAGGTCAGCAGGATCTCCCGCGCCTCCTGAAAACGCCGGGTTACCAGGGTAAGCCCGGGCAGAGAAATCATGGCGTCCCGGCCCCAGTCGGCAAACCAGGGATAGCCGGCGAGGACTGTTTTTTTTCCGGTGGACCGGCGTTGCACTATAAAGGCGTCCGCGGCCCGCGCCAGGCGGCGGGCAAAGTTGTCGGGGCAGGCGGCCCGCTCCTCCAGCTGCCTGAATCGGGCCCGCTCCTTTGCCAGTAAATCCAGGGGGTCAAGCCCGGCCGAAGACCCGCTTTCTTCAACGGTGGCGTAAACCCCAAAGGTTTTGACTTCCCCCGCCTCCAGGAGAATTTCAAAACGTCCGGGCACGTAGTGGTCTTCCCAGTCATCCTCGCCCCGCTCCCTCTCCGCCCTGTAGGCCATCCCTTCATACCAGCTTCCCCCGGGTACAAAGGCGCCGGAGCCGCAGGTCAGCAGCAGGTCCGGCAGATCCTCCCCGCCTGCCCCGGCGATACAAACACCGCCGGGAATGGCCCTCTGCTTAAATTGAAGCCCATCCCGGCGGGTGACGTAGTGGTGGCTGCGGCCGTTGACCAGCGGGACCAGGCTCAGCACCGCCGGCGCCGCCCCGTTGCAGACCCGGTAGAGAATCACCGTGGTGTTTTCACCGTGCACCAGGAAAACAGTTTTGTCCAGGAAGATGTCCCCAAAGCTGTATGTAAAGGTTGGAAAGGGCTCCACCTGGACCCTCTGGAGGTGGACGAAACCGGTTTCCCTGAAACCGGACCGGTTTTCGTTGGCTGCCAGGTTATAGGTGCGGGAACCCGCCCGGAAACGCTCGTCCAGCTTGGCCAGGTGGAGCACCCGCCGGCCCGGGGGATTGTGGGCGGCCACCAGCAGGCCGTGGTATTTGCGGCTGTTGAGGTTGATCAGGGTGCTTGAGGCGTAGCCGCCGACGCCGTTGGCGGCCAGCCATTCCCTTTGCAGGCCGGACTCCAGGGTGCGCCATTCACCTTTACCGTAATCTAACATCTCGCGCTCGCACCTCTTTCCACTAGCATAGTCCCAATGAAGGTCTTTTATTCCAGGGGATCAACAGTCCCCAGGGCCAGAGCCACAGCGCCCATGGCCCCGGCCCGGTCGCCCAGCCCGGCCGGCGCCAGGCTCAGCCGCGACCAGGCGGCCTCCAATGACCTGGCCCGGATCTCCCGCCGGACCCCCGCCCAGATTATATCGCCGGCTGCCATAACTCCGCCGCCCAGGACGACAAGGGAAGGGTTCAGCAAATTGACCAGGTTGGCTATACCGATGCCCAGGTACCGGGCGGCCCCTTCCATAATGGAAATCGCCCCGGGGTCGCCCTCCGCCGCCGCGCAGGCCACCACGGCGGCGTCTATTGCCCCGGGGTCGCCCCCCGCCGCCGCCAGGATCCCTTTTCCGCCGCCGCCGGCGACCAGTTTCCCGGCCTCCCTGGCAATTGCCGTGCCGGAAGACAGGGCCTCCAGACAGCCCCGGTTGCCGCAGCCGCACCGGGGACCGTCGGGTAAAAGGGTCATGTGGCCGATCTCCCCGGCGCCGTCCGCTGCCCCCCGGTAGAGCTTGCCGCCCAGGATCAAACCGCCGCCGACCCCGGTACTGATGGTAATAAAGATCATATCAGACGCACCCCTGCCGGCTCCGTAAACGTACTCCCCCAGGGCGGCCAGATTAGCGTCGTTGTCCAGCCGGACCGGGACCCCCGTCCTCTTCTCCAGGATCTCCCCCAGGGGTAAATTGTGCCAGTTTAAATTGGGGGCAAAATGAATGATCCCCCTGGATGTGTTCAGGGGGCCCGGGGCGCCCAGGGCCAGGGACCGCAGCCGGCAGGAGGGCGGCGCCTCACCTTTAACCCGCTCCACGCTCTCCAGGATCCGGTCAATCACATGCTCCGGGCCTTTTGCCGCCTCGGTTGGCATTTTTATTTCAGCCAGCACTTCTCCCTTCGATCCGGCCAGGACCGTATAAATTTTGGTCCCGCCCAGATCCACGCCGGCTACACAGTAATCGGACATAGCAATTCCCTCCCTTTACCCAGGGGGATCCCTGCCTTGTTTGCGTTAACGGGCTTGGAGTTTTGCCTTGAAAAAAGCATGGTCAGCCCCTGCTCCGCGACCCCCGTCGGGTAATATTTTTTGCGCCGGGGCGGCGGATCATGTAATTGATTCCCCCAGCACAAACTTTTCCAGGGCTTCCACCACGCCATTCCCATGGGAGGCGGCTGTTACGTAGTCCGCCCTTTTTTTGATCTCCTCCCGTCCGTTGGCCACAACAACGCCCAGCCCGGCGTATTCCAGCATTTCCAGGTCGTTATAGCTGTCCCCCACAGCCATGATTTCTTCCCTTTTTATTTCGTAGAGGCCCGCCAGGAAGGCCAGGGCGTCCCCCTTGGTGGCCCGGGGGTGAGAAAACTCCAGAAAATGCGGCTTTGATTTGGCAACGTGGACCTTTCCCCTGTAGAGGGGCGCCAGCTCTTCCCGCAGGCAATCCAGCAGGGGTTCCGTGGCGATGGCCAGAACTTTGACCGGATCGCGGTCCAGGTACTCCAAAAAATCCCCCACCTGCTCCGCCTCCACCCCGGATAGGGCAGCGTAGCGCCGGCCCTCCGGGGTATCCCTCTCCACCAGCAGCCGGTCGCCTTCCAGGTAACCGTTGAGGTGGTAGCCCAATTGGTGGACCCTGGCAATAATCTCCCGGGCGTAAACCAGGGGCAGCGGCCGGTACAACAGAACCTGACCGGAGCGGGCGTTCTTCACCAGGGCGCCCTGGTAGGTAATCAGCGGTATATCCAGGCCCAGCTCCCGGGCATATTTAGCGGCTGATGGGTACATGCGTCCGGTGGAGATGGTAAAATGAACGCCGGCGGCGCGTGCCGCCGCAACGGCTTCCTTGACCCGGGCGGTAACCCGGAGGTCCGGGGAAAGCAGCGTGTCGTCCAGGTCAACGGCAACCAGCTTAATTTTGGTCATAAAACCTCCGCTTCGCTTACTATCAAGAAAATACTCCCAAAGGAGGGGTGTTTTCTATAATTACAATTATTATACATATTTTTCTTGGACCGTACCACCGGCTTCCGGCGCCAGGACGGTACAGCAGGAATCCCGGCTGTCGCCGCCATCCTTTTGTTTTCTCCGCTCCCTCCGGGCCCTCACCATGATCAGCTCACCCACGATACTTACGGCCAGTTCCTCGGGGGTTTCCGCGCCGATGCCGGTCCCAATGGGCGAGTAGACCCGGGCCAGCTCCCCCAGCCTGAAACCCTGTTTAACCAGTTCTTCATAGGTCAGATCCCGTTTGATCCGGCTGCCGATCATACCGATGTACCCTGCCCCGCTCCGCAGCACCTGTTCCAGGATAACTTTATCGTAAAGGTGGCCCCTGGTCACGATGACAAGGTAACTGTCCCCGTCAATACCCAGATCCGGCAGCTTCCGGAAGGAATCAATCAGCCGGATCTCTATGGGTTCGGGAAACCGCTCCCGGTTGGCGAAATCCGCCCGATCATCCATTACCACCGTTCTGAAACCGACGGTCTCGCTTAAAGCGGCAATCCTTTGGGACACGTGGCCGGCGCCGAAAATATAAACCGTACCGCCCTGGCGCAAGGGCTCAACCAGGAAGCGCTGCCGGCCAAAGGCCTCGGCGTGGATGGATATTTTGGCCGGTCCGGTAATCAGCTTTTCCAGGAGATAAGGGTCACTGTCAACCTTTCCGGTTAGCGTTCCGTCAGGCTGCACCAGACACTGCTGCCTTGCCAGACCGGCAGCGCCGGGAATGCTCTCCAGGATGGTGACAAACCAGGCCTTCTCCCGCCGTTCCAGGACTTCGGCCGCTGCCCGATAGACCATCCGGTTGTTCTCATCCCCGGCATCGACATAGTCTATCAATATTTCACCTTGCCCGCCGCAGATCATGTCCATCCCGGACACATCCCTGCCGGTCAGGTCAAAGGACTGCATAAAAGTGTGCTTTTGGCGCAAAGCCTCCCCGGCAAGTTTTATGGCCTCAGCTTCCAGGCGGCCACCCCCGATGGTGCCGGTGGCGGTGCCGTCCCCCTGCACAACCATTTTTGCCCCCGCAGTGCGCGGCGCCGAACCGGTTTTGTCAAATATAGTGGCTGCGACAAAACTTTCTCTTTTTTCGATCAACGCTCCCATCAGCTTATACAATCTTGGCATCAAAAAAACCTCCTGCGATTCCCGGACCAGTACATCAGTCCCAGCTGTTCCCCGGTTCCTGCTGTAATGTCCCGTGGAAAAAATCGTAAACGGCCCGGGCCGCCTTTTTGTTCATACCCTTGACGGCGGCCAGTTCCCCGGGCGATGCTTTTTCAATTTCAGCCAGGGAACTGAAGGCTTTCAGCAACGCCCGGCGGCGGACCTCCCCGATGCCCTCCACCTCGTCCAAAAGGGACTTCAGCCCGGTCTTGCTCCGGAGCTTGCGGTGGTAGGCCAGGGCAAAGCGGTGGGCCTCGTCACGCAGGCGCTGCAGCAGGTGAAGCGCCCGGGAGCCCGCCGGCAGGATAATGGGATCGGGCCGGTCCCCGGCAAAGAGATGTTCCTCTTCCTCGGCCAGGCCGAAGGCCGGGATCCGGGCCAGGCCCAACTCACCCATGACGTGCCGGGCAGAGGACAGCTGGCCCTTGCCGCCGTCCACAATAACCAGATCCGGAAGCAGGTGGAAGCGGGCCTCCCTGCCGGACAGCCTTCCGGTGCTCAGCAGCTCCCGTTCTTCCAGGGCCCGGGTGAAACGCCTGCGCACTACCTCCTGCATGGAGGCAAAGTCGTCCGGCCCCTCCACGGTGCGGATTTTAAACCGGCGGTACTGGTCCCTGGCCGGCTTGCCTTCCTCAAAAACCACCATGGAGGCTACGCTGCCGGACCCCTGGGTATTGGAGATGTCGAAGCATTCCAGACGCCGGGGGGGCTGCTCCAGGTTCAGTTCCCGGGCCAGGTCGGCCAGCGCCCCGGCGATTTCGTTCCGCTCCGCCGCCCCCACCGACCTGTCCTGCTCCAGGGCCAGGAGGGCGTTGTGGGCCGCCATTTTCACCAGCTTTTTCTTTTCACCGCGCCTGGGCGTCTTCAGGGTGACTTTAGACCCCCTCTTGCCGGAAAGCCACTCTTCGATGACCGGCTTCTCTTCCCCGGTATCCTCGGAGATGAGAATTTCCCCCGGGATAAAGCCGGCGGCGTTGTAATACTGCTTGATAAAGGCGGTGGCAATCTCGGACCTGCTCAGCCCTTCGGTTCCCTTCAGCATGAACTGCTCACTGCCGATCAGCTTGCCCCCCCGGACGAAAAACAACATCACACAGGCCTCGTCCTGAGTCGCGGCCAGGGCTGCCACATCCTTATCTTCAAAGCCGCCGGAGACGATTTTTTGCTTTTCAACTACCTCCCGCACAGCCTGGATCTGGTCCCGGAGCCGGGCAGCCTGTTCAAAATCCAGCTGCTTCGCGGCCTCCTCCATTCTGACCATTAATTGCCGGACCAGATCCTCCTGCCTGCCCTCCAGAAACAAGCACACTTCCTGGATCATGGCCCGGTATTTTTCCCTGCCCACCAGGCCGCAGCAGGGCCCCAGGCAGCGCCGGATGTGGTGGTTCAAGCAGGGCCGCTCCCTTTTTTCCGGCTCCTTCTTCTTGCAGGAACGGAAGGGGAAAAGCTGTTTCAAGAGACGGAGGGTTTCGTTCATGGCCCCTACCCGGGTATAGGGACCAAAGTACCTGGAACCGTCCTTGACGTGGCGGCGGGTTACCATCACCCTGGGGAAATCATCCCCCAGGGTAACTTTCAGGTAGGGGTAGCTTTTGTCATCTTTGTACTGGACGTTGTAGCGGGGGCGGTGCTCCTTGATCAAATTCTGCTCTAAAATCAGGGCCTCCACTTCCGAGTCCGTGACAATATAGTCCAGGTCGGCTACCTTGTTCACCAGGATTCTGGTTTTGGGCGGCAGCTGGGCGCCGGGCTGAAAATAGGAGCGGACCCTGTTTTTTAGGGAGAGGGCCTTGCCCACATAAATGATCCGTCCGCAGTCGTCCCGGTAAATATAGACTCCGGGACTGGCGGGGATGTGTTTCAACTTTTCCTCAAGCTGCATTTTTACCCACCGCTTTCTATTGACGGACAAGAAAAAATATTCTTGCCAGGAAGCGCTTAACATTATATACGCACGCAGGAGCAACCGCCTTTGAGCCTGCTTCTGCTTTTTCGGGCAGGCGTCAAGTATTAAGCACCCGGCGAATCCGGCGGCATTTCTTTCGATACTCAAGTTACCGGCCCGACTTCGGCCCTCGCGGGCTTTCAATGGGTCCCGAACGGACCCTTTTCTGCAATTATTTGCCGTCTCCGGTTGCGGGTTTTGGCATTAAACCGCCCACGGCGCCTTCCCCGGCGCATGAATCCTTCCCCAGAGCCTTCCCCAAAAACTGACCGGTGTAAGAGCCGGGAAAAGCCGCGATTTCCTCGGGGGTACCCGCGGCAACTACTTCTCCCCCCCTGTCCCCGCCCTCCGGGCCCAGGTCGATGATATAATCGGCTGTTTTAATTACATCCAAATTGTGTTCGATGACTACAACCGTGTCTCCGGCCTCCACCAGCCGGTGCAGCACCTGCAGCAGCCGGTGGATATCGGCGGTGTGCAGGCCGGTGGTGGGTTCGTCCAGAATATAGAAGGTTTTTCCATTAGAGCGTCTGGAAAGCTCCGTAGCCAGCTTCACCCGCTGGGCTTCGCCCCCGGAAAGGGTGGTGGCGGATTGCCCCAGGCGGATATAGCCCAGGCCCACATCGTACAGGGTATTTAGCTTGCGGTGGATCCGGGGAATGTGGAGGAAAAAATCCACCGCCTGTTCCACGGTCATATCCAGCACATCGGCTATACTTTTGCCCTTGTAGCGGACCTCCAGGGTTTCCCGGTTGTAGCGCCGGCCCTTGCAGACCTCGCAGGGCACGTAAACATCCGGCAAAAAGTGCATTTCAATTTTAATGATGCCGTCCCCCTGGCAGGCCTCGCAGCGCCCCCCCTTGATGTTAAAGCTGAAGCGTCCCGGCTTGTAGCCGCGCATCTTGGACTCGGGGGTCTGGGCAAAAAGGTCCCGGATGTCGTTGAAGACACCGGTATAAGTGGCCGGGTTGGAGCGGGGAGTGCGCCCGATGGGGGACTGGTTGACGTCGATTACCTTGTCCAGGTGCACGGTGCCCCGCACCTCCCGGCAACAGCCGGGTTGGGTTCTGGCCCTGTGCAATTCCTGGGCCAGCCTCCGGTAGAGGATATCGTTCACCAGGGTGCTTTTACCCGAACCGGAAACGCCGGTGACGCAGATAAATAAGTTCAGAGGAAAGGCCACATCAATGTTTTTAAGATTGTTTTCGCAGGCGCCCAGCACCTCCAGGGCCTTGCCGTTGGGTTTGCGGCGGAGCGAAGGGATAGGGATCACCTTTTTGCCGCTCAAGTACTGCCCGGTGATGGATTCCGGGTTTTCCACAATATCCCGGTAGGCTCCGGTTGCCACCACCCGGCCGCCGTGTACGCCGGCCCCCGGACCGATGTCGATGATGTGGTCCGCCGCCAGCATGGTATCCTCGTCATGCTCCACCACGATCAGGGTATTTCCCAGGTCCCGCAGGCGCTCCAGCGTCCGCAGCAGGCGCTGGTTGTCCCGCTGATGCAAACCGATGCTGGGTTCGTCCAGAATATAAAGCACACCAACCAGGCCGGAGCCGATCTGGGTGGCCAGCCTGATCCGCTGGGCCTCGCCCCCCGAAAGAGTACCGGCTCCCCGGTCCAGGGTCAGGTAATCCAGGCCCACGTTAACCAGAAAACCCAGTCTGGCGTCAATTTCCTTCAGCACCTGCCGGGCAATTATTTCCTCCCGCCCGGTCAGCTGCAGCCCGTGGAAAAAGGCCCGGGCCTCCAGCACGGAGAACCGTGTCACCTCGGTGATGGACAGGTTCCCCACCTTGACTGCCAGCGCCTCCGGCTTAAGCCTGGCGCCCCGGCAGGCGGGGCAGGGGCGGGTGCTCATGTACTGCTCCAGCTCTGAGCGCTGGTGCTCGGAATTGGTTTCCCTGTGACGTCTGTTGAGGTTGTTGATGATTCCTTCAAAGGGCGCGTGGAGCTCGTGCTTGCGCCCGTAATAATCGTTTTGCAGTACAAAGTGGAACCGCTTGCCCCGGGTGCCGTGGAGAACCACATCCAGGTGTTCCGGCGCCAGATCCTGCACCGGCGTATCCAGACTGAAACCGTAATAACCGGCTATTCCCACTAAGAACTGGTAGTAATAGCCCCCTGTGGTAATGCTCTGGATGGCCCCGGCAGCGATGGATTTGCGGCGGTCCGGGATGACCAGGTCCGGGTCGATTTCCTTCTTGATCCCCAGGCCGGTACATTCCGGGCAGGCCCCGTAGGGGCTGTTGAAGGAAAAGAGGCGGGGTGAAATCTCAGTGATGCTGATGCCGCAATCCACACAGGCGAAATTCTCGTTGAAGGTCAGCTCTTCTTTTTCCAGGGCCGCTATGGCCACGCCGCCCCCTGTCTTGAGGGCTGTTTCCAGGGAGTCGGCCAGCCTGCGTCCGGATTCCGGGCGCAGGATAATGCGGTCCACCACTACCTCGATGGTATGTCTCTTATTTTTATCCAGCCGGATTTCTTCCGAAGCATCCAGGACCTCGCCGTCTACCCTGACCCGGACAAAGCCGCCCCGGCGGATTTCTTCAAAAATTTTGGTGTGCTCGCCCTTCTTGCCCCGGACCAGGGGCGACAGGATCTGAAGCCTGGCGCCTTCCCCCAGAGCGGTCAAATGGTCTACCATCTGTTCCACGGCCTGCCGGGTGATGGGTTGGCCGCAATTGGGGCAGTGGGGCCGCCCCGCCCGGGCGAAAAGCAGGCGCAGGTAGTCGTAAATCTCGGTGACCGTGCCAACGGTGGAACGGGGGTTCTTGCTGGTGGTTTTCTGGTCGATGGAAATGGCCGGGGAAAGTCCCTCGATATAGTCCACATCCGGCTTGTCCATCTGCCCCAGAAACTGGCGGGCGTAGGCCGACAGCGACTCCACGTAGCGTCGTTGGCCCTCGGCGTAAATGGTATCAAAAGCCAGGGAGGATTTGCCCGAGCCTGACAGGCCCGTTATTACCACAAAACTGTTCCGGGGTATCTCCACGTCTATATTTTTCAGGTTATGGGCGCGGGCGCCCTTAACCAGGATTCTGTCCAGCATGAAAAAACCACTCCTCGGCCGGGCCTGTTTAGGCTCCCGGTCTTTTTAACAAGTATACAAACCCCGGCGGCGCAAATCCAGACCCGTTCTCCGCCCCCGGATTATCCGGTTTTGCCTGGATTTGACCGCGGCGGCCGCCTGTTTACGGCAATAGCGGCAATCAGCCCGAGGCCTCCATGCCATCCGGGATAGCGGGGCCGAGGCCCTTCTCGCCCCGGAGCTGCAGCCGGAGTTCAATAATCATATCCCGAAGCTGGGCCGCCCGCTCAAAGGCCAGCTGGCGGGCTGAGTCCTTCATCTCCTTCTCCAGGGCGGCGATTTGCTTCCTCAATTGGGCTTTGGTCAGCTTCCTGCCCCGGGTGCCAACTTCGTACACAGCCCTGGGCTCCGCTACCCGGGTGGCCTCAATTACCTCCCGCACCGCCTTGCGGACCGTCTCCGGCGTAATTCCGTATTTTTTATTGTAGGCCAGTTGCTTCTCCCGGCGCCGGTTGGTTTCTTGAATCGCCCTGCCCATGGAATCGGTGACTTTGTCGGCATACATAATTACCCTGCCGTCGGCGTTGCGGGCCGCCCGGCCGATGGTCTGGATCAGGGAGCGCTCGGAGCGCAGGTAACCTTCCTTATCGGCGTCCAGGATGGCCACCAGACTCACTTCAGGCAGGTCCAGGCCCTCCCTTAAAAGGTTGATGCCCACCAGGACGTCAAAAACGCCCAGGCGCAGGTCCCTCAATATTTCCATCCGCTCGATGGTTTTAATATCCGAGTGAAGATAGCGGACCTTGACCGCCACCTCCCGGAAATAATCCGTGAGGTCTTCGGCCATTTTTTTGGTCAGGGTGGTCACCAGAACCCTCTCCCCGCGCTGAACCCTCTGCCGGATTTCGCCCAGGAGGTCGTCGATCTGGCCCCGGGTGGGCCGGACGGAGATCTCCGGGTCAACCAATCCGGTGGGCCGGATAATCAGCTCCACCACCCGGCTGTTATTGGCCAGCTCGAAGGAGCCCGGCGTGGCCGAAGCGTAGATAACCTGGTTCAGCCGCTCTTGAAATTCGGGGAAGGTCAGGGGACGGTTGTCGTAGGCCGAGGGCAGGCGGAAGCCGTGCTCCACCAGGGAATCCTTGCGGGAGCGGTCCCCGGCGTACATCCCTCCCACCTGGGGCACAGCCACGTGGGATTCATCAATAATCATAATAAAATCCCGGGGGAAGTAGTCCAGCAGGGTATAGGGCGGCTGGCCGGGCTGCCTTCCCGTAAGATGGCGGGAGTAATTCTCGATGCCGCTGCAAAAGCCCATCTCCTGCATCATTTCCATATCGTAGCGGGTCCGCTGTTCCAGGCGCTGGGCCTCCAGGAGCTTTTCCCCGGAGCGCAGTTCGGCCAGGCGTTCCTCCAGCTCGGCCTCAATGGTTACCAGGGCCCGCTCCATCTTGGCCCTGGAAGTGGCGTAGTGGCTGGCGGGGAAAACGGCTACATGGCTGCGCAAGCCCAGAATTTCCCCGGTGAGAGCGTCAAATTCCAGCATTTTTTCCACCACATCGCCGTCAAAATCCACCCGGATTGCCTTTTCCGAGGCGGAGGCCGGAAAGATTTCCAGTACATCCCCCCGCACCCGGAACTTGCCCCGGCTAAAATTCATCTCGTTGCGCTCGTACTGGATGTCCACCAGCTTGCGCAGGACATTGTCCCGGTCGTAACACTCCCCCTGCCGCAGGGAAAGGACCAGGGTGCTGTATTCCTCCGGGTCGCCCAGGCCGTAGATGCAGGATACACTGGCCACGATGATTACGTCCCGGCGCTCAAAAAGGGCCGTGGTGGCCGAGTGGCGCAGCTTGTCGATTTCATCGTTGATCGATGAATCTTTTTCAATGTAGGTGTCGGTGCGGGGGATGTAAGCCTCGGGTTGATAGTAGTCATAATAGCTTACAAAGTATTCCACCGCGTTGTCGGGAAAGAATTCCTTGAATTCGCTGCAGAGCTGGGCGGCCAGGGTCTTATTGGGCGCCAGCACCAGGGTGGGGCGCTGGACGGCCTGGATCACCTGGGCCATGGTATAGGTTTTACCGGTGCCTGTGGCCCCCAGCAAAACCTGCCCCCGGTACCCCCTTTGCAGGCCCTCAATCAGGGCGGCGATGGCCCCGGGCTGATCCCCCCTGGGGCTGTATTCCGATTTTAATTGAAAAGGTTTCATAGAATCCACCTGTGCTTTCTAATTGTTGATAATAATGGAATATTTATAACCGCCGGGTAAGCGTTTAAACGCCTGGATTCAGGAAACCAACCCGGGGAAAGCGGATAAATACCCGGTACTAACCGGTCCGCCGGATAACCCGCCGGAAACCGGCGCAGTCCCTGTGGATCCCTGCCCTAATAGTATATCATAAAGAAAAAGGGTCCAAAAGTATGTTCTGTTTGAAGGGTTTCACTGCCGGGCAATCTGCCGGCGCAGGGAAAACACAAAAAAAAGCCTGTCCGGCTCCGGTATACGCCCATGCTTTAATTTTGCCTGAATATGGAAGGAATTGTCTTAAGAAACTTTTGGGATTATTTGTGAGAAAATGTTAAATCCCTTTATATTAACTGATCCTGGAAATATAATATATAAAAGGGGGTAAATTTTATGGAAAAGCTAAACGCTCTGAAAGCGATTATCGTAACGGAGTTGTGCAGAATTAAAGATCTCCTTGATAAGACCGCTGAATTTTCCCTGCTCAACGCTGTTGAATGGGCCCGGCAGGAATGGCAGCAGGCCCTGAAAGAAATGAATTACACGGACGGAGACCTTTCCGAATATGTCATCTATAAAATTAATGCCGCCGAAAGAAGGTACATAGCCCTCCTGGTACAGGCCAGAAAAGAAGGGGTCACAGCCTGGCCCCCAATTCCAGCCTGCTTACCGGTCCAGGAGAACCGCCCCGGAGACGAAACGGGCAGTGTAAAAAGCACTTCCCTGTGCAGCAGTTAAAAAGGCCGGGACTTCCCCCGGCCCTCCAGCGTGGGCCTGGCTTGTAAAACCTTGTCCCCTGTTCCTGTACCGGACGTTTGGACAAAGCACCGGGAAAAGGCGGCCTGTAACCTTACGGACACCCTTGCGGACACACTAAAGACCCTGCCTGCCGCTCCCGCGGGACCGGGGGGAACGCGCCTTGCATTGGGCAGCCTGGCCGCTGGAATTGACGCCGCCCGCCCTCCCAAGGGTCCGGGGGAGACTGCACCGTGGTAACGTCAAAACCCAAAATTGTATACTTCTATTGTTCTCCCGGGGCTTCAGGAAGATTTAAAAAGGCTTCCTTAATTTGTTGAAAATCTTCCCATACGGGCCGCTTTTTCCTGGTATCTCTCAGCAGCGCGGCGGGATGATAGGTGGGCATAATTTTTATCCCGCTCTTGCTGACCAGCCAGCGTCCGCGCATCCCCGTAATTTTCGCCCGGGGATCAATGAGGAACTGCAGGGCGCTTGCTCCCATCAAGACAATAATCCCCGGTGAAATAAGTTCTATTTGCCGATAGAGCCAGGGCAGGCACTGCCCCGCTTCCTGGGCCAGGGGGGCCCTGTTTCCGGGCGGCCTGCATTTAACCACGTTGGCGATGTAAGTGTGGGTAAACCTGTCCAGGCCCACCGCCTCCAGGATCTTATCCAGCAGCTGACCCGCTTTACCCACAAAGGGCCGCCCCAGCCGATCCTCATCGGCGCCCGGCCCTTCCCCGATCAACATCAGACCGGCCCCGGGGTTTCCCTCCCCGAAGACCACCCTGGTACAACCCTCCCGCAGCTGGCAGCGGGTACATGCCGCCACCCTTTCTTGCAGTTCCCCCAGGCTTTCCACAACACTCAAATCAAAATCTGGCTCATAAACAACCCTGTTCAAAGAGATAATCCCCCTAAAAAATACAAGCAATTGTTAAGACCAAAGTGAAAGTCCCGTCAATCCGCCTGATTTAACCAAGGAGCAGCCGGCTGCTCGGCATGTCATTGACACCGCTCCGGTTTGCACCTGTTATTGGCAATTACCTTAACGGGATTCCGCTCCAATTAACCGGATGAAGGGTACCCTTTCAACCTGTTTTGACTTCCGGCCCCCGGCGCTGCGCGCAACTGTGTCCGTCACCCGGATTAGACAACGGTACGAAGGGGTAATGCTTTTACCCCAACCCAGGGACCGCCGGCAGCCCTGCTTTAAGCTGCTTTAAATGCGTCAAATAAAAACCATGGAATCCCCCCGGGGGATGATCCATGGCTCCAGAGGAGGTTTTATTCCCTTTCCAGGATGATCTTATGGTCGACCAGGGCCAGCTCTACAATCCTGGCCCTGATTATCTTCCTTCTGCCAAAGATGTCCTCCAAAAGAAGGCTGTCCTTTTCATAGGGTACCACCCGGTCGACCATTTCCAGAAAGAGCTCATCCTCTGCACCCTGTTTTCGTAAGTAGGCATTGGCTTCACACATCTCTTTTCACCTCCGGGAAAAATCCGCTTCAGGCGGCCCGCTGCCGGTTCCGGGACATCCCCCTCCGGTCTCTCTCTAGCCGGGCCTGAACAAAAAAACCACGCAGGACTCATTAAAAGACCTTCGTGGCCTTGCTTTCCGTTCGTGTCTAAGGCGGCCTCCGTGGCCTTCCTGGATTGATTATATCCCCGGGGGCGGAAAGGTGTCAATGTATAAAATTCCTCCAGGCTTTTTCCAGCCACCGCCCCAGGGGTCCGGTGGTCACTAATTCCACATATCGGTTTTCCTGTCCCTCCGGCACCGGCACAAGGCCCCATTGGCTTGCCCTGGGAGGGGGGCTCATAAGTTCGCGCCTGGGCGCCCCGGCGGCATAGCTCCAGTAATCCACGGACAAAGGCGGGGCGGCTTCCTGGAGCCGGTGGTACAAATCCGTTTTGTCCGCCACACTTACTCCGTTAACAGCCAGAATAATATCCCCGGAACGTATGCCGGCCCGCCAGGCAGGGCCGCCGTAAAGCACATCCAGAATCCGCACACCCTGCGCGGGCGGAACATAAAGGGGTTTTCCCCTCAGTTCAATTCCCCGCCCGGTATAGATAACCGCCTCGTGACCCAGGAAGGAAAACAACGCTGCTGCCAGGGCCGCGGCCCTGCTCTGTTCGGACAGCACGGCCAGGATCAGCAGCACCAGGCTATAAATACCCAGATACAGGGCGGAAAGCCTGCTCTTTTCCACCGGGCTCCTGGCCATGGCCAGATCCCCGTAGCCCAGACCGGCCACCACGGGCATAAGAATATAGGTTAGAGTATGGGGGTCCCCCGGCAACCCGGGCTTAATCAGCGGCCACCAGTTGGGCATTTCGATTCCGCCTTCTACGGCGCCGCTCCCCGCCATTACTGCCAGAACCACAAGGGGAATAGGCCAGAATTTCTGCAGGGTAAAGCCGCCGGTGATCCTCCCGCCCTGTCCTTTTATGTAGGCCGGAACCGCTCCCAGGTGGCCGCTGACGAAAATTAAAAAGCTCTCCACCATGTGCAGGATGGCCACCAGGGCCATGATCTGGGGCACATTTATTTTAGGAAAACCAAATAGCAGGCTGACCAGGGCCAAAAGTCCGCCGGCGTAAGAAAAGCATAAAAACCGCATATTGATCAGCATCAGCAGGATGGCAACGGGCCACAGGTAGATTAGTCCGGCCTCGGACAGGGTCAGGCCGATCATGATCATCAGGTAACTGCCCATTATACCCCCCACCAGCCCCAGACCGGCGGCAACCAGTATATCCGTGCCGGTCCGCCCGGTTCCCCGTCCGAAAAAACTTTCTCTCATACTGTCCATCCGGCGGTACTGCAGGGCAATGATCACGATAACAATCAGGAAAAGGGGCAAAAACTGCACACTCAAAAAGGCCTGCAGGAATGATTTTATTATTAACGGGAAAATTTCAGCAAAGGGAAACAAGCCTACCCTCCCTTACTCCAGCCGGACTGGTCCCCGGTACAGGCCCTGCCTTTCCGGACTGAGGAAAAGTCGCGGAACAAAACCCCGCGGCCTGACGGCGGATTTAGCCCGCTATCCTTTGTTTCATCAACTCCAGGGCCCGGTCCAGCTGGCTGTCCCGGGAACGGTCAGCCGCAGGCTGAACCTGAATGTCCGGCTCGATCCCAATTTCGTGTATATCATTACGGTTGGGCGTTAAGTAGCGGGCGGTTGTCAATTTGAGGCCGGCCCCGTTATCCAGGGGATAAACCGTCTGGACTATCCCCTTGCCGAATGTTTTGTCGCCCACCAGGGTGCCCGCCCCTGTGTCCTTGACGGCGCCGGCCAGAATTTCGGCGGCGCTGGCGCTGCCGCCGTTAATCAGGACCACCAGGGGCAGTTGCAGGGTCTGTCCCTCCGAGGAAAACTCCTGATCCCGGCCGAAACGGTAGTCAATAAACACAATAGGCCCTTTGGGAACAAAGTTTTTCGCCACATTTACCACAGCGGTCAGCTCACCGCCCGGGTTGTCCCGCAAGTCCAAAATCAACCCTTTCAGCTGCTCCCCTTGCAGCCTGGCCAGGGTTTCGTTCATTTCTTCCCCGGTCCGCTCGGTAAACTGGCTGATGACTATGTAACCGATGCCGGTATCGGGTATCAGCTGACCCTCCACCGTGGGAACGCTGATTTCTTTCCTGATCAGGGTAAACTGCCTGGTTACGTCCTGTCTGTCAATGGTCAGCACAATTTTTGAACCCACCTCCCCGCGCATAAGGTTGATAGCTGTTTCCAGATCGATACCCCGGGCATCCCGCCCGTCAATCTCGGTGATAACGTCCCCGGCCTCAATCCCCTCCCCGGCTGCGGGGGTTCCCTTGTAGACACGAACCACCGTCAGGTTATCTTCCTTTAAGCCCACCAGGATGCCCAGACCCCCGAAGGAACCTTTGATTTGTTCCTGCAGCTGGGAAAATGTCTTCGGTTCTAGATAAACGGAATAGGGGTCATTCAGAGACCCGACAATGCCCTTAATGGCCCCGTCCACCAGCTGGGTGGGCTCAACCGGGTGGAGGTACTGCGTCCGCACCAGGGAAATAACCTTGATCAAGTTGCCGAAATGCTTATAATTACTGGCCAGGACCCCTCCTGCTGTGACAACCAGGACAATGGCAATAACCGCCAGAAGCGTGAACCAATTTGGGCCCCGGGATCCGGCCCTTGAATTTAAGGATGCCAAATGAGTACACCTGCCGTTCATTTTTTACATACGTTATTATACTACTATAATCTGGTAAAGATGTCCAATACCCGGCCTTGCCTTATTTTTAATTGAGACTACCGATAAAAAAGAGCGAGACATCTCGCTCCAAACTGCTGACGGGGTAAAAACTTCCGGCAGATAAACTCCGGTGAACGGCAAGTTCAAAATAATTGGCAAGGGTCTTGAAATATCCCTGCAACTTTCTTAATAATAATTAAGCGGATTAACCGGATTGCCGTTTACCCTGACCGAAAAGTCCAGGTGGGGACCGGTGGATAACCCCGTACTTCCCACTTTGGCAATGGTATCACCTTTCCGGACTTCAGCGCCCACTGAAACCAGCTGGGCGGAAAGGTGGGAATAGAGGGTGGTGAGACCGCCGCCGTGGTCAATCATAACAACTTTGCCGTAGCCGCTCATGGTGCCCACGTCAATGACCACACCGTCCTGGGCAGCCACCACCGGGGTGCCTGTGCCGGCCGGTATGTCTATGCCGTTATGCATCCTGGTGGTCCCCAAAATGGGGTGCGGACGGGGACCGAAGTAGGAAGATATCCCCGTGTGACCCGGCACCGGCCAGGCAAAGCCCCCTTCGGACTGGGGACGGTCGCTTTTAGAGCGCTGTCGGGCAATTTCCCTTAAAATTTCCTGCTCCTGAGCCTCCAGCCGGGCTGCTTCGGCCTCGAGATCCCACATGTTTTCCTTGGCCTCACGCAGCAGGGCATTTTTTTCGTTTTGCCTGGCTGCCAGCTCCTTTTGGGCTTTATCCTGCTCTTCGATCATGGCCGTAAGCCTGTACTGCTGGGATTCCAGGGCTTGTTTCTGCTCATCTAATTTTTGGCGGGCCGCTTTGACTTCGTTTACCGTGGCGACATCCTGTTCAACAACCCGCTTCAGCAATTCGTAGCGATTTACGAAATCGCTGAAATCCTTTGCTTCCAGAAGGACCTCCAGATAACTGACGTTGCCCGCCTCGTAAATATGGCGCACTCTCTTGTTTAAATCCCCGGTACTCTTGCTTAGATTTTCTTCGGTTTTTTTCAGGTCCGCCGTTGTAAGACGCAGGTTCTCCCGGGCACGGGCCAGGCTCCCTTCAAGTTCCTTGATTTTAAGCGTGCCGTCGTTAATTGTCCGGTTTAAGGAGGACACCTGGTAGGTGTAATCGCTGACAACCCCCCTGGCCTTTTCCGTCTGGCTTTTTTTCTCTGTAAGCAACTCCCTGGTTTGCCTTAACTGGCTGTCCAGTTCGTCACCAAAGGCCAGGCCCGTTCCCAGCAGGAAGGTCAGAACCAATCCCAGAATCAACGCCCTCTTTTTCCCAAAACTTGAAAACAAAACCGATCCCCCCCGGGTATTTAGTAGCCAGTTATTAAGCGTTCAAAAACTTGCGCAAACTAATTGAACTCCCGATGGCCCCGAAAGCCAGGCCCAATGCCAGAAGACCCTCCAGCATGGGCGCCAGCAAACTGCGGTCGGTTACCAGCTGCATGAAAGGCAGCGAAACCTGGATGCTGTTTATTAAAGAAATGTATCCGTAATAAACGGCTCCCACCGCCAGCAATGCCCCGGTCAGCCCCAGGAACATCCCTTCCAGCAGGAAGGGTACGCGCACAAACCAATTGGTTGCCCCCAGGAATTTCATGATCCCGATCTCTTTGCGCCGGGCAAAAACAGACAGACGGATTGTAGTTGCAATCAGGAAAACCGCTGCTATGGCCAGAAGGACCATGGTTACCAGCCCGGCGGTACGCACCCAGCGGCTCAGATCCAGAAGTTTTTCCACAATACCCTGACCGTAACGCACCTGATCGACCTGGGGATAAGCCGCCACCTCCCGGGCCAGGGGCACCACCTGATCCACTGTTTGGGTTTTGACCCGGAAGGTGTCGGGAAGGGGGTTTTTTTCTTCCAGCCCGGCCAGAATATCCCTTTGTTCGCCGAAATTCTCCTGCATTTCCTCTAGAGCTTGCTGCTTATTTACGTATCTTAACTCCGCCACCTCCGGTAAAGCACCGAGGGCGTCTTCCAGTTCCTTTAGTTCTTCAGGTTTGGTTTCATCCTTTAAAAATATGCTGATTTCCACGCTGGACTCCAGGTTGTCGGCAATGTTGTTGGCATTTAAGACCAGCAGCAGGGAACTGCCCAGAATCAACAGGGATACGGCCACAACCCCGATGGAGGCCACTGACAGCCAGCTGTTGCGCAGGATGGATTGAAAGGCCTCGCGGAAATAGTAGGTAAGAGTGCTAAGCCTCATGGCGGTAAGCCCCTTTTTCCTCATCCCTTACAATCCTGCCGTCAACCAGTTCAACAACACGCCTTTTCATGTAATCTACAATATCCCAGGCGTGGGTCGCCATAATTATGGTGGTTCCGTGCAGGTTGATATCCGCAAGCAGTTTCATCAACTCCCAGGAAGTTTCAGGATCCAGGTTACCGGTGGGCTCATCTGCAATAATTAAAACGGGGTTGTTTACGATAGCCCTGGCCACACTTACCCTCTGCTGCTCCCCGCCGGAGAGGTGGTCGGGAAAAACGCCGGCCTTCTCCCCCAGGCCCACCATGGCAAGCACTGCGGGCACGGCCCTGTTAATTTCCCTCTTAGATGCTCCGATAACTTCCAAAGCAAAGGCTACGTTTTCAAAGACGGTTTTTTGCGGCAGAAGACGAAAATCCTGAAAAATCATGCCTATTGAACGCCGCAGGTAAGGGATCTCCCGGGGCCGCATTCTCACCAGACTTTTCCCGTCAAAAATTATCTGGCCCTTGGTGGGGAATTCTTCCCTGTACAAGAGCTTCATTAATGTTGACTTGCCGGCCCCGCTGGGACCCACTAGAAAGAGAAACTCCCCTTTCCGGATGCGCAGGGAAACACCGTTTAAAGCACGCACATCATTGGGGTAGATTTTTGACACTTTGGATAGCTGAATCAATCGCCGCACCTCACATTTCCGTCGGCGCCGGCCCGCGAATGCCGGGAGGCGGCGGGCCGCTACACGTATTTCCCGGGGGAAATCTACAAAAATACATATTTTAACGCTGTATTAAGAAGGGTAAACTTTTCAAATCTATTTTGGTTGTCCCGGTTTAAAGTCAGCTGTTTTGTGTTTTCCCGACAACCATTCACGCCGCAATACTATTCGACAGCGGCGGCGCCGATTCCTTCTCTCAAAAGGGGAAAAAGAAAAAAGCCCGTCGGTTACCGGGATTTTAAGAGTCAATGGGGTTGTCTTTGGCAAATAAAGGGGCCTTGGCGGGGACGTTCCCGGAAACCGGGTTATCTCGCTGAAAGATCACCCTCAAGCAGCAAAGGTATAATTGACCGTTGCGCATACACAAATGTAAAAGGCTGGGAAGAAGGGTACCAGTACCGGTAAAAGCAGGAATACGATGTACCACCAGGGCGCCGCTTCACAACCGGCAGGGCGCCGACATTGACGGGTATGCAAATGGACTTGCCCCGGGGCGTATTCCAGTGCATCTTTACCGGGGACAATAAACGTTCTGAAGTCCCCGGGCTGATCTGAGGGGGAACTTTTTAGGCCGGGCCTTGTTTTCAAAAATGACCCGCCCTAAAAAGAACGGCGAAGGTAACAGCCACCCAGGTTATTTCCGGGCTATGGTTTCCTTTACCGCCGCGGCAATCCAGGCCGGGGTAAGCCTGAAATGCTCCAGGAGCTCCTCCGGGGAACCGGATTCACCGAATTTGTCGGGAATACCGATACGCTTCATTATTACAGGGTGGTTTTCCGCCAGGGTCTCCGCCACGGCGCTGCCCAGACCGCCGATAATGCTGTGTTCCTCGGCGGTGATCAGGGCGCCCGTTTTTTTAGCGGCGGCCACAACAGCCTCCACGTCCAGGGGCTTTATGGTATGGATGTCCAGGACCTCCACCTCTGTGCCCTCCCCGGCCAGAAGTTCCGCTGCCTCCAGGGCGGCTGAAACCATAAGGCCCGTTGCCAGAATGGCCGCGTCCCCGCCTTCCCGCAGAACCACAGCCCGGCCGGGCTCAAACTGAAAACCGGGGCCGTGCAAAACCGGTACGTCGGTGCGGCCCAGGCGGATGTAAACTGGGCCCCGCAGCGCCGCCGCCGCCCTGACCGCTCCGGCTGTCTCAACAGCATCGGCGGGTACAAAGACGGTCATCCCGGGCAGCGCCCGCATCAGGGCCAGATCCAGAACAGCCTGGTGGGAGCCGCCGTCCGCGCCAACGGTAATCCCCGCGTGGCTGGCCCCGATTTTAACATTCAGGCCGGAGTAGGCCACGCTGTTGCGCACCTGTTCGAAGGCCCGGCCCGAGGCAAAAACAGCGAAGGTGCTGCAGAAGGGGAGCTTGCCGGCGGCGGCAAGGCCGGCGGCCGTGCCAATCATATTTTGCTCGGCAATACCCAGGTCAAAAAAACGCTCGGGGAAGACTTTCCCAAAGTCGGCTGTTTTAGTTGATTTGGCCAGATCCGCGTCGAGGACCACCACGTTGGGGTTTTCCCGGCCCAACTGGACCAGGGCTGCTCCGTAGGCCGTCCGGGTTGCTATTTTTTGGCTCATGACCGGCTTCCCTCCTTTTCAAGTACGGGGCGGGGCGGGGTCTCCCCGCTTCCCAGTTCGGCCAGCGCCCTGTCCCTTTCAGCAGGTTTGGGCGCAACACCGTGCCAGTCCACCTGGCCCTCCATAAAGGAAACGCCCCGGCCCTTCACTGTTTCAGCCACAACCATGGTGGGACGTCCCCGGGTAGCCCTGGCTTCCGCCAGAGCGCCAAGGATTTGGTCCATGCTGTGCCCGTCAATTTCAATTACGTGCCAGCCAAAGGCGCGCCACTTGTCAGCCACGGGCTCCGGAGACATAATCTCCCGTACCGGACCGTCAATTTGATAGCCGTTGTGATCCAGCAAGGCGGTCACGTTATCCAGCTTGTAGTGAGCGGCGGCCATAGCCGCCTCCCAAACCTGCCCTTCCTGAATTTCCCCGTCCCCCAGGAGGACATAAACCCGGTATTCCCTGCCGTCCAGTCTGGCTGCCAGGGCCATACCGTTGGCGGCGGAAAGCCCCTGGCCCAGGGAACCCGTGGACATCTCCACCCCGGGGACTTTGCTCATGTCCGGGTGACCCTGCAGTCTGCTGCCCAACCGGCGCAGCCCCTTCAGCTCCTCCACCGGGAAAAAACCCCGCTCCGCCAGGGCCGCGTAAAGCACCGGGGCGGCGTGCCCCTTGGACAGGACAAAGCGATCCCGGTCCGGCCAGTCCGGCCGGGCAGGGTCCAGGCGCAATTCTTGAAAATACAGGGCGGCAACAATGTCGGCAGCCGAAAGGGAGCCGCCCGGGTGACCGGAACCGGCCGCTGAGATCATTTGAATGATATGCCGGCGCAAAATTCTTGCCTTGTCTTCTAGTTCCTTTATTTTTGCCATCCCCACTCTCCTGTCATTTATATCTTTTAAATCCTTCACCCAGGACCTCGTGAACATCCGCCAGAATTACAAAGGCGCCGGGATCGGCCCCGTAGACAATTTCCTTCAAACGGCTCACTTCGGAACGGTTGACTACGGTAAGGACAACCTCCCGCTCCGTTCCCGTATAGACACCCCGGGCGGGCCAGGCCGTAGCGCCCCGGTCCAACCCCTCTACAATAGCCTTCGCAATATCCGGGGAACGCCGGGATATGATGAGAAAGGCCTTGGCGTAGCTCAGGCCCTCCTGGACCACATCAATCAGCCAGGAAACGATGAAAATTGTCAGCAGCGCGTACATAGCCAGCTCGGCGGAATCAAAGGTGACCCAGGCAGCCAGCACCACCATCCCGTCCACCAGGAACAGCAGCGTGCCGATATTAGCCCCGGTATAGGTCCGTAAGACGACAGCCGCCAGGTCCGTGCCGCCGGTGGTGCCCTTGTACCGGAAAACCAGCCCCAGGCCCAGGCCCACCAGAACTCCCCCGTACAGGCTGGCAAGCAGGACATCCTGGGTGGGAACCGGCAGGACGGGGGCCAGCAAATCTACGGCCAGGGACAGACTGATTGTCCCGTAAAGGGAGCGGAACCCGAAGGGCAGGCCCATTCTCAGAATTCCCAGAACGAAAAGAGGCACGTTCAGGGCCAGCATGGTTGCTCCCACCGGCACGTGAATAATATAATGCAGGATGGTGGCAATCCCGCTGACCCCGCCGGCGGCAATTTTATTGGGAATAAGAAACAGATCCAGTCCCAGGGCGGTCAGCAGGACACCCAGGCTTACCCCCAGAATTTCGTATAAACCTTTCACCAAAGGACACGTCCCGTGTTTGCTTGGTTCTTACCCTATCCCGTATAGCATGTGGAATAACGGCGGATTTTAGACGGTCCTGCCCACAGGCGGTGACTGGGAACATCTCTCAATTCGACAATAACCACATACATATTCTGTTTTGCGCTCAAAAATCCTGCCAAACTTCTAACATCGCGACAAATATGTATGGTTTTAAAACCCCGGGGGATTGGGGTTCCGGGGGAAAAAGTACCGGGGGGCGGTCTTTTCCAAAAACCGCCCCCCGGCTATTACCTGCCTTTGCGCTTTTAAGGCTCTGCCCGGATCAAATAATTTACAGCAAAATCACAGCCCCCACCCCTGCCCCGGGCAAACAAACCCGGCGCGGGTACCCCCGGGGTGGATGTCCAGTTTGTCAACCCGCTGTCCTGGTAACTGTCCTGGTAATATGAAGCCCCCCGGCTGCCTCAGGGACCGGTTAACAGCCGGTACGGGCCTTGTTTTTTAAATAGGCGGCAATGAAGGAATCAATTTCGCCGTCCATGACTGCGTTGATATTCCCTCTCTCCTCCCCGGTACGGTGGTCTTTAACCAGGCTGTAGGGATGAAAGACATAGGAACGGATCTGGCTGCCCCAGGCTATTTCCTGATGGTCGCTGCGCAGGGCCGCCAGCTCTTCTTCTTTTTTGCGAAGTTCCAGATCCGTCAGCCTGGCCCTGAGCATTTTCATGGCGGCAAGGCGGTTGGAAAGCTGGGAGCGTTCGTTCTGGCAGCTTACCACAATTCCTGTGGGCAGGTGGGTGATGCGCACAGCGGAATCGGTCTTGTTCACATGCTGCCCCCCTGCCCCCCCGGAACGGAAGGTGTCTATCTTTAAATCGTCGGGGCTGATCTGGACTTCCTGCTCGCCCTCCACTTCCGGGAGCACGTCCACCGAAGCAAAGGAAGTATGCCGCCGGCCCGCCGTATCAAAGGGCGATATGCGCACCAGCCGGTGCACTCCCTTTTCCGAGCAGAGGTAGCCGTAGGCGTTGGGACCGCTGATTTCGATGGTGGCGCTCTTGGTACCCGCCTCATCGCCGGGGAGCATATCAAGCACCTCAACCCTGAAGCTGCGCCGCTCCGCCCAGCGCATGTACATCCGGAGCAGCATTTCCACCCAATCCTGGGCTTCAGTCCCTCCCGCCCCGGCATGCAGGGAGATAATGGCGTTCCCCCTGTCGTAGGGACCCCCCAGCAGGACGGCCAGCTCCAGCTCGGACACCCGCCGGGTTATAGAAGTCAGGCCGTCCCTGACCTCGTCGGCGGTATCCCGGTCTTCCTCCTCTTCCCCCAGTTCCGCCAGCAACTCCAGGTCTTCGCAGTCCCGGGCCAGGTCCTTAAAAACAGTAACCCTTTCCCGCAAACCCGCCACCCGCTGGACAACTTTCTGGGCCTGTTCCGGTTCAGACCAGAAGCCGCCGGCAAGCATTTTTCTTTCCAGCAGTTCAATATCTTCTTCCTTTTTGGCTATGTCAAAGAGAAACCCTCAAATCTTCGATTCGTCTGGCTAGCCGCTCCAGGCTGCGCTTAAGTTCCGGGTACATGACTCACCTTCCCTGTATTTGTTAGACTGCCGCCGCGCGGCCGCAGCATTTCTTGTATTTCTTGCCGCTGCCGCAGGGGCAGGGTTCGTTGCGGCCCACCTTGCTTTCCCGGCGCACCGGTTTTTTCGGCCCTTCCTCCGGGGTGCGGTTTTCCGTAACCTGGCGCTTCTTCTCCGGCTGGGGCTGGACCAGGTTGACCCGGAAGATATAGCGGACCACATCGTCCTGAATGGTGTCAATCATATTCTGGAACATTTCATACCCCTCAAACTTGTATTCAATCAAGGGGTCTTTCTGACCGTAAGCCCGGAGTCCTATACCCTCCCGAAGCTGATCCATGGCGTCCAGGTGATCCATCCATTTTTCATCCACGATGCGCAGCATGACCATCCGCTCTATTTCCCGCATTGTTTCCTGACCGATCTCTTGCTCCCTGGCGTCGTAAGCCTCCCGGGAACGTTCAGCCAGGAAATTTTGCAGTTCCCGGCGGCCCATACCCTCCAGGTCATCCGGCTTAAGCCCGTGCCCGGGCAGAAAATACTGCTCGGCGTAGTCCAGCAGCCCCTTCAAATCCCACTCTTCGGGATAAACACCCTCCGGCGCGTGGGCGTTCACAGTCCGCTCCACGCCGGCGTCGATCATTTCCAGGACGTTTTCCTTTAAGTCTTCCCCGGTGAGAACCTGCCGTCTCTGCCGGTAAATCAACTCCCGCTGCTGGTTCATAACATCGTCGTACTGGAGCACGTGCTTGCGGATGTCAAAGTTGCGGTTTTCCACCCGCTTTTGGGCCGTTTCAATGGACTTGGTAATCATGGCGTGCTCGATGGGAACGTCTTCTTCAATTCCCAGGCGCTCCATAATCCCCGCTATATTATCGGAGCCGAACAGGCGCATCAGGTCGTCTTCCAGGGAACTGAAAAACTGGGTGGAGCCCGGGTCACCCTGGCGGCCGCAGCGGCCCCGCAGCTGATTGTCTATCCGGCGGCTTTCGTGCCGCTCCGTCCCCATGATGTGCAGTCCCCCCAGCTCAACCACACTGCCGCGCTCCCCCTCCGCCTGCCGCCGGTACTCCTCCAGCAGGGCCTGGCAGGCGTGGTCCTCCTCCGGCGCAGCAGCCGGGCTGTCCAGTTCGGCGGAAGCATCAAGATCGTGCTCCTGCTTGCGCAATTCCTGCCGGGCCAGAAATTCAGGGTTGCCTCCCAGGACAATATCGGTTCCCCGCCCGGCCATATTGGTAGCAATGGTTACGGAACCCAGGCGCCCGGCCTGGGCGACAATTTCCGCTTCCTTATCATGATACTTGGCGTTCAGGACCTGGTGCGGGATACCTTTGCGCTTCAGCATGCCGCTCAGGATCTCGGATTTTTCAATGGAGATGGTGCCCACCAGGACCGGCTGACCCAGGGTGTGCCTTTCGGCGATTTCCTGCACCACGGCCCGGAATTTGGCCTGCTCGGTTTTATAGATTACATCGGTCTGGTCCACCCGGATCATGGGCATGTTGGTGGGTATGACCACAACATCCAGACCGTAAATTTTTTTGAATTCCTGTTCCTCGGTAAGCGCTGTACCGGTCATTCCCGCCAGTTTGTTGTACATCCTGAAGTAATTCTGAAACGTGATGGTGGCCAGCGTCTGGGATTCCCGTTCGATTTTGACGCCCTCTTTGGCTTCTATAGCCTGGTGCAGGCCGTCGCTGTAACGCCGGCCGAACATCAAGCGGCCGGTAAACTCATCAACGATAATGACCTGACCGTCCTTTACCACGTAATCCTTGTCCCTTTTCATCAACCCGTAAGCCTTCAGGGCCTGGTTGAGCTGGTGGGTCAGCTCAATGTTCTTGTCGTCGTAGAGGTTTTCCACCCCCAGCATTTTTTCCACCTTGGCCACCCCCGACTCGGTGATGGTGGCGGCGTGGGCCTTCTCATCCACGTTGTAGTCGGTTTCCCGGATCAGCTTCGGCACGATCCTGGCAAAGGTGTAATAGAGTTCGGTGGATTTTTCCGCCTGGCCGGAAATAATCAGGGGTGTCCGGGCCTCGTCCACCAGAATGCTGTCCACTTCGTCCACGATGGAGTAATTCAGCTCCCGCTGGACCAGCTGGTCCGGGCGGTGAGCCATGTTGTCCCGCAGGTAGTCGAAGCCGAACTCATTATTGGTGCCGTAGGTGATATCCGCGGCATAAGCCTGCCGGCGCTCCCCCCAATCCAGGCCGTGCACCACCAAACCGACGCTCAGCCCCAGATAGGTGTAAATCTGCCCCATCCACTCGCTGTCCCGCCGGGCCAGGTAGTCGTTGACAGTCACCACGTGCACGCCCTTGCCGGTGAGAGCGTTTAAGTAAACCGGCAAAGTGGCCACCAGGGTTTTCCCTTCACCGGTTCTCATCTCGGCAATCCGGCCCTGGTGCAGCACAATTCCGCCCAGGAGCTGAACATCAAAGTGCCTCATCCCCAGAACCCGGCGGGAAGCCTCCCGCACAACGGCAAAGGTCTCCGGAAGAATGTCCTCCAGGGTTTGCCCCTTCTCCAAACGCTCCTGGAAAACCGGAGTCATGCCCTTCAGTTCGGCCTCCGAAAGAGCGGACATTTTCGGCTCCAGCTTGTTGATTTCATCCACAGTGCGCTGCAGCTTTTTTATTTCACGGGCGTTGTCATCAAGCCAGTTCTTGATAAACCCGAGCATTTAATCACCTCTTTACCTGAAATCCGCATCAAGGGTACTAAAATCAGCGGCACCCTTAAAGCCATAGTCCCTTCCCTCAACAGCGCATCCCCACCCCTGCCCGGTACAAGCAAAAAGGGCTGGCGTCATCATAATATTATACTGTATTTTTAATAAACCCGTCAATTATGGATAATATTGCCATGGGGCTTTGGTTTTAACTTATCTTTTTTTAGGACGGTTTACCGCCCTTTGCCGCCGAAGGCTTAACAGCAGCAAAACTAAAACGGGCGCACTGGGAAAAGTGCGCCCGGGACAAGCAATTGCGGAGTTCTAGTATTCCGGCTCAATCAAACCGTAATTCCCATCTTTCCGTTTATAAACAACGTTGACCTGCTCGGTTTCAGCATTGGAGAATACGAAAAAGCTGTGGCCCAACAGGTTCATCTGCAGAATGGCCTCTTCCACAGGCATGGGCTTGATGTTAAAACGTTTGGTCCGGACCAACCGGGGGGCATCTTCGTCGGCGTTCACAGGAACGGCAATCCTCTGCCCGTTAATAAACCGGGCGCCCCTTTTCTGCAGTTTCCCTTTGTATTTTGCTATTTGTTTCTCCAGCTTATCCACTACCAGGTCGATGGAGGTGTACATATCCCCCGTGCTTTCTTCCCCTCTTAAAATCATTCCGTTTATAGGTACTGTTACCTCAATGCGGTGGGAATCCTTTTCCACCGTCATGGTAACCTGGGCGTCGCCGAAGTTGTCGATATACTTATCCAACTTGCCGACGCGCTTCGCAACATAATCCTTCAGGGCGTTTGTTACGTCAATGTTTCTGCCACGAACTAGTACTTTCAAAATAATAACCCCCTTTAACTCGCTTCCTGTTCTAGTATTCCCCAAATAAGCATGAAATCCTGCTTCCCAATCAAGTCAACGGTTTTATGCCTCCAAGCAGGATTCGCATCAGGACCTTTTACCTCGCCTAACAAGAAAAACCCCAGGCTAGCTGGGGTAAATCTAGCAGTTCTATAACTTAATAACGTTGGCCGCCTGGGGCCCACGGGCGCCTTCGACGATATCGAATTCAACCTTTTGACCCTCGTTTAAGGTCTTAAAGCCCTCTTCCTGAATCGCCGAGAAGTGGACAAAAACATCTCCGCCATCCTCCCTCTCGATGAAACCGTACCCCTTCTCCTGGTTAAACCACTTAACCCTCCCTAACACATTCATACCTCCTAGATCTTGATACCGTGGCACAAACTCACGTAGTAACATATTACCATATAAATTTTACCATTGTCAAGCATTGGTTATGATGGCAAAATCCCCGGAATTAAAACAACGGGCAACGGGCCCGGGTAAACAACAGGTTCTAAATGTCGAAAATTTCCTTGTTGATTCCTGTTTGTGCAGAAAAGCCTGTGGATAATGTGTATAAACGTGTTAGTAACTTATAAAACAGGCCCTTTTAATGTGGGTAAATTAAATCTTTCCCGGGAACAATGTTATTTTATGTAAACAGCTGGCATGTTTCTTGTAGAAAAACAGGGAATTCCAGCCTGGCTGTTTAAAGTACCCGCTGTCCCGGACTTCATCCAGCTTGTTATTCTGTCGCAGGAAAGCCCGGAGCCAGGCCCTCCGGGCGGATTTTTCCCTTTTGGGGGATCCTGGGGTGAATTCAACTGCCGGATCACCCATTATTCATCCATAAACCGGACGACCTCAAAGAAAACACACAACTTCTTAAATTAAACCGGACGGCGGCAAGAAAATCCTTCTTTAAATAGACCGGACGGCGGCAGTTGAAAGCCCGAAGACCCGGTTTGCCCCGGCCGCAAGAACGGTGGCGGCAACTGCCGCCAGGGTGCTGCCGGTTGTAAAAACATCATCAACAACCAAGATATTTCTATTGTCCAGCCGTTCTGCCTGCCTCACGCTAAAGACTCCAGCAAGATTGGACTCCCGGGCGGACCGGTTCAGCCCCGCCTGGGAGGGGGTTTCCACATCCTTGTACAGTATCCCCTTGCCCACCGGTATTTTCAGAAGGTTTCCCACTTCCCCGGCCAGCAGGGCAGCCTGGTTAAAACCCCTTTGCCGTAATTTTTCTTTGGACAGGGGTACCGGCAAAACCATATCAATCACAACCCTGGAAAAATACGGCTCCGCACGAAAGGCCTCCGCCATCAGAATGGCCAGGTGCGGGGCCAGGCTGCGCTGACCGGCATATTTAAAGCGGTGCAGCGCCTCCCTCAAAACACCCTCGTAGGGCCCCCCCGCCCGGGCCAGAACAAAGGGCCAGTCCCTCTTCCGGCAGTCTTCACAAATAAGTTTGCCGGATCCGGCCAGCCCCGGAACAATCGCAACAACCGCCGGCAGGCGGCCGCAGCGTTCACAAAAGGTCTCCCCGCGGCAGCCCTGTATAACGCCCCGGCACTGCCCGCAGATATCTCCCGGGGCCGCTGACCGGCCGCAGAAGGGGCATTCCGGCTTGGGCGGAAATATCAAGTTGAGGAAGTCGTTCCAGACGGATGACAAGAAAAAACCTCCCCTGCCCCGGGCCAGGTAATGTTTTCCGGGAAACTAACGGGGTGAAAAATACGGGATTACCCGGCGTGGCGGGTATAACCATTTCAGCAAGGCCACTTTAGCCGGGAGGGGGGACCTTCAAGGAAGCTGCTGCTGCCTCAACCCTGTCCCCGCCCTGCTCCCGTGCTTTTTCCAGGGCTCTCTGGACAGCCTTCAACAGGCCTTCGGCATCACCGGCGTCCTGGGGATATTCAGCAGTTCCGATACTGACGGTGATCCGGGCCGCCCGGCCGTCCTGTTTAAGGAAAGCATGGTCGCGCACCGCATAAAGAATATCGAGGGCCAGCTCGTTCAGCCGGCTTCCCCGGGTGTCGGGTAAGAGAAGAATGAACTCATCCCCCCCGTAGCGGGCGGCCAGATCGTTTCTCCGGGTTTCCCCCTCAATCAGGGCCGCCAGTTCACCCAGAAGCCGTTCCCCGGATTTTCGTCCGTAGCGCTTGTTAAAATCCTTGAAATTATCGATATCAATCAGGGCCAGGCCCAGGGGGAACCCTTCTTCATCCGTGCGGGCCAGGGCTTTGTCCGCCAGTTCGTTAAAGTTGCCGAAGCGGAGCAGTCCGGTGAGGGGATCCTGGGTGAGGACCCGGGCCAGCCTTTCTTTGGTCACGGCGTTCTCCACGGCAATTGCCGCCTGTCCGGCCAGGATGGCCATAATATGCAGATGCCTTTCATCAAAGGCATGGGGTCGTTTGTCCCCCAGGACGACAACCCCCAGGGCCTCCCGGCCCGTATACAGCGGGATGACCAGCAGCGAACGCATAATCCGGGTCAGGCCCGCATCCGCCTTGACCCTGGAATCGGCCCTGGAGTCGGCAATCAGTTCCGGCTCGCCGTTCTCCAAAACCATACCGGTGAGCCCTTCTCCCAGATAAACCGCCGTGGAACGAATTTGATTGGAGTAAGGACCCACCGCTGCCACTGGATGGTACGCCCCTCTCTCCCCGGTCAGCAGGTAACCCGCCGCGCTATGGAAAGGGACGGCCTTTTTCGCGCTTTTCAGGACCTGCCCTAAAACCTCACCTGGCCCCGGGTTCCCTTCCAGGAAACGGGCCGCTTCATAAAACGCGGTTAACTCCTGATTGGCTACCTGGAGCCGGACATAATAACGAAGAATTACCTGCAGCCCCAGGACAGAGGCAAAAAGCAGCAGGGGACCCGACAATCCGGTAAACTGGTAGACCATAGCAACCAGTAAGCCCAGGGGTACCGTATAAAGGTAGGACAATCCGTCCCACTTGAGGGTATCCAGCCAGGCCTGAGGAGGCAGGTGGCGTCTTTTGGGGAGGAGATAAAGATAAACCAGCAAATGATTGGCAATTATGTAGGTGATTGTAAAGACAACCAGGGGAGGAAGGTTTCCGGTACCGACCAGGCCCGGCTCACCCCCGGTGGCCCTAAAGGCATAGGATGCCGCCAGTACTGCCAGGACATACTGGGCGGAGTTAAAAAGGGTTGTCCTCAGGGGATTACCCCGGTTGGCTATGCCCTGCCCCAACATGGTGGCAAGGCAGCCGGTCCAGGCGGCTGCCGCCGGACCATAAATTAAGAAAGCAGCAAGCACCAGGATATAGCTGCCAGAAAGCTGCCCGTGGGGAAACGGCACAGCCAGCCACTCGGCCAGGATCCCCAGAAGAACAATCAGCGCCAGCTCCCGGACCCTGTCCAATTCCAGCCCGGGAAATAATAGGGACAGCTGCCAGGCAGCCAGACCCACCACCAGCCAGATATAAAGAATGTGTGCGGTTCCCTGTTTTTCCCGCAAAGCATCCCACCTCGAATGGTTATTTCGACAAACCCGGGAATTTACCTGCGATCAATTAAGCCGGACCAGAAAAGAAGCTGCTTTAAGAAGGGCTTTCCCCTCCAGTTTCCGCAGATCGGCACAATAGCAACCGTTTTCTTCCTTAGCCGCGCCGCAACCCTTTACCGCCGCAGGGCCCTCAACTTCCCCGGCGGCCAGGACCTCCAGGGGATAGTACCTGCTCAGCAGTTCCAGTATAGCTGCCGTAGCGTCCCTGGAACCGCTGTCGAACACCTGAATCTTAAGCTGTGGTACGTTTCGCAGCCCGTAAAAAAGCTTGCGGAAAAACCCTTCTACCCAGGGCTCCTGGTCCTGAACCAGGAGCAGGAACCGGATCCGTCCGGAACCGGAAGCGGAACCACGGTTGGCCCGGACCAGTTGCCACAGATAACAGAAGCCCGCCACCAGCAGCAGGAACAGGGACAAAAGCAGAAGAGGCATGGGACCACCTCCCCGTTACTCATTGGTACTGTACCTTATGCAGGATTTTCCCGGGGGGTGCCCCAGGGTGTCCCGGCGAAGCTGGTCTATTGAGGAAAGGCCGGGAAAACATAGAAAAAACCGGGAAAGTTTCCCGGTTTCAGACGCTGCCTCAACCTGTTATATTCCGGCTTCGCGCCTCAGGGCTTCCGCCTTGTCCGTGCGCTCCCAGGGCAGGTCCAGGTCGCTCCTGCCGAAGTGGCCGTAAGCAGCTACCTGCCTGTAAAGAGGCCGGCGCAAATCAAGATCCCTGATGATGGCCGCCGGACGCAGGTCAAAATGCTTGCGCACCAGTTCCACCAGGACTTTATCGCTGACCTTGCCTGTACCGAAGGTCTCAACCCTGATGGATACGGGGCGGGCTACCCCGATGGCGTAAGCCACTTGGAATTCACACTTGTCCGCGAGGCCGGACGCCACGATGTTCTTGGCCACATAACGGGCGGCATAGCTGGCGGAGCGGTCGACCTTGGTGGGATCCTTGCCGGAAAAGGCCCCTCCCCCGTGACGGGCCATTCCGCCGTAGGTATCGGCGATGATCTTGCGGCCGGTCAGACCCGTATCTCCCTGGGGTCCGCCAATCACAAAGCGGCCGGTGGGATTCACAAATATCCGTGTGGCGTCGTCCAACAATTCCGGCGGGACCTCCGGGCCGATTACCTGGGTTATGATATCCCGGCGAATTGCCTCCGGGGCAACTTTGGGGTGATGCTGGGCCGAGACGATGATGGTATCCAGCCGGACCGGCCGGTCGTTCTCGTATTCCACCGTAACCTGGGTCTTGCCGTCGGGCCGCAGATAGGGCAGTACCCGGCTCTTGCGGACAACAGCCAGGCGTTTGGCCAGGCCGTGGGCCAGGGAAACCGGCAGGGGCATCAACTCCGGCGTATCATTGCTGGCGTAGCCGAACATCATCCCCTGGTCCCCCGCCCCCGTCGTCTCCAGCTCATCCTCAACACTTTGGAGGTCACGGACCTCGATGGCCCGATCCACCCCCCGGGCAATATCACAGGACTGCTCGTCAATGGCGGTAAGCACCGCACAGGTGGTGCCGTCAAAGCCGTACTTGGCCCGGGTGTAGCCGATATCGCAAACCGTTTCCCGGACCACCCTGGGAATATCCACGTAACAGTTGCAGGTTATTTCGCCGCTTACCAGGACCAGGCCGGTGGTAACAAGGGTTTCACAAGCCACGCGGGCCAAAGGGTCCCTATCTAAAATTGAATCAAGCACTGCATCGGAAATCTGATCGGCAACCTTATCGGGGTGACCCTCGGTTACGGATTCAGAAGTAAAAAGCCGCCTGGTCATAAAATACCTCCCTACCAAAAAGTACAAGCCCAGACCACAAAGGAAACCTCCGAACAGAGGTTTCTAAGGAACTGGGGCCCTATTCCTCTTGCCTGTATTTCACTTAAGAGTACAATATATTCTAACAAAATCGCTCGATAAATGTCAATAGAAGCCGCAGGGTCCGGGCGGGCTTCCATTGTTGAGAACCGCTTGAAATCACTTTTTTATTCAGGGCCCCGTTCCCCCTGGTTAAATCTTACACTTACCGCGGTGCTGCCCCTTTGGCGCTATACCTCCACCAGAACGGTATGCACCCCTATTTTCCTGATCCTTTCCCAGGGAACGATTACGTCGCTGCCGGTGTTCAACATCTTAAAATACTTCCGCTCCCCCGTCAGCACCAGGGAAAGCACCTGCCCGCTCTCCAGGTCGATATAGGCGTCCTTCACGGAGCCCAATTTGGATCCGTCAACGAGATTAATAATTTCCCGCTGCCCCAGCCCGGAAATCCTAAACTGCAAGGCTATCACCTCTTTTTCCCCAGATTATGTGAACCCCGGCGAAAAGGTGACGATTCCAGACTCTGTAAACTCCGACGGCTGCAAAATTTCAATCATCCCGCCGCCTGGGGACTGCTTGTCTTATCGCCCGCAGGAAAAGGCGGGCTTCCTCTTTACTCACCGCCAGGAAGGCGGCCCCATAAACAAAAATTCCGGCTGTTATGGCCAGACCCACCTGGAGCAGCAGGCCGGCTGTGCCCTGGACCCGCGCTGCCAGGGCCCCGTTTACCCCATAGCTGGCTACGGCCATCATTCCGGCAGCCGCCAGGGTGGCCAGGGTAAATTTGAACAGCCTTCCTTTCCGCAGGTGGGGTATTTTCTTTTTCAAAAACTCTAAAAGTAAAATCATGTAGGCCAGGTTTGCCAGGGAATTGGCCAGAGCCAAACCGGCATGCTGCAGGTGGCGGATAAGAACCAGGCTCAGGGCAAGGTTGATCAGCACAACAACAACGCCTAACTTGACCGGCGTGCGGGTATCCTGCAGGGAGTAAAAACCCCGGGTTAAGAGGATAACGGAAGCCTGCCCCACCAGACCCACCGAATAAAACAAAAGAGCCGCCGCAGTCATTACAGCGGCCTCCTGGGTAAATTCCCCCCGTCTGTAAACCAGGGTCACAATGGGCTGGCTCAGGACCATCAAGCCAACGCTGGCCGGGATAATCCCAACCATAACCACTTTCATGGAAGTGAAAAGCAATTTGGCCAGCCCTTCCCTGTTACCTGCGGCCGCCTGCCCGGAAAGAGTGGGGAAAACTGCCGTGCCCAGGGCCAGGACGAAGAGGCTCACCGGGAACTGAATCAGCCTGTCAGCGTAACTCAGGGCGGAAATGCTCCCTTCCGGCAGCCAGGAGGCCAGCACCCCGTTGATGTAGACGTTGGTCTGGTTAACAGCAATGCCGATGGCAGCAGGCAGGGCGAGATAGTAAACCTTTTTCACGCCGGGATGCCGCAAGTCCAGGGCCGGGTGAAACCTGTAGCCCTCCCTGAGCAGGGTGGGAAGCTGCACCAGGGCCATGGCGGCCATAGCCAGCACCGCACCCAGGGCCAACCCCTGAATACCGTACAGATCCCCGAGGGTCAGGGCAAAAACTATGATGAAGATGTTGTTTACCGAGGTGCTAAAGGCGGGCAGGCCAAAAATATTATTGGCGTTTAAAAGGCTGGTAAAAAGGGAGGCCAGGCCCGCAAAGATCATCAGCGGAAGCACAATCCTGGCCAAATCCACCGTCAGTGCTTGCGCCGCCCCCTTAAAACCCGGAGCCACCAGCTTGATCAGGAGGGGGGCGCCGATAACTCCCAGGACTGACGTTACAAGATAAAAAAGGGTAACAAGGATCAGTATGGTGTTAAATATTTTCCAGGCCTCTTCCTTTTCCCCCCTGGCGGCATACTCGGTATAAACAGGAACAACCACCGTCACCAGCGCTCCGCTGATGATGGCAAAGAGCATATTGGGCATCTTTAAAGCCATCTGGTAGGCGTCTATGAAGAGCCCGGCGCCGAATTGATGGGCAATCACAATGTCCCGAAGCAGCCCCAGAAACCTGGACATCAAGTTAAAAAAGGCGATCAGAAGCGTCGCCTTAAAAATAAATTTGCCGGTTGTCATTGCTTAATTATCAACACCGATTAGAAAATTTCCCGCTAAATCATGCTATTTCTACAGGCTGGCCGCAAATCCCTTTTTTTAATAAATCCCGTTTCCCCAGTGTCCGGTGTCCGGGAAATCAGATCATTGCAATCCCGGCCGCAAACCCTTTTTTTGTAAATATTGTTTTCCCTGCAAGTTTTGGCGCCCCGGATTACAGGCCCAGGGCTTTACGGGCTTCCTGCTGAATCTCATGGACATCATCCAGGGTGGCGGCTTCCACGTAGATTCTAAAAAGAGGCTCTGTGCCGGAAGGCCGGATCAGCACCCAGGCGCCGCCTTCCAGTAACAGCTTGACGCCATCCAGGGCATTCCTGCCGGTTACCCGATACCCGGCCAGGGCGCCGGGCTCAAGGTTTTTCAAGACGCCCAGGACCCGTTCCTTTTCAGCCTGGGTGGTATGCACATCCAGGCGCCGGCTGTAGACCCGCCCGAACTCTTCGGCTACCCGGTTCAGCAATCCGGTCAGGCCCGTACCGTAAAAGGCCACCATTTCCGCCGCCAGAAGGCCCGCCAAAAGACCATCCTTCTCCGGCACATGACCCTGGACGGACAGCCCGCCGCTCTCCTCCCCGCCCAGCACGGCGCCCTTCTCCGCCAGGCACTGCCCGATATACTTAAAACCCACCGATGTTTCTTCCACAGTCAGACCGTAGCGCTCCGCGATCCTGTCCAACTGGTGGGTGGTGGCCACAGTCCGGGCCGCCGGGCCCCGCATGCCCCTGGCGTTCAACAGGTGGTAAAACAGGATAGGCAGATACTGGTTGGGCGTGATGAATTCACCGTTGGCATCAATGATGCCGAAACGGTCGGCGTCCCCGTCCAGGGCCAGGCCCAGATGCATCCCGCCCTTTGTGACCAGTTCCCGCAGTTCGCCCAGGGACTCGGCCGTAGGTTCGGGCATGCTGCCGCCGAAAAGGGGATCCCGGTGGTTGTGGATGGCCGTCACTGAAACCCCGGCCTGCTTCAGCAAATCTTCCAGATACCCCGTCCCGGCCCCGTACATAGGGTCTACCGCTACTTTCAAACCGGCTTTTCTGATAGCCTCCAGGTCCACCAGGGTTGCCAGATGCCGGGCGTACTCCTGAAAAGGATCGATGGTGGTAACAAGATTCCCGTCGGGGTCGTCCGCCGGGAAATCCAGGGCGCCTTCTTCCGCCTGAAGCCTTTTTATGTTGTTTTCGATTTCCCCGGTGATGTGGGGCAATGCCGGGCCGGCATACTCCGGGATGAATTTAAAGCCGTTATATTCCGGCGGATTGTGGCTGGCCGTCAGCATAACCGCCCCCCCGGCGTTGTGGAGTTTGACGGCGAAGGCCACCAGAGGCGTGGGGGCGGATCGCCCGGTTAAATAAACAGGGATCCTTTGCCCTGTCAACACCCCGGTCACTGCCGCGGCAAAACGTTCCGAAAGAAAACGGTTGTCGTAACCGACCACCACCCCCCTTTCCGCCAGTCCCTGGCCGTGTAAATACCCGGCTACCGCCCGGGTTACCAGCCTGACGTTGTCAAAGGTGAAGTCTTCGGCGAGGATGCCCCGCCAGCCGTCCGTGCCAAAGGATATCTTCCTGTTCATTTTCATTATCAACCTCCCGGTAACTGGTAATGGACATACTATATATTATTTCAGCATTCCCCGGCCTTTTCCTTTTTTATGCAGGGAAAAACCAGCCGCCGGGATAAAGCGACTGGACCTGCCGGCGCTGTTGCATTTTCTAAAACCGGAACCGGGGTCATCCCACCCGGTTAGACCGGCGGGTTTTCCCTTGTAACCAGGCTAAAACGGGGCTGTTCCAGGGTTTGTGAGGAAGGCGGGCGTGTCCCGGCGGAGTTCTGCCGGTCGCCGTCAGACCTTAGTTTGCCTGCGCCGTCAGCAATTATGCAAAAGGTGTTTAGATTTTGCCGCTTGTGGCAAAAATAGGAACAGGAGGAGGGGTTTAATGGATAAGGCAGGTATCTTAAAAAAATTGGACGAACGAAAGAAGATGTTTGAGGATTATTTACGAAAAATCAAAGAACCGGCCCAGTCCCACGGGGGCAGGGGGCCGCTGGCGGCCAGTCCCCCAAAAAAGGGGGAGCGGGACCGTTAAATACGGAAATGAATTACCGGGTGCAACTACACGGTAATTTTTTTTGTGCATTATGGGAGAGCCTGTCCCAGGGCGGGACAAGGGGACAGGTCCCTTGTCCCACAGATAAGATCAAGGAAAAGCCCCGGTCCCCCAAAGCTGGAAGCTGAAAAAGGATTACCGGGTGAAAACACCCGGTAATCCTTTTAATGTTTCACAAAACTTGCCGGGACGAGGGACCTGTCCCTGCGTCCCCCCCCCCCCCTTAGCGTAGCGTTACCATGTCTTCTCTGGCAATAAACCCTTCAAAACAAACTATATCGTACGGATGCGGCATATTCCTTTCATGCCTTGTAAAATTTTGTGCGCCGTCTGTCATCTTTCACCTCGTAAGCAATGATACAGTACTCTATCGTTTTAAGCCTATCGAACCGTAAAAGGCATGTATTCTTTAATCTCGCCGCGCAAAACCTACCCCGACAGCGTCAGATCATTAAACGGGCAGTTTTTCTGTAAATCCGTTTTCAAGATAACCTTGCCGGATAATATCAAGATATTTTTCTTCCGGCGCCGACATAGCCCCTTGTGCCTCTTTTTTCTTCCAGTCCGTCATAACATAGGCCATTGCAGGAACGGGAGTACCGTCCAGGTCTGCAACCAGGTTCACCTTCTTGTAGTGTTTCGGGAATCCCTCATAGCGGTCCAGGTTCTTTTCGTCATCTGCTGAAATCTCCCATATTACAGCAGGCGTTTTACCGCCGGCACAGGGTTCTATGTCGGCGTAATAATGAAAACGCAGCGCCCAATCTTTAATATAGGTCCTGCCGAGTAACACAGCATTTGGGCGGCGGACATGTTGCTCCCATAGGCAAGATATAACCGTTTTTCTGGCTTCAATACGGAAATTACCTCCTTCCAATTATCGGTATAGAATTCCCCCCATGCTCCCCTGATTTCTCCTTTTTTCATGATCTCCTACAACAATTCTTTGTCGCAGCAGTCTCTGGCAAGGGCGGATTTGAGAATCTCGAGCGAACAGTGGCAACCCTCAAAGTCAGGCGCGTTTGCCGGAAATCTGTGGAACCTCGGTTCATTATTATACTTTTTCACTGTGGAAAACCTCCTTGTTATGATTTGCTTCCAGCATAACAGAGGTTTATCCCAGAAACAGTACACCTAATTTTCGAGTTTTGCTTATTTGTAAACAATACCATCCCAGTCAATTATAATCTCCCGATAGGGACGTTTCACTTTTTCCCCTTTTTCCTTGTTGAAAAAAGTCACAATACCATTATTGTAGTCACAAATGCGGCACCGGCTGTTTATTCTGGCGCCGCTGTTCGTTGTGTACATTATTTGTACCGCTGCCCTGCCCTTCAATAGGTAGTGAAGGTTTTTCTTAAATGAATCTTCGTCAAGACGGTTTTCCACAACATCAATTACCTGGTGCTTTTGTTCCGGATCTATCTTGTTACGGGCGTAATCTGTAATTTGGCTGTAGATACAGTCAAATATATTCTTGTATGACGCCCCCACTACGGGGTCGGCGGATGCGCCTTCGAGAAGCTTTAGTAAGGCAAAAAGCTCTGTTAAATTCAGGGCCAGGAAAAATGGATGGACAGTAGATTTGTAAGATCTAATGGAGTGGCTTTCTATAACATCTTCAACCTTGACCTTTGTCCCGAATACATCAATTCCATTGCGCAGGGCGGCCATATCACCTTGTATCGTCCTTATAAAAGAATCATCGCAACCCGGCTTAAAATGTTCGGCGATTTCCGCAGTTCTCATGCTGCGTCCGTGCAAAAGTTTGAGAATTTCCAGCCTGCGAAAAAGCGGATTGCGCGTGGTATTTGACGTCATATTTTAACCCCCTGCCAAATCAAATATCGTCGTTCTTTGCCCGCCAGCGACCTGTAGCAGCTCCAGAAGAAAGTGCTTGCGATCTTGATAAGCGGTATCACTCAATATTTAGCGAGTTGCGGTAACTTTCTATTTTTCAAGCCATGGAACAAGCTATTTATCTACGTATATTTCGATTAATTGCAAACAATTATATCAATTATATCAATTGTAAACTCAAATGGGGACAAAGTTATATTTATTGCTTAGCTGACATGCTTACCGGGAACAATATCCGGCCCACCCCCGGGAACAGAACGTATACCGGGTTAATACAGCCATATAAAAAGACGGCATCCCTTGTGAGGGACGCCACTTTAATTTAACCTGCAGTTTAGTCAAACACTATGAGTAAGTATTCCAAGCCCGACCCCTTCACACACCCAGGCGAAATTCAACCTCACCTAGAGAATTGGTAAGGGTGGCGTTGTAAACACCATTCATCCTTAGATGTTTCGTCAAGTTATCGTACAACAGGATGCGGATATCCTCATAGTCCGCGTAATGGGCAAGAATTCTATCCGCCAGGCCCTCAATTGCCCTCCCGGATGCGGGCATGCTGCAATATTTCCTGATGGAGGTAGGAAATTGCGAGCCATCTCCCGCCTGTTCGTATCTTTCCAATATATACCTGCCGCTGTTATCTTTGCGATAGGTGATTGCCGCCGGAATAACGCCGCCTCCCTCCGCCGCCAAAGCATTACCATAAAGCTTATAGCTTGCGCTGTAAGTGGTGACAAAGACCTTCAGCAGATCTCCTTCCTCATAACTGCCGAAAATTTTTGGCGCGACAACCGTGAAACCACCTCTTTGATAGCCCGAATGCTTTTCGATTTCCGTGTCGTAGACAAATTTTTCAATTGGATCCTGGCCGTCATACTCAAAATCCGGCAGCCGGACTTCCTCACGGATAGACAGCGCCCGGTACCATTCCTGGGGGGTCAAGGTCCCGTCCGTTACATTGTTCCTGGCGCCTAAAAGTTCTTTGCACGAAGCCATCATAATATAGCCCTTAAGATCATCGTGGCCGCCTTTTTCAAACTCGGACAGCAGGCAAGTAAGGGCCACATCACCCATTTTCAATATACTCTCATATTCATTCTGATGAGCGTTAATGTAGTCGTAGGGGTTGGAGGATGCTTGGGGGGAGGAAATAATTATTTTTAGATACCCTTCGATCTGAGCGCTGGCTGTCGCCGGTGGGACAATGCCGGTCCCTGATTTTGTATTGGCTGCCCGGTCAATAAGATTTTTCAGGGTGCCGGCGCCGGCCGCGAAGATGCGCACATCCCCGCCCAGCAATTCTTCGGCCATTTCCCTGGTATAGGTCAAATAATATGAGGTCCCCTCATCCTGGCCGGTCTGATCAGTAATTTGACATTTAATCACGTCCACGTTGTCAATTAAGCTAAAGAGCATAATGGCATTGGGGAAAAAAACATGGGTGTTTATAGCTCCGTTTACCATCACACCAGCAGAATCGCGCATGATGTAGTTGATAATGATACCATAGGGCGGGTTGACGGTCTGCAGCTCCACCGCACCGCGGGCAATACCTTCAGGCAGGGGCATGGCGTCAATAAGTCCAACAACTTTACTGTTATGTCCCACGTAAGGGGTTTTATTGGCTATTAGCTTCTCGATGGAGTAGCCCGAATATGTATTTGACCCGGTATGGCTGGGCTTTGGATTTGTTGCCAAGGCGGCAATTAAGACCCCCATTGCCACCGCTGCCAGAACTATGACCCAAAACGGCGGTTTTTTATAATTCAACACATTTTTGATCCGCGACTTGATCTGGCTTTCGCCAAAGGCCAGGGGATTGGCCGCCAAAAGCCCGTTTCTTTTTGCCGAAAGTGAAAGCAGGGAACCCGCATAACCGCCCTTGGCCTCCCGGCTCATCCTTTGCAGAACGCTTTCATCACAAGACATTTCCATGTCCCGGTTCATCAGCGCAAAGGAGAGCCACATCAGCGGATTAAACCAGTGGAGAATGAGGGCGAAAAAAGCCAGGGGTTTAATCAGATAGTCCTTCCTGCGGATGTGCGTGCGTTCGTGCTCCAACACATAAGAAAGGTCGGCGTCCCCGACAGCAACGGGCACATATATTTTCGGCCGGACAAACCCACAGACAAACGCCGTGCCGATCCGATCCGACTGATAGATATTGTCTTTAACCAGGGTAGCGGTCCGCAGCTGTTTTTTTACTTTTATGTACGAAATCACACTATAGGAAAGCAGCGCAACAATGCCCGCAATCCAGATCAGGCTTAAAACCTCCATCCATGCCTGCATCGGGTTCACGCTTGCCATTGGCGCTGCCTGGGGCAGGGATGAATTCACGGTTCTGTCCAAGACGCCTGGGCCGGATTGGATCGTTGGGGTTTGCCTAAAACCTATATCATGCGGCACATAATCTGATACAGCCCTATTGTTTTGTGAATCCACATGCAGCAGTCCTAAAAAACTAAAGCCGGCTGCGCAGGTTACGGGGCAGATAAGCCGAAACAGCACCACCGCCCATAGGACATAAGAGAAAATTTTCGGCGCTTTCCTGAAAAATATCCGAACAAAAATAACGCCGGCAGCCACATAGGATGCGGTGACGCTCATGTTTAGAATCGATATAAATATCCCCTGCAGGCTCATTCTACCGACTCCTCAATAATTTTCTTCAATTCCTCAGCATCCTCCTCGGTTAGCTTGCGCCCGCCAAGAAAAGCCGTTAAAAATTGCGGCAAAGAACCAGCAAAAGATTTTTCCACCACTGCATTAATCTCGTATTTTTGCACATCCCTCCGCTTAATAAGTGAAGTTACTAACGCCTCCTGGTTTTGCATGACGCCGCGATCGCAAAGCTTTTTTAACACTGTGTAGGTAGTGGATTTCTTCCACCCCAGCTTGTCTGCGCACAGCCGTACAAGCTTGGTGGAATTGACGGGTTCGTTGTCCCAGATAATACTTGCAAATTTATACTCCGCATCATAGAGCTTAAACTTCTCCACATATTTCACCCCTCGCAAGTCTATTCGGATAAACCACAGCTTGAGTCTATCATGATAGACCATATTTGTCAACAGTATGTGAATTATTTGGGGAGCGCCGGCTGCAATTGGCTATCTTATGCCTGGTCACAACAAAGAAAGCCGGCCCATCTTTGCAGGGCCGGCAAAAAATACAACCATACCTTCATTAGCTAACATAAAAGGAGAGGTTGCAGTTGTTTGCAGAAAAATACGGCAGGGATGCGTCACCCTATCCCGGACTGCGTCCCGCCCTGACCCTGCACCCCTGAGTGGGACAAGGGGACAGGTCCCCTGTCCCACTCGAAAGATCAAAGAACCGGCCAGGTCCTACAAAAGCCGGAAACCACCGGCTGCCAGCACCAATAAAAAGAGGGGGGAAGGACCGCTAAATGGACTGAAAAAGGATTACCAGGTGAGGGCACACGGTAATCCCTTTTAATGTTACACAAAGTTTGCCGGGACAAGGGACCTGTCCCTGTGTCCCTCTGCGTCCCTGTGGCGTCCCCCTGACCGGGACTATATCCCACCACCCGCGCAAAGCCGGGTGGGACAAGGGACCTGTCCCCTTGTCCCGGGGCTTAAGCGGGGTTGTGGTTAAGGTAAGATTTTAGGGTTTGCCGGAGTCCTTCCTCCACCGGGCAGCGGGGGCTCCATTCCAGCGCTTCCCGGGCTTTTTGGTTGGCCAGGCAGCTGTGCCGGATGTCACCCGGCCTGGGCGGTACATACTCCGGCTCCAGAGAACTGCCGGTCAGCCCTTGCAGCAGGCGGAACAGGTCGTTTACCGACAGGCTGGTCCCCGTACTCGCATTGAGGATCTCGCCGTCGCCCCGGTTTAGGGCAGCCAGGTTGGCCCGGGCCACGTCCCCGACGTAGATGAAGTCCCTGGTCTGCCGGCCGTCGCCAAAAATCCTTACCGGCTTATCTCGCAACAGGCAATCGATAAAAATAGCCGCCACTCCGCCCTCACCGGCGGCGTCCTGGCGGGGACCAAAAACATTGGCGTAGCGCAGGATGGTATGACGGACTCCATAAACCTCCTGGTAAACCCGCAGGTAGTGCTCCACCGTAAGCTTGGAAACGCCGTAGTTGGACTGGGGCGCACACGGGTGCCCCTCGTCCACGGGCAGGTAAGCCGGGCTCCCGTAAACCGCCGCCGAGGAGGCATAGATGACTTTGCCCACCCGGTAACGGCGGCAATTTTCCAAAAGGTTGATAGCGCCCAGGATGTTTATTTCCGCGTCCGCAAGGGGTTCATTCATGGAGCGCCCGACGCCCGCCTGGGCGGCGTGATGAATCACCACATCCGGCCGCTCCCCTGCAAAAACCTCTTCCAGGCCGGCATCCTCAACTTTGACCCGGTAAAAGTTCACGCGGGGGTTGATATTTTCGAAACGGCCGGTGGAAAGATCGTCCACCACCGAAACGAAAAAACCCGCGGAAACAAGCAGATCCACAACATGGGAACCGATGAACCCGGCCCCCCCCGTAACCATAACCTTCAACAGGATGCCCCCTTACTGAATTTGGCGCCTTCGAACACATCGAAGAGCGTCAGAATACGTGGATCATTGATGCCCCTTACTGAATTTAATGCTGTTCAGGCGCCTCAAACTTTAGCGATTTCATGGATTAATTCACCTTCAGACAACTTATTTATTGAAGCTGTCTGGGAAGAGCCCCCGGCAGACAGCACGCAGGTATTCCCGAAACTCTTCGGCCAGATCCGGCCGCTCCAGGGCAAATTCCACCGTAGCCCGCAGGTAGCCCAGTTTGTCCCCCACATCATAGCGCCGGCCCTGGAAAGCCAGGCCGTAAACAGCCTGTTCCCGGCACAACTCCCGCAGGGCGTCCGTGAGCTGGATTTCCCCGCCGGCGCCGGGCCTGGTTTCGGCCAGGATGGAAAAGATGCGCGGTTCAATTATGTAGCGGCCCATGATGGCCAGGCGGGACGGCGCGCTTTCCACCGGGGGTTTTTCCACCAAATCCCTTATTTTATATACACCGGGGCTTTCCTCCACCGCATCAAGGATCCCGTACTTGTTTACCTGTTCTCCGGGCACTTCCATGACGGCAATCACCGAAGACTGGACTTTTTCGTACAAATCCAGCAGTTGTTTTAAGCAGGGCGTCGCGCCCCGGACAAGATCATCCCCCAGGAGCACCGCGCAGGGCTCATTCCCGATGAACTGCCTGGCGCAGTAAACAGCATGCCCCAGGCCGAGGGGTTCCTTTTGACGGACGTAATACAGGTCCGCCAGGCGGCCGGTATACTGCACCTCTTTCAATAGATCCAGCTTACCCTGTTCTTCTAACAATTTTTCCAGTTCCCCGGATTTATCAAAGTGATCTTCGATAGATCGCTTGTTCTGGCTTGTTATAATCAGGATGTCCTCAATCCCGGAGTCCAGGGCCTCTTCAATTATGTACTGGATCGCAGGCCTGTCTACAATGGGAAGCATCTCCTTGGGCTGGGCCTTGGTGGCCGGTAAAAAGCGCAGTCCCCGCCCCGCAGCCGGAATTACAGCTTTTCTTACTTTTTTCATTAAATAACCTCCCGATTCGTAACTTTCTCCGGGAATACGACAAAACACCCCAATATATTAACAGCGGCCCTACATACGCGAGGACCGCTGCTGCTTATTCGGGTGGGTTATATACGGCGCCCGGCTCCCGGCCCGGGTGACCCCGATCTTGTTGGCGGCCACCAGAACAATTGTGGATAAAACCACTAGAAAAATAGCGGCCTGCTTGGTTGTCATCAGGGTCAGAATAATAGCGCTCAAACCAAGTACCAGGCTGACCGCATAAATACTTAATACAGCCTGCCGGTGGCTCATTCCCATCTGCATCAGCCGATGATGGAGGTGCTCCCGGTCCGGCTGGAAGATGGGTTTTTGCCCCAGGTAGCGCCTGAGGATAGCAAATACGGTGTCGAGGAGGGGTATGCCCAGAATAACAACAGGTATAATGACGGAAATAAAAGTTGCGCTTTTGGCCAATCCCATAACGGACAGGACGGCAATGCTGAACCCGAGGTACATGGAGCCTGTATCCCCCAGGAATATCCTGGCCGGGTAAAAATTATAACGCAAAAAGCCCAATACAGCGGCCGCCAGAATCAAAGCCAGAACAACAGCCTCCCACTGGGCCGGGGAACTGGCTGACTGATACATTTCAATGCAGACCACGGCAGCCAGGGTCAAGGAGGCGATACAGGTAACCCCGCCGGCCAGCCCGTCCAAACCATCAATAAGGTTCACCGCATTGGTAACGGATACAATCCAGAGAACAGTTACGGGAATGCTTAAAATCCCCAGCAAGAGAGGTTCTTCGGAAAGGGGGTTCGTTAAAAAGCTCACTTCCAGGCCAAAGGGTATTACGGCGCAGGCGGCAATCACCTGACCGGCCAGCTTGAGCCTGGGGGACAAACCCTTGGTGTCGTCCAGAAATCCCAGCAGAATGATCAAAAAGCCACCCGTAAGGAGGCCCGCCACCTGCAAGGTAATTTCCCGGGTAATCAGGACAGCTGCCAGAAAGCTGATAAAAATAGCCAACCCGCCCAACCTGGGCATTACCTTATGATGCACTTTTCTCTGGTTGGGCCGATCCAGGGCGCCGCACTTGAAGGCCCATTTCCTGACCAGCGGAGTAATCACCAGGGCTAACCCGAAAGCCAGAAGCACGGCCATTACAGGCATCTCCACACGCAACCCTCCAGAAAGGCATGTACAAGCAAGGATACCATAGATTATTGTATCGCATACCGGCTACAGGTTACAATGGGCAAACCGGCTAGATTCGGGCTAAATGACTGATTAAAAAGCAGCTAAACCTATTTAACACCATATTACTCTTTGTAAACCTTATTTTCGTCAAATTGACCGCAACTATTGTTGAATCGCAAACATTAACTGGGCCTCGGCGGCAACTTCCCCGTCCACGGAGGCCGTACAGATACTCTTTCCGACACGGCCGCGGAGTTTCAAAACTTCGGCCTCAATCCGGAGCTGATCGCCGGGAACCACCTGCCGCCGGAAGCGGGCCTTGTCGATCCCGGCGAACAGGGCAATCTTCCCTGCAAATTCCGGCATCTTCAGAATTGCCACTGCTCCCACCTGGGCCATAGCTTCAATGATTAAAACCCCGGGCATAACCGGATAATCCGGAAAATGCCCCTGAAAAAAAGGCTCGTTGGCGCTGACGTTTTTTATACCCACAGCCTTGCGGCCGTCTTCCACGGAAATGATCCTGTCCACCAGTAAAAACGGGTAACGGTGGGGTATTATTTCCCGAATTTTATTAACATCCAACAAAGGTACTGCCCCCCTTCAGGATTAAACAACTGACTTGCTAATTCGATCAACTTTAGAAAGGCCTTTATATTATTATAGACTTTTAGCAGCAGATGAAAACCCCATTTTTCAACGGAGGCAATCTTTTGCTGTAAATTAATAGCAGGTGAGTGTAAGATTTAAGCAGAGGAAACAGGGTATTACGGGGTATTAATAAAAATAACTGCAAGCGGTTCCCGATAAAGAGAGCCCTCCCAATCAACTTCAAGTTGAAATACAGGGTAAATTGATTTATATTGTAATAAGGATGTTTGAAGGGGGACGGGCATGAAGTTAATAGACGAAAAGGGAAAGCTTTTTGGTTTGATCAATATCATAGACCTGCTGGTGGTGGCGGCAATACTTCTGGTTATCGGAGGGGCAGCCTATAAAATGAAGGAACGGGGCGGCAGCGGCACTGCCAGGACTGTCCAGGCAACAATACTGGCCACTTCGCTCCGGCCGGAGATGCTCACTGGTATTGAGGTCGGGGACAGAATGGTTTCCGGTTCCAGCTTTACCGATGTAGTCATCAAGAAGATCGAAATCAGGCCGGCCTACATGATTACCACCGACAGCCAGGGCCGGCGGGTTGAAGCCTACGACCCCTACCTGAAAGATCTTGTTGTTGTGGTGGAGGGTAAAACAGTCATTTCCGGTGGGGTCATCAACCTGGGCGGTCAGGAAATCAGGAGCAGCAAGGACTATTATATCAAGTCCCTGGATTACGACTTCAAAGGAATGATCCTGGACGTTCTGGTCGAATAATAAAATTTAATAATTTCCGCCGGGTTTTATCTTTATGGCAAACCAAAAGGAGCTATCCGCAAGTTTTCTTTGACCGCACAAAGCAGGCCCCCCGGGGCCTGCTTTTTTGCCGGCGCCGGCGGGAAATGTCAGCGGCGGCGGAGCTTCCGGCAGGGTTGCAACCCGTTCTGCCGCTTCCGCAAAGGAGAGCCCGGGTCTGCTGCTCGCCGGAACCAACGAGGGCAAAAACAAAAAAGTTCAACACCGGTCCGGGACCCCGGGTCTGTTATTTGCCCCGCGCTAGCGGAGCGGCCGCCAAATACTTTTGAACCCAAGCAGGCTGTTTGCCGGCGCCGGCGGGGATTTCCCGGCTAGTTTCCGGCCTGGTTGCTGTTCCGGTCCGCCCGGCCCCGGCGTCGCGCAATTTGTTCCGCCACAACGCCGGCCCTGGCCTCCCAGGAGTGTTCCCCGGCAACCTTCAAACGCGCAGCAATTTTTTCCGGCGAATCCCCGGCCAGTTCCTCTTCCAGCCTTTGCACAAATTCATCCGGGGTGCCGGCCAGGGATACCACTTCCCCGAAGGCCCGCACTTCGGGAAGGCCGGTGGAAACAACCGGCTTGCCTGCGGCAAGATATTCGTATAGCTTCACAGGGTTGACCCCCCTGGTTAGCTCGTTGATCCGGAAGGGAATCACGGTGGCGTCAAACCCCTTCAGGTAGGAGGGCAGCAGGCGGTAATCCCTGTGCCCCAACAGGCGGATATTGGGAAATGCCGCCAGGGCGCCGGTATCGGTGTCAGCCGGCCCGATTACAACCAGTGTCCAATCCGGGTGAGCCCTGGCCGCGGCAGCCAGTAAATCCTGGTCCAGCCAGGGGCTTACCGCCCCGATGTAACCTATTACCGGCCGGAGCAAGGAGTCCAGATCGGGGGGCACGGGCAGTCCGGGGTCCAGGGCGCTGCGAAAATGCTCCAGGGCCGCCCCGTTGGGCACCATCAGGAGATCCGGGGCCTGTTCTTTTTTCCGCTGAAACAGCTCCCCGGCGCTGGTCAGGGACAGCCCGGCCCGGCGGAACAGCTCCCGCTCCATCCGGTGGACGGTTTCCTTGCGGATCAGCCCGGGAAAGGCCGCGTGTTCGTCGGCGCAGTCGTAAACCAGGAATGGCTCCCCCGGGAGACTCAGATCTACCGTGTTGGGCAGGTAGGTCCAGCACAGGGTGGGTTCCCAGCCCAGCTTCCCGTAAATCCGGCGCAAGCCCGCACTGAGAATCCTCTGGTTAAGGCGGTTGATTGAGCGGTAAATATTGCCGAAGGGCAGGAAAACCGGCGGAGTGTAGACGTAAATCCTTTCGTCCACCTGGCTCAGGCGGTCAACGGCCTGCCCCCGTAAGGAGGGGTTTTTAAAAGGGGAGAGATAGGTTACCGGCGGATTCACGTAAAGCACACGGTTGCCCCACCGGGCAAAAATAGTCATAAACTGTTGGGCCCTGGCCCACATGCCGGCCCAGCCGGCCGCCGCCAGGCAAAGTATGGATTCTTCCTTCATGGGCGGCGCCACCCCGCCAGGCGGCGGTATAATTCCTCGGTGCGCCGCGCCATGACCGCGGCGGTAAATTTTTCCCGCACTGCGACGCCGGCTTTAAGGGTCATTTCTGCAACTGCCTCGGGGTGATCCAGCATCCAGACAATCCCCCTGGCCAGGGCCGTGGAATTGGCCGGCGGCACCAGCAAACCGGTTTCACCGTGCAGGATCACTTCGGGCAAGCCGCCCGCCTCCGTGGATATCACGGGCACATCAAGGGCCATGGCCTCTACGGCCGTCAGTCCAAAACCCTCCCACAGGGAAGAGATGACCAGCAGTTGAAGTTCATTCATTACGGCAGGGATATCCTCGACAAACCCGGTAAAGATTACCCGGCCGGCAATCCCCAGTTGGGCGGCCAGTTCCTCCAGGGAAGGGCGCAGCGGTCCGTCACCGATAACCAGAAAATGAACATCCGGGCGCTGCTGAAGCACTTCCCGGGCCGCCTCCAGAAAAAACCGGTGGCCCTTCACCGGATGCAGGCGCGCCACGATACCCACCAGGGACGCCGCGGCGTCCAGGCCAAATTCTTCATGGATGCTGCCGGCTTTGGGTCCGGGATTAAATTCTTCCGCGACAATTCCGTTGTAAATTACTGTTATCTTCTCCTCCGGCACCCCCTGGGATACCAGCTGTTCTTTCAATCCCCCGGAAACAGCAATAAAGTGATCCGTCAGACTCCGGGTAAGCCTTTCCGTCATGCTGTTGGCCAGACGGTAAAAGAAACCCGGGTAATCCTTTTCCAAAAGGCTGTGCACCGTGGTTATAACTTTTTTCTTGCCGGCCTGCCTGGCGGCCAGGCGGCCCAGCAAGTTGGCCCTGACACCATGGGTGTGGACCAGCTCAAAGCCGTTGTTAAGGATCAGCGCCGCCAGTTTTCCAATTACGCCAAAGTCTCCCTTATGGCGCATGGGAAAAGCCAGGGACCTGATCCCCGCACTGGAGGCAATTTGCGCAAAGGGCTTGTCGAAAAGGCAGCACACGGTAATTTCCACCGCTTTGGGATCCAGCGCGCCGAACAGATTTAGAATGTGTCTTTCAGCGCCGCCAAATTCCCCGCCGCCGATAATATGCAATACCTTTAAAGGTTCCACAGAGAACCCTCCCCGGCTTAATCTTTCTCATTTTATCAATTTACCTTGTATTTAACAAGGAATATTTGGGACTGCCCCCCCGATGCGGCCTTTGGCCTCAACCAGCCCGTGAAGAAGCTGCAAATCCGGTAGATTTCCGGGCGGCTTTGCTTTATAATATAAAAGAATTGCGTTTAAAGGAGGATTCTCTTGAGCAGAGCGCAGATCTGGCGGGAGAGCCTGACGGGCCGCCTCGCCGCGGGGGCGGGACTGGCCTGGCGGCAAAGCGTCTTTTGCAGGTGGTTTTATGGTACCGCCCGGTACAGCCGGCAGGAAGCGGTGAGATGCTCGCTGACGGGCAGGGCGTTCGCCGCAGGGGGCGCCCTGCTGGCCCGCCCCCTGGAACTGGCGGGGGCAGCCATCCGGCGGGGTATTCCCAGCAGCCTGATCCTGAACTTAAAGCCCCATCCCTATCTCGAAGGCAGTACAGTCCTGCGCAGTGCAGCCGGAATCCGGGTGGAAACGCTGCTCTGGCTTGCTTTTTCGTATATTATTATAGATTTCGTCCTGCGGCGCTCCCCGGCAACCGCTTTCTGGGCGGGCAACTGGGATGAACTTTTGCTGATCCTGATCTTCCTGGCCTGGCCGGTCCAAATGGCCCTGCGGGGTAAACTGACCTACCGCCTGACGCCCCTGGATTTCCCCATCTGCCTTTACGCGGCCGTGGCGATCTTCCTGTTCCTGGTTCGCTCCCCTAATCCAGGCATTGCCCTGGAGGGTCTCAGGGTCTACCTCGAATACCTGCTGTGGTTTTTTATCGGCAGCAATCTCCTGCTGAATAAAGACCAGGCCCGGGCCCTGATCAACTGGCTGGTGATCCTGGGCACGCTGGTGGCGCTGCACGGCGTCTATCAGTACATTATCGGGGTCCCCATTCCGGAAAACTGGGTGGATAGCACGGAAACCGTCCGGACCAGGGTTTTTTCCATCGTGGGCAGCCCCAACGTCCTGGGCAGCTTCCTGGTGCTGCTGCTGCCGGTAACCTTAAGTCAAATGCTTTCCGCCCGGGGCAGGGCCCGAAAATATTTGTACGCCCTCTGCCTGGCGCCTATGGCGCTAAGCCTGATCTTTACCTTTTCCCGCGGCGCCTGGCTGGCCATGGCAGGAGCGCTGATCATTTACGGCCTGATTTACAACTGGCGGATTCTCCTGGGCCTGGCCCTGGCGGCCTATACCGCCCCCAAATTTATCCCCGGGATAGCCGACCGCATCGGTTACCTGCTTTCCCCGGCCTATCTTATCAGCAGCACCCGGGCGGGGCGGGTGGCCCGCTGGAACATGGCCATCAACAAGGTTAAGAATAACCCGCTGACCGGGGAAGGATTCGGCCGTTTCGGGGGGGCCGTGGCGGCCCGTCACATTCCCAGCAGCAATTACGTGGATAACTTTTACTTGAAAACAGCTGCGGAGACCGGCCTGATCGGTATTGCCGCCCTGGCCTGGCTTCTTTTAAACGGCGTGCGCTGCGCCCTGAACACGTACAGAAGACTCACCGACCCCTACTTGAAAGGGCTTGCCGGCGGTTTAATTGCCGGTCTGCTGGGGGTGCTTTTGCACAACGGGGTGGAAAATATTTTCGAGGTCCCTATGATGTCAACTTATTTCTGGCTTCTGCTGGGTATGACCGCCGCCCTTCCCCACCTGAAGAACCAGGAAACCCCGCCTTTGGATTAAAAAATGGCGGCAATCCGGCTGGAAACGGCCCCGCCGGCGCCGGCAGCCGGGACAAGACGCGCTAAAAACTCCATTAAAAAAGGACGTCAAGGCTGACGTCCTTTTGCTTGAGGAACATTATGCCGTCGGCTGCCGGTTTGGATACGCCTGAGCGAGGCGGAGCCAATAATACAGGGGCAGGTTCCTCCGGAACCGGTCTAATTCAAGGCGGAACCACCGGTTCGCTCTGTTACCGCCAGACCGGCAGGGGAAAGGGTATCCCCGTCCGCTCCCTTTGTCTTCGGCGGCAGGGAGCCGGTCCCGGTGTCCGTTCCGGCGCCATTGGCCTCCCTATCCTTTCCGGCATCATTCCCCGGTTCGGCGGTTTCGCCGCTATTCTTAGCGGTTTGGCCATCCTGGGTATTTTGCGGATCTTTAACCTCCCGGTTAACTTCGTTGCTGTTGCTTGTATCGTCCTCGTCATCCTGTTTATTTAAATCGTCTTCATCTTCGTCTTCATTGTCATTATCCCGGTTGTCTTTGTTATCCCCTTCTTTAACAGGCGTTATTACCACTTTTCCGTTTGTGCCGCTTGCTTTAGGGGCAACACCGTCCCCCCCCGCCTTGTTTGGGGAAACGGTGGTTTTGTCCTGCCCCGGCCCGGTCTTTTCGGCAGTATCCGGATTTTCCAGGTCTCCGCCGGACGCCGGTGTTTCCTTATCTCCGGTGCTTACAGCCGGAACCGTTTCCCGTGGCGGAGCATACCGCCCCGTCAGGGGAGTGTTCATAACCACAGTGGAAGTTGTTTCCCCTTTAAAAAGATTGGTCACCATCTGTTTGGCTTCCGCCGGATCAACCCCCCAATAACTGCCTCCGTTAATATCCAGGGGACGCCCGGGCAGTGTCTGGCAGACTATCTCGCCATCGGCCAGTTGCCTGGCGGCAGAAACCATGGTTAGCATATCGCTCATGCTCAAGTTGGTCTTAATATAGCGGTTGATTTCCGGAACCAGTTTCGGCAACTTGGTAATGGTGCTGGGCTGAAGCATTTCTTTGGCCAGGGCAACCAGAAACTTTTGCTGGTACTTGGTGCGGTCAACATCCCCCAGGTCATAATCCCGGAAGCGAACGTACTGCAGGGCCTTGTCGCCGTTCAGCCGCTGCACGCCCTTTTTTAAATTAATCCGGTAAATTCCCCCGTCCGTTATATCCTCGTGATACATGTTCCTTTCCACATCCAGGGTGACCCCGCCCAGGGCGTCGACGATGTCTTTAAAGCCGCTGAAGTTGGTAAGGACGTAATGGCCGACAGGGATCCCCAGTAAATCCGAAACAACTTTCATGGACACCTGCGGCCCGCCGTAAACAGTGGCGCTGTTAATCTTGTCCCAACCGTGCTTGGGTATGTTGACCCTGGTGTCCCGGGGGATGGAAAGCAAGGACATCTGCTTACTCTCAGGATCAACGCTGGCAAGGATAATTGAGTCCGTACGGGCTACTGTTTCACCCTGCCGGGCATCAATCCCCAGCAGCAGCACGTTAAGGCGCTCACCTTTGATTACGGGAGGACTGTCATCATCTTCACCCGCGTTTAGGATTGCGTCCGGGAAGAAGGCATTCTTGGCCAGCACGCAGCCGTAGGCGAACAGCGCCAGCAAAACTAGAAAGCAGAGGATAAAAGGAACCTTTCTTTTCAGCTTCCGTCTGGGAGCTTTCAAGCAAATTCACCCCACCTAAAGATATTGCCGCAACAGGGCAATACCTGTTTACTACTGTAATGACATAAAACAGTAACCGCCGGGACGTTTCATGCCAATAGGGACAAGACACTAAAGTATTTTATTACAGATCACCAGAATAAACAACCATTTCCCGCGCCAGACAACCGGCAATGTTACCGGGCGGATTTTACTCGCTGCCGTATCTGGCTTGTTTTCCCATGGGAATCCCCGGGTCGTAGCCTCCCGGGGGCGAAAACTTGAAGGGCATCACCCCGGGATCTCATTCCCCATCAGGAACCCTGGATCGTCGCCCCGCCCCTGTACATAACTACAACGGGGTCAAGGGCTTTTATCCCGCGCCCGTCTTCCCGGGGAATGACCAGCAGGTGATTTAAAGAAATCTTGTTCCCCGCTTTGAGATCCTGGCCGGCGGTAACATCAGGAATACCGTTTCCGGTGGTATCAACCACAACCGCCTGCCCCCGCCGGACGATTATCTCCGAACCCGCCCGGCCTGCCAGAATCTGGCCTGTTTTCATCTCGGCAACTTTCCACTGGACGTACTGGTCAACGTAACTCTGGGTAACCAGGGGGTCGCCGCTGCCTCCCGGTGTGTCCTCCGCCCCGGCCAGGGCCGAGTAACCTGAAAAGGCCAGTAAAACCACGGCCGCGACAAGTAAAAGCAGGGCTGTTTTGGACCTGTAAACAAGCATAATCACTCCTGGCTTCTAAAACACAAGCAAACTTGTTTAAAAAGCAGCGTATGGTTTAACCTACCCGACTAGTAGATGGCAGTGTCACAGGATTCCACCGCCAGGCCGCAGCCTTTCGACTAGCATTTCGGGCGGGTTTCCCCGCTGCTGCCTGACGCGAACATAATGCCCGGAAGAAGGTGTTATCTTCGCCTGAGTTCTTGCTTGCGGCTACGGACTCTCACTATATGTACCGCGCCACGGCGCAAACTCCAGGTCTCAAGGTTTAACCCGCATCTGACGCGTCTTTCCGGTTAGCCTGCCATGAAACCAGGATTTTCACCTCGCTTTTTGTTGTTTTTTAATCCCGGCCGGCACAGCTTTTTTAAGCGCCGGCCATTGTTTTTCCAGTTGGTCATTTGTTTAAACCCGCGTTTCTTTTTGACCAGTTGATTAAGCAATATTTTGGTACTCCCGCGTGGCCAAAACACAGGCCGCGCCGGACTGTAGCATTACCCGCCGATTCGCGGCCGGAGATGCCGTACATGTACTGTTGCTTTACAACTCGTGAAACCTGAACCACAAAAGCCTGGATAACCAAAAAGCCGGATAAACCAATATATACCGGACGACCCATTGCCAGGTCACAGCAGAAACCGCAATAAACCCTATAACAATTAGACGTTCATTTTTCGAAAAAGTTCGCCAACCTGTACAGCATTTTTTAAAGCCTTTTCCCGCAGGAGGCCCACCTTCTCCCCAAGACCGGCGGAAACACCGGCCCGGTCCGCCAGAACTTCTTCAATGCGCAGGGATAATTCCGGGTAACTGAGGGTCTCCACATTTAAACCCGGAGCTTGCCCGACCGACTGTAAAAACCGGTTTACTTTGGGATCGTAAGGGATACCGATTAAGGGCACACCGAAAAGCGCCCCGAAAATCAGGAAATGCAGCCGCATCCCGATGGCCAGATCGAGGTTGGCCGCCACCGACAGCAGATCCATGAAGCCGGTGTGACTGTTTAGAAGATAGCCCTTCCCCCTCATCAAGCCGGCAACTTCCCGGCAGCTGTCCGCATCCACCGGGCGGTGCATGGGTACCAGCAACACCCTCCAACCCCTGGCCGCGAGGTCATCGGCCGCTTTAGCCAGTACTTTTTTGTAGTCTTTCAAGTTCCGCCACGGCCGTACGGAAATACCCGCCACGGGGCCGTCCTTGATCCCCAGGGAAGCCAGGATATCCAGCCCCCTTTGGGGATCGATGAGGGCAGCATCCAGGCCCAGCACGGGGTCTGCCGTTACGTAAACAGGCGGCCGCTTAACCCCCAGGGAAATAAGTTCGTCCCTGGAGTCGGGATCCCTGACGGTGATCACGCTGACCCGGTTTGCCACCAGCCGGATCAGCGCCTTCCCCAGGTTGGTGCCCACAGGCCCGATACCCTGGGCGTAAAAGAAAACGGGTTTCCCTAGAAGCCCGGCCAGGGCAACCACCCCAAGGTAATAAATTATACTGTTGGGTCCGGTTGCATCCTGCAGCAGGCCCCCGCCGCCGCTAATCAGCAGGTCGGCCTTGCGGAGTTCCCGGCAAATGCGGCGGATGTCCACCCGGGAAATTGAATGGACACCAAATTCCCGTGCCGTAAAGCCCGGGTCCCTTGACAGTACGGTTACCCCCAGATTTGGAACGGTTTTTTTCAGGGCCTGGAGCAAGGCATAAAGCATCGCCTCGTCCCCGCTGTTAGAAAAACCGTAATACCCCGATATAACCACTTTCGGCATGGGCTGTCTCCTGTGCAACCGGTCTCTTCGTTAATGTAAAGTCCAGCCGGTACAAAAAGGTTAAAGACATAAAAAGGTTAAAGGTTACCAAAATTTAAGCAGGTTTACAGCAAATATACTGCAGAAATTTATGGCAGTTATGGCAGTTATGGCAGTTATAGCAGTTATAGCAGATTAAAAGTATTTTACAGCTTGTATTTTCTTAAAACCATGCAGGCAAAACACGGCAGAACCAGCTGGCGCTTCCAGCGGGACGGTTCCAGCAGCAAGCGGGAGAGCCATTCCAGGCGCAGGCGCCGGACCCAGGCCGGAGCACGGCGAACCTTGCCGGCAATGACGTCGAAACTTCCCCCAACCCCCATGGCGGCTGCCGCGCCAGTGGTTTCCAGATGCTGGTCTATCCACAATTCCTGGCGCGGCGCCCCCAGGGCCACAAAGATAAAATCCGGTTCGGCCTGCCGGACTGCTTCGGCCACCCGGCCGGCTTCGTCCTCCTGAAAATAACCGTGGTGCGTGCCTGCTATCTGGAGACCCGGGTGAGCACGGCGAAGCTTTTCGGCCGCATTTTCCGCCACACCGGGGGACGCGCCCAAAAGAAAGACCCGCCAGCTGCCGGCGGCAGCCTTCTCAATCAGACGCTGCATCAGGTCAATGCCGGTAATCCGCTCCTCAACCGGATACCCCGCCACCCGGCAGGCCCACACAATGCCCACCCCGTCCGGTGTAACGAGGTCGGCCCGGTGGAGCAAGCGCATCAGGACGCCGTCAAATTGGGCGCGATACAAGTATTCGGGATTGAGGGTCAGGATCCGGTGCGGCCGCCCGCTCTCGATAAAACCGGCAACCCGGTTAACCGTTTCTTCCATTGTCAACGCATCGATCCGGGCGCCCAGGAGCTCGGCTTCCATTACGCGCATACCCCTTAATCTGCTTGGATTTTCAACATCTTTCGATATACACTTTGAATATTTTATCACAAATTTTAGCGTTTCTCCAGTTTGACGCAAAAAAGCCCCGCTTTGGAAATAACGGGGCCTTGCTTCCAGCCGTTTTGACTGCTTCATTTATTTGGCTATTTTATAAGCGCTATTATGCCGGTTATCCTTCTTCGCCCCCGACGGACCAGGCCAGGTCCAGGGCATATATCTTCCAGTCCCCGGCCTCTTGATATAAATGGTACAGCTCATCAACAGTAACGTCGGCCGGGCCGGGTTCCCCCGTCATCCCGGACAAGGCGGCGGTTATATCAACTCTGGTCTTGTATTTTACCCGCGCCAGATAACTGCTCTTGAATTCCACCTGCGGAGCGCCCCCCGGGTAGGTCAATTCAACTTTGCCGCTGCCCGGGATACTTTCCCAGAGCCCGAGGCCGCCCTTTTGCCAGGCCAGGGCCGCTTCACCGGTCAGGCAGTCCGGCAGAGATTCCGCGCCTTCCCCGTTCATAGCCGCCCCGGTTAATTCTGAAAAATCCCTGACCACCGATTTCAGGACACCGTCTTCGGGCAGGTTTGCTGTGTCCTTTTCCAGGAAACGGGACAGCATCACCATAACCTCCACCCTGGTAGCCGTACCATCCGGCTCAAAGCGACCGTCCGCCCGCCCGTTGACCAGGCCCAGTGCGTATGCCTTCAGGACGGATTCGTAATACCAGTCGCCTGCCTGTACATCCCCAAAGGGGTTGACAGGGGTCCGGGGCATTTCCCCTCCACCAGCCCGGGTGAGCATGGCTGCAATTTCCGAGCGGCAGACCGTCGCATCCGGCAGAAAGCGCACAGCTCCGTCCGGGCGGGGAATACCGGTGACGATGCCGGCCTCGTAGAGGGCAGCCGCAGGTCCCCTGGCCCAGTCCGGAACAGACTGCCAGTCGGTAAAGGGCGGGCCTTCCTGCCCGTCCCCACAGGACAGGGTCCTGGCCAGCAGGGCGGCAAATTCCGCCCGGGTTACCTGTTTATCCGGCAGGGCGTAAAACTTGTCCCCTTCGGGATAACCCTGCATAATTCCCAATTGGACCATTTGCGCTAGCTCACCGGCGCCCCAGGGATGGCTCTTCAGATCCGCAAACTGGTCGCTGAAAGCTGTTGCGGTACCGGCCAGGGCCGGCGGCCCCGCAACAAAAAAGATGAAAAAAGATAAGAACAGGTAGAGCATCCTTTGCATTGCCTTTTCCTCTCCTTATGCCAAATGGCTCTTTCTTCTCTTTTTTCATCCCTGTTCCTTCCGGCAATAACTGGAGCCTTCCCCAGCCTCCGGCAAGCGAGCAATAGCCTCCCAAGAACCAATAACTTAATAACTTAGTTTCCCGGTACATAATTTATTTAATAACTTATTTTTGCTTCACGTAAATCCGCACAGCGGCGTTCATGCCCGGGAGAAGCCGTTGGCCCTGGTAACCGTTGATTCCGATCTTAACGGGAACACGTTGAACTACCTTGGTAAAGCTGCCGCTGACATTTTGGGAAGGCAGCAGCGAAAAGGTGGAAACCGTGGCTTCCCCGATGGAGAGAACCCAACCGCTGTACTTTATCCCCGGCGTGCTGTCAATGGTAAATTCCACAGCCTGGCCGGGCTTAACCCTGGCCAGTTCCGTTTCTTCGATATTTGCCGTAATGTGCAGGTTGTTGAGATCCGCCAGCATGGCCACAGGAGACCCCGGGACGCCCACCTCGCCAACATTGCCGATCTTTTTAATGACAGTACCGCTGAGAGGGGACTTGATTGCGGACAGATCCGGATTTGCCCCCGGGCTGAGGGTATAATCAGCCTGGCGGGCGATTAGCGCGCCCTCCCGCAGCAAATCCCCCTCCTCTATGTACATATCCGTAATTATACCGGATATCTGGGGGCTGACTTTGACAATCACGCCGTCCACCCGGGCGTCTTCAGTATCAACATAATGGGCATTTTTATACCAGTAATAAAACGAAACCCCCGCCAGGGTAAGAATCATAGCGGTAAGTACCACATAAATTATAGCCTTTTTTTTCATATTCCGCTCCCCAATCAGCAGTGGAGATTTATTTTTTGATGACTACTTTCATCCCTTCCTGAAGCGCTTCGATGCCTGATACCGCCAGCTCTTCACCTTCCTTTAGACCAGCCACGATCATGACGTCCCGGCCGCCGGACAGGCCGGTTGCCACTTCCCGGCGGCCGGCGCAGCCGTCTTCGATAACCCAGACAAAGCTCTTTTGATCGAGCGTGGTCACGGCCGCTCCGGGGATTATAATTCCCGCTTCAGCCCCGGTATCCAGCAAGACTTCTACCTTCATGCCCGGCTTCAGCACGTGGCCGGGGTTGGGAATCTGGATCTTGACTGGGTAAGCTCTGGTTGTGGCATTCGCCGCCGGCGCAATGCTGGAAATTTTTCCTGTAAAGGGTTCCTCCCGCACCGAACCAACCCTGACCCGCAATTCCTGTCCCAATTGAATTTTATTCACCTGGTCTTCGCTGACCCCGGCCTGGACCGCAACGGTGTCCAGATTAGCTATGCTGATGATGGTCTGGGCCGCGTTGGCCATTTCACCGGGGTTGATGTTCCGGGCCGTGACAACCCCACCGAGGGGCGCCCTGATGATGCTGTTGTTGAAATCAGCCCTGGCCTTCTGTAACTGAGCCTCGCACTGCCGGATGGTTTCAGGAATTGTGGCCCCAACCAGAATTTCAAGGCTCCTTTGGGCGGCCTCATACCCGGCTTTTTCCTGGAGATAGGTCCTTTCGTATTCCTCAAACTGCCGCTGGGACAGGGCGGCAGCCCCTTTAAGCTCTATGCTTCGCAAATAATCGGCCTCCGCCAGTATAAAACCTGCCCGGGCCTTGGCCAGGGCCAGCTCCGCCTGGTTTTTTTGAACGGGCAGATCTGAATTCCTGGCCTTGTCCAATTGAGCCGCGTATAGATCCACCAGTGCAGCCAGGTCGGCAACGTCCAGGCTCACCAGCAGATCGCCCTCCGCCACTTCGTCGCCCACGTCAACAGGAATTTCAGCTGCCTTGCCGGGCGTCCTGGGTACGACATCGGCCGTATAAAGCGCCTCCAGTCTGCCGCTGATCACGGCTCCTCCCGGCAGCACGCCCACACGTGCCGCAGCTGTACTGATTACCATTGGTTGATTATCACCGGTCCCCCTGCCACCCTGGCTGCATCCGGCCAGCGCCAGGACTGCTATGGACAAAAAGCTAATAAGCCCGATTTTGAACCACTTTTTCAAGCGTCCCTCTCCCCTTTTACTTCCACAACCTGTTGACCAGTTGATCGGAATTGAACCCCTTGATCTAAAAAAACCCCTGTTTAACTTGTCACATATAAAAAGAAGGCGTCAAGACAAAAGGGAGTCCCGGACCCTTCCGGGTGCTCCCAAGCCCTCTTAAACAAAGTCCCATAGCACTTATGGAGGCAAAAACTTACAACGGATTTTTTAGCGCCACAAACTGGGGAATACCGGTTTTATCGGGATTCGTTCCGGTTCCTGGCGGCGCTTTCCGCTTTTTCAGAACGCACCATGGTCAACACTTTTTCGTAAATCTCGATGAGCTTTTCCACGTCTTTTTCCGGGAGCCGGCCAAAATATTTTATAGCTACCTTTTTCCGGCCCTCCATACATCTCTTCACAACATCGGCGCCCTGGTCAGTCGCCTCCAGCCAGACCAGACGGCGATCAATCAGATCCCGGGTCCTGGCGGCCAGACCATTGTTAACCAGACGGTTAACCAGGGCGGTGATGGCGCTCAGGGAAACGCCCAGTTCTTCCGCCACCTCAGAAACAGTCATCCGGCCCTTATCGCTGATCTTCTTTAACACAAAAAACTGGCTTCCGGTAATACCCGAAACCATCTGTTTGGCTAGCTCATTGTGCAGCGTTCTGACCATCTCCGCAAAGACTTCCTCAAGGCGGGAAAAGTATTTCTCAATGCTTGGTTGTCCCATCCCAGACCTCCCGGGGTTACAATGCAAATTATTAAGCATTTTAATGTTTTACATAATTAAGTATATGCAGAGGTTTTAATCTTGTCAAGATTCCCTGATATTGATAATATTGATATTTAGTCGGAAAAGAACTTGAAATTATAGGTCTTGTAGGCCGGTCCTTTTTCCAGGGTAATTTTAAACTCAGCGTATTTCGACTTCTCAAAATAATCAACATGTCTTTCGCCGTAATTGACCATTCTCCCGCTGCTGTCAAACAGAACCACCTGAACCACGGGGTTTTTATAATCCCTCACAAGGTCGTCGTCTGACCTTTCCACTTCACCCGTGACATAAAGAAAGTCGTTATAAATGTTCGGGTCCCGGGTAAACCGGATATCACTGAAGGTCACTTCAGCCGGGGTAATGGAGATTTCATCCCTGGCCGAAATGTGAAAACTTACGTCATCGACAAGGTATTCCTGATTTGAATAGGACTTAAGCCTGAAGTAAGCTGTTTCGCCCGGCGTAACTCCGGCGGGCAGCCAGGTGGACAGAGTTTCTAAAACGTTTCCGTCCGGATCAAGGATGTCCGCCTTGATTTCAACATCCGCAAAGGTTTTCCCGGATTCATTTTTGGCTTCCCCCAGGATATAGTAACCGTGTTCGCTGTTAATTTTTTCATAGGAAACAATATTAAAGGGCGGCAGGTTTTCGGGAGATGTCAGTACCACCGTTCGCGTGTCCTGATCCCACTCCACATTAATCCCCAGCGCCTCCGATATAACCCTGATGGGCACTAATGTCCTGTTGTTGATAATCTGGGGCGGCGTATCCGAGTAAATCTCTTTCCCGTCAAGCATGATTTTAATCGGGCTTTCCCCGGCAAAGGCCATACCCGCAAAAACCAGGAGCATTCCCAGCACTACCCCAAGCAAAACTTTACGCACAGCGATACCTCCTAAAAACATAGATATTAAGAAAATATTCCATTAAAGCATGGTAAAACCCTTTTTTTCCGGTTGTATTTTCTTTAATTAACCAATAACTTAATAACTTAGTTTCCCGGTACACTATACAAGAAAAAGGAGCAAGCCGGGAAGTCGCCCGGCTTGAGATTTCAAAATTTTATATTATAGGGATAGGCTAGCTGCCGCCTGCGTAAGCCCAGGGTTTTTTGAAGGCCATCTTGAGGATATCATGCTGGCATTCAACTTCTAATAAACCCTGCCTGGTCTGTTCCAGGTCCAGTTCGGCGTTCAAAACATCTGTTTTGGTGGCAACTCCGACATCGAATTTGACTTTCGCCACCCGCAAGTTTTCCTCGGCCAGGCGGGTGCCTTCAACAACGCCCGCATATTGCTCTTCCAGCTGTTTGGCCGTGTAATACATCGTCCTTAACTGCTTGGTCATCTGCTCCTTGACATCGCCTGCGGTAACTTCAGCTTTTTGCAAATCTATGTCCTTTACCTCGTAAGGCTCGCCGGCGCTGGGATTGGTGAAATCATAAAGCCTTTTGGTGAGTTTGGCCAGTTCCACTCCCTGCTCGGCGGACCACAGGGTGGGGCTGGATGTTACAATGGCGTTAATTTCCACATCCAGGTTTTTGACTTCCAGCGGTGTCAGTTGCGGCCGGTCAACCAGCACCGGCCTGTCTTCCGGCCCAAACCCTACCATTTGGTTGAACTTCTGATATGAGTCGGCCAGGGCCTTTTGGGCCGCTTCCAGGGAAGTTCTGGCGCCGGCCCAGTTGGTTTCGGCCTGGATCACAGTGAGGGCATCCACAGTCCCCACCCTTTTTCCCGCGTAAACAACCTGCTTGAGCCATTGCCTGTTCTTCAAAGTGCTTTCGCCAACACTTACTTTTTCCTGATTCCTTAATATTTCATAGTAGGCCTGATGGACAGAAAGCACTACGGCATCCTCCCCGGCCTTGTAGTTTCTTCTGGCCATGTTCCGGCTTATTTCCGCCTGGGTCACGTTTAAAAATACTGATTCCGCATTGGACGAAGGAACCGGTCCCTTGGGGATAAAGTCGATTTTATCGGCCAGGTAGTCCTTGACTTCTTCGGTCCGTTCCAGGTCCTTTTGCGCCTTTTTCAGGGAATTGTCCGTAACCAGTGCCCTTTCCACCGCCGCCTCCAGGGTGAGTTCCGGCGTCAGCGGCTCCCGGGCCAGAGCCTGAAACGGCAACAAAGTTAAGAGAAACGCGAACAGTGTAAAAAATATCGCCAGTTTTCGCACTACAACCTGCCTCCTCCGCTACAACAAATTATTCTAACTGGTTATTCAAAGTTCCGGTTCCGGGCCTTTGCCCTGCTGTAAAACTTTTTATGGCTTTTTACCCCGGACCCAAGCCGCAAGTCCGCCCCCGGCCTTTAGCCTTCCTTTAAGATGGTCACGGTTTGCCCGGCGGCGTCCCATTCCACCTTGCCCCCGAGAGCCTCGGCCACCCAGCGCAGGGGCAGCATGGTCCGCCCGGGTTCCGCTATTTCGGGGGCAACATCCATGGCAATGGGGAGATTACCCGCATACATAACCTTACTGCCAATCAGCAGCTTGAGCGTCCTGCCGCCATCGTTGATGGTTACCACGCCTTCGCCATCAGTACCATCCCAATGAACTCCGCCGTCCCCCACACCCAGGGCCTGCATAGCATACCGCACCGGCAGATAGGTGCGCCCTTCTTTCAGGTAAGGAGACACGTCCAGCTCCGCTTCGGCCCCGTTTAAAACGCATTTTTTCTCACCTATGACAAACCGGGCCACAACTTTATATTCCGCCGCCGGTGGAACGTCTTCCCCCGGTGGGGTCAAGTCTGACGGGGTTTCACCGGTTGAAGTCTTACCGGTTGCGGACTTATCGTCCGCCGGCTCATCTTCCCCGGCAACCTCTGAAGATCCTCCCCCGCTCACCCTGCCGGGTACGGTTTTTCCGCCGGCGAAGCCGGAGTGGGACGGGGCCTCAAAAAGTACCGGTACTTCCCCCGTATACCCGCCGGGTATATAAACCCGTTTGCAAAACAGGTAGAAGCAGCACTCCCGGCCCGGGTCGGGGTCTCCCGTAATCTCCATTCTAACCTCGTTGCCGCTCAGACTGGTAAGGCTTAACACCGGATCCGCCCCCTGGAAAAGACCGTTGTCATTGCCGGAATAGGTCCGGGGAACCTCCACATAATTTGATGTTCCGTAGCGTACGTAGTTCTCTGTGGCCGTTACCTCATTCCACTGCCCCGATGTCTGGGCAGCGGCGGCGGCAGCGGCCTCCCCCGCCTTCTCAGGGGCGTTTGTCCAGATAAAATCAGACGGCAGCCGGAAGGTAACCACATCGTTTTGTTGCAGCTGGGCGGCCGTAAAACGGGCGAAAACAACCCCCAATTCATAAACGGCGTCATTCTTGACCACCGGCGCCCTGATCACCTGGTAGGAAGTCCCTCCGGCTGCGGCAGTTGACGCCGCCGGCAGCAGCGCCAGGACACAAAACAACAGCGCAGGCAGGAGAGGAAAAATCAATCGGCCGGGTTTCACCACACACCACCCCTTCTATTTTATTTCACTTGTACTTGCGTATTAACGCTGGTTTGCTGTGTTTTACGTGTGTATACCAGTGATGGTCAGCTTTTTTCTGTTTTGCGTATTATTGCTGGCCCGCCTTTTTTAACTCATGTAATATTACCGGCCCACCCTGGCCTGACTTATGTAACAACGCCTGTCTGCGTCGTTTAACTTGTGATAGCGCCGGCCTGCTTGGTTTCATTTATGTAACGGCGCCGGTCAGCACTTGTTTAACCTGTGTAACAGCGTCCGTCTGCTTTTGCTTTAATGCTGCCGGTCAGCTTTGGTCTAATTTGTGTCTGGCTTTTGTTTTGCCTGTGCTATAGAAATGGCCAACGGCCGTAGTCCCTCAAATTATTTTGGTGGCGGTTTGAATTTTTCAGCAGTGACAGATCCGATAAAAAACCTGTTTTAGCAGGCGGCCAAACCCTTTGGTTAAGCTCCTTAACTTTTTACTAGATTAAGTATAAATTGCCTCTGTGCGCCTTGTCAAGGCCATTCTTGTCAGCATTTATTATGTATACCAATACCACTTTGCCGGGCGCAAACAACCTTCCCTTTCCCTTTTTCCGCCTATCCAATATTCAAGGGAAAACCGGACTCCATATGGAGTCCGGTTTTTTTACAACATACGGGGTATTGATTTACAGGGTGTCGATGGTCACAGTCTGGGTGGCGGCATCCCACTGGACGTCAGCGCCCAGAGCCTGGGCAACCCACCGGAGCGGCAGCATGGTGCGGCCCGGGTCGACGATTTCAGGAGCAACGTCCATGCCGAAGGGCACGCCGTTGATCATCATGTTGGTGCTGCCGATGACCAGTTTGACTACGCGGTCACCCTTGATAATTACAACGCTTTGCTCGGCTTCATTCCACATGATGTTGGCGTCTGCCACGCCCAGGGCGGTGGCTACGTACCGGACCGGCAGGTAGGTGCGGTCGTTCTTCAGGTACGGGGCAACATCAGCGGTCATTTGAACGCCGTTTACAGTGTAGTTGGTGTCACCGATTACAAATACCGCATTGGAGCTGTAGCTGCTGTCGGCCGGGGTAACAACCATGGCGTTGGCAACCTTGGCCGCGGAACCTGTTCTCGGGAATACTTTATAGTCGCTGTCCAACGAGAAGGCTTTCTTTCCGTCAATTACTACTACAGTGCTCTTATCTTCGAAGGAGTAGTACTTATAAACTTCATTGGGGTCGTTGACTTCCACCAGGGCGTCGCCCTTGACGGCAATCTTGATGTCGCCTTCCGGAACGGTCCGGTCAACTATATAGTTGAGGTTGGATACTTTGATCTTGCTGGGCTCGGAGCTGTCGCCCTTGACGTAGAACAGGGCCTGGTTATCGTCCTGGTCGGCATCTTTGGCCAGCTTGACGCTTCCTACGTCAACATTCAGGTCGCCTTCCACAACTTCAACCTTGGGCTTGTTGGCGAAGCGTACGCCGATGGGCAGGTCCAGGGTGATCCACTTGTTCTTTTTGATTGCTTCTGCTTTACCTTCAATGATGGTGATTTCGCCGGCTGCGTTCACGCTACCGATCCTGACTTCCGGAACAGCGGCGGCTTCAGCCGTGATGGGGGCAATAATATTGGCCACGGTCAGTTCGCCGCTCAGGCCCGCGGTGCCGCCTACTTTGACAACCAGGTCGCCGGTTACGCCGGCTTCCAGGACAACTTCCATTTCCTTAAGAACGAGCTTGGCGGCCTCGCTGGATTTTCCGGTGAATTCAAATTTGGCGGTCTTGCCGTCGGTGCCCGGGAAGCTCATCAGGTCAATGCTCAGGCCCTTGTGGCTGTCGTCATCCACGTCACCCCAACGGGCGTTGTCGGGCAGTTCCAGGGTCAGGGTCCGTCCCTTAACGATGCTGTCAGAAACGGCTTCATTAATGGCGATGTCGGCAATAACTTGCTCCAGCTGACCTGCGTAAACAGTGGGAACATCGCCCACAACTTTAATTTCGGCGTCGTAGGTGCCGTACACGCCGACTTTCAGCTCGGACGGAGTGATGTCGCTCTTGCCGGAGATTCTGGCAATGATGTCGCCGGTCTTGGCGCTGGTTTCGTCGTCCACAACAACGTCAATCTTCAGTTCAATGCTTGCTGCGTCTTTGGTTCCAGAGAACTTGGACAGGTTAAAGATTATTTCATCTTCGTCAATTTTAAGGGCGCCTGCTCTTAAAGCTGCTTCCAGGCTCGTGTCGCCCCAGATGGTCTTGAGTTCGTTAATGCTGCTTCCCCAGACAAAACCGCTGGGCAGCCTGAGCTTCAGGGATTCATCCTTATCTTCGAAAGCGCTGGCGGTGTCCTCAGTGATCCGGAAAGTAACCGAGTCTCTTTCGCTGAAGGAATCCACGCTGCTGACGCTGACCGTAATCTGACCGCCGGAAACATAACCGACGGTTACGGAGCCATCGGCAAAGCCGGAGCCGCCGGGCGAGTCAAAGATCATTTCGATGGCGCCGTCAAAGCCGTCAGCCACGAAAATGTTCTTGGGGTAGATGTAGAAGAAACAATCCTCCCCGCTCTGGGGCTCGCCGATTATTTCCACTTTTACTTCCTTGTCGCTGATCATGGTGAATTCCAGCATGTCAATGACATCGCCTGCTTCATCTTTCGTTACCAGACCGTTATTGTCACCGCCATAGTATTTCGGGAGCAGGATGTAGTTGCCTTCCTTTTCCCCGTAGCGGATGTCGCCGTTGGCAAGGACTTCGCCGGACCAGTCGGTCATGCGGGTCTCCTTAGTGCCGGCCTTGGACCAGATAAAGTCGCCGGGCAGGCGGAAGGTCATGGTATCTCCCTTCTCCAGACCGCCGGCTATAACCTGGCCGAAAACAGTTCCCAGTGCCCACACATCATTATCGTCCACGTTGGGAGCCGAAAGAACCGAGTAGCCGGTGGCCGCGCCTGCGGGGGCCGCCATGGGCACCAGCATGCAGACCAGGAAAGACAGAGTAAGTAAAATTGAAAGTGCTTTTCTTTTCAGCTTCACAAAATTCCCTCCTAAAACTTTTTTTTAAACAAACCGGTAACGTCTCCACCGGTAGGATCAGGTAAACTTGCTTTATCCATCCCCCCTTGTTTCAATAGTGAAAGTTTGCTGGCGTAATTGGGCTGAAAACACTGCTTAATCTAGACGTGAATCCTATAATACGGAAGGTAGTCAACAAGGCCAGGAAGTACAACGCAAACTGTAGATGGCCCCTGGCCAACCGTTTCTTTCCTCCTCGTCTGCTACCTGATTAGTTAGACAGCCCTTTGACGCTAAAAGTTCCGCTTGTAATTATTTTTTAGGAAATTAGTTTTTACCCAAGTTTAAACGCGTGGCGCAATCCAGCGATTTCTGGGAGGCCGCTTCCCGATTAAAATCATACAAACCACCGCTCCTGCCCCGGGAACAAGGGATCACCCCGGCGATTAAAATTTACCTTCATTAAATAACGTGCAAGCCGACGCCCGCGGAACAATTGAAATTATCCCGGGCAAGCCGCCCGGGAGCCCCCGCCGGCGACCCGGGATTGATTGCACAGCGCAGCTGGAGTCGATTGCGCGGTGCGGTTGCATATGATATTATCTAACATAAGCTGATTAATAGTTAACTAATGAAACCATCCCTTTTAAGCCGGTTAAACGAATAGATAGTATGAAAATGTTGCACAGCGCCTCCCGGGGCCGGAACTTTTCCGCCCTACCTGTGTCTAATAAGGTAAACGGGGGGGTTCTGTGTTATCAGGAGTGGCTTCCCGTGCATGATCCCAAAATTCTAGTGATAAGAGCTCAATCAAACGACCCGGGCGCCTTCGAAGAACTGGTGCTCCTTTACCAGAACAAGGTTTACGGACTTTGTCTTCATCTGACCGGAAACCCTGACGACGCCCAGGACCTGGCCCAGGAAGCATTTATCAGGGCTTTTAAAGCTCTGGGCAGGTTCCGGAATGAAGCTGATTTCGGCACCTGGATCCACAGGATTACGGTGAACGTGTGGTTGAATTTGCAGCGTAAAAACAACGGCCGCAAGCCCGTTTCCCTGGACGAACCCTTTCCTTCGGATAAAAGCGGCGTCCTCCAGCGCGAGGTGCCCGCCCTGGACGGGGATCCGCTCCAGGCGCTGGAGGAAAAGGAGTTTCGCGGGCTCGTCCGCAAAACCTTGCAGGGTCTCTCGGAGGAACACAGGGCCGTCCTGGTGTTGCGGGAGATCGAAGGTTACAGCTACGAAGAGGTATCGCGCATGCTCAACTGTTCCCTGGGCACGGTTAAATCCCGTCTCAGCAGGGCAAGGGAAGCTATGCGGCGCGAAATGACAAAACGGTCGCGGGAAGCCGGCGTGGCTTTACCCGCAGCCGGTGAAAGCAGGTGAAACGTGATGGATTGCCGCAAAGCAGAATATTACATTACCCAACGCCTGGACCAGCTTCTTTCGGAGGAAGAGAATGCGGCGCTGGAGCAGCATCTGGCGTCCTGCAAGGCCTGCGCGGGTGAACTTGCCCTGCAGGAGCGGTTATCCAGAACCTTGCGGGAAATGGGCAGGGAAGAAATTCAGGCCCCGGCGGCTCTAAGCTCCCTGGTAATGAGCAACATCGGACCACAGCGGCGCGGCGCCCTGGCCTGGTTGCCCGTAACCTGGCGCAAGACCGCAGCCGCGGCGGCAACCCTGCTGCTGCTGGCGGGCGGTTCAGCCGGCGTGATGAACGGGCTGAATATGGCCGGAAACGGAAAAACCATCGTTATGGAAACAACCCCGCCGAATACCGCTGCGGTTCCGGAACCCGGCGGCGCCGGTGGGTCCCCTGTCAATAATGATAATGTTAACAATGATAACAACGATAACGCGGTCAATCCGGATGGAAACGCGCCGGACGCCGCCCCGTCCCTGGCGCCGCCGGAATCAGGCGCCGGGGATAAACCCGGCGGGAACCAGGCTGGCAGTCCCCCTGCCGCTGCCCCGAACCAGCAGCAAGCCGGAAACTCCAATAATGCGGAGAACGGCCCGCCCGCCGTCAAACCGGCAGGCGGCAGTACGGGGGTTAACCCAGGAAACGCCAGGGTTCTCTTGAGTGACGACATGAAGGTAACCAGTACGGTTCTCAAGGTGTCCGTGGACGACCTGGCCGCCGCCAGAAACAGGGCCGCTTCCCTGGCCGCGGGGGTGGGCGCCGCAACCCAGGTCTTTCCGGAACAGACCAGCGGGAAAACAGTACTGGTGATGCGCATCACGGTGAATTCGGACCAGGCCCCTTATTTGACGGGGGTACTGTCCGGCCTGGGGACATCCTTCCACAGGCAGGATGAAAAACGTGACCTTCTGCCCCTTTACAACGAAACCACGGTCCAGTACAATGAACTCCTGGAGCGCCGGGACACAGCCACAGACAGCGATGAACGAAGGCAGCTGGATGTTCAGGCCGCTTCCTACAAGCAGCTGCTGGACGCCTGGGAGGCAGAGGCCGGCAAACAGGTAATCAACCTCTGGCTGGAGAATAAATAGGTTTTCAAAAACAGGATCAATATAATTCGGGAACCAAATATAACCTGAGAATTGAGAATCAATATAATTCAAGAAACCCGGAGAGCCGGCCGATAAGCCGGTTCTCCTTTTTGTTAAACAGATGGAGTGGTTCCCTGTCATCACATAGGTACCCGAACGTTGACTACTTGAGCTATTTCCGGAATTGGGGTGGTTCCCTGTCATCATGGATACCCGGGGTAAACAGCCGGGGGGTTCCTTTAAACCATTACGAAAACGGAATCTTACGCCGGGCCCGTATTCGCTAACAATAAGAAGCCGTCACTTACCTGTCCGGCCCGGTCATGTTATAATATACCAGAGCGGACCTAAAGCGAAATACTTATAAATGCAGCGAAAGAGAGGTGGGAAAACGCTTCTGGATTAAAACTGATCTCCATTAAATACCAGGACAATATCACCAAGAAAGGATGAAGGACCATGAAAAATATTAAGACCGCCCTGCTCCTGGGGGTTCTTTCCCTGGCTCTTCTCTTAACGGGCCGGCCGGTCTGGGCGGCGTCCGGCGCCCTGTGGCAAATACCCGGCAGCATTTCTGTTGATGAAGCGGGATTCCGTCTGGAAGCGCCCGCCAACATCAGTGACAGGTCCGTCAAGGTTTCAGTGGATGCCCTGGATTCAAACAAGCTTCCCCCCACGGAAGACTTTTTTGTGACCCGCGCCGTCAACATTGAAATGATCAACGTGGACAAGGTTGACCTGAACTGGCTGGCCAAACCGGTACGGCTTATTTTCTCCTTTGACGGGATAGACCATAAAAGGGCAAGCCGGTTGGATACCAGTCTGCCCCCAGGTTTTTTTAGAATAGGCTACTGCGCCGCAGGGGAAAGCGACTGGGTTGAACTGCCTTCCCAGGTGTTCTGGAACGGTATCAAGGGAGCCGTGGAAGCGGAGACTACCCGGGGAACTGGCCGCTACGCCCTTCTGTGGTCCTATCAGCCCGGCGCCCAGCTTAGCCCCATAGCCAGGGGCATCCGTCTGATGGTCAATAACGTGGTCGTCCAATCCGAACCGCCCCCTTACATCAACGGCGGCCGGACCATGGTACCGCTGCGGGTTGTAGCGGAAAATCTGGGCGCCCGGGTGGAGTGGAGCGCAGCGGAAAACAGAATCGATCTGGTTAGAAATGTCGATAAAATTCAGCTCTGGATCGGCAAACAGACAGCCCGGGTCAAAGGTGAATCCCTGCTGCTGGACGTGCCCCCGGAAATCAAAGGGGAGCGCACCTTTGTGCCCCTGCGCTTTGTGGCTGAAGCGCTGGGCGCGACGGTAGCCTGGGACGAAACGACCCAAACCGCCGGGATTACCCGCTAACCAACAGGATTCCCCGGTTCACTGCACAAGTTCCGCCCGGGGCCGGCTTTCAACGCCGGCTCCGGGCGTTGTTGTTCGAGCAGCCGCCGTTGCCGCCCCCACCGTTCTGCCAAGACCTGTACAGTTGTCAATCCGGTGGTCCTTGCCGGCCTATTGTCCCGGCTGTGCCGGGCGCAGCTGTCTTCTGGCCGTCACTGGTGCCGTCCTTCCGTCCCTGCCTTCGCTGTCGCCCCTTCCGTCCCCGCCACACCGGTCGCTCCGGCTGTTGCTGTCAAATCAGTCGTATTTGCCGTGCTTGTTGTCCCTGCCATGCCGGGCGCGGTTGTCAAACCGGCCGTTGCCGCCCCAGCCGCCCCCGCGGTCGCTGCCGGCTCTTCCGTCCCCGCCGCCGTTACCGGACCTGACAACCCTGCCGGGCCCGGTACAGTTGTCGAATCGAGCGTAGTTGCCGTCCCGGCGCCCGCCGCCGTTGCCGCCCCTCCCGACCCCGCCGGCGCAGTATTCGCCCCTGCTGTCCCCTCAGCCGCGGGTGCGGCCGCAAAATAATTTTCGCCATAATTCAGCAGCCGCTCCAGGACCAGGACCATCTCGCCGGCGGTGATGGCATCCGAAGGCGCGAAGGCACCATCCGGCCGGCCGCGCAGAATCCCCAGGGCCGTGGCTTCCGCCACGGCCGGAGCGGCCCAGGCCGGTATGTTCTCATAATCCAGATAAGGATACACCCTGTCAGTCTGCAGGGCAGGGATCCCGAGATCCCGCAGGACGGCGGCCAGGATAACCGCAGCCTGGGCCCGGTTGAGACTGCCCCCGGGAACAAAACTGCCTTCGGAGTTGCCGTTAAAGATACCCCTGGCCTGAGCCTCCGCCACAGCCTGGCGGAACACCCGGGGAACCGCTTCCACATCGGCAAATTTTAAGTTTGCCCCGGAATCCGCCGGCCAGTTCAGAACTCCCGCCAGCAACGCTGCGGCTTCCGCCCTCTTCAGGGGCGTGTCCCTAAAATTTTCAGGTTTATCGCCGTCCCCCCCGGCAAGATTGCGGGATTGGGCCAGAACCCCGTCCATAACCCCGGAAACAAAAGACCCGGCGCCCCCGTTCCGAGCCGGAAGCTTTATACTTCTGCCGCTCACGCCGCCAGTACGCGGGTCCAGAACCACCAGGGTCCGGTACTGCTCCTTGCCGGCATTTTTTTCCGTGCAGCTAAACCGGCCGTCTTGCCCCAGGGAAATCTTTTCCCGGGGGTCCTCCGTCCCCCCCAGGTAAAGGGTGTAACCCGCCCCGGTCCTGCCGGTGATTACCACCCGCTCCGCCAGCGGGAGAACGGAGACAAACAGCTCCGGCGGCAGGGCGGCTGCCCGGGCGTTCACTGTGGTCAGCACAGCGGCGGCAGCGGGGAGTGACGCCGCATACTCCAATTCCAACTGCTCCCCGGTATGTAAATCTTCCGGCTCCACAGGGTATCCGTTCTTTAAAAACCGGGTAGAGCCGGAAACAAGGTACTCCTTTCCTTCCAGGGTTGCAATTTGCCCGGTTCCGGCGTTATATTCCGAAAACCTGCCTTTATCGTGCAGGGTCTGGGCCAGATCAAGCCGCCAGACCTCCTTTGCGCCGGGATCGGTGGTAACCCGGACCCGGCTGCCGGCTGTAATTGCGTCTTTTGTGGCGCGGTCACCCCAGCAGTAGATCACCGCTTCCGGCGGCAGGTTAATGGACAGATACCGGCTGCTGTCGTCCAATAGATCAAGTGTCCTGGTTTTTTCCGAGAAATTAACAACTTTGCCGTAAAACACCTTGCTGTAGGACACCAGCCCGATGGCCTCCCCGGAATCCGGCAGGACCATCAGAGCCGCGTAATCCCCTGGTTTGAGGTCGCTGAAACCTGCCTTTTTCCTGTCCTTTTTTACCGGGGCCCCCGTCAAAAGCCGGTAAACCGCCCCGCTTTCCAGCCGGATCTCCCTCCCCGCCGCAGATGTCCCGCTTACCGTACCCAGGGCTACCTGCCGTTTTACCGCCAGGTATTGAACTTCGCCTGTGGAAGGAGCAAGGTGCAGCCGCACCGGCATCCCCGGCAGAACCTCTTCCAGTTCTTCCAGTGCCCCGGTTCCAAAGGGCAGATCCCCCGCCCCCGCGTTGACATAATTATCCTCGTAGGAGAAAACCGCTTCCGGTGATATCCGGTATGATTCCCCTCCCCCGCCCAGGAACAGCTTTTTTTGACCGTCTTCCTCGATCAGGGCTGAGACCACTCCCTCCAGCCTGGTATAAGCAGCGCGCACCTGGTATAAATTTTGATTAAAGGGATTGATCACCCCGCTGACCTCCACCCCCTGGGGCAGCTTGTCCGGGGACATTTTCTCGCCGTTGACGGTGATCTCGCTTCCACCGGCAATGAGGTAGCCGCCCAGCCTTTTAGCCGGGTTCAGTTCCGAAAGGATATAACCTTCCGCCGTTTTAATGGCTTTAACCCCGGTCTCCCGCCACATTCCGGCTACGACGTAAATCCGCTCCAGGGTCCGGTAGACCAGAGACCCGGGGAAAAGGTGCCCGCTGTCCGCCGGCGACACCGTTTCATTTAACAGGTTTACCACCGGCGTGCCGGCCGGTTCCAACATAGTGCCGTCCTCCAGGGTGAGGGAACTCTCGCCGGCCACCTTTAACAAGCCCTCCGTGGAAGTTTGGCCCCAGACCAGGGCGTAATCCTGAGCCGGGGCAACGCTGCCGCTGACGGTATTGCGCCGGACGGCCGCCCCGGAAACACGCAGGGTGTATTCCCCGGCAGAGGGGGCAGGCAGGATTACCTGCTCCACGTTATTAATCCTGTCCGGGGCATTTTTGCCGAGGAAATGATTGCCGTGGTAGGAACTCCCGCCGGGCGTTTCTACCACAAGGTTCAAGTCGTTGACCAGGGTCCGGGCGCTGCCCGGTTCAGCCGCCGGATCGGTCCAGGCCAGGGTCGCCTTAAAAGGGCTGGAACTATCCCTGACGGTGTATTTAAAGACAATCTCGGCCCCCTGGGCCACCCCGGCCCACTCGTCAGAAAACCGGAAAGAACCGTCATTTAAAGCTATAATTGTTCCAGCCAGATCCAGTACGCCGAAACCATCTTCGGAGGGACCTTTTACCCCGGCATTGGCGCCGTTAATCAGCGCGGCCTTAACCAGGGCCGCGGAAGGCCTCGAAGCCTTCAGGTTTTTTTCGAAGTACTCCATTAAAAGGGCGGAACCGCCGCCGGTGATGGCGGCCGCCATGCTTGTCCCCCGCATCCGGGTATAATCCGGGAAACCTGGCAGATTTCCTTCCACCAGGCGGGACCGGGCCGAAACCACGGAGGACGCGGGGGCAAGAATTTCAGGCTTAATCCGCCCGTCCCCGGCCGGACCACGGGAGGAAAAGTCTGCCGGAAGGCCGCCGGCGGTGGCGCCTGGCGCCAGGGCCGGCCTGGGCAGCACGAAGGCGCCCACCACAAGGGCGTTTTTACTATTAGCCTCGCCGGTAATGGTCCTGGAAGACGGACCGCTGTTCCCCGCCCCAAAAACAGCCAGGAAATCGGGATATGTGCGCACAAATTCATCCACCTGGGAAGGGGTCTCCCGGTAGGCGTTGGGTCCGCCCCCCCAGCCGTCCACATGTATCCGGGCCCCCGCCGAATAGGCCGGCCAGAACAGGTCGGTAAGGCTGGCCGGGGGCGCCGGTTTGCCGTCCGGATCCAAAATTGACTGGAAATAAATGCTAGCCCCCGGCGCAACACCCCGGAACTTCCCGTCCGAAGCCGCTCCGGTCCCCGCGATGGTAGCGGCCATATGGGTGCCGTGCCCGTCCGGGTCGTCCGGGACTGATCGCCCGGCCCAGGATTTTAACATCACTACCTTGGGCATTTGGCCGGGCGTACTCTGAAGATCCGGGTGGATATCATCCAACCGCCCCAGATCCAGGCCGCTGTCCGCAACAGCTACAATCTGCCCCGCCCCGGTCAGGCCTTCCGGTACGATAAAGCCGGGTGCGCCTGCCGCCGCGGCCCCTGTGATCTCCCGGGCCCTGTCATTTAAAAACTGAATTGAAGCATAACTCCGGCCGTCCGTGGTAAAAACCTTTTCCGCTTCTCTGGTTACTGCAAAACCCTGGTATGTATGGAGCAGCGCGAATACTGGCAAGAGAAAAAACGAAACCGGTAAAACCACGAAAATCAAAGCCTTAAAACAACTCTTAACCCTATGGCGTTGTTTAAAAAACCGCATAAAAAACCCCCGTAAAGTTCTTGGAATGGTCTTGGGCACACAAACAAGCCCTTATACCTTCGACAGAACCCGGAGGTTTTCCTTTTAGAACTGAAAAATAGTTAACAGTCTTAACTGTTTTTGCCTGTCCGGAGACTTCCCCGGCCCCGCCCCGGCTATTTGATCCTGATTTCAACCATTAGACGATCTTCTTTAAACCCTTTCTTTTGCTGGAGGCGCTGAGTATACCTATGGTATTAACGGCATAGCCCGTCCCCTTGGCCACACAGGAAATGGGATCCTCGGCAATATATACCGGCAGGCCGGTTTCCTCGCTGATCAGGCGATCAATTCCGTCCAGCAGGGAACCGCCGCCGGTCATGACAATTCCTTTATTGATAATATCCGCGGCCAGTTCGGGGGCGGTGCGTTCCAATACCTCTTTTACACCTGCCACCACCAGATCCAGGGTTTCTTTAATAGCCTCGTGTACCTGACTGCGGCTAACCTTGACAGCCCGGGGGAGCCCGGACAGCATATCCCGGCCCCTGATCTCCGTGCTTATATCAACTGCGCCCGGCAGGTAGGCGGTGCCCACCTCCACCTTCAGCTCCTCACCGGTGCGTTCTCCAATGGCCAGGCTGTACTCCCTGCGGATATATTTAACAATGGCTTCGTCAAACTTGTCCCCACCCACCCGCAGGGAGTTGCTGCAGACAATTCCTCCCAGGGACAGCACAGCTATATCGGTGGTTCCACCGCCCACATCCACAATCATAGAACCGCTGGGCTGTGTTATATCCAAACCCGCGCCCAGGGCGGCCGCCAGGGGCTCCTCAATCAGGTGCGCCTCCTTGGCGCCGGCCTGAATGCAGGCCTGTCTTACGGCACGCTCCTCAACACCGGTAACCCCCGACGGAATGCAGACCATGATCCGGGGCCGGAAAAAAAACTTGCGTCCGCCGGCAGCCTTGCTAATGAAATATCGAAGCATTTTCTCGGTAACGTCGTAATCCGCGATCACCCCGTCCTGCAGCGGCCGGATGGCAACAATGTTCCCGGGTGTGCGACCCAGCATCCGGCGGGCTTCGGAACCCACCGCAATGACGCGCCCGCTCCCCTTCTCCAGGGCAACAACCGAAGGCTCCTGGAGGATAATTCCCTTCCCTTTAACAAAAACCAGGACGTTCGCTGTGCCCAGGTCGACCCCTATATCGCTTCCGCCCAACATAAGCCTGTCCCCTCCCAAAATCAAAAAAATAAGACCCGTACGCTACCTTAAAAAACTACGACGAACATACCGGCCGATTGTCCCAGTTCTCGTCCCAGCAAATAATATTCTACCGGGATCGCCAAAATCCTGCATTTAATTTGAAATTTAAGCCAGTTCTTTATATTTTCTCCGGGTGGCCTCACCGCCCCGCAGGTGGCGCTCGGCTTTATTAAACTCGAGGATTGTTTTTACTTCCTGGGCAAGCTGCTTATTGAGGGATGGCAGACGCTCGGTCATATCTTTATGTACGGTGCTCTTGCTGACCTGGAAAACCTGGGCGGCCTGCCGGACCGTGGCCCGGGTTTCCAGGATGTAAAAGCAAATATCCAGGACGCGCTTTTGTATGTACTCCTGCATTGCCCAACCTCCAATATTATAACTTGGAAGCAGTCCTTAAAAGTCTTGTTTTATCTGGTTTAAAACTGCTAATAAGCCAACTTCCTTTTAGATATATATGCGCCTTAGTTGGGGAAATGCGTTCGCCGTAAAAGAACCTCCCTAGAAGGTATTTCCTTGGAAGGCCAAATAAAATTCCTTAAAAGGGCAGAAGCAGCCATTTTATCCTTGACTTGTTGCCTGGGGTGGAATATTTTATAATAGAACTGACTGGTCAGTACAAATTTGGAGGTAGGTTTTCATGGAAGGCACGTTTTCGCAGGCTTTTAAAGGAAACCGGAGAGACAACCGGGACCTTTTTGAAACAGCTGCTGAAATTTTCGCCAGAAAGGGCTACCACAAAACCACGGTTGAAGAAATAGCCCGGGCCGTAGGCGTGGCCAAGGGTACCATTTACTATCACTTTGCCAACAAAGAGGACCTTTACCTGGCCGTAATCCGGGAAGGGGTTTATCTGTTCAAAAAACAACTGAACATAGCCCTGGCAGCAGCTTCTTCCCCACCGGATAAAATCAGCAGGCTCATCGAGGGGCAGCTGCACTTTTTTAATCAGGAAAAGGATTTTGTCTTTTTATACTTGAAGGAACTATTCAGCACCGGCCCGGGGCGGGATGCTCTTTCTGAGATGCTCACCGACTGTTTAAAGCTGATCCGTAATGTTGTTGAGGACGGTATCCGGAACGGTTCCTTTAAGGCGGTTGATCCGGAAATTGCCACTTCCGTTCTTTTTGGGATGGTCGCCCTGTCGGCTCTTCACTACCTCAGCTATAACCGGACAATACCCGTTCAGCCCGTGCACGCGGCCATCGGGCAGATCTTCTTTAAGGGTATTTGCCCTTCGGGGACCTGAGGCAAAACACAGGAAGGCCCCTTGCGCACATACAGGAAAATCTGCTTTGATCCCCGTGTTGAGGGTCCCCCGGCCCAACACAGGGAATGTTCCCGGGCTTCCCGGGCAGCCAACGGCTTAAAACGGGCATTTAAAATAAAGGAGGCGGGTAAAGATAATGGCGGCCGGAGCCTTTGCCGAACTTGATCGCGGGAAAATTATTATTTCCATCCTTTTTCTGGCGGTTATTGGCCTTACCGTTTTGCTGTTTATAAACCACCACAGGCACCACTCCCTTGTCCTGGAAGGGCGGGAGAGCCTGACCGCCACGGGAACCATTGAAGCTAAAAGCGTTCAGGCCTCCTTTAAGGTCGCCGGTAAAATTGCTTCCCTTTCCGCGGGAGAGGGAAGCTGCGTGGAAAAGGGGCAGGAACTGGCCCGGCTGGAAACCCATGAAATCGCGGCCCGCCTGAGCCAGGCCGAAGGCGCTTACAACGCGTCCCAGGCTCAAGTTCGCCAGGCGGCGGATTCCGTGCCGCTGACCAGTCAGCAGGTGGAAACCGCCATTGAGCAGGCCGGGGCGAAGGTGGCCCAGGCCGAGGTAGGCGTACAGGACGCCGGCCAGTCCCTGGAACGGGCCGCCGCCCTGTACGAAAGCGGCGCGGCATCCGCCAAAAGCCTGGATGACGCCAAAAACAATTACGAGATTTCCCAAAACAAACTGAGGGAAGCCCGGGGGGTCTTGGACCAGGCCCTGGCCGCCCGCTTAAAGGTTCAGGTGGCCCAATCCCAGTACGAAGCGGCCCTGGGCCAGAGCAAGCAGGCCGGCGGGGCTGTTGAGGAGGCCCGGACTTACCTGGACAATACCCTTTTAACAGCCCCCCTGTCCGGCTATATCACCCAGCAGAATCTGGAGGAGGGTGAAATGGTCAACGCCGGAACGCCGGTTTTGGAAATAACCGATATCCGCAACACCTACGTCAAGGTCTTTATCAGCGAAACTAAAATTGGCCGCGTCCACCTGGATCAGGCAGCCGAAATAACCGTGGTCTCCTTTCCGGACAGGATCTTTCCGGGAAAGGTTACCTGGATCAATAACGCCGGTGATTTTGCCGTCCGCAAGGCCGTCAGCGAGCAGGACGAACATGACCTGCGCAGCTTTGAGGTGAAAATCGATCTTCCCAACCCCGACCTGGTTTTAAAAACCGGGATGACCGCCAGAGTCAGGCTCCTGGAGGAGGCGAACTAACATGGAACCCGTTGTCAGGGTTACGGATCTCGTGCAGAAAAGGGACGGCACAAAAATTTTAGACGGAATTTCGCTGGAGGTTTACCGGGGGGAATGCTTTGGCCTGTTCGGCCCCAGAGGAGCGGGGAAAACCGCTTTCCTGCACATTCTGGCCGGCCTGGACAGGTTCTCAGGGGGAAACGTGGAAGTGCTGGGCTGTGACCTCCGGAAATCCGAAGGATTCAAACACCGGCTGGGTCTGGTAACCCAGGATAAAAGCCTTTTTCAGGATTTAAAAGCCGGTGAGAACCTGGATTTTTTAGCAGCTTTGAAAAACACCGGCAGAGCCGGCTGTTACCGGGTTGTCGAGCAGTTTCAATTAACTGATTATCTGAACTTGCCCGTAACCGGGCTGGCAGCCGGAGTTTACCAGCGCCTGGCCCTGGCCTGCGCCCTGCTTAACGAACCGGAACTCCTGCTGGCCGATGAGCTTTTTCCCTCCATCGACCCGCTTTCCCACCATATTATAGCCGTGGAACTGAAAAAATACCTGGCCGGCGGCGGCGCCTGCATCCTTAGCTTTAATAACATGGACGCCTGGGCCAGACAAGGTTTTTACGGCGGCAGGGATGATTCCGGCGGGGTTAAGGGAGATGATTCCGGCCGGATTAATAGAGTGGGCTGGCTGGAGCAGGGATTGCTGACAATTTGCCGGCCCGGGGAGGCCGCGGCCGAATGGGAACGGCGGGTTAAATCCTTTGACGGACAAAGTGGTGAGGACCATGCTTAGGCAATGCCTGGCTGTTATGCGCCGGGAGGTTTACTACCTGTGGCGCGACAAAGGGCTGCGGAATATTTTACTGGCAGGTTCCGTCCTGGGACTGCTGGTTTTTTACGCTATTTACAGCGCCCAGGTCTTAATAGATATCCCAACGGCTGTTGCGGACCTGGACTGCTCCCGGGAAAGCCGGCAGTTGACGGAAGATTTCAGCGGAGCGGAAAACCTGAAAGTTGTAGCCCACCCCGGCAGTTTTGCCGAAGTTGAAGAACTAATCCGGCAGGGGCAAATACTGGTGGGGATCGTAATCCCGGAACACTACGCCAGAGATGTCTCCTTAAGACGCCAGGGCAACCTTTCCATCATCATCGACGGCAGCAATATGATTTACGCAACCAACGCAGCCAATACGGTCCTGGCCATAACGGGCAGAATCAACGCCCGGGCGGGGATTAAAACCCTCATGGCCGGGGGCATGCACCCGGACCAGGCCCGGGAAGCATACAGCTCCGTCACCTTCCGGGAAGAACCCTGGTTCAACCCCGCCCTGAATTACGCCTACTTCCTGGTGCTGGCCCTGGCCCTGAATTTGTGGCAGCAGTGCTGTATGCTGGCGGCCTGCCAGAACATCATCGGGGAAACAGGACGGAAGAGCTGGCTGCAGCTGAAAGCGGCGGGGGTTTCCAAACTCATGTTTTTTTTCAGCAAGTCCGTGGTCCAAATCACCGTCTTCACCCTGACGGTGTTGCCGGTTTATTATCTTTCCTTCATTGTTTTCAAGCTGCCTCTGGCCTGCGGCTTCTGGATGCTTTTTTTGTTTACCCTGGTGTTTGCCGTTGCCCTGCAGGCGACCGGCACCCTGGTTTCCAGCTTCGCCCGCACTGCCGTTAATTCCACCAGGTTCGGCATGATCATCGCTGTTCCGTCCTTTATCCTCTGCGGCTATACCTGGCCCCTGGAAGCCATGCCCCGAATTGTACAGCAGGTTGTCAAAGTCCTGCCGCAAACCTGGTTTTTCCAGGGAATAAACTATTTGACCTTTAAAGACCCGGGCTGGACTTTCATGTCCCCCTTCTTTTCAGCCCTGCTGGTGATTGCGGCGGTCAGCTACGCCGCCGCCGCTGTGATCGCTTCCCGGAGCTGAAGGGCCGGCCCGGCGGGGCGCGCCCGGTTGGGATTACGGTAAAAGCATTACAGAAGCATGACCACAGTGGCTGCCGCCACCCGCCGGGGCAGGCCGGAAAAGATGAACCGCCCGGTCACCGGGCAGTCGAGGAGTGAGTCCCTTTGAAACAAGTGGCAGCCATCGCCTATTACGAAATGATCCACATTCTAAAAGATAAAATTCTTCTCCTGCTGGTGTTTGCCGTCCCCCTCCTCTACGCTTCCCTCTGCGGCGCGGTCTATTTTTCGGGGCTTCTCACAGATATCCCCCTGGCCGTGGTCGATCTGGACAACTCCGGGCCAAGCCGTGAAGTGGTTGCGGCCTTTGAAAACTCCCCGCACTTTAAGATCGTCCGGGAGATCTACACCTATCCCGGTCTGGAAAAGGGGATGAAGGAAGGGTCCGTCCGGGCCGGCGTCGTCATCCCCGGGGATTTTGGGACCAAAATCACCGGGCGCCGGAATGCGGAGGTTTTAACAGTTTATGACGCCTCAAACCTGATTTGGGGCTTAAATATCCGGAAGTACACCCTGGAGGTCATCAGCTCCTTTAATGCCGGTTATACCGCTGCCCGCCTGGCCGGCCAGGGCCTGACGGCGCCGGAAATCAGCAATACCCTGAACACCGGGCGGGGTAATGTCGAGGTCTGGTACAACCCCACTTACAACTACGCTAACTACATCTTGATGGGGCTGTACATGATCATAATACAACAAATAGGCCTGCTTTGCGTGAGCCTGACCGTAACCAGGGAGAAGGAAAAAAACAGCTGGCTCCAGTATCTCTGTGCGCCTGTGGCTGCCTGGAAGATCTTCCTGGGAAAGTCCCTTCCCTATTTTTTTACCAACCTGATGAACTACGGCCTGCTGATTTGGTTTGCCCGAAGCGCAGTCCAGGTAAAAGTTGAAGGGTCAACCGGTTTAATCCTTTTCCTGGGCTTGCTTTACATCGTTACCATTACCTCCTCCGGTTTTCTTCTGTCCCTTTGGGCGGCCAACTCCCTGCAGGTAACCCGGTACCTGCTGCTCCTGTCCGCACCATTTTTCATGATCTCCGGCTACTGCTGGCCCCCGACCCACATGCCGGAGCTGATCAACAACGCGGCCCGTTTGGTTCCCCTGACCTGGATGGCGGAGGCCTTAAGGCTCGTGGCCGTAAAGAACCTGGGCTACCCCTGCCTGGCCAAACATGCCCTGGCCCTGACCGTCATGGCCCTGATTTCCACGTTCTTTGCCCTGACTTTCAGCAAGCGCAGAAAACCTCCCGCTCCGGAGGGGCTGAAGGTTAACTGCGGGGCAACCTGCCCTAAAAGGGACTAGCAATAATGAACGGCGTAAAAAGCAGGCGGGACCGGTTGAAGAAATCCTTGCGAAATCTATACTCAAGGCATTTATGCTTCCACCAGCGGACTGCCGCAACCGGTCATATTCTCTGGTTAAACTGTATTCCGCATAATTGCGGAATAAAATTCAGGCGGATATAGCCGGTAAAATAAAATTAGCAGATTTACACAAATAATAATGAACAATGTATACCAGGAATCTCAATTATCGGCTATAATAAAACTGGAAATTATTTAGTCATATCATAAATAGGGATCTGTAGAACTTGGCCGGGACCCAAATCTTAACAAGCAAAACCGGCGGCACCACACTACCCCGCCCCCGTCTGCTGCGAACAGTTAAAACCCATAGGCCGGACAGACCGCATCCGAAGCTATATTTATGATAAGGAGCGGATTCATGTACCCGGCAGCAGTTATTGACCGGTACTATGGCGTAACTAACTAAATACTTTTTCCCAAAGCCCGTTTTTTTATGATAATATGGAAATTAATAAGCTTGTACATATTTAAGACAAAAATGCCTGATAAAACTGCTGCGGCTTGCTGCTATAATTATGTAATTATGGGTGACATATATGCTATTCTCACGTCAAATCATTCACACTCGAATATTCTCTTAATCTATCGTCTTGCAGATTTCCATATTTTAGAGTTGCCTAAGAGTTGCCTGATTTTTGGTTAATTGAGCACCTGTGGATAATAATGACCTTGAAAGATACAAGGGAGGTGGCATATTACTGCTGGAAACAATGATTTTTATTTTTCAATCATCTAATCGTTTTACAAATTACTTTAAAGAAAGAGGGGTACTATGACAACAAGAATTGCAAGTAATAACTCTATTTTTAAACGTCTTTTGCGCAATGCAGGCAGCATATTCCTCCTTTTAACCGTGCTCACCGGCATTTTTGCAATGGCAGCCCCGCAAGCTTCTGCCCAGGGGAATCCAGTACCGGTTCAAACCTTTTATGTGCCTTTCGCGGAAGACAATTTGCTGCAAGCATTCCGGACGATTACCGGCACAACGACGCCGAAGAATCCCTTCACGACTTACATCTCAATAGCAGCTATTGCCGATAACACCATCATCTATTACGACCAATGGGAAAACGGTTATGATCCTGATATCGCCAACCCGTCCAATCTCTACAGCGCGGAGAACCCGGGAGGCACACAGATATGGGGTGACGGCGATCCAGCCAACGGAGCGCCTCCGGGATTCCCGGAGGATATCATCAATGCGGGCAATGTGATCATTCTCAATAACAGCTTTGAGACTTCTACCCTGAAGGATGTAATCGATTTTGACGGCCGGGATAAGATTGCCTCCAGCAAGAACATCACATTAAGCCGCACAGGCTGGGCCGACGGCTCAGGCACATTATTAGCCGGCTGTGTCGAAATGTATGACACCAGCCTTTGGGGCACGTATTACCTGGTTCCCGTGGGGGAAAATATTCCTGATGGCGAAGACTATCAGATATTTGAATATACAGGTCTGGAGATCATGGCCGGCGAAGGCGGAGCGTTTGTGCAGGTGGATGCTGACGCCGATGGTTCCTTTGAAACCCAATTAGATTTAGCCGAAGGACAAAGCATAAGTGTAAATGGCGGCGTGTATGTCGGGGGCAAAGTCCAATCTGACCGGCCGGTGCAAGTTGATATTATCACCGGCGACATAGGGTCAAGGTATGGAAGCCGCGACTCGGTCCTTTTGCCCGTGGACTTCTGGTCAAATAGCTATTACACTCCCGCATCTACCAGCACTTCCAATCCTAACTATGGTACTTCAGTCTGGCTGTATAATCCCGGCGAAAGCAATCTTGAAGTAACTTATACGAGACGGGAAAGCGGCGTTTTAACTTCGGACAGCTTAACTGTTCCCGCCGGTTCATACTTTAAACAAGTTCTGCCCGACGGCACCGGCGCACATTTCTTCGCCGGATCCGACTTTTATGCCTTTTCCGCCACTGACTCTACCGACTCGACTTTTACGGGAACAACACCCCGCAACTACACCCGCAACCAGTATTATGACTGGGGATTCACCCTGATTCCCCATGACGCGCTGACTCCCCAGCTGCTGGTTGGTCTTGGGATAGGCCGTGACCCCACTTCGTCTACCAATCCAACTGAAAACGGCAATCCGCTTTGGATTACCACTGTCGGCAACGGCGACACCCCCGAAACCGTCTACGTGGACTACGACGCCGATCCCAATACAGGAGCTCATGAAGACCCCTACGGCAACAAATATGACATCTCACTCCAGCTTAAGGAACTGGAACAGGCCAAGATTTATGATATCGACGGGGACCAGTCCGGCTTGCTGGTGTATGTCCTGAATACCGATGTTAAACTGGCAGGCGCCTGGGGACAGGATCCCGACGTGGCCAGCATCGTCGCGCCCGGTCTCGATGTGGGCACCAGCGTGCCGCCCTGCCCGCTCTTCTCGGCGGGCAAGAACGGTGTTTTGAAAGAAGACAGTGACGGGGACGGCTTTATTACTCCCGGGGACACGATTCAGTATACCGTGGTTATCAACAACATCGGCCGCGTCCTGGTGGCCAATATTCACCTGGAAGACACCCTGCCCCAGGATACGGTTTACGTACCAAACAGCACTTATTTCGGCATCGTTCCAATACCTGACGACGTTACTGGCGTCACAGCATTCCCCCTGGACGAAAGCGGAGTGGACCTCGGCCCCTTGCCGGTCCGCCAGTCTTTTACAGTGACTTTCCAGGTAACCATTAAGGGTTACGCGGATTTGTCAGAAAGCACTTCTGTGCTCCTTAACAACGCCTGGGTTACAGGTCTGGACACCACCCTTAAAGTCCACGATACCACACCTATATTTGGCGGGATCGGCGATTTAGTCTGGAACGACGCGAACGGCAACGGCATCCAGGACCCGGGCGAAAAAGGCATTCCCAATGTTACAGTGAACCTCTATAACAGTGACGGGACAATCCTTCTGGACACCACCACCGACGCTAACGGCAACTATTTCTTCAACGGGCTTTTACCCGGCTCCTATACCGTCGGCTTCGTTGCCCCTGAAGGCTATAAATTTTCCCCGCAAAAGGAGGGAACAGATGATACACTTGACAGCGATGCAGATCCAGCCACCGGCGAGGCTTCAGTTACTCTGACCGGCGGACCGGGCCTGTTGAACCTCTCCATTGACGCAGGCTTAGGCCCCGGAGCGCTGACCCTGGAGAAAACAGCCACACCTTCCACCTACAAGAAGGTGGGTGACGTTATCAGCTACAGCTACAAGCTGATAAATACCGGCGACATACCTTTGACCGGTCCCTTCTCAGTAACCGACGATAAGGTTGTCACAACTTCAACGGAGAATGTAAGCTCCAGCCGCACCTTGAATCCCGGCCAGTACATCATCTTTACCGCCAGCTACTACGTCACCCAGGCCGACCTGAACGCGGGCAGCGTCACTAATACCGCCCAGGGTCATGGTGTATTGGAGGACCAGACAATTAAATCCAACATTGATGAAGCGACAGTTGTCGCAGTCGACAGAGATATTATAAATACTTGTACAGGGGAAATTTCTATTGAGTCCCTTAACAAAAATGCCGTTAGCGGCGCCACCAACGCAATGGACGGAGCTAAGATCAGCATTTATGTTTCAAAAATCCTTAAAACGAGAAGTATTAATATTATCACAGAAGATGGCGATATTAAGTGTGTTAAAGAAAGATGCGTCAACCTATTCAGCGGGCAGGCAACTGCTAAAAACGGCGCCTGGGTTTTTGAATTTCCTGATGGCCACGACCTGAGCGACGGAAAGTACATCGTCCGGGTGTATTTGAACAACTCAGACAACTGCTGTGTAGCAGATTGTGTGATACAAACGATAAATTAGGCGGGTATACAAAACGCAAAACGATATGCTGCATGAAAAAAGGGTGTCAAGAGGCTTGTTCTCTTGACACCCTTTGATGTGCGCCCGGGTATTTTAATCCTGCACAGAAAGAAACAATTACTATTAAGATTTTATCCCTCGTCTTCGCTTTTCTCCGGCTCGCAGCAGGGGATTTCGCTTTCATAAATGAAGGTATCCTGCCTGACCTCGTTGACATTTAATCTAAGTAAATCCGGGCGGGTGTAATGCCCGCAAACATCAAAATCAAAGCGGGTTTCTTCAATTTGACCAAGATCCAGTATGGCGTATTCGATGCCCTCCCTGTCCCAAAGCGGCCCCGCCAGGTACTCTCCATAGGGGTTGATGATGGCGGACCCGCCCCGGTGCAGCACCTCGGGCTGATCAGCCAGTTCTTCATAGCAGTACAGGTCAGTGGGATAGGCGGACTTGGTCAGGTACTGGTTGCAGGTAATTACGAAGCAGCGGCCCTCCAGGGCAATATGCCGCATGGATATCTGCCAGCTGTCCCGGGCGTCAAAGGTGGGAGCAAGATAGATGCGCACACCCTTGCCGTACATGGCGGATCTTAGCAGGGGCATGTAATTTTCCCAGCAGATGACGGCGCCCATCTTGCCGTAAGGGGTATCAAAAACAGGCAGCGTGCTGCCGTCACCTTCGCCCCAGATGTATCTTTCAGCAGCGGTGGGTTTTATCTTGCGGTGCTTGCCGAGAACCTTGCCGTCCGGCCCGAAGAACAAGGCAGTGCAGTATACCGTGGAGCTGTTTGTTTCCTTCTCGATAACACCCAGCACGACATAGGCGCCGGCCTGGGCCGCTGCCCTGCCGATCTTATCCGTCTCCGCCCCGGGAATCAGGATGGCATTGTCATGGTAACGGCGGTAATCCTTTCTTCCTTCTATTGTTCTCATGCCAACGCGAACACCAAAATACATGCCTTTGGGATACCCACCGACAAATGCCTCGGGAAATAACATAATCCTGGCGCCATTGGCCCCGGCCTCCTTGATAAGCGCGCAAACCTTCTTAATCGTGGAAGGAGTGTCGAACATAGCCGGAGTTGCCTGGACAATTGCAACCTTTACACTTTTTTCTTCAGACATTAGAATAACCCCCCAAGATTTTTAGACTTGATCAAACCTGCGCTAACTTTAAGAAGCAAGTTTTATGCCAAAAAACAATCAAAAATGAAAAGGCAACAGGCCGGTTCAGATATAAGCACAAAAGGCACGTTATCCAAATTTATGGCAAACCGAAATGAGATCCTGGCGATGAAATCAGCAACCAAGTTCTATCAACACCCAATTTTGTCAAAGACCGGGGACCTAACCAAATCCGCCCCTGGACCTGTATGCCGCCCGGTATTCATTGGGTGAAAGACCCTGGCTCTGTTTAAAAACCCGGCAAAAATAACTGACATCGCGGTAACCTGCATCAAAGGCTATTTCACTTACAGGTTTATAAGTCAACAACAGTAACTTCTTGGCATAATTAAGTTTGGTATTTGTCAGGTACTTTTTAAAGGACAAGCCCGCCTCCTTGCTGAAGATCCTGCTCAGATAGCAGGGACTGACATGCACATGCCTGGCGGCGTCTTCCAAAGTAATTTCCCTGGAGTAATTCTCCCTGATGTAGTTTTGAGTAACCCTGACTATTGAAGCTGCAATGTCCTTTTTCCCTTTAATAACATCAATTATTTCATTAACCGCCGCACGGAAGGATTCACCCAGCTGGCTGATGTTGTTGCTGTCCATCAAATTCCTGATATTGTTCAGGCTTAACACAGCCATTGGTTGTGTTGCAAATGTACTGGTTGCCACAACCCGGTATAGAATTATCAGCAATTCAAGGGCTGTAGCCTTTTGCAGTTCTTCGCCCAGGTTACTGTTGCGAATATTTTCCCATGTTAAATCAATGGCCCTGGCAAGCCCTTCCCAATCACCCCCGCCTATTAAATCAAACAATTCGGATCCCTTAAGGTAATGATCTTCGCACAATTGCTGACAAGCAGTTGAGCTGCAATTAAAACAGGTAAAGATTTCGTTTCCTCCGGCAAAAGAAGACCCCCGTTGATTCTCCAGAGCTTCCAGGTATGATTTCCGGATTTTCAGCGCATCCTCGTAACATCTTCCCGCTCCGATGCTGATTGAGATGCCGTTTTCCGATAACTGACGGATAATCGCCTTTCCTTTGCGGTGGCAAAAGCTATAAAAGGTTTCAGCCCCGTTTTTGCAAACAGAGGGGATTAACAGGACAAATTTTTCAGCCATTACCGGTGTTACCAGAACAGACGAACAATCCCGGAAAACATCCTGGATAACCCCATATACCCTTTGCCTGGTTAGTTGGTTCTTAAACTCGTTTGTTGATTCGGCCACGGCCCCCGTTTTCTCAATTCCAAGAACCATCACCAGCGCGGGAAACAAGTCGATGCCAAGGATGCTGGCCCGCTGTTTAAGCTCCTGCTCACTGGAAATGTTACCATTAACGAGATCATAAATAAATGACGATTGGATATAAGGCCACAATTCTGATAGTTGTTCTCTGATTCTTCGATTTTCTTCCAGCAAGCGGGCCCTTTCCTCCATTTTGCCGATACAGGCGTCCAATACTTTTTTTAGCTCCCTGGGGCGCACTGGTTTCAATAAGTAACCCACCGTCCCAACATGGAGGGCCTTCTGGGCGTAGTCAAAATAGTCAAAGGCGGACAATACTATAACCCTGGCTTCGGGATGTGCTTTGATTATTTCCTCCGCAGCCTCTAAACCCGATCTGCCGGGCATTTTAATATCCATTAAGATAATGTCCGGCCTTAAACCTATTGCCAAATCCACAGCTTCGTTGCCATTTCTAGCCTCACCAATAACCTGGAAAGCTGGCATTGTTTTTTCTATGATCAGGCGAAGGGCCGTTCTTTCCAGCTTCTCATCGTCTACAATCAGTACACTGTACATAATAATGTTCCTTTAGTCCTTGGTGATAAAGGGCAGGGTAACAGTTACCCTGAAGCCTTTTCCGGCCGGATTTAGCTGCAAGCCATAGGGTGGACCGAAATAGTGCTGGATTCTTTGATGAACGCTGATCAGGCCCAGACTTTTTAGTTTTCCGCCGGAATAAGAACCTTTACCTTGAATAAGCTGTCGCAGCTCCTCCAATTTATTTTTAGTGATACCCACACCTGTATCAATTATTTCAATAACTACATTGTTGTCCATTTCAGCAGCCTTAATAGTTAAGGTTCCACCCTCTATTTGCGGCTCCAGTCCATGAACAATGGCATTTTCCACCAGTGGCTGAATAGTGAATTTAGGCAGGGCCGCCGCCCTGACATCGTCACATATTTCATATACTGCGGAAATTCGATCCTCAAACCTGGCCCCCTGGATTGCCAGGTAGTCGTTAACATACTTTAGCTCTTCCTCCAGGGATATTATTCTGTCCGTATGTTTGAGCAGGCTTCTTAACATATCCGAAATGGAATAAATCAGTTCCTGGGTTTCATAGGCCCCTTCAGCCAGCGCAACCCGCCCCAGGGTGTTCAGGCAGTTAAATAAAAAATGGGGGTTAATCTGGGCCAATAAGGCCTTATACTCCGTTTCCTTGAGCAGGTTTTCCAGTTCCGCCTTGGCCCTCATCTCTGTCATCAATTGTTTTTGAATAATGTTGACGGCGCCCATCTCCACAATGTAATTGGTCATTAAAGTCATCATTTCCAAAGCGGTTATTAGTTTTTCTTCGGTTACAACCTCAATCTCCTCCAGATAGGGGCGCAGCAGGCTTTCATCAATATTAAGGTCCTTGACCCTTTTCTTTATATCGTCGTAATCCAGTTCCTCACCCTGCAGGACAACCTGGCCGCATAAAAAATTTCCCAGGTGATGGTTGTTCAGCACGATGGGCATTGCCGCATCAATTAACCCCGCATGGCATTTATAAAAGATTGCTTCCCCCTTGCGCGCCGCATCCATGCTTTTTTCCCGGTCACATTCCTCGCACCTTTTTTTACCTTCAGGTAAGGAACGAATCAATTTGCAAAACCTGGTGAACGTATCAATTTTAGTTAGCGGACGTCCTTCCGTATCGGTTATAACGCTGTGCACCCCTGTAACCTGGGTAAACTTATCCTGTATGGTATTGAGAATTTTGGTGTTCACGAAATCCACCAGGAGAAGTCCGTTGGATTGAGGTGAAGTCAAATTGGAGGGTTGCATGCGGTAGCCTCTAAATATATCAAAACCACTATTCACTGCAAACACCTCTCCTTCCTATGTTTAGGAGTGCGAGGATAAAATATTTTATTGAAATGCCGCCACGGGTCAAAACCAAAACCTATTTCAATTTTAGCAAATAAATTCTAAAGATTCAAACCACACCTGACCTCATTACTTTGGTTGGATTGGTTCCCTTTGCCGGGAATCGCCCGGGGTCCCTTTTCGATTTGAACCCCGTTTCCCCGCTTAAATCCTGCCCTCATCTAACCTTACATCGCCGGGAAACCCCGTCAAAGCCATGGTTTTTTCGGCCTCATTTCCGGTCCGATGTAATAACCTTGTCCAATTTAGTGAATATTTTTACATCTTTTTGCAACCTGATTTGGCTTGCCCTTTCATAAAGTATTTTATAACAAAAAACTATCAGGGAACGATAAGTCCCTTTCATGACTTTAAACATGTCTTTTCCTAAAATAGACTTAGCGGATCAGCGGAAAGCTGCCTTCGGCTTGAGGCAAAGGGACGTTTCAGACCCGTCCGGAAATAAACAAAGGAGGGATAAAAAAGGCGGCAAGGTCTGGCAGTGTTGGGTGACGGTCGCTAAAGCACGGTTGTTCCATGAATTGAAAGATTGGAGGCAATAAAATGGCCATCGCAAAAACCATGCTGGAATACGGTTTGGAACCCTTTGATAACGACTGGGGCACGGGAACATCGGGTATGGGGGACGGCAATTTTTCTCCTTTTGCCAGGATCAACAAGTTAAGAAAAGAATTTTTGGATACCCCCCACACCATCGACGAAAACAGGGCGGTTATCTGGACCGAAACCATGAAGAATAATGTTGAAAAACCCTATATCGTAAGATGTGCGGAAGCATTCCGGGAAGTACTAAGAGAGGTTCCCATCTATATCAATGACAACCTGATTCTCGGCGACATGGCGGCGCCCCCCAGAAGCGCGCCTGTTTTTCCGGAGTTCTCCTATGATTGGTTCATCGATGAATTTGATAACGCTCCCTTTAACAAAAGGGATGGCGACCGTTTTGAGTACACCAAAGAAACAGAGGAAGCTCTAAGGGCCATTCACCCCTACTGGAAAAACAATACCGTACACGATCTGGCTAAAAGCCTCATGACCGATGACGAACTCAAGGGTGAAGCTGCCTATGGCAAAGGGCTGTTCCTTCCGGGCAACTATTTCTTTGGGGGAATTGGCCACTGTTCCCCCCGTTTTGAGATGCTGTTAGCCAATGGCTGGAAGGGTATGCGCGAAAAAGTAGAAAAGAAGATGGCTGAACTGGATCTAACCCTTCCTGAAGGCATCAGGAAAAATAATTTTTACCGGGCGGAATTGATCTGCCTGGAGGCAATCACCACATATATCCGGAGATACGCCGAAAAAGCAAAGGAAATGGCTTTCGCCAGGAAGGATAATCAACTCCTGAAGTGCGCCGGGGCTTGCGACTGGATTGCCGAGAATCCGCCCAGGACTTTCCATGAGGCCATTCAGATGGCGTGGTTCATCACTGTTGCCATTTTGATTGAAGGAAACGGGCATTCAATTGCCTACGGACGTTTTGATCAGTATATGTACCCCTTCTATAAAAAAGATCTGGAGGATGGTAACGCCACCAGAGAGTTTATGCAGGAATTGATCGAGTGCTTCTGGCTCAAGGTCTGCGAACTCACCAAGATCAGGGATGCGGGCTCTACCCAGGCTTTCGGCGGCGTCGAAATAGGCGGGCCGTCCCTGACCCTTGGCGGAGTGACACCCGGCGGCGAAGACGCCACCAATGAACTGAGCTTCATGGGTATTGACGCGCTGGCTCATCTCAGGCTGCAAGCCCCCTGGATAACCACCAGGCACCACCTGAATCAACCTTACGAATGGTGGGTGAAATGCACCAAGGTGGCCAAAATGGGCTTTGGCTTACCCTCCTTTTTTAATGATGAAGTGATCATCCCCAGTATGGTCAACCGGGGCAGAACAATTGAGGACGCCCGGGACTATAACGCTCTTGGCTGTGTTGAACCCGATGCCGGCGGACGTGAATACGGCTGGCACGACGCCTGTTTCTTTAATATGAACAAGGTGTTTGAACTGTCGCTTAATAATGGCCGGTGCATGACCTGTAATGAAAAATGTTTCCGCTATCCCATATGTGCAGGCGCAGGGGGACAGCTGGGGATCCCAACCGGTTCGCTGGCTGATTTCAAATCATTCGAAGAAGTTGAGCAATCCTATGATAAACAGATGAAATATTGGGTGGATCGCCTCATCTCATTCCTCAATTGTGAAGATATCGCCCACCAAACCCGAAAACCCCTTCCCTATTTGTCAATTTTAATTGAAGACTGCATCGACAAGGGTATTGACGTAACCGCCGGCGGGGCCAGATACAACTTTACCGGCCCCCAGGGTGTGGGAACAGCCAACGTGGCGGATGGACTGGCGGCAATTAAGCAGCTGGTCTTTGACGAAAAAAAGGTTACCGGGGCAGAGTTCCTGGATGCGCTGAAGAAGGACTGGAAAGGACACGAGGCTTTATACGCGCTGGTAAACAGCAGCAAGGTTCACCATTACGGCAACGACGACGAGTATGCCGATGAGCTGGCCAGGTTTGCCGCCCTTTCTTACTGCAAGCACCTGGAAAAACGCCCGAATGCCCACGACGGAATCTTCCAGCCGGGATTGTATCCGGTATCGGGCAATATACCCGCCGGCGCCATGCAGGGCGCCACACCGGACGGAAGAAAAGTGGGAGAGCCTGTGGCCGACGGAGTGTCCCCGGTCCATACCCTCAGGGGCTCACACGATATTTCCGGTCCGACCGCGGTGGTTAAATCTGTATCCACCCTTGATCACGGCATAGCTTCCAACGGGACTTTGCTTAATATGAAGTTTACACCCTCAACCCTTATGGGTGAAGTAGGGGACGAAAACTTTATAAATATGATGAAAATCTACTTCCAGCGCAAAGGTATGCACAATCAAATCAACGTTATCAGCAGGGCGGTACTGGAAGATGCGGTAAAGCACCCGGAAAAATACAAGGGACTGATTATAAGGGTCGCCGGCTACAGCGCCTTTTTCACTGAATTAGACCCCAGTCTGCAACAGGATCTTATTAACAGGACGGAATTGGAGTTTTAAACTCAGGCCCGCAAGGTTCATGGGCACGATGGGAGGCAGGACTGCATGAAGATGACGCTGGATCTCGCCCTTAAAATGATCAAGGCTGCCAGGGCAAAGGCAAAGGCCATCAAGGTGCCGCAAATAATCGCTGTGGTGGATGAGGGTGGTAATCTGGTTGCCCAGCATCGCATGGACGGAGCAATTCTAGCCAGTATCGATATTTCCCTCAACAAAGCCTTCACAGCTGCCGCCACCAAAACACCCACCCATGTCCTGGGCGCGGCAGCCCAGTCCGGGGGTCCGCTATTCGGACTAAATACCACCAATAACGGCAGAATAGTTATCTTTGGCGGCGGTTATCCGGTGCAGGATGAAAACGGTGAAGTCATCGGCGCCATTGGTGTCAGCGGGGGATCGGTTGAAGAGGACATGGCCTGTGCGGAAGCCGGGCTGGCAGCATTTAATTAATTAAAGCTACCTGGGATGGACTCGTTCCATCCCAGGTTTCCCGTATGGTTCTTTTGCTTAACCAGCGGGAGGTGTTTTTGCGAACGTGTATCCGGCCCCACACCAGATTCACGTGTGGAGCCGGCGCAGCAGGCCATAAGATCAGCCCTTGCCGGCTGGAATTGAGGTGATTAAGATGACAGCAGGATCAGGGAAAAATGAACTAACGGGTGTTGTATTTAATATCCAGAGATATACGGTCCATGACGGACCCGGCACCAGGACCGAGTTGTTTTTAAAAGGATGCCCCCTTCGCTGTCTTTGGTGCGCCAATCCCGAAGGATTTAATAAAAACCAGGAGATTGGCGTATACCCGGACAGGTGTATAGGAATAGATAAATGCGGTTACTGCTTGAACCTCTGCCCCGACGCCAACTACCAAAAGATTCTTGGTATTGATGGAAATGTGGTACGATCCATTAATCGTGACCTCTGCGTTAAATGCCTGAAATGCGCCGAGGCCTGTCCGGGAAATTCCCTGGTGATATGGGGACAGCACATGACTGTTCAGGAAGCAGTGCACGAAATCCTCAAAGACCGCAGCTTTTACGGTAATAAGGGCGGTGTAACTATTTCCGGTGGTGAACCGCTGGTTCAATGGCAGTTCACCATGGAGGTTATGAAAGCCTGTAAAAGGCTGGGGATAAATACATGTATTGAAAGCACATTTTACGCGGCCTGGGATATAGTTGAACAGGTTCTGACATATGCGGATTATATCCTTACGGATATCAAGCATATGGATTCCGGCAAACACAAAGAATTTACCGGGGCGGGGAACGAATTAATCCTGGAAAACCTAACCCGGATCAGCAAGTTGAATATCCCCTGCGTCGTACGTGTGCCAGTTATCCCGCATCACAACGATACGATTGAAAATGCCAGGGCTACGGCACAATTTATTGCCGACAACATGGGAAATACGGTAAAGCAGGTCCAGCTTCTTGTGTTCCACGAATACGGGAAATTGAAATACGGCACTTTGGGGATTAAGTATCCCCTGGAGGGACGTACCTGGCCGGACAGGGTACAACAAAAGGCAAGGATCCTGGAAATGCTGGAGGCAATCAAATCCTTCGGCGTCCCGGTGGTGGTCGGAAGTAATAATAAAATAGATTGATTGGAATTAATTGCTCTCCAGCATTGCCCTATCCTCCTGGCGGGTAAGAGCCATTTGCAGCATAATCAAAACCTTAATAAAGATTTCTATATTACACGGAATTATTTATGCTCCTGATTATTTAACTTTAGAATTTTGAATATCTTCTGCGCTTAAACAACAAGGCGATGGTTATTCCTGCTGTAATAAGCGCCACTGATACCAGCAAAGGCCTGGCTAAAGCATTTTTGTCAATGCGTGATTGTTGTTGCCCGCTCATACCCATTAGGCGATTGCCATCGGCGCCTTCCGGCGGGCGCATCCCCCCAAACATTATTTGATCCCGGCTGCGGGCCATCGTTTCCAGCATATCATTAGAGATACCAAGTTTTTCGGCTTTTTCTCGCACCTCAGCGGTGAGCTCACCCGCCTGACTGATTTCCTGCCTTAGCGCCTCTATGTCCTCCATGTCCACACCCTCCGGCAGCGGCGACATCCTGCCGGGCTGTCTGGCGCCGTTTTCCTGCCCCTCTATATCAAAATTACCGCCGGGACGCTGTTGATCAGGTGGCCCCTGAGCATCACCACCGGGCATACCCCGAGCATCACCACCGGGCATACCCCGAGCATCACCACCGGGCATACCCCGAGCATCACCACCGGGCATACCCCGAGCATCACCACCGGGCATCCCCTGAGCATCACCACCGGGCATCCCCTGAGCATCACCACCGGGCATACCCCGAGCATCACCACCGGGCATCCCCTGAGCATCACCACCGGGCATACCCCTGCCCATGCCTGATCCGTTACCGTTATTGGTGGAGGGTATTTCCCCGTCGAGCTGCTTACGGATTGATTCGGATACGTCGGCGGCAAATACCAGGATATCGGGGGTATTGTTGCCGAAACCCCGTGCCCCGCTCATTGGGAAGCCATTACGGACGGTATCTTCATTTTTTTTCCCCTGCCGGCCTGCTGTCAATCCTGCCGTTTCTTTATCCGCCTCAGTACCGCCGGTGTCCGTGCCGGAAATACTTTTCTCAAATTGTTCATAAGTGACAAAGGCCGTGGGATCGTTCCTGACATATTCGGAAATCAGTCCGCTCAGCCGGTAGGTTTCGGCCTCCAAATAGCCGCCGCTTAAATAGTTGGCGACGATTTGCTCCAGATAACCATGATAGGTTCTCAGATAATTTTCGTCTGCCAATAGCCTGGCGATAAGAGGCCTGTCGGCAAGCGCCCCCTGGGTCGGTTCGTCGATATATAACCTGGAAGCATCGCCGCCGAAGTTAAAACCACCGAAGGACATGTTTAAGTCCCAGGGAAGTATGGTAAAAACACCATCCTGCTCATAAAGATAGTAATTATGAGCGAAGTTGCCTTGATAGCTGTCGAAGTTGACCAGGGCCGTATTAACGGCAATGTATCTTAGCGCCGCGTCAACGTCGAGGTATTTCTCTATATCGCCGCCGTTATTTAACACCTCGATCATCTTAATCAGCTTGGACCAGTCGGCGTTCTTTAAAGTGCTTTTTACTTCCAAACCTGTGTAGTCCGTAGAACCGTCGCCGTTATATTTAAGGGTATTGCCCACGGATTTATACAAATCACCGGTGATGTTTCCGAAATTCCTTTCCAGATAAGGCTCCAATATGCTTTCTACCGCGAGGTAAAGCCCAAAATATTCGCCGTTTACAGACACAGCTGCGTAGGAAAAGGCAGGAACGCTTACACCCATTTCCTCAAAAATCTGGTAGGAAAGATATTCCCGCATGGAGGAAGGATCTGAAAAGCAATTGTTCAGGTTCAGTTGAGTGAGTCCCGCCATAGTCTGGCTTTCTGCTATGTCGTTAAAATTTATCTTAAAGCTGTACCTGTTGCTGTCGCTGTCGGCAACCGATCTGAGGCTGGAATTGCCCTTGGGCCTTATTCTTACGGAAGGATAAGTATCTCCGTTTACATCAACCGCTGCCGTGACGAATTCCTCTGCAGTGGGGTTAGCCATCATTTTGTCCCAATCCGCCTCATCGATTTTAATATTTACTTCCATAACCTCGTCCCTTTGAAAATACCTGGTCACATAATCGTCCCCGTAGACTGTTACGGTCCCGGCGCCGAAATATTTATAGGCCAATATGAACAGACCCGAAAAAAGTACCAGCACCAGGGATAATAAAATGATCCTGGTTCTTATCATAAAAATCAACTCCTTTACGATGCGTATTCTCCGTTAAAACTTACCAGAGCGGCGTTTGTTATTCCCGATATGGCCGACAGATCGTTTATAAACTTGGTCTCCCCGTTTTTCAATCGTATCTCATATACCATTTCAATGCCTTTTTCCGCGGTAACGGTTTTGGACTTCACGCGGTATTTGTTGAAAACCTTTCTCATAAGGCTCACAGCACTGCCTTCGGCTTGCTCATCCGTACAGTTGACGATTACGATGTAAGGTGTTTCAACTATATTGCGGCTGACAAAAGCAATAAGTACGATGCCGATAATTACTGAACCCAGCACCGCCAGGGGGATAAGACCGGCGCCAATGACTATGCCCGCCACTATTGACCAGAAAAGGAAGACTAAATCCATCGGATCTTTGATCGGGGTACGGAAGCGAACAATGGACAATGCGCCCACCATGCCGAGAGCGATGATTACATTAGAAGTTACGGCCAGGATAACCATAGTGGTCAGCATGGCCAGCAGCACGAGCGAAATGTTAAAAGCCCGTGAATACATGACCCCGCCAAAAGTTTTTTTATAGATAAGATATATGAACATGCCCACCAGGAAAGCGGCCGTTATGGCCAGAGCCGCGTCGGTAAAGGAAAAACCGGAGGTCTTTTCCAGAAAACTGGATTTAAAAATATCGTTAAAGTTGAATTCCATTTAAACCACTCCCTTTTAATGCTGGATTATATGTTTAGCTCAATGTTTTACGCTATAAATACCACCACCAGTAAAACTAATTCCCTTAACTTTTAATGCTGGATTACATGTTTAGCTCAATGTTTTACATCAAGCCGCGGGAGGCCGTGTTATACAGACGGCAGGCTGCGTATTTGGAAAACGCTGCTGAAGTGCACTTGTTTAATTGCACGATGTCCTGGATAAACTCCGGCAAAAAGCCGTCATACTTAACCTCAAGAACACAGATTCTGGAATCCATGGCTTTTGCGTTTGGCAGGGCGGCATCAAAGAGGTCAAGGGAGCTTACGGACGTCCTGATATCACTGTCTATAGTCACCCGTACATTCCCGGCAGGATAATGATACGCTTCCCGCATATAGTCTACTATTGTTTTGGGTTCCAGCCTTTCCGTCCTCAGCTTCAGGTAAAACTCCCTCAGCAGCGGCTGATCCGCATCTTTCAGAAATAAGATATTGCCGCGTAGGATATCCTGTACCCTTTCTTTGTCTAATCTTACGTTGAGTTTGGCTGTTTTGTTGTAGTGCTTGATCTTTTTCTCCAGGCGGATGAAACCATGGTTATGATTGTAGAAACGAAAACGGAATTTTTCCTTTAGGGGCAGCCCTTCCATCTTTTCAACAAGGGCCTTGTCCCCCGGCGTATCGAAATACAAGCTGCGGATATGGTATCTGCCGTCGGGACCGGCATTTTTATCGGTACGCAGCACGCAGGACAGCCTGCTTCTGATAACCAGCGCATCCGCCACAGTAACGACATGTTTTAATTCATTGCGGTATTTTAATTTAGTAATTAATCATCACCCCACTTTCTTTTCCCCTCATTTCATACCGGAAAGATCTGCCGCAGACCTTTGTCCATTGACAGTCCTGGCGTGAGGGTCACTTGCTGTTGCGCAACTCTTTTTAATTCTAACCCGGAAGCGGGCTGCAAATCACCGAAAACAGGCAGTAAAAATGCCGCAAAACTGCGGCAAAAAAACGCGCTCAACCGGTTCACCTTCCGGGCGCGCTTTTCAGTACTTTTCCCTTTGTCCCGGCCTAAAATATGGCCGGTAATAATTTTAATGAGAGCGCAAAAAAATAAGACCCTCTAAAATAAAGAGGGGCGCGGTATGTTATGAGTTTGAAAAGACCCCGCCAAAGTTACTCTACCGGAGCAAAAATAATTGTAAAAAGGGTTCCCCAGCCGGTGTTCCGAGCTTCAATTTTGCCGTTATGCTGCAAAATAACAGACTTTACTATAGAAAGACCTATACCGTACTTACCCCCGGTGCCTTTGTAAAAACGGTCAAAGATATGCGGAAGGTCTTCAGTTGAAATGCCGTCACCATCATCGGCTACCGTTATAGTTATCCTGCCCTCCGCCCGGCGGCAGGCAAGGATGATCCTGGTTTTTGCATATCTTATGGCGTTGGAAATAAGGTTGTAAAAGGCGCGGGACATGTGTTTTTCGTCACAGCGCATATTTACCGGCATGTCATCAAACTCAAAAATGAACTGGACATTTCGCCCCGCCGCCAGACTCCTTTGACGTTCGGCACAGTTGGAAAGCAGCTCGCGCAAATCACATTCCCCGGGTTTACTGTCTTTTGTTATGCTGTCCATTCGCGAGAGATAAAGCAAATCCTCAACCATTTCGCTCAGCCGGTCAGTTTCACTAATAATCACCCTGCTCGATTTTTCGGAGCCCAGAATCCCGTGTTTGATTCCTTCAGCATTGCTCTTGATAGCTTGCAGGGGAGTTCTGAGCTCGTGCGATACATTTTGGAAAAATTGTTTTTGCCCCTTGTCGTAGGCATCAAGCTGGGCCGCCGCCTTGTTCATGCTTTCCGCCAGTTCAGCCAGCTCAATATCGCTGTAATTAAAGGAATTTCCCGAAAAATCCCCTCCGCCGATCTGTACAGCGAACCGTGTAAGTTCCCTGACGGGTTTTGCAATCAGGCCGGACAAGAAGGTAGCAATTGCCGCGGCCAGAAACCCGGCAATACCCATAACCGCCAAAAGTACCATGTTGATGCGATCTGCAAAGGATTTTATGGCCGTCATGTCGATATAGTATATTAAATAGGACACGGCGTCGAAAGGATTTGGCGAAATTTCAGCCGATACAAAATAGTACTCCCGTTCGGAAGCATTAATCCGTGCAATTTCGTTGCTTTGCAGGTTTATCCGCTCCTGTTTTAACTGTGCGGCCAACGCTTGTATTTCATCAAATTTCCGTATAAAGTCCATGCTCGAATTAGGGAAAATAAGCTCATAATTATCTGAAACAACTATTGTCTCCGCCTTGTCCATGGGACCGCCCGGCAGCCTGCGCATATCGGGGAAGAAATCATTCTCAGGCGCCGGCGGTGGCTGTCCGCCCGGCGGGGACTTTGGCGGGAGCGACCTGTCATCCACCAGCTGCCTGGCATATTGAAGTTGTTCGTTTACGCTGTTTTTGATGTATTCTCCAACCAGCAGGTTAAAAACGGCCAGAACCATTAAAAAAATTGCCGCGATTAGCGAAAGCACCATAACCAATATCCTTGTGCGGATGCTTATCTTGCGCCCGCTGAGGTTAGTCACCGGCTTCACGCTCCTTGAGGCGAAAGCCAAAGCCCCATACCGTATCGATTACTGTCCTGCTGCCCGATAGTTTCTTGCGCAGTCTTCGTACGGTGTCATCCGCGGCGCGAGTCTCTACTTCGCTGTTGTATCCCCATATTTTGCCGAGCAGTTCGTCCCTGGATATGGCCCTGTCTTTGTTTTCGATGAGGTAGCATAAGAGCCTGTATTCGTTGGGTGTCAGCTCCAGGGGAGCACGACCAAGCAGAGCAGTTTTGCGATTGATGTTTATTTGAACGTCGGCAAAGGTAAGAACACGCTGCTGAGAATTATCTTGACCCTTATCAAATTCTATCCTGCGGAATATTGCTTTAACGCGCATGACAAGAGACAAAGCGGAAAACGGCTTGGTAAAATAATCATCGCTGCCGAGGTTTATACCAGTAGCGTAGTCCAAGTCGCTGTCACGCGCCGTGAGCATGATTATGGGCACCGTGCTGATATCGCGCAATTCCGAGCATATGGTAAAACCGTTAGATCCCGGCATCATAACGTCGAGGATCACAAGATCGCATGGTTTTTCTTTAAAAGCCGCAAGCAGCTTGTCACCGCTTTCGAAGGCGGTGACACAGTAACCTTCACTTTCGAGAAAAGATTTAATTACATCACGTATGTTTGGTTCGTCATCCGCGATATATATATCCTTAGGCATGGCTGAATTCCTCCTGCTTCCTTTATTTTAAACAAAGTATCGCGAATTAGCCAGCTGGATTTAAAAGCAACCCACATCGTAAGATGGCAACCGCGTAAAACCAAGAGCCCCTTTGGGATATTACCATCTTGATTTCTAATTTTTCACGCGAAGGTCCGCCCATATTCCGGGGCAGGCGGATTTTACTTTCCCTGCCCTCGACATTTCCTTTTTTCTTTGATGTACCTTATTCAAAGATTCCTTGTATGTTATATGCCTGGATCATTATCAATCCCACAGAACAGAATCATTGTCGGCAAGCTCGTCCCGACAAAATCCGTCTCGATCGCTACAGGCAGGAAAAAGCTTGCAGCATGGCCAGGAGCGGTGCAAAAACAAACTGACTTGATTCCTGCCTCAGGTTTAATCCGGTCTGATGCGAAAACAGCGCCCGGAAGAGGGGCGAAGACGTCAACCCCGCCTAAGACCATCGACAAGAAAGCCCACCCCTAATCAGTGCAACCCATGCAACAGATTAATGGCAGGCTACTACCTTACAACCGCGGCAGGAAAATTGAGCAGGATGCTCAAGCCAGTACCAGATTCATTTGCCCGTGTTTATCCGCCTTAATCCAGAAATGCACTGCAGAGTGGCTTTCCCGGTATTTGACGCCGTATTGCTGGAGTAGTTTAACTACCCTCAGCTTTGTTCGCTGTTCACTGAATGACCATTGCATTTCCAGGCATCCGGCCTCAAATAAAACGTCAATTTTTACTCCTGCGGCTTCCTTCCGGAGATTTTTCCAGAAGTCTTCGAATGTTAATAAACTATCTTTTGTATTTGAATTATTGTTTACCATCGCATAGTACCACCTCACTTTTCCAACTTTTCGGAAGATTTAAATAATATAATAATTCTTAGCTCCCAAGAAGTCAAGGTAAAAATCTATGTATTTAAGAATAAATTCATTGGAAATGCGAATAATGTTAATATATGATCGGTGATGACGAAATGAGGCTGGTGGGAGTGCGTCTAAAGAAGGCGCGGGAAGCAAAGAATTTAACTCAGGTTCAGGTTAGATCTCTGACAAATATAAATAATAAAACATTGTCCGGTTATGAAAAAGGGGTTAGTGAGCCGGACATTGAAACCCTTAAAACCCTTGCCAATTTATATGAAACAAGTATTGATTATCTTGTTGGAAATACTGACGATCCCTCTCCTCCCCAACCCAAACAAGAGAAACCAAGTTTCGAGGAGTATGTACTGGCGGCTCCGACTTTAAGAGATGCAGCGCACAGAATAGCAGAACTGCGCAATCGGTATTGTATTAATAAGGAGACATTTATACGATTGTCCGAGATGGCATATGATAAGCATAGTTTGCTTAAATCTTCAGGACCTGGCAAAACAACAGGCCAAAAGGGCAAAACTGCCGGAGGTCCCGTATTCTACGGAAAGGATGAAGACAAGAAATAAGTTTTTATATAACCTGGAAGACCGCCCCCCTGCAAGCCCCACACTCGCCATCCTGTACCTTAATAAAGATTTCCATTTACACGAAATTATTTATACTCCCGGGCCCTCCGGGTTTAATTCCCCGGGTGAAGCCCCGGTCTTAACTATCAGCGTTTTATGTATTCATATTTTTTTATTTTCAGCTCAAGAGCTTTTCTCAGCCGTATTGTTTTTACCAATTTCTCTCCGGCCTTTCCGCAACGCTGCAGCGCATCGCTGTCGGTTAAAGCTTCACCTGCTTTGAAAAGATTTAACACTTTAATCTGATCGATTACCCTGTAGCCGAGGGCCTGCAGCGCCAGGCTCATTGCTTCTGGGGTGAACCCCATGTCTTTTTCATTTTCCTGCTCGCAAACTGCTATTACAGCAGCATACTTACCCCCCAGAGCCTCATTGATGCTCAACCAGCAGGAACGGTCGTCTTCAGCAAATACTTCAAAACAATAACACCTGTCGATGAAGGCTTTCATATCAGCGGATATATTATAAAAATAGGTAGGTGAACCCAGGATGATGCCGTCCGACTCTAAAAGGAGGGGATATATTTTTTGCATGTCATCATTTATAACACACCTGTAAGTTTCTTTGCACCCTTCACAACCCTGACAATCTTTTATGGAATAATCACCAAGAAAAATTAATTCTGTTTTTGCGCCTTCTTTTTGCGCTGTTTTTAGTGCCTCTTGTACCAGGATGGAAGTATTGCCTTTTTTTCTTTTGCTGCCGGCAACGCCTAGAATTTTCATCAAAAAACCTCCATTTTCTAATTATAATCATAGGCCGCCCAGTTTGCCAGGGTGGAAAGGCTATTCACAAACCTGCGGGGCGAAAAACCTAAAAGCGATATTCAGTACTGTATCACCAGTCTATCTGCTAAAGAAGCTGCTCCAAAGGCTTTGTTGGAAATAATTCGTGGTCAATGGTCAATTGAAAATTTCCTGCATTGGGTTCGTGATGTCGTCTTTGATGGATTTTTGAGGTGTGGGGAAAATACAACTTTCTAAATTTCTTTGTTTAGAACGTCTTGTTGTTGAAACCAGGCCTCCCTCGGTTTTATAATTGGCGTACCGGCAGCGGCACGGCACGGGCAGCTCCCCCGGTATCCTGATTATCTTGTGTTAAACCCTGATTCTGCCGAACGGGAAAGTCAATGCTTTTCAATCCCTGTGATTTCCACCCCACTGTAATAGTGCCCCAGGATCGTGCGGTAGTCGTAGCCATGCAGGGCCATGCCTTTGGCCCCGTACTGACAGAGCCCCACCCCGTGGCCGTATCCGGTGGTGGTAAAGGCAACCTTCCCAGCCTCCACTTTCCAGGTAAAGTTGGTTGAGCGCAGGCCCAGCAAGTCCCGCACCGCCACGGCGGAAAAGGAACGTCCCCCTATAAGCAAACCTTTGGGCCTGCCTGCAGCCGTTTTTTCCGTAATTCTAAACTCCGGCTGACTGTTTTGTTTTGCTGAGACCGGAAGGGAGGTGAGGGTTGTGCCCAGGGCCTGGTCCACATCTTCCAGGCTAAAGGAAACAGTTTGAACGGGTTCGGGGTCCGCGTCATAAGGACAGGGCACACTGCGCAGGTAGGACGCCGCAAATTTCCATACGTCTTCGGAATTTTCCGTTCGTCCGCCGCAGGAGGCGTGGTAGGCCGGGTCGATCAGCTCTCCCCGGCAGGCAAGCACCTGACCCCTGGTTTCATCAACAGCCTGCTTTACCTTGTAATAGTGCTGGTAGTACTGAAGCGTTCCCCACCGTTCTTTCAATGCCGCCCGGGATAGCCAGGCCTGTCCGTGGCGGTGCTCGTCGCACAGATCAGCCCCCTGGTGCAGCGGATTTTCCACACCGTTTGCTCCCAGGCGCTTGACGGCATAGGTTCTGGCTGCCACAGCCTGGGCCTTTAACGCTTCCAGGGGGAACTCCGCCGGCATTTCCGCCGCCACCACGCCCACCAGGTAATCCTCCAGCTGCATTTTCACTATTTTGTCTGTACCGTGCAGGTAAACCCGGACAACTGTGGCCCCGGGGAAAAATTTAGCCGGAATTTGCCCGTTAAAAATATAGGGGAGCCCCAAAACCAGGGCAATTGAAAGAAACAGGAAGCCAAACAATAACCTGCGCAACGTAAAGCACCTCTGTCAGGTTTTTAGGTGGTGCAAAAGCCCACACGGCCTTGGGGTCTATAAGGCCAATCATTCCCGGTTGTGGATGCTGTTTCGGACGGCACAGTGCATATGGCAGCAACAGCCTGTTGCAAACTGTTTAGCAAGGATTACCGGGAAGGATACTTCATCTATATTACATTGCATGGAAAATTATAACATGCACCGTGGGATTTTTGTCAGTTAACCTTTTTTAAATTATGAAGCAAATCAACTAATCTATGAATTACAACCTGTTGGATAGTCTGTTAATTAATTTATTCTTTTGCTATTCACCCTCCGTAGTACCTTACTTCCAATAAACCGACTTATCGGATCAACAGCTTAACGCCGGCTAACCATAAAAACCTGGCTGCGCCCAGGTATCTCCGGATAAGGGAGGGTTTAAAACAGCAATTACGGTGAAAATGAAATTGCTATGCCCCGCGATCTTAGATTTGACCAACGGCCGGCGGTAAAAAACGGGCCGTCTCCCCCCGCGCCGGACACCCGCCACCAAAGCTTCAAGCGGGCGGAACAGACCAACTTCCTGTCTGTCCGGTGATACTGCCTGACATCCGCTCCCAATAGTTTCAAGCAGGCGGAATATACCGTCTCTCCGCCCGTCCGGTCAAACCCGCCGGATATCCGCTCCCAGACTCCTTAACTTTTCCTCCAGGCGATCGTAGCCCCGGTCTATATGATGAACGTTGCTGATTTCACTTTCCCCTTCCGCAGCCAGGCCGGCAATCACCAGGGCCGCGCCTGCCCGCAGATCGGTGGCTTTCACCGGGGCGCCGGCAAGACGGGGCACGCCCTGAACTATGGCTGTCCTGCCTTCGATCTTTATCCTCGCCCCCATCCGTTTCAGCTCATTGGCGTGCATGAACCGGTTCTCAAAAACTGTTTCAGTAACAACGCTGGTCCCCCTGGCGAGACTTAAAACCGCCATCAGCTGGGCCTGCATATCGGTGGGAAAACCGGGGTAAGGCATGGTTTTGATGTCCACCGGACGCAGTTGTTCCCCGCCGGTTACCCGGATGCTGCCCTCGTATTCCTTCACATTCACACCGGCCTCCCTGAGTTTGGCGGTAACCGGCTTGAGATGATCGCAAATCACGTTGTCCACCAGCATGTCCCCGCCGGTGATGGCTGCCGCCGCAAGAAACGTCCCCGCCTCGATCCGGTCCGGAATCACGGTATGAACAGCTCCGTTCAAGCGGGGCACGCCCTCCACCCGGATTACCTTTGTTCCGGCGCCCTTGATCCTGGCGCCCATGGAATTTAAAAAAATGACCAGATCCACAATTTCCGGCTCTTCGGCGGCATTTTCAATAACCGTGTTGCCCCTGGCCAGGCTGGCGGCCATGAGCAGGTTTTCGGTAGCGCCCACGCTGGGAAAGTCCAGGTAAATGCTGCTTCCGGTCAGACCGCTGGTTACAGCTTCAATACAGCCGTGGCCGTAAATAATTTTGGCGCCCATGGCTTTAAAACCCTTCAGATGCAGGTCGATGGGCCGGATACCGATGGCGCAGCCCCCCGGCAGGGGAATAACAGCCCTGCCTGTGCGGGCCAGCAAGGGCCCCATCACCAGAAAGGAAGCCCGCATCAAGCGCACATATTCATAGGGCGCCTCCGCATTCTTGAGGTCCGACACAAAAACGGTGACTTCTCCCTCGTCCCTTAAAACCCTTGCGCCCAGACCTTCGATTAATTTGCATATGGTCGCCACATCAGCCAGACCGGGAATATCCTGCAAGGTACAGGTCCCTTCTGAAAGCAGGGTGGCGGCAATAATGGGCAGGACGGCATTTTTAGCGCCGCTTACCTTGACGGTACCCTTGAGACCTTTTCCGCCGCTAACAATTAACTTTTCCACCTGATCCCCCCGCTAGTACTCCATAAATATAACCGGGGTAGCCGCGTATACGTAGGTAACCTGCTCTGCCGGGCTGGCCCGCAGGGCCACATTAAGGTTTATTTGTTTTTCGCCGTAGCGCAGATCACTTTTAAACTGCGGGCTTAAACCTGTTAAGCTGACCAGGTTGTCCTGCACGGTCTTTTCCTTAATACTGGCGCCCGCCTGGCCCATCATTTTTTCAGCTCCCGTTAAGAGTTCCCCGCTTTGCAAGGGGCTTTTAATCTTACCGGCATAAGTCACGGCTGTCAGGCACTCCCCGCCGCAGCCGTCAAGCGCCCGGCGGATTTTACGCTTAAGGGCGGCTGTCTTTTTCCCGTTTACTCCGTCCAGGCTGACCATTACGTGGGAGACCGATCCGATCCCGGCGATTTCCATGGTCTGACCCGCTATGGAAACGGCCCGGACGCCGCCCAACCGGCCTTTCAGGCTGATTCCCCGGGCATAGGGGTTTTGCCAGCTTTCATAACTGCGGCCTTCCCCAGCCAGGCCCAACCTGTCGGCAACCAGATCCGCCAGTTCCAGGGGTTCCCGGTTCCCGGCCGCCCTTTCGTCAATCCTAACCCAACCAGTTACATTTACAGAGTTCAGTTCAGCCCCGGAGCACTCAAACAATTCTGTTAGGGCGGCGTTTTCCCGTTTAACCCCCAGGATATCCCCGCAAAGAGGGGACAGGGCCAAAACCAGGAGGGAAACCGCGATAATTGCACCCAGGGCTGCCGGCCCCAGCTTCCTCTTCCAACTAAATTTTGCTAAAAAGCGTTGATTAAGCATAAGCACCCTTCCGGTGTGAGGAGTTAATATTTATACTCCTATTCTTGCCAATTATATTCGGGGGGATACTTAATCCTGTTCTGCGAAACATAGGCCCAAAAAAAATATAACCGGAACTGTTCGTCCGGTTAAAAGATCCATATGATTAACTTGCCGCGCCGTCCTAGTGGCCATCACCAGCCGCCTTCAAGCGGGTCAGAGCGCGTCTTAGGGCCAGCTCGGCCCGGAGAGTATCTATATCGGGGGTTTTGGAGGCAAGCCTTTCCTCGGCCCGCTGTTTGGCGGCCTCGGCCCGGGCCACATCTATTTCTTCAGCTCTTTCGGCAGAGGTTGCCAGAACAGTTGTCCTGTTGTTGCGGACTTCCATGAAGCCGCCGCTTACCACAACTTTAAACTTATTGCCCTCCTGCTCGATTCTCAGAACGCCGATGTTAAGAGATGTGATCAGCGGGGCGTGTTCCGGCAGTATACCCAATTCCCCGTCGGTACCAGGCGCCACCAGAAAACCCACATCCTCACTGAAAACTTTTTTCTGAGGAGTTACGATTTCCAGTCGTAGTTTCTTTTCCGACATCGCTGCGCACCCCTCTCTCTTATCCCACTAATTTCTTGGCTTTTTCCACCGCTTCGGCAATGCTGCCCACCATGTAGAAGGCGTCTTCCGGCAGGTCGTCGTACTTGCCGTCCAGGATCTCCTGGAAGTCACGAATGGTGTCTTTCAGCGTCACGTACTTGCCGGTCATGCCGGTAAAGGCTTCCGCCACGGTAAAGGGCTGGGACAGGAACTTTTGCAGTCTCCGGGCCCGGGCCACGATTAGCTTGTCTTCGTCGGACAGTTCTTCCATCCCCAGAATGGCGATGATGTCCTGCAGTTCCTTATAGCGCTGCAACACTTTCTGGACGCCCCGGGCAATGGCGTAGTGCTCGTTGCCCACCACCAGCGGGTCGAGAATCCTGGAGGTGGAGTCCAGGGGGTCCACCGCGGGATAAATACCTAGCTCCGCAATCTGCCGGGAAAGCACCACGGTGCCGTCCAGGTGGGCAAAGGTGGTAGCCGGGGCCGGGTCGGTCAGGTCGTCGGCAGGCACGTAAACGGCCTGAACCGATGTAACTGAACCCTTCTGGGTAGAAGTAATCCGCTCCTGCATCTGGCCCATCTCAGTGGCCAGAGTCGGCTGGTAACCCACGGCGGAAGGCATCCGGCCCAAAAGCGCGGAAACCTCGGAGCCGGCCTGGGTAAAGCGGAAAATGTTATCAATAAACAACAGGGTGTCGGCGCCCTCTTCATCACGGAAGTATTCCGCCAGGCACAGGCCGGTCAGGGCCACCCTCAAGCGGGCTCCCGGCGGCTCGTTCATCTGGCCGAACACCATGGTCATCTTATCCAGAACGCCGGATTCGGTCATCTCCCGCAAAAGGTCGTTGCCTTCCCGGGTACGCTCGCCCACACCGGCAAAAACTGAAATACCGCCGTGCTGTTTCGCAATATTGTTGATCAGCTCCATAACAACAACTGTCTTGCCCACGCCGGCGCCGCCGAACATACCGATTTTACCGCCCTTGACGAAGGGCACCAAAAGGTCAATAACCTTAATACCGGTTTCCAGCTGTTCCGTCTTGGTGGACTGATCCACCAGGGTGGGGGCCGGGCGGTGAATGGGGTACCTTAACTCGCTCTCAATGGCGCCTTTGCCGTCAATGGGTTCCCCCAGAACATCGACGAGACGCCCCAGGGTGGACCTGCCAACCGGGGTGCTGATGGGAGCCCCGGTGTCCACAGCCTCCATGCCGCGAACCAGGCCGTCCGTGGCGGTCATGGCCACCGCGCGGACTGTGTTGTTGCCCAGGTGCTGGGCAACTTCCATGGTAAGGTTAAATTTCCGTCCAAACATGTCTTCTTTGTCGCTTTGAATTTTTAAAGCGTTATATATGTCTGGCACCTGCCCGGGCGGAAAACGAACGTCCACCACAACGCCGATGACCTGTACAACTTGACCAACGTTCATTCGCTGCTCTTACCTCCTTCGCTACAACTTATAACTACAAGCGAGTTAACAGGAATTAGAAATCCGCATTGCCCTGTCCTGCCCGGTCTTTTCAGCCGCAACAGCAAACAGTGTACTCCGGGCCTGGACAACAAGGTCTTTATTCATCCTGTTAGCCCCTGTGCCGGCTTCTACTCCAGGGCCGCGGCGCCGCCGACAATCTCGGAAATCTCCTTGGTAATCTGGGCCTGCCGGGCCCGGTTCAAGGTCATGGTCAATTGGTCGATAATATCCGAGGCGTTCTTGGTGGCGTTGTCCATGGCTGTCATCTGGGCGCTGTAAAAACCGGCTTTAGTCTCCAACAGCCCCTGGAATATAGAGTTCTCAACATATTTCGGCAACAGCTCGGACAGCACCGCTTCAGCGGAAGGCTCGAAGATATAATCCACTTTTTTGGCCTCATCTTCGGATTTTTCCTCGGCAGGCGGCTCGGCCGGCAGGATTTTGTGCATGACGGGCCTTTGTATCAGCACATTAATGAACTGGCTGTAGATCAGGTAAACCTCGTCGTACTCCTCAGCGGAATATTTTTCAATTACAAAGGAAGCAATATCCCTGGCTGTGGCGTACCTGACATCTTCACCCAGACCCACATACTGTTTGGCGATTTTATACCCGCGGCGCTGGAAAAAATCACGGCTTTTGCGCCCAATGGTAATTAAGTTCAATTCGGAGGTTGTCTTTTTAATCTCCTGGGTCGCGCTGCGAATCACGTTGCTGTTAAAACCGCCGCAAAGTCCCCGGTCGGCCGTGATAACGATAAAGGCTACCTTTTGGGGTTCGCGCACGGCCAGAAGCGGGTTCTTAACCCCGCTGGAAGCCACGGCGACCCTGCCCAGGACAGCTTTAATCCGCTTGGAATAGGGGCGGGCGAACAGCACTGCATCCTGAGCCTTGCGCATTTTAGCCGCTGAAACAGCTTTCATGGCCTTGGTAATTTGCTGGGTGCTTTTAATACTTTTAATGCGGCGCCGCAAGTCTCGCAAACTTGCCATCTACGTTTTCACCACCTCTTAATTGGGTAGTCGGTAGTCTAAGGTTATTTCCATATATCTTGCGCTACCGCCAGTGGCTTGATCTAAGACTCTAATTATAAACCCCTGGCCGATTTAAACCCATTTTTGAAGTCCTCTACGGCCGCGCGCAGGTCCGCTTCAATATCCCCCAGATCGCCTGTTTTGCGGATGGCTTCTCCGATTTGGGGTTTGTTGGCCTTCATGTATTTCAAAAACTCGGCTTCAAAGGGCTGCACCTGTTCCACCGGCAAATCGTCCAGGTAACCGTTGGCGGCGGAGAAGATGCTCATGATCTGATCTTCAATGGACATGGGCACATACTGCCCCTGTTTTAACAGTTCAGTCATACGCTCACCACGGGTCAGCCTGGCCTGAGTCGCTTTATCCAGGTCGGACCCGAACTGGGCGAAGGCGGCAAGTTCGCGGTACTGGGCCAGGTCGATCCGCAGGCTGCCGGCGATCTTTTTCATCGCTTTCACCTGGGCCGAGCCGCCCACCCGGGAAACCGAAATACCCACGTTAATGGCCGGGCGAACGCCGGCGTAAAACAGGTCCGGTTCCAGGAAGATCTGTCCGTCTGTAATCGAAATAACGTTGGTGGGAATATAAGCCGAAACGTCCCCCGCCTGGGTTTCAATAATGGGCAGGGCTGTCATGGAGCCGGCGCCCAGGTCGTCGCTGAGCTTGCAGGCTCTCTCCAAAAGCCGGCTGTGCAGGTTGAACACGTCACCGGGATAAGCCTCCCGGCCCGGCGGCCGGCGCAGAAGCAGGGAAAGCTCGCGGTAGGCGGAAGCCTGTTTGGACAGGTCGTCGTAAACAATCAAAACGTGCTTGCCTTCGGCCATGAAGGCTTCACCCATGGCCGCCCCGGCAAAGGGGGCGATATAAAGCAGGGGAGCCGGGTCTGCAGCGGTAGCGGACACTATAATAGTGTAATCCATGGCGCCCGTTTCCTGCAGTTTTTGCATCACGTTGGCTACGGTGGACTGCTTCTGGCCCACGGCAACGTAAATGCAGATAACGTCTCCACCCTTCTGGTTGATGATGGCGTCCACCGCGATGGCGGTTTTGCCTGTCTGGCGGTCACCCAGGATCAATTCCCGCTGGCCCCGGCCGATGGGAATCATGGAATCAACGGCTTTAATTCCCGTCTGGAGAGGCTGGTGCACCGACTTCCGGAAGATAACACCCGGGGCGATTTTTTCCACCGGGTTGAACTTGTCGCTGTTAACCGGGCCCTTACCGTCCAAGGGCTGGCCCAGAGGGTTCACCACGCGGCCGATCAGGGGATCGCCCACGGGCACGGAAACGATCCGGCCGGTACGCTTGACGGTGTCGCCTTCTTTGATGTGCTTATAAGGCCCGAGAATGACGCAGCCTATGTTATCCTCTTCCAGGTTGAGGGCCATCCCCAGCACGCCGCCGGGGAATTCCAGCAGTTCCATGGACATACATTCCATCAGGCCGTATACACGGGCAATACCGTCACCGACCTGGATAACGGTGCCAACATCGGTCATCTCGATCTGGGCCTGGTACTTATCTATCTGCTGCCGAATAATCGAGCTGATTTCTTCAGGTCGCAAATTCATCTACTGGTTCACCCCTATCTAGTTAACTTATTGCCTTAAGGCGCTCTTTCAGGGTAGCCAATCTGGTCTTAATACTGCCGTCAATAAACTTATCCCCTATACGCACCACAACCCCGCCAAGAAGGGAAGGGTCAACAACATAGGAGGTTTGTATTTTCTTTCCGGTCAGTCTGGCCAAAACCCGGTTCAGCTCACCCTTTTCCTGGTCGTTCATTGCTACCGCCGTGGCGACTTTGGCCGTGACGATATTCCGGCCGGTATTGGCCAGGGCGACAAACTCGGCCACAATGTCCGGGATATGGGTCTCCCGCCGGCGGTCTACCAGCAAGGCAAGAAAGTTACCTGTAACTTCAGAAACTTTTCCTTTAAAAAGCTGTTCCAATAAATCCTTTTTAGCGGCAGGAGTAATCTGGGGGTGGTAAAGCACCTTCTGCAGTTCAGGATTACCTTCAATGATATCCTTAATTGCTTTCAGCTCGCTCTCAACTTTATCCACCATATTTTTTTGTTCCAGGGCGATATCGTACAGCGCTGCCGCGTAACGCCCCGCTACAGGCCCCCCGATCATTGCAGTTCCCCTGCCTCTTTAATAAATTCCTGAATCATACTGCGCTGAATTTTATCATCCATTCTTTCATTGATAATTTTACCGGCAACCATTATGGACAGGGAAGCAACCTGGTCACGCAGCTCCGCAATTGCCTTTTGTTTTTCCCTTTCAATGCTGGTGAGGGCGTCATCCTTAATTCTGGAAGCCTCTTTTTTACCGTTTTCAATGATTTCCACGGCCTGTTCTTCCCCGGCCTTGGCTGCTTTTTGAATTATTTCCTGGGCCTGCTCCCTGGCCCGGCGCATTTCAGCCTCATACCCGGCCTTAAGCTGTTCAGCCTGCTGCCTTTCCTGTTCGGCAGCCGCAATGGTATTGGCAATGTGATCCGAGCGGTTGTTCAGAAGTTTGGTCAGGGGTTTGTAGACCACCAGACGCAGGAAAACTAATAAAATTATAAAATCAGCTATCTGCGCAAGCACAGTTGCGTTAAACTCTAACACTCGTTCCCCTCCTTCCATCTCCCTGTGGACAAAAGGAAGGCAATAGCGAAAATGGACGCGGAGCGTGATCCATGCACCGTTTTAAGAGACAGATTGATTTGACATATTAAATACAAGGGCTAAGGATTCAGAACCGGGATAGCAGGAATCCAACATGCCGGATCCCTGCCTCATCCACGACAACGCTCACGCCTCACGGGCCAAATCGCTATGCCTTTTTTGCCATAACGCTTGATCCCTGCTAGCCCATTTTGCCTATAAGAATGAAGGCGATAACGACCGCAATGATGGGCATAGCCTCAATCAGACCTACAGAAATAAACATGGTGGTCAGAATAGAACCTCTGGCCTCCGGCTGACGGGCAAGGCTTGAAACAGCACTACCGGTTACCATACCGTCACCAATACCGGCTCCGAGGGCCGCCAGACCCACTGCCAGGGCAGCTCCTATAGCAGCGCCAGCTCCTAATTCCATACATTTCCCCTCCTTTCCAAAGTTAATTTCATTAAGCTTATTTAATTACCTGGATAACGTTAAAGTATCCAGCAAGGGCGCCCCGTCTAAACCTCTCCGGCAGTTTTCCTGCTCCATCACTTTATTTTTACCGCTCCATACAGACCGGTTGCCCCCGGCAAATCCCGGTAAGCAGGTGCTTTCAGGCGCAAATTCTCCGCTAAGTAGTTTCCCGGCAATTTAATGATCCTCTCCAACAGCCTGACCTACGTAAGCTATGCTGAGCATGGTAAAAATGAAAGCCTGAATACAACCAACAAAGATACTAAAGGCCAGCCAAACCACAGAAGCTATAAAGCCCCCGAAAACATGGATCCATCCTCCCAGCATCCCTAAAAGCACAGCAATCAAAACCTCACCAGCATAAATATTCCCGTAAAGACGGAAAGTCAGCGTGATGGGTTTGGCCACGTCTTCAATAATGTTGATGGGAAGGAAGAATACAAACGGCTTAATGTAGTGCTTGAAGTAACCGAGGCCTTTGTACCGGATGCCGTAGATATAAATCAGGAAAAAGGTACAAAGGGCCAGGCCCAGGGTGGTATTGTAGTCGGCTGTCGGGGAAGTTAATGTCGGCACCAATCCGATGAGGTTGGAAAACAAAATAAAAATAAAGTACGTAATGACAATGCTGAGAAAAGATAAGCCTTTTTTCGGATCCATGTTGTCATTGACGAGGCCTCTTATAAACTCCCATAACATTTCTAAAATATTTTGCGCCCCTTTGGGCCTGTTCAAGCTCATACTGCGCGTGGCCGCAACGCAAAAAAGCGCCACCAGGATCATGGTAATCCAGGTCATGATCAGGGTCTTGGGATTAAAGGCCAAATGCGTATTGCCGAGAGTTACCTCCCACGGGTGGTGCGGCCACCCCCAAAAATTTAATTGTTCTTCGACTTCGTGCAAACTCATCATAACTCTTTCTCACCCCTTTCTTTTTTGGATTTTTGTGATATTTTAAGGATTTGGCCTTTCCTGGCTCCCTTTCCAGATCCCCATCAGCATCAAAGCGGCGCCTATGGTAAAAATACAGGGAACCACAAAAAAACCCGCAGCTGTTGCGTAAATACTGATGGAATCCGTGCGGGATACAAAAAACAGTACCGCAATTACTATGGAAATTCTTAAGGCGTAACCTGTTTTGAGGTGCGCGTTGGCCTTGGGCGCCGTCATGGCCAGGATGGCGCGCAGCCTTTTGCCCAGAAAAAAAGCATTCCACATACCTGCCCCGGTGCCCACCAAAAAACCCCATATAAACGGGTCCTTGGGCCGCAACACCAGGGCCAGGCAAAAGAATACCAGAAGACAAAAAGATATTCTTAATGTCCTTGCTAGAAGACCTTCAAAATCCCAATCCCGCATTTCCTACTCCCCTAAAAACCCTTTAAGGGTTTTATATACACCAACAGTACCGACAGCGAGTCCTATTAAAACTCCCGCCAGCACAAACCAGGGGCCGGTGGCCATTTTCTTGTCTAAATACTGCCCACCATAGTACCCCAGGGACACTGCAACGGCAAGCTCCACACCAATGGTGGTGGTGAGCGCAAGCGCCTGGAAGACTCCCTCCCGGCCTTGCTTAATCTTCTTATGGTTATGATTATTTTTTCGGTCTTTGTTTCCGGTCATTCCCCACCGTGTCCCGTAAGGCTAAATAACACCCCGGTAAAATATTCTCTTTTACTGCAATAAACTTATTTCTCAACCGTTATTTATCTGGTTTCTACAAAAATAATTTTATTCCTCCCAGGGGAAGGGCTAATTTTAAAAATTTTTTCTCAATATGCAAAAATCATGCCATATATATCCATGCCGCGCCTTAACCGGTTTTTGGTCATTAAAGAAACTTATTGCCAAAAGACGGGTGGGAGAGAAAGTTATTTATCGGCCCCGCGGTCCCTGCATCTTAATAGGCCGGCCTGTACTCCCGGGGTTTTTCAGCCGTTAAACCAAACTTGAACAGGATCGCCCGGGCAATTCTTTCCGAAGCACGGCCGTCCCCGTAAGGGTTGACGGCGTTTGCCATCGTTTTATAAAAACCTTCATCGTCCAGCAGCCTGCGGGTTTCCATGGCCACGGCGTCCCTTGTGGTTCCAATCAACCGGACCGTGCCGGCTGCCACCGCCTCCGGGCGTTCCGTGGTGTCACGCAGAACCAGCACAGGTTTGCCCAGGGAGGGCGCCTCTTCCTGGATGCCGCCCGAATCGCTGAGCACCAGGTAGCTGCAGCCGATCACATTGACGAAGGGCTCGTAATCCATGGGCTCAATCAAATGCACCCGCTTCAGTCCGCCCAGTTCAGCCTTAACCACACTGCGCACAGCCGGATTTTTGTGAACTGGAAACACCACTTCCACATCGGGATAATCTCTGACCACATCCCGCAGGGCCCGGTATATTTCCCGCATGGGTTCGCCCAGGTTTTCCCTGCGGTGGGTTGTCACCAGGAGAATTTTTCGCCTGCCATAATCAATTCCGCCCAGAAACGGATCGGCAAAACGGTAGCCGGGACGTACCGTCGCCATTAAGGCATCAATAACTGTATTGCCGGTAACAAAAATCGTTGCGGCCGCAACCCCTTCATCGAGAAGATTTTGTTTGGCGGTGGAGGTGGGCGCAAAGTTAAGGTCGGCCAGGGACCCGGTCAGACGCCGGTTCATTTCTTCCGGATAGGGGGAAAACTTATTTTTAGTCCTCAGTCCCGCTTCCACATGCCCCACGGGTATTTGCAAATAAAAGGCGGCCAGAGCAGCCACAAAAGTGGTTGTGGTGTCACCATGCACCAGGACCAGATCCGGTTTTTCCCGGAGCAGGACCTGCTGCAGGCCGGACAAAGCCCGGCCCGTGATATCAAAAAGATTTTGTCCCTCCCGCATAATATTAAGATCGTAAGCGGGGGTTATTTTAAACAAGTCCAGCACCTGGTCCAGCATTTCCCTGTGCTGTGCCGTAACAGCCACTTTACAGTTGATTTCCCCCTGGTGCGCCTGAAGCTCTTTTACCAGGGGGGCCATCTTGATGGCCTCGGGCCTGGTTCCGAAAACAGTTATTACCTTGAGCAAAGTTTCATCTCCTTGAAGTAAAGCGGGACATTTTCTAAAACCACCGGGGGAAGGAACCCTGTCAATATCCAGTTGGAAGTATTCTATGCCTTAAACCTTTTTTAAATACCCTTTTTTTAGGAGCTTTGCAATGTGCTCCCGCCGCGCCAGCTCCAGGTCGACACCGTACTTTTCTTCCAGAACAAACATCATGGACACGGCGGTTTGGGCCACATCAAGCAGCTCGCGGGTTATTTTCAGGACGGCTTCCTGTTCACTGCATCTCTCGGCCTCCCCGGAGAGACCCCTTAGTTTGCCGATGGCCTGGGCCAGTTCGCCGGCTTCCTCCATCAGTTTTAAAGCGGTTGATTCAATAGTGGGCCTTAAATTATCCAGCCTGGGCAGGACAATGTTCTTATTTTCCACCAGCCCGCCTCCCATATGGATGAATTTATATCCGTCTGCCGGTGGATAACATTCTCATTCTCCACCTGGTCCGTACCGGGTCAGGACAACCCCCGCCTCTTCCAGGAGTTTCAGCGCCAGGGGATCCGGGTAGTCGCCCCGAAAAACGACTTTTTGAATTCCTGCGTTTATCATAATTTTGGCGCACATGACGCAGGGCTGGTGAGTAACATAATAAACCGCGCCCTGAATAGCAGTCCCGTAAACAGCAGCCTGAATCAGGGCGTTTTGCTCCGCATGCAAGCCCCGGCACAGTTCGTGGCGCTCACCCGCCGGAACGCCCTGCTGCTCCCGCAGGCAGCCTATTTCCAGGCAGTGTTTCAGGCCGGCCGGGGCGCCGTTATAGCCGCTGGCCAGAATCCGCCTGTCTTTAACGATGAGCGCCCCCACTTTCCGCCGCAGGCAGGTGGAGCGGCTGGCCACCACCAGAGCAATGTCCATGAAGTACTGGTCCCAACCGGGCCGGTGAGAAACACCACAGGATTGGCAAACCGCGAAGGGCAACCGGCCGGGCATCTGCTCATGAACAGGTCCCCCCGGGGGCCTGTCCCGGCTTTCGTCAGGATTAATGTTGTTTTCCGGGTTTTCACCGGTGGTAAAGAGCTTGTCTCTCACATCTTTGCACCTGCTCCGGGGCCTTTCTAACTATCTAATAAAAAACTTGCGGGATGGAAACGTCTGCAAGTTCTCACCCTTATTTCCTCTCCGGACCCCTGATTTTAGCGAAAATACACCTTAAAACTTATTTTAATAAAGGGGATAGCGGTCACACAAACCGACCACTTCGGCCCTGGCCCGTTCCAGTTTGTCCTGGTTGTGGCGGTTAACCACGGCGTAATCGATAATATCAGCAATTTGGACCATGTCTGTCTCGTTTAAACCGCGGGTCGTTACCGCCGGGGTGCCGATACGGATGCCGCTGGCCGTGTTGGGCGGCTGCGGGTCGTAGGGAATGGCGTTTTTGTTGACGGTAAGGCCCACAGCGTCCAGAAGCGTCTGGGCCTCGCTGCCGGTAATATCTTTGTTTCTCAAATCCACCAGAATCAGGTGAGTATCGGTTCCCCCGGAAACGAGGTTGAAGCCTCTTTCCCCCAGCGCGGCGGCCAGGGCCCGGGCGTTGTTTACAATCCTCTGCTGATATTCTATAAAGCCTGGTTCCAGCGCCTCCTTCAAGGCAACCGCCTTGGCGGCAATAACGTGCATCAGGGGTCCCCCCTGGATTCCGGGGAAGACGGCCCTGTTCAGTTTAGCCCCGTACTTCTCGCCGTCCCTGCACAGGAGCAACCCCCCCCTGGGGCCCCGCAGGGTTTTGTGGGTAGTCGTAGTCACTACATCGGCATGGGGCACAGGGGTCTGATGCAAACCTGCCGCCACCAGCCCGGCGATGTGGGCCATATCCACCATCAGGTAAGCCCCCATCTCTTCCGCAATTTCTCTCATCTTGTAAAAATCAATGGCCCTGGGGTAAGCGCTGGCCCCCGCCACAATCATTTTCGGCTTGTGCTGGAAGGCGCTGCCGAAAACCTTCTCATAATCAATCAGCCCGGTTTCCTTTTCCACACCGTAAAAAACAAACTTGAAGTATTTGCCGGAGATATTGATGGGGCTGCCGTGGGTCAGATGCCCGCCGTGGGCCAGGTCCATACCCAGGATAGTGTCCCCGGGCTGCAGAAACGCAAAGTAAGCTGCCGTATTGGCCTGGGAGCCCGAGTGGGGCTGAACGTTGGCGTAATCCGCCGCAAACAGTTTCCTGGCTCTCTCAATGGCCAGGTTTTCCGCTATATCGACAAATTCGCAGCCCCCGTAATAGCGGCGCCCCGGGTAACCTTCAGCATACTTGTTGGTCAGGACGGAGCTCTGGGCTTCCATAACCGCCCGGCTGGCTGCGTTTTCCGATGCTATTAACTCCAGGGTGCGGCGCTGCCGCTCAGTTTCCAGCTCGATCGCCCGGAGAATTTCCGGGTCCACATCTGCAAGGGGCCTCATTAAACTCATAAAAAATCCTCCCCGCAGCCGGTTCTGCTTTTACCGGCCTGAACAATTGTATTTTTTTTCGATTGCGGATATTTTGGCAACCCGGCGATCATGCCGTCCCCCCTGAAACTCCGCCTGCAACCAGGTTGCAACAATATCCCCGGCCAGACCCGATCCGATAACCCGCTGGCCCATAGTCAGGACATTGGCATTGTTGTGCTCCCTCGCCGCCCGGGCGGAAAAGGTGTCGTGACACTGGGCCGCCCTGATCCCGGGAACCTTGTTTGCAGTAATGGCCACGCCGATGCCTGTGCCGCAGCAAAGAATGCCCCGGTCAAAATCTCCCTTTATTATTCCTTCAGCCACCTGCAAGGCCAGATCGGGGTAATCCACCGGATCCTCCGAAAAAGCCCCAAAATCCCTGAACTCTATGCCGGATTTTTCCAGCAGGGCGATCACTTCTTGCTTTAGCTTGAATCCACCGTGATCACCGGCCACGGCAACCCTCATACCAGACATCCTCTCCAAGAAAATGATTGTTCCAAGCCAAACCATAACATAACAATGTTCTACAGCAAGTTTGCTTATTCCTTTTTAAACCGGCATTTAATTTGGGTCTCAGTATTCCGGCGCCAGCCTGTCCAGAGCGCGGACTATCAGTACCTCCAGCTTTCGGGCACATTTGCGGTAAGCATCCGGGGGATATCCCAGGGGGTCCGGAATATCCTCCGGTGTTCCGGCATAACCGGCAAGGGTGTATATTTTTTCCGAGTACTGGGGAAACAGCTCCTTAATGTACTCCCGGTGAGCGGTTGTCATGGTCAGAACCAGGCCGGCTTCCCTGATGTCATCCCGGGTCAAAGAGGTTGCCCGGTGGTCACGGAGACAGATGCCCATTTCAGCCACGGCTGCCACTGCTTCCCGGGAAGCCCGCTCCCCGGGGTAAGCGGCGATCCCGGCCGAAGCTACCTGGATTCCCCTCTGGCCCCGCTCCGCCAAAATTTTTCGCGCCAGGGCGGCGGCCATACTGCTGCGGCAAGTGTTTCCGGTGCAAACAAAAAGAATTTTCATAGGAGCTATCACCCTCTCCCTTTATTAGGTTTTCCCGCCACAGCTTTGTTTTTCCGGGGCATTGCCTGTAAAAATCGCTCCGCCTGGATAACATGCCGCAACAAGTGCAATCAGAGCCGGGGCATAAGGCAGCATCTGTCTTGTCTTAGTTTGCCTTTGCAACAAGATTTGTAAAGTTCTGCAAGATTATGTATACGCCGCATAAGGGGCGCTTTTTTACAGCAACAGTTTAATTCCAATGCCAATCAGGATCAGACCCCCCAGGAGCTGGGCCCGCTCACCCACCCGGACGCCCAGGAACCGTCCGAAAATCAAACCGCCGGCCGTCATAAGGCCCGCCACCAGCCCGATTACCCCCGCTGCCAGAAGAAGATTGACCTGTTGGGTGCCCAGGGTGAAACCAACGCTCAAGGCGTCCATGCTGACACTTGTGGCCAGCAAAATCAGGCTTTTGAAGCTAAAACAGTTCAGGGACGACTCCGGTCCCGGGCCGCTTCTTAGTGACTCCCAGGACATCCGGATGCCCAGGTAAATCAGCAGTGCCGAACCGAGAACCGCAGCCGCGCGGCCGATCAGGTGCCCGGCGAATTCTCCCACGAACCAGCCGGTCAGGGGCATGAAAATATGAAAGAGCAGAATAACCGCGCTGATAAGGACAATCTGCCGCCGGCTTACCCCGGCCAGCCCCACCCCCACACAGAGGGAAAAGGCGTCCGTTCCCAGCGCTGCCGCCAGGGCCAACAAGGTTACAGGATTCATGGCACACCCCGTCCTGGTCAATTTAGAACCGGGTTTTAAAGGATTGGTTCTGGTTTCAAAGATATTCTTGCGATCGTCAAGTCATTAAAATTAATTATTCCGTTTACTTGCTATTTAATACCGCTTTTCTTCCCGTCAAAAGGTTATCCTTTGGACCTGACCGGGTTTCCGGCTATAATCCGGCTGTCGGCAGCCTTCCTCAGGCGGTTCATGACGGCGAGACCCATGCCGCTGTCCTCCAGCCCCTCGGCCAGAATCAAGTCGACATCCAGTTCGTTAAAACGGCGCAGGGCGGCATACAGCCCTGCCGCCACCGTCTCCGGATTCTCCCTGCGGCCGGCCTCCACAACCTCCCCCAGCCCGGCATAGTCCCCCGGGCCAGAGCAGGAAAGGATCCCCACCCGCTTGCCCAGGGCCTTTTGTTCCAGGGCCAGTTCCCTGAGGCGGGCGGCAACTGCCCCGGGTTCTCCCTCCACCAGGTAAAGCGGCGCCCTGGGCGCATAATGGACATACTTCATGCCGGGTGAACGGGGCCTGTCCCCAATTGCCGCCTCCACCTCCACCTCACCCAGCACTTCCCTTAATTCTTCCGGAGTTACCCCCCCGGGCCTCAGGATTAAAGGGACCGGGGCTGTCAGATCCAGTACCGTGGATTCCACGCCCACCCCGGCCGGGCCCCCATCCAGCACGGCCTCTATGCGCCCGCCGAGATCCTGCAAAACATGTTCCGCCGTGGTGGGACTGGGCCGCCCGGACAGGTTGGCGCTGGGCGCTGCCAGGGGCGTCCCCGCCGCCCGGATCAGGGCCAGGGCCACCGGGTGGGCGGGCATGCGCACCGCCAGCGTCCGGAGCCCCGCCGTTGTTTCGGGCGGGACCGCCGGTCCGGCGGGCAGGACCAGGGTAAGGGGACCGGGCCAGAAAACCTCCATCAAGATTTCCGCCGCAGGGGGGATGCTTTGAGCAAGGTGTTTTACCTCCTCCCGGCCGGCCACGTGGACGATCAGGGGATTGTCCGCCGGGCGTCCCTTGGCAGCAAAAATTCTGGCCACGGCCCTCCCGTCAAGGGCGTTGGCGCCAAGACCGTAAACTGTTTCGGTGGGAAACGCCACCAGCCCGCCCCGGTTTAAAATTCGCCCCGCTTCCAGGACAGCATCTGTTTCCGGGCGGCGGGGATCAACCTTAATGCAGCGGGTTGCAGATTTTTTTTCTTTCATACCCTTACCTTTCCGCTTGTTAAAACACAAAAAGGGTGATTAAACCCTTATATTATAATGCCGGTTTCCAGGTTTTTCAACCATTTCCTGACCACCGGGCAACTGGTATGAAAAAATGCAAGTAACAGTATTGCGAGGTTTCAACTGTTCCCCAGATACCGGGCAACCACCAGCCTGTCCAGGCCGGCCAGATCCCGCAGCACAGTTACCTTCCAGATTGGCGAATTCAGCAGGTCCCTCAACGCCTGCCCCTGCCGGCAGCCTATTTCCAGCAACAGCAAGCCGCCTTCTTTTAAAAACTGTGGCGCGGCTGGAATCAGACGGCGGTATAGGTCCAGTCCGCCGGCGCCCCCGTCAAGGGCCAGCACAGGCTCAAACAACCGGACTTCCTCCGGCAGTCCGGGGTACTCGTCCCGGGCGATATAGGGAAGGTTGGCCGCAATGAGGTCCACCCGGGTCACCGCCGCGCCGGCGGAGAAGGGCTCCAGTAAATCGCCCCGGTAAAAAAAACAACGGTCCCCCACCCCCAGCCCGGCCGCATTGGAACGGGCCGTGTTCAGGGCCGCCGGGGAGATGTCAGTGGCGTAAACCACGGCATCGGTCCGGTAGAAGGCCAGACTGACGGCAATAGCCCCGCTGCCCGTTCCCACATCAATAACTGTGGCAGAGGCTGGGAGTTCTTTAAGGGCGGTTTCAACCAGGAGTTCGGTTTCCGGCCGGGGAATCAGAACGGAGGAGCCCACGGCAAAGACCAGACCCATAAATTCCTTGCGTCCGGTCAGGTAGGCCACCGGCTCACCGGCAAGCCTCCTGCTGATCAGTTCAAAAAAACTGGTCTCCATCTCCCCGGACAGGATTTCTTCCCGGTCCCGGTACAAGCCGGCCTGGTCCAGCCCCGTAACGCAGGAGAGCAAAACCTCGGCGTCCAGCGCCGGTGATCCGGCATCCGTTCCTTTTTTTAGCTGCTGTCCGGCCCGCAGCAGGGCCTGGCCAATGGTTAAATCCAAATTTACCCCACCTGGCAAAAGGGCCGGGCAGATTACCGTCCCAAGGGAGGAATCAAGTGCCTGACCCTGATTAAGATACTTTAATCCACCTGTTTTAATCTTTCCGCCTGATCCGTGGTCACCAGGGTATCGATAATTTCGTCCATGTCTCCCTCCAGAACGGCATCAAGCCGGTGCAAGGTGAGCCCTATACGGTGGTCAGAGACCCGGTTCTGGGGGAAATTGTAAGTGCGGATGCGCTCGCTGCGGTCCCCCGATCCCACCATGGACTTGCGGGTGCTGGACACCTTTTGCTGATGCTCTTCCTGGACCCGGTCCAGAAGGCGCGCCCGCAGCACTTTCATTGCCTTATCCTTGTTTTTGTGCTGTGATTTCTCGTCCTGCATGGAGACAACGATACCCGAGGGGATATGGGTAATGCGGACGGCGGACTGAGTCGTATTGACGGACTGCCCGCCGTGGCCGGAAGCGCAAAACACGTCAATACGCAGCTCATTGGGATCAATTTCCACGTCCACCTCCTCGGCTTCCGGCAGCACGGCCACCGTGGCTGCGGAAGTATGGATCCGGCCCCCGGACTCAGTGGTGGGAATGCGCTGGACCCTGTGCACGCCGCTCTCGAATTTCAACCGGCTGAAGGCGCCCTTGCCTTCCAGTTGAAAAATCAATTCCTTAAAACCACCGATATCGGTATGGTTGGCGTTCAATATTTCCGTCTTCCAGCCCTGCCCTTCGGCGTAACGGGCGTACATCCGGAACAGGTCGGCAGCAAACAGAGCCGCCTCCTCGCCACCGGTGCCGGCCCGGATTTCCACGATGACGTTTTTTTCATCGTTGGGATCCCTTGGTAACAGGAGTACCTTGAGACGCTGCTCCAGGTCCGTCTTTTTTAGCATCAGTTCGTCCAGTTCGGCCTGGGCCAGCTCCCGCATCTCCCCGTCCGATTCTTCGTCTAAAAGAGTCCTGGCCTCCTGGATCTCCTTTGTTACTCTTTTATATTCCCGGTAGGCCCCAACCACCCCGGTCAATTCGGAGTGCGCCTTCACATACTGCTGCCAGCGTCCCATTTCGGCCATAACTTCCGGGTCGCCAAGGAGGTTACCCAGTTCCTCATACCTCTCTTCCAGGCTGGCCAGTTTTTGCAACATTATTTCTCACTCTCCTTCGCCACTGCCCCGAAAGCGGCCAGCGCTACTTCCACCTGCCCGTCATCGGGCGGGCCGGTGGTCAGCTTCTGCAGCCACATCCCCGGCGCAATGAGCACGCGGCACAGCGGTTTTGAATAATACTTACCTGATATTTTAACCAATTCGTAGGATATTCCCGCAATCACCGGTAAAAGGAGAACCCGGGAAAGAATCCGCCACCAGAGCACCTGCTCTCCCAGAAGGGAAAAAATCAGGATGCTGATGACCAGGACAATAAGGAGAAAACTGGTGCCGCAGCGGGGATGGAGGGTGGAATACTGCTGGACCCGCTCCACCGCAAGCCGGTCACCGGCCTCAAAGGCATTGATGACCTTATGCTCAGCCCCGTGGTACTGAAAAACCCGCTTAATATCCGCCATCCGCCCGATGGCTACAACATAAACCAGGAAGATAGCGATACGAAAGAACCCTTCAATAAGGTTCTGGACAAACGCACCCGGCGCAACCTTGTTCATCAGGTGGGCCGCCCCCACGGGCAAAAAGGCAAACAGCAACATAGCCAGGGCCAGGGCAATCCCCACGGTTATAATGATTTCCCAGGGTTTCAGCTCTTCTTCTTCACCGGTTGCCTGACTGGCAGAAAAGGTCAGCGCTTCGATCCCCAGCACCAGAGCCTCGATGAGCACCACTACCCCTCTCATCAGGGGCCACTTGAGCACCGGCACCCGTTTAGTCAGGGAGCCGACCTTCTTTTCATCCACAATTATGGTCTGGTCCGGCCGGCGGACGGCAACAGCCCGGGTATCCGGACCCCGCATCATGACCCCTTCAATAACCGCCTGGCCTCCGTACTGGAACGGGGAACCCATGGACAACACTCCCCTTGACCGGCCCGCCGGCAATTATCAAAAACGGGCGCGGTTATTTGTAATGACATTTAATGTAGAAATAGCAGAGCGCATGCTCTGCTACCAAACCTACCCTACTTGGTTAACCCGTATTTTTTACGGAAACGCTCGGCCCTTCCGCCGGTTTCTATGGTCCGCTGCGAGCCTGTGTAAAAAGGGTGGCACTTGGAACAAATCTCCACGCGCATTTCTTTTTTAGTTGAACCGGTTTCAAATGTTTCGCCGCAAACGCAGGTCACTTTAGCTTTTCCGTATTTTGGGTGGATGTTTTCTTTCATTTGTATTCACCTCTTTTCCTGACCACAGACAAAGACACACTTCTTAATTATAGCACAGGTATAGAACACTAGCAAGGGCACTCAAAAAGACAGTGGATGTTAACTTTTTGCAGGCGCCTTCAGGTCCGGGACATTCCCTTTTTTGAGTAAATTGCCGGATCGCCGGCTGTGACACCGGCTAAAGGGCCTTGACCCGCGTAAAAAACGGCTCGCCAAAAACCGTCAGGCACATCAGTCAGGCGGTCCCTGTCAGATGCCACCGATGGGCTCACCCCTGAACGATATCCCCCCCCCCAGGGTCCGCGGCAAAGTGTTGAATGATCCCGGCGTAATGGCATTAAGCAGAAATTTATACGCTCAATAAGCATCCGACACCCCAAAACCTAGCGGACCGGCCTGCTGTAGCTGCCCACGGCAAGCCCGGGCACCTCCTTTAAGGCCTCAACCAGCGCCGGGATTCCCAGGATCTCACCGCCGCCGGGCAACCGGGGCCAGAGAAAATCCGGGTCAATATTGAGGTTGCGCAACTGCACCTGATTAACACCCGTATCCCGCAGCAATCCCAGTAGGGCTTCCATTTCCTCCTTCCGGTCGGAAAGCCCGGGGAAAACAAGAAGGTTTAAAGCCGTGTAAACACCGCAGGACACAGCGGTCCGGAGGGAACAGCGGACATCTTCCAGGCTGTAGCCCCGGGGACGGTAATAGGCGCTGTAGGTTTCCTCCCGGGCGCTGATCAGGCTGACCCGGATGGAATCAAGACCGGCCCTGCATATATCTGCCACCCCCGCTCTGTGGCCGCCGTTGCTGTTCATATTAATGGTGCCCAGGGAGGTTTTCCCCCGGATTTTCCCTATGGCTTTAACAATGGTTGCCGAAGCCAGGGCTGGTTCCCCTTCACAACCCTGACCGAAACTGACCATGCTTCCTTTCCCGTGCAGGAGGTGAGGCAGGGCTACCTCAACGATCTCCCCGGACGACGGCTTAAAATTAATCCGCCCCTGGGGCGATGGGCAGCATTCCGCCGGCTGCAGGGAAATACAGCCCAGGCAGCGGGCGTTGCAGGAAGGGGAAACAGGTATGCCGCCCTCCCAGCGGCCGTAAAAAATATTCTGAGCGGTAAAACACTGATATTCCAGGGAGCAGCGGGCCAGCTGGCAAAGGATGCGGTTCTGGGGGTGCTTTGCCCGTTTCCGCCGGATCAGCTCCGGCAAATCCCCGGTATTGTAATGATCCGGGTCCCACCTTAAGGGGTCTTCGGTGGAGCAGGCAGCCGTATAGAAGAGCCCGTCCCGGCAGGCCACGGCTGCGTAACCCAGCAGCGGCAGGGATTTCTCCCCCTTCCCCCGCCTGTAGGCGGGCAGCAGAGTGCGGGTGTAGCCCTGGGGCAGCAGCGCACCCACCGCCCAAACCCGTCCCGCCGCCCAGGGGTTGCCGCCGGGAGCCGTGAAACGCCCTGTCCGGGTGATCCCCACAGGTTCTCCCCCGGGTACCAGCACCAGGGACGCCCCCCGGGGCAGCCTGACCATATCCTCATCCGCCAACTCCACGAACCTGTCTCCGGTTCTTCCGGTGGCCAGCAGGGAGGGGTGATCGTATACTTTACCGTCGTCTCCGGCAAAAACCAGGTTGAACACAGCACCCTCCCCCATCTCAATGATAGTGTCCCAAACTTCAGGACTCTCCTTGATTTAGCCTGTTTCCCTTGACTTAACATTTTGTCCCGCTTTTTAAGGTCCCTGGATAAACCATTAATGGCAAGTAAAATTTTGCCTGGCGTGTTCCTATAATAATACAGAAAGCGCCTGAAAAACAATATATGTTTCCAGGCGCCATTTGTCAAGTTATCCGGGTCCCAAAACCGGTACAGTCAATTTGACCCATTTAGAACTCCTTGCAGCTGATCCGCAGGGAGTCCACTTTTCCCACAAATAAGTTCTTATCGTGTTTGGTATTTCAAATGGCGGTCCTTTTGGTCACCGGGATAAAATACACCCCCGGAAGGGAAACTGGAAGCAGGAAGCAAAAGATCTACCCATGCTCCCGGTTACAGGCCTGAACCAGATCATTTAAACCCTCCTGCACCAATTCAGCAAACCGCCGGATAGCTCCGGGCTCGATCCGATCGTTGTGAATTCCACAGGAAACAACCACCGGCGCCTTGAGGCTGCTTGCCAGAAAAAGGGCTGCCGGACGGGCAATTTCATCTTCTTTGTGTCCGGTCAGGGTCAATACGGAAACCGTGGCACTGATACGCCCGGGGTCCTTAAGACTGGGGCGCGGAACACCCAGGGCCACGGCGCCTAGATGGGGGATTTCCCCCCCCGTAATAACCACACTCCAATCCCTGCCCATGGCCGCTGCTTGTAAAATAACATTTAAACCATCGGATTTTTTCTGCACTTCAATAATACCCACGTGTTTTCAGCTCCCGGTGTTAGATTTTTTTAGAAACTTCCGCTTTCCTGCCCTTGCCATGGATATGGCCGTCACCTTCCGGTTAATATTTTACTTTGTTTTTGTGTATCCGGCAAACCCGGCGCCAAAAACCTTCTCTTGCAGTTTATGGATAATGATAGGTCAGGGAATTTTATTGAACATATTCGTATATTAAATAGTAGTATACGGTGAAGTAGTTGCGCGCAAAGAACCCTTTCCAGAGGATAATTTCTCCGCTTTTGCAGCGCTTGATTAATATCCAGTAACGATAATACTATCGTAAGCATATATTTCATTTTTTTCATTAACTGGTGTTAATATTATAATAGAAATAAGCACCTAAAACAACCTTCTGTGTAACCTTGTATTAATTTATGGCCTTCCCGGTTAATCTTATTATTACGCGTGAAAACTGCTACAGGAGGGACCATGCAAGGGTCTGGTGTTCGCAAAAATCTTTATAGGCATTTGTCCCAAAACGAGCATCAAAGGAGTGAGGCTATCAGATTAAAAAGCAAGGAGACTAGAAAAATTAGTATGTTTTAAGAAAAGTGAATCCAAAAGTGAATGTTTTAAAAGAAAGTGAAGTCTGTAAAAAAAGGAGTGGCGACATATGGAAGGAAAAAGCCTGCGCGGGTTTTTAGAAAAGTTGGAGAAAGCGGGACAGCTGGTTCATTACACCGATGAGGTTATGCCTGAACCGGATATCCGGCGGATCGGGCGGGCAGCCGTGGATATAGCAGCGGGAAATACAGGTCCGGCTGTGCTGCTCGAAAACATCAAGGGCTATAAAGGCAAACGCCTGGCCATCAACGTCCTGGGCACCTGGGCAAACAACGCCGTTATGCTGGGAATGGACAAGGACACTCCACTTAAAGATCAGTTCTTTGAATTTGCCAGACGCTGGGCCGGCGGCAGTGACGGCGAGCTTAAATGGATTAAAGACGCGCCCTGCCAGGAAGTAAAAATCACCGAGGATATTAATCTGTACGAAATCCTCCCGCTATTCCGGGTCAACAAATACGACGCCGGCTTTTACTTTTCCAAGGCTTCGGTTGTTACCAGGGATCCGGAAGAACCGGATAATATTGACAAGCAAAACGTGGGAATGTATCGGGTCCAGGTCCAGGGGCCTGACACCCTGGGAATCCAGGTGCTGCCCTTCCACGACGGGGGAATCCACTTGCGCAAGGCGGAAGAAATGGGCAAGGCACTGCCCGTAGCGGTATGCCTTGGCGTTCACCCGGTGATTAGTCTGATGGCCAGCGCGCCCCTGCAGTATGACCAGTCCGAATACAAATACGCGGCGGCCTTTATGGGGGCGCCCCAGATTTTAACCAAGACACTTGCAGCTAATCTGGACATCCCGGCCTATACGGAAATTGTGCTGGAGGGCGAATTCGTACCAAGGGGACGTTTCGTGGAAGGCCCCTTCGGTGAGTTTCCGGGAAGTTATTCAGGTTCCCGGCGCCAGTTCAGAATTAAGTTGAATGCCGTTACCACCCGCAAGAACCCGATTTTCGAAAACCTGTACGTGGGTCGTCCCTGGACGGAACATGATACCCTGATTGGACTTAATACAAGCGCCACCCTTTACTTCCAGTTAAGAGAAACCATGCCGGAAGTAAAAGCAGTCAATGCCATTTATCAACACGGCCTTACCATCATCGTCGCCACGGACAACCGTTTTGGCGCCTACGCCAAGACGGTGGGCATGAGACTGGCCTCTACCCCCCACGGCACCAGTTACGCCAAAAATATTATACTTGTAGACGGAGATGTGGACCCCTTTAACCTGGTCCAGGTCATGTGGGCTTTATCTACAAGGGTGCGGCCTCAAAAAGATGTAATTGTAATCCCCAATACGCCGGGCATGCCTCTTGATCCATGCTCCGAGCCTCCGGGAATCGGCGGCAAGCTGATCATTGACGCAACAACTCCCACCGCCCCTGAAATCTCCAGGGAAGTACGGATGGTGGACAGCATTCCTGAGTCGGAACCGTATCAAAAGATTCTTGTAGAATTGCAAAAGGCTGCTGCCAGATAAAGCACGAAAGGAGATGCACAGCATGAAATGTGTCCGCTGTTTAACAGATAACGCCGCTAAAGTGGCTGAAGCGCCCGACCAAAGCAAAGCCTGGGAGGTATTTGTTTGCAACCGGTGTAATTTTGTCTGGCGTTCAACCGAGGAACCAGAAGTAATCGAACCTGAAAAAAGAGACCCCTGGTTCCAGTTGGCCGGTGTGGAAATTGAAAACATCCCGGTGTTTTCCCCGGTTCCTCCTCTCAAAAAGTAAACCGGGATTGCTTTAAAGCCGTAAGAACACGGCGTGTTACCTGCGGCTCAAAAAGCAAAACCATGGGCAAAAGGCGGTATCTGCTAGTTCCGGGGCGGACTTGTTGTCTCCGCCCTGGACCCCATGGTCCGGCGGTATGCACACGCCCGGGCTTTCCTGAGTCCCGCGCGCACCTGCGCCGCTCCATCCATATTAACCTTGACCGTTGATCCGGGAAAAAGAGATTGGCCGTCCGGCATTTTATTATGCAAGTTGGCTCAGGCGGCTATTGTGATTTGCCGGGAAATCCACAGCAACTTGTACAAGCCAGGGCTGAGCGGGACGATTTAGTAAGCTGGTGCGGGAAAGATTGAATATCCGGCGCCGCTGTCCATTAAATAGCTTTCTTATCATTTTAGAAGGGGTAATTAAATGGAAATTGTCGTAGGAATTACTGGTGCGACGGGATCGATTTACGCTGTAAGATTATTGGAAGCCTTAAAGGAAAAAGACGTCAAAACGCACCTGATCATAAGCCACTGGGCCAAGGTCAATCTTAAACTGGAAGCCAACTACTCAGTGGATTATTTGGAAAACCTGTCTGCGGCGGTATATGATAATAAAAACATGGGGGCTAAAACCTCCAGCGGCTCCTTTATCACCGACGGTATGATCGTGATCCCCTGCAGCATGAAGACCTTGAGTTCCATTGCCAACGGCTACTGTGAAAATCTTATTTCCAGATCAGCAGATGTAATGATCAAGGAAGGAAGAAAACTGGTTATATGCCCGAGGGAAACCCCCTTAAGCCCCATCCATCTGAGAAACATGCTGCAACTTGCGGATATGGGAGTAAAAATAGTTCCGCCGATGCCGGCTTTTTATAATCATCCCAGGAATATCGAGGATTTAATAAGCCATCATGTTATGAAGTTACTTGACCAATTCGGGATCAAGCAGGTAAACGGCAGGAGATGGAATGGCTGACAGCAGACGCCCCCGGACAGCCTATTTTTATTGCAAACCGGGTTTTCCGGCAAACCGTACGAAGGCCGGCAAGGTATCCGGGCGGGAATCATACTGCCCGGACCAGGAAATGTCTGAATACCGCATCCTTGTATCAGCCTGGCGGGTTCTGAACAATCTCACTGCCCATCCTGGGTTTTAATAGGCAGAGGCTTTAAATTTTGGCCCGAGGCAGCTATTTTAAAGGGTATGAATTTGAAATCATCCTGGTCGGTTTGTTTCTGGCTCCATTTGGAGGTAAATTTAATAAAGGCTTTTAATGTTGGGTATAAGTCTTTATTTCTTGTTGCCAGAAATATAATTGAATCGATTCTGGGTCTCAGCAATAAATTCTTGGTGCCAAACCCCCAATCCATTGAGGCAACACCGGATGGCAGCGCCGCGATACCGATGTCCTCACGGACCAAACCAAGAATAGTTTTAACTGCAGAACAGGTCAGGATAATCCGGGGTTCAAAGTCTGCAGATTGGCAAGCTTTCTGGAAATCACGGTTGTAGCCTGAAGTAGGAGGGGGCACAATGAAATTTTCAGTTTGCAATTCCTCGATATTTACTGTTTTCCTGGCAGCAAAGGGATGCCGTTCGCTGGTCACAATAACCATTTGATCGGTCACCAGGGGGTTAAACTGTAAATTGGGATCATCAATGATCTGATGGACAAAAGCGACGTCAATTTCACGGGAATTTAACATGGGTATGAGTTCATTGCATTGTCTTTCCAGAAGTCTTAGTGTCACTCTGGGAAAGTTTTTCTGATATGATGAGAGCAGGTTGGGTAAACGGTAATGCCCGATTACCGGTATTATTCCCACTGTCAGGTTGCCTTTTTCGAAGGATGTATACTCATGGATGCACCGGCGGGCTTCAATTACTTCCAACATTATTCGCTTGGCGTGTTTGACGAACTCTTCCCCCGCCGGACTGAGCTGTACAGAACGTGTTGTTCTAACAAATAAACTGATTCCCAGCTCGTTTTCCAATTTGATGATTTGCTGGGAAAGTGAAGATTGGGATGTCTTAAGTGCCTCCGAAGCGCGTGTGAAATTATGATACTTTGCTACAGCCAGGACGTATTCCAACTGATGCATTTCCATCAATATCCCTCCTGCAGTCTTTTTGGAAACCTACATCCGTTGCTTTTTAATAACTACCCCACGCTCCCCCCTGACAGTCCCCGACTCAAGTTATTGATCACACCATGCCATGAGCGGAATACCGTCAACGCATATTCCAGCCAAAAAAATTGAAAATCAAATAAAGATGCAACAAAAGTCAGCTAAATCAGCATATTCAGCTATTCATATTCCTCATTTGAATAAGTTAATTCTGATCCAAAAAAGTTAGTAATTCCTTAACATTACTGACCCTTTTATTATATTATATACTAATCTAATAGTAAATTACTTTTCATAATAATATAAAAGAGCGCCCTAATATAAAGCAACACCAGTTGTACTGCTTTATATTGGAGCGCCCACCAAGGGACTTCCCCCATAGGAGCGGTGTGGCAAGCAATAATAGTTGCATTTTGTGAAAATTGAGGCCATGCCGGGTTTACTAAAAACAATTAACCCTATGTCTGTCCAATATCTTAACCAAATTAGACTGGCAAATGATGCCCGGGCCGGGGCCAAAGGTTGTTTCTTAAAGGGCGCCGCTTCCCATTTTATTTACCATGGTTCCCCAGGCGATTTTAAACCAGGCTGCGTAGATTTGCGGATTCTTCTTAATATCTTCCGCTAAAAAACCCCTGGACACCCACCTGTAATTTGCCACCTCTTCCGGGTTAACCTTTGGCGTACCATCCCATTTCCCTCTAAAAACGTGATCGTATTCCTTTTCCGTTAAACCATTTTCGAACTCAGCTTCGTAAATGAATGAAAATACTTCCTCCATCTCTGTGTCGAAACCCATTTCTTCCCGCAGTCTCCTATGTACAGCCGCGTCCAGGGATTCCCCGGGCCGCGGATGCCCGCAGCAGGTATTAGCCCACAGGCCCGGACAATGATACTTCCCCCCGGCCCGCCGTTGGATCAACAATTCATCCCCGGAGTTAAAAATAAAGATGGAAAATGCCCGGTGCAGCCTTGGATTCCTATGGGCGTCAATCTTTTCAGCAGTTCCAACCACGCGATCCTTTTCATCCACAAGAACTACATATTCTTTCAAAACTTATACCTCCACCTGTTATTATGGGCCGATGAAGATACTCCCTTTTTCTTATTTTGGGGCCGCTTTAATTCCCTGGCCGAACTGTTTTCAATTGCCTTTGATTAGACACCATATTTTTAAGGCCAACTGCAAATCGAATCTTTTGTTTGGTTCTTTCAGGGTAAAGTTGCCTACTTCACAGATTTTCCTCAGGCGATATTTAAAGCCGCTCATGGTCACGGCTGATACCCTGGCGGCTTCTTTAATATTACTGTTGCAGCTAAAATAATGGTGCAGGGACTCCACAAGTTGACTACTGTACTTGGTGTCGTATTCCAACAAAGCACCCAGCTGATCCTGCATGAAAGCAAGCAGGTCTTGCTCGTTGGCGGCGTTAAAAAGGAGACCGAACGTGCCCAAACTGCCGAAACAAATAACCATGCTATCCTGGTTTAATCCTTTGATTACTTTCAGCGACCACTGGGCTTCCTGGTAAGACAGGCTGAAATCTCCAGGTTTATAACAAACCCGGCCGATACCAATGGAAACGGTGACGGGAAACTGCCCGGCAATCATCTTTTGCATGTTCCTGGCCAACTGGGTAGTTGCGGCGGGGGTTCCGTTCTTCCCCAGGGCTGCCAGGACAATAATTCTATCGTTGCTGATTGCCACCGTACCGATTTTGTTGTGTATATTAAGCTCCCTGTTAATCGCGTCGCGAATTTGTTCCTTTAGGGCTGGAACCCGGTTTTCACCCCGCCCGGGCCGTTGTGGTGAACTTACCCTGGTGTGATCCAGTTCAATTACAAGTACCTGATGGGGCAGTTTAAGATTGTGTCCTATGCAGCGCGCCCTTTCCACAATGGAAGCTTCGGACTTGTAGCTGCCCTCGATTAATTCAACAACGTAATCACCTATTAAACGGGTTTCCGTTTTAGCCACAGTACGGTCCTGCATCATTTTGAGGGCAAGAACAGCATTCATATATTCCATGGTCACCTTTTCATGCTCGGTGAGATTATAGACGGGTTTAAAAATACTGACATAGCCCAGAACGTCCTGTTTAATTTCGATGGGGTAGATGAATTGGGAAACTGTTTTTTTAGTAAGTTCCGCCGGGAACCTTACAGGCTTTTTTTCCTGGATTAAGGTGGTGACCAGGTGGCGCAAACGCCAGTCGCCGACGATATCTTTGGTGGCAAAAGGCGCCTGGGCCGCGAGATTGTTTTTCTCTGAGCTAGTGGGTGAATAATAGGCAACCGGCTGAAAAGACCGGTCCTCCACAATTACTGTTGCTCCCATGACCCTTCCTACCATACTTGTAATTGCTGATATTTCTTCACCGTTTAAAACCATCCTGGTCAGCTGTTCGTGAACGGCGAGTGATTGTTTTAAAGCCTCATTTTGCTCTTGAATACTGGTATGCGGCCACTCCGTCCCCTGGCCCAGGGTGGTTCCATGGTAATACTGCAGCTCGGGGGTAATCTCCTTGCCCCAATCGGACAATTTCTTGCCGACATAACGGCAGCATTGGTCACCCATGGCAGTGCAAGATACTTCTTTTATAATCACCCTTTCACCAAACAAAGCCGACATGATCCCACTGGCGTAACCAACCAGCGTCCAGCAAACCGGTTCAGCAGCGGAACCAAAATGCTTGAGGTGGTGTTCCGACTCGTAGGAATCATGCCAGGTTCCCTCGCAGGTCCAGTCAGGACCGGTGTCCTCCCGGTGGCGCAGACTAGGGGTTACGTTGGCCATACCAATAAACCTATGGAAGTTTATGGCCATTTGGTATCTATCATTTTTTTCGTCCCGGTGAAGATTTTTCATAGTATTTTTAAAATCCTGATAACCGTTGTTAAAACCGAAGCGAATCAAGAATCCTTTAGCTTTTTCTATCCCCAGGGTATAAATCAGATCCTTACGCAGAATTCCCATAGCTTTGGCGTTAAGAATTAGCACACGTTTATCCTTGAAGTAATTTTTGCCCAAGCCGGCCTGCAGTTTTAGCATTGTTTCCACATGCATTTCCCGGATATTAATTAGATCCACCCCCAAACAGATCCAAAGCTAACTAAATCTAAAACCATTATATCATTAATAAACTTTAAAATTTTAAACAATGTCAGAAACTTTAAGAGTATTTTTAAATATAAAGCTGACCAAACCCATTACAACATGGTTTTGCACCAATCTGAACCAATATCGCAGGTGTTAAGCATTATCCACTACTCATAATCCATATTCCTGGATCTTCAGGCCATATCCCAACCTCTGGTATTCCAAAGGCATTATTCATAGTATTGTGAATACTTGCAATATGTTGTGTTGGGGTATGGCGTTATTATTTCTTGCAGTACCGGGTAGATTTTTGCTTGTCAATGTAAGAAAGGTAAAAATCCATGCTGTCATCGTTCTCCGCCGCGAAGGACAGCAACAGCCATTGTCCTTCGCGGCCAAAAACAGGTGTTCTGCCAGTTTGTGCGGTTTTATTCCGGACAGGGAATATTGCTGTCACCGGGCGGTGATTCATGCTTCCTTGCCCATATCATTTATTTTGAGAAACCTGCTTTGGGAAAAAGGGCCATCTAAAAACCTCTAAAGTTTTCTAGACGGCCCCCTTGCTCCCCACCTATCCCCTTTCCCTGAGAGGAGGAACCGGTTTAGTGGAGGGACAGATTAAATCATTTATGAATCAATTCTGGTATTACAGGATTAAACAGATTTGTCTTAATAGGAGTTAACCTTGCCTTTTTGTTAATGCAGCCCCAAAAGCTTACTTGCGCAGGGGGGGAACCGGCACCAGAATTTGCAGGTTTGCTATTTCCTCGTTGGATAGCTGGAAGTTCGGGTCGCGCAATTTCGGCTTAATTACATCGTCCTCTTCGGTGTTGCGCCACGAAAAATTGCACTTGCTGCAGATGTACATTTCCCAGGCACCACTCTTATCCGGGGCTTCAGCAAACTTCGCTGCGGTATCATTTAAACAACGCACACACTTCATGCCTGTTTCCTCCTTTTATTATACTTGTATAATAGTTGAAAACCTATTTAGCCACTGCTTTTTGCAGATCGGCAATGATCTTTTCGTAACCCTTTGAATCGGGATTGTCAATCAGTCTGGTATCGCGCAGGACCACGTCCGGGGCAGTGGGCTCGGTGGCGTCAATAATGAACTTGGCGCCCATACCGGCAGGTTCCGAGGTGGGATCCAGGGGCATGCCAGGTGTGTTGGGAATCACAATAACGTCTTTGGCCGGGCGCACCCTGGCGGACAGGGACCACATGACCTGTTCCAGGTTGAACGGGTCAACGTCGGGACCAACCAGGATGATGTTCTTGCAGTAGGAAATGCCGTGGGGCGTGGAAGCCAGGCGGAAAGCAACCGATTTGGCATAGCCGCCGAAACGGTTGCCGGTGGAAACAATGGCGGTTAAACCATGCTGGTACATGGCATTGACGGCGACTATTTCCGGCATGGTTTCTTTCATCTGCTTGTACAGCGGCACGCAGGTATTGAGCCCCATCAGGTAGTCGATTTCGGTCCAGGGACGGCCCATAAAGAGGTTCTCGAAAATGGGGTTTTTCCGGTGGGTGATACACTTCACCCTGAACTGTGACTGGAGGCGGGTTCCCGAATAACTGCCGGGGAATTCGCCGAAGGGTCCTTCCGGTACCCGCACCCGGGGGATAATCTCACCTTCCAGGACATACTCGGCACAGGCCGGCACATCAAGATCGCAGGTGACGCATTTGGTTAGCTCCATTGGAATACCGTTAATGGCCGCGGCGTACTTGTACTCCGAAAGATTGTAGTTGATGGGTGTGCTGGCCATAAAGGTGAGCACCGGGTCAACGCCCAGACATACGGCGATTGGCAGGGGCTTGTTCACTTCCTCCGCATGGGTGATATGCCTGGCAATGTCATGGAAGCCCAGAGCCTGGATGCCCACCAGGTCCTTGCCCATCACCTGCATCCTGTAGGTGCCGACGTTTTGAGTGTCGAAGTTATCGGCATCATCGGGATCTTTGGTAACCACCGAGGCCTTGGAGAAAAACATGCCGGAATCCCATTTATTAATGCGGAACATCGGCAGCATCTCAACAATGTTGATGTTGTCTTTGATTACGACTTCGTGACAGGGCGCCTTGTCCTTGTCAATAAACTTGGTTTCACCGGGATACTTGTCCCATTTGTCGAGGAAATTAAAGAATTGTTCCTTAACAGGTGTGTTTTTATCCAGACCCATCATTAAAGCGATATTGGCCCAGGAACCATGGACGTTTAAGGCAACCTTCTTGCCGGGGTGACCTTTGATATTTTCAATAAGCACTGCCGGACCATTGGGCAAATCCACGGATGCCCGGCCAATCTCCCGGATAGCCGGCTCCGGCAGGATTTCATCCTTAATCCGGACTAGCTGTCCCTCTTGTTCCAATTTAGCTAAAAAATCACGCAAATCACGATACATTAAGTAACCTCCCTTTGTTAAATATTTCATTTAAGACTTGTTACTTTTACCTGCAAGGCTCGGGTATGATACCCGCATCCCCGGACCCGCAAAATAGTTGCAAAAATCTTTTTGCCCCCCACTTCTTCAATGACTGGGTTAGTATACCATTACCAGTGTCAACAAAAATCAGGTTAATTGCATAGTATTTTAACAGTACATCAGGCAATTACCGTGGCAATAGTATCTTTATCCTTTGGTTGCGCTTTAGGGGCAATTTTGTCCAACTGCTTTACTTAACCGGAATCATCAATTTCCCACTTTTAGGGTCACACTTTTTGCATCATCCAACTGATTGGACCGTGAATCCTTACCCCGGCCCGACCCGTCATGGCACCACCTCGGTATTTTATTTATTTAACCAACCTTTATTGTTTCACCAACCTTGAAATCTGTTTACTTCTTACAGTGGCTTGCCCGTGGCCTGATTCCCCCATGGTACAAAGTTTTTATATCCCAACATTTATTTAAAGGCAAAACCATTGATTACTTGCAGACCCCGCATATTTAAACGTATAAGGGCTGTCCTTTGGATAAGTATGAACTTTCCCCTTTAATTCAACTAAATAAAACATATCATGCGGGATTCTCCTTTGCTATGGTCCGTCAAGGTAGAATATTTCACAATGTACTACCCAAAAAAACAGTTGCTCCCACAAACCAATTCAACAAACAACATCAGGAATTGGTTTTAGTGCGGCAGGCTTCTCCTTTTTGGATTCAAGCCCCCAGTCAGATTAAACATTTACTGATAACCTACACCATGTATTAATATTGATGGTATTAATATATGTCATAGTGCTATGGTAACTATACTCCTTTGCACCCTGCCTGCCCATCAGGTGATTCCATTGCTCCCAGTCGATCCTCAAATCCGTGCACTTCTGATTTCATCAAAGCTAAAAAATGACCCCCTTCACTGGTTGTTGAAGAAGGGTCTTTTTTTGTCCAACACAAACTGGAAATGCCCGGCCCAATCCAATACTTTTGCAACATTACCTGCAGGCGGCAGACAGAATGGGCGGAACTGTGCAGCTTTTGGCGCCAATTCGTTCCGGCAACTGTTAAATTGGACAGAAACTTGCTGATAACCTGTCCTCCCCGGTTATAGAAAACCTTTTCCCGGCATGGTAGGCTACAGTTACCACGGGCTTTTAGCAATAGCACCAAAAAGCACTAGCAAAGTGGTTGAACCTGGGGCCAACCCAGGGAACTGCCTTGACAGACCCCGAACATAACCGTTGCTGGTTCAGGTAGAAGCGAACAATGCGAGGCAAAAAAAAAGGGGGGGTTCTATTGTTTAGAATAGTAGTGGCCATATCAGGCGCCACCGGAGCGGTTTATGGCATCAAGTTCCTGGAGGAAGCAAAAAAGGCCGGAATCGAAACACAATTAATCATCAGTGATTCAGCGAAAAGAACAATTCAGCTGGAAACGGATTATAAGCTTGATACCATCAGGGGATTGGCCAGTCATGAGTATCCCAATAATGATATTGCGGCGCCGCCGGCAAGTGGTTCCTATTTACACCAGGGAATGGTAGTAACCCCTTGCAGTATGAAGACACTATCCGCTATTGCCAACGGTTATGCGGATAACCTGATCAACCGCGCCGCCGATGTGACAATTAAGGAAAGGCGCAAGCTGCTTCTGCTGGTGCGGGAGACCCCGTTAAGCCCCATCCATTTGGAAAACATGCTAAAATTATCAAAGCTCGGGGTGATAATAATGCCCCCGGTACTCTCCTTTTACAACCACCCCAAGGGCATAGACGATATTATCAAGCAAACAACGGGGCGGGTATTTGATCAGTTGGGAATAAGAAATTCCCTGGTAAACAGATGGGAGAAGGTAAGATCCCTTGCTTAACCCCCTGTCCTAACGGCAAGGGTATCAGCCAAACCTGCTCCAAGCCCCTGCTGTAACCGGCAGCAACCTGGGCCGCGGGTTGCCCTGCCGTCAGCCGGGCGGCAGAATATTTATAAACCCACGGGCCTGGATTATACCGGGCGAACAGCCAAAAGAGACCGCATCTGCGGTCTCTTTAACGTAATGGCAGTTAGGATTAGCCGTAATAGCGTCCTTGTTCCAGGAGCATCAAGGGATCCTGAGGCGTCCCGTTTTTTAGTATTTCAAGGTGCAGGTGAGGCCCCCTGGAATTGCCCGTGTTCCCTGCCAGGGCGATGATCGTGCTGGGGCCCACGGAAGCGTCCTCTTCAACCAGAATTTTGGAACAATGGGCGTAGAGGGTTCTGATCCCGCCGCCGTGGTCGATAATCACGGCCAGGCCGTAAGTCCCCCGGGGCCCGGCAAAAACTACCCGGCCCGTGGCAGCCGCCCTAATCGGAGTGCCCTCTTCGGCAGCGATGTCAATCCCCTCGTGGAGCCTTCCATCCCTCAGGCCAAAGGGTGAGGTAATGGCGCCAACCAACGGCCAGGAGAACTGACCGGCGGTAAATCCCCTGGAGGCAATCAAACGCTCATTTTCACCGATTTCCTGGCACGGGACCAGCAGACGCTGGCCAACCAGAATTCTGTCCATGTCTGTCTGTTCGTTTCTGGCTGCCAGGTCAGCTACCTTAACATGGTACATCCTTGAGATTTCCCACATTGTCTCCCCCGGTTGAACATGGTGGATGAAGTAATCAAAGGGGATTGCCAGGAACTGGCCCGCCCTGATTTTATCCCGATCCTCCAGCCCGTTTGCAGCAGCCAGCGTTTCCAGGGAAATACCCTTTTTCCTGGCTATGCAAGTGAGGGTATCGCCGTTCTTAACCTCATATAAATGCTGCGCTTCTGTCAGGTCCGCCGCAGGCGGTGTGATATAGGGGGCATCCTCCCTGATCAATTCATCCAGACGGGCTGAAGCCGGCCCGGCCCAGGAAAGTAAAGCGACGGTTATTAAGAAGGCAAGTGCCGCCAGGACCCCGCCCAGGACCTTTTTATTTATTTTCATAAGCATGAAAAATCACCTCTCCGATGCATTCAACTGTTAGTTTTGCCGGAAAAGGTGATATTTATACCTTGCTTTTTTACAGTAGGAATGTTTAGTCTGCTAACTGGCGCCCCCTTTACGGCCCGGCTCCGGCCGCCCGCCGGCGAAGGCCTCGGCCCGGCGCAGATGGCGAAAGGCATGGAGCAAGTCGTAATTGGTTTTGGAACGTTTCATCTGCTCCATCAGCATTTCCATTGCATCCCAGGGGGTAGCGCCATTGGTGGCCCGGCGAAACTGCCAGATCATTTCCAGTTCGTCCTGGGACAGCAGCAGCTCCTCCTTGCGCGTACCGGAACGCAAGACATCAATGGCTGGAAAAAGCCTTCTTTCAGCCAGGCGCCTGTCCAGAATCAATTCCATGTTGCCGGTTCCTTTGAACTCTTCAAAGATAACATCGTCCATTCTGCTACCCGTTTCCACCAGGGCTGTGGCTAAGATTGTCAGGCTGCCCCCTTCTTCCAGGTTGCGCGCAGCCCCAAAAAATCGTTTGGGCTTGTGCAGGGCAGCAGGATCCACACCCCCTGACAGGGTCCGCCCGCTGGGGGGAACTACCAGGTTATGGGCTCTGGCCAAACGTGTAATACTGTCCAGCAGGATCACCACATCGTGCTTGTGCTCCACCAGTCGCTTGGCCCGCTCCAGAACCATATCCGCCACTTTGACGTGGTTTTCCGGCGGCTCGTCAAAGGTGGAGCTGACCACTTCCCCTTTCACGGAACGCTCTATGTCGGTGACTTCCTCGGGACGCTCGTCTATGAGCAGGACCATGAGCATCATTTCGGGATGATTCCTGGTGATGCTGTTGGCCACTTCTTTGATGAGGATCGTTTTGCCGGCTTTGGGCGGGGCGACAATGAGGCCCCGCTGGCCTTTGCCGATAGGGGCAACAAGATCTATAATCCGGGTTGACAGTTTGTCGGGCCCGGTTTCCAGGGTTATTCGCTGCAGGGGATAAAGGGGGGTGAGCCCATCAAAATGAAGTCTGATCTCGGTGCTTTCGGGGTCAACACCGTTAACCTGTTCAACGCGCAGCAGGGCGAAGTATCTTTCACTTTCCTTCGGACGACGCACCTGACCGGCAACAAGGTCACCCGTACGAAGGTCAAAACGCCTGATCTGGGAAGATGAAACATAGATATCATCGTTACTGGGGAGAAATTGAAAAGGTCTTAGGAAGCCGTATCCGTCGGGCAGGATTTCCAGAACGCCTTTGGCAAACAAGAGGCCGTGTTTTTCCGTCTGGGCCTTTTTAATTTCAAAAATCAGTTCCTTTTTGCGCAGCTTATAATAGCCGGGCAGTTCGATTTCCTTTGCAATCTTGTACAGTTCCGCTATGGTTTTGTTTTCAAGATCCGCATAATTCAAAGGCAGCCCCCCCTAAAAAATGGTCTGTTAAAGTAGTTTATTTCCATAGTTGAAGGATTTTATGTGCTCCGGCGCCTGCTTCGTTTGAGCAGAAACATCAAGAGCGTATAGACGGCAAACCAAACCAGTGTTGCGTTGATCAGGCTGCCTAAGAGAAAGGGGTAGCCGTGTTCCATGATTTTGTCCAGAAAGGAGGTGAGCAGGGAACCATCCCCCGGCACGGGATCCGGTCCAGGCAGATCGCCCAGGATCAGTCTGCCGGACAGAAGGTTTAAAGTGAAAAAAACTGGAACGGCCAGCTTGAAAACAACCACGGTGGCCACAGCCGCCGCCGGGCTGCAATTGGTAATCCGGGCAATCAGGTAGGAAAGTGGAATGCTGATCACCGGAATTGGCAGGAAATCAAAGGCCAGGCCCAGGGCAACCCCCCTGGCAATCTTTTTTGGTGAACCCGGCATGGCCATAACCTTTTTGTAGTAGGTAGAAATACTGCCCGGCAACCAGGAAATGATCTTTCTTTTCAAAAACAGAACTCCCTCGACAAACATGGCAAAACTCCTTGTTTCCCTGGTTCCTATAGAATAAGTTATTCCCGGGAAATACATAATGTCTCTTATTAAGCCCTTATTCCTGTTATGAAAAAACTCTTCCAGGAATTATCTTTGCTGTATTTCAAGGAAGAGGCAAAATTATCTATGCTTTTTTAGCCGTAAATTTACCTGCGGTGCAGAACCCGCGCCAAGTTCGTCTATTTATTTTTGACGGTTTCCCAATCTTCCAGGAATTTTTTTATACCGGCATCGGTTAGTGGGTGCTGGATCATCTGACTTATAACTTTGTACGGGATAGTGGCTATATGCGCCCCCAATCTGGCCGCGCAGGTGACGTGAACGGGGTGGCGAATGCTGGCTGCTATAATTTCAGTCTGAATTTGATGCCGCTCGAAAATATCCACAATGTCGGCAAGCAAATCCATTCCATCCTGGCTGATATCGTCCAGCCGGCCCAAAAAGGGGCTGACGTAAGCGGCGCCGGCCCGGGCCGCTAATAGCGCCTGGTTAGCCGAAAAGATCAAAGTCACATTGGTGCGGATACCCTCCTGCTTCAACTGGCAAACAGCTTTAAGGCCCTCCGCTGTCATTGGGATTTTAACCACAATGTTGGGGTGAATGGAGGCAAGTTCGCGGGCTTCCAGGATCATTCCGGCCGCCTCCGGATTTACTGCCTCAGCACTGATCGGCCCGTTTACGATGGATGCAATTTCCCGGACTGCCTCAGTAAAACTGCGCCCTTCCCGGGCGATCAGGGAAGGGTTGGTGGTTACCCCGCTAATCACGCCCAGGGAATTGGCCTGACGAATCTCTTCCACATTGGCGGTATCAATAAAAAGCTTCACCTATTCTCTTCACCTCTTGGGACAGATCTGTTGAATATAAAAGCTGCCCTGCCCGTCTGTAAAATATTAGCGCCTGCTGATTTAACAGGAAAGAGCGAATTTTGGTTTGTCCCCGGCCTGAAAAACTAGGCCTGACCGGAGCTGCCGAAGATTCTGATTTTTTCCCGGATTATCCCGGTTGCCGCCTCCCTGGCGGGGCCAAGCATCTTGCGGGGATCAATCTCGGCGGGGTTGGCGTCCAAGATCTGCCGGGCCGCGGCGACAAAGGCTTCACGGATATTGGTATCAATGTTGACCTTGCGCACCCCCAAACGGATAGCCTTTATAATGGCTTCATCCGGGACCCCGGAAGAACCGTGCAGAACAATGGGGATTTTTACGATGGATTTAATCTTCTCCAGGCGGGGAAAATCCAGCTCGGGGGTTCCTTTGTACTGACCGTGGGCTGTGCCTATGGCCACAGCCAGGGAATCCACCCCGGTTTCACGGACAAAGACGCCTGCTTCCCCGGGGTCGGTGAACAGGGCATCCCGTTCGCTTACGCTGATGTCATCCTCGGTTCCGCCGATCTTACCCAATTCAGCTTCCACCGAAACCCCCACAGCCCGGGCAACGTCCATCACCCGGCGGGTCAGCGCAATGTTTTCGTCAAGGGGCAGTTTGGAGCCGTCGATCATCACCGAGGAAAAGCCGGCGCGAACACATTGAACAACCTGTTCAAAGCTGGTTCCGTGATCCAGGTGCAACGCCACCGGCACATGGGTGTTTTCCGCCGCCAGACGGGCCATGGCCACGATGTAGTCGATACCGGCGTATTTAATTGCGCCCTGGCTCGCCTGCATGATGACTGGGGAATTCTCCGCTTCGGCGGCCGCAATGATAGCCTGGACAATCTCCATGTTGTTGCAATTAAAGGCGCCGACAGCGTAACCGCCCGCTTCGGCACGTTCCAACAAATCGGTAACCGGTACCAGAGACAATTGGCTCCCTCCTTTTTTTATCAATTATTCAAAGTATAGCCGGAGGAGAGCCAAATTATGTCTTGCTTCTTTTGCGGCGTGGTTTTTTTGGTTTGCCCGGGTTCACCAGACTGTCCAGACACGTGTTGGAAAAGCTGTCCAGACATTTGAAACCATGCCGCGCAAGCTCGATGCTTTCAACTTGCTGAATGACTTTGAGGTCATCCTCCGTCTCAGCGTAAATAATGTTGATACTGTCACATTTCTTGCACTGAAGTTCCAGTCGGTCAGGGAAAATATCCACTTCAATTTTGTAATTGCCGCACTGGCAGTACAGTCCGCCGCGCTCTGCAATACCATGCAGGCAGTTCAAAACCTCATACATGATTTTAGAATTATGAAAATAGCTGTCACAGCCAAACTCTTTGACCAGGGCTTCCAGTTCTTCTTCGTAACTGGCTGCCATTTCGCTTATCTTCGACTTGGGTCCGATATGACCCAGTTCCAGATCCGTTTCCTGGCAGGAAAGACAGGTGACTTTACCGGACCAGAGAGATTTGCCGGAAACCTCCAGGAGGTGTTTCGTCTCACAGACTACACAGGGAATTTGAAACCAGTAACTGTTCAGGTTTTTAGTGCTTACAATCAGCTTGGTGGCGCCGCAAGAGCATGTAACATGGAAGGCTTTACCCCTGGTAAAGGAAAACCTGGAAAAACCATGATGTTCCATTTTCCCGCATTCAGGGCAACGCATGGCGAGCACAGCGTTTGTATCAATACGCATAGCTTAAAACCCTCCTAGCGATTAACGGGGCCGATTTGCCTCTAAACCGTCAGTTCCTGATAACTTCTGCCATTGGAGAATATGTTGCCCCAACCGACTGTTGTAATACTTCGCCGCCAGGGGTGAAAATCCTCTTTTTACCGTGCATAATGAAACGTGAATAACGAAGGATCGGGCTCCTAGCCAGTCACCCTCACCAGCTTTCGCCTGTCCTTTTCCTCCATCAGCAGGCCTCTGGCCAGGTAACGGACTTCGTCCAGATCAAAGGGTTTATTGATATAATGCTTGACACCCCTGCTTTTCGTTTCGGTCATAAGATCCAGTTCCCGGTACGCCGTCATGATCACAACCTGTATTTCCGGGTTAATACGGAGAAGTTCGTCCAGTGTTTCCAGTCCACTCATGCCGGACATTTTAATGTCAAGTAAAATTAGCAAAGGCTCTGCCGCAATCATTTTACGGATTGCCTCTGCGCCGCTGGAGGCTGTTTCCACCCGAAACCCCTGATCAGTGAAAGCCTCGAACAAGAGACAGCGTACGCCGGCCTGATCATCAACAATTAGAATTTCGCATGCTTCTCCCGGCATTTTTACCCACCTCCCAAATAAATAGGAGTTTTGGTCTAAATATTCGCCAGCCCCTTTCGAATCCCTCCCGGCCAAATGAAAATTAATACTTAAAGGGCACAGCCAACCGCCTGACTTAAAAATAATTCCTTAAGGGAACGCCGGACGGAATAGCAGTTACCGCCATGGTTATAACCACTAAAAGAAAAATAAAAAAAGCGAGCAGGGTCAGGTAAGGACTTAAAACAGCCAGCAAAGACCGGCCGGCGGACAAACCGTGAACCTCCCCCACACCCAGAGTTTTAAGCGCTATGCTCCAGATTGCAACGGCCAATCCCGCCAGCCCCAGGAAGACGTTTCCAGCCGGGCTGTCAACACCAATTCCGAAGACCACAAGCTGTACCGGGACCAAAAGGACAGCTGGAAGCCCCGCCAGGCCGGAGGCCGCAAAAACACCCTTCGCCCTGCCCTGCCCCCCTAATAGCTCGGCAGCGAGACTTAGAAAGGAACTGTAAACAAACCATTTCAAATAACCCCAGAGAAAAACGGTTGCGGCCGCCGGGGGAACCAATATTTGCAATGCCGGGGCAAAGGAACCCCAAATAGCGGCATCCAGACCCCGGCCCAGAAATCTGGCGGTGGTCAATAACCACATTACCGAGCCCAGGGCGCTTAAGATGGTTACCACCAGCGCAGCCTGACCCAGGGGCGGCCTTGCGGCCACTTTTTGCATTGTTGGGCGGGGTTCAAAAAACACCCCGTAAACCAGTTCCAAAAAACCCGGGAAAGGTCCCGCCCCTTCCTCCAACCCCAGGGATGCCGGTAAACCTTCAGGGCTTTCCAGGAAATTTTCCGCCAGCTCCTGGTCCGATCCGGCGTTATCCAGCAGAGCCCCGGCGCTGCCTGAATCATCCCGCCTGCCTTCAGCCCCGTCCGGGATTTCTTCATTCATATGACTCGCCTCCTTTCACGGCCTTTAACGCAGGTTAAGGGAATACACCCGGTCCAACTCACCCGGCAGGGTAAACCAACCGGAATTCCAGAGCGATCCGACCCCCGCGCCGCCTAAAACATCCGCCCAAAAATTTTTGGGCCCAATGTTGACAATAGACGGTTCACCCTCAATACCCGCAAGCTCACCGGCCAGCAGAACGGCATCATGAAAGCCGCCCAGGCTGTCCACCAGATCCAGTTCCCTGGCCTGCCGCCCCGTATAGACCCTGCCGTCTGCCAGGGTCTTGATTTCCGAGGCATCCTTATGCCTGCCCCGGGCCACCGTTTCAATAAATTGTTCATATACATCGTCGATCATCGATTGAAAAATTGCCCGTTCTTCGGCTGTCGCCGGGCGGGACGAAGAACCCATATCCTTGTAAGGCCCGCTTTTGTATGTTTGCGGGCTGACGCCTATTTTATCATAAAGCCCTTCTAAGTTTGTCGTTTCCATAATTACACCAATGCTTCCGGTAATGGTCCCGGGGTTGGCCACGATCCGGTCGGCCCCGGCCGCAACCCAGTAAGCCCCGGATGCGGCAACATCCCCCAGGGAAGCAACCACTTTTTTACCGGATTCCTTCAATCTCTTGATCTCCGCTTCAATTTCCTGGGAAGCAGCCGGTGTTCCCCCGGGACTGTTCAGCCTGATTACAACGGCCTTTAAACCGGGATCCCGGGAAGCCTGCCGCAACAGTGAAGCAATTGATTCAGCGCCGCCCCGGCTGCCGAACAGCCCGCCGCTGCCCGTGCCCCCGGCTATAACCCCTTCAATATAAATAACTCCGACCTCTCCGCCACCACTTGCACTGCCGGCAAAATCGCTCCCCCCCTGCCGGATGACGGCAAAAATCAGGGAAAGGGCAACGGCGCCCAAAATCACGGCTGCAATTATTTTTTTCCTCAAGTTTAATCCCCCTTTCTCCACTTTTATAGCATGCATAATTAACCTGAAACGATACCCTGAAACCGGCGGCAGTTTTAGTTTACAAAAAAAGCCGGCATCTTTTTATTCCAGGCCCCGCCCGGGAAACCTGCTTTATTTTGCCGCTTCCCGGCAAAATCGCATAAACCGCCATAAATTATTATGGTGAAAACCACAACCGGCAAAAAAAACGGCTTCTTAGATTAATAAAGAAAAAAACGGCCCCAAATAAAAACAGCCCCGGTTTTACCCAGAGCTGAAGCAAGTATGCCGCCATAAGGATTACCTATAATTGACCTTGTGAAATTTCCTGGCCGCCCCGACAAAATCCCTGAAAAGCGGGTGGGGGCGATTGGGCCGGGATTTGAATTCCGGGTGAAACTGAGTAGCCACAAACCAGGGATGGTCCGGATATTCAATAATTTCCACCAGGAAGTCGTCGGGCCAGGTGCCGCTGAAGCATAAGCCCGCCCGGGCCAGGGCGATGCGGTAAACATTATTTAATTCATAGCGATGGCGGTGCCTTTCTACAATGGTATCCTGCCGGTAGGCTTTGTGGGCCGCGGTACCGGGGATTAATCTGCAGGCATACCCCCCCAGACGCATGGTGCCCCCCATTTGAGCCAGGTCTTTTTGATCCGGCAGCAAGTCAATGACGGGGTAAGCCGTCCCAGGGTTAAACTCGGTGCTGTCGGCATCCCGCCAGCCCATAACGTTACGGGCAAATTCCACAACTGCCAGCTGCATTCCCAGGCAAAGCCCCAGGTAGGGAATCTTTTGTTCCCGGGCAAACCGGATAGCCTCAATTTTACCTTCTATGCCCCGGTCGCCGAAGCCGCCGGGCACCAGGATACCGTCAACATCCCCCAGGAAATCCTTCACGTTAGCCCGGGTGACCTCCTCGGAGTTGATCCACTTGATTTCAATTGCGGAGCAGTGACTGAACCCCGCATGACGAAGCGATTCAGCCACGCTCAGATAGGCGTCCTGCAGGGATACATACTTGCCGACCAGGCCTATGGTAGTCAGGTAGTTCAAGTTTTTCAACCTGGCAACAATTTCGCGCCATTCGGTCAAATCCGGGGGCGGCGCACTGATTCCCAGTTTTTTCAAGACAATATTGTCCAGACCTTCTTCTTCCAGCATCAGGGGCATCTCGTAAATAGACGGCGCATCCAGGGCCTGGATCACCGCCTCTATTTCAATGTCGCAAAACAAAGCAAGTTTTTCTTCCATCTCTTTTGATAAAGGCCGTTCGCTGCGGCAGACAACGATATCGGGCTGAATGCCTATTCCCCTGAGCTCCTTGACGCTATGCTGGGTGGGTTTGGTTTTTAACTCGTTGGCCGCTGAAAGATAGGGCACCAGGGTTACGTGGATGTAAACCACATTTTCTTTGCCAACGTCCCCTTTCATCTGGCGGATTGCTTCCAGGAAAGGCTGCGACTCAATGTCCCCCACGGTACCGCCTATTTCAGTAATAACAATATCCGCGCCGGACTCGGTGGCCACCAGCAGAATCTGCTCCTTGATCTCGTTGGTGATATGGGGAATAACCTGCACGGTCCCCCCCAGATAATCCCCCCTGCGCTCCTTGTTGATTACGGAACTGTAAATACCGCCGGTGGTTATATTGCAGCTGCGGGAGATATTGATATCGATAAACCGTTCGTAATGCCCCAGATCCAGGTCCGTTTCCGCGCCGTCTTCGGTGACGAACACCTCACCGTGCTGATAGGGACTCATGGTACCGGGATCCACATTAAGATAGGGATCCAGCTTCTGAATAGCCACCTTGAGCCCGCGGTTCTTTAAGAGGCGGCCCAGGGAAGCGGCCGTAATCCCTTTGCCCAGTGAAGATACCACCCCGCCGGTAACAAATACAAATTTGGCCATGTCAGCCTCCTGTTATTTCCTGTCCAAAAGATTGTTGTTACTAAACTAACATCCCCATTTTAACGATGCCCATGGACCCTGTCAACCACAAAAACCCTGCTTGTTTTGTATTTTTAAAAACTTCTTTACATTCTCTCGGGGGCTGTAAGGCCAAGCAGCCCCAGACCATTTTTCAGGGTTATCCGGGTGGCGTCCACCAGTAATAGCCGGGCTTTGGTCAGTTCCCCGGGGGAAGTAATGACCCGGTGGCTGTTATAAAAACTGTGCAGCAAACCGGCCAGTTCGTGCAGGTAGCGGGCCATGCGCTGAGGAGCGAGGCTAACTGCCGCGGAGGTCACTTCCCCGGGAAAATCGGCGAGTTTCCTGGCCAGGGCCTGCTCGTATTCCTCCCGGAGAAGCTTAAAATCAACATCGGCAGGCTCGGGCATAGCCCCGCCCTGCTCCCCGTACTGCCGGAGAATGCTGCAGATACGGGCGTGGGCGTATTGAATATAATAGACGGGATTGTCGTTGGTCTCGGATCTGGCCAGGTCCAGGTCAAAATCCAGGTGGCTGTCGGAACCGCGCATAACGAAAAAATAACGGGCGGCGTCTTTCCCCACCTCTTCAACTAATTCTTCCAGGGTAACAAACTGGCCGGTGCGTTTGGACATCCGCACAATTTCACCACCCTGGTAAAGACGGACCAGCTGCATAATTACAACGTCAAGGGCGTCCGGATCGCAGCCCAGGGCGGCCACCGCCCCCTTCATCCTGGCTACGTGGCCGTGGTGGTCGGCGCCCCAAACGTTGATCACCCGTTCAAAGCCCCTCTGAAACTTATTCCGGTGGTAAGCAATGTCCGCCGCGAAGTAAGTGGGGATTCCGTTTGCCCTTACCACCACTTCATCCTTTTCCGCCCCGAATTCGCTTGCTTTAAACCAGAGGGCCTGCTCGCTCTCGTAAAGGCAGCCCTTTTCTTGCAAGTAATCCAGAGCGTCCCGGACTTCCCCCCCTTCGTGCAGGGACTGTTCGGAAAACCAGACATCGTAGTGCACGCCGAAATCAGCCAGGACCTTTTTGATGCTACCGATTTTCTCCGCCAGGGCGTATTCCACCAGGGCCAGACGGCGTTCGTCCGGGCTGGCCGCCAGGTAACGGTCTCCTTCCCGGGCCAGGAAACCCCGGGCCGATTCCAGAATATCCTCGCCGTGATAGCCGTCCTCCGGAACCCGGTTCTCCCTGCTCAGCAGCTGCAGGTAACGGGCTTCCAGGGAAAGACCGAAGTTTTCAATTTGCTTTCCGGCGTCGTTAATGTAAAACTCCCGGGTTACAGCGTAACCGGCAAAGTCAAGGATGGCGGCAATGCTGTCCCCCAGGGCCGCCCCCCGGGCATTGCCCATATGCAGAAGGCCCGTGGGGTTGGCGCTGACAAATTCCACCTGGACCTTGCGGCCCTTTCCCAGCCTGACCCGGCCGTAGTTTTCCGCCTTTTTGATGATGCTGGGAATGACCTGATAAACCCAGTCCCTTTGCAGATAAAAATTAATAAAGCCGGGCCCCGCTATTTCTATTTTTTCCACCCAGGGCAGGCTCCGGGTAAGGTTTTGTACGAGAATTTCGGCTACCCTGCGGGGCGCCATCCGGGCCGGTTTGGCCAGGAGCAGGGCCAGGTTGGTGGCCAGATCACCGTGCTCTTTCTCCCGGGGCGCCTCAACCGTAAAGTCCGGCACCCGGTCCATTTTTATGATTAAACCCTTTTCCCCGGCCGCCCTCAGGGCCCAAACCAGGCAGTGGGCAAGACTTACCTGGATCTCCCTAACAATATCACTCACCTGTGAAAAACCTCCTTAGAACGGACGATTTGGTCCTGTCTAACCGGCAACGCTTCCATATACACCTGTGCACATTAAATCCATACACTCTAGATTAAACCCTGGGAACCGGACCTGTCAAGTTAACCGGGGCAATCAAAGAAAAGCAGGGTCCGGACCCTGCTTTTCCAAAATAAATATTGTTCACCGGCCTAAAAAGCTGGTGGTTTCTGTTCTTTGCAGCCGGCGGCAAAGGCCGCTTTATTGGATTCCAGGAACTTTTCCGGCACACGATCCGCCAGGGCCCTTTCCCATATTTCCCGTTCCACCGGCAGGTTGACGGCCAGAGCGCCCAGGAGCACCATATTGACGGCTTTGGGGTTCCCGCACCTGGTTGCCGTCTCCAGGGCATCCAGCACCAGGGTGTTGGGCGCCCTGGATCGGATATAGGCAAGAATACCTTCCGGGTATTGCGCCGCACCCACCAAAACAGGTACCGGGGGAATGGCCTGATCGTTGATGATTATAGTCCCGCCCGGCTTGAGAAAGGGCAAAAGACGCAAACCCTCCAGCTTTTCAAAGGCAAGGACAAAGTCAGCCCTGCCCTCACCAATCATGGGAGCATAAACCCTTTCCCCCAGGCGCACCTGGGTCACGACACTGCCGCCCCGCTGGGCCATTCCGTGTATTTCTGAAACCTTGATATCGTAACCTGCTTCCTGGGCCGCCCGGGTCAAAACCCTGCCGGCCAGAAGGGTACCCTGGCCACCGACACCTACAATAATAATATCCAAGGGCTTAAGCATGATCTGCGCCCCCCTTCGCCAGCGCCCCTGCTTTGCAAACCTGAACACAAAGGCCGCACCCCGTACAGACTCCGGTATCCACAACAGCTTTCTTATCCTTAAGGGCGATGGCCGGGCAGCCAAGCCCCAGGCAGACCCTGCATCCCGTACATTTTTCCGTCAGGACCCGGGGAGCGGGGGCATACTGCCTGTCCAGCAGGGCACAAGGCTGGCGGCAGATTATTACCGAAGGCTCCCGGACCGCCACTTCTTCCCGGACCGCCGCTGTAACTTCAGCCAGATCCCGGGGATCGACAACCCGGACCCGCCTGACCCCCAGGGCCCGCACCAGGGCTTCCAAATCTACAGCCGGCGCCGGCTCTCCCATCAAGGTGCAGCCGGTGCCGGGATGTTGCTGGTGCCCGGTCATGGCCGTGGTTGAATTGTCCAGAATGAGCACTGTGCTGCTGCCCTTGTTGTAAACCACGTTCAGCAGTCCGGTAAGACCCGAGTGCAGAAACGTGGAGTCGCCAATCACCGCTACGGACCGCCCGGCCCAGGCCGGGTCGGCTTTTTCAGCCCCGTGGGCGGTTCCGATGCTGGCGCCCATGCAAACACAGCAATCCATAGCTTCCAGGGGAGGCAGCCCCCCCAATGTGTAGCAGCCGATGTCCCCCGTAACGTTCAGCTTCAGGCGGCGCAGGGTGTAGAACACACCCCGGTGGGGGCAGCCCGGGCACATCACCGGCGGCCTGGCTGGAACAGCCGGGGCGTCCTCCGGCGCAGCGGCGGCAAGACCGCCCCGCTGTTCCAGGATACCGGCCTCAATCATTTTACCGGCTACAATACCCGGATTCAACTCACCGGTTAAAGGAATATGGGCTTTGCCGGAAACTGCCAGTCCCATAGCTTTGACCTGTTCCTCCAGAAAGGGTTCCAGCTCTTCCACAACCAGGAGCCTTTGGACACCCTCCGAAAAAGAGCGGATTAGTTTTTCGGGCAGCGGCCAGGTGAAACCCAGCTTCAGCACCGAGACGTCCGGCAGCGCCTCCCGCACGTACTGGTAGCTGATCCCGCTGGTAATAACCCCCACCGCCCGGTCCCGCCATTCTATCCTGTTGACGGGGGCAGTTTCCGAATATTCTCTCAGTCCCGCCAGGCGTTCTTCGATAAAAGCCCGGCGGCCTCTGGCAAAGGCCGGAAGCATCAAATATTTTTTCGGGTTCCTGGTATACGGCCGGAGCTCCCGGGGCCGGGGCTCCCCCTTTTCTACGAAGCCCTGAGAGTGGGCCACCCGGGTTGTAATCCTCAGCATAACCGGGGTATCAAACTTTTCGCTCAGGAACAGGGCCAGACCCACCATTTCCCCGGCCTCCCGGCTGTCGCTGGGCTCTAAAAGGGGGATCTTGGCAAAACGGGCGTAATGGCGGTTATCCTGTTCGTTTTGGGAGCTGTGACTCCCCGGGTCGTCGGCGGAAACCAGGACAAACCCCCCGTTGACACCTGTATAGGCAAAAGTAAGCAGGGGATCGGCGGCAACATTTACCCCCACATGCTTCATGGCCACCAGGGTGCGGGCGCCGGCCAGGGAGGCCCCAATACCCACTTCCAGTGCCACCTTTTCATTAGGCGCCCATTCGGCGTAAATACCCGGGTAACGGGAAAACCGCTCCAGTATTTCCGTGCTCGGCGTACCCGGGTAAGCCGCGGCAACCGTTACGCCATGCTCATAGGCGGCCCTGGCGATAGCTTCGTTGCCGGATAAAAGTTCCTTCAAAAAATTCACCTCCGAGATCCCATAATCTTAACATAAAAAGCCGGCGCGGCAGTATGCGGCCGCCGGACCAGCATAATAAACACAAACGCGCCTTTTAGACATCTGGCTACAACTAGTTTAACAAAGGGAAGTCCAAAGGGCAACGACAAATATAGGGGGCAGCGGAGACAACTCTTTTTAATCTTTTTTTATTCTTCTTTTTCAACCGGGCCCCGGGTGTGACCCCGGAAATCAGACGGCCGGCAGCCAGTTCGGTTTTTTACCGGATTTGTCCTTGCTTAGATAATTAATCCCGGAAATAAATGTTCCCCGGGGCACAATGTGAGCAAAGAAAGGGCCGGCGGGGGCTCAAAATAATCCCGAAAGACGGCGGCCGGACCAGGTTTTTCAGGTCCGGGCCGGGCCGGACTAGCCCTAAAGGAAGTTGCACTTCCCTTCCGGAACCGGTCCGGATTTTATAAAGGAACCCTTTATAACCACTCCTCGCCCCATTCTGCGTTTCAAGAAAATTTTCATTCGCTTGAAAGCTTCGTTAAGGTCATCGAGGGAAGCGGCGTAGGAACAGCGGATATGGCCCTCTCCCTGCCCGCCGAAGGCGTTGCCCGGAACCACCGCCACTTTTGCCTCCAAAAGGAGCTGTTCGGCAAACTCCTCCGAGGAAAGCCCGGTCGTCCGGATCTCCGGGAAAGCGTAAAAAGCGCCGCCGGGCTCAAAGCAGGGCAGCCCCATTTCCCGGAGGGCGTGGAGGACCAGGCGCCGGCGCCGGCTGTACTGTTCAACCATTTTTTTCATCTGGTTCTTGCCGTTTTTCAGGGCCTCCAGGGCGGCCATCTGGGCCGTTATGGGAGCACAGAGCATGGTATACTGGTGGATTTTTTTCATTGCCGCCACGAAGTCGGGATTACCCGCCGCGTAACCGACGCGCCAGCCGGTCATGGCGTAGGATTTGGAGAAGCCGTTGAGCAAAATAGTGCGGTCGCGCATCCCGGGCAGGGAAGGCACGCAGGTATGCTCTCCCACATAGGTTAGCTTCTCATAAATCTCATCGGAGATCACCACCAGATCGCGGGCTATGGCCACCTCCGCAATTTCCAGCAAATTTTTCCGGGAAATCGTCGCCCCGGTGGGATTATTCGGATAACACAGAAGCAAAACCTTCGTTGCCGGGGTAACGGCTTTTTCCACCATTTCCGCGGTAATCTGAAAACCGTTTTCCACAGAGGTTTTTAAGTACACCGGGATACCCCCGGCCAGGGCAACACAGGGAGCGTAAGACACATAGGAGGGCTCGGGAATCAAGACCTTATCCCCCGGGGACAAGATGGTGCGCAGGGCCAGGTCCAGCCCTTCGCTTACCCCCACGGTAATTAAAATCTCATTTTTGGGGTTATAGACAACCCGGTAGGTTTCCGCCAGATCCCGGGCTATTTCCTCCCTCAACTCCAACAGCCCGTTGTTGGATGTGTACATGGTGTAGCCCTTCTCCAGGGAGTAGACGCAAGCTTCCCGGATATGCCAGGGCGTTACAAAATCAGGCTCGCCCACACCCAGGGAAACCACCCCTTTCATCTCGGTGGCCAGATCAAAAAAACGCCTGATTCCCGAGGGCGGGATGGCCCGCACCACAGGGTTAATCCGGTCCTGCCAGTTTACTGTTAATGTCATGGGGTCACCACCAGCCTTCTGTCCGACTCGTTATCCTCCAGGATGGTTCCGTGTTCCTTATATGTTTTGAGGACGAAATGAGTGCATGTGCTTATAACATTCTCAATAGTCGCCAGCTTGTGGGAAACGAAATGAGCCACCTCTTTCATGGTGCGGCCGTTAATCATTACGGCCAGATCGTAGGATCCCGACATCAGGCGGACACTGCCCACTTCGGGAAAACGGTAAATACGTTCGGCCACGGCGTCAAAACCCACTTCCCGCTGGGGACTGAGCTTGACTTCGATAATGGCGGAAACCATTTCTTCCCCCACTTTATCCCAGTTAATTAAAGTGAAGTAACCCAGGATAATTTTATTTTCTTCCATCTCCTTGATTGTACGGGCCACATCTTCTTCATCCCGGCCCAGCAGCACGGCAACCTGCCCCGGTGTCAGTCTGGCGTCGGCCTGAAGAAGCTCCAGGATCTCCTTCAATTGTCTTCCTCCTTTTGCTAGTAAAGCTGAAATAAAAATACCCGCCCTGACCAGGGACGGGTATTAACTCGCGGTACCACCCTAATTGGCCCAGGAGGCAATGCCTTCTGGCCCTCTTAAGGCCCTCTAACGGGAGCGAACCGGCTGTCGCTTACTCTTCCTTTAAAAAGGGATTTCTGCGGGCGGCGTCCGGGGCGGCCCAGGCGTCTTCCTCGCCGGGCTTACACCAAACCCCGGCTCGCTGGGAGATTGAAACAACGCCATTCTTCCCCATCATCGCCTCTGCGCGATAAATTGAAGAAATTATAGCATGGCGCCACAGGGGTGTCAACAGGAAAGCTGTGGCCCGACTTTTACAGTTTAAAAAAAGTGATAAGCCCGTGGCAGCTTAAACCATGGGCTTTTTAGCGGTTTAATCGTAAATGAAACGTGTTATGCTAAAGTGATATTTTTCAGAAACCTGTTGAACACC
>Ga0334890_1000055_pt1 | contig 189188 bp, 174 predicted proteins | sample GraSluR1_MG_3_FD_207220 | JGI IMG/M metagenome (GOLD analysis project Ga0334890, IMG submission 207220) | Sludge microbial communities from methane-producing bioreactor in Wageningen University, Netherlands - Granular Sludge_31_08-R1 | ecosystem: Engineered > Bioreactor > Anaerobic >...
AATATAAAGGATCTTTCAATACTTTCATTCATCAACTTGCGCAAGTTTTTATTTTACGTGCCCCCTTTGGGGGACAGGGGGCCTTCTACGGATGACATGTGCTTCACATAAAAATGTGGGTAGTAGTCAGGTCCCCCGGAGGGGGCACGTAAAATATACACGTTGAGAATTAAAGGTGTATATATTTTGAATAAGATTGAAATATTTAGAGGAACGATAAAAATAAAATTATATTGCTGATTATGACTGGAAACTGGAGCAGTATTCGTTTACTAAAAATCGTGGTATTGATTTAAAAATAGAGAACAGGTTCAGGCTTAATGATCGCTTCTGGTGGGGTATCTACGCATATTACAGCTATATGAAATCTACTGATCAGGATGAAATTGACTGGACTGGAGGGGGCTATGCAAAAGTCGGTAATGCCAATAGTTCAGAATTATCAATGATGGGAGCAGGTGTGTCTCTGTATTTTTAGATTTTTTAAACCGGATGTTATCTTAATTTGAGATTAATATAAAAAGGGGGTCTTGTGCCCCCTTTACAAATATATCCACCAAATCCCCTTACGGAATTTTCACTGATAGTATTTTTATGAATTTTAGGCAAATTTAATTTAACCGGGTTATCAAGTTTTTTTAAAAGAAGACCTGTCTTGACAGACAATAGGGATCTGAAAAAATGATTCAGAAACAGAAATATTAATTTAATTGACTAAATTTTAAAAAAGCATTCAAATATTATAAAATTATAATCGTGGAATGGATTAAATGAAGAAAATCCCCTTTGAGTTCAGAAGCATAGAGATAGTAGCTGTGGAAAAGCTTCCCCCCGGAGCTGAATATACAGTAACAGTCATGGAAATGGATGAAAATTCAATTCAAAAACATATCCTCAATCTCTCTCTTTTGGAGATTTTCAGAAATAGTGCCTGGTTAATGAGTTTTTTCTTAAGCTTCATGATTACCGTTGTTCATACAGGGATAGTTTACGGGGTTTTTACATTTTTAGTAAAAGAAAATATTTCTGATCCCCTCTCTTTTCAGCAGAGGATTTTTATATTTGTATCATCCCTTATTTTTTTTACAGCTTTAAGTATCTTTTTTTCATTAAGATTAGGTATAGCTGAAAAGAAAAATGATTTCGTTATATCTCAAAGGGGTGAGGGTATCTGGAAAATTATTGATGAAAAGAAGTTTGATGATTTTTACAGGCTACTCCTAATATCAAAAAAAATAAAAAAATATGAGTAATTATTCCTTAAGATATTTTTTAAAGTATAATAAATGGTTATATCTCCCCGCTGCCTCCGGGCAGAGATGACATATAATCATTCTGAATTATAAAAAGGTGGTATCCATGGCATTTGGAAGAGACGGGTCTGAGCTTGAATTATACATTGCAGATATGCAGAACAGGACATTAAAAGAAGCCCTTAATTCAATTATAACTGTATCCAAGGATAAAAAAGTAATTACAATAGCTTCAGATGCGCTTAAAAGATCCCAGCAGATACAGAAATCCTTTGATGAGTAGCTGTCTTATTTTATAAGCCGTATAGATTTATCATCCATCTCAATAATATTCTTTTTATATAGTGTACCAAGAGCTTTTTTGTATGTGGATTTGCTGACTCCGAAAAGATTGTAAATTTCCTGAGGGTCACTTTTATCTGTAATGTCCAGGAGGCCTTTATTCTGTTTTAAAAATATAAGTATTTTGTCAGATATGGATGCTACCTTTGTGAATCCCGGTTTTTCAAGGCATAAATCAATCTTACGGTCCTCCCTGATTTTTTTAATGTATCCTGTCATTTTAAGACCTGTATTAACAGGCTTGAAAATTTCATTCTTATAGAGAACACCGGTATATGTATTATTAATTATAGCTTTATATCCCATTTCAGTGGTGTCATAAATAAGAAGATTTACTTTTTCACCTTCAGAAAAACTGTGATCCCTTTTATTCAGATATTTTTCAATTTTTGTGGTGCCTATAATATTCCCTTTCTCTTTATTGAAAATTATATAAACCACATATGAGCGCCCATCCTTCATCTCTTTTTTCTGCTCGCTGAAGGGTACAAAAAGATCATTGGAAAGGCCCCAGTCCAGAAATGCACCTGATGTATTAACCGCAACAACCTTTAAAAGTCCCGCTTCTCCGGGGAAAACTGCAGGCCTGTCTAATGTAGCTGTAATAACTGATTCCCTGTCTTTATAAATAAAAACTTCCAGTTCGTCACCAGGCTTATATTTTCCCGGAAGAGATTTGTCTGCAAGAATTATATCCCCAAGTTCTCCACCATCGAGTATATACTTATAGCTGATTTTTTTAATAATCTTAAGCTTATTAATCTGCCCTATATTTATCATAATTTAACCTGCATAATCCTGTATTTAGATAAATGCCATATCATAACTGCTGTGCTTCTTTTCAATGACTTTATTATTTAAAATTAATTCTTTAACTGAAATTTAAAGTAAAATGTACTAATACCTCCGCCGCCGATGGCGGCGGAGGTATTGATAACAGCATTAATATAATAATAAGTATCTTCAGGAATAATTACTATTATTAGCTCATTGTGGATTTTAATACTGTTCTCTCTAAGGAGAATTTCGTAGTTACCCCCCCCCTTTGGGTAGACAGGGGGCTGGCTGCTGTAGTTGTGGTTAACTGATAATATAATTACTATTAAGACCGCCTCGGGTAATTAATATACGTTTATAAATAAAAACTCCGCGCTTATAGGCGCGGAGAATAAAAACAGTTAAATCATTACAATTTTATTTCATAAGACTTATGGACTGCTGTATCAGTGTGAGGTTAAACCCGAGAATTACTCTGTCACCGATAATGAATACAGGCGTGGGGAAGGGATCATCCCTTCTGCTGTACTTATCATCTTTTTTATAATAGGGAAGCTTATTTTTTTTATAATACTTATATTTATCTCTTCTGAAGTGAACAAATTCGTTTGTACCAAGCTTCTTTGAAAGAGCGTCGCACATATCTGTGAGCTTTTTAATGTTATTCATCTGAACTTTATTGGTATTGTCAACAATTCTGTAAGGGACGAATGTATTGAGGCCGTGCCGCCATGATTCTCCGTCTTTAATACCGGCAGGCTTCTTAAAATGAGCTTCAGCCTGTTTGCATGCAGAGCAGTTCTCTGCATAAAAGTAGTATATAGTTTTAGAACCTGTCTGGGCTATGGAAAAATTAAAACCTGATATGAATATCAGTACCGCAAGAGCGGATAGTAGTTTAATCTGTTTCATGTCTCCCCCTTTTTATTCCTCTGTAATTAATGTGTCGCCCTGGGTCCACCCTGCAGGGCACATGCCGCCTCCCCCTTTCCTCACAGCGAGGGCAGCATCAAATTTACGCAAAAGTTCACCAACATTCCGCCCCACCGAGTCATCGCTGTATTCAGCGGAAACAACAATTCTCTCCGGATTTAGAATAAATGAAGCACGAATTGCTGAGCCTTTTTGAGGCTCATATACCCCCATGATTCTGCTCAGCAGACCGGAACGGTCAGAGAGCATGGGGAATTTTACATCCTTCAGGTATATACTATCTTTTTTCCATGCCTTGTGTACATGTGCTGAATCTGTACTTATGCTGAATACCTCTGCTCCTCCAGCCTTAAAATCATCATAATAGTCTGCCAGCTCTTTCAGTTCTGTGGGGCAGACAAAAGTAAAATCGCCCGGATAAAAGAAGAGTATAATCCATTTATTTTTATATGCTTTAAAATCTATGTTCTTAATTGCGCCATTATAATATGCTTCCATTGCAGGAAGAATGATCCTTTTCCCGATTACCGGCTTATCCTGTTCTTCAGCGAGGAAAATGTCGCTGCTGTTATGAAAGTTATCTCCGCAGGATAGTAATACTGAAAAAGAAAGGAAGATTATAGTGATTCTTTTTTTCAATTATTTCACCCTCCCTGTTTATTGCTTCAGATTAATCAGAAAATACTGAAAAACTTTTAAATAATCAACAGTATTAATTACTAAAATATATTTTCAGGAATTAACATCGAATAATCAATCATTTTATTTTAATAAGAATAATTCTTTGAAACAAAGAAATATTTAATAAAAATGAAGAAATACTGCGTTAATTCTTAAAAATTCAGATTGCAGGTAAGAGAATTGCAAAAAATACTTGTTTTTTATAAGGTAATCTGTGTTACTAATTGATGAATTATAAATAAATATATCATATTTATCGTCGGATATAAAATAAAATTTGTTTGAGGTAGGAGAGTTATGTCTTCAAGAACTGATATTGAGCAATCCAAGCTATTTTCTGAGGTACTGATTGAGAATAACAGAAGGCTTATTATAACATTTCTGACTATTTATCTTCTAGCTAATGTAGCTGTAACACTAATTAAATTTACAGGTAAGGGATCAGCATATTTAACATATACCGACATTTTAATGCAGCTTTTAATAAATGGTACAATTTTGGGTATAACTATTTCATATGCAAATTATGCAAAAGGGAAGAAAAGATCTGCATATGCTACAGTAACAGGCTTACTGCTTGGCCTGACAGTTTTCCAGTATACTTTTTTCGGTGCAAGTGAACTCTTTGCTGTTGTTTTTATTATTTTATCTCTCAGCATTTTTTATTTTGATCATAGAATAACAATCTATACAGCTATCCTTGTTTTATTAACCCAGACAGCTGTTCTTTACATAAAGCCTGAACTTATCCCTGCCGGACCTGCCAGCAATGTTATTGTCAGATATTTAATATTTCTTTTTGTCGGTTTCAGCGCATCCTCCGGCGCAGCTGCAAGCCGACTTCTACTCAAGCTTGCTATAGATAAAAATGATGATTCCATAAAAAATCTGAATAATATTAAAGAGATGGCCGGGGGAGTCCATAAAACTATTGAGGTTCTTAAGAACCAGACAGATGATCAGGATAAGATATCATTAAAAATGAATGATATTGCTCAGCATCAGGCTGCCTCCCTTGAAGAGATATCATCATCACTGGAGGAGCTTTCAGCTAACTCCAATTCCATAAATGAGATTGCAGTGAATCTTTACCAGGAGCTGGAGATTACTGTTGAAAGTGTAAATGATCTTAAGTCAGTGAATGACAGGGTTCAGGTCAGTTCTGATGAAATTTCTAATTCAATTGGAGAGATCAGCGGCTACTCAATGGAGACTGCAGATTATGTATCTGATACACATAGTAAATTTAATACTTTGAAATTTAAAAGTGAGGAGATGAGTAATTTTATACAGGTAATAAATGATATTGCTGATAAGGTGAATCTCCTTTCCCTTAATGCTTCAATTGAGGCAGCCAGGGCTGGTGATGCAGGGCGGGGTTTTGCTGTAGTTGCAGATGAGATTTCCAAACTGGCAGAGGCAACTGCTGTAAACTCTAAAGAGATTGAGCGGATTATTTTTGATAATAAGAAGCTCATAGAAGAGAGTGATCATTCAATTGCCGGGACATCTTCAACAATGGTAAAACTCCACGACTCAATTAAAAAAATTGAAAAAGAAATTACCGAAGTACGGAATTTTATAGATGATATTGGGATAACAATTAAAACTATTAAAAGTCTCAATGTGAGAATTCATGATTCAAGTAAAACCATTGAAAATTCAACAAATGAGCAGAGAATTGCTACAGGTGAGTCGAGCAGAACTGTAATGGATATTGCTACATCTGCACAGGATCTTGTGCGCATATCCCTGGAGATTTCAGAATCATCAAAAGCGATAGGGGAAATATCGGGTGAGCTCGATGAGCTTACTCAGAAGATGGTGTCTCAGGAATAGTTTTTTTATTTCATCGATAAATGCAGTGAAGAGTAATAATATTTTTTTTATCGAATAGGCACCGCGTGTCCTATTTTCAATGAGTGAGTACTTCCGCGGATAAAACCATCTCCCGACTTGATGGGAGAGGTCGCTCTTTGCCCTCCATGGCATCGCGACATTAGGTCCCTCCCTGTCCGTCAGGTGCGCAAGCGATAGCGATGCGCGGGTGAGGGCATACCGGAATTATAATTCAATATAACATAAACAAAAAAAGGGGTGCCCTGAGGCACCCCTTTTTATACTGTATTGAAAGTAATGTTTATGCTTCTTTAGAAAGATTCTTCGATACTTTATAGGCAGCTCTCTTAAGAGCAGGAACCCCTAAAGTGAATGATGAAAGAAGAGCATAAATATTGTTTGTAGACTCAATCTGTGTAACAGGGACAATTTCAGGCTTGAGAGGAAGACCGTATTTTTCCGGCTTATCTCTTAATACTGTTAATACCCTGAGACCATGATACTGATCAAGACCGTATACGCTGGCATTGGGAAAATTGTCAGCCTGAAGTTCCTTCACCCTTTTGAGAGCGAGTTTCACCATGGCTGGTCTTTCACCGAAAAGAAGAGATCCTGTAGGACATGTGGCTACACATGCCGGAATTTCTCTTTTGTTAACAAGACATGCGTTACATTTGTTCGCCTTGTCTCTTACAACGATTTTCTGGCCAACATCATTGGTATGGTGAATTTCACTAACTTCAGGTACTCCATATACACAGGCATTAACGCATGCTCCACAGCCTATGCATCTTTCCTGATCAATGATCTTCCATCCGTCTACTTCATATATTGCTTTCTCAGGACATGCTCTAAGGCAGTTAGCCTCTTTGCAGTGAAAGCATTTTTTGTGCATAATTGTCCATACTGGTCTTTCCGGAATTGTTCTATCAACAGGGAAAAACACAACATGGTTCCATGTTATAGCTGAAAGTTTAGCAGGATTTGTATATTCTGTTCCGCCGAAAAATTCAGTCTCTTCACCGGGGAGCCCGTTCCACTGTTTGCAAGCGACCTGACAGCCGCGGCATCCCAGGCATTTTGAAGTATCAACATAAAAAGCTTTATCTGACATTTTCTACCCCCTTACGCCTTCTCAATATTTACCAGGAATGATTTAAATTCCGGTATGCCAGTATTTGGATCTCCAATATGCGGTGTCAGCAGGTTACACGCATCACCTGAAGCAGCGCATCCTGAACCGAAATGCCAGATCATACCCACCATTTCAATCATTTTGCCGTTAACTTTCAGCGGCTGAATCCTTTCTGTAACAAGCGCGTAAGCGGAAATATCGCCTCTTTTGGACCAGATCTTTACTTTATCGCCGTTTTTTATGTTTTTTGATTCAGCAAGTGAAGGGCTGATTTCACAGAACATATTTGGGACAAGCTCATTAAGCCATGATGTATTTCTTGTCATGGCTCCTGCCTGCCAGTGTTCAACAACACGATAAGATGTGGCTACATAGGGATATTGTGCTACAGAACCATGTCCTTCTCTTGAAAGAGCAGTAATAGGTACTGTGGGGTTGAACTGCTGCGAGCTGAAAGTGTGCTTAGCAGGAGTTTCAAAAGGCTCATAATGTTCAGGGAATGGCCCGTCAGCAAGTACCGGTGTAAAGAGTCTTCCCACACCTTCAGGTATCATAATAAAGGGGTGTTTCTCACCAGGTCCGCCGCCGCCGTCAACAACGTCTCCAACCCACTTTTTGCCGTCCCATTTAATAACAGCTTTTTTCGGATTCCATGGCTCACCCTTGGTGTTAACACTTGCCCTGTTGTAGATGATTCTTCTGTTTACAGGCCAGCACCATGCCCATTCAGGATACATTTCCAGCTTATTGGAGGCATCCTTAGGTCCTCTACGAGCCATCTGGTTACCTTTCTCTGTGTAGCTCCCTGCATATATCCAGTTGCCGCACACGGTAGAACCGTCATCTTTAAGTTTCCCGAATGTATCAATCTGCTTTCCCCGTTTGCCGTCAGGCCCAACTTCATAGCCATTGATCTCTTTTGCTACAACGTGAGGATCGCATTTTTTGTCATCCGGACTGTTTCTAAAGTTCCAGAATGCTTTAAGAATCGGATCAGGGTTAGCGGTTTTCTTCCCTCCCTTCACATCATCTTCATAAAGTTTTTTTACTCTTGTGAAAAGACCGTCAAGAAGATCGAGATCTGAAATTGCATCCCCTTCAGCATGCTTGGCCATATATCTCCACTGGGCCCATCTTCCTGAGTTGGATACGCTTCCTTCTTTCTCAACAGATGCTTCCATGGGGAGAAGGAATACTTCAGTTTTGATATTCTTCGGGTTAACACCAGGGGCTTTCCAGAAGACAGATGTATCTGTTTCAAAAATGTCTGCACATACAAGCCAGTCAAGCTTTGCCAGGCCTGCTGCAACAATATTTGAGTTTGGAGATCCAACTACAGGGTTTGTCCCCATCATTATTGCCCCTTTATGATCACCTTTGTACATGTCTTCAAACAGAACAGGCATTGGTGTAGGTTTATGAGCCTTGGGAAGAAGATCGTAGCAGAAATCATTCTCCTTTGTTGCATTTTCACCAAACCAGGCCTTAAGCATACTGACCACATATTTAGGTCTGTGCTGCCACCAGTTTACACTCATGGGATCATTGGAAACAGGTGTGCTGTTCTTAATATATGTTTCGAAATTGATATCTTTTCCGATAACCGGAGCAGGATTATATCCCGGCAGGATATGCCAGAGCAGAGCATGGTCAGTAGATCCCTGAACATTTGCTTCACCCCTGAGAGCATTGATCCCGCCCCCTGCCATCCCCATATTACCCATAAGCATCTGGAGAATGGAGTAACAGCGGATATTCTGAACACCCACTGTATGCTGGGTTGTACCCATGGCGTACATAATTGTTGCTACCCTGTCAGGTTTGTGTGTTGAACAGAAGAGTTCAGCAACTTTCTGAAAGGCATTGACCGGACATCCTGTTATTTCACTAACTCTTTCAGGTGTATATCTCTGGAAGTGTTTTTTCATGAGCTGGTAAACGCAGTTAGGATCCTGAAGTGTAGTGTCCCTCTTCGCGATCCCCTTGTCATCAACCTGGTACTTCCATGTGTCAGCTGAATATTTACGGTTACCTCTGTCATATCCGCTGAAAAGGCCATCATTAAACCCGTATTTCGGATTAATCAGATAAGATGCGTTTGTATACTCAATAACGTATTCTTTCTGGATAAGGTCATTATCAAGGGCATATTTAATTATACCATTGAGAAATGCAATATCAGTACCTGGTCTTATTGGCGCATATAGATCTGCCAGAGATGTTGTTCTTGTTATTCGAGGGTCAACACTGATCAGTTTCCCCCCTTTCTCCCTTGCCTTTTCAACATATTTGAAGGAGATCGGGTGGTTTTCAGCAGCATTACTACCCATAATAAGGATTACATCTGCGAACTGGATATCATTCCAGTGATTTGTCATTGCTCCACGACCAAAAGTAGCCGCCAAACTGGCGACAGTAGAGCTGTGTCAAATCCGGGCCTGATGTTCAAGGTATGTTATACCCATTAAACGGGCAAACTTACTCCAGGCATAGCACTCTTCACTGTCAAGGGCAGCCCCGCCAAGACCAACAAGACCTGCTGTTCTGTTTACCGGGTTATTATTTACCTTTTCAATAAATGTTTTATCACGAACATCTTTGATTCTTTCTGAGATCATTTTAAAAGCCTGATCCCATGTAATCTCTTCGAATTCAGTTCCGCCCGGCTTACGGTATTGAACCTTGTCCAGACGTCTCTTGTAGGGGTTATTTGCCAGCTGATAAATAGAAGCGCCCTTTGCACACAGGCTCCCTCTGTTTATCGGGTGATCCGGATCTCCCTCAATGTTTATGATGTTTCCGTCTTTTGCAGAAACGATTAAGCTGCACCCAACTCCGCAATAAGGGCAGATTGTTGTGGTTTCCCGCGCCCCTTTAAGTTTGTCAGTGGGTTTGCAGCCAGTAAGGAAGGAGGTCCCCCCTAAAAATGCCCCGGCAGCTGTCGCACCTGACAGCTTCAGGAAATTTCTTCTGGTAACAGGCATAATTATCCTCCTGGATAGTTTTGTGTTGTTTTAATTTCTTTAGAGTCATATATCATAATAAAGTTAAGTCATTATTATATGGGAATATGAATCTAGTCGAAAAAGAACCATTATTTTTTTTATATATACAACCTGTAAATTTTATCAGGTGAAACCTGTGTGTCAAATTAATTTTAGTAAAAAAATTTCTTAATGAAGAAATAAACGTAATTAAAATCAGTGTTATTTTCTTAACTTTTTTTAAAATAAAATGCTCTAATATCGCCGCCACTGCAGGCGGCGGGGATATGGTAAACATCATTATTGCACTAAAAAAAATCTTCAGGGGTAATTACTGAATTAATATTATCCTTAAATTTTATTTATATCCTGTAATTATACATTTAAGTAAAATTGCTGTAAATTTCACTCTCTATGAGAATTTTTATTTGATGGATCAAAAAATTTAATCGCTGAATTCGATTATTGTTGATAAATTATATTATCTTAATTTATGTTTATTCTTTATATTGTGTTCAAATTTTAATCAATGCTTAATCCTTAAAATTATCTCTAAGGCGGGTGTATGGGAAAAAATAAATCAAATGCAGAAAAAGAGGAACCTAAGGGTAATCCTTCCCATTATGCAGCTATAGGGGCATCTGCAGGGGGGCTTGAAGCTATAGAGACCTTTTTCTCCAATATGCCCCCTGTAAGCGGCATGGCATTTATTGTTATTCAGCATCTATCGCCCGATTATAAAAGCCTTATGGTTGAACTTTTATCAAAAAAAACCAGGATGCCGGTTCACAGGGCAGAGGACGGTATGACAGTTGAGCGGGATAATGTTTATCTTATACCCCCCAGGAAAAACCTGTCGATTTTCCATGGAAAGCTTATCCTCAGTGATCAGGATCATAACAGGGGGCTTAATCTTCCGATTGATATATTTCTTCATTCATTAAGTGAAGATCAGGGTGAAAAGGGGATAGCAATTATCCTTTCAGGTACAGGCAGTGACGGCATGCGGGGTGTAAGAGCAATAAAAGAGTATAATGGCATGGTTATGGTGCAGGATGAAAAAACCGCCAAGTTTGACGGTATGCCCCGTTCAGCAATTAATACAGGACTTGCTGATTTTATTCTCCCTCCGGAAGAGATGCCGGAACAGCTTCTTCTGTTTATTAAACACCCCTATGTGGCAAAGCCTGAACTGACTGAAAGGCTCCTTGATGACGATGACGGGCTTTCTAAACTTTTTGCAATATTGAGGGATAAGTTTAAGGTCGATTTTACCAATTATAAGCCCAGTACTGTGCTGCGCAGAATTGAAAGACGTATGACAATTAATCATGTTGAGGATATTAAAGAATATGTTTCCTTTCTTGTTAATTTCCCCGGTGAGACTGCAGCTCTCTTCAGGGAGCTGCTTATCGGGGTAACCAGGTTTTTCAGAGATACGGAAGTTTTTGATTATCTCGGAGAATCGGTTTTTCCTGAAGTTCTTAAAGGGAGAGCCAACAGGGAATTAAGGTTCTGGGTGGCAGGATGTTCAACCGGTGAGGAGGCATACAGTATTGCTATCCTTTTAAGGGAATGTATGGAGAGCATGGGGGTTGTTCATGATGTTAAGATTTTTGCAACTGATGTTGACAGTAACGCGATTCAGTTTGCAGCAAACGGTACCTATCCGGAAAGCATAGCTGCTGATGTTTCCCCGAAGCTTTTAGCTAAATATTTCCATAAAAGAGAGGAATCTTTCCAGATAGCCAGAACAATCCGTGAAATGGTGGTTTTTGCCCCTCATAATCTTATTAAAGATCCCCCATTTACTAATATCGATTTTATCAGCTGCAGGAATCTTCTTATTTATCTCCAGCCCGTTCTACAGCAGAAGGTTATAGAGTTTTTTAATTTCTCTCTTAAATCAGAGGGGATACTGCTCCTGGGAACCAGTGAAACTACAGGGGATATGGCCGATTTTTTCAATTCCCTTAATCATAAGCTGAAAATATTTAAATCAAAAGGGAAGGTAAGGCAGATTACAGATGTTGCTCATATCTCCGATATACCGGGGAGAAGATCGGGCGGGTATACTGCATCATTTCATGGACCCGGAAAACATTCAAGGATGGGGGAGGAGGAGAGGATACTGGACAGGCTTATTGAAGCTGTGAGCAGTGATTATTTCCCTCTTGTACTTATAGTTAACGAATCACTTGAGGTGCTTCATATAATAGGGGATGTAAAAGATTATTTCAAACTCCCTTCAGGGAAACTCCTGAATGATATATCAAGGATGGCTTCAAGGGAGCTGGCAATCCCTGTGTCAACCGGGATCCCCAAGGTTTTCAGGGAGAAGAAGGATTTAAAGTTTTCAAATATTCAGATTAAGCAGGGGGAGCAGGGTGCAGTGATTGATCTTCTCATAAAGCCTCTCCCGGGGAAAAAAGGGCAGGATCAGCTTGCAGCTGTATTTATTATTGAAACAACAAGAGTAAAAAACCAGGACCAGGATCAGATAATTCAGACCTTTGACCTGTCAAAGGAGGCGGAGGAGCATATCAATGATCTTGAGCAGGAGCTTCAGTTTACAAGGGAGAATCTCCAGGCTACAATAGAGGAGCTGGAAACTTCAAATGAGGAACTCCAGGCAACAAACGAGGAGCTTCTTGCAAGCAATGAGGAGCTCCAGTCAACTAATGAGGAGCTTCAGTCAACCAATGAGGAGCTTTATACAGTAAACGCCGAATATCATAAAAAGATTATTGAGCTTACTGAGATATATAATGACCTGGATAATGTTTTAACTGCTTCGCAGATAGGGAAAATGATACTTGATGAGAATCTGGAAGTAAGGAGATTTTCGAAAGAAATCAGCAATGTTTTTAAACTCCTGGGAAATGATATGGGCAGGCCTATTACACATATAACTCACTATATAAAAAATTTCGACCCTGTCACTGTTATAAAAAAAGTACAGCAGACTCATGAACACTACTCTTCAGAAGTTGAAACAATTGATGGAAGAATATTTCTCATGAGGGTGATACCTTATAAAGTGGGACCCGATTCCTTTTCAGGTACAGTAGTATCATTTGTGGATATTACCGAGATAAATGCGGCAAAAAAAGAATTGCTTGAAAAAGATTCAGCTCTTGAAGAAACAGCTTCACTTGCAAAGGTTGGGTGGTGGAAATATGTCAATGAATCGGGGGAGCATACCTGGTCAGATGAGGTTTACCGGATTCACGAAGTTGAGCCGGGGAAAAAATTTACCCCTGAAGAGGGGATAACTTTTTATCATGTTGATGACAGAGAGATCATCAGTAAATCCTTCAATAGTGTTATTAGTGAGGGGATCCCCTATGACCTGACCTTGAGAATAATTACTGCAAAGGGTAATCTCAGGTGGATAAGAACAATAGGGAAACCGGTATTGGAGGATGGTACAATTACCGGTGTATTCGGTGTTTTTCAGGATATAACAACAATTACGGAGGCGCGGCAAACCCTGCTGGAGAGCAGGGAATTATTCTCCAGGGTGGCTAACTCCTCTCCGGCACTTGTCTGGATAGCAGGTCTGGATAAGGGGTGTACATGGTTTAATGAGCCATGGCTCAGATTTACAGGGAGAACAATGGAGCAGGAACTGGGCGCAGGCTGGACTGAGGGGGTTCACCCGGACGACTATGACAGATGTATGGAGATCTATACAGGTGCATTTGACAGGCGTGAGTCTTTCAGTATGGAGTACAGGCTTAGAAGATTTGATAATGTCTATAGATGGATTTATGATCAGGGTCAGCCATATTCCGGTAAAAGCGGAGAATTTCTCGGTTATATAGGTTCATGCCTGGACATTACAGATTTGAAAAATGCTGAATATATTTTTAAAGAAAAAAAGAATTTTTAAAGTAATCCGGAGCATATAATGAGTAGAGAAAAATCAGACATTAAATCTCTTCTTAAAAAGGCGGAAGATGAATTGAAAAAAAATCCGGAATTAATGAATACACTTTCCGGCAGAGATACGCAGGCGCTTATTCATGATTTAAAGGTTCATCAGATTGAACTTGAAATGCAGAATGAGGAACTGAGAAGAACACAGAAGGAACTGGAGAAAACAAAAAATATTTATGCAGGTTTATATAATCAGGCCCCTATGGGATATGTGAGTCTGGACAGTAATGGTATAATTATCAAATCGAATCAGACTTTTGCAGAGATGACAGGGGAGGAGGTGTCATCAATTCACGGGAAAGGTTTTGTAGATTTTCTTTCTGAGGAGAGCCGGAGAATTTTTCTTGGAAGATATAATGCTTTTTTTAAAAATCCTGAAGGTAAAAGCATGGATGTTTTTATAAGAAAGGGCGGCACCGAATCTGCTGCAAGAATCAACGGGAAGCAGGACACTATTACATCTGCGGCAAATGAGGATGAAAAGGGGAAGAGGGATCTGCTGCTCCTTATTATAACCGATATATGTGAACAGAAAAAAATTGAAGAGGCTCTGCAGGAATCGGAAAAGAGATACAGGACACTGTTTGAAAATGCAGGGGACGCAATAATGATCCATGATTACCAGGGGAGAATTCTTGAAGTGAACAGGGTTGCATGTGAAAGATTAGTATACGCGAAGGAGGAGTTTGCAGGCCTTCATCTGACAGATATTGATGCTAATCAATTTTTAGAGAAAATTAATGAAAGATTAAAAGAATTAATGGAGAAGAAATATCTTGTCTTTGAATCGGATCATAAAAGCAAAACCGGGAAGATAATCCCTGTGGAAATCAGCTGCAGAGAAATAGAGTATAAAGGTGAGCCTGCTGTTCTTTCAATATCAAGGGATATAACAGAGAGGCGGGAGGCGGATGAAAAAATCCGGAGTCTTTTGACTGATAAGGAGATCCTCTTAAAAGAGGTTCATCATAGAATAAAGAATAACATGAATACTATTGCGGGGCTTTTATATATCCAGGCAGAAACATTGAATGATGCTTCAGGCGCTGCTGCAATTCAGGATGCCAGAAACAGGGTTCTTATTATGATGAATCTATACGACAGGCTTTATCGATCATCAGATTTCAGAAATGTCTCCACTGACGAGTATCTTAATGCCCTGATTGATGAAATATCATTTTCATATTCAGACACAAATGGGATAACTATTGAGCGGGAATTTGATGATTTTGTAATTGATTCCAAACTTCTTTTCCCTGCAGGGATGATAATAAATGAGCTCATTTCAAATGCTGTTAAATACGCCTTCCCCTCAGGGAGCGGCGGGGTTATCAGGGTATATTTTACAAGACCGGTAAGAAACCTGGTTTCTCTTATCGTTTCTGACGACGGTGTCGGTCTGCCTGAGGGTTTGGATCTGGAAAACTCAACCGGGTTCGGTTTGAATCTGGTTCATATGCTGGTGACCCAGCTGAAGGGGAGTGCGGATATAATGCGGAGCAATGGTACTATTTTCAGGATCACTTTTCCGCTTGAGGTGGAGTAGTATTTTAATATGATTTCAGGTTTCTATTTATTCTTCAGGCGCTGAATTTACGGATAAAAAGTTTTTCAGCTTCTGTATTTCCAATAAGTATTATTTCATCTTCAGGCATAAAGGGTAATGCGGGGTCAGGATTTATAGATGTACCTGCTCTGCTTTTTACTGCCACTACTGTACATCCGGTTTCCTGACGTATCCGTGACTGTATAAATGTAAAGGGGAGAAGTACAAGGAGAAAAATAACCCCTGAGAGAAGAACAATGATTGAAAAGATTCTTCCTAAATCAGAAGTAAATGTAATATCACCAAAGCCAAGGGTGGACATTACTGTGAGTGTCCAGTAAAATCCTGTGACCCATGTGTAATATTCCCCTTCCAGCTCCATAATAAAGTGGAAAAGAATGCTGTAAAAAGTTATGAGTGATAGAAGTATAATAATAAATCGAATAAGGAGGCGTATGTTCCTTCTTGTGCTTTTGCTTTGAAGGAAAAAAGCAAGTTGTGAACTCAGGAATTTCATGTAATAATTATACCATCACAACAAGACTGATAGCCATAACAGCCATACCTGAAATAAGGCCGTAAATCGCTATGTGATGTTCCCCATATTTTTCAGCTGTGGGGAGAAGCTCATCCAGTGAAATATAAACCATTATACCTGCAACTGATGCAAAGATTACCCCGAAAACAGCATCATTCATAAAGGGGAGAAGGATAAAGAATCCCACCAGCGCACCAATAGGTTCTGCAAGTCCTGATAAAAATGAGAGGGTAAATGCTTTTCTTTTACTACCGGTTGCATAATATACAGGAACAGAAATGGCAATACCCTCAGGGATATTGTGTATTGCAACAGCTATCGCAATGCTTACGCCTATTGCCGGGTCATTCATAGCTCCGATAAATGTTGCAAGTCCTTCAGGGAAATTATGTATACCGATGGCAAGTGCCGAAAAAAGACCCATGCGCATTAAATCTTCTTTATTGCGGTGTTGCTTGCCGTTCATTTCCCCTATGCTTTTAACTTCGTGGGGATTTTCAGCATTGGGGACAAATTTGTCGATAATTCCTATAATTCCCACACCTGCAAAGAATGCAAGGGTTGTATATAAATATCCGGCAAATTCGCCGTAGAAAGATGACAAAGATTCATTAGCTTTTGGAAAAATTTCAATAAATGAAACATATATCATAACACCTGCTGAAAAACCGAGGGCGCCTGACAGAAAAGGAGGGCTTACCTCTTTTTTAAAAAAAGCAAGAGCGCTTCCTACTCCTGTTGCTAGTCCTGCGAAAAGAGTTAGTGTAAATGCAAATAATATATGATCGTAATCCATCAATCTTCCTTCTAATATCTGAGCTGATACTTAATTATCTGTAAAAAAGAGCTGGAAGTCCAGTATAATTTTAAACTATAAAAAGCGCCTTTGATGAAAAATCGGGATCACTTGTAACATTCATTGCAAGTTTTCTAAGTCCTGCCGCATCCCCCGGTGTGGGCATGTGGGTAAGATGAATTTCACAGCCGGAAAGGTCTTTCAGCTTCTGTATGGCAGCTTCAGCACCCGGATTTGTTGTTCCGCTTATTGCAAGTGCGATTAAGGTTTCTTCAAGATCAAGACTCACAGGGGCGCTCTGTATTATTTCTTTTTTGAAAGTCATGAGTGAGTTGAGAATATATGAAGGGAGCAGGTCTATCTGCGGGGGTATACCTGCAAGTTTTTTTATTGAATTAAGCACTACGCTTGAGGCTGCATGCATGAGAGGTGAGTTATATCCGCTGACTAATTGCCCGTCAGGGAGTTCTATTGCAGCGCCGCTGTATATACCTTTGTTCCCCTTATTTTTCTCTTTTGCAGTGAGCGAAGCTTCTCTTGCCCGACTTACAACATCCCGGTCTTCAGGTTTAAGCCCCATATCCTTCATTAAAAGTTCTACCCTCTGGACTGTTTCCCTGTCACAGAGACCCACAGCATATTCACAAGAGTAGCGGAAGTATCGTCTTATGAGTTCCTGGCTGGATGCTTCACGAACAGCAGTATCATCGGTTATTGCAAAACCTGCCCTGTTTACACCCATGTCTGTTGGCGACTTGTAGTATGATGGTTCACCGGTAATTTTCTCAAGTATTCTCTGAAGAAGGGGGAAAGCTTCCATATCCCTGTTATAGTTTACAGTTTTTTCATTATATGCTTCCAGATGGAAGTGATCCAGCATGTTTACATCGCGAAGCTCGGCTGTGGCTGCTTCGTAGGATATATTTACCGGATGCTTTAAAGGGAGATTCCAGATAGGGAATGTTTCAAATTTCGCATAGGTTGCATTGATGCCCCGCTTATGTTCATGATAAAGCTGGGACAGGCATGTGGCCAGCTTCCCGCTCCCGGGTCCCGGCCCTGTTACTACGATTATGGGGCTGCTGGTTTCAATATAGGGATTAGCGCCATATCCCTCTTCGCTTACAATTGTGTCAACATCAGTGGGATATCCCTTGGTGAATTTATGTGTATAAACTTTAACACCGCGTCTTTCAAGTTTCTGCTTAAATGAGTATGCACCGGGCTGGTCTTCGAATCTTGTAATAACAACTGAGTTTACATTTATGCCCCATTCGGTAAAATCATCAATACTCTTCATGGTGTCTGTATCGTAGGTAATGCCGAAATCGGCCCGTATCTTTTTTCTCTCAATATCCATGGCGCAGATGCACATTATTACTTCAACAGATTCCTTAAGGCCTGCCAGGAGTTTCATTTTTACGTTAGTGTCAAATCCGGGGAGCACTCTTGCCGCATGATAATCAAAAAGAATCTTCCCTCCGAATTCCAGATAGAGTTTTTTGGAGGAATTCCCCTCAATGCGGCTGAGTATTGCCGCGCTCTGCTCTTTTAGGTAAAGTTCGTTATCGAATCCTTTTGCTTTCATAAAAATCCTCCCGGAGATATGACGGTAATTTTTCCCCCGGTAAAAAATTTGTCAAGCAGATAGAGTGTATATCCCCCCTATAAGTTCAAAGGGAGCGGTAGAATTCTGCAGGTGCTGTCATTCCCGCACATACTTCGGCAGACTCAGTACAAGTGCGGGAATCTCAGAACTCCTGATTCTACTATGAAAGCATAATCTTTTCAAGATCCAGGGGCTGAACATGTTTCCCGTCCATAAATGCTCTCATGTTTCCTCCGGAAATTTCATCTATCAGGGCAATAGTGCTGCCGTCGATTCTGCCGAACTCAAATTTAATATCATATAACTCAAGGTTCTTTTTAGCAAGTTCCTCTTTAACTACAGCAGCTATTTTCTGGGTCAGAGCCTTCAGCTCTTTATATTCATCTTTAGAAAGAATTCCCAGCATATCAAGGGCATCCTCAGTTATCGGGGGGTCCCCTCTGTCGTCATCTTTCAGGGTAATTTCCACAAAGGCGTCAAGGTGTGCTCCCTCATTGACATAAGCACCGTAACGTTTTAAAAAACTTCCAACAGCCCTGTACCTGCATATAACTTCAAGCCCCTTTCCGAAAAGATCAGCGGGTTTTACAGTCATGGCTGCTTTATCAATATCAGCAGATATATAGTGTGTGGGAATCCCCTTATCTTTTAATTTCTCAAAGAAAAATTGAGTAAGCTTAAGGCCTGCTCTGCCGGCACCTTCAATTGTTAGTCCCACACTGTTTGATCCCGGGTCAAAGACTCCATTTTCACCTGTCATATCATCTTTAAACTGCAGCAGAAAATTTCCATCTTCAAGTTCGTAAACATCCTTTGTTTTACCGGTATAAACAAGCTTCATTTAGCGGTTCTCCTCAATTTTTATTATTTTGAATCAGTGTTAATTCTTTAATTTATATTAAAATAAAATGATCTGATATCCCCGCCGCCGAAGGCGGCGGGGATATTGAACAGCATTACTGCACTAAAAGATATCTTCAGGAATAATTACTGATTTTGGACACTTTTTTTTTTAAATATATTAAGATCAAGCTAAAACATGAAAAGCATTTGTTTCATTTATGTTAAATTTTGTCAACAACCTGCTTCCGGTCGGGGGAGGATAAGAATAGTGCGGTTTTTTATTTGACGGATGAAGAATAGGGATAATAGTGTTACATATATGTAAAACCTTTCATTAAAATTTAATAAAACATCTTTTTAACAAATTTGGAGACTAATATGACCACTCTTGAAGCCCTTGATGTTGCTTTCAGCCCTAATCCTCTTGTGCAGTTTCTTCATAAACCGGCAAAAGATTTTACAAAAGCTGACTTGATGAAATATATCGCTGCAAAGGGGATTAAAATGATCAATTTCCGCTACATCGGCGGAGATGGAAAACTTAAGACCCTTAACTTCGTTATTACAGGGAGGGAACAGCTGGACAGTCTCCTTTCATGCGGTGAAAGGGTGGATGGTTCCAGTCTTTTCTCGTATATTGACGCAAATTCCAGTGATCTTTATGTTGTACCCAGGTATAAAACAGCTTTCTTAAATCCTTTTGCAGCTATTCCCACTCTCGATATTCTCTGCGCCTACTTTGACAAGGACGGGAACCCCCTTGCAAGCGCTCCTGAAAATGTAATGATGAAGGCGCATAAAAACCTTCAGGAGAGCACAGGTTACAGCCTTGATGTTATGGGTGAGCTTGAGTATTATGTTATATCGCAGAAACAGGAATTTTATCCTGCAGTAGACCAGAAAGGCTACCATGAATCTGAGCCGTTTGCAAAATTCGAACAGATCAGGAAGGAGTGTATGGAGGCAATTGCCCGGTCAGGGGGGTTGATAAAATATGCTCATTCAGAGGTGGGGAATTTTACTACAGATGATGATTATTATTACGAACAGAATGAAATCGAATTTAATCCCACAGATATAGAGGATGCAGCAGATCAGCTTACTATTGCAAAGTGGATTATAAGGATGGTGGGGAATAAGCATGGAGTTAATATAAGTTTTGCCCCTAAAATTACAGTAGGTAAAGCCGGAAGCGGACTCCATATACATATGAAGCTCCATAAAGATGGGAAAACAGCGACAATTGAAAATGGCCGGCTTAGCGATGCTGCAAAAAAAGCTATTGCAGGGATTCTCGATATTACTCCCGCTCTCACAGCTTTCGGCAACACAAACCCCACATCCTATCTGCGGCTTGTTCCTCATCAGGAAGCTCCCACAAATATCTGCTGGGGGGATAGAAACCGGTCAGTACTCATAAGGGTCCCTCTCGGCTGGATAGGTGTAAGCGATATGATTAAAAAGGCCAATCCCGCCTATGATGATGAGCTGAGAGATTTTTCAGACAGACAGACCTTTGAGTTCAGGTGCCCTGACGGTTCCGCTAATATTCATCTTCTTCTGGCCGGACTTGTAATTGGTGTTAACCATGGACTGGAGATGGAGAATGCTCTGGAGATGGCAGAGAAGCTTTATGTTAATGTTAATATTTTTCATGAAGAGCATAAAGATAAACTGGCTCAGCTTGATGCTCTTCCCCTCTCCTGCTATGAATCGGGAGAGTGCCTTCTTAAACTCAGAAGCCATTTTGAAAAGAATGAGATCTTCTCTCCAAAGCATATTGACGGTATTGTGAAATCTCTAATGGCATATGAGGATAAAGGCTTAAGCGAAAAGCTTTACGGTAAAAATCATGAAATAAAAAAGCTGGTAGATAAATACCTGCACCAGATGTAGGAATAGTTATATAACTGTCCCGGCTTTAAGGCCGGGACAGGACAATTCCCTTTAAAATAAATTTATTCCAGATTCATCTTCTTATTGATCTAATAATAGCCTTGTGAATAAATATCCCCATGCTGAAAGTATCCGGAATATGTAAAAGCTTTACTCCAAAGAGAAGGATGGTTCTTGACCATGTCTCTTTTGTTTTGAACAGGGGGGAAGCTGCAGCCCTTGTGGGGGAGAACGGGGCAGGGAAGACTACCCTCATAAGAATTTTATCGCAGATATTTAAGCCGGACTATGGGTTCTTCACCCTTGACGGGGTAAGATCAGATATCTCCTCCAGTGATATAAAAAATAAAACCGGTATTCTTTTTTCAGGGGATGGCGGGTTATATGATCGTTTAAGTGCTGAGGAGAATATTAAATATTATGCGGAACTTAACAGCATCAGCAAAAGTTCCTATAATAGAATGCTTGAAATCCTGGTTCAGGAGCTGTCATTATCTGAATTTCTACATGACAGGGTTTCCACATTTTCCAGAGGGATGAAACAGAGAACAGCTATTGCCAGAACGCTTATTACTGATCCCGACTTTATTATTCTTGATGAGCCTTCAACCGGCCTTGATGTTATTGCTGCAGAATCTGTAAAAAAAATTATTTATAGACTGAAGCAGAACGGGAAGACCCTTCTTTTCTCGAGCCATAGCACCGATGAAATTTTTTCATGTGCAGACAGAATTATTATAATACATAATGGTAAAATAAACTGCGATATGCAGAGAGAGTCATATGAGGCTTTATATGGCAGAGATCTTACCTGTTTTATAAAAGAGTAGAATGAAACTTCTGACTATTATCAAAAAAGAACTTATCGATCAGGTGAGGGATAAACGGACAATAATTGCAGCAATACTTATGCCTGCAATTATTGTTCCTCTCCTTCTTCTTGTTATACCTCAGGATGGGGCAGGGGGCCCGGATGCTATAGCAATGAGAATTATTATTCAGAATAATGACAATCAGTTAAAAAGTCTTATTCTTGCATCTTATGCTGATTCAGATTTTTTAAAAGAGGGAACAATCGGGTCTGTTTTAAATGGTGAGGCGGACCTTTATATAGAGTATACAAAAGCTGAAGACCGCTTCACATCCTTTACATTCCATTATGATTCTGCCAGAACAAACTCAGTTATTTCTTTTGTCCATATACATGATCTATTTGATTCTGCATTCAGCAGGCTTGCTCCAGGATATGGAGGGGCTGAACTGAGGGGATCATCAGTACGAAGCGAAATAGAGAGCAGGACCCTGCATACCCTGGCCCTTATGCTGCCGGTTTTTCTTATGGTCTTTGCTGCATCTTCAACCATATCTTCGGTTATAGATATGACTGCCGGTGAAAAGGAGCGTTTAACCATTGAGATACTTTTAAGCTGCAGCGTCACTCCCATGTTATTAATCGCAGGGAAAATAATAGCAGCATCAATTATAGGATTTTTTTCAATAATTTCACTAATCACAGGCCTTTCATTTTTTTCCCAATTAAGTCCGGTAATTACAGGGGGGATCCCCCTTGTGGGATTTGCCGGATTTAAGTGTCTTTTTCTGATTACACTGATGGCCAGTTTCAATGTAGTTTTTTTTGCTGCAGCAGGGATGGTAATAGGGCTATATGCAAAATCGGTAAAGGAGGGTGGGATTCTCTCCCTTCCGGTTATAATTGCCGGTTCAGCACTATCCAGCGGTTTTATAGGGGGTGATCCCTTCAGCGGGGAATGGATTTTTTTTCTCATACCTGTTCTGAATTTTTCATCCCTAATTCGCTCAGCAATTTTTGATCACTACGACCTGCTTCATACGCTTATTGCTTTTTCCGTAAATACGGGCTGGATACTATTCTTTGCGGCTGCAGGGGGGTATTTTATAAAAAAGGGGAATGTAATTTTTAGAAGTTGACACCGTTTCTTTCTTTGTGTATTATAAGATTATCAGGATTGTTGTTTAAGCAGTGAAATTCCCCTTTACAGGGGGGGTAAACTCTGATGCATTAAAGTAATAAGGGGGAATCTATGGGAATTATCGGTCTGCTTGTTGTTATAATTCTGGTAATAGTTATTTTAAGGCTGGTCTGATTTTACCAGCCCGGTTTAATATTTACGGTTTGCTTAGCAGCTCATATCGTGATAAAGTTTTGCTATTTCAACGCAATCAGGTGTGAGCTTAAAAGAATAATATGTTTTTTCTCTTCTTCAATGATTTCATCAATCCATTTTTTCCCGAAAGATTCCGGAACAAAGCCTTTCATTCCCAGATAAAAGAGAATAGATTCCTTTTCAGCTGTGATGGCTGCTTTTAGAACCTCCCTCGGGGAGGTAAGATCAATTTCTTTATCATAGAAAACCTTTGTATCAGCCAGTGATTTAAGGTAGCCAGACTCTTCATTATATGGATCAAATGCAGTTGAGCCTTTCTCCTCTCTTTTCAGCTTTGTCCGCATTTCAGAAAAGGTTTTTTCATGGTCAATCTCCATGGCGCTGAGGGAGTTCAGGAGTTTCTGTATTTCCGGCTCCTTTATCATTGCTGCAGCGTCTTTATAAAATTTTGCGCCGTTGCGTTCGATCTCTTCCGCCATTTCAAAAATATTATCCGCGTTATAACTGAAACTCATAATTTGCCTCGTTAATTAAGGTATCGGGTCAGCAGATATTGACTAACCTGATGTTTGATTAAAAAACTGGAGGGGCTCTGTCAATAAAATAATTTTTTATGTATTAGGCTGAAATTCAGGCTTGCTCACCGGAAATTTTATTCTAAAAATTGTTCCTCTCGCTGATGTATCAATGTTTACCTCAGCATGATGTTCCTTTATGATTCTGTGACTCAGTGAAAGGCCGATGCCGGTTCCTTTACCTTTAAGTTTTGTGGTGAAAAAGGGTGTCCATATTTTAGTAATAAGATCTTCTGGTATACCGCTCCCGTTATCCTCAATAATCAGGATAACCTGATTTTCCCCCATTGTGGTGGTAATCTTAATAAATCCTGAAAGATATGGTTCATCATCCTGTCTTGTGCGTATTGCATCTTTTGAGTTGAGTATGAGGTTTATGAAAAGCTGTTCAAGGGAGAGATTGTCCCCCATAATTTCAGGTATAGTATCATCAAGAACAAATATAATATCTATGCTGTTTTTTTTCATCTGGATATTTATAAGTTCAATAGCATTAAGAATGCATGTGTTTATATCAACAGGGTGAAGGGTAAATCCGCGTTTTCTTGAGAATGTGCGTATATGGTCAATTATCGATGAGGACCGGTCAACCAGTGATGTTATTTTCTCCAGGTCTGATGATGCCTGTCTCCCTTCAAGCTCATTGCAGTTTATGTCATCAATCATATTCTGGGCTATGCATTTAATCCCGGTAAGGGGCTGTGCCAGTTCATGCGCAATACCTGTGGTGACTTCAGCAAGGCTGGCATGCCGGGCAACCTGGAGAAGCTCAATATCTTTCTGGGCAATGATTCTTTTCAGCTGTTCACTGCTCTGGCGGAGCCTGTTAATTTTTAAATTAAGATTTTTATTAAGGATGTTCATGCTTGAAAAGCGGCTGCTGAAATTTATAATTTTTCTGCTGTAGCCGGAAATAATTATAAAGTAATATAGGATGAATGAGAGAATAAAGAAAATAATGAGGCTGGTGCTGCTGATTTCATTTAAAAGAAATAATATTATGAAAAGTGTGTTTAACAGGATCGGGAGAAGGTATATTTTTTCAAAAATTTGCTTCCTCAGGGCAATAGCAATATATAAGTATGCAGCAAGGTGAAAGCCGCAGATAATCATAATCCGGTAATCAGTGAAGAGAAGAAAAAAAGCAAGAAAGGGAGTGATAAGAAAATTCATGCCTCTGAGGAGTGGTATTTTTTCTGAAAAAGAATAATCAAGAAGGAGAATAGTGATTGTGTGAGGTATAAGGAAAAGACCCAGATATGTAATATTTTCTGCCTGAAAAAGGTTAATCCCCAGTTCGTTAAAATAAGCAGGGGCGGCAATTAAAACAACAGGGAGGAGGTTGAGCATGAGTATACGCGCCTTGCTGATTTTTATAAAGAGCAGCAGGTGAATAGATATGAAACAGAGAATTATAAAAATCAGAAAAAACAAATTATATTTGTCCGTATATTATATTCCGGTATGAGTCCGGTTTAAAGAATCGTTATTTGAAATAAAATGTGTTAATATCCCCGCCGCCGAAGACGGTGAAGATATTAAAAACAGCATTATTGCAGTAAAAATATCTTCAGGAATCATTACTGTTTTAAAATAACAGTTTTCCGGTCAAAAATACATATTCTGCCGGAAACAGAAAAAAATATCGTTATCCTGATAAGCGCAGCATCACCCGGATTCCGGAACTTAAATGAGCCTTCATTTATCCCCTCTTTTATTGAAATATGCCTGGACCCGGTTGTTCTTTGTCTGTGATAATCCCCCGGTATATCTGGAATATTTTCATTTGTTGTGCCTCTGTATATCCTGGCATTATCAATTGATGTATTTATTGAACCGGGATTTTCTGTATCAGAAATAATTTCTATGAGAACCTGTGCATTGGGGAGTTTTGCAAATGAAATATCACCATCCTCCGGCGCAAGGCCGATTTTTACTCCCCCTGAAGATCTGTCATAAGAATGAAGTGTAAAGGGGCGCCCCGATTCACCGGTCCGGTTCAGACTTAATTCAGCTCTTGTTGTTAAGGGGGTAAAAATTTCTCTATTCCCCGCTTTACTGTAAAGGGGATTAAGTTTTTCACCATTGAGTAAAACATCTCCCCCCCTGGAAGAGATAGTGTAAATATCCTCCAGGCTCCTGTTTCTGTTAAGATCCACATTTAATCTGGAAAAGAGGAAGTCCCTCTCCCTGATTACGGAATTTTCTATTGTCCCTTCAATAATCTGTGACTCTTCAGGTATATATACTGAATAATCGCTGAAAATTTCCGGGGGAGGACCTTTGTATGTGACTGTATATTCCAGAGTATAATCAGAATCAGATATTTTGTTGAGTCTTGTAATTTTAAGTGAAACATCGGGGACTGACCCCTGTGAAAAAAGGGGGAGGCTTATGCAGATAATGAAAAAGGTGATTATTTTATTCATTAAATTATCGCCGCTATAGTATTTTAAGAAGTATCTCATTCATGCTGAGACGATCGCTTTCAGCCTCTTCGTCAGAGTAGCCGAAGGCAATAATAGCCATATTTTCATTGTCCTGGTCTATTTCAAGAACAGGATTAATTTTTTCCTTGTTTTTAAGAATTTCACCCAGCCATACAGAGCCGATATTAAGGGAGTGTGACTGAAGCAGCATATTCTGTATGCAGGAGCCTATGCTCATAAGATCCTTGTCTCTGTCATAGCCTGAAGGGGTATGATAAAAAACAGCAATACAGAAGTCTGAACTTTTAATAATAGAGGAGTATTTTGTCAGTGCTGCCAGCTCATCTTTTATTTCTTTATTTTTTATAACAACAAATCTCCAGGGCTGATTGTTTTTGCCTGATGGTGACCATCTTCCAGCCTCAAGTATTTCATAAATCCGGCTGTCAGGGACCGGTTCATCCTTAAACTTCCGGATTGATCTGCGTGTTTTTATAAGGTCAGTTAGTTCCATTTTTTTCTCCATAATTAAGCTGATTAACGGTTCTGCTGGTATAAGTTATGATGTAATTATTCTATTAAGTTAAATTAATTCTGAGCTGAAGCAAGATAATTTTGCAGTTTAGCCTGTTTTAATGCTATATCGCGTATATGCCTGTTGATTATTTTTTCAAAATCGAGCTCACCTGAGATAATGGAATACCGTTCCGATTCAATATTTGAGAGCTTTGTGGTTAATCTTATTCTGCTCGCTTCTGCGGCGTGTTTTTTGGCCTCCCGCCAATAGGGGAGGGCGTCTTTGTAGAACTGCTCAGCGATTTTAAGGCTCTCACTTATTTCTTCAGCATATTCTGCATTATAAAAATATATTTTCTGCATATCGTATCTTACGGCGATACGCATATAGTTTCTCATAATCAGAATGTTCATATGCATAAACATGAGCTTCCGGTATTTTAAATACTCCTGCTCTGTTTCAACTTTTACAATAGCATTGGATGGATGGCGGAATTTGCTGTTAAGCCCTCTTCTCAGCATCTCTATGTTTTTACGGAGAGAGTTTTCATTATAGTAGAGCTTCATGCCGTAAAGCTGATAGTAATCCTCAAGAAAATGGGGGTGTGTATTCTGATGCATCCGTATCCTGGGGATATAGTCTGAAAAGGGGACATATTTATCCTTCTCCTCAGTGAAATACTGGTACTGGTAGTCTTCACCCCTCAGATCGGGTGAAAGAGCAGTAATTAAGGTTATCAGCATTATTGCAGCAATTATTTTCTTTTTCATATTTTTCTGTATTGGATGAAGAGTATTTGTAAAAATTATCGGTAAAAACCGTGTAAGGGGATAATCTTTTTATTATGGAAGAGATGATACCGGGATTTTAGTTTTTATAATGAATCGGCTATAAAGAAAGTCATTATTTCGATTTTGTACAATCAGCTTCTGTCGAAAATGTTAAAACGTATAAATTAACTACTTTAATTATAATTTCACACTTCTCTTGCATAGTGAGAAGTGTGAAATAAGCTTTATTATCTGTAAATTTCCCTGTACATTTTTTCATAAATTAATGCAGCAGTTTGGGCAATACCTGATTTTAACTGTTCAATATCTTTTGCAGGTCCATCAGTAATACCTATGACTTTTCTGTCTTCAAGGGTTGCTCTCCATACAATTTTATCGCTTTTTACTTCATGCATCGATCCTTCAGCAGAAATAAATACTCCTCTTGTATAGCCGCTTCCATCCCATAAAATTCTGTCTATTTTAAGAACAATTACATATTCAGTCCCGATTTCATCGACAATTGTACTGAACTTGTAATTGCTTACGGTTGGATCATTTTTCATTTCATTTAAGTAATTGTTATTTAAAGGCATAGCTTCTTTACTTAATAATTTTTTATCTGCGATTAATTTTACTCTTCTTTGTTTTTCTGGAGGGGTTTTATCAGATTCATTAATGAGAATTTCTTTAATATTGATATTCCTGAAATTATGCTCAATTTCTTTTTGTGCGTTGATAATACCTGAACATCTAACCTCTGCACCTGGTAGTGCAGGGATATAAAGCTTTGCAGTAATTGTACTATTTTTTAATGATTTACTAGATCTAATATGATTTGATGTACAACCTGTTACAACTAATACTATCAAAGACAAAAGGACGAGTAATTTTTTCTTCATAATAATTATCACCTTATATTAAACTAAATTCCATCTAAATTGTATCGAATAAATTTATTTTTTTGTCATAATTTCTAATCTTTTTTGATTGTCATGATCTGCAATCCATACAGTTGGTGTGCTATAAGCATCGTTAATAAAATTCCCCATATAAGCTGTATCATGTGTCTGGTTTAATAGTTTTATTCTGTATTTAGAATGCCAGTCCAGCACCAAAATATAGTAATAATCCTGAAAAGCTACCTTCAATATTTCCATCACCGAAATTTAGTGCAATACCGCCTCTTTTAAATTCATCTATACTTGCATATCTCCCCATGACCCCTCCAAAGAGTGCAGCAGATCCCATCATGCGATTGTACTCTACCTTGATGTGCCCGCCTAGAGTATTCCCTTCAAAATCATATTCATCTTTAAAATTTCCGCTCATAAATTTTTTAGCTTCTTCAGTTAATGTCATGGTTCCCTGATAATAACCGCCGCCAACTCCCAGAAGAACAAAACTTGTTTCATCAATAGAGTGCTTGTAGTATACAGTCCCAAGATATGTAATAGCAGTTAATGTTAATGATAAGTACTGCTCAGAAGCATAACCGCTGGCTTTGGCAACTGATTTTGACTCTCCTCCATACTGATAACCTGCTGATAATCCGAATCCGATTGATCCGAGAAAAAATCTTCCTTCCAGATCAATTCCGGCTCCAAGAACAGATTTTTCGTCTTTACCTTTAAAAACATCGGGATCTATGGAATTAGCAATGAAATCACCATAACCTTTAACAGCATCATCCATTGATGAGTTTGGAACATAGCCCATATTACCGATTAGGTTTATACTGAAGCTTGTTTCAGCATAAACAGTTGATACTGCGAATAAAAATAACATCACAAAAAAAAGCTTACGGAACTTTTTCATAAAAAACGTCTCCTTAAAATATAAATATTTTTGAATTTTTTTATGACCGGAACTGTACAGATTATGGCGCCTGGGGATGGCTGTGAATGTACAATCATCGGTCAATATATATACGTTTTTCTGCCGATTTTTTTTGAATTTTTTTTAAAAGAGAGAAATTTTTTTTAATTTTTTAAGTAAAACGGAGAGAAAGGAAGTCATTATTCTGTATTTGTACATTAATTTGCTTTAACTTCAGAAATTTATATTATATAATAACTGCTAAACTGGTTCTCCAGGTTTTACAAAAAATGAAAAAAATCAGCATCATAATAAAAATTATATGAAATATTTACGGTTTGTGGTATAATTAATTTAAAGAAGTTGTTCATCCGGAGGGGTAATCAATGTTCAGGAAAAATATGAAAATTCTCGTTGCACTCGGTTTTACTGAAAGGCCGAAAGCTGTACTTGAAAAAGCAATAACCATTGCCAGACAGTTTGAGGCGGAGGTTTATGTTATGCATGTAATCACAGAAATGCCTAAACTGAACTTTTATTATGACGCATACAAGCTTTGGGAGGATTTCAGGGACAGTGCTGTTAAGGAGACACTTGAGCTTATGAACAGCTATGTGGCTAAAGTAGCTGGAGATTACGAGAATATTGAAATGATAATAGATGTTGGTGAGCCGAGTGTGAAAATAAATGCCAAGGCTGAAGAGCTGGATGTGGATGTTGTTATCATGGGGCATCATGTAAGAAAGGGGATAAGTCATGTTATTCATCAGAATAACTGTGAAAAGGTTGTAAGGTTCGCTAAAAAACCGATACTCAGTTTTTTTGTTGAGGAAAAGGGAAAACCGGATAATTAATTGTATCCGGTTTAATAAATTCCCGGCTGAATCAGTTAAAGTATATTTTTCCCGATGAGTCCCGGATCGTGGGAGAAAATTTTAATTTCTTCTTTATCTGTATTGTTAAGTTTTTCATCCCATTTGCCGTTCTCCGGACATTCGTAGAGAGGCTGATTATCCACCCAGTCATATAATTTCTGTGAAAGCCTCTCCTGCCAGAAAAATCTGCTCCCCTCCCCTGCGCGGAAGCTTTTCCACAGTTCATCAGGGACCAGTGTCCAGAGCCATTCATATGTAAATGGCGAATCCCCTATAAGTGTTATTACCGCATCTTCACTATTAATCTTTACTGATTGATGCCCCTCTGTGTGCCCGGCTGACATGACAAGCTCCAGACCCGGCTTTATTTCACAGTCCCCGTCTATAAGGCGGAATCTGCTCAGTGAATCTATCCAGTGTGCAGGGCAGTATGATGTCTCTTCGTTCTCCCTTAGATTAAAGAGCCCTTCAATTTCAGATTTCTGCACAAAGATTTCTGCTTCCGGGAAAAGGGCTATACCTGCAGCATGGTCCCAGTGGAGATGGGTCTGGATTACGGTTTTAATGTCGCCCGGGCTAAATCCGAATTTCTTTAAATTATATTCCAGGTTGTGCTCATCTTTTTTAATCCCGCTGGAGTCTGAGCCGGGTATATGATTAATATTAAAACCTGTGTCTACAAGAACCGGTTCATTATTTTCATCAATAAGAAGGAAGGAGAAGCTTGGAATATTCTCCACCTTGGGGAATTTTATATTGTTAGTTTTATCAAAAGCTACAGTAAAAAAACCGTTGAGAAGAGGGTGAACTTTATAATTCATTTTTTTACATCCATAAGCAGTATTTATGTGTATTTATATTTACTGTAAATGATTTCTCAAGTATTTATTTAAAAAAAAGTGAATTTATTAAGATAAATGCCCTCACCCGCACTTCGCTATCGCTTGTGCACCCTCTCCCGTCAAGTCGGGAGAGGGTTATGTCAGAAAATGATTAGTTGTTTGCGCTTTCAAATAATTTGTTATGAAGTAAATTATCTTTGCAAAGAGCCTTCTCCTTGAGGCTCACTACTACCCACAAGTCGAGATCCATCAAAATGCTAAAAGATATTTCGCGAAAAATCTTTTAGTCAGTGCCTGTACCCGGTGTATTGGCCCCCTAAATCCCCCGGAGGGGGACTTTGTTTAAGTTGAATAACAAAAAATTCTAAAATAAAAGCGTTTTTGAAGTTAAGATATATTTCCAAACTTCTTTTTTAAGTCCCCCTCCGGGGGATTTAGGGGGCTTTTGAGAAGTGGGTAGAAGTTAGCCTTGAGAACAAGGCGCGCCGGAGGCGGGGTGAGGTCTTTTTTAAGGATGCGGGTAAAGAAAAGGCCGCCGAAGGCGGCGGGGAGAGAGAATGTTTTATTTTGTATTAAAATATATTTTAAGGAATTAACATTGAGATTTATTCTGTTTGACACTTTTGTACGCGTAAGCATGATTTTATATATTTCCTCAGCAATGCAAAGAGGTTTTCAAATGCCTGGAATTTATACTCATAATGTAATCTTCAAAAGAGCCCTTGAAGCTGTTGCAAAAAAGAGCGGTTCCTCATATATAGATAAGTCGGTTGTATCGCTCTTTAACTCCCCTGAGCATAAAAGGGCGGGTCTATTCGGGAGTATCGGCCCTAATATTTTTGATTATATGAGCATCATGTACAGAGGGAGAAGTTACGGCAATGATATAGCCTATCTGCTTCATAATGATGAAGTCTCCTCCTTTGCAGATAATATGCTGGAAATTATTAAGGGGTATGGTGACAGCAGAAATGAATGGGCCTCTTCTCAGAGGGCATATCTCATGGGTTATATCTCTCATATTATTGCTGATTCAGTAATACACCCTTTTGTCTTCTATTTCTCAGGCTTCCCTGCAGGGGGTACAAAGAAAGAGGCGATTCATTTCAGAAAGCTTAATCTTCTGTTCCAGTATAATATTGATAATTATTTTTTATATAAAGATGAGGGCGTGGAAAATCCGGGTATAGATGAAATGCTCCCCTTTTATAAAATCGGGAGAAGATCCTCTCTGGAACCTTCAGTTAAAGCTCTTATTCTTCAGGCATTGAAAGAACTGGATGAAGGGCTTTTTAGCCGGGCTTTTAAGAGAATTGCAGGGAAAAAGATCAATGGAGCCCTGGGGTATGTGCCCGGTTTTGACACGATTCCTTCAAATATACAACTCTGCTACAGGATTAAAAGAACGGAAAATGACAGGCTTAAAAGGTATATGGACCGGGTAAATGATTATCCTCTCTTTTATTCCGACTTTCTGGTAAGGTACCCGGGGTATAAAAGGGTTGATATGGATGCACTTAATATTCATCAGGGGCGATGGCAGTACCCTGCAGGGCAGAAGGGGTTAAGGTATGAATCTGTCCTGCATCTTATAAAAACCGCTGTTGAACGAATTGTAGAGGCATGGGAGAGGATTGAGTCTATATCATACGGTAATAAGTCGATAGATATTGCCCCTTATATCGATATTAATGCCTATACAGGTGAAAAGGGTGTTCCTTTCAGTGAAATGAAAATAAAGGAGGTGATAAAGCTCAGGTTATAAATTAATGATAAAAAACACTTGAAAAAAAAACTTCCAATCTGATAATGACAGTTGGTGAGAGTGGCGGGGCCACTCTTTTTTTATAAATGGTCCGGTGTATGATAAAAGATGAACTTAACAGAATTATATTAGAATCTGCGTCTAAACTTGGTTATCATGTGTATGAGTCCTCTATATATTTGAAAGGGAGTAACACGAATATTGCCGTAAAGATAGACAGCTTAAACGGTATATCGCATTATGACTGCCAGTTGTACAGTGATGAACTGAGCAGCAGGCTTGAAGAGAAAAGCCAACTCCCCGGATATGTCCTTGAAATCTCCTCTCCCGGACTTGACCGCAAGCTCCGGAATGCTGAAGAATTTATAAGATTTATAAAATCCCCGGTAAAGGTAGTTCTTGAAGAGGATGGTGAAAGGCGGGCCGTGAAAGGGACTATCCTTGAAGCTGATGAAGAGGAAGTGACTGTTAGTGATGAAAAAAACAATGTTATTAAATTAAAATATAAAAATATAATAAATGCGAATTTAGATTATTAAAGGTTTACTGAAATGAGCAATAATTTTTTTGAAGCCCTTCACCAGATAGCAAAGGATAAAGGGATAACACGGGATGAAATTGAAGGTATTGTTGAATCCGCAATGCTTTCAGCTTACAAGAAGCAGTACGGCACTATTGAAAATGTGACTGTTGCTTTTGACAGGGATAACAATACTGTTAAAATTATAAGCAGAAAGATGGTGGTGAAAAAACCGGCAAATCCTGCAGAGGAGATTGCCTATGAAAAGGCAGTCAGTATAAAAAAAGATGTTAAACTTGGAGATGATATCCGGGTTGAGGAAAATCCCTTTGAGTCTTTTGGCAGGATAGCAGCGCAGACTGCTAAACAGGTGATTATCCAGAAGATTAAAGAAGCTGAAAAGAATATTATCTTTAATGAGTTCAGCGTAAGGGAGGGGGAGCTTATAAACGGCTATCTCCAGCGCAAGACAAAGGATAATCTTTTTGTTGATCTTGGCAGGACAGAGGGTGTAATCCCTGTGAGAGAGCAGTCCCCTCTTGAGCGATATAAAATAGGGGACAGGATCAAGGCTGTTATCCTTGCTGTTAAGAAAAGCACAAAGGGCTCGGATGTTATTCTGTCAAGGGCCCATTCATCATTTGTTGAAAGATTATTCGAAATGGAAATACCTGAAATTTATGATGGTATTGTTAGAATAATAAAAATTGTCAGAGAGCCCGGAATGAGGACAAAGGTGGCTGTTTACAGCGACAGAGACGATGTTGACTCTGTTGGAGCCTGCGTAGGGATGAAGGGTATAAGGATACAGTCTATTGTCAGAGAGCTTGAAGGTGAAAAAATTGATATTGTCCAGTATTATGATGATATGATAGTAATGGCGGCAAACTCTCTTACTCCTGCGAGAGTTAAAGAGGTTGTAAAAACATCGAGAGGGGGGGTTATTGCTGTTGTTGATAATGACCAGTACTCCCTTGCTGTGGGGCGGTCAGGGCATAATGTGCGGCTTGCTTCCAAGCTCTGCGGATTTGAGATTGATATAAAAACTGAAGAGTCTTATCAGGAATTTCTTACAACCAGCGAATCCAGATCAGTTGTTAATCAGCTCTTTTCAACTGATAATCTTGATGAAACACCTCTTGAGGAGCTTCCCGATCTTGAACCGCGTGTGATCAAGATGCTTGAAAAAGCGGGTATTTTTTCAGTTGAGGATCTTGTAGAGAAATCATTCGATGATCTTGTAAAAGTTGAAGGAATTGGCGATAAGACAGCACAGAAAATTCTTGATATTATTGCTGATGTTGTTGATTTTGAAGATGAAGATTTGAATGAAGATCTGAATGAAGAAGAAAACCCGGAAGAAGAAAACGAATAAAATTTAATGATCAGGATTTTCCATGAAAGCTATTGACGTTGCTACAAAGAACCATATTACAGTTGATGATATTATCGAAATCTGCCGTGAAATAAGTATACCCTGCGAAGGTGGCGATTCTGAACTTGTTTCTAATGATATTTTTCTTGTTGAGAGAAGAATTGAAGTTGTGAAAAAGAAGAAACAGGAAGAAGCTGAAAAAGCTAAGAAGAATAAAAAGCTTAAGCTTAAGAAAAGGGTACATGTTTCCAATGACATAAAAAAGATGAAGGGGATTGAGATAACAGAATCAAAAGGTCCTGAACCGAAAGAGGATCAAAGTGATGTGGAAGATGTGGCAGACGATTCCGCTGCTGATGATAATATAAAAATTGCAGAAAAAGCTCCTGATAAAAAAGAAGCAGCTGAAAAGCCTGCTCAGGTGCAGAGAGAAGGGGAAAGGCCTCCGGCAAGACCATACTCCGAGAGGAGACCTTCTGAAGGGGGCGGTCAGAGACCTCAGCAGGGTCAGCGTCCTCAACAGGGTGGTCAGGGTCAGAGACCTCAGCAGGGCGGTACAGGCCAGCGTCCTTATCAGGGGGGGCAGGGCCAGAGACCTCAGCAGGGCGGTACAGGTCAGCGTCCCCAGCAGGGGGGCCAGGGTCAGAGACCGCAGCAGGGCGGTACAGGCCAGCGTCCTTATCAGGGCGGCCAGGGTCAGCGTCCTCAGCAGGGGGGCCAGGGTCAGAGACCGCAGCAGGGCGGTCCGGGTCAGAGACCGCGTCCGCAGGGGCAGGGTCAGGGCCAGGGTGGATTCCGTCCTTCTGTAGGTAAAGAAGAGGCTCCTGTTTCAATTGAAGTTGAAGATCCTTCAAAAAGAAAGAAGGTTAAAGATAAAGAGCATGAGAAAGGGAAAGAGTGGCTCAAAACCAAAAAAGATAAAGAAGTAGTTGAAAAAGATATTGGAATAAAGAAAAAGCAGGCCCTTGAACTGAAAAAATCAGTTACACCTGAAAAGATCAGTATAACTGAAAGTGTTTCTGTAGGGGAACTTTCCAAAAAACTGAATGTCAAGGCTAATGAGGTTATTTCTAAACTTATGAAACTTGGCGTTATGGCTACAATAAATCAGACAATCGATGCAGATACAGCTTCAATTCTTGCTGCAGAATATAATACTGAAGTAAATGTTGTTTCACTCTTTGATGAGACAGTTATAAAAAATGAGCAGGTGGATAATTTAAGTGATTATATTACCCGTCCCCCTGTTGTAACAGTAATGGGTCATGTTGACCATGGTAAAACAAAGCTTCTTGATACAATCCGTAAGGCTAATGTTGCTGACGGAGAGCATGGCGGTATTACCCAGCATATCGGGGCTTATACTGTTACTGTGAATGATAAAAAAATTACATTTCTTGATACTCCCGGTCACGCGGCATTTACTACAATGAGAGCCAGGGGAGCAAGTATTACAGATATAGTAATCCTTGTTGTTGCTGCAAATGACGGTGTTATGCCCCAGACTATTGAGGCAATAAGCCATGCAAAAGCAGCAGGGGTCCCCATAATTGTTGCCATAAACAAAATAGACCTTGAAGATGCAAATCCGGCCAAGGTAAGGCAGGAACTTACAGCATATGACCTTCTCCCTGAAGAGTGGGGCGGAAACAACCTTTTTGCTGAAATAAGCGCAAAACAGAATATAAATATTGAAGGGCTCCTTGAGCTTATTCTAATACAGTCTGAGATGCTTGAGCTGAAAGCGAATCCCGGGCTTCTTGCAAAAGGGGCTGTAATTGAATCAAGGCTTGATCCGGGGCGGGGCGCTGTTTCAACAGTTCTTGTCCAGTCCGGTACTCTCCATGTGGGAGATTCATTTGTGGTGGGTGTTTATTCAGGTAAAGTAAGGGCAATGTTTGATGATAAGGGGAAGCCCATAGATGAGGCAGGGGCTTCCACCCCGGTTGAAATTCTCGGTATATCGGGCGTACCTGGTGCGGGAGATCCATTTGAGGGTGTTGATTCAGACAGGCTGGCAAAGCAGGTTTCCCATAAAAGGCTTGAATACAAACGGATTGAGTCTGCAAAAAAAGTACGAAAGGTTACCCTTGAATCACTTAATGAGATGATTAAAGATGGAGAGGTACAGGAGCTTAATGTTATTGTTAAGGCTGACGTTGACGGGTCAACGCAGGCGCTGACTGAATCTCTTGAGAAGCTTTCCAATCCTGAAATCAGGGTAAGGGTAATACATTCAGGTACAGGCGGTATTAATGATTCAGATGTAATGCTTGCTGCTGCTTCAAATGCGATTATAGTAGGTTATCATGTAAGGCCAACAGGGAAGGTTGCTGATCTTGCTGATAAAGAGAATGTATCCATCAAGTTTTATAATATCATCTTTGAAGTTACAGATGATATCAGGGCTGCAATGGAGGGTATGCTTTCACCTGAGTACCAGCAGAAAGTTAATGGAACCGGTGAAATTAAGGAAGTATTTAAGATTTCTAAAATAGGGACAATAGCGGGTTCTATCTGTATGTCAGGTAAAATCAGCAGAAAATCGAAGATGAGGCTTATTAGAAACGGCATAGTAATATTTGACGGGGAATTAAGCTCCCTTAAAAGATATAAAGATGATGTAAGTATAGTTGAAGCAGGTCAGGAATTCGGTTTTACCCTTAATGGATTTAATGATATTAAAGAAGGGGACAGTTTTGAAGCTTACGAAATAATCGAGATAGCCAAAAAACTGTAAATCGGTTTAGATTAAAATGAAATACAGAAAAGACCGTTTAGAAGAATTGATAAAAAGGATTGTTTCAGACATCTTTCTGAAAGAGGTGAAGGATCCCAGAATAGGTTTCCTTACCTTTACAGGGGTTGAACTTAATAAGGATTATTCTGAAGCAAGGATCGGCGTTTCTTTTCTCGGATCATCAACAGATGTGAGAAAGGGGATGGAGGGGATAAGATCTTCAAGCGGCTATGTGCAGAAGCTTTTAGGAAAAGAACTGAAAATAAGAAATACCCCCAGGGTATACTTTTTTCTTGATAAGTCTGTTCAGGAAGGGGTGGAGATGGTCAGCAGACTTGAAAATCTCCCCGGAGTGAAAGAGAGCAGCGGCAACAATAATCCTCAGGAGGATTGATAATCCCCTGTGGTTTTACGATCTTTGAATAACTCTATAGTCCTCCTTGATAAGCCTGCGGGAAGGACCTCTTTTGATGTAATAAATGACCTTAAGCGTTATGCAGGTGTTAAAAAGATCGGCCATTCAGGCACTCTTGATAAATTTGCTTCAGGACTCCTTGTTGTATGCACAGGGAAACTTACCAGACTTACACGATATTTTCTTGAGAGCGATAAAAGATATACGGGCACAATACAGCTGGGGATTGAAACAGATACCTATGATATTACAGGTGAAATACTTTCACAGAAGGATTTTTCCGGAATAAGTGAATCAGATATAAAAGAGGGGGCTACCCGTTTTACCGGATCTATATCCCAGAACCCCCCCAGGTATTCATCCCTGAAGGTAAAGGGGAAAAGGGCTTCTGACAGAATGAGAAGGGGCGAGGATGTAATACTTGAGCCCCGGAATGTAAAAATATATAATTTTACTATTACAGGAATAGACTTTGATAAAGGGTTAATTGACTTCGATATCAAATGCTCTAAAGGTACTTATATAAGGTCTATTGCCAGAGATCTTGGTGAAGAACTGGGCACAGCTGCCTGTTTATCAGCATTGAGGCGCCTGGAGTCGGGTGTTTTTAATATTGATAATGCTGTTCCGCCGGAAGAGATAGCGGAATATATGAAGGGTGAATCGACCTCTTCATTTGTTATTGACCCTGTCTATGCCCTTAAAGATTTCGGGAGACTTGTTCTCGATTCAGCAGGTTCAGCAAGGGTGGCAAATGGAGCTTTCTTTTCAAGAGAAAATGTGCTTGAAATGCATATTGAAGAGGGGAATAAGACTCTAATTTTAGATGAAGATGAAAATCTTATTGCAATAGCAGATATAGATGTTGCAGACTGGTTCATCAGTTACGATTCGGTCTTTAGTTGAATAGAAGGCCTGCTGATTCAGGTAATAATCTGAATAGCTGAAAGTGTAAATATGTGCAGTATGGTTTCTCAGTATGTTTATTGCGTTATCAATATAGAATAAAACCTTCTATAACTTCGCCACGAGGGGTTTTATAATATTTTTACCTGCTGAACAGTAAAGGGATAAGTACTGACGTATAAATATAACATGAAATCAATGTATCAATCAGGAGGATATAAGAGGTATGACTGTAAAAGTGGAATTAATTGACAAGTACAAAAGACATGATGGAGATACAGGTTCACCTGAAGTGCAGATAGCTCTGCTCACAGAGAGAATTAATCACCTTATAGAGCATTTTAAACTGCATCATAAGGATCATCATTCAAGAAGGGGCCTCCTCAAAATGGTAGGCCAGAGAAGAAGACTGCTCGATTATCTTAAGAAAACAAATCTTGAGAGATACAGAACCCTTATTAAAGAGCTGGGCTTAAGAAAGTAAGGAGCATTGTTTCAGTAAAATGCCGGCCTGTGGAAATAAGAAAAGAACTGAAATCCGGCATTATTCCAAAAAAAAGTGAGAGGTTTTAGATGTCATTGGATTTTAGTGTAGATGTGGGAAGAGAGAAGATGAACTTTAATACAGGCTATCTTGCCAAACAGGCGGATGGGGCTGTTACGGTTTCTCTTGGTGATGTTAAGGTTTTTGCCACTGTTGTTGCAGCAAGGAGTGCAAGGGAGGGACAGGATTTTTTCCCCCTTACTGTTGATTACAGGGAAAAATTTTATGCTGCGGGGAAAATTCCGGGTGGTTTTATAAAAAGGGAAACAAGGCCTTTAGACAGGGAAATCCTGGTGTGCAGGCTTACTGACAGGCCCTTAAGACCCCTTTTCCCTGAGAATTTTGTAAATGAAGTACAGATTATTATATATGTGCTTTCAGCAGACAGTAAAAATCAGCACGATATACTGGCCATTAATGCTGCTTCAGCTGCCCTTTCAGTTTCGGGCCTCCCTTTCAGCGGTCCTGTTGGTGCTGTAAGGGTAGGAAGAGTGAATGGCGAGTTTATTGTTAACCCTACTTTTGAAGAAAGCGAAGCGAGTGATATAGATCTTATTGTTGCAGGGACAAAGATTGCTGTAACAATGATTGAAGGCTCCTCAAAAAATGTTTCTGAAGAGGATATGGTTTCTGCTGTAATAACTGCACATGAAAGCATAAAAAAGATATGTGCAGCACAGGAAGAGCTTAAAGCCGCTGTTAATAAAGAACCTATCGAATATAAGCCCTTTACACCTGACGTTGAACTCAAAAAAGTTGTGAGAGAGAGATACTACGGCGAGCTTGTAGAGCTTAAGCATATTACCATGAAGAAGCTTCGTGAGGATGCAATAAAGGCTATTATTAAAAAAGCTGTTGAGGAACTTAAAGAAGAGTTCCCTGAGACCTCAGGAGAGATCCCCGGGATTATTGACAGCCTTGACGGTGAAATAGTAAGGCTCCGTATTCTTGATGAAAAATTAAGGGCTGATGGAAGAGATCTTACTTCAGTAAGGCCTATTGATATCAGGACAGGTATTCTTCCCCGTGCTCACGGTTCAGCCGTTTTTACAAGGGGTGAAACTCAGGTACTTGGAGTAACAACCCTTGGTACTCTTTCCGAGGGGCAGAGGGAAGATCATATAGAAGGGAATTCATCGAAAAAATTTATGCTTCATTACAATTTCCCTCCATTTTCTGTTGGAGAAACAGGGAGAACCGGGACTCCCGGTAGAAGGGAAGTGGGACATGGCGTACTTGCTGAAAGGGCGCTTACCTGGGCAATTCCGGATACTGCGGATTTCCCATACACAATAAGGCAGGTTGCGGAAACCCTGGAATCGAACGGTTCCTCCTCTATGGCCAGCGTCTGTTCAGGATCACTTGCAATGTACAATGCCGGTGTTAAGCTTAAGGCTCCTGTTGCGGGTATAGCTATGGGTCTTGTAATGGAGGGTGACAGATATTCTGTTATCAGTGATATTACAGGGCTTGAAGATCATCTTGGAGACATGGATTTTAAAGTTGCAGGTACTGAAACAGGTATTACCGCTTTTCAGCTCGATATAAAAATAGAAGGGATTACCCCGGAAATTATGCGTGTGGCGCTTGCACAGGCAAGGGAGGGGAGACTTCACATATTGAAGATAATGAATTCCTTTCTTGGAAAAGCTGAGGATAATCTTTCAGACTATGCTCCGAAAATACGGATCTTAAAAGTTAAAATTGAAAAGATCGGTGAAGTAATAGGACCAGGCGGAAGGGTTATTAAAAAGATTGTTGAAGAGACGGGCGCTGAAGTAAACATCGATGATACAGGTACTGTTGCTATATCAGCTATCAGTCTTGAAGCAATAGAAAGGGCGGTTAAAATAATTCAGGGTATAACTGAAGATGTTGAGATTGGCAATGTTTATACAGGCACTGTGAAAAAGATTGTTGAGTTCGGGGCTTTTGTTGAAATTGTTCCGGGTAAAGAGGGTCTTGTTCATATTTCCAATCTTGACGCTGCAAGGGTAAGAGAGGTTACAGATATCTGTAATGTTGGAGACAGGATGAAGGTCAAGGTTATCAAGATTGACCGTCAGGGAAGAATTGACCTGAGCAGAAAGGAAGCACTCGAATAGAGATAAATTAATGGTAAAGAAATATAAACAGGGGAATGGGCTCTCCGTTCTCCTTGAACCGATTGACGCTGTAGTCTCTGTTTCAGTGGGGCTATGGGTTAAAAAAGGTTCAAGGCATGAACGGGAGGACCAGTATGGATATGCTCACTTTGTTGAGCATATGCTTTTTAAGGGTACTGAAAAATATAGTGCAAAAGATATTGCCAGAATGGTGGACAGGGTCGGAGGGCAGCATAATGCTGCAACCAACAGGGAATATACATGCTACTATATTAATGTGGTCTCAGACCATCTTGAGCTTGCTCTTGAAATTCTTTCAGATATGTTTTATAATTCCCTTTTTGCCGCTGAAGAGGTTGCAAAAGAGAAAAATGTAATTATGGAAGAGATCAGAATGTATGAAGATACACCTGATGAGTTTATCCATGATCTTTTTATGGAGAGGATGCTCCGGGGGCACCCCCTCAGTCATTCGATTCTCGGCCCCATTGAAGGGATTGATAAAACTACCCGGGAATCTTTAACCGGTTTTTATAATGAGCATTATGTCAATGAGAACGCAATTCTCGCTTTAGCCGGGAGTTTTGATCAGGATAAAGCAGAAAGTCTCATCTCCCGGTATTTCAGTAATGCGGGGGATTCCGCTTATCAGTCCCCTGAAGAAATATTTCACCGGCCTGTTGATTCTGTAGTTGAACATCAGGAGAAGGATCTTGAACAGGTACATTTCTGCATGGGTCTTGAAGGGATTAAAAAGGCTGATGAAGACAGATGGCCCTTTTATGTGCTCAGCACAATTTTAGGGGGGAGCATGTCTTCCAGGCTTTTCCAGAATATCAGGGAAAAGGAGGGGATAAGTTATTCTATTTATTCTTTTCATTCCTCATACGTTGATTGCGGTATTTTCGGTATTTACTGTGCCACTACTGCGGATAAATTCAGGCATACTGTTGAGCTTATAATTAATGAGTGCAGAACAATGCTCAGGGACAGCATCACCCGGGAAGAGCTGGATGATACAAAAACATTTATGAAGGGCAATCTTGCCCTTAGCCTGGAAAGTAATGAAACAAGGATGAGCCAGCTTGCCAGAAACGAGATGATCTACGGCAGGTCTTACGATTTTACCGATATTGTCCGGTTTATTGATTCAATAACCATGGATGATTATGTAAGGGTTTGTGAAAGAATCTTTAAAAACAGGGATTTTTCTTTAATCTCAATCGGGAGATTGAAAAAGCAGAGGAGCACCCTTGTGGATTTATCTATTTAATTCCAGGGATGAGGTTTTTTTTAAAATTTTGATTTACATCTTTCATGATCTGATTTAGATCATATGCAGCAGGAAATAAAATAGCCGGTTTCGGGCTTTGTTTATTTTCATTATTTGTATAATTATCATTAGATAATAACGGAGAATTTTATGGCGCTAAAAAATGAAGGGATGAACAGTACCATCGGGGAGGGCTCCTCTTTTGAAGGTAAATTTTATATTAGCGGATCTCTCAAAATTGACGGCAAATTCGAAGGTGAGATTAAAACCGATGAAGAGCTTGTTGTTGGTGAAAAAGGGAGAGTTAAAACAGACATTTATGCTAAATCTGTAGTTGTTGCAGGGACAGTTATAGGTAATATTCAGGCTGATTATGAAGTAAGGCTTCTTGAAACAGCTAAGGTTCTTGGCGATATTACCGCACCTTCCATCTCTATTCAGCGGGGTGTTGTAACCCACGGGCTTGTTACTATTACAGGGAATGCTAAAAAGGATGCTAAGAAATTTATTGAGGATTCATTCAATGGAATATCTGATCCTGCAAAAATAGCAGAAAAAAGATAATTACTGGTTAATAATTTTCGGGACTGTCCGATAAATTAATAAAATCCCGGGGATAAGTTTAAGAAAAACAGGCAAATGAATAGAAAAGGGTTCAGTACATATAAATTCGGCCGGTTCACAGTAAATATTTTTACAAATGAAATTGTAGTTATATTTATTGGGAAAGAAGGTACATATATAAAGAACTTCTATAAAAAGCACCTTATCCGGATTTCCCGGGCCTGTGCTATGGGGCTTTCTGTGATTCTTGTCTCCTCCCTGATTATTGCCGCTTTTACATCTGATGAAGCCTCTGCTGATACCAGCGCTATTGTACAATTAAACGACATAGAGGGGAATAATATCCCTGTTACGCTTGAAGATCTTTCTGAAAAGAATATCAGTCAGGATGATGAAGATATTGATAATATTCTTGAAGATGAAAAAATAAAAAATGAACTTCTCCTCTCTGACAAGACAGATTATTCTGAAGAAAAGAGCAGAGATGAAAAACTGCAGATACAGACTCATACGGTCAAGAGGGGTGAAAACCTCAGTATAATTGCTAAACGATACGGCATATCAATTGATACAATCTGCGGCAGCAACAACCTGAGATCCTACGATTTTATAAACGAGGGTGCTGTTTTAAGAATTCCTAATAAAGACGGTATACTCTACAATATGGCAGCGGGGAATAACCTCATCAATCTTGCCAATAAGTATAAGATCCCTGCTGATAAAATTCTGGCACAGAATAATTTCAGCAACCCCGATTTTATCAAGCCGGGAGAGCTTGTTTTTATACCGGATGCAAAGCCTCAGAATATTATTCAGGGTTTTTTATGGCCCGCATCGAGCAGAAGGGTTACCAGTGCCTACGGATGGAGGAGAAATCCATTCAACCGGGCTCACAGGGAATTTCACAAAGGTGTTGATATTGCTGCAAGGTATGAGTGGGTAAAAGCCTCAAGATTCGGAAGAATCACCTATGCAGGCTGGATGGGGGGATATGGTAATGTTATTATTATTGCTCATCCGGGAGGATATAAAACCTTATATGCCCATCTTTCACGGGTCAGCGTAAGGAACGGTCAGTATGTTAAGCAGGGGCAGGTTATTGCCCGGAGCGGAAATACGGGTAGATCCACAGGGCCTCATCTACATTTTGAGATAACTAAAAACGGTGCTCACGTCAATCCACGTCCTCTTTTAGCAAGATAGTTTTTATATATAGCTATTATCCACATTTAACCGGAAGAGCTGGTAGCAGTTTAATTTTGTGGGTAATGTCATTCCTGCGCATGCAGGAATCTCGTAACCTTGATTCTTTCAGGAGATTCCGGCAGTGCAGTCACGATGACTGCCTGCAAGCACGAAACAGGATGTTTCTATAATGCTTGCCTACGTTATCACTTCGGCCGGAATGACAAACTTTTCCCCCTATAATTCTACTACTACCGGAAGAGCTCAGTTTTAGCCTCCTAAAAATTTATTGACTCTTTCAGCACACTTTGAAATATCTCTATAGACATTGAATCGGGTTTTTTCTTCCGCTGCTGTTTTTATGGCTGATTCCGGCAGCCGGTGCAGTCATTTTATATTATGGAGTCTGAATATGCTTAAGAATGCTAATTTTCTCTGCGAAATCGGTACTGAAGAAATTCCGGCAGGTTATATACCTCCGGCAATAGCTTCAATTGAAAATATTATTAAGGAAAAGCTTCAGGGGAACCGTGTAGATTTTTCTGAAATTGCTGTTTATGCAACTCCGCGTAGATTCTCCATTCTGATATCAGGGCTTGCATCTGATCAGAGGGAGGAGGTTATTGAGCTTAAGGGCCCATCTGCTAAGGCTGCCTACGACGGGGATGGAAATCCCACAAAGGCGCTGCAGGGATTTCTCACCGGGAATGGAGTTTCCACTGAGGATGTGACTGTAAGGGCTACAGATAAGGGTGACTATATTTTTGCTTCAAAAAAACTTGAGTCCGGTAAAACCGAAATTATTATCCCTTCGATTATTGAGCATATTGTCTCTACACTCTCTTTCCCCAAGAGGATGAGATGGAGCGATAAAAAGGTTACCTTCCCAAGGCCGATTGCCTACTTTCTCATTCTTTTTAATGACAGGCCTGTACCTTTTGAAATTGAGGGTATTAAGGGGGGGAATAAAACAAGGGGACATTTTGTCCAGTTCAACGAAATGATAGAAATTAATTCTATCAGCGAATATGAGGATAAATTGAAAGCACACGGTGTTATTTTAGACCAGGTTGAGAGGAAGGAGCTGATACGGGGTCAGCTTTATAAGGCTGCAGAGGGTGCGGGTGGTGTTTTAATTGAGGATGAGGACCTTCTTGATACTGTGACATACCTTGTTGAGTCTCCCCATGTGATCGCATGTGAGTTTGAGAGCCGTTTCCTTGAGATACCCGATATTGTACTTATTGCGGAGATGAAGGAGCACCAGAAGTATTTTGCTGTTTCAGATAAGTCGGGAAAGCTTATTAATAAATTTCTTGTTACCTCAAATAATCCTCCAAACAGCAATATAGTAAAAGGGAACCTTAAAGTAATATCTGCACGTTTTAGTGACGCGGGATTTTTCTATAAAGAGGATGCCAGGCTTAAACTTGCAGAGAGGGTGGAGTCTCTTAAAAATGTACTTTTCCATAAGGAGCTTGGCTCCATATATGATAAGGTTGAGAGGATGAGAAAGGGGGCTGAAAGTTTGTGTGACGCTCTCTCACTTGACAGCTCTGTGAAATCGAAAGCGGACAGGGCGGTTTATCTGAGCAAGGCTGATCTTGATACAGCAATGGTTTATGAGTTCGCATCTCTGCAGGGTCATATCGGGAGAATATACGCACTTAATGACGGCGAGGATAGAGAGGTTGCAGAAGCCATATATGATCAGTACAGGCCGAAATTTCATGGTGATGAAATACCCGCTGCCATAGTTTCAGTGATTGCTTCTTTAAGTGAAAAGATCGATAATATATTCGGTTCATTCTCTGTGGGGAATATCCCTAAGGGATCACAGGACCCCTACGCACTGCGGAGACAGGCTAATGCTATTGTTGAGCTTATAATAAGGAACGGACTCAATTTCCAGCTTAAGGATGTTCTTAACAGTGTGGCCGGGAATTATAAGGATGGGGCTGCTCTTGTTGACAAGATTATTGAGTTTATAAATGTGCGGGTAAAAACTATTTTTACTGATGAGGGATTCCGCTACGATGAGATTGATGCCTCACTTGTTCATGGTGATACAGATTACCTTGAACTGCACAAAAGGGCAGGGAGTCTCCATAAGTACAGGGAGAATGAAAAGTTTTCAGAGCTGCTCCTTGGATTAAAGAGGATGAATAATATATTAAACGGATTCAGAAAAGATAATAAAGAATATGTGCTTAAATTCAGTGAATCTCTTCTTGAAGAAAAAGAGGAGAAGGAGCTTTATACATTTTTTAATGAAAAGCAGGATCAGATTAAGAGCCTTATAAAAGAGAGCAGATATATTGAGCTTTTTGAGCTGATTACGGCAGGTAAGCCTTTAATAGATTTATTTTTTGATAAGGTTCTGGTAATGGATAAGCGGATTGAGGTGAGGGATAACAGGCTTTATCTTATTGAAAGTATACTGAAAAATCTTTCAGCGATTATCGATTTTTCAAGGATTAGTGATAAGTAGGATTAATAGGACAGGCCCCCTGTCTACCCCGGGAGTACTTCTTCGCTGTGCTCAGGGCGCCCCAAAGGGGGCACGTAGAAGGAACACTTTTTTTCTAAAAATCCTGGAAGAGGCATAAGAATATTTTATAATTTGTTTATATATATAAAAAACCGGTGCTTATTAAGACACCGGTTTTTTTTGTCTTTATTACATATTTATTTAAGGTATATAAACCTTTGCATATCCGCTTACTTTGCTTATATGTGTTTTATCGTTATAGTCTGTAGTTGCATTACCTGTGTAACCGTTTTCAGCTGTTTGATCTTCAAGCGGATCATCCCAGTGAATAAAACCGACTCTGTAAAAATAGACTCCGGAATCAAGAATCGTTACGGCGCCTGAGTCCGTATATGATTTTGGATTGCCTGAAATTTTTTGGATCATTATATATGGAGCATATTCATCATTTTCATATTCTGACCTGTATATTTCCACACCGATGAAGTCATCTGAGTAGTCTGTTTCTGACCAGCTTAGAATGACATTGTTCCCACTGATTTCGGCATCAATAGAAAATGAAGCCCGGTTTGTGATCTGCCCCTCCACATAATCTGAAACATAGGAGCAGCCTGTAAGTGAATAGAGTAAAAGAAGAATTACTGTTATTGATTTTATATATTTCATGATTTAACCTCAAACTTATTTATATTCTGAAAAAGATATTCCCTTCAATAGACCACTTGTCTGCTGTTTCAGCAAGCATTCTCAATTCCCTGGAGAAATTTCTCTGTGCAACAAGGCCGGCCCCGAACATGGGTATGTCAAATTCAGCACCTATGATCCATCCGTAAATATCGCTCCCTTTTTCAGGTTTATTTCTATGAATTGCCACAGCCGGGTCCCAGTACCGGCTCATCCCTGTGTATGCTTTAAATCCAGCTGCATCAGGAGCCCTTACAGGATCAATATTGAGCAGTACATACCACTCCTTCGATTTTGCCGGATCTATCTTTTCCCCATCGCTTTTTCGATATATCTTCTCTGTAATGTACTGGAGAGAGCCTGAGCCTTCTATTGTAAAGTTTTTAGAAAGCCTTTGTGTTATGTTAAGGTTGAGGAGGAGGAGCTTGGCTGAATCTTTAGAATAATCGCCTGACATATCCTTCCCTGCTGTGGTTTTAACCCAGACAGAGTCAAAGGGCTCGTCATTATATGCTGCTGTATATTCAAAACCGGTTTCTATTACAGGGAAGTAAATAGACTGATTAACGCCGAAAAATGCAATAAGGGGATTCAGCGTAAGATCTACCTTGATAGATTCAGGTTTTCCGTCATCAAGGTTCATGGAATATCCTGCAGCACCCATAAATTCCATGGCCAGAAAGTATTTTCTGTAATGAACTTCAGGATCAAAGTAGCTTATTGTCCCATCCTCTTCCGGTACATATTCATTGTTTACAATTATGCCTGCATGAACAGTAAGGTATGGTCTCCATAGCAGTGACAGGGCGTATATATCATCAAAGAACTGGGAGTGCTTGTAGTCGGTAATGGTTTCAGTTCCTGCCGGGTGTCTGTCAATCTCTAATGTTTTGGTAAGCCCGTAGTGGAAACCTGTTGCAGTGAATGCCATAATTAAATCGGTCTCTTCAGGGGACTCCCTGTGTTTGCCGAAGGGTATGGCCAGTGTCATACTCCCGTATGATCGCACCAGATTAAGATCTGTGGGCTCGAATGCGCCTTCTCCAAAATTTGCCCCTGCGTTATATGTATTCACATTAAATCCGAAAACCCAGTTGATTTTTCCGTAAATATCGAAGTAGAAGTTTTTACCTTGAAGTATATCCCATCTGTCAAGGAAAAGCCCCTGAACTGTATCGCTCCTTGAAACAGAGTTGTGAAGTGTTGATGCTTCGTAAACCTCTGAGTAGGCATTAATTGTTAGAAACAAAATGAAAGAAAAAAGACAAAATAATTTTTTCATAATAATAATTTTCCCAGCAGATAAATTTTCTTAATATGATAAGTCTTTATATAATTAGTGGTAAAATTATCAATAAAAAAAGCTTACCCAGACTGTTTTTTCCAAGTATTGGATTGCGAAGGAATAATATTGTATTGAATAAAAAGTAATATACAGGTAATCTGTCCGGATGAATGAGGTAAAGGAATATATATTAACTGACTGGCTCCCTGTTACAAAAAAGGAGGCCCTGCTGCGGGGATGGGATGAACTGGATATTCTTCTCTTTTCAGGGGATGCCTATGTGGATCACCCTTCATTCGGTACTGCAGTTATAGGGAGACTTATAGAGAGTATGGGGCTCCGTATCGCCATTGTACCTCAGCCGAACTGGCGCGATGACCTGAGGGATTTTAAAAAATTCGGCGCACCCCGTCTTTTTTCTGCTGTAACAGCCGGAGCAATGGACTCTATGGTGAATCACTACACAGCAGGGAAACGGCTCAGGTCTGATGATGCATACTCCCCTGCAGGCCGCAGCGGCATGAGGCCCGACTATGCTGTTGCCGTGTACACAAAAATTCTGAAAGATTTATACCCGGAAACCCCAGTAGTAATCGGGGGAATCGAAGCATCCCTGCGCCGCTTTACACATTACGATTACTGGTCCGATTCTTTAAAGCCTCCAATACTTGCTGAAAGCGGAGCTGATCTCCTTATCTACGGGATGGGGGAGAAACCTCTTATGGAGCTTGTGAAACTGGCGGCAAAAAACATCCCTCTCCAATCACTGAAAAATCTCCGCCAGAGTGCATATCTTGCCGGCATTGACGAGAAGCTTCCGGAAATGAAAAATGTTGAGGATATTGAGCTTTATTCACATGAAGAGTGCCTTGGAAATAAAAAAAAGTTTATGGAGAATTTTTTAATTACTGAAAAGGTCTGCTCCGGTAAGGGGGATGTTAGACTTATTCAAAAATGCGGAGATTATAAGGTTATTGTTAATCCTTCATGGGGGAGCTTAAGTTCCGATGAAACAGACAGAGGTTTTGACCTTCCATATACGCGAATGCCTCATCCGAAATATAAAAACGGCGGTGTCCCTGCATATGATATGATCCGTCACTCTGTTACCACTCACAGGGGGTGTTTTGGCGGGTGTTCATTCTGCGCTATTTCCGCTCACCAGGGGAAGTTTATCAGCAGCAGGTCAGAGAAGTCGATTCTCAGCGAGGTTGAACAGGTTGCTGCCATGCCTGACTTTAAAGGTTATGTTTCAGATCTGGGGGGGCCATCTGCAAATATGTACAGAATGGGTGGTGAGGATTTACTTATCTGCGGAAAGTGTATCCGCCCGTCATGCATATATCCGGGGATCTGCTCTAACCTGAATTATAACCATTTGCCGCTCATTGACCTTTACAGGAAGAGCGGGAAGATTAAAGGGGTGAAGAAAATTTTTGTTTCAAGCGGTGTCCGCTACGATTTGTGCATGCCTGAAAAAAAGACTGATTCTGAGAGGAATTTTTGCGGTCCCTATATTGAGGAGCTGGTGAAGGAGCATGTTTCAGGGAGACTTAAGGTGGCCCCTGAGCATACCTCTGACAAGGTTCTTAATCTTATGAGGAAGCCCTCTTATAATTTATTTGTAAAATTTAAAAGTTTATTTGAAAGAATTTCAGAAAAAGCAGGGCTTAAGCAGCAGATTATTCCATACTTTATTGCGTCACATCCCGGCTCGGACATTGAGGATATGGCAGAGCTGGCTTTTAAAACAGCAGATGAGGGACTGAAGCTTGAACAGGTGCAGGATTTCACTCCCACCCCAATGACACTTTCTTCAGTTATTTATTATACAGGTATTGAGCCATATACAGGGGAGAAGGTTTATTCTGCAAGGGGGAAGGGGGATAGGGAGAAGCAGAGACTGTTTTTCTTCTGGTATCTTAAGGAGAACAGATCAAGGATCAGGTCTATGCTTAAAAGCATGGGGCGCATCGATATCGAGAAGAAGCTTTTCAAAGGATAAGATTTATTTTATAAATCTTCCAAAGCGGAGCTTAAGTACCATATCCCAAAACCAGGATTTTTCAAGGGGGTTATCCGGGAAGTAGTGCAGGTGGCTGCCGCATCTGCAGTCAGTGGAACCGAAATTTTTTACAGGCTCCCCCGAATTTTCAATTAGTATTTCCGCCAGTCCGCATTCTGTGTACTCATCTGTTATTATGGGGATGTCTGCTGCGATTTTCATTTCAGCTGAGATATAGTCCATATGCCAGTGTCTCTTCTTCGTCTTTTTTCTGTGGTGCTCAATTCTTTTAAACAGATTATTTCTGCCGCTGCCGCAGTATACATAGTATCCCGTTTTAAATTCAAGATTCCCTAATGATCCGCATTCAAGTATCCGGTCTGTATCATTCCATAAAACAATATAGTAGACCCCTGAGGGTTTTACATCCGGTATAATAAGGGGGACTTTATTCAGCTTAACAATATTATAACTGCTGTCATATTCAACTGAGTAGGGGAGAATCTCCACTCTGCCGGAATATTTTTTTATAGTTTCATAAAAGTTATAGTCTGTGTGAAAATTCGGCACAAATGCGGTGATGCTGCTGTGTAGAATAAGAAAAAATAGTTTTCCTCCCTCTGTTGATGCAAGGGCTTCTATGTGTGCTGCTCCCCTGGAACTTACTGCATCAGGGAATGAGGCAATATTTTTAAAAGCCAGTGTGCAGGACTTTATCTCCAGGTAAGATTGAGCCCTGTCTTTCTGAAGGAGGAAATCGAACCTGTGATTCCCGTATGCAGGCTCGCTTCGTATAATTGAATAATCTGCAAGTTCCGGAATAAGTCCTTTGCTGAAAAGTTCAGGGAAGAGGGAATTGCTCCTGGCTGAATCTATCATTACAGGGAAGTTCTTGTGGATGATATAGAGGAGCCTGTAGCGGTATTTACCTGCTGATGGTATAAGCAGCACACTGTTTCCAGGAATTGCCAGCTCAGAAAGGCGCCCTGTGTTAGGAACATATACATCTTCAGTTTCATTATCTATTAATACCTGAGATACGAACCGGTTTATCCGTTTTTTAAAAACAGCTTTAATGTAATCAGGAGCGGTCATTTATATAGGGGGGTGATTATCCGCGGGGGGGATCCCCCGCGGATATTAATCCTATTTATCATGAAATAGAGGTTTTCTTTTTTCAATAAAGGCATTTACAGCCTCTTCCTTATCTTCTGTGCCGAAACAGTAAATAGACTGAGCCTGCTCGAACATGAGGCCTGCATATGTGTTCCCTTCTGCAGCAACATTAACACCCCATTTCCCGAATCGTACAGCTGATGGAGGGAGGTTAGCTATTCTTTTAGCAAGTCTTAAAGACTGCGATTCAAGATCTTCAGGTTTTACCAGGTATTCAACAAGTCCTATTCTGTATGCTTCCTGGGCGTCAACCTCCTCTGTACAGAGAATCATCTTTTTAGCCTGGCCTATTCCTACAAGCTTTGTGAGTCTGGTTGTTCCTGTCTGGTCTGCAGTAAGCCCGAAGCGTACTTCAGGGAGTGCAAGGCGGGCACCTTCTGCCGCTATTCTTATATCGCAGCTTAAGGCGATTTCAAGTCCTGCACCATAGCATAGGCCTTTAATTGAAGCAATTACAGGGATTGGGAGTTCCTGGAATCTGCTGAAGGTTCTCTGGAGAAAATTCAGGTTATCCTTTACAAATCTTGTATCCACTGCTTTTAAAAAAGCAAGATCAACACCTGCGGAAAAGTGATCCCCTGCTGACTGAAGAACTGCAGCCCTGAGATTATTATCTTTAGAAAGCTCCTCCTGGATATCAGCAAGAGTAAGCACAACCTCTTTATCAAAAAGGTTGAGACCGCTGGGGTCATTGAGTGTGATAAAGGCGATATGCCCCTCTTTAGTCAGTTTTACTTTCGGTTCCCCGCTCATAATTAGCACCTCTTAATTTGGAATAATTTCACAGTAATGTATAGATTTTTTTGTTTATAAGACAATCATATATTTGATAAAAAAATCTTCAAGCAGTATTTAATTCACAGGGAGTAGGGGCTGCGGTAGAATTTTGTAGGTGGTGTCATTCCCGCGCATGCGGGAATCTCATAACCTTTATTTTTGGCGGGAGATTCCGGCTTTACATTGTCACTTCGGCCGGAATGACAGGCTTTTCTCACAAGGTCCTTCTGTTCCGGCAGCAGTTTATCTATTCAGTATTCTTCTTTTTGCGGGTGAAGACCTTCTGCCAGTATGAGATTTCATCATCTGTGACACTGGGGTTCTCTTTTTCGATGGAAATTTTTTTCAGCTCAAGTTCCTGATTGTACTCATCAATTGTTTTATTAACATAATCAGCAAATTTTTCGCTCTGCATGGTTTTAGCGCCGAATCTTTTTACATAAAAAAGTATATCCTTGTCAGAGGTGATAACAGTTGTCATTTTAGGGTTTACATCTTTTTTAATGAACTGTTTAATGAGGTAATCAGCAGAGTAATCGAGGGAGTAGTAAATATCAATTGATCCTGATTTCTCACTTGTTGCTGTTCCAGCAGCACCCTTTCTGCCGTCAAAAACAATGCGGATTGTGGACTTCTTTATCTTCTGGAACTCCTTCATTTTTGTCAGGAGACCATCCCTTGCCCTGTCGAGCTGGCTGTAATACATCAGCTCCTCCAGGTCGGGGAATTTATAGATAAGATTAAATCCGTCAATGAGAATAGGCATAATGAACTTCTACTTATTTGTTACTTAGAAATATTTTAATTCTTTCCAGTGCTGTTTTAATATTCTCCATGGAAGTGGCAAAGGAGCATCGGATATGATTTATCCCTGCATCCCCGAAAGCGCCGCCCGGAACTACAGCAACCTTATGTTCTTTAATCAGGTCCATTGCAAAATCTCTTGAGGACATTCCGGTCCCTGATACATCAGGGAAAGCGTAAAATGCCCCTTCAGGTGAAAGGCACGGGAGCCCTATTTCATTAAAGGTTTTGGATATATAGTTTCTTCTTTTTGTGTATTCAGAGACCATCTTCTCCACTTCTTTATCCCCGTTCTGCAGCGCTTCCATAGCAGCATACTGGGATATGGATGGAGCGCATAATCCTGTGTACTGGTGAATTTTAAGCATTATATCCATGATATATTGAGGTCCTGCTGCATATCCTAAACGCCACCCTGTCATTGCATGGGACTTGGAAAAGCCGTTAAGAACAATTGTGCGTTCTTTCATTTCGGGGAGTGAGGCTATTGAAAAGTGGGGTTTGTCATATGTTATTGCTGAATATATTTCATCAGAAATTACAAGGATATTGTTTTTTATTGCAATCTGCGCCACCTCTCTAAGCAGTTCCTCAGGGAATGTGAGCCCTGTAGGGTTGGACGGATAATTGAGAAGCATAGCCTTGGTTTTAGGCGTGATTGCCTTTTTTAATCTGTCAGGATCGATTTTAAATCCATCTTTAAAAAATGTTGGTACAGTAACAGGCACACCATGGAGCATGCTTATGTTCGCCCCGTATGAAACATAGCACGGCTCAATTACTATTATTTCATCACCCGGATCGATTATGCTGCGCAGGGTAAGATCGAGTCCCTGGCTTACCCCCATTGTTGCCAGTAATTCACTTTCCGGATCATAGGATAGATTATATTTGCTGTTCAGGTATTCTGAGATCATTCTAAGCAGTTCAGGCACACCCCTGTTGGATGTATAGTGTGTGTAGCCGTCTTTTATGGAAAATATCCCGGAGTCGGAAATTCTCCAGGGTGTTACAAAATCTGGTTCCCCCACTCCAAGTGAGATGCAGTCAGGCATTGAGTATACTATGTCGAAAAATTCGCGTATGCCTGATGGTTTTATCATTCTGCCGCTTTGTGAAACAAGTTGTGAAGGATCTTTTGATTTATTTTTTTTCAATGATTTCTCCATTATATAAGTATTTATTTCTAAACTTATTATTATTTGAAAATGCTTTATAATCACCGCCGCCGAAGGCGGCGGTGATTATAAAGCATTTTCACTCTCAAAAATATTTTTACGAATTAACATTGATTATTTTTATGGCTTTTTAACGGCCAGTTCAATAAATGATCTGTTTACTATAAGCCCCTTTTTACACAGGAAATTTATTGAATCAAGATTATTTTCATTAATCCGGATAAAAAGTTCATTTATAGATTTCCCTGCAGAATTTTTCAGGAAATAATCGATCAGTGCTGAACCTATACCCTTTTTACGAAGATGGGGTGTAACCATAAACCAGAGAATCTGCATACGGGAATTTTCTTTTTCGCCTATTATAAAACCGAGAACTTTATTTTTTCTCCTTGCTGTATAAGCAGTGAAGTTATCTGAAGCAAAAAGAGAGGAAAGATTTTCCGGTGTCCATTGATTAATTGAATCTATAAAGGATTGCTCCTTAAGTCCCAGGTTGTAAATCTGGTGCAGGTCATCAATATTAAATTGAGTTATAATTATTCCATCTTTTAAACGTATCATTTTTTCAGTAATTATTCCTGAATATTTTTTTTAGTGTAATAATGCTGTTCCTAATATCCCCTCCTCCGAAGGCGGCGGGGATATTAGAGAATTTTATTCCCAATAAAAGTTAAGGAAATAACATTGTCATTTTTTTATCAGTTTTTTAAAGTTTTCTGAAATACTCTCTTCCAGTTTTGAGGATGATACTTCCCTTAAATTTGAAATGAATTTATATGTATGCTTTATATTTTCCGGACTGTTCGGTTTCCCCCGTAATGGTACAGGCGAGAGAAAGGGGGCGTCTGTTTCAAGGAGGAGCATATCCTCAGGCACATACTTTGCAGCCTCATGGAGCTCAACAGCATTTTTGTATGTTACGTTCCCGGCGAAGGAGATTCTTAATCCCATGTCTATTGCAGCTTTTGCCTCAGCAGCCCCGCCGGCAAAGCAGTGCATTATCCCGGATGTGACCTTTTTTCTTTTCAGAATTTCCATCCCTTCATCCATTGCATCGCGCAGGTGAACTATTAGAGGGAGAGAATATTTTTCTGCAATATCAATTTGAGTTTCAAAGGATTTTATCTGCATCTCTTTCGGCTGGCGCATCCGGTAGTAGTCAAGGCCGCATTCACCGATCCCTATAAGGAGATGTGATAATGCAGATTTTTTTACAGTCTCTACAAATTTCTCCAGGTCTTTAAGATTTTTGTCATTTGCCGGTGATGAAGGGTGTATCCCTGCTGTATAGAGTATTCCGTAATCTGCATTTTTTTCAGCAAATTTCCGCGACCATTCCAGCCCTGAAGAATCAATCGATATCTGTACCGAGTATTCTATATTGCTGTATTTAAGGCTTTTGAGAAGATCTGCCTCATTTACTGTTTTATCTTCAAGCATAAGGTCAAAATGGGTATGTGAATCGATCAGCATAATATGGGAAATCCTCTGTTGAATTTTTTTAAAAACTGCTTTTATAATGCAGTCTAAAGAAGTGAACCTTTTGTTGTAAAGAAGAATTAAGGAGAAAAATAAGATGGATTTTTCTGTTGAAGAGTTAAGAAATGTCAAAAAATTATTCTTCACGATTATCTTAAAAAAGCTTCAGATTTGGAGGAAACATTTTATTGAAAATAGCCCTTGCCAATCCCCCAATTGAGGACTTCTACATAACAGGTATAAGGCGTCAGCCCCTGGGACTTCTATATATAGCAGCTTCTCTGATTAATGAGGGGCATGATGTAAGCCTGATCAATTGCCATTCCAGAAAGAAGAGCGTCATGGAAATTCCGTCTGAATTTGCATACCTGAAAAAATATATTGATCATGAAGATAATCTGCTCCGCTTCCCTTTCAGCAATTACTCTCACTTCGGTATGAGCTGGCAGGAAATAGAGAGACAGATTGGTTCAGTTAAAGCTGATCTGTGGCTTGTATCTTCACTTTTTACAACCTATTACCAGGAAACAGATCGTGTAATAGATCTTATCCGGATGAGGCATGGCAATGTGTTTATTGCTGCGGGGGGGTATCATGCTTCAATGTACCCGGAGTATATTATTGAAAAGAGCGGTGCTGATTTTGTAATAGCAGGTGAGGGTGAAATTTCTTCACTCCATCTTGCAGAAGCTCTTGAATCGGGGATGAATTTTGAAAAAGTTCCGGGCCTTATTTATAAAGGTGAAACCGGAATTATAAAAAATGAAAGATTAATGGCAGCCAATCCGGATGATCTGCCCATACCTGCAAGGGAGCTTCTCCGTGATAGCGATTTTAAAATGTACAGGAAGCGGGGGGTTTCTTTAATTGCATCAAGGGGGTGCCCAAATAACTGTTCATTCTGCACAGGGCGGGTTATATGGGGGAGGGGCTACAGGGGGCATAGTGTTGAGAGGATAATTTCTGAAATTGAACTTTCTGCGGATGCTCATAATGCGGGTATAATTAATTTCGAGGATGATAATCTTTTCCCTTCAAAAAAACGGGGGATTGATATTTTAAGTGCAATAATAGACTGGAAAAAGAAAAGCGGCAGGGAGTATGAATTCACAGCTATGAACGGGGTTTCACTGGAAAATCTTGATGAAGAGATTATTGAGCTCATGAAGCTGGCAGGCTTTAATGAACTGAATATCTCCCTGGTGAGCCATTCATCTCAGGTGCAGCGGGCTGAGAAAAGGCCCTTCGATTCTGCAAGGTTTAAAGAGATTGCTCTCTTCGGGAAAAAAGCGGGTATGAATGTGCGGGGATACTTTATTATAGGCCTGCCGGGTCAGGACAGGGGGGAGATTTATGATACTATAGATTTCATGGAAACACTGGATGTTAAGGTATTTCCATCTGTCTATTATAATGTCTTTTCCCCGGAAAATGAGTGGAAGATGCAGCGCTCATCTGCGTTTTTTAACGAAAGTTCCGCTTTGTGCCGGGATGATATTTTAATGGCCTTTAACAGATGTTTTGTAGATAATAAGAGGAATACGCAATGAGTCATTGGACAGTTCCTTGCATAAATCTATTTCCCCCTGTCCCCCGGAGGGGGCACGTAAAATTAATTGTTGAGCAGGTAGATGAATCAGAGTATTAGAATACCAGTTTGTATTGTTGAGCTTGCAATAAAAATTGTATAACAATATGCTGGAATCGGGAAAAAGAGTATTGTAATTCGAACATTGTTGATTAAAGATGAAGATATAGTAAATAATATTGAAACAGTTATAGTAATGATAAAAAATGAATTATCAGATTGATAAACATGAGCACGTGCCCCCTTTGGGGGACAGGGGGCAAAGCGAATGAGGGCTGGCAGTTTCCTGAGATTTATATCGTATCCCGGGAATCAGGGAAGAGCCTGTATAAAAAGAGCAGAAATAATTATTGAAAAAATAATTGAATTTTTAAGTATAAAAGTATTTATGAGACATAAAAGAAATTGACTTTTTATTAATAGGACCGGTATATTATTTATATGAATGCATTGAATAGAAAAGATCTCCTCGATATAAAATCACTCTCGGCTGATGAAATTCTCCTGATTTGTGATACAGCAAAGTATTTTAAAGATATTTTTACCAGGGATATTAAGAGTGTACCTGTGCTGAGGGGTAAAACCGTGTGCAGCCTCTTTTATGAGCCTTCTACCCGGACAAGGCTCAGCTTTGAAAGCGCTGCAAAGATGCTTTCAGCCAATGTTATAAATGTTCCTGTAACCACATCGAGTGTGTTAAAGGGGGAATCCCTCATTGACACTGTGCGCACCCTGGAGGCTATGAAGGCCGATTATATTGTAATGAGACATGCGGCGTCACTTGCGCCGCATTTTTTATCTAAAAATATTAAAGCATCTGTTATCAATGGGGGTGACGGTTTCCATTCCCACCCCACACAGGCTCTGCTTGATGTCTACTCTGTAATTGAGAAGAGGGGTTCTGTTAAGGGGCTTCATGTGGGTATAGTGGGTGATATTAAGCATTCCAGGGTTGCCAGGTCAGATATTCTTGCCTTTACAAAACTGGGTGCAAAGGTAACAGTTTGCGGCCCATCCACCCTTGTTCCGGATGAGTTTAAGCAGTACGGGATTGATATTTCATATAATTTTGACAAACTTCTTCCGGAGCTTGATGTTGTAAATATGCTGAGGATTCAGAGGGAGCGGCAGAAGGGATCTCTTTTCCCTTCAATAAGGGAATATAATCTGCTTTACGCATTAACAGAAGAGCGTTTTAGAAAATGTAAGCCTGATATAACTGTTATGCATCCCGGCCCTATGAATAGAGGTGTAGAAATTGACGATGCTGTTGCAGACGGGCCTAATTCAATAATAAATGAACAGGTGACTAACGGGGTTGCTGTAAGGATGGCGATTTTTTACCTCCTTGCAGGGGGTTCTCAATTACAGGAAGACGCGGAAGGGAATGTTTAAAATATGAATATAATAATTAAAAACGGAAGAGTGATTGATCCTGCATCGGGCAGAGATGAGATTCTGGATATTCTTATTCATGAAGACAGGATAAAAGATATAGGTAATGATCTCCCCCTTTCAGGTGATGAAAGGGTAATTGATGCAAAGGGGTGCCTGGTTCTTCCGGGCCTTATTGATATGCATGTCCACTTCAGGGAGCCGGGTAGAGAGGATGTGGAAACAATTATAGGCGGATCAAAGGTTGCTGCTAAAAGCGGCTATACTTCAGTATGCCCCATGCCCAATACCCAGCCTGTTATAGACAGCCAGGCCCTTGTAAGATTTATAAAGATGGAAGCTGAGCATGGCCCCGTAAATGTTTTCCCTATTGCCTCAATTACAAAGGGGGGTAAAGGGGATGACATGTCTGAGATGGGTGAGCTTGTAAAAGGGGGTGCCGTAGCTTTTTCTGATGACGGCAGACCTGTAATGAGCTCACTTGTGATGAGGAGAGCCCTTGAGTATTCAAGGATGTTTAATGTGCCTATACTTGCCCATGCAGAGGATCTTGATCTGGCTGATGAAGGGATTATGAATGAAGGGCTTAATTCTATCAGGCTCGGCCTTAAGGGTATACCGCGGGAATCTGAAGAGGTTATGGTTGCAAGGGATATTCTCCTCACAAGGCTTGCATCAGGGAGGCTTCATGTATGTCATGTTTCATCCGCAGGCTCAGTGACCCTTATTAAAAGGGGGAAGAAGGATGGTGTTAAGGTAACATGCGAAACTGCACCCCATTATTTTGCATTAAACGATGATGCAGTTGAAGAACATCTTTCAATGGCTAAGATGAATCCTCCATTAAGAACAGAGCATGACAGGCAGAGGATAATTGAAGGACTCCGTGACGGTACTATTGATGTTATTGCCACTGATCATGCTCCCCATGCTCAATATGAGAAAATGCAGGAGCTGGAATACGCCCCTTTCGGTATTGTGGGACTTGAAACAGCAGTTCCATTAATAATTACGGAACTGGTAAAGAAAAATAATTTTTCATATATTGAAGCATTCAGCAAAGTTACATGCAACCCTGCTGCTATTCTTAATCTTGACAGAGGTTCCCTGAAAAAAGGGGGGTGGGCGGATGTAACAGTAATTGATCCTGATAAAAAAGTTCTTATAGATAAAGAATTTATTCTTTCCAGATGTAAAAATACACCTTTTATTGGGGCGGAGCTTTACGGCTCTGTTGAATATACTATATGCAATGGTAAAGTGGTTTATTCAGCCGATAAGGGGATGCCGGTTAAATAAGGGGGGATCTCTCCTGCGGTACTGATTCTCTTCCCCGGGGAATGATGCGGTTTCGCTCCGTCACCAGGTTGAGAGCAGAGATTTAAAAAGACTCCGCTTCGACAGGGATTATATAAAAAGCGTCATACTCTGATTTCAGACTTTTAGATTCTGATCCATAAATTCCATTATTTCTGGAATATGTCTTTTCCAGTAGGTCCACCCCTGGTAGCCGTTTTTATTCTCACGGTATGTGACATTAAAGGATCCGGATGCTGATGTGCGCTGAAGTGAACGGAGCCTGATAGCCATCATCCGCGACTGCCCTGCATTAAAGGCGTCATTCCTGGTACCGTGATAAAGGAATACATGTACATCAGCGAGTTTTTCCGCCAGTGCTATGGGACTGCACTCATTCTCCCATCTTTCAGGGTGGCTTTTATAGCTGCCGTAAACAGCTTCTATTATTTTCCCGCTTTGAATAGTTGTGGGGTCGTAGAAACCGGATATACCTGCAGCTGCATTGAATCTCTTATGGTAAATGGCTGCAGTTTTGATCGCCCCATGCGCACCGACTGTAACCCCCATTATTCCGGTGCTCTCTCTGTTTGAAGCGAGATTGAAATTATCATTGAGAAACTTAATCAGGGTTTCACCTATAAATTTCCCTCCGGGCAATCCGTTCCATTTGTACACTGTTTCAGGGTAGTATGATGCCTCATATACAGACTTCCTCATTGAAGGGGTTACAATAACAAAATTATATCGATTAGCCAGCGACTCAAGAGAGGCATTTTTTTCAAATTCTCTTTCATTGGAGTCGTAGGAATGGAGGGCAATTATGGTGCGGTATTTTTTCCCGTGAGTGTAGCCTGCCGGGAAATATATCTGAATCTTCACATTGGATACAAGGATATTTTTAAGCCACCTCCCCGGCTTTATCTCTCCGCTCAGGCCTGAAGCCTTTACTGCCGGTGCCGGGGAATCATCTTTGCGCGAATTCTCAGCAGCAGTGCAGGAGAGAATTATCAGTGCTGTTAAACAGAGGGATAAAACTTTTTTCATATTCAATCTCCGGTGATTAAGGCTAATGAAAGACCGGTTTATCCGGGATAGTGCAAACAGAATAAATCTGCAGGCAATACTTTACGGAAAATATAAGCGCAGGGTTATGAATAGTCAAGCATATTAAGATAGAGCTGCAGATAGCTCAGGGAAAGATGGCGGGTATTATACAATGTAGCCGTTCTCCTTCATGCTGTAGTAGGATTCAGTAGAAAGTATAATGTGATCAACAAGGGGTATCCCCACAATTTTACCTGCTTCAAGAAGCCTTCTGGTTGTTTCAATATCCTGTTTTGACGGGGTCATGTTTCCGGAGGGGTGGTTGTGGGTGACAATCAGGCCTGATCCCCCTTCTCTTATAGCATCGCGGAAAACCTCCCTGGGGTGAACAATCGCCTCAGTTACAGTTCCGATGGAGATAATTTTCTTTTTGATTAAAGTATTTTTGTTATTAATAATGAGGGCAGTAAAAACCTCCTTTTCAAAACCGGCAGTTTCAGGAAGAAGAAGCTCCCATACAGCAGCAGGTGAGCTGAGGATATTTGAAGGTTTTTTCTCTGTGATGGCTCTTTTCCCCATTTCAAAAGCAGCCTGGATTTTTATAGATTTTTTAAGACCCACACCTTTCTCCTCAGCAATCTCCCTGATCCCTGAATTGAGAATTCCCCTTAGCCCCCCCATTTTTTTTAATATGAGGGATGATAGCTCAAGAACATCCTGCCCTCTGGTCCCTGTCCCGAGAATAATTGCGAGGAGTTCCATATCTGAAAGCTGGTTAACATCCTCACCCTCAATACATTTTTGAATCGGCAGTTTGTAGTTTTCGTGTATAATCCCCATTTTTACCTCTTCAGATATAGTCTGTTATATTCATCTATATACTGCTTTGCTATTTCCCTGTTATCTATTATCAGGATATTTTCATCATTTCTCAGTGCTGCATTTCTGGAAAAGTTGTAGGACCCGGTAATTACCCGGTAGTCATCAATTATTATAACTTTGTGATGCATCTGGAATCTGTTCCTGTCAACCTTGACCGGGAGGCCTTCAAGTTTCATTTTAATGAATTCAGAGTGTTTTGTATAGGCCCCTTTCCTTTCAAAAACCCCGCTTACCTCTATCCCTTTATGAAATTTTTCTATCATCAATTCGCTTACTGCAGGGGAGGTAAATGAAAATGCCATAAAACGGATTGAGTGTTCAGCTTTCGAAATATTGCTGCAGATAATTTTTTCAACATCATCCTCCGGTGAAAAAAAAGCCTTCAGCATCAGGTCACCGGTTTTAACTGAATTTTTTCCGCGGAAAAATGAAAAGGCTCCATACTCTTTTCTGTTGGCAAAGATTTTATCGTAAAACATCTCCCTGAATTCATCCAGGTATATATGAGCAAGTTCTGCAGATTTAATGAGTACAGCATTGTTGTTGTTTTTTACTCTGCAGTTATCAGTAAGATTAAAGGAACCGGTAAAGACAAACTCTTTGTCAATAACAGCGAACTTGTTGTGCATCAGCCCAGGGCTGTTGTCTTTTACTACAGGGATCCCTGCTTCAATCATTGCAGTTAATGCTTTGCCGGAATAATTATCTTTTTCTGTTACAATAGCAATCTTAATCCCCCGATTGTGAGCGGCTATAAATTCATCCGCTATTGTAATTGAGGAAATATCGTAGAATGCGCCGTATACAGATTCCTGAGCCCCTTTGAGTGCATTGATAAGGCCTTCGTCAGGTTTGACTATACCCCTGATTTTTGTATCGGGGGTGGTAAAATATACCTGCCAGGTTTTAACATGATCAGCTGCAATAGCGGAGATGGTTATTAAAGTGAACATAATAATAATTATTTTTTTCATTTTTCTTTCAGTCCGGAGGATCTGCAGAAAAGGGGATTCCCGGCTGCAGAACAGAATAATGCTTCTGACTATTATTACGAATTAATGGGGTTTTTGTCTGATATTTTTATCTATGAAGAGAATTTTTTTTGATTAATTTCCTGCGGAAAAGATCAGGTTCCTGCGGAAGCGGCGAGTTCCTCTTCTCTGTCAATTACCATGTTTTCGAATTCTGTGTAGAGAAGCTGATCTTCGCTCCCCGGGTGCATTGAGCGCACCTTGGATACCAGTGTTCTGTATGGTGAAATTTTTTTAGGGTCGCCAAGTATGAGCAGAATTCTTTTTATATTTTCCTCATCTTTCTGTATCAGTGCCAGATAGAATTCAAAAGAGTTACGGATATCAAGGAGGGTGCTTCTGTTTTTTGCAATTTCAGGTGGGGCCGGGTCTGCTTCAAGAAGTTCATTGATAAAAAAAAGTATATACTGTGTATCAAGGGGTGAAATGTCAAAATCGAGAAGAAGCTGTTTTAGATTGGAGAGTGCCATTTTCCGTAAATGCATTCTGCAGAGAAATACCGGGTTTTCTGATAGGGTATTTATGTTTATGTATGACATGTCAGATTCTGAATCTGCTGAATCGAAAGATTCACTTTTCTGCTGATGTACAGCGATTACTTTTTCAGGTTTGTATTTGCTGATAACTACAGAAAGTTCGGTCTCTGAAATTGAACTGTCAATTATCAGGTAATCAATTCCCAGGTTTGCCTGAACATCTTTCAGCATGGAGGAGTAGCTGCGCTGGTGCTGAATAATAACCGGGATCTGATCTATATCTGTTTCAAGGGGGATAAAATGGTATTTTCTTTTCTTCTCTATAATATTTCTGTATGGAACAATAAGGTTTTTGTTCTGAATTTTAAGGAGTGTGTATTCCCTGTCAAAATCGCGCTCAATATTGAAAATATTCCCCATAAACATTATCATGGGGATCTTGTGGAGAAGGCTTCTCCCCTCTTTATCAGCCGGGATGGAATCACCTTTGCTGTTAAAGACAAGAAATTTCCATGTCTTAAATAATACTTTTAAGGTGAAGCCTGAAGGTGTTCTCTCTTCTGCAAAATCCATGTTCCCCTTTCCTGATAAACTTCAACATTGTAGAATAAGATGCTTTCATCCAATTATAATTTCTTAACTTTTATTTGAAATTAAATACTTTAATATCCCCGCTGTCGAAGGCGGCGGGGATATTAAAAACAGCATTATTCTACTAAAAGATATATTTTGGAATAATTACTGAATTTAATCAGTAAATTACAATCTGAAATGAGAAATTATTGCAAGCACTAATTTTTGATTCTGCTGTGCACATCGGAGTTCAGGGGGCTGAATTTGTTATTTATATAGTACTGATATGCTATGCCGCATATCATTGCAGCATTGTCTGTACATAAAAGGGGTGAAGGGATAATAATTTTTTCATCCCCCCTGCGATTTTCATTTAGAAGTTCACGGAGACGGCCGTTTGCTGCAACCCCCCCTGCTACTACAAGTCTTTTTATTCCAAGCTCTCTTGCGGAAGAGAAGAGGCGTCTTACAAGAAGCTCAAGGGCGCTCTCCTGAAAACTGTATACAATCTCTGCAGTATCCGCTTCAGGGTTGTTTTTAATATGGTTGATCACTGCTGTTTTAAGGCCTGAATATGAAAAACGGTTGTCACCCGGGTCTGTCATAAGTCTGGGGAAGAAATTTTTTTTCTCCACAGCTTTGCGGGCCAGCTCTTCAATAACAGGGCCGCCCGGGTATCCAAGGCCCAGGTATTTGGATATTTTATCAAAAGCCTCACCCACAGCATCATCAGCAGTTTTCCCGATAAGCTCCATCTCTCCAGGCCCGTTAACCCTGTAGAGGGCTGTATTCCCTCCGGAAATAAGAAGACCCATAAAGGGGTATTGAAGGTTTTCCCCTTCAAGAAAGGGGGCGTAGAGATGGGCTTCCAGATGATTAACTGCAATAAGGGGGATACCCAGGGTAAATGAAATTGTCTTTGCACTTTGAAGGCCTATCATAAGTGAGCCGATAAGGCCGGGCCTGTTTGTTGCAGCAACGTAGTCAAGGTTGCTGAATTCTATCCCTGCTTCTTCCAGTGCGGAGTCTATCAGGGTATTGATCGTTTCAAGATGGGACCTTGAAGCAATTTCAGGGACAACGCCGGAAAATTCACGGTGCAGCTCTATCTGACTGAAAATTCTGTTGGATAGAATAATACTTCCGTTTTTTACAATTGAAGCCGAGGTCTCGTCGCAGGAGCTTTCAAGACCAAGGCCTATTAAAGGCTCAGCATTTTTTATCATGGCTTTATTATTCTGTCAGTTTCTCTATTGCTGTGATAAGCTGGCTGTCAAACTCCAGATCATAGGGGAGGCTTTTGTGATATTTCCCCACTTCTCTTTTAAGAATATAATCTGCAGTTTTTGTGGAAAGATCTATATTCTTCTCTTTAAGAAATTTCCCGAAATTTTTACGTGTTTCACTGTCGTAGACTGTTCTGGAATTTACAAAGCTGCTTAGAAGCCGGTCTTTCCCGATTTTTCTGAGTGCTTCATTTTCACTTTCAGGTATATCAAAATGCTTAACAGCAAAGTCAGGGGAAATCCCTTTTTTATGTATAAGCTCACCGGATGGGGTGTAGTATTTTGCTATAGTTACTGCAACATTAATATTTTTATCAAGACCGTAGGTTTTCTGAACAGAGGCTTTGCCGAAAGTTTTTTCACCTACAAGTACTGCCTTATTATTATCCTTCAGAGCACCGCTGAGAATTTCAGATGCTGAAGCGCTCCCCCTGTTGACAAGAACAACTGTTTTACCTGCATATAAGAGAGGATCCTTTGATTTGAATACAGATTCAGCCTCCGCGACTGATCTCCCTTTTGTGGAGACTATTACCAGATCTTTTTCAAGAAAGAAATCAGATATCTCTATGGCTGAGCTGAGAAGGCCGCCGGGGTTAAAGCGGAGATCTAAAATTACTCTGTCAATTTTTTTATCATTAAAGAATTTAAGGGCGTGTTTAACGTCTGATGAAGTTTCAGCGCCGAATGTTTTAATCTTAAGATAACCTGCATTATGTTTATCTATTACAGAGTATTCCACACTGTCGATTTTAATAGGTGCTCTCTCTATTGAATAGGTTATCTCTTCATCAATGTTTTCCCTGCGGATTGTTATATTTACCTTTGTTCCGGGTAGGCCTTTTATTTTTTTGATTACATCAGAGAACTCCTTCTCCCTCACAATCTCATCATTCACTTTAGTAATTATATCCCCTGCTTCAATCCCCTCTTTCATTGCAGGTGAATTTTCTATTGGTGTAACTACAATTATATCACCGTCCCTTATTGTCACCTCAACCCCGATGCCGACAAACTTCCCTGTTGTCATTTCCTGAAGTTCCCCCGAAGCATCTTCATCAAGGAATCTGGTGTAGGGGTCATCAAGGGAACTGAGCATGCCGCGGATAGCTCCGTAAAAGAGACTTTTGTTTTCAGGCTTATCCACATATTCAGTTGTTACTATCTGAAAAACCTGGTGGAAGTAATCGAGATATTTGTGTGCCGGCTCCTTCACCTCTGCTATGAGTGAAAAATTGATTCCAATGAAAAGGCCCATGGCAAAGGTAATGATAAACAGGTGCGGCTTTCTTTCTGAATTTTTTTTAGACATCTTCTACTCCGGGTATAATTTGTATTGAACAGGTATTATATCTTATACACTATGGGGTGATAACCCGATGGGGTATATTAATAGAACCATTATGTTTATATATTACTTTGTATTAAAAAAGTAATCCTTGTTACCGGCTGTGTCAATAATTATGTATATGCATAATTAAATTTTTAGCTCATTCCGGATTTTTGGGATACAAAGGGAGTACTTCTTTTCTTTTCCCCCTGTCCCCCAAAGGGGGCACGAGTTATCTATTATCACTTTGAAAATATAATTGTTACCACTTTGATAACTATATTCTTATATTATTCCGCATATCTTTTGCAAGCTCAACAATATCAAGGATCTTTTAATACTTTGATTCATCAACTTGCTCAAGTTTTTATTTTACGTGCCCCCTTTGGTAGACAGGGGGCTGACTCCAGAATATGTGGTGAAAAACCATATTATTACTTTTCCCAAAAATCCGGGATGAGCCAAATTTTATCAATCATCCTGTTTCAGCACCATGGCGGCAAAATCAGTAAGAATACGGGCGGTCATCCCCCATATGGTGGTTCCGCAGTAATCGTAATAATATACGCAGACCTCCTCCCCCTTATGTTCAAATCTGTCGCATTTGTAATACCCTTCGTTGCAGAAACAGGAGAGAGGAACTTCCAGAATAGAATCAATTTCATCTTCACTTAAATTGTACTGGAGAGGGTAATCTGCAGCACCTGCAAAAACATTCACATGAAAACCGGCCAGCGAAATATATTCATCAAACTCCCCCAGGACTTTTATCTTTTCAGGGGGGATCCCGATCTCTTCACAGGTTTCCCTTAAAGCGGTAAAGAGAGAATTCTCATCTTCTGCATCAATGGTCCCTCCGGGGAACGAAACATCCCCCTTATGGGTTGATACTTTATCTGTCCGCATAGTCAGTATTACATGGGGGGAGCTGTTTTTATTAACAAGGAGGATCAGGACAGATGCTTTCCGGTAATCAGCGCTGCTGCATATTTTTTTCTCTCTTGAGCTTAGTTCTGATTTTATTTTTTCGCAGAATTGATGGAAATCTTTCTCAGATGTGAATCTGATTTCTTCACAGGGTATTTCGCTGTTCATGATTAACTCCCCGGTGTATATAATATGATAATTAATACCACAGAGAGAGCTTATAACTGTCAAGAAGTATTGAGCCGAAAATAATTCAGATTATTCTGAGGAATAATTTTTTTGAGTACGCATAATTCTTGACTAATAGGATATACAGTGGTAATTAACAGTAAAATGAAATTAAGGGGAGTAGTATATGAGAAAGTATTATGTTGCAATTTTGTCACTAGTAACGATTATTATGGCTGTATCTTTTTTTACAGGATGCGGTAAAAAGGGCCCTGCAGGGGAGATTAAAATAGGGATCGCTAAAATTGTAGCCCATCCTGCTCTTGATGCTGTTGAGAAGGGGATACAGGATGAGCTTACTGCGCTTGGTTTCACCAATGTCAAGTATGATCTTCAGAATGCAAATGGTGAGATTTCAACTGCAGCATCTATAGCTCAGAAGTTTAAATCTGATAATGTTGATGTGGCTGTGGGGATTGCCACACCTACCTCTCAGGCTCTTGTAAATGCATTGAAGGAGAATGTTGTTATTTATTCAGCTGTAACAGATCCGGTTGATGCCGGGCTTGTATCTTCATTCTCCAGGGGGGAAAAGAATATTACGGGCGTTTCAGACATGACCCCTGTGAAAGATCAGATAGCTTTTTTAATGAAAGTGAAAAATATTAAAAGACTTGGTCATATATATGCAAGCCATGAAGCAAATGCGGTAACCCTTGCTAAAATGGCTAAAGAAGCATGCAGGGAGCTTGGTATTGAATTTATTGAAACTACTGTTTCAAATTCATCGGAAGTGAAGCAGGCAGCACAGTCTATTGCCGGCAGAGTGGATGCTTTTTATCTGAGCACGGATAATACTGTTATATCAGCCCTCAGCGCTGTTGCGGATGTGGCAAAAACCAATAAAATACCTATTATGTCCGCAGATCCCAGCTCTGCAGAAAAATTTGAAGTTCTTGCAGCATGGGGCTTTGACTATTACAAAATGGGGAGAGCAACAGGAAGGCTTATAGCAAGAATTTTAAAGGGTGAGAAACCTGAATCAATAGGGACTGTATTTATGACAGACCCCTCAGACGTGGATCTTCTGATCAATCTTGATGTTGCTAAAGCTCTTGGGCTCACTTTCCCGGATAATGTAATTAAGCAGGCGGGCCGTGTTGTAGAAAACGGCAAGATCAGCAAGAAGTAGCACTATCCTGCTCAGGATCAGTTTTAATCCGCTATTTGAAAATTAATTTTTATGCGGCTGAGCTGTATCTTCAGCCGGCCGCGTAACTGTGCGGATTATCTGAATGACAGCATCCCGGAAGATTGAATGGATATAAACAGATGTTATAATATTCTCCAGGTTGAGAAAAATTCCTCTAACGAGGATATTACCCGCTCTTTCAGGGCTATGGCGCTGAAGTATCACCCTGACAAAAATCCTCAAAGAAAGGACTGGGCCAATGAACAGATGACAACACTAAACATGGCCTATTCCACATTAATGAGTCACAGATTTAAGCAGGAGAATGAGGATACCCGTAGTGAGGAACCGGTCCCTCCGCGGTCCGGGCCTGTAAGGGGGGAGCGGCGGAGCAGACCTGAAAAGAGTTATAAAGACGAGCTTTACGGGCTCCAGGATGATGCAAGAAGGGAATATTTAATTAACAGCTTTATCCGCTACAGGGAGTCTGCCAAGGATGGTATGTACCGCTACTTTCAGTATGGCCTGTTTAATTTTCACAGGCGTGAAGAGAGAAAAAATGTAAAGATTTATAATGAAATGGTGCTGCTTCTCAGAAGAACTTTTCACAGCATAAAAAAATTGAGCTCAATGACAGATGATCCGGAGCTTATAGAGCACTTCGATGTTTTCAGCAGAATGATGTTTAATTTTTACAGAGCCTCAGAATGCCTTAATCTTATAGATTCCTATAAAGACAGCTATGAGGTCGATTCTTACAGGATTTATAAAAAAGGGGATGAATCACTCCACCTGGCACACAAAGAGCTTTTTTACGACAGGCATAACAGGGGATTATTTATAAGAGAGAAAACAGTCCCACATCTTCTTGATTCTGAAAACCTTTTTAAGCGGAATCTTCAGCTCTACTCTGAATCATCATGGGCTGTGGAAACAGGGATTAAGCTTGAGTATGTTCTATCCTTAAAAGCATATATTGAACTTTTTTTTACAGGGGAATAATGCTGCAGAATTATCTGATTCCAATGTTAATTTCTATAAATGGCGTTCCTGCAAAAAGTAACTTATTTTGCCACAGAGGCTCAGAGACACAGAGAAAGATGAACTAATTATATAGATATATGAAATCGTACATAAATATATTTACAATTTTTTGCAAATATGTATTATTGATTACTAATTTCTATAAAATTTCGTACCTCTGTGACTCTGTGACTCTGTGACTCTGTTGCAGACTTTTTGCAGTAGCGCCATAAATATTTTTTAGTGTAAAAATGGGAAATTTTATATCTCCGCCGCTTTTGGCGGCGGAGATAATAGGGCATTTATTAATTATAATAAGTTTAGGAATAAATACTGATCTGATTCTATAATAAGCCGGGGTGATGCCATGTTTAATACAGGGGAAGAGGTAAGGGGAGCATGCAGAGGGGGTGAATGGTCGGGGCAGACATCGGGGCTGGCTCCCGGATTTGTTCAGGCGAATCTTGCTGTTGTCCCCTATGACTGGGCATGGGATTTTTTTCTCTTTTCCCAGCGTAATCCTAAACCATGCCCTGTGATTGAAACCGGCGAGCCCGGTTCACCATTCACCAGATTCACCGCTAATTCCGCAGATATCCGCAGCGACCTTCCAAAATACCGCATATATGAACATGGCGTACTGACAGGTGAAGTTACTGACATAAAAAATCTCTGGAAGAGTGATTACGTTTTTTTCCTTATAGGATGCAGTTTCAGTTTTGAAGAGGCGCTCCTTTTATCAGGACTTGAAGTAAGGCATATAAGTGAAGGTAAAAATGTTCCCATGTATAAAACCTCGGTTTTATGCAGCAGTGCCGGACGTTTTATTGATACACCCATGGTTGTGAGTATGAGGCCATTTACACCTGACAATGCTATGCGGGCAATTGCAATTACCAGGGAGTATCCCGGTGTTCATGGATCTCCTGTCCATATGGGGGATCCTGATGAGATAGGTATTAAGGATATAAATAAACCGGACTGGGGTGACCCTGTGACAATTAAGAAGAGTGAGATCCCTCTTTTCTGGGGATGCGGAGTAACACCGCAGATGGCTGCAATGACAGCAAAAATTCCTATTATGATTACACATTCCCCGGGGCACATGTTTGTGGGGGACAGAAAGAACCATGAATACAGGATATGATGCTTCAGGTTTAAAAAAGACTGCTCATTCCCTGGAAAGAATAATCCTTCAGGATCCGGGGAAGAGGGGGCTTGATAAGTGGGGGATAAAAGGGGGCCTTTTCACAGCTGCTGAATCGCTCGTAAAGGGGAGGAGTATACTTCTGGCAACAGGATTCTATATTGTATCCGCAGGGGTAATTGAAACTGACGGGCCCCCCGGGGCAGCTGTACTTGCCCTGGCACTTGAGAAGATGGGTATGAGGGTAACCATACTTACTGATGACCATGCTGAAGAGATTATGAAAACCTCCCTGGAGAGTATCGGTTCCATGTCAGAGGTGAGATCGTTTAAATGCGGGGAAAATCCGGATATTAATAAGATTCTTGATTATGATACTACACATTTTATAGCGCTTGAAAGACCCGGCAGATCTGCAGATGGTTTCCATTATAATTTCCGGGGTGTAAATATTTCCAGCTATCTGGCCCCATTTGATGAAGCTTACATTGAAGCACAGAAAAGAGGGATAACCACAATAGCCATTGGTGACGGAGGGAATGAGCTGGGTATGGGGGATGTGGGCTCTTCAGTTGATAAGTATGTTGCTCCAGGGAGGGCATTCAGCTGCGGTATTTCAAGCGATATATGCATCTGCGCCGGTGTAAGTAACTGGGCCGGGTATGCACTGGCTGCCATGCTCTCAAGAATAGCAGGGGAGAATCTCATGGCAGATAGAGCGGTCTTTGACGATATGCTGAAGGGGATTGTGAATCTGGGAGCGGTTGATGGTGTTTCAGGTCTAAAAGAAGTTACTGTGGACGGACTTGACCTGTCATGGGAGGAGAGAATATATATGGAAATGTATAAAGCAGCTTCAGGTGAAGACTATATTCCCGGAATGGATTTATGAAAAAGTTGTTTGCCGGTGATTCATGTCATATCTTTGAGCTTGATAATAAAATTTCCCCGGAAATAAGCTTAAAGGTATTATATATATACGCTAATCTGCGCAGATATATAAGCGGAGATTTCTCCTGCATCACCGATATTGTACCTTCTTATAAATCTGTTGCAATACATTTTAATCCATACTATAATGATATAGAAAAAGTATCCCTGGATATTGAGAAGGAGATCAATTCTCTCCTTGAAAAATATACCCCTCAAAATGAAATGCCCGGATCGAAAAACATTGAAATCCCTGTTGTTTATGATGGGGAAGATCTTGAAAGGATAAGTTCCATGAAGAATCTTCCTGTGAGCAGGATTATTGAAATACATTCATCTGCTGAATACAGGGTTGCCATGATTGGTTTTAAGCCCTATTTCCCCTATCTCCTGGGGCTTGATCCTCTTCTGGCAGTACCAAGACTTGAGAGCCCGAGGAAGCGTGTCCCTGCGGGTTCAGTTGCTATTGGCGGAGAGCAGACAGGGATCTACCCGGAGGACTCGCCCGGCGGGTGGAACATTATAGGGAGAACAGACCCGGAAATTCTTAAAGGGATTAATCCGGGGGATATTGTTATTTTCAGGGGGGTTGGGACACTATGATTACTCTTAATTGCGATATCGGGGAGAGGGGACCGGACCACCCTCTTGATATTGATCTGATGAATTATATTGATATAGCTAATATCGCATGCGGAGGCCATGCAGGCGATAGGGAGTCTGTGGAGGTTTTCAGGAAAATTGCTTCTGACAGGGGTGTGAAAATTGCCGCTCATCTCTCCTATCCTGACAGGAAAAATTTCGGCAGGGTAACTGTTCAAATGGAGCTCTCTGATCTTCTCAGGTCACTTGATGAGCAGTTTAATCTGCTTGGGGGTGCGGGATCTGTCAAGTTCCATGGAGCTCTATACAATGATTCTGTTACAGATTCCAGGTTAGCATCAGGCCTGGCACTGTGGCTTAAGAGTATGAATATTAAGGAGATTCTTGCGCCTGCTGATTCTGAAATTGCCGCATTCTGCGTAGATGAGGGGATTAGAATAATTGCAGAGGCTTTTGCAGAGAGGCGATATGATTACGATTCCCTTTCAGGGAGGCTTACCCTTGTAAGCAGGAAAGAGGCTCATGCTTCCATTGCATTACTTCAGGAGGCCCTGGACCATTCTTTTGGAATAATTAAAAACGGAACAGTGAACCCGTATATTGAGGGGAAGCCCCAGCTCCTTGAGGTTCCGCTTAAATGTGACACAATATGTATTCATTCAGATTCAGAAATTGCACTTGATCTTGCAAAGGGGCTCCGGAGTATAATTGCCTCTATGCCGAAAAGGGGATAATATTAATGCTCAGGTTTCTTCAGAAGGGTCTGTGTATAACCAGAGAAGGGCCGGTTTTCGGCATGCAGCATCGGGGGATTACACCGGGGGGGCCCATGGACCGGTTTTCCTCCATGGAGGGGAATATACTCCTGGGGAATAAACCATATTCTTCATCTTTAGAAATAATTTTTCCCCCTGTAATAAAGTTTACCGGAGAGGGGATATTTGTTATAACAGGGGCGCCCCTTGAGGGGTCAGTACTTGAAAGGGGTGGGGAGCCGTTCCCGGTTGATCATAGAAGTGTTTACAGGTTTGAGCCTGAGGATATATTAAAGCCCGGGAAAAGGTCTGCCGGTTTCAGAACTTGTCTCTGCTTCAGGAGCGGGAGCGGGGATATTTCTGATAGTAAAATTGATGCTGTGAATTCACTCAATCTGCGTCCCGATTTTTCCTGGCATCACAGCGGAGGTTTTATCAGGGTAATGGAGGGTCCTGAGTTTGAATATTTAAAAAATCCTGCAGATTTTTTCTCTTCTTTATGGAAAATTTCTGCAGATTCAAACGACATGGGCATGAGGCTTTCATCTAAGTATGTGAGCCTCGAAATGAATACCGGTGATATGATATCAGATGCTGTAGCTGACGGAACAATTCAGCTTACACCTTCCGGGCCTATAATTCTTATGAGGCACAGGCAGACCCTGGGGGGTTACCCGAGAATTTTTAACTGTATAAGCGCTGATATTGATCTTCTATCACAATATATGCCGGGGCAGGCGCTTAAATTTATTAAAACAGATTTCCATGAAGCAAGGGCTGCGTCTATTGCCGCAAAGGGATTTCTGGATCATCTGATCCTGGAAACAGGGCGGATATATTCAGATTAAAACAGGCTTTGAGCCTGATTTATATAAGGGGTATTGATATGGATATTTTTTATAATAATGGCGAGTTTGTCGATTCAGAAAAGGCTGTAATTTCTGTGAATGATCTCATCGTCCTGAGGGGCTATGGAATATTCGATTTTATGAGAACATATAGCAGGAGGCCATTTTATCTTGAGGAGCATATTGCCAGGCTTGAAAATTCAGCAAAGCTTATAAATCTTGAACTGCAGTGGAGCAGCAGAGCGATCTTTGACGCAGTTATTGATACTGTGGATAAAAATCCCCATCATAAGGAAAGCAATATAAGGATAGTCTGTACAGGCGGGATAAGCCCTGACGGGGTAATCCCCCAGGGGAACGGTAAACTGATAATTATGGTTACACCAAAGCATGAGCTCCCTGCGTGGTGGTACAGTGAAGGTGCTTCTGTAATATCTGTAAATACAGAAAGATTTCTTCCCGGCGCTAAAAGCACGAATTATCTCGGTGCAGTAATGGCACAGCAGGAGGCTAAAAGGAGAAACGCGGTTGAGGCTATATATATTGACAGGAATAATAATATTAAAGAGGGTACCACTACTAATATCTTTTTCTTTAAAGGGGAGAGGATGATAACAGGGAAAAGGGATATTCTTTCCGGTGTTACAAGGGGTGTGGTTTTAAAACTCACAGAGAAAGTATTTGAAACTGAGCTCAGGGATGTGCCCCTTGCTGAAATTGAAGATTTCGATGAGGTGTTTATTACCGCTTCCAATAAAGAGATTGTTCCTATAGTTAAGTTTAATGATATAAAAATCGGTGACGGAAAGCCGGGTAAAAACAGTAAAAAGATTATGGAGCTCTTCAGAAAATATACAGATGATTACGGCAGGGGCCTTGTTTAATGATTAAAAATTTTACCGGATCTCCAATCATAGCAGAAATTGATCTTGCTGCTTTTAGACACAACATGGATGCAGTAAAAAAACTGATTAATGAAAAAAGCCGCGTAATAGCAGTAGTTAAAGGTGATGCCTATGGCCACGGTGCTCATGTAATTGCCCCTGAAGCCTTAAAATGCGGCGCGGAGTATCTTGCTGTTGCCAGGCTGAATGAGGCTCTTGATCTAAGAATGGGCGGAATTGATGCCCCCCTTCTTCTTTTCGGCCGCAGTTCACCAGATTACACTGAATACTATTTTAAACATGATATAATAATATCAACCCATTCATTAGAGGCTGCAGCAGGGCTTTCAGATGAAGCTGTAAAGCTTGGCAGAAAACTTCGGGTTCATGTTAAGATTGATACAGGGATGGGGAGACTCGGCATGGTCAACGGCGGGGAAGCAGATAGAATCAAGCGGATAAATGATCTCCCCGGCATAAGGGTGGAGGGGGTCTATTCCCACTTTGCTAATGCTGATGCTGCTGACAAATCAGATGCAGAATCTCAGCTCCATAAATTTCTGGAAATCAGGGAGAAGGTTATCCCATGTTTTACCGAAGCACCTCTTTTCCATATTGCCAACAGCGCTGCAGTAATGGAGCTTCCTGAATCGCACCTTGATATGGTGAGGCCCGGTATTATGCTCTACGGTCTTTATCCATCATCAGAGATGGATAGAGAGAGGACCGCCCTTAAGCCTGTAATGTCTTTAAAATCGCAGATAAGGCAGATTAAAAAAGTCCCCCCCCGGTTTCCCGTAAGCTACGGCAGCACCTATGTGACCGACAGGGAGTGTACTATAGCAACAGTCTCTGCAGGGTATGCTGACGGCTACAGCAGGCTTTTGTCCTCCAGGGGTGAGATGCTTGTGAATGGAAGACGCGCGCCGGTTATCGGCAGGGTCTGCATGGATCTTACCATGCTTGATATTTCCCATATCCCCGGTGCCGCTGAAGGGGATAAGGTAGTTCTCTTTGGAGCAGAGGGTGAGGAATTTTTAGGGGCTGATGAAATTGCGGAGAAAACAGGTACAATAAGTTACGAGGTTGTTTCAGGTATAACCTCCAGGGTACCCAGGGCTTATATTAACCGCTGAAAGGGGAGGAGTTTAATAATATCAGTTAAATCAGAAGCTCCTTAATGTGTGTTTTCTCATGGTTCTTGTCCATCATCAGTATTGTTACTTTGTCCCCCTTTTTCATCTTCCCGGCCTTTGCATTTCTGAAAAATGAGTTATAGTATTTAACCTCTCTCCCTTCATGATTAAATGAGAATTCAATGTAGCCGTTTCTCCCTCTCAGGTATACTGAGTTGATTACACCCTCAAAGGGAGTACCCTTTTCAAAGAGATCCAGGAAATACCGGTATCTCCAGATCAGAACAGGTATGCTGAATATTACTGCACCTGCAGTAAAATAGACCAGTGACGGGACAGATACAGGTTCTGTAGTAAAATAGCTGAATGCACTCCCTGAAAGGGATTCCATAAAGAACATAATCCCCAGTACAACAATAAAAATCAGGGGTATCCTTAGGGCCAGGTTCCCCCATCTGTCAGATCTGGTAATGCTGATGATGGAAGGCTTATCTTTTTTTGTCATACTAATCACTCACGATTGTTTTTATTATCCGGGTAAATATCATTTAATTTTAATTATATAATATCTTTCAACAATAAAAGTTACTTCCAAATCCTTAATTCGGTTATTCTTTTATTACAAAATTGTAAAATATGATTAAAGCCTGAGTATTACTATGCTATTTATAAAAAAAATGGTTTGACTATTAAACTTTTTCTGATATATAAATTTTGCAGCTTTAGTCCGACTCTTTTTTTAATTTAAAACTTATTGTTTCTATTGCGCACTGTCTATCCGCAGCCGGCTTGGGGTTGGAATATATATCGGCAGTTTTTTTCGTAAAAAATATAACCGGAATTTTTAAATAATAAAATTAGGAGGAAAGTTAGTGGAAGCTATTGAGAGTTTTGTGGGTACGGTGAACTCAATTGTTTGGGGTCCATACATGCTGGTGCTTCTTGTAGGAACAGGTCTTTTCCTTACTGTAAGGCTTGGCTTTATGACATTCAGGTATCTCCCCTATGCGTTAAAACTTGTTTTTACAAGACATCAGGATAAGGATTCTCAGGGGGACATCAGTCATTTTCAGTCCCTTATGACAGCACTTGCTGCAACTATCGGTACAGGTAATATTGCCGGTGTTGCCACAGCTGTTACACTCGGGGGACCTGGTGCGGTTTTCTGGATGTGGATAACAGCGCTTGTCGGTATGGCAACAAAGTATGCTGAAGCGATTCTTGCTGTAAAATACAGGATTGTGGATGACAGGGGCGAAATGGCAGGGGGTCCCATGTATTTCCTTGAAAGAGGACTTAACATGAAGTGGCTTGGGATTATATTTGCCTTTTTCGGGGCATTTGCAGCATTCGGCATAGGTAATATGGTTCAGTCAAATTCAGTTGCTGATGCGATCCAGTCTACTTTTAATATTGAGCCTTATATCAGCGGGATTATTCTTGCTGTATTAACAGCCATGGTAATTATCGGCGGTATAAAATCGATTGGAAGGGTAACATCGATTCTTGTTCCTTTTATGGCTGTTTTCTATATTCTGGGCGGACTGGTAATTATTTTTCTTAATATCGGGCAGTTAGGTGATGCTTTTATGTATATTATTAAAGCTGCATTTGCAGGCCATGAGCCTGTTGCAGGCGGTTTCCTTGGAGCTACAGTTGCACAGGCTATCCGTTTTGGTGTGGCCCGCGGTGTATTCTCAAATGAAGCTGGTTTAGGCAGTGCTCCAATAGCTGCAGCTGCTGCAAAAACCGACCACCCTGCAAGACAGGCTCTGGTTTCAATGACAGGTACATTCCTTGATACAATAATCGTATGTTCAATAACAGGTCTTGTACTTGCAATTACAGGGATGTGGCAGGAGGCGGTTCCAGGGCAGCTTACAGGCGCGGCTCTCACATCTGCCGCTTTTGGAAAGGGCTTAGGAGCGGCAGGGGGATGGATTGTTGCCCTTGGTATTATGCTCTTTGCCTATTCAACTATTTTAGGATGGGCCTATTACGGTGAAAAGTGTGCTGAGTATCTTTTTGGTACAAAGATAATTATGCCTTACAGATTTGTATGGGTAATTGTTGTGGCACTTGGAGCAGTAATGAAGCTTTCATTTGTATGGGATCTTGCAGACACAATGAACGGACTTATGGCAATTCCCAACCTTATTGGTCTTCTACTGTTGAGCGGGGTTGTAGTTAAGGAGACAAAAGATTTCTTTGAAGGGACCTACGCTAAAGAGAAGGCTGCTAAAAAGGCTGCAAAGTAGATTAAAGAAAAAAGAAAGCCCCGGTTAGGGACTTTAATTGATAAAATAAATACCCCCGCAAGGGGGTATTTATTATGAAGACTGCTTATTGCAGGATTCAGTGGTTGTTCATCTGCTACTCTATGATTTAAGCCTCTGCTTATTTAATCATTGTTGACAAAATATTATTTTGATTCAGTATAAATTTATTAATTATTTATCAGTAATTATTCCTAAAGATATTTTATAGTGTAATAATGATGTTTCCCATATCGGGGCTGTCCAAAAAGTAATTTCCTTGTCATACCGGCTGTAGCGTAGCGTAATGCCGGTATCTCTTAGGCCTGATTTAATCAGGAGATTCCGGTATTTGCAATAATTGAAGTTGCAAAACCGGAATGACAAATCCCCGAAAATCTGACTTTTGAGACAGCCCCGATATTAGAGCATTTTATTTGAAATAAAAGTTAAGGAATTAACACTGGATTTTTTTATAATAAAGATGCCTTAATAACTCTGTTGTTTTTAGCGGATGAGTAATAATAAGGATTAAAAAAATGGAAACGATACGGATAAATACAATCATTAAAGATGATGGTCATTTAAAAATTGATATCCCCACTCCTTTAGAGGGAGGTGAATTTGAAGTGATTCTTGTGATACAGAAAAAGAATAAACCTGTATCCGGTTACGATTTTTCAGATATTGCGGGAAAATTGCAGTGGGAAGGAAACGCAGTAGATACCCAGAGGGCATTAAAAAATGAATGGGAATAAGTCTATCCCGGATATTGAAATAGTATCTTTCAACCCCTGATTTGCTTTACACGCCCCATGTTTAATTGTATTAAAATACTGCAATCTGACTATTGTTCCATGAACAGGAAATATTTAAGGGCAGTTAATTGAGAATCAGAAATAACATTGACTCCTGAATATATCTTTTTAAATTTAAAGATAAGGTGAAAAAATGATAGAGAATTGTAATAATAAAAAAGTAATAGATTACCCGGCAGAGATAATTTTTAAAGCCGTGTTTAGAAATAAACCTTACACAATGGAGAGTATTAAAACAATTCTTCATGAAAATGAACGTAGTGGGAGTGTAACAAGTAAAGAGAGTTCCGGAGGGAAGTTTATCTCCTACACTATAACAGCTGTCATGGATTCAGAGGATCAGCTGAATAAAATATGTACAGAGGTAACAATGCTTGAAGGATTCATGTCAATGTTCTGATTACTGACTCATTCCTGCTATTGCCCCGGTGCTCCAGGCAAACTGAAGATTAAACCCCCCGCTGTCGCCGTCAATATCAAGAAGCTCCCCTGTAATATAGAGGCTGCTGATAATTTTAGATTCCATGGTTAAGGGATTTATCTCATCTGTTGCAACACCCCCGGCAGCAGCTACAGCTTCCTCAAAGCCCCGCGGTTCCCCTGGCCCAAGTCTCATATCCATAAGGGTGTGAGCAATTTTAAGCTTTTCATCATCAGAAAGACTCCCTGCTGTTCTCTCCGGATTTATTCCTGCAATTTCAAGTATAACCTCAGGAACACGCTCCTTCAATATTCCAAGGAGGCTGAAAGCTATTTTTTTGTTTTTGTCAGCCCAGAGTCTGTTAAGGATGGAGAGAAGAGTCTCCATATCTGTACCGGGGAAAAGGTTTATGGAAATCTGCGGAGATTTATTGTTAAGCAGAAGTTCATTGGTTTTCCTGGACACTTTAAGTGAGGCAGGGCCGGAAATACCGTAACCGGTAAAGAGGAGTTCATCAACTGCCTCAGAAACGGTTTCACCATTAAGTAATGTCTTTATATGGCAGTCATGCTTGATACCCTGGAGTCTGTGGAGCGGCTTATATGGTATGTTAATGGGGAGTATTACAGGGAATGGCTCGTAGACCTTATGCCCTAAAGATTCTGCCAGATGGTATCCTGATCTTGAGGCTCCGCTTGCAGGATGGGCGCAGCTCCCGCAGGCGAGAATTACAGAGTCGAATTCATGCTTTTCATCCCCGGCTGTAATAACCTTAAACCCCTCCTTACCGGTAATAATGTTATCGATTCTTCTGTGAAGGTTTATCCTTACATCCCGCTTTGTAAGCTCGTATGAAAAGACCTTGGGAATAATTGAGGACTGAAGCGATGCAGGGAAGAGTTTCCCATCCTTCTCCTCAACAAATGGTATCCCTATGGAGCTGAAAAAAGCCTCTGTCTCCCTGAGGCCGAACCTTTCCAGTACAGCATGGGCAAAACCTCTGTCCCTGCCATGATACCTGCTGCTGTCAGGAAACCTGTTTGAAATATTGCATCTGCCGTTCCCTGTGACAAGGATTTTCCGCCCTGCTTTTTTCTGTCTTTCAAAAACAGTTACACTGCATTTTTCAGAAGCAAAAAGTGCGGCAGTAAGGCCTGATGCCCCTGCGCCGATAACTGCGACTCGTTTTTTATCCAATTAAAATCTCCATCAGGGGCATACTATTTTCTCCTGGCTTCCCAGTTGTCCTGTGCGCCAAGAAACCTGTAGTATCCTCTTATAAGGGTACCGTCACCTGAGAAGATGCCGTAAAATTCCTGGGTAAAAAAGGCAGTGCCTCCGTAACGCTCCAGCTCCTCTTTTGTGCTGATAGATCTTACAAAGTATATGCGGTCATTATTGATCCTGAGATTTTTAAGTGGCTGTGGAATACCGTTCCCCCAGTTATAGAATTTCAGGGTTCCGTGGAATCTTCCATCTATTACATCTATTTTAAGCTCACCTTTGAATTGTCCCATGGACACATCAAAGGTGCCGGCAGCTGACTTTATATCTTTAACACCGCTCTCTTTAACACTGTTCCCCGGTATTAGAATCTCACCTGTTTTACCGGTGTTTCCGGTATCTTCTGCAGGGGAACTATCCAGCTTTACCTTTTTCCCGGAGCAGGATGAAAGAAGTGATAAAGATAGTATGGTAATTATGATAACAAAAAGTTTTATTTTCATGGTTTTACCCCGGAGAATTAAAGAGGGTTTGAATTCATAATCCCCTCTGTACAATGAATCTGCTAATAGAGCGGCTTGTAGTCAAATTTGTGCATAGCGTTAATAAACCTTACAGTGTGGGTCTTCTGTCTTATTACAATGGAGCTTGTTTTTGCCCCGCCGGAAAAAAACTGTACCCCTGGAAGTAGAACCCCGTCAGTTATCCCTGTAATTGAAACAAGTATATCTTCAGATTTTACAAGATCCCTGATTTTATATACCTTCTCCGGGTTCCCCCTTCCAAGATTTTCCGCAATGGTTTTTTCAAAATAATCGCTGTAATAAACCTTTGTCTGCATATCGCCGCCAAGACATTTAAGTGCAGCTGCCGCGATTACCCCCTCTTTTGCTCCCCCCACACCGAGAAGCAGATCTATTGAGGCGTCATCAACCGCAGTGGCAATTGCTCCTGAAATATCTCCGTCAGTAATAAATTTAATCCTTGCCCCGGTTTTTCTTACCTGCTCAATTATTTCAATATTCATTTCCCTGTCCAGAACACAGACAGTAATATCTTCGATGTATTTCCCTTTAGCTCTGGCAACCCGTTTTATATTGATGTCAGGGGACTCATTGATATCCACAACCCCTTTAGCCTCAGGGCCGACCGCAATTTTGTGCATAAGGCAGGGGGGCACTTTAAGGAAGGAATTTTTTCCCCCTATTGCCGCAACTGAAATAGAGTTATGCCCCCCCATTGCGCAGGTTCTTTTCCCTTCCAGCGGTTTTGAGGCAATATCTATAGGCGTTCCTGTACCTGTACCGGCCTTTCTTCCGTCATAAATATTAAGATTTTTATTTGCTGCACCAATAACAATGGTTCCATCTATTTCCAGAGTATCTATGATTTTCCACATAGCCTCATCAGCAGCTCTGTAGCAGAGATCATCATCCCCTTTACCCATAAACCTGGCAGCACTGAGCGCCGCGTATTCAGTAAGCCGTACAGCCTCAAGAGTAAGATTTCTACTCATAATTACCCCGGTTGAATTAACGTGAATAAAGACATCCTAACTTCATGAGATCATATTTTCAAGACATTTTCATGTGAGAGGAAATTCCAGGGGTACTGAACTGTTCAATCCCCCCGGCTGCGTTGCATCCGACCCCCTTAATAAGGGGGTTTGGTTTTCCCCCCTTTTTTAAGGGGGGTTAGGGGGGATATTAGGATTTTATGGTGCCGCGATAAATTTTTAGTAAACTGAACTGTTTAATCCCCCCGGCTGCTTCGCATCCGACCCCCTTAATAAGGGGGTTTGGTTTTTCCCCCCCTTTTTCAAGGGGGGTCAGGGGGGATTAGAATTTCTGATAATGATGAACAGACAATTTCGAAATTATTAAGAATTTCATCATTAGTAAAACGGATTACTCTAAGACCGTAACCTTCAAAAATTTTGGTTCTCACTTCATCATATCCAATTTGCTCATCATTGTTATGGATAGCACCGTCTATTTCAATAACAAGCTTTAAAGATGCACAGTAAAAATCTGCAATATAGTTATCAATTGGTCTTTGTTTTAGTATGCGTAAAGGTAAATGCTTTAAAAATTCATCCCATATTTTTTGTTCAGCCTGTGTCATATTGCGCCTTAATTCACGTGCTCTATCAGTGAGTTTTTTATTATACGGCAAAAAAAATGATGTTTTCATAAGGCTCCTTTATTAAACTGAACTGTTTAATCCCCCCGGCTGCGTTGCATCCGACCCCCTTAATAAGGGGGTTTGGTTTTTCCCCCCTTTTTTAAGGGGGGTTAGGGGGGATATTAACAGGATTATTAATATTTTCAAGAAATTTTAATAATGATCTTCAGTGAATTGATGGATAAGAGGTAAAAGCTAAGATTTTAATTGACTATTAAGCTGTTGTATTATAATATTATGCGACATAATCGGGAGAATAAATTTTCCTCTGTATAACAGGGTCCCGGCTAAAAAAACTCAGGAGAAGCCTGGTGAAAAAAACTATTCTCATAATCGGCGGCGGTCTTTTACAGGCACCATTAATTTCTACTGCAAAGAAGATGGGGTGTCAGGTTATAGTTACAGATTATAATTCTGAAGCTATTGGTATGAAGGACGCGGATATTCCGATTGTTATGAGTACAAGGGATATACAGGGCTCAGTGCGGATAGCGAAGCAGCAGAACGAAATAACCCCGATTCATGCTGTGCTTACAGCAGGGACAGATGCTTCAATGACAGTTGCAGCTGTTGCCAATGCCCTTAATCTTACAGGGATAAAGTTTGAAGATGCTGAAGCTGCCACAAATAAAATAAAAATGCGCATGAGGTTCAAGGAACATGGGGTTCCATCCCCTGCATTTCTCCCTATCTGGACCCTGGCTGACGCGAAAAAAGCCTGTAAAATTCTCGGTTTCCCTGTTGTTATAAAACCCTCGGATAATATGGGGGCCAGGGGTGTAAGAAAAATAGAGAATGCCAATGAGCTTTCAGACGGATTTCAGTTTGCCAAGGGGGCTTCACCCAGCGGCGAGATTCTTATAGAGGAATTTATGGATGGGCCCGAGCTTTCCATAGATGCAATTATTTATAATGGTGAAATTACTATTACAGGGGTGGCAGATCGAATTATTGAATACCCCCCTCATTTTGTTGAAACCGGCCATAGTATGCCCTCTGCTCTCCCTGAGGATACGCTTAAGCAGGCCTGTGATATTATGAAAGCAGGGATAAAGGCCCTGGGTCTTAATGTGGGCGCGGCAAAGGGTGATATTAAGATTACTCAAAAAGGGGCAATGATAGGGGAGCTGGCAGCAAGGCTTTCCGGCGGGTTTATGTCTGCCTATACATACCCTCTTGCAACAGGTGTTGATTTAATGAGGGCAATGATTGAGGTGGCTCTGGGGCAGGAACCGGGTAACCTGGACCCGGTGATAAACCGTGTGGCAATAGAAAGGGCAATTATTCCTAAACCGGGGATAGTAAAATCGATCAGCGGTCTTGAAGAGGCTTTGAAGGTGCCCGGGATTGAGGAGATATTCTTAAACATTAAGGAGGGGGACAGAATTAATGTACCTACCTCCAATGTGGAGAAGTCGGGGAACATTATAGCCACAGGGAAGACCCTGAAGGAAGCTGAGGTTGCTGTTGCAGCGTGTATGAAACTCCTTGTTGTGGAAACAACCAGTGATCCTGAGATTACAATGAAGAATATACATGCTGCTGCAAGGGAGAAGTTTAAAAAGATATGTTATGTGTGTAAAAACTGCGACGGCAGGGACTGCCCCACAGGTGTGCCGGGCATGGGGGGAGCTGGGACAGGGGAGTCGTTCCGCAGAAATATTGATTCCCTTAACAGCTTTAAAATAATTACAAGGCTTATAAGGGAGCCATCCGCCCCTGATACTTCTACTGAAATTTTCGGGAAAAAAATATCAATACCTGTAATGGCAGCTCCAATAACCGGTTCTGTAACAAACATGGGGGGAGCCATTGACGAGCTCGATTACAATAGGGCTGTAGTGGCAGGGTGCAGAAAAGCGGGTACTCTCGCTTTTGTGGGCGACGGTGCAACACCTGAAAAATATAAAATAGGGCTCCAGGCCATTAAAGAGGAGGATGGCTGGGGTATTCCGATTTTTAAACCCCGTATGGATAAAAAGGAAATTATAAAAAGGCTCAAGGCATCGGAAAAGGCCGGGGCCCTTGCTGTTGGTATGGACATTGATGCTGTTGTTTTTAAAACCATGGTTATGAAAAACCAGGCAGTTGCTCCCAAAAGCGTGAGTGAGCTTAAGGAGCTTAAAGCTGCAACAAATCTTCCATTCATTTTAAAGGGTATAATGAACCCCAGGGATGCTGTGCTTGCATGTGAGGCGGGGATTGACGCAATAATTGTTTCAAATCATGGCGGCAGGGTTCTGGATCAGATGCCGGGAACAATGGATGTGCTCAGAGAAATTGCATCTGCAGTGGGGGATTCAATTATTATAATTGCAGACGGCGGTTTCAGAAACGGAGTGGATATTGTCAAGGCTATTGCCCTGGGAGCGAGCTATGTGCTCATAGGGAGGCCTGTGGCTATTGCAGCAGTGGGTATGGGTGCTGAGGGGACTGCCTTTTACATGGAACAGATAAAACAGGAACTGCAGAAGGCCATGGTCCTTACAGGGTGTACTTCTGTGCATGATATATCTGAGGATATAATCAGGGAGATAAGGTAAGGGGTTGTTGGAATAAGGAGCTGAAGCTTCCTGTAACTGGATTTTTCTGCTGGAAAGGGTTAAGGCTCTGACCCTCCTTCAGCTTCCCAACCTCTCCTAAACCCACAAAACCAGCCTTTTCCTGTAGGCATCCTCGTAATAGAGAAATTTTTCCACGCATTCCATAAAATTTTTCCCCAGCCGCAAAAAATATTCGTGCAAAGTAAACCTTAAAGGAGAAATAAAATTTTCGTTGAGGTAGCAGTTTATAAAACCTATTTCATTTTCACGGGGATCCCTGGAAAGCCCCTTGCGCACAGGATTGTACCCAATATACCAGAGCAGCCACAGAAGGTACTCTTCCGGATTGTCCGATTCCTCGATTATCGTAGAACCAAACCTTTCATTCCAGAATGGCCCTGTTTCACCTGTGCCCCGGTTGTATTTTTCCGCCATGCGAGCTTTGATAAACTGCATTATAAGAGAAATGGTCTCTCTATTCTCTAAGGTTTTTATAAGAATATGAATATGATTGGCAACAGTTTCTGCAGCAATGAGCTCAAAATTGTATTTTTCCTGGCACAACTTTATTGATTCAATGAAATATTTTTTCCCGTATTTGCTTCTAAGCAGGTCCCGTTTGCTGCGGCATCGTGTAAAACAGTGATATGTTACACCCTGGGCAATAGTTCTTAATGGTCTTGGCATTTTTATCCTCCCGGATAATATCAGAATTTGTTAAGTGCTTAATATTAATACGTTTTTAGAGGGAATTTTTTTGAAAAAAATTCGGGGTCAGAGCATATTTTCATATTTTTTATTCTTTTTACTGTAAGATAGGAGGGGTAATTGGAATCGGGGGAAAAGGGTCAGAGCCCTTTCGTTTGTGTCGTGTTTAAGCCACTTCGCCTGAATCGGGGTCAGAGCCTTTGTTGATCCTTTATTCTTTTCCTCCAGCCTCAGCGGGCTTTTTTCCCCGATTTTTTCTTGACTTTTTAATATTTATCAATTCTATGTTCTCCAGCAGTTCTGCAGTTATAATTTAGACAATATTAAGAGGTAAAAAATGAAGATCGCGAAAGTATTATCATTATTATTTCTTTGCGCAATAATTGGCTTTGCTGATTCCAGCGCTGATGCGCAGTTTAAGAAGCTTAAAAAGAAGGTAGAAAAAAAAATAGATAAACAGGAAGAGAAGAAAGAGAAAAAAAAGCAGAAAAAAGAGGTAAAACCTGATGAAGAGAAATTCTATGCTGAAAATTTCGGAACAGGTGTTCGTAAAAGCGGTGGAACCTATGTAGGCCTGAAGATGGAGACGCTGCAGGATAGCGACGATCTTAAATTTAAATGTATTTCAGGGAAATGTAATTCTGTAACAGTTCATGGCCGTACTTCAAGAGGTATATGGAATACACTTTACCAGGGACAGCTTAAAGATGTTAATGTGGGAACAGCGGTTGCGGGTAAAAGGAATAATTATACGCACCTTCTTGTTTCGGTAAATGGAGCACATGAGAGGTATGATAAAACAGCTGCAAAGCTTGAGATAACAAAGGTTGCCGGGAAGGGGGGAGCTGCGGTAAAGCCGGATATTGCGGTAAAACCTGATGAAGAGAAATTCTATGCTGAAAATTTCGGAACAGGTGTTCGTAAAAGCGGTGGAACCTATGTAGGCCTGAAGATGGAGACGCTGCAGGATAGCGACGATCTTAAATTTAAATGTATTTCCGGGAAATGTAATTCTGTAACAGTTCATGGACGTACTTCAAGAGGTATATGGAATACACTTTACCAGGGTGAGCTTAAAGATGTTAATGTGGGAACAGCGGTTGCGGGTAAACGAAATAATTATACGCACCTCCTTGTTTCGGTAAATGGAGCACATGAGAGCTACGATAAAACAGCTGCAAAGCTTGAGATAACAAAGGTTGCCGGGAAGGGGGGAGCTGCGGTTAAGCCTGACACAGCAGTTAAACCTGATACTGCTGTTAAGCCTGACACTGCGGTAAAACCTGATTCATCAGATAAGAGTGATAAAAAAGATACTCCATCCGGTGTGGTAAATGCAGCTGTGAACCAGGATGTAAATGTTACAGTAAGCGGCGGTGAGTTCGGGTATGTCACTTTTACTATCAAGGTTAAGGGTGAAACAAATTACAGGGTGAATATATGGAACAAGGAGAGTAAAGGGCATTTTACACAGAAGATGTTTTCTGACTCCGGTTACTCAAAGGAGATTCCGGGAAAATCAAGAATTGATTATGGCCACCCTCTTGGCGGTGTGCTCTTTGTTAAAGATTATAATCTTAAAGAGGGTACATATTACCTGAAATTTAAAAACGAAACTGCCGGATCAAAAGCGACTGTTAATGTAACTTTATTTAAGTATAATCCTGCATGGGACAGTGAAAAAGGGTAGTTAGTAGTAGAATTTTGTGAAATATATCTGTTATCCCGGCTGGAGCGGAATAGGGGTCAGAGCATATTCCCGGTTTTTTTACTCTTTCTGGTGTCAGTAGGAGGGAATAATTGGAAACGGGGTCAGAGCCCTAATGTTATCCCGGCTGAAATGGAATCAGGGTCAGAGCCTCATGTGACTAAATTTTATAACCGGCATGATCAGATAAAAAACACATTTTTTATCTTGACTCGTGCCGGTTGTTTATTAGATTAATCGGACAGAAAGCTTTAGGCTTTGAAAATCAGCCTGGCTGAGAGAAATGATTATTTCCGGCCGGGAAAATTAAATTGTATATAAAGAAGGGGGAAGTGAATAATGAAAAAAGTATGTGTTATTTTAATTTTTGCTATTGCTGCTTTTGTGTTTGTCGGGTGTGGGGATGATGAGACTGCCGTGAGGTGGCGGAAAAACACAGGCGGTGATTTTGTAAATCAGATTAAATGGACTGATGAAAGTAATGTGGCAAAACAAACATGGTCAGAGACTTTAACAAGTGATGGAGAAAGAACTGGATTTGAAAGCGTACCGAATAAAACTGGTAAAGGCTTTGCTTTTTTTCAGGATGAAGGTGATGAAGCACAGATTAATATAAATGGTGGTTCAGGCTCTGTAACATTATCAGAAGGGGAATCTCAGGAATTAGAAATTTCCGGTTATACGAAAAAGTAGATAATATTATATATGATTAAAAAAAAATTATTGATTGTTTTTATCATTTTTTTCCCAGTTATGCTGTTTTCCCAGGAAAGCAGCCATAACTGGAGAAAGATGGGGAGTCCCTGGATTTTTGGAAATTCTAAAATTCAGCTGCAGTTCCCTCATGCAAACTCCTGGGATTACTATGAGTTGAGTAATTATAACTCTTTAATTTCTTTGAAAGAAATTAATAAACCTTCAGTTATTGAATTTTCCATGACTATTTTTGACCGGAGTAAGTCACCTGCAGAAATTCTTGTTTCATTTGCCGGTAAAAATGAATATAAAAAATGGCTTTATCATATTTACGGGATTAAAATTGAAGGGAATTTCTGGGGGATAAATAAAGCATCTTTTATACATTCGGATCGCAAAAATAAAACTCTTCCATTGTCAGTAAAAAATAATGTTTTTGTAGATAAGATAAAGTGTGAAAAAATATCACTGAAATATGGCAAAACATATAATTATAGAATTGAATTTAATGAAGATAAATTAATCCTGTTTATTGATAATGAAAAAGTATTAGAGAGCGTTTCCCCTATTGCTGATAATAGCGGGCATATTGGATTCAGTGCAAGAAACGTTAAACTCGCCATTGATAATGTTCGTGTAAAAAAAGGGGAGAAGGTTGTATTTGAAGACAATTTTGATAAAGACTCAATTTATGTGCGTACAGTTAAGGCAAGAATTGTAAAGAGTGAAGATGAAGCGGAAGACCCTGCTGCTGAAGAAGTGAATAATAAAAATTAAACTTTTAAATTCTTTAATATTTCAGCTATTCTGTTTTTATTCAATTTCCCCGATGCTGTATTCATCATCATTTTATATAATTCCTCCCCGGGGTCATGAATATAAATATTGTTGAAATCGAGAAAAATTAATCCGCTTACCAGTGCCGTTCTTTTGTTCCCGTCAACAAAAGGATGATTCTGCGAAATATGATAAACATAGGCAGCAGCCATTTCAAAAAGATCTTTATGCAGATAATTACCCTCAAAAGTTGATTCCAGCATAGCTATGGCTGAACTTAGTAATGAAATATCCCTGATACCCTCTTCGCCGCCATAATTTGAAAGCTGATTTTTATGAATCTCAATTATCTCAGCTAAAGTCAAAAATTCGATCTCTTTGTTTTTCATTTAGCCAGTTTTTTAAGTGTAGAATTAAACTGATTATTTACTTTATTCAGGGATTTGTTGAGTTTCTCCAGCCTTAATTTATCCTTTACCGGTGATATAATAATATTATTACCATCAGTGGAAAGTTCAAGGGGAGTTTCAAAATCAATATTCAGTAATTCCATAATCGGTTTATCAATTATCAGTGCGGAACTGTTTCCATGCTGTATAAGTTTTTTAATCATAATATCCTCCAGTCCTGTATACATAATATATATACATAACAGATCTTTGTCAAGATTTAATATCGCTATTTCAAAGAGAGTAATTCAGTTGGAGCGGTAAAATCTCCAGAAAAATCAGCACTCGTGGGATTTCCGCACCTGTACTGAACTTGCCGAAGTATGCGCGGGAATGACACTACTTGTAAAATTTAAACTTTGCCACTGGCCCGGTTATATATGTTAAAAAAAAATCTTGAAAATGTTAATGAGGCAATAGGCTCTATTGTAAGCGGCATAGATGAAATTGTAAGATCATCAGGGACTATTATAGAAAATGCGGCTCAGCTGAGAGACAGGGCAGGTGATTCGGTTAACGCAGGTGAGGAATAATTCCTTAATCCTCCATGTCCCAGAAATAATCTTTATTTGTGAGCTCTTCGGTCGTCTCGCTATCCGGTTCAGGCCTCTGCATAGATTCAGGGAGATCTGTGGTGCTGGAGTAGAAGTATTCTATCTGTTCTTCAAGATCGCGGGTTTCATCCTCCCAGTATTTTACAGTGCCGAAGTGGGGGAACGCGTCAGGGAAAGCCGGGTCCTCCCACCGCTTCGCTATCCAGGCTGCGTAGTTGATATATCTGAGCGCTCTGAGTAACTCAACAAGGCGGAGCCATGAACTCTCAAAGTGACGGAACTCCCTGTACCCTTCAATAAGGAGAGCCCTCTGCCTCTCCCCCTCAATGTCGCGGGTCGGGGCGAGCATCCATATATCCTGCACAACAGGCCCTGTTACAAAATCGTCAAAGTCAAGGAAAAACCACCCCTCATTGCCGTGGAGCAGATTCCCCATGTGGCAGTCAGCGTGTATTCTCTGGTATGGTACGTCTGCTGCAAGGGTGTCGTATATTTCTGCAATTTTTATTACTGAGTTTGAGTACCGCTCTTTGAGGTGTTCAGGGATAAAATTATTTTCCAGCAGAAATTCAAGGGGCTTAAGACCGTATGTTGTACCTGTGAGCGCAGGGCGTTCATCCGCCCCCTGAAGCGCTCCTGTGTTGTGAATCCTGGCAATGAGGCGGCCAAGGGTTTTAATTTCTGAATCTGTAAATTCATCCTTGACCCGCCCGCCGGTTCTGGGCCAGATAGCGTAGTAGATATTCTCAATCTGGTGCAGAGTTTCCCCGTCGGAGAATTTCATGGGAGCGCATACAGGTACTTCATCATCTTTCAGCTGGGAGAGGAACAGGTGCTCCTCTATAATCTGTGCTTCTGTCCATCTCCCGGGCCTGTAGAATTTTGCTACTACATGGCTGCCGCTCTCAAGCTTAAGGTCGTATACCCTGTTTTCATAACTGTTTAGTGCCATGCAGTGTCCCGTAGGCTCAAGTCCGCTTGCTTCAAGGGCTTTAATTACCACATCAGGTGTAAGGTTAAAAAAGAAATTATTCATAGCAGTCCTGTGAAAGATCAGATGAATCTATTATTTCACAGGGGGGAGCTCCATGTCAATCAAGAACCAGTATTACCTGTATCTTTTCTTTTATCTGCCCGTTTTTTGCATAGTTTTTGAACGTTGCAATAAGAGGCGCGCTTAACTGCAGGTCTTTACCGGCAATAATGGTTCCGTCAGCAGCTTTAACATCTTCAGCCAGTATCATCCCCTCCTGTATTTCCTCAACAGTTAATTCCAGTACCATGGGATTATCTTTGTTTTCAGGAGTACCAAGCAGAATCCAGGAGATGTTTTTGAGAAGATTTATATCATAGAAGGCGGGTCTTCTTTTAAGCTCGTCAAGGGCATCATCCCTGCTCCTGCCGCTGGTGACTAAGTTGTCAAAATCGGCTGCAATCCGTATAATCCTTGAGCCCAGGGGGATATTATCCCCTGAAATGCTGTCATAGGGGACGCCTGTGCCGTCGAAGTTTTTAAGCTGATACTTGATGATCTCAGCAATCTTTTCTAGACGGGGTATGCTCTTAATCATGTCTGCGCCAATGAGCGGATGGTTGTTGTACATAACCATTTCATCATTCGAAAGGGTTATTCCCCTGTAGGATCGCTTTAATACATCATCAGGCATGGTAACTGTCCCTATCTGCGACAGGGTTGCTGCAATCTCCATCTGCCAGCTACTCTCTGTAGTAAGGAACTGGTGTATTTTTTTTGAAATATCCCTTATTTTCTTTGCCTTTGTAAAGGCCTGCGGCTTGGCTAGTGCAAGGAGATCTATAAGAATTTTTATACTCCCGCTAAGTGTTTTCCCCAGCAGCTCCTTTTCAGCAGTTATTAGCTGGTGCTGCCTTAGTCCGTCTTTAATGTGGTTTATAAGGTCATCGGGTGAGCACGGTTTTGTGAGAAAGCGGAATATCCCGGTTTTGTTAATCAGGTTGATTACAGCGCTCATCTTCGCCTGCCCTGTAAGCATTATCTGCACAGTATTGGGTGAGAGGGTTTTCACCTTTTCCAGGAGCTCTACACCGTTCATTTGAGGCATCTTGTAATCGGTCACAATAAGGGGGATCTGTCCCCCTTTTTTGAAATATCCCAGGGCTGCATCTCCCGATTCTGCTGTTAATATTTCAAACTCACCTGTCATGTTCCGCTTGTATGCATCGAGTATGTTTTTTTCATCATCAACAAGAAGTACTTTTTTCATAAAACAATCTCCCGGTTCAGCATTTAGTTCTGATTATTTAATACATTGATTTATCAAATTGTTCAAGTGTTCATTATGCGTGCCACCTTTGGGGGACAGGGGGCTGACTCCGGTAGATGCGGGAACAAATAAGATTAATACTTCCCCATAAAATCCGGAAAGAGTCATATTTAAATTTATCTCTATTTGAGGTTATTGTCAACAGAGATGAGAATAAAAAAATTCTTCCCGTCCGGGGGCTTCGGGGGACAGCGTGCAAAGGTCAAACTACTCCCGTGGAAGAACTGCCCGGCAGGGGATTTAAATTTTTATTGTAAAAATAGTATGAGTAATTACATTTACTCATATTCTATTCTTTCCGGCGCAGAGGTTATATGAGAGTCAGGGATTTTCTTGAAAGCGGCAGGATCCATCTTTTAAAATCGGATGATACAATAAGGCAGGCTGCTGCTGTTTTCAGCGAGAAGAAAATTGATGCTGCTCCTGTTGTTGATGATAATGATGCTCTTATAGGCCTTTTTTCCAAGAGTCATGTTTTTAGAGCAGTAAAGAATAATGTAGATCTGGATTCCCCTGTTTTTACATACATGACAAAAGATGTTGTGGGGGGGCATCCTGATGATGATGTGGAGGACAGATTTTACTTTAAGCATTCCTATCTCCCTGTTGTGGAGAACGGGAAAGCTGTGGGTTTAATTTCCATCCCCGATTTTGTAAAGACCTATCACGACCATTACAAGATGACCAGACAGATTATGGATGCCATACTTCAGTCTTCAAAAAATCTTATCATTGCCGCAGATTCAAAAGCCGGGATTAATTTTGTTAACCGGTCAGCTGAGGAGGTGTTTGGTTTAAGCGAGGATTTTCTTACCGGACATACCCTTAATGAGTTTATACCTGAGGTTGACCTGCTTGGGATTATCCGGACCGGAGAAGTCCCTCCATTGGCCAAAGTGATGGTGAAGAATCATCCCTACTTTATACGGAGTTACCCCATATTGATAGGGGATAATATTATAGGAGCAGTTGCCATATTCCAGGATGTGGAAGATCTGGAGAATATAATAAATGAACTGGAGAGCGTAAAGGAGCTGAATGAAAATCTTGATGCTATTATTGAATCTTCATCGGACGGGATTTTTGTATGCGACGGGGATGCCAATGTTTTAAGGATAAACCGGGCATATGATGAAATTACTGAGCTTGATACAACCGATTTTTACGGTAAAAATATGAAGGATCTTGTTGATCAGGGTTTTTTCTCCCAGTCCGTTACTCTTATAGTTCTGGAAAAGAGGGAGCCCTGGAGCATTATACAGAAGACAAGTACCGGGAAGTCTCTCCTTGCAACAGGGCGCCCGGTTTTTGATGAAAATGGCAGAATTACGCGTGTTGTAACCAGTGTGCGCGATATTACAGATTTATATGATTTGCAGAACAGACTCGTTGAGAGTCAGAAGATCAGCGAGCAGTACAGGAGAGAGCTCGATTCCCTGAGGATTAAGAGTGTAAAAAATGTTGAGGGCCTTATTGTGGGCTCTGAAAAGATGCATGAGCTTGTTGATACAACAATACGGCTGGCAAAGGTGGATTCAACAATTCTTATTACAGGTGAATCGGGGACAGGTAAGGATCTTATAGCAGGTATAATTCATAAATACAGCCCCAGGGAGAAGGGCCCCTTTATAAAGGTTAACTGCGGTGCAATACCTGCAGCTCTTCTTGAGTCTGAGCTTTTCGGTTACGAAGAGGGGGCCTTTACGGGGGCTAAAAAGGGGGGGAAGCCCGGTTATTTTGAGATGGCTGAAGGGGGGACTCTTTTTCTTGATGAGATAGGGGAACTCCCATATGATCTGCAGGCGAAATTTTTAAGGGTGCTTCAGCACACGGAGTTTAACCGTGTTGGCGGGCAGAATTTCAGAAAATTTAATGTAAGGATTGTAACTGCAACAAACAGGGACCTTCTGGAAATGGTTCAGGCCAGGAATTTCAGGGAGGACCTTTATTATAGACTCAATGTTGTACCCCTTTTCCTCCCTCCGCTGAGAGAGCGTATCGAGGATGTGCAGTTCCTGGTTTCCCATTTTTTGAAGATGTTTAATGAAAACTATAATATGAAGAAAAGGGTTTCACCTGAAGTTATTGATATTTTCGAACAGTATAACTGGCCCGGCAATATACGGGAATTGCGGAATCTTGTGGAAAGAATGATTGTAATGTCCCCTGATGATGCAATAACCAGGCTCGACCTCCCTGAGAGTATCTGCCAGTCAGGTATCTGCGGTGAAAGCGGGGGTATCTCTGTTCCAGGCGGTATTATCCCTTTAAAGGATGCTCTTGAGAGTGTGGAGAGGCAGCTTATTGAAAGGGCTTACCGGAATTTCCCCACAACAAGGGAGATGGCAAAATCACTTAAGATAAGTGCCCCCTCTGTTGTCAGGAAAGCAGCTAAATACGGCATAAAAAAATAGATAAACCCCTTTCTGTTTCATTTATGAAACGCTGTTTCATTATTGAATTTTTGTTTCAATTGTGAAACAGCATTGGTTATTCTCTATATCCCCTGTTTTAAAAGACCTCACCCCGCCTCCGGCGCGCCCTCTCCTCAAAGAGAGGGCTCTTTTTAAGAATAATTTTAGTGTCTAAAATTATTAAAAAAGTGTGAAAAATTGATTTAAACAAAACCCTCTCCCGGCTTGACGGGAGAGGGTGCACGAGCGATAGGGAAGTGCGGGTGAGGGCAGACGAATCAGCAGGGGGCTGTTCGCTGTACTCTTGTCAGCCTGGAGGAAAAGAATTTCTACAGTAATTACTTCTCATTTATTTCTCCCCGCATTTTTACTTTGTTTCAATAATGAAACAGGTCTGCGGGATTTTTAACCTGAACAGCAAATTCAAGCCATTTTGCTGATTAAATTATCAATTAAAATGTTTCTCAGGAAATTTTTTTAATCTTTATAGCCTCCATATCTCCGTTTTTCTGCGATTAATTTCATTTTTCTGAACACAAAATTTAAATGTTACTTTTTGTTTTATATTAATAACCATGCAGCCATATATGGCACGCTTTGTGCATATATAGATAGGTGTACTTTAGGTAAAATAATAAAGAAAATGAAGAAAATGAAGGGAGGTTTTGTAATGAAAACCGGTAAAGAATACGAAGAGAGCTTGAGGAAGCTTAAACTCAATGTCTATCTTTTCGGGAAAAAAGTAGAAAACGTGGTTGATGACCCTATGATCCGCCCGTCCATGAATGCAGTTAAACTGACCTATGAACTGGCTCATCAGCCTGAGTATGAAGATCTCATGGTTGCAACTTCTCATATCAGCGGGAAAAAAATAAACAGGTTCACCCATATACATCAGAGCACCCAGGATCTTGTAAAGAAAACCAAAATGGGGCGGCTACTCGGTTCATTAACCGCCTGCTGTTTCCAGCGTTGTGTGGGTATGGACGCCATGAATGCCCTTTCAATTACCACATTCAACATTGATAAAAAATACGGCACTGAGTATAACAAAAGATTCCAGAAATATCTTGAGTATGTACAGGAAGAAGATCTGGTATGCGACGGTGCAATGACAGATCCTAAAGGGGACAGAAGCCTTGCTCCAGGCAAGCAGCCCGATCCGGATGCCTATCTCCACATTGTTGAGGAGAGAGCAGACGGTATAGTTGTAAGGGGTGCGAAAGCTCATCAGACAGGCGCTCTTAACTCACACGAAATTATAGTAATGCCCACAAGCGCCATGAGAGAGGATGATAAGGATTATGCTGTATCATTCGCTCTTCCATCTGACACTGAAGGGATTACCTATATCTACGGCAGACAGTCCTGCGATACACGGAAGCTTGAAAAGGGTAATATTGACAGAGGGAATATCTACTACGGCGGTCATGAGGCACTGGTGGTTTTTGACAACGTATTTGTTCCATGGGACAGGGTTTTTATGCTGAGAGAGTTCGAATTCTCAGGTGAGCTTGTGGAAAATTTCGCCTCATATCACAGGCAGAGCTACGCATGTAAAGTAGGTGTGGGTGATGTGCTTATTGGTGCAGCACAGGTTGCAGCTGATTATAACGGTGCAGACAAGGCTTCACACGTTAAGGATAAGATGATTGAAATGAACCATCTCAATGAAACACTCTTCTGCGGTTCACTGGCTTGCGCTCAGGAGGGGAGCAAACAGTCTTCAGGAACATTTCTTGTTAATACCCTTCTTGCCAATGTTTGCAAGCAGAATGTAACACGGTTCCCTTATGAAATAGCAAGGCTGGCCCAGGATATAGCAGGGGGGCTTATGGTTACATGTCCTTCTGAAGATGATCTCAGGTCACCGGAGATTGGGAAATGGATCGAGAAGTATTACAAAACCAAACCGGATGTTTCCACAGAGAACAGAATGAGAATTCTGCGGCTTATTGAAAATATTACAATGGGTACTGCAGCTGTGGGTTATCTCACCGAATCAATGCATGGAGCTGGATCTCCACAGGCCCAGAGAATAATGATCGCAAGGCTTGTTAATATGGATGCCAAGAAGAAGGTGGCAAAGCATCTCTGCGGTATTGAGGAGTAGTTATTTGAAAATAGGGGTAAAGTTCTGCGGAGGGTGCCATGTGGCCTATGACAGGATGGAGGCTTTCAGCAGAATTAAAGAGGAGCTTACCGGGCTGTTGGAATTTGTCTCCTATGATGATGAGGGGGCTGACCTTATCCTTGCGGTAATGGGATGCCCCAGCGCCTGTGTTGACACTGAAGTTTTTGACCAGGCAAAGGTAAGGAGAGTAAAGTCCCTGGCTGAAGCTGAAGCATTTATCAGCGAGGTTATGGAGCTGAATAAAAAGAACTGATTAGTCCGGGGGACTCACCGGCGAGAGTCCCCCCGGCACAAAGAGAGGAGCATTTATGGACTGGAGAGAATTGTATAAAAGCAGAAAGGTTACAGCAGAGGAAGCTGTAAAGCATATTAAACCGGGGAACAGGGTGGTTTTCGGACACGCTGCCGGTGAGCCTATGGATCTGGTGAGCGCCATGGTTAAGAACAGCGCTGCCTATAAGGATGTGGAGATAGTTCACATGGTTGCACTGGGAAAGGGGGAGTATTGTAATCCTGAATATGCGGGGATTTTCCGTCACAATGCACTCTTTGCAGGCGGTCCCACAAGGAAAGCGATAAATGAAGGGCGGGCCGATTTTACACCGTGTCATTTCAGTAAGATCCCCAGTCTCTTTACAGAGAAAGTTCTCCCTGTTGATGTGGCCCTGATTTTTGTTTCAGCACCGGATCATCATGGATACTGTTCATACGGTGTTTCGGTTGACTATACAAAGGCTGCAGCTGACAGCGCGAAGATTGTTATCGCTGAAGTATCGCCTGAAATGCCGCGTACTTACGGCAACTCATTTATTCATGTTTCAGAGATCGACTATTTTGTTGAGACTGAATCGGGCCCGGCAATTCTCAATCCTCCGGTGCTTACAGAAAATGATGAGAAAATAGGCTCATACATCTCCACACTGATCAATGATGGAGATTGTCTGCAGCTTGGAATCGGTGCTGTTCCCGATGCTATCTTAAGTTTTCTTAAAACAAAGAAAAACCTGGGTATACACAGCGAAATGATCTCTGACGGGGTTGTTGATCTTGTTGATTCAGGTGTCATCAACTGTTCAGAGAAAAATTTTCATCCGGGCAAGATCATTGTCACATTCCTTATGGGTACAGAGAAGCTCTACAGATTTGCGGACAACAATCCAATGATAGAAATGTACCCGGTGGATTATACAAACAACCCGGCTGTTATTGCAAGGAATGATAATATGGTTTCGGTTAATTCCGCTCTGCAGGTAGATTTTACAGGGCAGGTGGTTTCTGACACTATCGGGCATAAGCAGTATAGCGGTACCGGCGGACAGCTCGATTTTGTAAGGGGCGCGGCATGGTCAAAAAACGGCAGGTCTATCCTTGCTTTTCATTCAACAGCAGCTAAAGGGACTCTGTCCAAAATTGTTCCCCATGTTGATCAGGGGGCAAACGCTACTACTCCAAGGTCAGATACTCATTACATTGTAACTGAGTATGGTATTGCTGATTTAAGGGGGAGGAGTGTATCACAGAGGGCAGCATCATTAATAAAAATAGCTCATCCCGATTTCAGGGAACAACTTGAGAGAGAATATTTTGAGATATATAAAAGTAAACTGAATAGCTAAAACTCCGTTTATACCCCTTTTCAGGCCCGCAAGGCTGAAGAGGGGTATCCTTCCGGGTAAAACAGGGAGGAGGGTGTTATAAAGGGCATTATTTTTGTTGTGCTAATCTAATAAATAAAAGGAGCATAGTATGGGTATTAGAAGAGAAAGAGAATTCGGGAAAATTCAGCCCGGAATTCCGCTGGGGCCGCTTACATTGAGACTCCCCTTCATCCATTACAGGTTTGAATGGGCAGATTATCTTCAGGGTCTCTTAATGTGTGCTGTGTGTCTGGGAATTATTCCCATATTGATGGACACACTGGGAATGTCTTTCGAGATTGCGCTTGCAATAGTTATTCTTAATGGAACACTATATCTTGCGCATGTTACATTCGGTGACCCGGTAATTCCGGGGTGGATTACTCCTGCCATCCCTCTTATTATTGCCTATGTTGAAGGCTTTAATATGGGTCCGGAAAGGATGCAGGCCTTAATAGCATTTCAGATGCTTTTCGGTTTCTTCTGTATTTTTCTCGGTGTTACAGGACTTGCGAGAAAGTTCATTACTTTAATTCCCAATGCGGTTCAGTCTGCTGTTCTTCTCGGCGCGGGCTTTGCTGCGATTATTCTTATTTTCAGGCCGGGGACTACTAACAGATCATTTGATACTATCCCCTGGACAATAACAATATGTGTGGGTCTTGCTTTTTACCTGCTTTTCTCAGAAAGCTTTAAAGCAGTGAAGAAGAAGCATAAGTGGGCCTACTACCTGGGTAACCTGGGAATGATGCCTGCCCTGGCGCTTGCTATTTTTGTTGGCCCAATGGTTGGTGAAGTTGCATGGCCAAGTTATGCGGGCATAGGATTATTCTCAAATCCCGATTTTGCAGGGATGATTCAGGGCTTTACAATGCTTGGAGCAATACCGATGCCATCTGCTGATATGTTTTTAGCTTCTATTCCCCTTGTTCTTAGCGCATACATAGTTGTATTTGGAGATGTTATCCAGAGTCAGGCACTCCTTGATGACGCGCAGAAGTACAGGCCGGATGAAGATGTAAATTACGATCCAAACAGATCGCATATCATCTTTGGTGGAAGAAACGTAATAATGAGTGTATTCGGGCCTGATATTTCAATGTGCGGCCCATTATGGGCGGCAATGCAGGTTGTTGTTTGCGAGCGTTATAAAAACGGCCCTGCAGCAATGGAGTCTATTAACGGCGGAGCAGGATCATTCCGCTGGGGTACATGGACAAGTTACTTCCTGGCTCCTATTGTTGCCACAGTTAAGCCTATACTCGGTATAGCCCTGGCTTCAACCATGCTTATTCAGGGTTATGTAAGTGTCCGTGTAGGTATATTAAAGTCGAGAGGATTTAATGACCTTGGTATAGCAGGTGTGGCGGGCGCAATTCTTGCTACAAGGGGCGCTGCATGGGGTCTTGGAGCTGCTCTTGTTCTTGTTGTTCTTCAGTATGCAGGGCATGCATGGAAGAAGGCGTATACTACTGAAGAAGCTGTATTCCCTCTCAACTCACCTGAGTTAATTCAGAAGGAAGTTGAAGAGAATGTTGGTGTAGTTGCTTCAAGGGCAAAAGTAAAAAAATAGATTTTAAAAGAATAGATGATAATATTTCTCCGCTCCTTATGGGGCGGAGAAATATAAATCAGCCCGGATAACCGGGGTTCAGAGTAGTGTAATAAAAGATTGCCGCAGCTCAATTGTTTTAGTATTATAATGAGTGGAGATTGATTGAGAGAGGGTTTTTAATGGCATTTATAGAAAACAAAGTGGCAAATGAGAAGGGCAACCCGGTTTTAAAACATTTTATGCTGGTACTCCTTTCCGGTTTAACTCTCGTGGGTGGGATGTATTTCTTCCCGGGTGAGAGGGAAGCTGAGATGTCTGCTATACTTATGGTCGTTCTTATTATAGGGGTTTTAACAATTTTTGTATCAAAGAGACTTAATCCAATGGCATGGAAAAAACTTCTCAACAGGGCGGAATTTGAAGAGCTGGCAGCCCAGGAGAAGAAAGTGGAAGATTCCCTTTCACAGCTCGATGACTCATATTTTATTTTTTCCAACTTTTCATTTGAACTTTTCCATATTGATCATCTTGTGGTTTCTGAAAACGGTTTTTTTGTTCTGGGGAGAGTCCCCTTTGCTGATGACTTTAATGTTAAGAATAATACCCTTTTTGCGGGTGATAATAGTCTTGAAACAATAACAGCAAGGGTATGGCGGGTCTGCCATCTTGTGAATATTATAATAAGCAAAAGCTTTGACGGACTGGAGATAATGCCTGTTCCGGTACTTGTAGTTCCTGACGCGTATAAAGTTTCCATGAGGGAATTTAACGGTATTGCCATTACATCAATGAGTGATCTTAATAATCTCCTTACTAAAAAACTGAAATTTAAAATAAATAAAGAGCATGCTGAAGGTTTTGCTGTATATATGAAGCAGAGGTATATGTAATTTTTATTTGAGAAGAGAATAGAGTGGGTCGGATCAGGATTTTCCTAAGATTTTATCGTGGCACTGCAACATCCTGTTAATATCCCCCCTGACCCCCCTTGAAAAGGGGGGAAACCTTACCCCCTTATTAAGGGGGTCGGATGCGAAGCAGCCGGGGGGATTGGGCAGTTCACTTTAATAATGGTATGGGGCTGCCGGGGATAAACAGAAAATAATTATGAAAAAGGTGAGTGATGAGACGAAGAAATAGAGAATTAAAAGATCTTCCAATTGAGGTAAGGTATGCCATACTTTTTTATATGTTTGCATGGCTTTTTTTTATAGGATCACGGATCTATACTACAGGGACAGTATCAGTTCTTCATATGTCAATGGCCATGTTCCTTTCGCTTCTTGTTTATTCACAGAGGAACTGGGGCCGTATACTGGCTGCGGTATATACTATTGCAATGGCTGTAATGGTGGGGGTTGAAATATATTATGCGGTTCCAGATTCCGCTCTCCCCCTATCATCAATTATTATAAACGGAATAAGCGGGCTCATATTTATGGCTTCTTCAGCGCTTTTATTATTCGGAGAATCGGATAAATTTTACAAAGAACACGGGATATGAGGCAGCCGGGAAATCAGATGTCTGGAGGTTTGTACATAATTTTACCACAAAAAAGCGGGTGGGCACTACAGAGAAATAATACTTTTGACTACAAAAAAAATAAGATATAGGCTATTGAAAATTATCAGTATGTTTGGTATATATAAATTAATAATGCAGCAGTAATTCTTACGCCGGTTTTTTATAACAATAATATTCCAGGTAATCTTTTCCGGTATAAACGGAGTTTAATACAAAGGGGTAGGTTGGTTTAAGAAGCTCCTATACGGGGCATGGCAGGGGGAAGAATCCCGCTATCGTATGCTTATCCGCAGGAGAATCTGTTCATATCAGCAGTAAAAGACATGAAAAAAAATAGTGAGGAGGAAGTGATGTTTGGATTAACCGAAGAACAATTGATGGTAAAAGATATGTGCCGCGGGTTCGCAGAGAAGGAATTAAGGGAGCAGGCAGTAGAAATAGATAAAAGCCATAAATTCCCTCTTGAGACTACAAAAAAAATGGCGGGACTCGGTCTTCTCGGGATTGTTTATCCTGGCGATTACAACGGCGCTGATATGGATTATGTTTCATATGCTATTGCTGTTGAAGAGATATCAAGGGTATGTGCTTCATCAGGTACAATAGTTTCTGCTCATAACTCACTCTGTGTTTCCCCTATTTATTATTTTGGGACAGAGGAACAGAAGAAGAAGTATCTTCCTAAGCTCTGCTCAGGTGAGCATATCGGGGCTTTTGCTATTACTGAGCCTAATGCAGGATCAGATTCAGGCGGAACCGCTGCAAATGCGATGAAGGATGGGGATGGTTATATTCTCAATGGAACAAAAAATTTTATTACTAATGGTGAATACGCTGATATTCATGTGACCCTTGCTGTTACTGATAAGGGGGGCAAGAAAAATAAAAATACATCTATGTTTATAATAGAGAAGGGTGACCCGGGATTTTCTGTAGGGAAAGTTGAAGAGAAACTCGGCATATGTGCATCATCAACAACAGAGATGGTATATGAAGATTGTAAAATTCCTGCAGACAGGCTTCTGGGAAATCCGGGGGAGGGTTTTAAAATAGCAATGCATACACTTGACGGCGGCAGGGTTGGTATTGCTGCACAGGCCCTGGGGATAGCTCAGGCTGCACTTGATGAAGCGGCTAAATATGCTCATGAGAGGGTTCAGTTTGACGCGCCTATTGGAAGGCTACAGTCAATACAGAATATGCTGGCTGATATGGCAACAGAAATAGAAGCAGCAAGACTCCTTGTTTATAAATCAGCAGCCATGCTTGATAAATACGGCGCAGACAGAAGGCCTGTAAGTAAAAATGCGGCTATGGCAAAACTTTATGCCTCTGAAGTAGCAACCAGATGTGCTCATAAATGTATTCAGATACATGGCGGGTACGGGTATGTTAAGGAGTATATTGCTGAGCGGCTTTACAGGGATGCAAGGATTACAGAAATATATGAAGGTACTTCTGAAATACAGCGTCTTGTTGTTGCAGCAAATGTTTTAGCAGAGTATGCTGAATAAATTTTTATATTTTATTGAGTTTTAGTTTATAAAATACTCCCCGCTTCACGCGTTTATATTTCGCGGGGGCGGGGTTAATATTTTTTGGCTCATTCCGGATTTTTGGGAAAAGTAATAATATTATTTATTTTCACATATTTCGGAGTCAGCCCCCTGTCCCCCAAAGGGGGCACGTAAAATAAAAACTTGAGCAAGTTGATGAATCAAAGTATTAAAACATCCTTTTATATTGCTGAGCTTGCAAAAGATTTAAGGAACAATATAAAGGAAATAGTTATCGAAATGGAAGCAGTTATATTTTCAGAGTGAGAATAGATAACTCGTGCCCCCTTCAGGGCGCCCGAGCGAAGCGACAAAGTACTCCCGGGGTAGACAGGGGGACAGGATTCATTTTGTATTCCAAAAATACTGAATGAGCCTTATTTTTCAAGGGAAACAATTTTTGTATTGAGGTATTATTAATTCTAATTGCATTAATTTTAATTATCTGTTTAAAATGTTGTATTGAAATTTCATTCACATAGGATTGAGACAATAAATTGGGAGATTGGAGGGGAAGTAAATGAAAGAAGTAGTAATAGTAAGCGGTTCCAGAACATCTATAGGTGGTTTTGGCGGTACTTTAAAAGATGTTTCCGCAATTGAAATGGGATCAACCGTTATGAGGGAAACTTTGAAAAAGGTTAATCTTAAACCGGTACCGGGGGATTTACATAAAGAGATCTGTCCTGATAAACTTAAAAATCAGGGGCAGATTGATCTTGAAAAAAACGGCTATTCCTATGACGCGGGCGCAAAGGAAATTGTTATTGATGAAACTATAATGGGGTGTGTGCTTCAGGCAGGCCAGGGGCAGAACCCGGGGAGACAGGCAGCGATTTTTGCAGGGATACCTAAAGAGGCTCCGGGATGTACTATAAACAAGGTTTGCGGTTCAGGCCTTAAGTCTATAGCAATGGCAGCCCAGGCTATTATGACCGGTCAGGCTGAAGCAGTTGTGGCCGGGGGAATGGAGAATATGAGCATGACACCCATGGCTCTCCAGAAGGCAAGATGGGGACATAGAATGGAGCTTACCGGTAAGGGTGATATCCATGATTTAATGGTATATGACGGATTATATGAAATTTTTAACGGCTACCATATGGGGATTACAGCGGAAAATATTGCCGATCTTTACAGTATAGGGAGAGAGGAGCAGGATAAACTTGCTGTGATGAGCCACCAGAGGGCCATGAAAGCAATTAAGGATGGTCTCTTTAAGGATGAAATTACGCCAATAATAATCAAATCCAGAAAAGGGGACATTGTTGTTGATACCGACGAGCGTCCCATGGACACATCCCTTGATAAAATGGCAGCCATGAAGCCTGCATTTAAAAAGGACGGATCTGTTACAGCAGGTAATGCATCTGGTATTAATGATGGTGCAGCTGCTGTACTTGTGATGAGTGCTGATATGGCTAAGAGTCTTGGTCTTGAGCCTATTGTCAAGATTAAGGCATTTGCTACAGGGGGAGTTGACCCTGCGTATATGGGGCTTGGGCCTGTGCCTGCAATGAGAAGAGCCATGAAAATGGCAGGAATGACCATCAAAGACCTTGATATGGTAGAGATAAATGAGGCTTTCGCTGCACAGGCAATCGGATGCTTCAGGGAGCTTGGACTTGACAATGAATTCCCCAACCAGCTTGGAAGCGGTATATCTCTGGGGCATCCTATAGGCTGCACAGGCGCAAGGATGGCTGTAACAACCATGTATCAGATGAAGAGACAGAACCATTCCACCGGTATAATCAGTATGTGTATCGGCGGCGGAATGGGTATGGCAATGATTTTTGAAAGATAGTTATTGTAAAAGGGGGCCGGTTTAAGGGGCTCCCTTTTTTTATTCATGGCTCAATGGTTTAAAGGAGAAAAATATGTGTAATTCGAAGCAGGAAAATTTTGAGTATTTGAAACTTGAAGTTAAGGATTCAGCCGGTGTTTTAACGATTTCAAGACCGCAGGCTTTGAATGCCCTGAATACTGCCCTTCTTGAAGAGCTGGACAGGGTGGTGGAGCAGATTGCGGCAGATCCCCTTATTCATGTTCTTGTAATTACAGGTGAGGGGAAAGCCTTTGTTGCAGGGGCTGATATTGCTGAGATGAAAGACTTTGACAGTGAAATAGGACGTGAATTCGGAGAACTCGGCTCTTCGGTTTTCAGGAAATTTGAGCTGCTGAAGATTCCTGTGATAGCTGCTGTAAACGGATTTGCACTTGGCGGAGGATGCGAGCTTGCCATGTGCTGCGATATAAGAATTGCATCGGAGAATGCCAAATTCGGTCAGCCTGAGGTGAGCCTCGGGATAACACCCGGCTATTCAGGATGTGTAAGGCTCCCCCGGATCGTGGGCCCTGCCAAGGCAAAGGAGCTTATCTATACAGGTGATGTAATAAATGCCTTTGATGCGGAAAAGATCGGGCTTGTAAATAAGGTTGTTCCCCCTGATGATCTTATGAAAACCGCTATGGATATGGCTGCAAAGATTATATCCAGGGCCCAGCTTGCTGTGCGCTATTCAAAAATGGCAATAAACCGGGGAATGGAAACAGATATTGATACAGCAATAGCTTTTGAAAACCAGGTTTTTGCACTCTGCTTCTCCACTGAAGATCAGAAGGAGGGGATGACAGCTTTTACAGAAAAGCGTAAACCCGATTTTAAATGTAAATAGATTTAATTTAAGCTTATTATTACAGTATCACCGCTGCCATTGTTCAGCGGTGATGCTGTTTTTGCGGAAGAGATATACTTGACATTCTCTTTCTAATGATTTATTCTTAAACATGAATCAGAATTTTCTTAACAATAAGGAACCGCGACTTATTCTTGAAAATATTTTCGGTGATGAAAATATTTTTCTCGATGCCCCATTTGACCGGATAAATGTGAGTATCGGTTTTCATGACAGGTTCGGCATAATAACATATGTAAATGATACCCTTTGTACTCTTACCGGAATTGAGAGAAAGTCAATTGTCGGGCGTAATATCAATGAATTTATCGATCCTGACAGATGCCTCAACTGGCTTGAAAAAATTAATAATATGCCGGCTTTTCTTCCTGAACCTGTTGAACTGAAATTTAATCCGCCTCTGCATAATAAAAAAATTCTTTCATCACAATATGTAGTATATGACCGGGACGGGGGGGTAGCAGGAGCTTTTTTTGTTCTATCCGATATTTCTGAGCATAGCAATTGCGGTAAATATCTTCATATTGACGATGAAAAATTTTCCAAAGCTTTTCACGCAAGCCCTGCTCCAAGCACTATCTCCACACTTGAAGAAGGCCAGTATATTGATGTTAATGAGAGTTTTGCCCGGCTTGTGGGCTATAATGGTTCTGAACTTATTGGCCGCTATGTATGGGAAGTTGGGCTTTTCTTGAAATGGTCAGACCGCGTAGCCATGATAGGGAAACTTAAACGGGATGGTAAGCTGAGAGATTATGAGCTTCTCCTGAATTCCCGAACCGGGGGTATCCGTAATTTTTCAGTATCTGCTGAGATTATTGAACTTCAGGGTAAAAAATGTATGGTATGGGTCGGTTATGACATTACTGAAAAGATAAAGCTGGAAAAGGAGATTCTGAGTATCAGTGAGCGGGAAAGGTACAGGGTGGGGCAGTACCTCCATGATGACCTGGGGCAGTTTCTTGTAGGGATTGAAGCGATGTGTTCTCTCCTTCAGAAAAAACTGAAAAGGGACAGGCACAGCTCCCTACCTCTGGCAGCTGAAATGAATGAATACATTAGAGAGGCTATTGAGAATGCAAGAAGAACAGCTCAGGGTCTTTGTCCTGTAAAACTTGAGGAGAATGGACTCCGCTTTGCCATAAAAGATCTTGTTACAAAAACTTCCCGTATGTTTAATATTTCATGCGAGTTTTATGATGCAGCGGATGTGATAATTTACAGCAGCGACACTGCGATCAATATGTTCTATATAGTTCAGGAGTCGGTAAATAATGCGGTAAAACACAGCAGGGCAGAGAGCATCACAGTTTCTTTTATAACAGATGAAGACAGAATAATTCTGGTTGTAAGGGATAATGGAAGAGGTTTTGATATCTCTTCACTATTAGCAGGAGGCCTTGGACTTGATATTATGAAGTACAGGGCAAGGGCCATAGGAGCGGCATTAAATATATCCAGTGAGCCGGGGAAAGGTACAGAGGTGGAGCTGGTTTATAAAAAAGTTAACAACAGGAAAGCTGACTGGGACTGGAAAGGGAACAGTATTTTTGATTACCAGGGGAACTGATCGATGAATAAGACTAAAATTCTGATCGTGGATGACCATCCGATTTTCAGAAAAGGGCTGGTCCATCTTATAAATGATGAAGAGGATATGACAGTAAGCGGTGAGGCTGAAGATGTTTTCAGCGCCATTCAGGAGATTAAAAAAGAAAAAACCGATATGGTTGTTGCAGATATTACTCTAAAGGATACCAGCGGACTTGAGCTGATAAAATATGTAGCGGATCATTACCCTAAAATACCGGTTCTTATTCTTTCAATGCATGATGAAACAATATACGCTGAAAGGGCCCTTAAGGCAGGGGCTAAGGGGTATATTATGAAGCAGGAGATGACAGAAAATGTTGCTGAAGCAATAAGACATGTTCTTTCCGGCAGAATTTTTCTCAGTGCAAGGATGAATGAAAAACTTCTTAATATACTATTTAATAAGAGCAGAAACTGCGATGATGCAGCTGTATCAGACCCCTATGCTATTCTTTCTGACAGGGAGCTGGAGATATTCAGTCTTATCGGGCGGGGATTCAAGAGGAAGCAGATTTCAGAAAAGCTTAATCTTAATGTAAATACTGTGGGTACCTACAGGGAGAGAATTAAGGAGAAGCTGAATTTTGATACATCATCTGAAATGACAGCAATGGCAATAAGATGGGTTCAGGATATAAATATAGCTGAAAAACCGAATAGCTGATATTATTACATTAGACCCTCTAAACAATTCTGCAAAAACACCACAAAAAAATAACCTTAATGACCACAATTTTATAAGTTAAACGATTATAGTTTAATTCTGCCATGAGTGTTAATTTATAACGGTCCGGACAGATATATTATTTTTTCCGGATTTATATGGAAAAAGAATCCTGCAGAAAGATGTTAAAAATGACAGGATCGAATAGCGGAGGCAGAATGAAAGATAAAGTAATACCTCTTGGTTCAATAGGAGATTTTGTAAAGGATGGCATGACAGTTATGGTCGGCGGTTTTATGGGGGTTGGGAATCCTCATAAAATTATTGATGAACTGATACGCCTGAATATCAGGAATTTGACTATAATATGTAATGATACTGCATTTGTTGATATCGGTTTAGGTAAATTGATCGTGAATAAGCAGGCTAAAAAAATTATTGCCTCACATATAGGGACCAACAAAGAAACAGGAAACCAGATGACAAGCGGTGAAACTGAAGTAGTTCTTATCCCTCAGGGGACCCTGGCTGAGCAGATTAGAGCCGGGGGGAATGGTCTAGGGGGGGTACTTACTCCTGTGGGCCTCGGGACCGTTGTTGAAGAGGGGAAGAGAAAAATCGAGGTAAACGGGAAAGAGTATCTTCTTGAATTGCCTATGAGGGCTGATGTTGCTTTACTCTATGGTGAGATTGTGGACCGTAAGGGTAATATCCAATATTATGCATCTGCTCAGAATTTTAGTACAGTGATGGCTACAGCTGCTGACTGTGTTATTGTTGAAGCGGGTAAGCTTGTTGAAACCGGCGGTATAGATCCTAACCATGTTGATACTCCTCATATCTTTGTAGATCACATAATTGACGGGGGTGTATAATGGATCCTAAAGAATTTATTGCAAGAAGAGTGGCAAAGGAGCTGAAGGACGGGGATGTGGTTAATCTTGGTATAGGGCTACCTACAATGGTTGCAAATTATATCCCTGATGATATAGAGATAACACTCCAGTCTGAAAACGGATTCGTCGGTCTTGGCCCTGCGCCGGAAAAGGGGAAAGAGGATAAGTATATTGCAAATGCCGGCGGACAGCCTGTTACTATAAAAACCGGCGGAGCATTTTTTGACAGTGCAGCCTCTTTCGGTATAATAAGGGGGGGGCATGTGGATGTGACTGTTCTCGGTTCTCTTCAGGTAGCGCAGAACGGAGACCTGGCAAACTGGATGGTTCCCGGGAAAATGGTTCCAGGGATGGGTGGCGCCATGGATCTTGTTGTGGGTGCAAAAAAAGTAATTATTGCCATGACACATACAGCCAGGGGGGAGAAAAAGATTCTGAAAAAATGTACTCTCCCTCTTACTGCAAAAGGGCAGGTTAATATGATTGTTACAGAAATGGGTGTTATGGAGGTGACTCCTGAGGGGCTGCTCCTTAAAGAACTGGCACCGGATGTGACTGTTGATGATGTAATAGCTGCAACAGAAGCAGATCTGATAATCGCTGATCATTTAAAGTGAAGTTAAAGCCCTTATATTGAGTATAAGGGCTTTGCTTATATAAACCCTCATTTATTTGCAGGGTAAAATGATTTAATCCCGGAGGAGGATATGTTTAAAAAAATTACAAATGCCTGTGTGGCCCTTGTGCAGAGGTATTTACCCGATCCATTCCTTTTTGCAGTAATATTGACATTTTTTGTTTTTATTTTCGGTATGATTTTTACAAGTCAGGGACCTCTCCCTATGGTGCTGCACTGGAGTAACGGTTTCTGGAATCTTCTGGCTTTTTCAATGCAGATGTGTCTTGTGCTTTTAACAGGGCATACCCTTGCTAATGCTCCGGCTTTTAAAAACGGGCTTAATGCAATGGCAAAGATCGCAAATACCCCTTCTCAGGCTATTCTGGCAGTAACCTTTGTTTCTCTTATAGCCTGCTGGATTAACTGGGGTTTTGGTCTTGTTGTGGGAGCTCTCTATGCAATGGCTCTCGCCAAAAGGATTAAGAATGTTGATTACAGGCTCCTTATAGCTTCAGCATATTCCGGTTTTATAGTATGGCATGCAGGTTTATCCGGCTCCATACCCCTGCAGATAGCAACAGCAGGCCCGGATATTGCCAGAATTACCAACAATGCTGTAATTGATCCTGTATCAACATCGCTAACTATTTTTGCACCTTTCAATCTTATAATCGCGCTGATTATTATAGTCACTCTCCCTCTTCTAAATATGGCAATGCATCCTGACGCGGATCGTACGGTTGCTGTAGATCCTGAGCTGATAAAAGAGGAAGCAGTTGTTGAAATGAAGCGTGAAGACATGACCCCGGCGGACAAGCTTGAGAACAGTGTTATTCTCTCTATGCTTATAGGTTTAATGGGTCTTGTATTTATTGTTCATTACTTCTGGACTAAAGGCTTTGCTCTTAATCTTAATATTGTTAACTTCATGTTTCTTTTCGCGGGTATTATTATGCATAAAACCCCGAAAAAATTTCTTGTGGCTGTTAAACATGCAGTTATAGGCACTGCCGGAATAATGGTGCAGTTCCCCTTTTATGCGGGTATAATGGGAATGATGATGGGGAAGAGTCCTGAAGGGCTTTCATTCGCCGGAGTTATATCCCAGTTTTTTGTTGATGTTTCCACAACAACCACATTCCCGCTCTTTGCATTTCTCAGCGCAGGTATAGTAAACGTATTTGTACCTTCAGGTGGAGGTCAGTGGGCAGTTCAGGCCCCGATTATGATGCCCGCAGGAGCTGAAATTGGGGTTCCTGCTGCCAAAACAGCAATGGCTATTGCCTGGGGTGATGCATGGACAAATATGATACAACCATTCTGGGCTCTTCCTGCACTCGGGATAGCAGGTCTGGGAGCCAGGGATATAATGGGTTACTGTATAATCTGTATGTTCTACACCGGTTTCATAATCGGGCTGGGCTTAATGTTTCTTTGAGTCTGAAGATTTAGTTTTTCTACTTTATTTTTAATCCCTCCTCTCATCGGGGAGGGATTAATTTATATATGCCCCCTCCCTGTGGTTTTTCCCCCTACAGTAAAAGTAAATTTTTTTGACTCCTTTTTAAGTATTCATTTATGTATACACAAAGCCTGTAGTGTCTATTTCGGCACGCTTTTATATTGACTAACTGACTTCTATGGCATGTATAATACTATAAAATTGTATATTACAGGGGGGCCTGGTAATGAATGAAGTGAAGGAGAAAAAAGCTCAAAAGAGGTATGAAGAGCTTCTGCCTAATATGGCGGATTATATCACATTTTTTAAGAAGAAAAATAAAAACGGAATGGCAATTATCGAATTTGATACAGGGGAGCAGGTTACCTGGAAAAAGTTTGATCAGTCTGTTAATGCCTTTTCTGCAAAGCTTTTGTCTTTAGGGCTTAAAAAGGGGGATATTGTTGCCACATCTCTCCCGCTTTTAAAGGAACACATTTATCTTATTTACGCATGTTACAGAACAGGGATAATCGTTGCACCCCTTGACCTGAGACTTAAAGCTCAGGAGATTCAGTACTGCTTTAATAAAATTGAACCTAATGCATATTTTTTTCTGGGGCAGACTCCGGTTGCGGATTTCAGGCCGATTATTTCCGAGGTTATGCAGGGGTCACCATATGTGAAAACATGGGTACAGTTTCAGAAGGAGGCTGACCTTGTTATTAAAGGGGCTGTTGGCATAGGTGAGTTTGTTAAGGATATTAAAAAAGTTTTTATTAAAAGCATCTTCTCCGGAAGCGTAAAAAAAGCAAGGAAACTGGTAAATAAAACAGACCCGGCACTTATTATTTTTACCACAGGCTCAACAGGTTCGCCTAAACCGGCACTGCTGAGCCATGAAAATATTCTTATTCAGAATATCGGCCTTGCTGTTGCTTTTGAACTTGAGGAATGGGACAGAATGCTTGTTAATCTTCCGCCGTCCCATGTGGGTTGTATTACAGAACAGCTTGCCACTACAATTTACGGCGGTGGTGTATCGGTAATTCTTCATATATTCGATCCGGAAAAAAGCCTTAAAGCTATTCAGGAGCATAAGGTTACTGTGGTTGGGCAGATACCAGCTCTATTCAATCTTGAATGGCAGCTCCCGAACTATAACACCTATGATCTTTCCAGCCTGAGATTTATTCTTTATGGAGGGCAGGCAGTTCCGGTTGAATTTCTTAAAAAGATGCAGGAGATGGCGCCTAAAATCGGCAGCGGTCTTGGTCTTACTGAAACTGCAGGATTCTGCACATATACAGATGTTGATGCCACTATAGAGGATATTGCCCGTAGCATAGGCTTTGATATGAAGCTCACTCCCATAAGCATTAGAGAACCGATGAATTCAGACGGAACTGCAGGGAAGGTTCTTCCGGAAGGAGAGATAGGTGAAATCTGCTTTTCCGGCCCCCAGATATTTCCCGGGTATTATAAGGATCCGGAGAATACTGCAAAGACCATCTCAAAGGATGGTGTATGCTATACAGGTGACCTGGGTTATTATGATCATGAGGGGCTCCACTTTGCAGGGAGGGCAAAATTTGTCATCAAGCCTAAAGGATATCAGGTATACCCGCAGGATATTGATAATCATATTTCCAAAAAACTTGAGGGGCGTGTTGTGAATGTAATTTGCGTTGGTACGCCTCACGATATATTCATGGAGGCAATAATGGCCTTTGTTGAACCTGTTGAAGGGGTCAAAGTGACTCCTGAAGATGTGCTGGAAGCCTGCAGCGACATCTCTTCATATTCCAGGCCTTCCCATGTTGTTATTGTTGAACCTGGCCAGATGCCGCTTAACAGGGTTGCAAAAGTTGATTACCTTGTTCTTAAGAGCCAGTCACTGAAAATCATAGAGGATCTCAGGAAGCAGGGTGAATGGGATAAAAAGAAAGGTGTATGATCTGATGAGAAGCAGGGGGTAACAAATGATTTTTAATAATGCGGCAATATTTAAAGCTATGGCTATGAATCTGAACTCAAAAGGGCTTAACCGTGATATGATCGGTTATACAATCAGCAAAAGCTTCGGGCCTTCAGATTATGATGAAATAAAGGAATACGCGGATGCCACAGGGGACGATTATAGTAAGTATAGTAATGAAAATGACCCTGCTCCGCCATTCTTTTTCTCCAGGAAATTATACCCCATGTTCAGGGAAGTGATAACCCACAGGGACCTGAAGCTCGATATCCTGAGGATGGTTCATGGGATGCAGGGCCTTCGGATAAAAGGCTTTTTAAGCAAAAATGATCCTCTTTCTGTTGAAATGTCCATAGCTGATATTATTGATACACCTGCAGGTGAGATGCTTATTATTACTACTAAGGCAGACTCTAACGGCAGGGAGCTTGTTGAGGCTGATACAGGATTTATTGTTAGAAGAAAAAAGAAGATGGTTTCCTCAGAAGAGGGGAGCGATGTTATTGATAAAAAACCCTCCATTGATAAAGCTGAAGAGGTTAGGCTTATAATAAAAACTGTTAAAGGGCAGCAGAAGAAGTATGCTCAGGTTTCAAGAGATACAAATCCGATTCATACAAGTGAGTTTTTTGCGCGCCTGGCAGGACTCCCCGGTACAATACTCCACGGGGTTTGCGTTATTGCCATGTGCGCCAATTCTCTCATTGACTGTCTGGGGGATCGAAATCCTTCACTGATGGACTCTGTTTCTGCCCGCTTCTCCTTTCCTGTAATACCGGGGGATACCCTTAGACTTATAGGGAAGAAATATGCGTCCGCGGATGGAGTAAGAGTCGATTTTGATGTTTTTAACAGCTGCGGCAGGACAGTGGTGAAAAAGGGGGGGTTCCATATGAAACATGCCGGTCTCAGCTGAGACCGGTCATTGCTGTATATAATAAAAATGCTTTTTTCTCTATATCAATAAGGTTTCTGAAAGCGTCAGTAAAGTCAACAGTTCCTGTTGTAAAGAGTCCGTGACCATATACTATAGCCCCCCTCCCTTTAAGGGCAGGGGGGATTGTTTTTGCCAGCCCTCTGGGTCCGGTCCCCACCTCTCCCGGAACTACAGGTATGTCATCAATAAATCTTTCCTTTGAACAGTTAATGTGGCATAATCCCCTGTTCCTGCAGTTCATGTCATCACAGAGCATGGACATTATTACTGAGAATCTGGGGTGGCCATGAAGTATTACTGCTGCGGGTGAAGATTCGTAAACGCTTTTGTGAGCAGAAAATTCACTGGATGATGTAATGGCATTTGATGTGGAATTGTCTATGGGACATGGATCAATGGCGCCGGAGAGTTCATCAAGGGAGCTCCCTGTCTGGCTTATGTAAATAGTGCTGCCGAATTTTGCCGAAATATTCCCGAAAAATGAATCCACCATCCCCGATTTTACTGTAAGGAGACCGGCTTCTATTATGGCTGCGGCAGTCTGATCAGGGGAGCTGAAGGGCCCCTGTATTGAAGGCTCACCTTGTAATGCAGCTATAAAGTCCCTGTACATTGAGACAGCCAGGGCAGCGGTTTTTTCAGGATTTCCCGGGAGTTTAGCAATCCCCTTTGAGTGGAAATAGAAATCGGTCATGAACTTTACGTAACATGAGAAACAGATTGAGCTGAATGTTACAAAAGCCTGCTCCGGGCTTACACTACCCCAGGTAACTATCCCCCGGTTTCTGACTATCAGCCCTTTCCTTTTTTTAAGATTATCAATTATTTCATCAGCGCTGAATTGATCTGCAACCGGTATGTCGTGGAGAAAAGTCCTGGTTTCAGTATCATCTGGACGTATCACATCGGTGCTGTTTTCAGCAAGGTAGTTTATTATCGACCTATAGGGCTCTTTAACCGGTGCATACAGGATGCTGCTGGTATTAAGAGATAATAAAACCTTTTCCAGTACAGGTATCTCATCCGCATCTCTGCTCCATATAATTGAATCATCGATAGCCCCCAGAAGGGGTGTGTCTTTTTCACATAGATTCTGTGAAACAAGTTTATCAGAATATTTTTTTATTAGAGATTCCATTCTATACCCAGCTCCATACATTTCTCCTTAACCGGCAGCCCATTCTCCGTTAAACCCCTTACCCTGTAATAGCGTTCACGTGTTTTGAGAAATTCCCCCCTGTTAAGAGGGGGGATATCTGTCCCCTCTCCGGAACTCCCTTCCATGGAGAAAAATCTAAGAGGGAGGTCATCATCGGCTGAAGTGAATCCATTTAAGAAGTTGAATATTCTGTCAGTATAGTATATCCGTTCACCAGCTTTGAACAGATCGTGACCTGTATATTGAACTCCTGTAACAGCGGAGAGGGCTCTTGCATATTCTTCAAGGGAGGCTGCAAAAAAAATAAAACGGCAGGCAGTGAGTGAATCAACAACAGCATTCATATCCTCTGCGATTTTAACTATACGCGCCTTGCCGCTGAATGTGAAGCGGTCAGTGGCGACAGGTTTTCTCAGGATTTCATGGGAAACAGGGTAGGCCCTCAAGTGGCACCCTCCCCGCGTTGATGTGGCGTATGCCAGGGCCATGCCGTAGGCGCCTCTGGGGTCGTATGCCGGGAGTTCAAGCCCCTTAACAGACATGGATATTTCCGGGTGCCCTTTAAGAGCTGCGTATTTCATTGAACCCTCTTTAAGTAGCTTCCCCTCCCCCGATGATGAGGCAATCTCCTGAAGAAGTTTAAGTATGTCAATTTTATCCGGGGATAAACCCTCTATCTCCATATAGCATGCAATAGTTGATGCTGCGCTGATTGTGTCCATGCCAGCCTCGTTGCATATACGGTTTGCCTCCATGACAAGTTCAATATCTCTGTTTCCGATAAGGGCTGTAAAATGGGACATGGTTTCATATTCCGGGATTGCTCTTTTGTCGCTCCCTCTTTTTTTACATAATATATGGCATCCTGCGCACCCTGTTTTTGATGGTGTGTATTTCTCTTTATAATGAAATGCATTGAGCTTTTCCGCTCCGGGGAAAAATGTGGCGCGGAAATTATCTGCAGGGATCATCCGCCTGCTCCGGATAAGATCATAGAGGGTGCCTGTTCCGTATTCAGAGATTCCAAGTTCACCTTTGAGTACAGGGGATGCTGCAGCGAGTCTGAATATATCCTCCCTTGCTTTTTTCAGCTCCGGGGTATCATAAACTGCAACTTCCCCTGTACCGGTAATCTCTATGCATTTCAGGTTTTTATCTGCCATAACAAGGCCTGCGCCGTTTCTCCCTGCAAAGGAGTCACTGTCAAAAGCAATTACGGAAAAGAGAACACCATTTTCAGCAGCAGGCCCGATCACTGCTTTTGAAGCTCCATCATTAAGAAGAGCCATTGTTTCATCTGTACGCTTACCCTTAAGATGGGAGGCGCTGAGTATTTCAACAGTACTCTCCTTTATTCTTACCATTGACATTGAAGGGGCTTTACCTGTTATAATTATTCCGTCCCAGCCGGCTCTTTTCATTTCTGTACCGAATTTCCCCCCTGCTGAGGCATCACCGATTGTTCCGGTTAAGGGGGATTTAGTTATTACAGAAATCCGTCCTGAAGTAGGCGCCCCGGTCCCCACAAGCGGCCCTGTCATGAACATGAGGGGGATTTCCGGGCTTTGCCAGTGAAGATGAGCATGGGGGAGCATAAAATATCCCCCGAGCCCTTTGCCGCCTATATATTTTTCATAAACCGGTTTCTCAGGCCTCACTGTTTCAAAGCTCCCTTCTGTAAGATCGATCTTAAGTATTTTACCTGTCCATCCGAAGATCCGGTTCATATTAAGTTATTTCTCCTGATTAATGCTGGTCTCATTTAATAATTCAGGTCATTATTAAATATTAAATCGATCCTGCCAATAAAATCATTATTATTTTCCTTTTGATTCATAAATAATTGCTTAAAAACAGTGTTAATTCCTTAACTTTTTTTTGAAATAAAATACTCTAATATCCCCGCCGCCGAAGGCGGCGGAGATATGGAAAACATTATTATTGCACTAAAAAATATCTTTAGGAATAATTACTGGTTTAAAAGAAGTTTTTGTGCTCATTAATAGAGTATATCGTTATGGAAAATATAAGAGAATAATTGAGCTAGTGCTAATATTTTGTTGATTAGTGAAAATTGATTTACTAAATTATAAATAATGACGATTAAAAAAACAGGTCATAATAACCTGTTCAGGGAGGAACAGGCGGCCTTGGAGGTTCTCAATGCATAATCTCATGAAAATGGAGGATCGTGAGATACGAAAAGGTAAAATCACCGGAGACAAAGAAAAGATTCAGGCCTTAAAAGACAGGGTCTCTGATGACGCATATCTGGATCATGCTATTTCTAAAATAGCTACTGACCTATCTCATTATCTGACTAAGTAACCAGGGGATTAAATAAGGCTCGTATCAGTAATGGTATTGGCGGTTTTTTAATTGCATTATAATGGGGTTGTTTAATAAGTAAGGAGTCTTCAGGGGCTTCCAGGCTTATAGAACAGCCCCATTATTTTAACCTTAAGGATTCCCTGTAAAATGACTGATAAGAGCTCCTACCAGATTTTCAGACAGAACAGAACAATGCGTATTCTATTCCTTATTTTATTCAGCCTGGTTATTTTTTTCCTTGTTTATATATTCAGGAGTTTTTTATGGGTATTTCTTTTTTCCTTTATCTTCTATGTTATATTGAGGCCGGTTCACGACAGACTCCTCTCTCTGCTTAATATTCGGCTTCTCAGTTCAACAGTTGTAATTATTGTTCTTTTTGCAATATTTCTTCTCCCCCTTACCCTCCTTTTAATCCTTCTTACAGAACAGGCTATGGATCTGTACCGCTATGTACAGATAAGGATAGACAGCAACTATTTTGCGGAACTGGGGGACTTATCCTATGTTCAGAGTCTGCTTGCCTATTTTAATATCACAAAGGATGTTGTTGTTGCAAAATTTATGACTTTTATTCAGAGGACTTCATCAGAAATTTTTTCCGGAATGACATTTGCCCTTGCATATCCGGTAACATTTGCCATCAAGTTATTTTTAATGATTATTACACTCTTCTTTTTATTAAAGGATGGATACAGGCTTGACGGCCTTGTTTATAAGATTCTCCCATTCCCGGATGATATAGAAAAGGATATCATAAATAAGCTGAAAAATGTGCTCTATCTTCTCGTAATAGGGAATTTTTTTATAATGTCGCTCCAGGGGCTTCTGGTTGGACTGGGGCTTCATCTGGCAGGCATCAGTATGCCTTTGCTTTGGGGGTCTCTGGCAGCTATTTTATCGCTTATACCTGTAATAGGTACAACATTTATCTGGGCACCGGCTTCACTTTTTTTTATTTTCAGCAAAGACTATTCCACAGCTGTTTTTGTTGCGGTATGGTGTTTCGGCTGGTATCTCTTTCTTGAAAATATTGTTAAGCCTAAAATTTTCGGGGATAAACTGAGCTTCCATCCACTGCTTCTCTTTTTTCTCCTCATCGGCAGCATACAGACATTTGGTCTCCCGGGCGTAATTATCGGGCCGCTTATTCTCTCTCTTTTCTTCTCATTCTGGAGTATATATAAAATACTCGATGCTTATGACATGGATAAAAAAATCCGTAATAAAATTTCAGGGGAAGTTGATGAAGTTTTAGATCCGGAATGATTAAAGCTGCGACTTTTTAGGGATTGCGGAGTTTTCAGATTCCTTGAAACAGTATTTACACCCCATAATTATAAGTGAAGCGGAATCCCCCCTGATGTTTTTGTTTGCATATAGCCCTTCATATTTAGTAAGTGATGATCCGCAAAGGGGGCATATCCTTGTGCCGGGGGGGAGTGCGGGTCTTTTATTAAATGCGATTGTACCATCTTCAATATTAAATGACGGCACTTCACTTTTTTTCTCCTGCACAGGAGAGGACAATTTTACCCTGGCTTTTTCATAGATAGAGAGTATATATATAAAGGCTGCAATTCCAATCAGGAGTCCTGAAATATAAAGGATTGTGTTCACAGGGGCCCTCTTTTTTTTGTAATAAAGTTTATCATTATGGTTTTATTATCGGGCGGATTTTTTGTGTAATCCCCCAGAATATCGAGGATTTCGAAACCTTCATATGCAAGAATTTCAGTCATTTCCTTAATGGAGTAGATTCTCTGATGATGCTCCTCTTTTTTTACTGAGCCATCGGGGCTGCATATGTTAAAGCTTGAAATTACATGTTTCTTTTTTTTGTCGTACCTGTTGCTCCACTCCGCAAGTATTCCTCTGGTTTTATAAAAGGAGGTCTTGTTGTCAAAAAATCTTTTAATATTGTTTTCTGTTGTAATATCAAAGAGGAATATACTTCCATCATGCATTACATCTTTTGTGCACCTGAAAACCCGGGCTACATCATCTTCTGTGAGCATATAATTCATGGTATCGTGAACGCTGAAAATGAAATCAAATTTACAGCTGAAAGCAAAATCTCTTATATCAGCGCAGAGGATTCTGAAATTTCTGTAAGCACGGGTTCTGGCCACTCTGAGCATATCAAGGGAGATGTCAACACCGGTAATGCGGAAATCATCAGTGGAGAATTTGGCACCGAATTTCCCTGTGCCGCATCCAAGCTCCAGAACTGTGCGGGGGTTGTCTATGTAATCGATCATTATGCTGCTTATAAATTCATACCAGAGCTGGTAATCCACATGCCTGAGCATATAGTCATAGATTTCAGCAATTGCTGTATAGGGGATTCTATTTTCCAAGTATTTTACCGGCCTTCATTAATCTAATCGGGTGAGTTCTAGTTTTGTCTGTTAATGGTAAATTTCTTTGTCATTATAAAAAAGCAGGATACTTTTATCCGGTCAAAAGTCAATAGTTTACCCGATTTTTTTTATTGTATTATCCAAGGCTTTATGCAATTGTGCAGCTATTAATTTTTAAAATTAGTTTCAGTTATTTTAAAAATAAGGCTTATTCCGGATGTTTGGGGAAAGAAATAATATCTGTTTTCCCTATAGACCGGAGTCAGCCCCCTGTCTACCAAAGGGGGCACGTAAAAGGAGTTTTTAGTAAGTTGATGAATCAAAGTATTAAAACACCTTTTTATCTTGATGAGCTTGCAAAAGATTTGCGGAATAATATAAAGGGAATAGTTATAGAATTGATAAAAATTAAATTATCAGAGTGATAATATATAACTCGTGCCCCCTTTGGGGGACAGGGGGAGAGAATTCATTTGATATCCCGATATTTTCGAAGCATAATTTTTTTTTGCTAAACTATAAAATCCGGAATGAGCTAAAAATAATACGGAATGAATAATGACAATCAAGTGAAAAAAAGAGGGAGTATTTATGATTGATAAAAATCTGGTAAGATTCGGGGTCTCTATAGATGAAAAGCTTCTGGAGAGGTTTGACAGGCATATTTCTGAAAAGGGTTATGTAAACAGGTCGGAAGCGATCAGGGATCTTATCAGGGATACCCTTGTTTCGCAGCAGATTGAAGATCCTGAGGCTAATTCATTCGGTACTCTTACTATTATCTACAATCATCATCATGGAGACATTTCTGAAAAACTGAATCATGCCCAGCATCATCATTTTAATAATATTGTTTCAACAACTCATATCCATCTTGATGAACATAATTGTCTGGAAGTTCTTATTCTGAAGGGGAAAGCGGGTGTAATTAAATCACTGGCTGATATGATACTTGCCACAAAAAATGTAAAGCATGGGAAATTTGTAATAGCCTCTACAGAAACCAATCTGGATTTATAAAAGTATCATTTTTCAGCAGTAATCGTAACTTCGATTTTATAATAGAAAATGTTCACTCTCGCCGGGGACTTTGATAGGGGGCCAATACACCGGGTAAAGGCACTCACTAAAAGATTTTTCGCAAAATATCTTTTATCATTTTGATGGATCTCGACTTGTGGGTAGAAGTGAGGATAGGCGGACAGGGGGAGAGAATTCATTTGATATCTTAATATTTCCGGAACATAAATTTTTTTTGCTAAACTATAAAGGCCGGAATAACGATACTGTGAATAAGGGTAAATATGCTCTCTCAGGGCAGAAAGAGGTGATTCAGGTGAAGCGGAGATATTGTCTCAGAAGATATCCCGCGGTCCTTTTTTTTCTATTGTTAATAAACGTTATTGCATACGCTGATAATCAGCGAAGCGGTGTCAGCGGGAAAAGGGCGGCAGGGGGTGTTGCAGTGAACAACACACCGGCCCGGTGGGATGGAGACATAATAGCATCTGGTGAACACCGTAATTATGAATACTATAGAGAACTGGAAAAGCGTAAAGCTGTTTCAGTAAAAACACCTCCCCCTTCGGTTAGAAAAAATGATGCTCCCTCTCAGAATAGAAGAATAGTTGAATATACTGTAAAAAAAGGGGATACCCTTTTCCGCATTGCACAGAATAATAAAGTTTCAGTTAAGGAAATCAGCGATTTAAATAAACTGGATGACCGTAATAGAATCTATGCCGGCATGAAACTCCGCATCCCCCGGAAAGAGGATACAGTCAATAATCAGAAAAAACCCCCCGCAGAGAAGAAAACTTCCTCACTGACTTCCGGGGGGAAGGAACAGAAATTTAAGTTTCTCTGGCCCATGAAAAAGGTCGATAATTTTAAAAGGGATGGTAATGAAAGTGTTAAGCCTATCGGTATTATTATTACCGGCCCTCCACGGGGAGAGGTAATCGCCTCTGAAGCGGGGGTAGTAAAAAGAACAGGTTATATGCGGGGCTATGGCAGGTATGTTGTAGTAAATCATGGGGAGAGATATCTGACGGTATATTCCAATTTACTGGTTGTAAATGTTAAAGAGGGGGAGAGGTTAAGGAAAGGTGCTGCAATAGGGCTTATAAGTGAAGACAGGACCCTCCATTTTCAGATTGATGTTGCAGGGAAGCCGCAAAATCCCCTGGAGTATCTTCCCGGCAGAAGCTGAATATGGCACTGCATGTTTATTTCTGTTCCTGTAATAATATAGCCCTGCAGCAGGGGCTCTGTATATTTTTGCTTGACTAAAGGATTTTACTATTCTAACTTATAAAAGAAATGTCCATTGGGATTTCCCTTTGTACCTGATGCAGTATACTCTTGAGATTGAAGTAAGTAAAAAGATTAATTTCACAAAAGGACCTTGATATGAAGAAGTGGGTACTTTCCGGAGCTGCAGTATTAAATCCGGATGAAACATCAGAAAATATTAATATTGCAGTTGAAAACGGCAGAATATCTGAAATATCCAGGAAAAATATAGATAATCCAGTTACCATTAAAGTTGATGGTATTATTTCCACAGGATTGATTAACGCGCATGATCATCTTCTCGGTACATATTTCCCCAAGGTGGGGAATGGCCCCTATGAAAACTGGCTCCCCTGGGATAATGACCTGAAAAGCTCCCCTGTTTACCAGGAGAGGCAGCAGATTGAGAACAGAGACCTTTATCTTCTTGGAGGTTATAGAAATCTTGTTTCAGGGGTTACTACTGTTTCAGATCATATCCCCCATTTTGTTGCTGAGCCCTATTATGATATACTCCCCACCAAGGCTATTCGGGATTACGCTTTGGCTCATTCAATAACTTCATTTGCCCTTGCCTGGGGTGAGGGGATAGAGGCTGAGTATAAAAAAGCAGCAGAGAAAGATATACCCTTTATTACCCATATTGCCGAAGGTTTTGACAGTGAAACAGTTCAGGATATAACCACCCTTGACAGACAGGGGGGGCTTGGGGAGCATTCTGTTCTTATACATGGGATTGCTTTTTCAGAAAAAGATATGGACCTGATTAAGAAGAAAAAAGGATCGGTTGTCTGGTGCGGCGATTCAAATATGTTTATGTTTAATAAAACAACGAATATTAAAATGCTCCTTGATAAGGGGATCAATGTCTGCATAGGGACTGATTCGCCAATGTCGGGTGGAGCGAATATTTTAAGCGAAATCAAATTTGACAGAAAGTTATATAAAAAAATGTACGGGCTGGATCTTTCTGACGAAACTATATATAGAATGGTAACAGTGAACTGCGCTAAAGCCTTTCGTCTCGATGATCATGGTTCAATTAAAACAGGGAATATTGCTGACTTTGTTGTAGTAAAGGACAGGGGCGGTTCCTTTGTAAATTCTGTAATTTCTTCAGATTTGAAAGATATTATGCTTGTTGTTATTAATGGAATGCCTGCATATGGGGATATTGAGTATGCTCATCTCTTTGATTCGCTTAAGATACAGTACCAGGAAATAGTCCTGGATGGCAGAGAAAAAGTAATAATAGGGGATCTGCTTGGTCTTCTGAGAAGGATAAGCAGGGCTGTTGGATTCAGAAAAACATATCCATTTTTGCCTGTTGATTTTTGATCAACTCTAAGGAGAGGTAATGGCTGGCGGGATGCAGGGCGGAATAATAACAAGATCTTATAAGTCGGGATCAATCATTTATTTTGAAAATGATAAAAGTGAGTATATCTACATCCTTAAATCGGGACGTGTCCTCCTTACATATACGAAAATAGATACCGGTGAAGAGATAAAAGAGGATGTTCGCCAGGGTGAGTTTTTTGGTGTAAAATCTGCTCTGGGTAAGTATCCCAGGGAGGAGACTGCACAGACAATAGGGGAAACTCTTGTGCTGGTCCTTACACTTGCCGATTTTGAACGGCTTATTTTAAAAAATGTAAATGTTGTACGGAAGATGCTCAGGGTGTTCAGCAACCAGCTGAGAAGGATTGGTAAAACTGTACGGACAGTCCTGGGCGATAGCGACAGTGTGTCTCCTGATGTTGAGCTTTTCAGAATTGGCGAGCATTATTATAAAGCAGGGGATTTAACCAAGGCATCATACGCTTTTAAAAGATACATGGAGTATTATCCTGATACAGACTACGCAAAAGTTGCAATGGACAGGATTAAATCTATAAGTTCCGGTACTGTAAGCACTTCATCTGCCGGCACAAAGACTGTTGTCGCATCTGACAGTGACCTTGACGATTTTGCAATGGATGACAGCCCGGATGATATGTTCAGCATGGATGATGCTGTATCTGCGGATTCCGGGGGTACAGGTGATTCTGAAGATTTTACCCTCTCGTCTGAGCTTTCCAGTGAAATGAATGATTTTCTCACAGACTCTGATGACTCCCTTGATGATTTCGGAGATTTCTCCTTTGATGAACCGGCAGCTGAAACTTCATCAGGCTTAAAGGCGCGTTTTAATGAGGGTGTTGCGCATCTGGATATGAATAATTGTTCTGCTGCTGCTGCAGTATTTCAGGAGATTATTGATGAAGGGCCTCCTGTGAAAGAGCATGAGAAGAAATTCTTTATTGATTCATATTTTTATGCCGGAAGATGCTTTTTTGAAATGAAAAAATATAAGGAAGCAATGACCTTCTTTGCTGAAATTATAAAAAATTACCAGGATGGGGAAAATTTTAAAGGTACTCTTTTTTATATAGGTGATATTTTCGCATCAGCAGGGCAGAAGGAAAAGGCATTAGCCTATTATAACAGGGTGCTTAATATGACCCCTAAGGATGCCTTGAATTCCAGGGCGCTTGATAAAATTAAGGGATTACAGAAGAGTTAGGTGTAATATATGCTTGAACTTGATGAGAAATTTTTTGCACGCTTTGGTGTAGATTATTCACCAAATGAGATTATTTTTTGTGAATATGAACCTGGTTATGAATTCTATTTTATTCAGAAAGGGCGTGTTAAAATTGTCAAAATAATCAATGACAGGGAAAAGACCATTGATGTCCTCTCCACAGGGGATGTTTTTGGAGAGATGTCTATTCTTGAGGAGGAGCCCAGGTCTGCAACTGCTATTGCTGTTGATGTTGTGAGGGTTTTTAAATTCCACAGGGATAATTTTGATACCCTTCTTCAGGGGAATCCACAGCTGGCGTACAAACTGCTTCTGATTTTTTCAAAGAGAATTTATGATGCTAAAAGGAGGCTTATGATTCTTCTTCTTGAAGAGCCTTCTGTTAAAGTGATGGATGTAATGATTATGCTGGCTGAACAGAATCCCCAGTTTGATGTTGAAGGGGAGATAATTATAAACACAACCGCGTCTCAGATAGCAAGCTGGGCAGGAATGGCTGATAGTGAAGTACAAAAAGAATTGACACATCTGGCACGTGTTGCGAAAATTGACCTCTTTGAAGACCGGATAGCGGTTAAGAATATTCGTGACTTCCAGAGGATAGTAACCTCCAGAAGAAAGAATCTCTATTCATAAGATATGCTCCCGTAGCTCAGGCGGATAGAGCAGTAGTTTCCTAAACTATGTGCCGGAGGTTCGAGTCCTCCCGGGAGCGAAAAGCAAAAATTTTTTGAAAAAAGCGGATATTCCGCTTATTTTTTTATTCAGAGGCAGCAGTATGGACGGGAAATTAAAGGAAATAAAGGCCAGGTATATTGAAATTGAGCAGTATCTGAGCAATCCTGATGTTATTTCTGACCAGAAGCGTTTTAGAGAGCTTAATAAGGAGCACTCCCAGCTCTCCCCGGTTGTTGCAAGATATAATGATTATCTTAAATACCGTAAAGAACTTGCTGACTCAAATGAGCTTTATAAAACTGAAAAAGATTTATCCATGAGGGAGATGCTTCAACTTGAGATTGCTGATCTTGAAGATAAGATAGAGAAGCTTGAAGAGAAACTCATGGTTATGCTCCTTCCGAAAGATCCCAATTCAGGGAAAGATATTATTGTTGAGATCCGCGCCGGAACCGGCGGTGATGAGGCAGCCCTTTTTGCCACTAATCTTTTCAGGATGTACACAAGGTATGCTGAAGAGAATAAGTGGAAGGTTGAGATTCTTGAGGCTGCTGTAAATGAAATCGGGGGGTACAAGGAGATTGTCTTCTCCATAAGGGGTGATGATGCCTATGATGCCCTGAAATATGAATCGGGTGTGCATAGAGTACAGCGGGTACCTGAAACTGAATCGCAGGGGAGAATCCATACCTCTGCTGTTACTGTTGCTGTACTTCCTGAAGCTGAAGATGATGAGCTGGAAATCGACCCGAATGATCTGAGGGTGGATGTTTACAGGGCATCAGGTCATGGGGGGCAGTCTGTTAATACAACCGACTCAGCTGTAAGGATAACGCATGTTCCAACCGGTATGGTTGTAACATGTCAGGATGAAAAATCGCAGCTTAAAAATAAAGTCAAGGCCATGAGGGTACTAAAGGCAAGGCTTCTTGAACTGGCAAATAGTGAAAAGATGGCAAAAGAATCTGAAATGAGAAAAACCATGGTTGGAAGCGGGGACAGGAGCGAAAGGATAAGGACATATAATTATCCCCAGGCCAGGGTCACTGACCACAGAATCGGTTTGACTCTTTACTCACTTGAGAGTATTATGAACGGCAATATGGATGAGATTGTTGAAGCCCTGAAAAAATTTGAAGTGGAAAAGCTGCTTAAATCTGTGCAGTAATATCAGGAATAACTGTTGCGTATAGATAATCTTTTAAACGATATAACAGCCCGGTTTGCTGAAGCCGGTATAGAGTCCCCCCGCCTTGACTGCGAAGTGCTTGCTGCCCATGCCCTTGATATTGAAAAATATAAACTCATTACAGACAGCTTCAGAAATCTCACACCTGATGAAATAAAAAAAATAGAAAAAATGGTGAAGCGGAGATTAAGCTTTGAGCCTGTTGCCTATATTACAGGTATTAAGGAATTTTACTCCCTCGATTTTATTGTAAATAAACATGTGCTGATACCCAGGCCTGAAACGGAACTCCTTGTGGATATGGGGATTTACTGGGCCTCTATGCACGCATCTGTTTTAGATTTATGCACCGGCTCAGGTGCTGTAGCGATTGCCCTCAAGCATTCAAGACGTGACCTGGAAATGTATGCTTCCGATATCTCTGCGGATGCGTTAAAGGTGGCAAAAAAAAATGCTTCTATTATCAATGGGGGAGGGGGGATTAAATTTATTAAGGGGGATCTTTTTGAACCCTTCAGGGGTAAGAGATTTGATGTTATTATTTCCAATCCCCCATATGTTAGTCCTGAAGAGGCGGAGTCATTAAAAAAAGAGCTTTCCTTTGAACCGGAAATTGCCCTTTTTGCCCCTGAAAAGGGGAGAGGGATTATTTCAAAAATAATAAGTGAAGCGGGGGATTATCTTAATGAAAAGGGGATTCTTCTCCTAGAGATAGGGAGCAGCCAGGGCCCTTTTGTCACAGAAATGGGGGAGGAAACCGGGTATACTGTTTCGATTTTAAACGATTATTCAGGACTCCCCAGGGTTGCTACTTTAAAAAAGAATTTTTAAGCTTGTAATATTAGAAGAATGGTAGTAGTAGAATTTTAGGGGTAGTCTGTCATTCCGGCCGAAGTGATAACGTAGGCAGGCATTATTGAAACATCCTGTTTCGTGCCTGCAGGCAGTCATCGTGACTGCACTGCCGGAATATCTTGAGATAAGCAGGAGTTATGAGATTCCTGCATGCGCAGGAATGACAATATTCACATAATTCTATTTCTACTATAAGAATTATAGTTGCGCTAATAGGTTCCGGAAATATTATCTGTTTTATCTGGAAGAGGATGGGATCTGGTGGTCTCCGCGGTCTTCAAAACCGTAGGCTGTAGTTTACTGCAGCGGCAGGTTCGATTCCTGCTCCTTCCGCATTAAACTAAAACAGGGCAATAAAGAGTGTTTTCCCGGTTTTCAGTCAAATTTGAAACCACCATACGAATGGCGTTTCTCTAAAATCAATAAGTGCTGGATAGGTGCCATAAGAATCTGATCTACCCAGCCCAAAGGAGGATGAGATGACGTTACAGAACCAATTACCCCTTTATCCCCGGAAAAAGACTCTACTTCTTAAAATGCTTTACCAGCTTGAGATATAGTTTAGCCGCCTTCGTGCCCAAATCATCTTCAACGGCGCTGTCGTCAGATTCGCTCATGGCAGCATTCGATGGATCGATCATCTTTGCGTCAGGGCCGTACATTCCAGCAAACATATTTAATACGTTTTTCTTCACCATCCCTCTCAGAGGAATATTGGCTATCATCCCGTACATTGCAGCGCCACCTGTATCCGCCAGCTCCGGATGGGCCCTGACGTGATCAACAGCTTTTTTCAGATCACTGAGATACTTTATAACAACTTCTGAATGAAGGGGTGTCACCATGGCGTGAAGAGCCTCGGGCATCTGAAGCCTGTCAATGTGCCAGCCTTCCTTTTCCATTATGTCGCCCACTGCGTAGATGCTTATTTTTTTGTCAACAGATCTGTAGGCGAATAGACTGCAATGGGGCTCGCCAATGATTTCAAGCTCCGGCATTGCGTTTATTCCGTGTATGAGCCTGCGGGTCGTATCCATGGTCTCTCTGGTGATTGCCGTGTATCCCTCAAGGCCGATGGCATGGAGGGCTGCCCAGGCTGCTGCGTAGGCACCGCCCGGCCTGGTGCCCAGAAGGGCGGGCGACGCGAAAATTCCGCCGGGCCAGTTTTCGTAGACAAAGAGCTGGTGCTTCATGAAATCCAGATTTCTGTAGGTGATAGTTGAGGCTCCCTTGGCGCTGTATCCGTACTTGTGGGTATCAGCTGAAATTGAGCAGACCCCGGGCACCCGGTAGTCCCACAGGGGAACTTTGTATCCGAGCCTTTCCACAAAGGGGAGGATATATCCCCCAACGCATGCGTCCACGTGAAGGGGGATTTTTTTTTCCGCAGCGACATCCCCCAGTTCTGCGATTGGGTCCACTATGCCGTGGGGATACTCAGGCGCTGAGCCGAGTATCATGACCGTATTTCTGTTCACCAGCTTTCTGACAGCCTTTACGTCAACACGGTAATCTTTGTCAAGAGGGGCGTGTATGGCCTTTACTCCGAAGTATTCGGCTCCCTTTTCCCAGGCCACGTGAGCGGTTTCTGGGATAACCATATTGGGTCTTCGTATTCTCTTCTCATGACGGCCGTAATCCCGGTAGGTCTTCACGGGCAGGAGACAGCTTTCTGTCCCGCCGGAGGTCATTACCCCCACGACGTTTTTATCCCCGTTTAAAAGGGTCGCTGTCATGCGTATAACCTCTGTCTCAAAACGCTTGAGGCTCTGAAAGGCCATAGGATTCAGGCCGTTGGCTGAAAAAAAACTGGCGTAGGCTTCAATCAGAAAATCTGTATGTTTCTCGCCGAGATAGTATACCAGACTCCAGGTCTTCATCTTTTTGTAATCCGGGTCTTTATCTCCAAACTGTTTCAGATTATTCAGAATAGCCTTCCGGTCTATTCCCTTTTCAGGGATAGTCAGCAGGCCGTTTTCGTTTCTGGTACCGAAGTCAGAGGCGGTTTGTTTTTTAGCCATATCTTTTCTCCTTTAAAAAAACCAGTTTTTAAGCATCAGTGCCATTGTTATGCCCAGGTAGTTCCCAATGGCGTAACCGATTATTCCGGTCGTCAGTCCTGAAAGGATTATATCCCTGTTTTTAAGGGCGCCTGCTACCACCGGGACAAAAGGGGGCGAGCAGATCAGAGACACGGATGTGATGATGAAGGTGTCTGCGTCTACCTTAAACAGACGGCAGAGCAGTGAATGAATAGCCATAGTGCCGAATATCGCTACAGTTATAAAAATCATTATGGTTATATCAATATTAACGATCACTTTGTAGTTTGCCATTGATCCCACCACAAGGCAGAAGATATAGATTATGTACATACCCAGCTGAAAGGTTTTGTCAATATTTCTTACAGCCGGAACCAGGGACGCGCCTATCCCGAGACTGGTAATAAGTAATATTGTTATTGAGGTTTTATAGTCCCGGGGCGCCAGGGACCCTGCTGCGACAGATATGCCCACGATGGCGACTGATATAAGAAGGGCTATGAACAGGGGAGGGACGGTTTTCCGCGACAGTATATCCGAGTAGGAGTAGACATCCTCTTTCTCAAGTTCTTCAGCGCTTTTATTGTTTCCATTTAATATGTTTTTAAACGGAGGCAGATACTTCAGAAAAAATCTCTGGGCTATTGTGATGCAGAAAATAATAAAGACTATTGAAACAACAGTGTCATAGGTATGAACAACAATGAATCTCGCAGAATCAATATCAAGTGCAGTTTTTATTGCAGCCAGGTTCGGAGTACCTCCTGTGTAGACCCCTATTGCCATGCCTGAAAGTTCCCATGGCCTGTCGAGCATCCCATGCAAAAAAAAGAAACCGATGAAGGTGACTGCTATTATGGTTATAATTCCGAGAAGCATTGACAGGAGGGCTTTTCCGGCAAGATTTTTCCAGCGTTTTACATCCATCGAAAAAAGCAGCAGCGGAAGTGCCAGCACAACAGCAGCTTCAGATATGCTGCCCTGTATTTTTTCCACGCCCTCAGGAAAAATCCCGACATTACCCAGGGTTATCCCCACAATGTAGCAGATAACCACAGCCCCGACTTTATTTACTACCGGGTACTTATAGCAGAGATAAACGACCAGCACCGGGAATAGAATATAAAAAGCGATAAGCATTGGAATTCCCATCTTCGGCCTCCTGAGGAAAAAATATTTTTTTATTGCATTTTAATGAATTATATTTCACTATAGTGAATTATACTGGCTTTGTCAATAAAAAAATGCTCGTCACAGGGGTCATGCCCTTTAAAAATTGAATTATCCGGGGGAAAAATATATTGGAAAGTCAAAGCAGAAAAGAGTGGGAAAAAGAACAGAGGCGTAACCGAATCATTGATATAGCCCAGGAGCTGATGCTGAAAGAGGGCTATTCAGGTATAACTATTGAAGAGATTGCCCGAACTGCGGGATACAACAAGCGTACTATCTACTTATACTTTATAGATAAGGAGGATATTTTCCTTGCCGTGGTATTGCGGGGGCAGCACATACTCAAAGAGGCGCTGCAAAAGGCTTTTTTAAAGGGGGATGACAATGCTGCCTATGAAAGGCTGGGCAGGGCCTTCTTTAACTTCTCATTTGAGCATCCCGGTTTTTTTGCCCTCATCATGGAATATGAATCACGTGTTCATGTCTATTACGGTGACCCTGTAAACGAGGACTCCAAATCTTTCAGGACTCAGTGCCAGAATGAGTCCAATGAGTATGGCCGCATAGTTACGGATGCAATTGAGAGTGACCTCAAAGCCGGGGTTATTAAAAGTCTTCTTACTCCACGGCAGCTTATGATTATGCTGTGGGCACAGATTTTCGGTGTGATGCAAATACTTTTGATGAGACGAAAAATGTTCCGGGAATCCTTCGGAATCTCCCATGAGGAGTTTTTTGAATACTTTTTATCTGTTATCAGAAGGGGGCTGAAAGACTCCGGGCCATAGTTTTCTTTACTGCAGCGGCAGGTTCGATTCCTGCTCCTTCCGCATTAAATTACAACAGGGGGCTTTTTAGCCCCCTGTTGTAATTATTATATCATTTTTTCTTTCTTATGCTTTTTCAAAGCGTTCCCGGACATTTTTAAAAACTTTATCTCCCTGAACAGAAGTAACTAAACCGGAACGCAGCTCATCAAGGCGTTTCCTGGCTACAACTGACCATTTTTTATCTATCTCAGATTCAGGCTGATTAAGACTGCGAAGCAGAGAGTCAACCATCAGTGCGCGATCCTCCACCGGGAGTAAAATCGCCTGTTCAATCAGTTCTTTTGTATTCATGCTGCTGCCTATTCTGTTCCAAATTTTTTATAAAAAGGATTACCATAATCAGTTTACCAGTTTACTTATTTTTATCAAGTAAAATTCTCAGCAAATTGGATACATCAGTTCTTCATCGACTGTATAGGTGCAGGTATTCGTCCGCCCCGTTTAACAAAGATCTCGGCCGATTTTGTGTGTACAGGTATTATTCTCGCTCTTCCAAGAAGCCCCCCCATATTTATTTCATCTCCAACCTTTTTCCCTGGAACCGGCAGGAGCCTTACAGCGGTTGTCTTGGAGTTTATTACCCCAATACTTATTTCATCAGCAATTATTGCTGCTATTGTTTCCGCGCTTGTATCCCCCGGTATAGCTATCATGTCAAGTCCAACGGAGCATACAGCAGTCATTGCCTCAAGTTTATCAAATGTGAGATGCCCGTCAGCAGCCCTCTGTTCCATAGTTGTATCCTCACTTACAGGTATAAAGGCCCCTGATAGCCCCCCTACAAATGAGGAGGCAAAGGCCCCCCCTTTTTTAACAGCATCATTTAAGAGAGCCAGGGCAGCTGTTGTGCCGTGGGTACCGCAGACCTCAAGGCCCATTGCTTCAAGAATATCTGCAACACTGTCTCCGATTGCGGGTGTGGGTGCCAGTGAAAGGTCGAGTATGCCGAAAGACATGCCCAGCTCCTTTGCCACCTCTCTTCCAACAAGCTCACCCATACGGGTAATTTTGAATGCCACCTTTTTTACTGTTTCAGCAAGTACTTCAAAGTCTGCGTCAAGAGGGAGGTCTTTTACTGCCTTATGAACTACACCCGGCCCGGATACACCAACATTGATGGTGCAGTCACCCTCGCCAGGTCCATGGAGCGCTCCTGCCATAAAGGGATTATCCTCCGGGATATTGGCGAATACAACAAGCTTGGCACATCCGATTGCCTGTCTGTCTGCTGTAAGTTCAGCCGCCTTCTTTACTGCATGCCCCATCCTTAAAACAGCATCCATGTTTATGCCGGATTTAGTTGTTGCCACATTTACAGAGCTGCAGAGCCGGTCTGTTGAGGCGAGTACATGGGGGATGGAGTCTATGAATACCGACTCAAAGGGTGTAATCCCCTTGTGCACAAGGGCGGAGTATCCGCCGATAAAATCTATCCCGATCTCTCTCCCTGTTTCGTCTATTATCTGAGCTGCCTTTATAAGTTCCTCAACCCCGTAGTCCCCTGCAAGAATTAAAGATAATGGGGTGAGGGAAACGCGTTTATTTACGATTTTTACTCCATACCTTTTTGCTATTTTATCTGCAACAGGTACAATCCGGGATGCATTTTTTAGAATTTTTTCCCTGATTTTTTTTGCTGTAGAATCAATCGAGCCGGTTGTGCAGTCAAAAAGGGATATCCCTGCTGTAACTGTACGCACATCGAGATTTTCAAGGGCGCTCATTTTTATTGTTTCAAGTATTTCCGATACATCAAAGTTCATTATTCCATACCTGTCCTTAAATCCTGTTCATGGTTTTGAATATGTTTTCATGCTGAATATATATTTTCAGATTTTTCTTTTCAGCTACCTGATCCATTTCCACCTGCAGATCATCAATGGATATATTCATCCCTGCCACATTTATTGTAAGTATAAGTGCAAAGTAGCCGCTTACGATTGCCTGGCTCATTCCCTCTATGTTGGCACTGTTCTCAGCAAGGATTCTTGTAACATCAGCCACAATTCCGACTGAGTCCTCTCCTATTACTGAAACTACAGCCATTTCACTGGCGATCTGCTCCTTTGCTTTCAGGTTAAGGAGAACCAGCTCATCAGGCTTAACAACATGGGAGAGTTTATCTGTTATCTTGTCAATAATAGAGCTGAGCCTGTCAGGGTGGATACTTGCTGCAAGCTCTTCATTTATTACGGCTTTTACACTGTTTTCGATTTTGTTTTTAATATCCATAATCTGCTTCCTGAAGTATATTTTTTCAGTAATTATTCCCATAGATATTTCTTAGTGCAATAATGATGTTTTTAATATCCCCGCTGCCTGCGGCGGCGGGGATATTAGAGCATTTTATTCCAGATAAAAGTTAAGGAATTAACACTGATATTTTTTAAATTTTTGTCACCGGGGGTAAGGACGTCTATAATTAATTGATAATAATAATAAAAAAAACCGGGTATTCATCACTTATTATTAATAGATCCGGTTTGAAGTTTTGAAATTCCCCGTATGAAATTAAAGTTCTTGAAATATTCACAGAAAAAAATATTAAGTTAAATTGATGTTAGTTCAATATAATGTATTTAAGTTAAGGTAAAAGATCAGGCTCATTGTGGAATGTCTGGGAAGCCCCCTTGTCTCCCAGAGGGGGCATGTAAAATGAGCTATTGAGTAAGTTGATAAATCTGCAGAGTATTGGAATTCAAATATTGCGGATAAAAGATTAAGATGTATTAAAAAAAATTGGAATAGTTAAGTAAATAAAAAAATACAATTATCAGAGTGATAATAGATAACTCGTGCCCCCTTTGGGGGACAGGGTGCAAAGAGAATAAGTATTATAAAAAAGTTTATGAATTAAAACTGAAGTGAATTGAGAAACAGACTGAGAAATAAATGATAAAGCGTGAAGGGAAATTATGGCACATAATGACAGAATAAATAATCTTCTCAGGGCTATACCCCAGGTGGAGAAGCTGGCCCGGGATAGTGAAATATCATCTTTTATTGAAGATATTGGGAGGAATCAGGTAACCAGGGCTATACGTTCCGGGATTGATGAATTCAGGGAATCGATCCTTAATGGAGGTGAGGCGGACCTGGTTTTATTGAAAGATAAAATAATTAGAAGGTGTATATATAAGAGATCGGAGAAACTTCAGAGAGTGATTAATTGCACAGGTGTGATTATTCACACTAACCTGGGGAGATCACCCCTGGGGGGTGATATTCTGGAGAGCCTTAAAGAGAACCTTGCAGGTTACTGTAATCTGGAATACCATATCCCTACTATGAAAAGGGGGAAGAGGGGGGGCTTTGCTGAAGAGCTTATCTGTGAGCTAACCGGAGGGGAGGATGCCCTTATTGTTAACAACAATGCTTCCAGTGTATTTCTTATACTAAATGAATTTGCAAAAGGGAAAGAGGCTGTTGTATCAAGAGGTGAGCTTATCCAGATCGGCGGCGGTTTTAGAATCCCCGATATTATGGATCAGAGCGGGGCCAGGCTGGTTGAAGTTGGTACTACAAATATTACAACACTTGATGATTATAAATCTGCAATTAATGAAAAGACCTCAATGATTTTTTCGGCCCATACTTCAAATTACAGAATCCAGGGCTTTACTGAATCCCCTTCACTTAAAGAACTGGCTTCAATAGCAAAGCCTCCGGTAATTTTTGTGCGCGATCTGGGGAGCGGAAATTTTATCAATGATGAAAGGACAGGGAGCGGATTTGAGCAGACAGTATTTCAGGAGCTGTCCCAGGGCCCTGACCTGTTATGTTTCAGCGGAGATAAGCTTGCAGGAGCCTGCCAGGCTGGAATTATTACAGGGCGTAAAGACCTCATTGCAGCTCTAAGAAAAAATCCCCTCATGAGAATGCTCCGTGTTGATAAGGTAACATACTATCTGCTGCAGGAAACCCTGCTTAAGTATGTGAATGAGAAAGGGAGCAATGTTGAACTGTGGAAGACTATACTCCAGAGTGGTGATAAGGTTTCATCTAAAGTTTCGAGGCTTTTAAGAATGGCTGATGCTGAAAAGAGGAAAAAATTTCTTAAAAAAGTTTCTGTAACTGCAACTTATGGCGGGGGGACCATGCCCATGTCTGAGGTGAAAAGTTCCGGTATTGAATTTGATATCCCCGGAATGGAACCTGAAAAAATATATGAATATTTTATCTCCTGCTCCCCCCCCATCGCTGGTGCGGTGAAGAATGATAAATATGTTTTAGACCTGTACACTGTTTTTGAAAAGGATTTCAAAAGTCTTGCTGCTTCAATAAATGAGCTGCTGAGTAATAGGGGGTAGAGCCATGTATATTGTTGGTACATCGGGACATATTGATCATGGGAAAACCTCCCTTATAAGGGCCCTCTCAGGGGTGGACTGCGACAGGCTCCCTGAGGAGAAGGAGAGGGAGATGACAATCGATATCGGCTTTGCCAGTATTGAGTATCCCAGATTTGGAACTGTGAGTATAGTTGATGTTCCGGGGCATGAGCGCTTTATCCGTAATATGGTTGCCGGCGCCTGGGGGATAGATATTGCGCTCCTTGTAGTTGCTGTTGATGACGGGTGGATGCCTCAGACAGAGGATCATTTCCGTGTACTTGAACTTCTCGGTATTGAGAGAATTATTATTGTACTTAATAAAATTGATCTTGCAGATGAAGAGATGATAGAGATGGTGCAGGAGGAAATTAAAGAGAGGCTTGAGCATACCCCATACAGCGGATCAGAGATGGTTAAGGTGTCGTCAAAAACAGGTGCAGGGATTGATGAGCTGAAAGAGGTTATTGTTGCTAATCTGCGTAAGCTGGCAAAGGCATCTGATACTGACAGGCCTTACCTGTATATAGACAGGGTTTTTTCACCCAGGGGTGTGGGGAGTGTAATTACAGGTACTCTGAAAAACGGGGCCTTTGTCGAAAATGAAACATTAAAAATTCTCCCCTCCGGGAAGGATGTAAAAATAAAGAAGATCGAAAGCCATCACAGGGAGATTCATGAAGGTACCCCCTCTCAGAGAACAGCCCTTAATCTTTCAGGTATTAATGCTGAGGAGGTGGAGAGGGGGCACATACTATGCAGGTCGGTATTTTTTACTGAAAGTGATGATATTATAGCGAGGCTTAAGATTGTTCATAAGAATAAGAAGCTGAGGAATAATTCCTTTATTGAAATTCTTGCAGGTACCTACTCTGTTAAGGGTAAGCTTATACTTCTCAATGACAGTGAAGATGAGGAGGAGAGCGGTTACAGAATTGTACGGATACGCCTTGAGAGGAAATGGTTTTTCTATCCGGGTCAGGCTTTTGTTATAACAAACCCCGGGGGGTATAGAATTCTCGGAGGGGGGAAGGTTCTTATCGCGGACTTTGACGCTTCTATTCACAGAAAGGCTTTACGGAAGGAGGCTAAGTCTGTTCAGGATTTTTCTCTGGTAAATATTATTGAATTTAATATTGCGGTTACAGGGATTATAAAGAGAGCGGAAATAATGGCCTCCCTCCCTATGAGTAAAAAGGGGATTGAAAGACTTATAGAGGAAATTTTATCCAGGGGATCGGTAATCTCTATGGAGGAATACCTGGTATCTGTATCGTTCAGGGAGAGGGGATTTGGTGAAGTAAGAAAAGCGGTAGAGAATAATGTGGGTCTTAACCTTAAAGAGATATCGGATATTTCAAAAACTGAATTAGATATATGCAGAATTATTGTGAAGACCCTTCTTGATGAGGGGGAGGTTTTTGAAAAAGAGGGGAGATATTTTTCCGGCAGCTCTGTTACTGAGGAGAATCTTTCCGACTCCAAGAGGAAGCTCCTTGATCAGGTAAAGGGTAATGGCGCAAACGGAATTGAACTTGATAAGGTTACAGAGGAGAGGGTTAAGAGGGATATTAAAGATCTAATTAAACTTGGATTTCTTGTAAGCCTTGATGGTAATATTATTTATCATCTTCAGGTTTACGAAAATTTAAAGAAAAGTATTATGGAGCTTTTCCTTACACACGACAAAATTACAGTTCCTGAGGCAAAGGATGCTGCTGACCTTTCAAGGAAGTATATACTCCCTCTTCTTAACAGGATAGAAAATGAAGGGCTTATTAAAAGGCTGGGCGATTTCAGAATAAAGGTATAAAAAAATATGTTCCTGGGGATAGATGTGGGAAATACCAGCACAATGCTCGGTATTTATAAAATTGATTCTGTAGTTCCTGAAAAAATTTTCAGATACCGCACTGTGAAGAATGCTGACTTTTCAATGCTGGGTAATGAGATCGATTTATGCATCGCGGATTTCCCGGGCTATGAGAAGGGGGCACTTAAGGGGCTTGCATTTTCAAGTGTTGTTCCGGAAATCAACTGCGCATATCATGAGGCAGCTGAGGTGCTTTATAACCTGAAAGCCCTTGAAATAAATCACAGTTCACTCTTTTCGATAAAGATAGATTACAGGGATATAAGTCAGCTTGGTATAGACAGAATTGTTGATTCTGAGGCTGCTTTTAACGAGTATGGCAGCGGGTGTATTGTAATTGATATAGGCACAGCAGCTACCTATGATGTTCTTGACAGGGATGGGGTTTTCCGCGGCGGCCTTATAGGTCCTGGAATAGGAACCACAATAAAGGCCCTTGCTGCTGCAGCATCGAATCTTCCGGAGATAGTCTTTGAAGAACCTGATATGCTTGTTGCAAAGGATACTGTTAATGCTATTAAGTCGGGTTTCTACTTCGGATGGATATCTATGATTGAAGGGCTTATTGAGAGAATTCAGGAATCCTGCGGCGGGGGATTTAAGGTAATTATTACTGGGGGCTTTGCGGAAAACATTGCAGGGAGCCTGAAAGCGGATGCCATATTTGACCCTTACTTGACAATGAAGGGGATTAAATATATTTTTGACATTAACAGGGGTTGAGGTTTCACCAATATATAGATGAACAGGCGGGACTGATATGGAAAAACCATATATAGACTTCAGGTTTCTCGGGGTTAATTCTTTTTTTAAAATTCTGGAGAACTCAAAGAGCGAGTATCGGGTTTTTGAGGATGATTATTCATCTATCTTCAATGATTTCAGCGATATCCTTAATCTTGAGGATTCCATTACTTCAGGGATAATTATCCAGGATGGACAGCATCTTTTTTTTACAGAGATAGGGCTTAAAATTACAGCAACCTACAGGTCGCACTTTGTATTTATTTTTAATCATCATCCTCTCCCAGCAGATATTGAATTTATACTGCGGAAGCTTGAGGATATAATAAACAGCACCCTTGAGGGTGTGGATATTTCCGCCATAGCTGAATCTATCAAAAATAAAAAAGCAAATGAGCCTACAATTAATTAGTCCCCTTACTGCAGCGGGCAATGATTGACTCCACAAGCCCCTCTACAGTGAATTCCTCTGCTTCGATATGAGGGGTATGCCCCAGGCCTCTGAGGGTTTCACTTGTTACAGGGCCTATGCTGGCAAGCTCTGCATCCGTGCTTTCAATAATGGAAAAGAAGTTTTTTGCTGTTGATGAACTTGTAAATGTTATTATATCAGCATTTTTTACCTCATCTATTGTTCCCTGATCAGCAGATTCGGGGGGCAGAGCAGTATATATGTGAATTCTTTCAACATCTGCCCCGGAATCTTTGAGCCCCTGTGTCAGCACATGCCTTGCATCAGCAGCGCATGGGAGAAGAATTTTTGAGCCTTTAAGGTCCTGTTTCTGCATTTCTTTAAGGAGAGATTCAGCAACAAATTCGGGAGGCACAAGGTCTGCTCTTAAGCCGTATTTATGGAGCTCATCTGCCGTGGCTCTTCCGATAGCAGCGATTTTTATATCACCCAGTGACCGGGCATCCCTCCCTGTCAAAAAAAGTTCTTCAAAGAATATGGATATGGCATTCTGTGATGTAAAAACAAGCCAGCTGTATCGGGAAATATTTTTTAAAGCTTCATGAAGGGGAGACATGTCGCTGCTTTTCTTTATACTGATTACAGGGAGTTCAATTGTTCTTGCTCCAAGAATTGTGAGCATTTTTGAAAGCCTTGATGCCTGTTCTCTGGTGCGGGTGACTACAATTTTTTTCCCGAAGAGGGGTTGGTTGTCGAACCAGCGGAGCTTATCCCTCAGTGTAACAACCCCGCCCATGATTATTATTGCAGGGGGCTTCATTTTAGCCTTTTCCACTTCATCTGCAATTTGTGAAAGTGGCGCAGTGATCACTCTCTGCTCCGGTCTGGTGCCCCAGGATATTATTCCGACAGGGGTTTGGGGATCGAAGTTTTTATCTTCAATAAGTTTTCTGCTTATATACTTCAGGTTTTTCATCCCCATGAGAAAGACAAATGTTTTTTCAGGATTGTATTCGGGGAAATTCACATCATCATCTTCATCCGCGTCAGCTCTCCGGTGTCCGCTTACAACTTCAAATGCATTGGCAAAATTCCTGTGTGTAAGAGGTATACCTGCGTATGCAGGGGCTGAATAAAATGATGAAACTCCGGGAATAATTACAAAAGGGATTCCACGGGCTTCAAGCTCTTCAGCCTCCTCCCCCCCTCTGCCGAAAATAAAAGGGTCACCACCTTTCAGTCTTACAACAGTTTTCCCCTCCAGGGCTTTTTGAACAATGAGAGTATTTATTTCATCCTGGGTAAGGGTATGGCTGCTCCCCTCTTTCCCCACGTAAATAATTTCACAATCACGCCCCTGGACAAAGCTTTTATCCGCCAGGTAGTCGTATATAATGCAGTGAGCTTCTTCAAGTGCACGCAAGGCTTTTAAAGATATAAGTTCCGGATCGCCCGGGCCTGCTCCAACAAGATAAACCAGTCCTTTTTTCATAGGTATTTATCCGCTCCATCTTTTTTCATCATTTCAGCCAGATTTTCCCCTATTGTTTCAGGGTCAGAGCCTGTAATTTTTTTTCTTATGAGTCCATCCCCCGCAGGGGAGGCTACTACCCCCTCAAGCGTAATGGAATCACCTTCATAAAAAGCAAGTGCTCCAATAGGGACATGGCACCCTCCGCCGAAGTGCTTAAGAAATGTCCTTTCCGCCTTAACCATTTCTGCGGTGGGTGCGTGAGTAAGCTTATTTACAATATCAAATAATTCAGTGTCATCTGACCTTACCTGAAGACCGAGAGCGCCCTGTGCAGGTGCAGGAATAAAAATATTCTCTGTGAGAATCTGTGTTTTATATTTACTCAGGTCAAGGTTAACCCTTTCTGCGCCTGCTTTAGCCATTACAATTGCATCGAACTGTTTCTCCTCAAGTTTGCGGAGCCTGGTATTAACATTGCCGCGGAGAGGTTCGATTGTAAGTGATGAGTCCAGATTTCTAATCTGCGCCATGCGTCTCATTGAACTTGTGCCGATTATAGAACCCGTTCTTACATTGAGTCCGTCTTTCTCTTCAAAGGCATGAGGGTGGATTATGAGCATGTCATAGAAGCTTCCCCGCTCAGGGACTGCTGCAATTGTGAGGCCCGGTACATCTTCAGTGGGGAGGTCTTTCAGTGAATGAACTGCAAGGTCGATTTCATTTCCAAGAAGGGCTTCTTCAATCTCCTTGGTGAAAAATCCCTTCCCTTCCATCTTGTCAAAGGAGACATTCTGTATTTTATCACCCTGGGTTTTTATTATTATTATTTCAGTATTCTCTTTTCCAAGGAGATCCGCCACATGATTGGCCTGCCAGAGTGCCAGGTCGCTCCCCCTTGTTCCGATACGGATTTTTTTAATCATTAAGACCCCATTTTAATCAATTTTTCAGTTGCTCTGTTAAAGATATGAATAGAGGAAATGCTGTCAATTTATTATTCATTTGACAGTGACCTCCTGTATTTACAAATAAGAAACTCAGCAGAGAAATAAAATTTTTATTCCGGAATTATTAGTTTTAATGCTTTTATTCAGAGGAATATAGAGGGGGATATAATGTACTGGACAAGCCTTATTATTGCCGGAGTTTTTGAAATCGGATGGCCCCTGGGGCTTAAATTATCACAGACTATGTCTTCGAAATTATTCGGGATTCTTCTTGCTGTTGTGTCAATGAGCCTGAGCGGTTTCTTTTTATGGATAGCCCAGAAAGCGATCCCTATCGGCACAGCCTATGCTGTATGGACAGGTATTGGTGCTGTTGGTACTCTTTTTGTCGGTGTAATATTTTTCGGCGATTCGGCAGGATTCTGGAGAATGGCTTCTGCATCATTAATTGTTATTGGTATTGTAGGATTAAAGATTGCAGGGTGAGATTTGAATTTATTGCTGAATCAGGCCAGTTCTCTGTAGAATATCATTATATTCCTCACTGGTATGTTCTGAAAAAACTGATAGATTGATTCATTAACAGTATAATGAATGAAGAGAAAGTCAATTAATATTAACCCGCTGTATATTCTGCATAGTGTCCGATTCAATTATATGAACACCCTCTATTTCCTTTAAGCTGTATTTATACATGGCCATTGCAACCTTTTCAGCATCAATTGCCCGGTATTTCAGAGGGATGAATATTTTGAAAATCCGCATTATGATATTTGCAAATGTTTCACCCGGGCGGGTTTCTTCGCGGTTCCCTTTTAAAAGGGAGGGGCGGAAAATAAAAACTGTTTTAAAGGGAATCTGCTTTACCACGTTTTCGGTTTCACCCTTTACCCTGTTGTAGAATACCCTGGAATTTTTATCAGCACCCATTGCTGAAACAAGCAGAAATTTTGATGCATCTTTTTCAAATCCGCTCTGTGCAAGGCCTGTTATGTACTTATAATCTACTTCTCTAAAAGCATCAGCAGAGCCTGCCTTTTTTATCGTGGTGCCGAGACAGCAGAAAATATGATCTGCCCGTATCTTTGACTCATCCGGATTTCTGTAGTCATAGATTACCTGTTCAAGCTTATGGGATGTTATTTCAAGGGGTCTGCGCACGAGGATTATTACTTTTCCATATTCACTGCTTTTTATAAGGATTTCTGTAAGATGCCTCCCTACAAGGCCAGAAGCTCCGGTTACTAATGCTGTTTTCATATTATCACCTTTTTATGGAAATGAGAACCTGTTTACGGATTCCTGTAAATTAAAATTTAAATTATCGGTTAATTATCAGGGGGAAATTATTTACTTCCATGCCGGATGTGTTTCAATTACCCCTTATTGAAAAATATTCCCGGATTACATCTTTTTTAGTTACCGGAATTATTTCACCAGAAGGCCTCCCGCTATCCGATGTAAAAACGAAGCAGTAAATATTTGACTTTCACGGGAAAATCATTACCATTAATAAAAAAAAGAGGGTTATAATGAATAAAAGAAATATAATGGCTGTAATTTTCGCAGTATTGACTACAGGTGCCTGTTCAGGCAGTAATTACAATATTCCAATATTAAATGCACAGGACTCAGCATTTAAAAATAAACTGCCTATCCCGCCTGTTCTTAAGCCGGTTGAAGAAAAAAATATATCCAGATACACTCTCCAGGTACAACAGGGGAACTATGAATTTATCAAAGGGGAAATGGTATACACCTATGGCTACAATGGCCCGATACTGGGGCCGACAATAAAAGTAAAGAGAGGCCAGAAGGTAAGTATTGAGGTTCAAAATTTATTGAGAGAATTCACAACAGTTCACTGGCATGGCATGCTTGTTCCGGGAGATATGGATGGAGGGCCGCATCAGGTAATAAGTCCAGGAAAAAAATGGACAGCGTCTTTTACTGTAAATCAACCAGCTGCTACTGCATGGTATCATCCCCATGGCCTTGGAACAACAGCCCGGCAGGTGTACATGGGTCTGGCTGGTTTGTTTATTGTTGAGGATGAAATTTCTGATAAACTGAATATTCCCCGGGAGTATGGAGTAAATGATATACCATTAATTGTGCAGGATAAAAGACTGTCGGAGGAAGGAGTGCCGCTCTACTTAACCGGCATGAGAGATATAATGGTTGGGATGCTCGGCAATACAATACTGGTAAATGGAGTGATTACACCGCACCTTACTGTTACAAAAAATAAATACAGGCTGAGAATTCTCAATGGATCAAATGCACGGGTGTATAATTTTTCATTTAATGACAATAGTCCCTTTTTTATAATTGCAACGGACGGTGGTTTTCTTGAAAAACCTGTTAAAAGAAAGAATATAATTCTTTCTCCGGGTGAACGTATTGAAATAATAGCAGATTTCAGTAAATACAGTGACGGGAGAAATGTTAAACTGGTTTCAGGGAATATTGATATTATGGAATTCAGAGTTAATGGCATAGAAAAGGAAACAGCAATAATTCCTGAAAGACTTGCGAACATTAATGGATATGATCCATCTTCATCAAAAAGGGCCAGACTTTTTCAGCTTGAGGGGATGGGGCATATGGTTGCTATAAACGGCAGGAAGATGAATATTAACCGCATTGACGAATATATGAATTATAATGATACTGAAATCTGGACAATTACAAGTTCTACAGCTATGCACGGCAGAGGCATGATGGGCGGAGGTATGATGGGCAGAATGGGTCCGGATGTTTTACATAATTTTCATGCTCACGGAGTTCACTTTTTAATACTCAGTCGTAACGGAATCCCTCCCGGAGACCATGAAAAGGGGTGGAAAGATACAGTTCTTCTAAATGAAAATGAAGAGGTAAAAGTTATAACCAGATTTCTTTACAGGGGGATTTTCATGTATCATTGCCATATTCTTGAACATGAAGATAATGGCATGATGGGGCAGTTCAAAGTAAAGTAAGACATGGTAAAATCTTAATCACGTGAAGTCGTTATGAGCTTGATAAAATCAGAAAACAGATTCAGGAAAGAAATTCATGAAGTTAAATCTTTACAGAGTAATGATATCACTCTGATATTAAACGCAAGGATCCCATTGTGACCTATCCGCAGCTGATCCTGATTCACCTGGCAATAGTTCTGCCGGTTTTTCTGAAATTTAATTTAAACGGGTCGTATTGAATACTTTTTGCCCGGGCCGTTCAGGATTGCTGCCGCTATTCCAGGATACCCCAGCTAAACATCTTCGGATTTTTGTAGTCATAGATTACCTGTTCCTGAATAAATAAATATTGACTTTAATATTTATTTATTCAAATTAATTCATTTTGAGGTTAAAGGAATAATGAATATAAAAATTCTACATCTATTGGAAGGTGCAAAAGAATCTAAAGGACTGGCTGTGGTAATAGATGTATTCAGAGCATTTACTGTTCAGTGCTACTTATTCGCAGGCGGGGCAAAGGAGATAATTGCTGTCAGTGATATTGACACTGCTTACGATATCAGAAAAAAAAACAGCAGCTATATACTGATTGGTGAACGGGAGGAAAGAGTACCGGAAGGGTTCGATTTTGGAAACTCTCCTACACATATTGAAAATATAAATTTTCAGAATAAAACAATAATACATACCACAAGTGCAGGTACGCAGGGCCTGGTAAATGCTGTCAATGCTGAAGAGCGTATTACAGGGAGCTTTGTAAATGCCGATGCTATTGTGCGGTATATAAAACAGAAAAATCCGGCAGAAGTATCGCTTGTGTGTATGGGATATTCCATGAAGCATCCGTCTGAAGAAGATACATTGTGTGCGGAATATATCAAACAATCGCTTGAAGGGAGAAAACCGGATTTCGAAAAAATGAAAGGGATAATAAAAAGCACAAGTGCTCAGCGGCTTTTTGACCCGCAGAATCAGGATTTTTCTCCCTATACCGATTTCGAAAAGTGTATGAAGCCGGGAATATTCGATTTTGTAATTCAATGCAGAATCTACGACAAATATCGGGACAGCCTCCTTTGCAGAAAATATGACATCTGAACAGAATGCTCCAGAGTAATTTCGGCTAATAAAATTTAAGTTCAATGAACGGCGGGTTCATGGTGAAGCAGTTTCGACTCAATCATTATGCTGGAAGGTCATAATCTTCCCCTTGCTTTACCGGTTTAAACCTTGACTGTCCGGGGAAACAGGCATTTTATTGTAAACAATTGCAGGTAATTTGAATTAGACTGTTAACAATAAAAAAATTAATATAAACGGGGTTTGTGCTGGTGAAGACCATCTTTCATCTTCTGATGATATCGTCTATTCTCTGTTCTGCTCCTGGTTTTTCATCAGAACAGAGAACAATACTTGTCGGCGGGAACGGTAACTATCCCCCCTACGAATTTATAGATGAAGAGGGTGAACCAAACGGATATAACGTGGAGCTGACAAGGGCAATTGCCAGGGTGATGGGGATAGATGTTCGTTTTGAACTTGGCGATTGGAGAGTAGTCAGGAGGGGCCTTGAGGATGGAACTGTTGATGTTCTCCAGGGGATGTCATATTCGGAGGGAAGGGCAAAGGTTGTTGATTTTTCCGTGCCGCATACTATTGTAAATCATTCAATTTATACCAGAACAGGGGTAGAAACTATAACAACCCTCCAGGGGCTTGCGGGAAAGGAAGTTGCGTTCCATGCCATGGGCTTTACGCATAATTATCTCTCTGAAAAAAAGATAGCTGTAATCCCGGTTTTAACCGGTACGCCGGCCGGTGCAATCAGCCTTATCGCAGCGGGAAAACCGGACTATGCGGTTGTGGCAAGCCTTCCCGCGGCTTATATTATTAAGGAGATGGATATAAAAAATGTTGTGCCCGCGGCAAACAGTGTTATTTCAGTCAAGTATTGCTATGCCGTAAAAAGGGGTAACGCGGATCTTCTTGCGAAATTAAATGAAGGCCTTGCCATTCTGAAACAGACAGGGCAGTACCAGATCATATATGACAAATGGCTGGGTGTTCTTGAACCTAAAGGAGCCCCATGGGAAAATATTATTAAATACGGATCAATTATTTTAATTCTGTTTTTAATTGCCCTATCCGGTTCACTACTATGGTCCTGGACCCTTAGAAAACAGGTGGCACTTCGGACTGCAGCGCTTCAGCAGGAGGTCCTGGAACGGAAGCGAACAATGAACGAACTCAAACTTAAGCAGAGACAGCTTATTCAGGCTGACAAAATGGCTTCTTTAGGCATCCTTGTATCCGGGGTTGCCCATGAAATAAATAATCCCAACGGGCTTATATTACTTAATATGCCGCTCATTCTGGATTATTTTAACGACACCCGGCATATAATTGAAGATTACTATGTCAATAATGGAGATTTCCACGTCGCAGGCCTTAAATATTCCAGGCTCAAGACAAAAATAGAGCCCAAACTCGTAGATATTCAGGACAGCGCAAAGAGAATTAAAAGGATAGTTGAGGATCTTAAGGATTTTGCCCGCATGGATGAATCTGATATCGAACAGGTTATTGACATTAACCAGATTGCAGCAGCTGCGGTCAGGCTCCTCGAAAACAGAATTCAGAAGTCGACTAATTTTTTTAGTACTGATTACACTGCGGAGATTACATACATTAAAGGCAATCCTCAGCGAATTGAGCAGGTAATTGTTAATCTTTTACTTAATGCTTTTCAGGCTCTTCGGAATAGTGATGAAGGTGTTTGTCTTATGACTAAATATTCAAAAGAGAAAAATGAGATCATACTGGAGATACATGATGAAGGGGAGGGGGTCCTTCCGGAAAACATTCCGTATCTTACTGATCCTTTCTTTACCACAAAACGGCATACAGGAGGCACTGGACTTGGACTTTCCGTGTCAGCCGGTATAATTAAAGATCATCATGGCTCGATGGAATTTACTTCAATACCGGGGCAAGGGACTACTGTCACAATATTTTTCCCGGCTTACGGAGGGATAATAGTATGAAAACACATTCGTCGCTTTCATTCAGAGTTTTACTGGTAGATGATGAACCGGCATGGCTCGATTCACTAAGCCTTTCCCTGGAAAGAACAACCGGAATAACAAATATGATTCTTTGTGACGACAGCCGGAAGGTTAAAGATATTCTTTCAGCAGAAAATGTAGGGCTTGTAATCCTTGATCTTACTATGCCGCATGTATCCGGTCTTGAGCTTCTTGAATATATCTCTGAACACTACCCTACAATAAAAGTAATAATCCTTACCGGCCTTAACCAGATTGAGACTGCCGTAAGCTGCATGAAGCTTGGAGCTTTCGACTATTTCGTGAAAACTGAAGAAGAACAACGGCTGGCAAGAGGCGTACTATCCGCAATCCGCATGATTGAACTTCAGATGGAGAATAGTGAAATCAGCACCAGGCTGCTGAGCGATTCATTGCATAATCTTTCAGCCTTTTCAGGAATAGTCTCTATTTGTAAAAAAATGCGTTCAATTTTTCAATATATTGAATCTGTAGCCGGCAGCAGCCAGCCGATTTTAATTACAGGTGAAAGCGGAGTCGGTAAAGAGCTTGCAGCCCAGGCAATCCATGCGCTCAGCGGAAGAAACAGGCCCATGATATCCGTTAATGTGGCCGGACTTGATGACCATATGTTCACCGACACACTATTCGGCCACACAAAGGGAGCGTATACCGGCGCTTCGGGTTTAAGAAACGGGCTTATCGAGGAAGCAGCGGATGGAACCCTGTTTCTTGATGAGATCGGGGATTTAAGCATTTCATCCCAGGTTAAACTGCTCCGAGTCCTTAACAATGGGGATTATTTCCCGCTGGGGAGTGACAGACCAAAATTTTCCAGAGCAAGAATCATTGTAGCAACGAATCAGGATCTTAACAGAAAGATCGAGTCAGATGTTTTCAGAAAAGATCTTTATTTCAGACTTAGAACTCACAGGGTCCACCTCCCCCCGCTAAGGGAAAGGCATGTGGATCTGCCACTTCTTCTTGATCATTTCATCGAAGAAGCCGCAAAAGAATTTGAAAAGGAAAAACCGGCTGTATCAGGAGATCTGCTTCGCCTTCTTAAGTCGTACCATTTCCCCGGAAATGTCCGGGAACTCAGATCCATGGTTTATGACGCGGTTGCAAGGCACCAGCGCGGGCTTCTTCAGGTCTCATCATTTCTTGACGCCATGGGAATGCCGGAATTTTCTCCAGTTGCATCATCAGATGTATCAACGCTTAAATCCTGTGGGAATATTTACTCAACCCTCAGCCAGCTTCCGTTTATTGATGAAGCGATCGAACTTCTCGTAGATGAAGCGATGAACCGTACAGGAAACAATCAGTCCATGACAGCCCGTCTTCTCGGGATAAGCCAGTCAGCATTAAACAAGAGGCTTAAAAGAACCGGGAAGAGATAACAGCAGTTTAAATCTATGAAAAAATTCATAGTTATGCCTCAGGGAATATCTTTCGTGATTATTTTGCTTTTTTATTTAATCTTATCAGAATTCGTAAAACTTCTCTGAAATCCATATTATACCAGCTTTATCTCTCAATATAAAACTTTTGCCACTGATTCAATACAAAAATACCTGAACTGTTCATAATTATTAAGCTGTATATAACAAAAAAAAGAGTTTTTAAAGAGAAATTAAAGAAAAAATTTTTGGCATGGAAATTGCATATTATAATCAGTGAGCCGGATTAAATGCCAGCTCACTGATTATAATCAAAACTAAAATAAGCTAAAATAATAAGGAGAAGAGACGATGAAAAAGTTTTCAGTCATACTTAGTATCGTGGTTTTATCATTGGCTATTTTTATCCAGGCCTGTTCAAAAAGCGATAAGGTTGTTATAAAGCTGGGCCATATTGCTGAAGCAACAAATCCATATGGGCAGGGCGCGGATTATTTCGCGAAACTTGTTGCAGAAAAATCGGGCGGTAAAATTGAAGTAAAGGTATTCCCTTCTTCACAGCTTGGAGCTCAAAAGGAACTTATTGAGGGGCTCATCTATGGAACAGTGGATATGACTCTTACAGGTACAGCGGAACTCGGAACATTCCAGCCTCAGATGGCTCTTTTCGACCTGCCTTTCCTTTTTAAAGACAGGGATCACGCATACAGGGCACTCGACAGTGTCGGTATGGATCTTGGTAAAGCACTTGAGCCTAAAGGGATCAAACTTCTTGGATACATGGAAAATGGTATCAGACACCTGACTAACAATAAACGTCCGGTAAAATCTCCAGCTGATATGAAGGGCCTTAAAATCCGTGTTATGAATAATAAAGTGTATATAGAAATGATAAAAGCGCTCGGCGGATCACCTACTCCTATGGCATTTGCTGAACTCTATTCTGCAATGCAGCAGGGAACTGTTGACGGCCAGGAAAATCCAAGCGCGCACATTTTCACAAAACGTTTTTTTGAAGTTCAGAAATACGCTTCTTTAACAGGCCACGCGTATGCTCCGGAACCTGTACTTATTTCAATGAAAACATGGAATAAGCTTACAGACGAGCAGAAAAAGATAATTCAGGATGCGGCAAATGAAGCAGTTGCATGGCAGAGAAAGCTTTCAGAAGCAAAGGATGAAGAATTCTGGACAAAAATAAAAGCTACAAATAAAATATCCGTAATAAATGTTGATCGTGTACCTTTTATTAACGCGACAAAAAGTGTATATAAGGAAATGGAGAATACAGTCGGTAAGGATAATATAGAGAAAGTCCAGAAAATGGAAAAAAAATAGCAGCAGTCTGAAAAATCAGCTCCTCCCCCGATCGGGAGGGCTCAGGGGTAGAGTGAAATAATTGATGTAACAAAACAAAAATTATTTCACTCCTGACCCTTAACTTACAGGAAAGATTTTCCTTGCTCAGGAAAACTTTGCTTTAGAGGAGGAGAAATCAATTATGGTTATGTATGAAAAATTATTAAAAGCTGTACGGTCCGTTTTATATGTTTTTTCAGTAACAGCAATGTCTATAATGCTGATTACAATTTTCTGTCAGGTAATTACCAGATACTGGTTCAACTACACTCCGGAATGGTCTGAAGAACTTGCCAGATTTTTATTTGTATGGGTGGTTTTCCTGGGATCAGCCCTGATCATGGGAGACGCCGGTCATCTTGCAGTTCAATTTATACCGGATATGCTTAAAGGAACAAAAGCGGGTAAGGTTGTAGCTATTATTATTAATATCGCCAGCTATGTTTTCATAGGCATACTTTTTTTAAAAGGATTGGAAATGACAAGCATTATGACATTCCAGCTTTCTCCCGGAATGAATATTCCCATGAGCTATATCTACTTTGTGATTCCATTCAGCAGCATACTGATGCTCTTATATCTAATTAAAAGCAGTATAGAAATAATCCGCGGTTCTTCAGATCATGAAGAAAAGCTGATAGATTAGGGGGCGGAATATGGGACTTATATTATTAGGAATATTTTTATTACTTACTGCAGTCGGCGTGCCGGTGGCCTTTGGACTCTGCCTTTCTGTTTCAGTTATTCTTTTTTTCTTTATGGATATGCCTCTGGTTATGGTTACACAAATCATGTATTCAGGCATTGACTCCTTTTCATTTATGGCAGTACCGTTTTTTATGCTTGCAGGGGCTTTCATGTCAGCAGGGGGTGTAACAGCACGGCTTGTGTCATTTTCACAATCACTTGTAGGATCGTTTAGAGGGGGGCTGGCACAGACAGTTTCTGTTTCCGGATGTTTTTTCGCGGCCATCTCCGGATCTTCAGCAGCCACAACAGCCGCCCTTGGATCCACCATGATCGGCGAACTTGAAAAGAAAAATTATAGCCGTGAATGGGCAACCGGTATTGTCGCTTCAAGCGGAGTTGTTGGAATAGTTATTCCGCCGTCAATTACATTGGTTGTATATGGTGTAATTGCTGACACATCCATAGGCGATCTATTTGTCGGAGGACTTATTCCCGGAATTATGATGGGCCTTGCCATGATGCTGGTAAGCTGGTACCTGGCAAAAAAGAATGGAATTGAAGCAGAAGGAAGCTTTTCAATTAAAGCTGCCCTTGTCTCCTTTAAGGATTCTTTTTTCGCACTGATGACACCGGTTATTATTATTGGCGGTATATACGGAGGTATTTTTACGCCTACTGAAGCTGCTGCAGTTGCCGCAGTTTATGGAATTTTTGTAGGATTTTTTATATATAAGGAACTTAAATTCAAGGATTTTCCGAAAATTATTTTCCAGGCTGTAACTGGAACTACACTTATTATGTTTCTTGTTGGAGCTGCAAATGTATTCGGATGGGTGATTACCAACCTGCAGATCCCTCAGCAGGTAGCAGCATTCGTTGTATCAATAACATCATCACCGATAGTTTTTCTTCTGGCGATGAATGTACTGCTTCTTTTTATAGGTACCCTGGTTAATGCCTCCGCGGCAGTGGTTATTCTTACACCGATATTTCTGCCTGTGGCAATAACTCTTGGTATTGACCCTCTTTTCTTTGGTGTACTGATGGTTGTCAACCTTGCGATCGGATGTATTACCCCTCCAGTGGGACTTGATCTTTTTGTAGCAAGTGCAATCGCCAAGGTTCCGATTGAGCGGGTTATAAAGGCGACTCTTCCCTACCTGTATGCTCTGCTTGTCGTTCTTATGATTCTGACAATATTTCCATGGTTTATAACTGTATTGCCGTCACTTTTACAATAATAAAGATCCATTCCCCGTCATTCTCTGACCCCTTGTGGGGATATGGCAGAGGATTGCGGGGGATTAAGATGTAATTATAATCAAAAAAACGGAGGTCCCGTGAAAAAGATAGACATCACATTGAAAGATCTGAATGATCTTTTCCCCGAAAATTTTACCCAGGAGCAGTTAGCAAAAGCAAAAACCGCTTTTTTGAAAGAGATGTCGTACCATGCTCACAAATTTTACGGCGGGAAAATGCAGACTATACCAAAGGCCGGGATTTACGGCTTTAACTGGTTCAACATCTGGTACACTCCCGGAGTTTCAAAAATATCAACAACGATCAGGGATGACCATTACTCATCATTTGAACTTTCAAACCGCGGGAACCTGGTAGCGGTTATATCGGATTCAACCAGGGTGCTGGGGGACGGTGACTGTACACCGGCAGGCGGCTTGGGCGTTATGGAGGGGAAAGCGATGCTGATGAAATATCTCGGCGGCGTTGACGCGGTTGCCCTCTGTATAGACAGCTATAACAAAAAAGGCGAACATGATCCCGACAAGATTATTGATTTTGTAAAGATGCTTCAGCCGAGTTTCGGGGCAGTAAACCTTGAGGATATATCCCAGCCTAACTGCTACAAAGTTCTGGATACATTGCGAGAGGATTGCGATATCCCGGTCTGGCATGATGATGCGCAGGGAACAGGATCAGTAACACTTGCGGGCCTGATAAACGCGCTTAAGATCGTAGATAAAAAAATCGGCGAAGCGAAGATTGTTTTTTACGGGGCAGGCGCAGCGAACTCCACAATCGCTCGACTTATAATAAAAACCGGCGGAGATCCCGAGAAAATGATTATGTTTGACATTAATGGTGCGCTTCATACAGGGAGAGAGGATATTAAATCCGACCCCGGTTTTTATAACCAGTGGAATTTATGTAAAAAGACCAATCCAAAAAAAATCGATAACATTGAAGAAGCTATAAAAAATGCTGATGCAATAATATCGCTCAGCATGCCGGGCCCGGATGTAATCAAGCCTGCGTGGATAAAAAGCATGGCGCAGAAACCGATCGTTTTTGCATGCGCCAATCCGGTACCGGAAATTTATCCATATGCGGCTAAAGAGGCTGGGGCCTATGTCGTTGCTACCGGACGCGGGGATTTCCCTAACCAGGTAAACAACTCAATCGGATTCCCGGGGATTCTTAAAGGAGCTCTCCTTGTTCGTGCCCGTAAAATCACTGATGAGATGGCTATTGCCGCTTCATATTCCGTTGCTTCATTTGCTGAGAAAAAAGGGATAAATCCTGACCATATTATGCCGCTGATGGATGAAACAGAAGTTTTTGCCCATGTCGCTGCGGATGTTGCCATGGAAGCGATTAAGAATGGAGTTGCGCGTATAGAGCTTAACAAAGAGCAGGTTTACAACCAGACAATGCATGATATTCTGGAATCACGCAAACATTTGGATCTGTTAATGGAAAATAACCTGATTAAAAAACCGGATACTTCCATGATAGAAGCTGCTCTTGCAAAAGCGATTGCTGAAGTGAAGTAATCCCGGATCGAACTGAGAAGAGAGTAAGGATATGAATAGTGATATTCTATGGAAGATTTATGAAAAAATCTGATATCAGCGCCGTATTGTGATTAATGATTGATATGTAAGTTTTCATAACCCCGCTTGTTAGTGGGGTTATTTTATTATTTTATCAGCAGTTATTATTCTTGTTGTGTAAGAATTTATTGTTATTTGAATTTTTCTTTTTAAATTACGGATGTAATAATTTTTACCGGTCTTTTCAAAATCTTCTAACTGTGTTTCTTTTATTGTCTGAAAGATATATTTCTCAATCTCTTCATTACTCATCTGAATAGAAAGTTTTTTTCTTATCCCAATACCATAAACCATCAAGGGAGCCCTTTTGCAGGAAATCAAATATCTCTTCATTGTTTGATACGAGGTTGTATAGTTCTTCCTTCAGGTAATGCGATTCATCCATTGGCTGCTCCTTTTATGAAGAATGATTCTTGTGGAATAGAGATATTAATTTTCAACAAGTATTTAAATGGAATTGCCGGATTTTCTAAAAACCTAATCTGGAGCCCCGTTCGTGTATGAGACTTATGTATTTTTCTTTCATTTTTTCAGAGAGGAAACTGATCTGAATTATATCCTCCCAGGATTTCCATGAATTAAATAGGATTTCCAGTTCCCGTGAAATAATGGCTTCATTCAGATTGAGTCTTTCCTTTGCGAAATATTCGGTAAAAATTTTACCGCTTAAATTATTTTTTTTACCCATAATTGGAAGGGCGATTTCCTCTTTCGCGTTCTTAAGGGCTATGGTTGTATTGAGCAGGTCATAGGCGGGTGACAGTTCTGTTTTTTCATCTCTGGTTATGAGTGAAAAATTTTTCAGATGCATATCCTCGTTCCCTGTAAGAAAATTGAAAAGGGTAAGCCGGAAGAGCTTGATTTTTTCAATAGCCGGGAAGGTGCAGAATCTGCTGATTATATCTGCCAGCTTCTCCATGGTATAATCATATTTAGTATCACGGCTCTCCCCGGCAAGCTGGGCAAAGTCCTCCAGGGAGTATTTTTTGTTTCTCCCGTATCTGTCGAAGCGTTTAATAAAATATGTAAATCGTCCATCCTTTGAATAGACCATGCCATTGAAGGGAACCTCTATTCCGGAAAGTGAAGCAAGCTTCATAGTCAGTGATTCATTTGCCGGGAGCTCAGGGTAAAGAGTATTTTCAGGTTTTAATATATATGTGCCCCCCTGGTCTGCCAGTTCAAACACTTTAGCGGCTCTGTTGAACCGGGCGCTCAGCTTGGGCTGTACCCCCTGGATCGACATTTTATCAGCTCTCATGGCTGCTTCATGAACCTGCTCCTCCTGGGTGAAGGGGAGGTCGTTAAGTGTGTCCAGATTTTTTGAGAGCAGGTTAAGCCCTCCTTTTGAGTATTTCTCCTCGCCGCAGTTCTGGTATGTTATGGGGCAGATATTCATTCAGCACCCCTTATTGTAACAGAACCGACAAGGTCGCTCCCTGTGAGAAGAAGTATTGAAAAATAGTCATTGCGGTCAATTTTGGATTTACGCAGAAGAGCCTCAAGCTGAACACCTTCAGGGAGGAGCCCTTCAAAAAAGGGGGGGAACCTGTCAAATTCGTATTCCTTCCGGGAAAGGGGGAGGGTAAGTGAAACCGGGGGGCCTGTATATTCATCTGCATAATTAAATGAGTATTTTTTCCCCTGCTCATATTCAATAAGATCGCCGGCATAGATAGCAAAGTTAAAAACCTCAGCTTTACGCATCATTATTCTCCATGAGCTTTATTAAAGGGTTCTTAAGCTCAACTTTTATGTTTAAAACTGATAATATTTTAAGAATGGAATTAATCTGAACCGTCTCTTTCCCTTTTTCTACGTCAAAGACAACAGTTTTCCCCACACCGGCCATGAGAGCTAATTCCTTTTGAGTGAGGCCGCTCTTTTTTCTGTGAAAGCGTACTGTTTCTCCAATTTCTGATGGTGTCATATTTCCTGCTGTAACAGTAAAAATTAATGATTTTATATATAATGCATCATCAGGAGTATAAAGTCAATTAAATTTACTGCTTTGGCAGTAAATTTTGTGTAAAAAGAATCAATTTTAACATATTTCAGATGAATTCAGTCTATTTTACTGCTATAGCGGTAAAATATTTAGTTTTTAATTATTCTTTTGGATTACTGAAGGTAATTAATCTGGCTATTCAAAATCAGCAGCAGTTGAGATTTGAACTAATTATTCTTGACTATAGAAATAGAAATAATTATATTAATTATATGAGGTGGAACTTATGGAATATGTGTTCAAGGTCATTGTTGAAGAATGCGAAGAGGGCGGCTTTTATGCAGAATGTCCAACCTTCCAGGGATGCCACGCTGAGGCAGATTCTTATGAAGAAGTAATGTCGGAAATAAAGGCATTGGTTGCCGGTTTTGTAGATGAATATAAAAAAAATAATGAACCACTCCCTGTTGACAACTATTCGGTAGCAACAGTTAGAATTGCAGTATGACATCCCAGTTTCCTGATTTAAATTCGAAACAGCTTTCAAAATTAATAAAATGATAACCCTAATTAATAAAGCATCGAACCTATACCGATACAATTATATTTTTTACCCTCTTTTGAAAAAAATAAGATCTATTATTTATTTATTCAGTCTAATAACTGAGAGCAGATTCTCCGGGGATGATGAATCCCTGATTGCTCTGTTTTTAGGCGGCGACAGGCGAGCCTTTGATGCACTTGTAATGAGGCATATGGATATGGTTTTTAATCTCTGTTATAATATTACAGGCGATTATGATGAGGCGAATGACTCTGCCCAGGATGTTTTTATTAGTGTTTATAAGAATCTGGGTAAATTCGAAGGGAGGTCGGCTTTTTCCACCTGGCTTTATAGAATCGCGGTTAATACATGCAGAAACAGGCTTTCATCTGCATATAAAAAACGGACAGTCAATATTGGCGATAATGAAGGATTTCTGCAGGCAGGTTCCGGAGGTAATCCGGCTGATATTTTTGAGATGGAGGAGGGTGAGAGAGCTGTAAGGGACGGGATTGCCCTGCTGCCGGAGGAGGAGAGGATTCTGATTATTCTCCGGGATATTGAGGGGCGGAGTTACCAAGAGATTGCGGGGATTACAGATTTGAAAGAGGGGACTGTAAAGTCCAGAATATCCAGAGGGCGGCACAGGCTCAGGGAATACCTGAAGGGGGTGATGTTATGAATTGCAAAGATTCGCGGGAAATGATTGAAGCATATATTGATAACGGCATAGACCCTCTTGAGGATAAGGTTCTTGCTGAGCATATCAGCTCCTGTGAAGAATGCCGCGGCGAGCTTGAGATTTTTTTGAAATACAGTGATTCAATTAAGTCGCTTAAGCCGGTTAAAGCGCCTGATAATTTTATCCTTAATCTTAACAGAAGAATAGAGAGTGAAACCGGCGGCCTCTCAATCGTGGAACGGGGGATCGATTTTATTCTTATGATTCCCAGGATGCGCTTTTCAATGGAAGCTGCGGGAATGGCTGCTCTTGTTCTTATATTGCTTATTGTTTACAAGCCTTTCACTGTTGTGGAGAAAAAATATTCTGAACTTGAGGTTTCTGTTTCCACTTCTGAGGCTCAGAAAGAGGGGATGAAGCAGGATCAGCCGGCTCAGTTTAAACCGGATGAAAGGGGACCGGGAGTATCTGCTAAAAAGAGTGAAAAGTATATTCTATCTTCTTCAGATCAGGAAAAGGACACAGGCGGGCCAGCAGGCGCTGCAAAGGTAGAGGAGCAGATAGATGAGCAGAGGAGTGAGGCGGATACCTTACAGCAGAGAGGTGAGGAGAGGTTGAGTATCTCCGGCGCTTCTGATACGGCGAAAATGGAAAGGTCTGAATCTGCAGTGAACAGGTCTAAAAGCGTTTATGCGGATATACGTCAGGATAGCCCTGAGGATCTTTTCGCCAAACACAAAGCTGCGGTGATTAAAAAGGAGAGGCTGGAGGATGATAAAACCGGATATATTTTGCGGATTTCATCTGACAGGTATCCCCTTCTTTTAAAAGAACTGGAAGTTAATTATGATGTTGAAGAGATTAGTATTTCCCGTGAAAATGGCGTGACTACTGCTGAACTGCTGATTGGAAAAAAATAAATTCTGCAAAAAAAATGAGAACTTAAATCCTTCTGTTTCTGTCAAAAGAGAAAAACAGGAGGATCCCTATGAAAAAGAAAATTTCAGTAATTGTTTTATCCTTTTTACTTGCAGGAACTGTTTCAGCTTATTCAAACCGGTCCCGGGTAATGGTTCCGAAAATTCAGCTGGCCATACTTCTTGATACAAGCAGCAGCATGGACGGTCTTATTAATCAGGCAAAGTCGCAGCTCTGGAAGATTGTGAATGAAATGGCCCTTGCCAAAAAAGGGGGGTTAAGGCCAGAGCTTGAGGTTGCCATCTATGAATATGGGAACAATAATATCCCCGCAGGGGAAGGTTATATACGCATGGTGCTCCCCTTTACCGGAGATCTGGACAGTATATCATCAGCGCTTTTTAATCTTACCACTAACGGGGGGGACGAATACTGCGGTCTGGTTATAGGTTCAGCGGTGCGCAACCTCACCTGGGACGGGTATGAGGATAACCTCAAAATTATTTTTATTGCCGGGAATGAGCCCTTTAATCAGGGTGAGGCAGGTTATGTCAATGCTGTGAAACAGGCTGTTTCCAGGGGTATTATTGTCAACACAATATATTGCGGTGATAGAAGAACCGGGATTAATACCTTCTGGAAGCATGGCGCTGATCTTGCCGGCGGGAGATATATGAATATTGATCAGGATATAATCCCTGTAACAATAATGGCTCCCCAGGATGCAGAGATAGCCCGGCTTGGCCATGAGCTGAATAAAACCTATCTTGCCTACGGGAAAAGCGGGGCTGCTAAAAGAAAAGAGCAGGAGAAGCAGGACAGTAATGCCATGGCAATGTCTGAAGAGGTGGCAGTGGAGAGGTCTGTTTCAAAGGCTTCGGGGCATTACAGCAATTCAGGGTGGGATCTTGTTGACGCTGTTTCCGACGGAGCTGTTAAGATTGGCGAGCTTGAGGATGAAGAACTCCCCGGGGAAATGAAAAAGATGAGTAAAGCTGAACGTGAGAAGTATATAAAAGATATGACCAGGAAGAGAGAGGAGATAAAGGAGAAAATAAACAGGCTCAATGTTGAGAGAAGAGTTTATGTTGAAAAGAAAATTAAAGAAGCCGGGTCGGAGAATACCCTCGATGCTGCAGTTATCGGGGCTGTAAGGGAATCGGCAAAGAAGAAGGGTTTTACCTTTAAGTAGAGTTAATCTTAAGTTTTTCAGAAGGTGCCTGATTAAACAGCCAGGCACCTTTTCTGCAGATTGTGAATTATTCCATGGTCTTGAAATTGAAAAACTATATCCCCCTGGCAATAGCGCGGAAGAATTCAATACTTTCAAGCTCCATTTCACTGCCGTCTGCATTGTAGTCAGGGTAGGTTGATGTTTTAACTATAACAATATTGTACCGCGGATATATATAAATGGCCTGCCCGTAAATCCCTATTCCCATAAATTCCCCGTCCGGGTTTTCCGGTATCCACCACTGGAATCCGTATCCCAGCACCCATCCCGATGCAGGGTTTTTTCCCGGCATAAGGTGTGGAGCATCGGGTGTTATTGAATCCTTCACCCATTTTTCCGGTACTATCTGTTTATTCCCCCATCTCCCCTTGTTGAGGTATAGCCGACCGAACCTGGCATAGTCGCGGAGCACTGCATTGAATCCTCCAAAGGCTGTTTCCATCCCTGAGACTATCAGGGTCTCCTGAATTATTCAGGAGTTCCTGTTTCACTGCTTATAAGAATCATACCCAGGCCAATGACTGTGCCTGCCAGTCCCAGAAGGAATATAATTACCGCCCATGTGAGGGAATTTCTTTTAAGGTAGGCCTCAACCGGGTTTGCCGGATTGTAATATGCAGGCATCACACCTGCCAGGTTCTCCATAAACTTTTCCGCTGAGGATTTATTCAGAACCTCTGTAACAGGCCATATTTTTTCTCCGGTATACTCTTTCCCTCTTACACTGTATGTGTAGATCACTTTAACTTCCCAGCGGGCGCTTGGCGTAGGCCCCACAGGGATTTTTGTTTTAACCACACTTTTTTCCTGGATAAGGGCAGTTGTCTGGGGCCATCTTAATAAACGCAGATTCTTTATCCCCATTGACATACTGAAAAATAAAGCGAAGAGGGATATTATCAGGATAAAAGCACCGGTAATCATAATTTTAGTCACTCCTCGCTTATTCTCCGATTATTTTTATTCCGGATTATTTTTTACCGCCCTGGCCATTTCCTCCCCTATTTTCAGAAGCACGGAAAACTCTGTCTCCTTAGGGGAACAGGTGGCTTCAACAGAGGGACCGATTTTTTCCCATTTGACCCTTTCAGCAAATGCATTAAGATTATTCACACCGCCGCCGCTCCATGACTTACACCCGAAAATGCTGAGGAATCTGTTTTTAAGACCGCTGTGCTCAATCTTGTTAATTACAGATTCCATTGGGGGGAAGAGGTGAGTATTGTAGGCGCAGGAACCAAGTATTACACCTTTGAAGCGCCAGATATCGCTGATTATATATGAAAGGTGAGTCTTTGATGCGTCATAGACCCTGATATTTTTAATTCCGTTTTGGGAGATTACACGTGCAAGGTAGTCAGCCATTTTTGCGGTATTCCCATACATTGTTCCGTAGACAATTACCACCCCTTCTTCAGCTTCGTACCTGCTCCACCTGTCGTAATAATCGATAATGATCTGAGGATTGCTTCGCCAGATTGGACCATGGGTACTCAGTATAGTTTTAATTTCTATGTCAGAGAGACGTTTCAGGGCTTTCTGAACTATGACAGAATAGTTCGAGACTATATTGGAATAGTATCTTCTGATTTCATCTTCATATACTTCTATATTTACTTCATCATCAAAGATGCCGCCGTCAAGTGAACCGAAGCCTCCAAAGGCATCCATGGAGAAGAGCATTTTATCGGTTTTATCGTAGGTCATCATTGTTTCAGGCCAGTGGATCATGGGGGTAATGAAGAATGTGAGCTTATGATAACCCAGGTCAAGTTCATCCCCCTCTTTGATTTCGTACCAGTTCTCTGTTATGCCGTAAAAGTTATTTATAAACTCAAAGGTTTTTTTGTTCCCTACAATTTTAATGTCAGGGTAGGCTGCTATGACAGCATGCATGGAGCCTGAATGGTCCGGTTCCATATGATTTACAACAAGGTAGTCTATTTTTTTATCACCGATTATCTCTCTTATTTTTGAAAGGAACTGATCTGTTTTGTTGAATTTAACAGTGTCTATAAGGGCGATTTTTTCATCATTGATAAGATATGAGTTATAGGCTACACCTTTATCCAGGGGCCAGAAGTTCTCGAAAAGCGTGGTCTCTCTGTCATTAACTCCAATCCAGTGAACTCTATCTGTAACAGGTACTCTGCAGTCCATAATTTTCCTCTCAATTATTTTTAAGTATATTAAAGTCAATTATAAGGATTCAGCGGAGCGATTTCAACAATAAAAAGGGGTCGGTATAAATTAAGTAATAACAGAAAAAAATACGCGGGCAGCTTTTGCAGCAGCCCGCGCTTTTAATTGGGGGAAACTATCTGAGGAATAGCCGATTATTTTTCCTCAGGATATAATGAATCGATAATGTTATTGTAATTCTGATTAATTACTTTTCTTTTCAGCTTGGAAGTAGGTGTTAGCTCACCCGACTCCTGGGTAAGTTCAACAGGAAGAAGTTTGAAGCTCTTTACTTTTTCCACCTGCCCCAGATCTTTTGTAGCCGCGTCAATCCTGTCCCTGTAAAAGCTGATTATTTCAGGATGATTAACCAGGTCCTCTCTGCTGTTGTATGATATCCCTTTCTCTGCAGCGTACTGCATGAGAAGCTCAAATGAGGGCACAATCAGCGCGGAAATATATTTTTTACCATCTCCAATAGCAACAGCCTGGTCAACATAGATGTCTTCTTTAATGCTGGTTTCTATGAGGAGCGGGGAGATGTTTTTCCCCCCTGCTGTAATTATCAGTTCCTTGATCCTGTCAGTTATTTTTATGTAGCCTTCAGGTGTAATTTCGCCAATGTCGCCCGACTTAATCCATCCGTCAGATGTAAACATAGCCTTAGTGGCTTCCTCTTTTTTCCAGTAACCGGGCATCTGTGCCGGGCTTGTCATCTGCAGTTCCCCTTCCTCAGAAACACGAACCTTCATCAATGGTACAGGCCTTCCGCTTGTACCGAATCCGATATCTTCCGGTGTACATACGCACACAACAAATATTTCTGTCATTCCATATCCCAGACCCATGTTAAGGCCCGCATTGTAGAAAAAGCGGTTGATCTCCGAATTAAATGGCGCCCCTCCAACATGGAAAAATCTGCATCTTCCACCCACAGCACCCTGTACTTTGTTGAGTACCAGTTTTTTCGCCAGGGCATGTTTGATTTTTAGACCTACGGGGATAGGCTTTTTTTTATGATAAAGGGGGTAGTATTTTGATCCTATATTAAGCGCCCAGCCGAAAAGCTTCTGCTTTGCAGGGGGGGCGGATTCTTCTCCAGGTATTCCTGATACTCTCTTTCATAGTTTACCGACATGTCTGCCTCCAGAGTTCTATATATTTAATTATATCATTTATATATCATAAATATATATGCATGTCTACAGAGCTTATAAATCGGTGATTTTTCTAATTGACGGATTTATAAATCAGTAGTTTTTTACATGTACGGGAAAATTAAATAAATCAGGGAGCGTGGAATGGCAGATGCATCTGTAAACTTTTTTGTATTCAGTTCATTTCTTGTGGCGGCATTTATTGCCCTTGGTGAGCTTGTGCAGAGAGATAAACGGTTTATGGATTATGTTTTCCTTTCATCCTTTATGGGACTTTCCTGCTGGTATCTACAGCTTTCATTATTTGCAACAGGGTTTCAGAACGGGGATGTCGCAGGTTTTTATATAATCTCCGGCATGATTCCAGTTGCTTTTGCGGTTCCCCCTCTTATGTCCAACCGCTATAGGTGGATTATTGCGGACAGGCATTCAATCAGGAAAAAATATCTTTTTCTGTTTATACCATCAATTATTTCATTAGTGATTGTTATCCTCCCTCTATTTTTTCCGGCATTAAGGTTTACAGAAAATGTTTATCTTAATGATACTGTTTTAAGCTCAAAGTTCAGCGATCTCCCTCTATATTTCAAGCTTATATATTTTATGATACCGCTGGAGAGTTTTTATCTTATATTTATGATGATTCCGGTCCTCACAGGACTTTACAATATTGTAAGGGACAACACCGGTACCAGTATGGGGAATGTTTCAAAACTCGGTTATCTTTTTGCTTCACTCATAACACTTTCAAATGTAATGGCAGTGCTGGGCCTTATCTTCTCTCTTGCACTTCTTAAGTTTGCCATACTTTTTTCAACAGTCACTATGACCGGGCTCTATCTGGTAACCCGCAGAAACCCTGACTATAACAGGCTCCTCAGCAGTATGACAAGGAAGCATAATTATGAAAAGTCCCAGATTAAGGGGCTAAATGTGGAAGCGGTTACCCGGAGGCTTATTGAACTGATGGATGATGAGAAGATTTTTGCAGATGAGGATCTTAATCTTCCATCTCTAGCTGATGAACTTGGCATAAGCTCCCACCAGCTGTCGGAGATACTTAACAGGGAGATTGGTAAAAATTTCAATACCTTTGTAAATGAGTATCGGGTGAAGGAAGCTAAACAGTATCTACTGGAAGAACCGGATCGTTCGATTCTGTCAATTGGCGTTGCAGTCGGTTTTAATTCAGCTACAACATTTAATGCGGTATTCGGCAGGATGGCAGGGATGACCCCCGGTAAATACAGGAAGAGTATATCCGCAAAAAATTAGTATTGCAGAGGGGTATTATGAAAGATATTGTCAGCAGAATCCGCAAAGAACTTAAAGAAAACTCAGATGAAAAAACAAGGGAATCGGGTAAAAGATTCTTTAAGGAAGAAATTAAGGCTTACGGCGTAAAAACATCACTGGTGAGGGGTATTGGGAAAAAATATTTCAGAGAAATCAAGAATTTTAATAAAAATGAAATATTCGAATTGTGTGAAAAATTATGGCAATCTGGATATATGGAGGAGTCTTTTATCGCTTGTTACTGGTCATATAATCTGAGAAAAAAATATGAACCTGGTGATTTTGATGTTTTCGAAAGATGGGTTTTCACATATGTGAGCAACTGGGCTTCCTGTGATACACTCTGTAATCATACAATCGGCGAATTTGTAGAAAAATATCCTGAGTATATTTCAAATTTAAAAAAATGGGCTTTATCAGAGAACCGCTGGGCCCGCCGCGCTTCTGCTGTAACACTGATTATACCTGCGCGCAAGGGGCTGTTTCTTGAGGAGATATTTAAAATTGCGGATCTGCTCTATTCGGATGAAGATGATCTTGTGCAGAAAGGGTATGGATGGATGCTCAAGGCAGCAAGTGATGCCCATGAGCAGGATGTTTTTGACTATGTAATGAAGAATAAAAATACAATGCCAAGAACAGCATTGAGGTATGCCATTGAAAAAATGCCGGCAGATATGAAGAAGAAAGCAATGGAGAAATAGGCTTAAGCGCAATTATTCTGCAGCAGAGGCCTCCATCTGCTTTTTCAGATCTTCCGCAAGCTCACGCACATGCTTAGCGTGGAGAAAAAGTTTTTCCGCACCCTCTGAGTTGGACTGTGTAAGCTCATTAACATTGGCGATTGAACGTGAGATTTCTGTAACCGCTGTTTTCTGCTCCTCTGTTGCCATCTTCATCTCATCAGATCTGGCAATGGCCCCTTCAGCTTCTGCGTTTACCTGGGAATTAAGGTTCTGCTGCCGCTCCATCTGCCCTGAAACTTCATCTATCATAATATTTATTGAGCTCACACCTGAAATAATTTTGCTGATAGTAGAGACTGTTTCTTTAACAGTGCTGCTCCCTCTGATTATCTCACTATTGTTGAGCCTTATGTGAGACTCAATCTCCTTAATGCTGGAAGATGTCTGGTCAGCAAGCTTTGATATTTCATCCGCAACAACAGCGAATCCCCGGCCCGCGTCACCTGCCCTGGCAGCCTCAATAGCTGCATTAAGCGAGAGCAGATTAATCCTGTCAGAAATGTCATTGATAATTCCTACGATATTTGTCATCTCATCGGAGCTTGTATTGATTTTCTGCATACTTTCATTCATTGACTGGAGAGATGTTTCCCCTTCCCTGGCATAGCCGGTAATATCTTTTGTAGTACCAAGGGTTTTCTTGATTGTTGTTCCCATCTCCAAGATGGTATCTGAAAGAACCTTTATTCTTTCCAGAAGGCCCTTCATCCGTTCATACTGCTCCTTTGACCCTGCAGCTACATTGTCAACACCTGCGGATACTTCTTCAATTGTAGCCATTATCTCCTCAGCAGATGCTGCCTGACTCTGTGTGTTCTCGGAAAAAGATAGCGCTGTGGTTGAGAGATCTTCAGATGATGAAGCGAGATTTGATGATGCTTCATTTAATGATTTTAAAAGATTTTCTATCTGCTTCAGGCTCTCTTCGCTTTTATCCGTTTCAGCCTCAGAGCGCTCTATTGCCTGGTTAACAATACTCACCAGTGAGAGTCCTGCAACAAGTACAAATATGAGGCCGAAGCTGCTGTCAATAACCCCCACTGTGGCAGCCTTAAGGCTGATGTGGTCTAGTATATCTTTGACAAGTATAAAGAATGATATGTCTGCAATGAGAAATACGGCTGTAATAAAAAGTACAAACGAACGCTTGCAGAAGAGCATAGCCTGAACCTGTATGGCCATCATAAAATAAATAAAAGTTGTATAGCCTGCATATGCATCGCGGTTAACTTTGACCATGAGACCTGCTGTAACAGCAAGTGCAAGAAGGCCGATAATAAAATTAGCAGCACCGTTAAAGTATCCCGCCTTAAGTATAAAAAGTGTTATAATGCTTATAATAAACACAGCAACTATAACAATCCCTGCCTGGAAAAGAATCGCCCGGTTAAAAAAAAGAAAAACCAGAAAAATCAGAGTCATAAGTGATGCCACAATAAGGCAGAAGTATAAAAGAGCCTGGGCTTTTTTCTGTATCAGGAATGTTTCATTATGGAATCTGCTGAGGAATGTTTTTTCCAGTAATCTTTTTATCATAAATCTTCTCCATCAGGATTGAGACAATTCCGGTTTAGTAAAAAAATATTATCTGATAAGTGGTAATCTATCCGACTGTACACTGACAGCAGAGCTTTGTCATTAATAAAATTAAAGAAGCATAAAATTTTTTATAATTTTCTCTGTCCGTATATTTTAAATTATAAAAAATTATACTTGTGCTTCATTTTGTCTGTAAAATTATTATTGTTAATAAGAATTTAATGGTGCGGCTTAATAAGGGGTGCTAAAGCGTTTCTAGTATTTTTAAAAACTTTGTTTTAACTGGAGGATGCTTCAATTTTCTTAACTCTCCCCACTTCACCCGAGATAAGCTCCACCTTTATTCCGTGGGGGTGATTTGCCGATTTTGTCAGTAATCTCTTTACTATCCCTTCTGTAAGTTTTCCTGTGCGCTGATCTTTTTTAAGCACCACTGATACTTCCATCCCCGGTTTAATATTATCTCTTTTTGTGCCGTCCATGATATCCCTTCTATTTTTTTATTTTACTAATAAATCTGTCCAGCTGGTTGGCAAAGGCTTGCGTGTCCCTGGGGGTAAAGGGGGGTGGGCCCCCTGTGTCAACACCGCAGTTTCTCAGCTCCTCCTTCAGGTTCCGCATTGTGAGTTTTTCACTGATGTTGTCTTTCGAAATTAAATTCCCCCTTGGATCAATAACTACTGCACCTTTCTCTATTGCCCGATCCGCAAGGGGAATATCTGCTGTTATTATCAGGTCACCAGGCTCTGCCAGTGCTGCTATTTTATCATCAGCTTCATCCGGGCCTGCCGGAACAACAATCCCGGAAATAAATGAGGATTTGGGGAATTTCAGCGGGATATTGGCAACAAGGATAAGGGGGATCTTCGCTCTTTCCGCTGCACGAAAGAGTATCTCCCGGATAGAAACAGGTATTGCGTCAGCATCTGCCAGTATCTGCATAAAGCGGCATCCATAAAAAATTTTTATCTGCATTATTTCTATGATTATAAAATAAGTTCAGATTTAAGTCAGTAAATGTTATGAATTGTTTTGTCAAGCAAGAGGAGAAATATCTGAATATCCTTCAAGTCCCCTGAAAATGGACTTGAAGGGGTAGCTGTATAATTTTTTGGGTGTTGTCATTCCCGCGTAGGCGGGAATCTCATAACTTCTGATTTTAACAGGAGATTCCCGCACTACGTTGTCACTTCGGCTGGAATGACAGGCTTTCTTTAAAAAATTTTACTGTTATTCTCGAAGGGCGTTATGTAATTATAGAATTTTATTTGACCTGGTCCAGATTTTATTCTCCTGGGCCTGCTTGATCAGTTCCTCTCTGAAATCGGGGTGTGCTATTGAAATAAGCTTCTCCGCTCTCATCCATAGTGGAGATAATTTAAGATTAACACATCCGAATTCTGTAGCTACAAACTGTACTGACTGTCTCGGTACTGTTACAGCTGTACCCGGTTTAAATGAGGGCACTACCCTGGAAATCATTTTCCCGTCAGGGAGAGTGTAGGTGGAGGGAATGCATATAAAGCTTTTCCCCCCTTTTGACCAGAAAGACCCCAGAACAAAATCGAGCATTCCGCCGTTACCCGATATCTGCTGGAACCCGTTACTCTCTGCATTAACCTGCCCCATGATGTCTATTTCAATAGCAGAATTTATTGAAGTGAAATCGTTTATAGATTTAATAACATCAAAATTATTCACATAACCTACATTATATGAAGCAAGAGAGGGGTTATTGTGTATCCAGTCATAGAATTTTTTGCTCCCCAGGGCAAAGGTGTAAACAGTTTTCCATCTGTCTATATCCTTTTTCGAATTATTAAGCTTTCCGGAAAGTTCCATTTCCATGAAAGCGTCAACAAGCATCTCTGTATGTCCGCTGAGGTTTTTTAAATCACTCTCTGCAATCATGTGCCCCAGTGTATTTGGCATACCGCCAATACCAAGCTGGATGCAGCACCCGTCATGGAGGTATTTAAATACATGCTCAGCAATTCTTTTCTCCACATCTGTTGCTTCTATATTGGGGAGTTCGAACATGGGTTCATTCTCACCCTCTACTATATAATCAACCTGGGAAACATGAATAGACTCTCTTGCCCCGCCCAGGGCTACAGGTATATTCTGATTTACCTCTACTATCACTTTGTGAGCTTTGCACCATCCATGCATACATGCGTTGTTTATGCCGAAGTTGAAGTAGCCGTTTGAATCCATGGGGGCCGTGCGCATAATATGAACATCCTGAAGCCTTATCCCTGTTTTATCAGGGTCGTATTCATAGAGATCTCCCTTAAGGTGTTCTGTCTGCCAGTCGGTTTCTCCAAAGTGAAGCGGCGCATATGAAACCCTGTCCGGGTACTGCATCTTCATTAAGCGTGTGAGGAGTGAAAAATGGAAATCGTTGTATGTAAAAGCTTTCCCTTCCGGGTCATTGGTGAGAACAGCCGGAACCGGCGGTATTGTAACTGCGCCGTATACATGAACATCCTTCAGTTCATCTTTTCTGTTCGACAGGGCAGTATCGCATGCTACCGGTTTCCCGTTAAAAAAACCGTAGGTAATCCAGTCCCCTGATTTAACGCATTTAAGAGCTTCTTCCGCAGTGCAGAGTTTTTCCCTGTACTGCTGCATTACATCCTTTCTGATCTGGTAATTCATAAAATCCCCCTTCCTCTTTATGTTTATTTGTGAGGAGATGACCATGTATCTGCGGAATTATTCCCCTTTGCAGGGCTAAAATTCCATGTGCGGTCTCATCTATCCTCTTTATTTTAAAACAAGGGCTTTCGTAAAAAGGTTTTCAGCATATTTAAGAACCGGCTTCAGATCTTTGCTGATCCCCTCTTTCCCCCATTTATTCTGTTCAACCTGGACTATGCCGCAGAAGGAGCCCCAGACAAAATTTGTTGTGTGCTTTATCTCATTGTCTGCAAAAAACCCTTTATCAACTGCAAGTTTTACAATCCGGTTACCTTCTCCGAAACATTTTTTACCCCATCCTTTTATGATCGATGCCGCCTCACTGCTTATTTTCTGAACAATCCCTACCTGCAGAAAAATGCTGAAAAGTCTGAAAAGATCCGGATCTTTTTCAAATGTGTCGTAGTAGACATTGAAAATATCGGCTACTATTTCGCTCCCCGATTTATATTCATTATTCTCAAGAGCCGTACGGATAGACTCAAGTTTTTCTGAAAGGGATGTTATAATAGGTTCAATCATCTGGATAAAGAGCTCATCCTTTGTTTTGAAATACTGGTATATTGTGGGTTTGGTAATGCCTGCTTCACAGGCAATGTCGTCCATTGTTGCGCCGGTAAAATTTTTATTAAGAATTACTCTTCTGGCAGCATCGAGGATCTCTTCGATTCTGCGTTCCTTTTCCCTTTTGAGACGCATTTCTACAGATGGATTTCTGGCCATTCCCTTTTTTTTATCCTTTTAGATTGCATGTATTTAATATTTATCGCTGTTTATACAGTATACGGGCAGGGGAGTCAACTATTTATTTAACTATAAGTTAAATTATTATACTTTAAGTTTAAAAAATGTCAGTGCTCGGTGTATTGGCCCCCTAAATCTACCCGGGAGTACTTCTTCGCTTTGCTCAGGGCGCCCCGGAGTGGGACTTTGAGATGCGGGTAATGGTTAGCTATCTTTTAGGTGGACGTAGGGGAATACATAATCAATTCTTCAGGCTGTACCTGCCTGAATAGAGCCCCTGGAAAAAACTCAGGGCATTTGTTCCCAGCACTCTGCTGTCGTAACCCCCCTCCTGGACAACAAGAGTCCTTTTCTTAAGTGATCCTGCAATAAATCCGTTGTTGAAAAAATCATCTTTAAGGAGACTCCATTTCCCTGACGGGTCCCCTTTTGCAGTATCAAGCCCAAGGGCAATTATCAGAAATTCCGGCTTAAATTTTTCAATTTGTTTTACAGCTTTATTCAAAACCCGGCAGTAATTTTTTCCCTCTACCTGCTGCTGCAGCGGGAAATTGATGTTAAAGCCGTATCCACTATCCTCCCCTTTTTCAGATTTAAATCCGCTGAAATAGGGGTATTCAAAATCAGGATCAGCATGAATCGAAATAGTAAGTACATCATCCCTGTTGTAGAAAATGTCCTGCTGCCCATTGCCATGATGATAGTCAAGATCAAGGATTGCTACTTTCCCCCAGGTACTCAGGTAGTTGGCCGCAATTGCTGCGGAATTTAAATAGCAGAATCCTCCAAAACAGCTTCTCTCTGCATGATGACCTGGAGGTCGCACCAGGGCGTAAACAAGCTGCGCATCTGACAACAGTAGATCTGCTCCTGTGAGGGCGCAGTTAACAGCGCTTCTTGCTGCAAGGTAGGAATTTTTATTTACCGGGCTGTATATATCTATGCAGTAATAGCCTGCCCTGGAAAGAAGTCTTTTAGGGGGTTTTGCCTTTCTCCTTATGGGGAAGGTGTCAGGGTAGACCGACACCCCGGGTGGTACTGATGCTGAGGCTTTTTTAAAATACTCAACAAATGCTTTTTCATGAACAGCTGTTATGTGGCGCTCCGGGTATTTCTTTATTTTATGCTTTAAAAAAAGATCACTCCTGTCAATTTTTTTTAAAATAGATTTTATCCGAACAGGGCTTTCCACATACCCTTTTTCATGTATATGATGAATTTCATGACCCTGATTATAAAGAAGGAGAATCTTTCTGTCATCAGGTACAACGGGCATTTCCCTTTTAACATCAGCTTTTCTGTATTTATAATCTCTTATAATCAGGGGATCCTCTTTTAGTGAGGATAAAACCTTTGTTATATTTTTATTCTCATGAGAGACAATATGCTTTCTCTCAATAATGGAGCGGATTATCTTTTTCCCCTGTTTCAAAGGAATCGGTCTTTCTTCATTCAGGCTGTCGTATACCAGGAAATAGGGGTTGCCGTATATCTTTTCTGTATGATTCGCGTATTCCTTACTGATAAGCGGTCTTGCCCCAAAGCCTTCATAAAATTTAAGCCTCCCCCTGTTCCGCTTAAGAAAGGAGGTATCTGTGAAGCTCTCAGGTGAATCGGATAGACACTCCACAAAAAGACCGGAGGAGTTAAGATGTATAGCCTCATCCCTCACCCTTTTGTATATAGCGCCTCCAACCCCGCCGAATGATTTCCCCGGATTGCTGGCAAGGAGATCAAGAAAGCTGTACTTTAAATCCAGGGCAAATGACATCTGGGCAAATCCCAGTATCTCACCTCTGTTATTTTCAGCAATGAAAAAGTAGTAGCGCATTCTGTTTATTACCGGATTGGCAAAGAGTTCCTTTGTTTTTTGCAGGCTTTCAGGTGTCATGTCAGGTATAAGCTGCTTTGTGAGAGAAAGTATACGTTCAATTGCTCTCCGGTTAACCGGGAGAAAGTCATCATGTACACTTCTTATTTTGAATGACATATGGTCTCCTTAATAGCCGGGGCCTCGGGGGCAGTATATCTATAAATCAGGGAGTAATGATTTCAATCTCATATCCCGTATTTTTCTTTAATAAAGGACTCTATAGCCTGTGCGCTTCTTTTTGAAAAACTTACTGCCTCAACTACAGTCTTTGCTCCGGTTACAACATCACCTGATGCAAAAACACCCTCTCTGGTAGTCCGGCCAGTATCATCTGTCACAACCAGACCAAACCTGTCAATTTCAATTCCGCCGGTTGTTGAAACAATATTTCCTGTATATCGGTAAATCTTCGGTTTCCAGTGATTAAATGCTTTCATTTTATACCGGTTTTTTTAATCTCTTACCTTAGAGGAAACCGGAGGTATTATGCTTATTGTAGTAAAAATTGTAATCTCCATATCAGTGGTGCTGATTCTTGCAGAAATCGCAAAAAGAGTAAATCCTGCTTTAAGCGGAATTGTTTCCGGTCTCCCCCTCGGTACGGGCCTGTCTGTATATTTTATAGCATTGCAGGAGGGGATCCCTTTTATGACAGGGGGAATACCATGGGGGGTAGCGGGCCTTGCGTCATCTGTCTCTTTCTGCCTTACCTATTTTATAATAGGGAAGCTTACAGCAGGTAAAGGGAAGTTTTACTGCATTGTATCAGCGTCAGCTTTCTCAGTCGCTGTTTTTGCTTTTACAGGGTACTGCATTCAGCTTTACACCTTCACTCTTATGACCTCTATAATTTTCTTTGCTCTGGTTTTTTTTATTAACCTGTATATTGTTTACAGGATCAGGATTATCCCCGAAAAAGTTTCTGTAAAAAAAGGGGGTCCATTCAGAGACCTGATCAGGGGAATAATTGTGGCCCTGATAATATTAATCATAACCGGCCTCCCCGGAATACTCGGCGGCAGGTGGGCAGGGATTCTCAGCTCATTCCCTTCAACTCTTTTCCCTCTCATACTGATTCTTCACTACGAGTATGATGACAGCCTCTACCCGTCAGTGATAAAAGGCTTTTCATTGGGAATAACCACTCTTGCTGTTTTCTATTCAGGGTGTTTTTATATTCTCCCCCTATTCGGTTTAAACACCGGGATGGTGATTGTGTATTTGATCTCTATTATTTACCTGAGCACGCTGAATATAATAAAGGACAGGATTGAAAAAGTCTGATCACCCGGTTTTACCCGGGTGAATAATGTGATTTAATAGAGAGCTAAGGTATTTTTCAGAACAGTTCCTCCCGCATTCTTACCGGCGAGATGTCCCCTGTTTTAATGGAGTCCCTGATTGCCAGGGCCTGGGGGAGCACGTGGTTCATGAAAAATGAGGCTGTGGTTATTTTACTATCATAAAATGCAGCCTCTCTGTCTGAGTCTAAGAGATTTTTATATTCATTACCCTTTCTTTGAGTAATCCCCTTATTTTTCAGAATTGATTCCATTTCCAGATCCGCAACCCCGGCCTGCCAGTAAAGAAGCCATGCTGCCATAACATTCCCAGTAAGGTTAAGAAAGGGGTATGTGTTCACAACCGGGACCATAAATTTCTTATCTTTCATACATGAAGCGAAATAATCCGCTGTTTCTATGAGAGTATTTATCCCTTTTTCAAAAAGGGTGCTCAATTTTTCCAGATTGCCGCAGGGGGAGAACTTCACAAGAGTATTCTTCATTTCTATTATAAGATTATTGAAGTCTCTGCCGTTATTTTTATTCAGCTTTCTCAGTACAAGATCCATGGACTGAATGCCGTTTGTCCCTTCATAGATTGAGCCAATTTTCATATCTCTGAGAAGCTGTTCAACAGGATAATCTTTGCAGTATCCGTAGCCGCCGTATATCTGCATTGCTGTTTCTGTTATACGGAAACCTGTGTCTGTCCCGTATGCTTTAAGCACCGGAACCATAAATTCCATTATCCCCTGCCACTTTTCCGACTCTTCACCGGGGAGTGCTTTGCTATTGTCTATTGCATAGGCGCAAATATATACCAGGCCCCTGAGAGCATCCAGATGCGACTTCATCCAGAGGAGCATTCTTCTCACATCAGGATGATTGATAATGGCGACAGGTTTGGCATCGGGATTCATCATGTCCATGAGAGATTTCCCCTGGATTCTTTCCTTCGCGTATGCCAGTGCATGATGATAGGCAGCAGATCCGGTACTGAGACCCTGGATCCCCATGTTTATTCTCTCCTCTATCATCATTTTAAACATGATTTTCATTCCCTGCCGCTCCTCGCCAAGTAGTTCAGCGTAGCAGTCATCATTGTCTCCAAAACTTATGGAGCATGTGGCATTACCCATAAGCCCCAGTTTATGCTCGATTCCTGTGATAGTGTAGTCATTCCGCTTTCCTAAAGTGCCGTCATCATTAAGAATAAATTTAGGAACAAGAAAAATTGAAATACCTGAAGTTCCTTCAGGGTCCCCTTCAATTCTTGCAAGGATAGGATGAACAATATTTTCAAACATGTCGCAGTCGCCGCCTGAAATGAAAATCTTCTGTCCCTTGATTTTAAAGGTGCCATCCGGCTGCCTGTATGCCTTTGTTTTCAGCGCTCCCACGTCCGATCCGGCGTCCGGTTCAGTGAGCGCCATTGTGCCGCCGTAAGTCCCCTCGAGCATTTTATACATATACTTATTCTTCTGCTCTTCTGTACCGTAGTCATGAATCAGGTGAGATGCCCCCACAGCCCCCCCTGAGTACATAAAGTATGCCATATGGAAAAGAAAGTTCTCCTGTGCAGCTGCTTCAATAACATAGGGCATCCCCTGGCCGCCGCAATCTTCAGGCGCGGAAATGGTAAACCAGCCTGCCTCTGCTACAATTTTCTGCAGATCGTGATAGCACTTCGGAACTTTCACCTCGCCATTTACAAGAGAGGCCCCCTCTCTGTCAGCTTCCGCCAGCCTGGGGAGAAGCTCCTTCTCTCCGATTTTCTGAGCCATGTCCAGGGTCATGTCAAAGGCATCCCTGGAACAGTGGGCAAATAAATCTTTATTAAGCAGGGAGTCGATTGCCAGAATTTCATATAAAATAAAATCCTGCTCCCGTCTGTTTGATATTAGTGACATTGTATTACCCCCCCTAAATTTTTTCTATTCGTAAACCTTCTCTTCAGTTTCGTGTGCATTGACCGCGTCAAGCTCCACATCCCTTGTTTTACCGGCTTCAATGTTTTTCCCGTTTTCCTTGTACCATTCGGTCTGAATAATATGCTGCATTATTTCGTTGGTTCCAACCCATATCATGGAGAGCCTTATATCGCGGACAATTCTTTCAATAGGGAATACATTGGTGTAGCCAATACCCCCCATTACCTGCATACAGTCATTCGCCACTTCCCATGCTGTTTCAGTAATAAATTTTTTGCTCTGGGAAACCATTCTCCTTATTCGACCCGCAGAAACTTTCCCTGAATCTAATGCCAGAGCTGTTGTGTATGCCATTGACCTCATAGCGTCCATTTTCATGGAGCAGTCTGCAATTTTAAATCCCACAGCCTGGAAATTCATTATAGGCTGGCCGAATGCTTTTCTCCTCGATGTGTATGATGTTGCTATCTCAAGTGCGGGCCTTACTGAACCTATTGTCATTGCAGCGGTTCCAAATCTTTCAGGGACCATGTTTGTCATGAACACCTCAAAGCCGTTATGTATGCCGTTAAGGGCGTATCTTTCAGGAACTCTTACATTATCAAGAAGCAGCCGTCCCGCACCACCCCCCCGTACACCCATTAGTCCGTAAATATACTTTGACTCAACGCCTTTAACCCTCGGTATCATAAAACATGTCATACGTTTATGAGGGGGGGCATCGGGCGCGGTAACAGCATATACCATAAACCAGTCAGCCCCTTCAGCTCCAACAATAAATCTTTTCTGGCCGCTGATAATCCAGTCATCGCCATCTTTCCTTGCAACAGTTGTTGCTCCGAAAAAATCTGAACCACCTCTCGGCTCAGTGAGGCACTCTGCAGCAAAGACCTCACCTTTGAGCAGTGGCACAACAATTTCCTGCTTAAGTTCCTCGCTTCCGTATTTGACAATGGCCTCACAGACAATATCAGCTCCCACACCCCAGAGGCATGCCAGGGAGTAGCTTGCAACACCGATCTCCTCAGCCACAATAGCATCATCAACCCATCCCAGGCCGCGCCCCCCATATTCTGTGGGGAGTCTTATCCCCAGGAGATTCCTTCTGCCGCACTCCTGCAGGTACTCTTTTGGAAACTGAATCTCCTCAGCATCCATTGCCAGGATCATCTCCTTGGGTACCCATTTAGTAAATTCCCTGGCCTCATCGCGCAGTTTAATCTGCGCATCTGTCATGTTAAAATCAAACATTTCATTTCCCCCCTTTATTGTTATTGTTAATTTCCGACTTTCTTTTCAGAAGTTTATTTTTAAGTGCAAGCAGATCCTTCTCGAATATTTCCATCTCTCTTATGTGGGTTTCCACCTCTATCTGCTTTTTCTCCAGATAATAGAGACTTTTATCTATCTGATTAAGCTCATTAATATCAGTGTCAGCAAAGCCTATCATTTCCGAAATCTCCTGAAGTGTGGCTCCGAACCGCTTCCCCCTCAGAATAAGCTTAAGTCTTATCCTGTCTTTTTTGGTGTAGACCCTCTGGTTGCCTGATGTTCTTTCCGGAGAAATAAGCCCCTTCTCCTCGTAGAACCGAATTGTGGAGGTGCTGATATCAAGTTCTGAAGCGAGCTCAGAAATTGTGAATTTATCTTTCATCAGGTATGGTATCCCTTTTAGTTAAAGTTAAAGTGAGCTTTAACTATTTACTGTAATTTGTCAATGGTTTTTTATATCATTAAGGAGTAATAGAGATAAGCCTTAAAAAAAGCCTGCAGAGAATCTGCAGGCAGAAGAGTAGTTGAAATAGTGAGCGGTATTTGGGTATAGAGAATTTAGAAATGCAGTCAGTACTATTTATTTACATTGCCGCATTGAATTTTAAACATATCACCTGCACCGTCATATTTAAGGGGCCGGTATTTCCCGCCGGTATAGTCCTCCTGAAATGTTATCTGCGGGTAGACCCAGCATTCACCCTTGCTGTCCTTTACTGCAGCAGCAGCACGGATATAGCGGTGGAGAATGGCATTGGTAACATTGTGACGGCGTACCATCCATTCTGAGTCGATAATTACCAGTCGGATTATATCTTTATTAGCCTTAATGCGTCCGGTTTTCCAGTCATTTGAGTTTTTAATAGCCTTTATCATATCAGCTTCGGTCTTTTTATTCTTCATTTTCGCCTGAGGCATGCGCGCCTTATCAGCAGCACCTGAGTCTGCACCGCTTATCATTGCAGTCATCATTGTACCGTAGGCAGCGTAGTTGTTCCCTTCAATAGTGAAGTCCCCTTTTGCAACTTCCTGATAATTGAATTTTACCGATACTGTAATGCTGTAAGTACCTCCAGGGAGTGTGCGGAAAAGATCAGCAATTTTAATGGGGCCTTCACATGCGGCAGGGTTTGGGTATTTTTTATAAATAACATCATCTTTAACATAGGCGCTCATCTTCTGCGGGTCGGGGAGAATATCAAAAGCAAAATGTTTTCTACCCAGTGCAGCCTCACCGGCTGTTCCGTTTGTGTAGATTGTATCATTGTCTTCAACATCAACAACGATTTCTACTGTTCCTTTCTTCATTGAGGGGTTCCCAGCAAGCCCTTTAAATGTGTCAGGTAGAGATGCCAGACCGTAAATGGTATCTCCCGATTTAAAGCTCCCTGTAAGATTTGCCGGTTTTGCCGGGTCAATTGGAGATTTGGAAAATACAATTTTACCGGTACTTTGTGCCTGTAAATTAATTGCGGATGTGATAATAAGTATGCATAAAAAAATTAGAAATTTTCTCATAACAGCTATCTCCTGTAATATAATATTTACCAGTCCGGCTTCACTCTGAATATATGGCCCGAATCTGGTGTGTTTGCTGTCCGGGAATCTCCTCTGAGATAGTAGTGTGTAATATGTATAATGGCACTTTAAAAATGTCAAGGCTTAAACCCCCTGAATCATCGTTGAAGGAGTTTTAATGCTGTAAAAAATTGTCCGCAGATAATGCACTTTATAATGTATTATTTTTTGTTTAGAAGTACTAATTCAGGTGAAAAACCTGATTAATTACCGGTTTTTTGTGAATAACTTTGGCAATTAATATTGACGTCTATGCTATAATGTTTAATTATTTGAAATATGGATTAATCTTTTTTTTTACAAAGGTGATAGTCCTATTCACTATGAGGTCTGGTGGAAAAAAGGGTAGAATGAGAATAATTAAACTTATATTTTTTATGATTCTGGTTATGCCATTAATGCTCCTTCTTTCAGGGTGCTTTGATGATTCTATTCTTGATGCTATGATCTCTGAGGGAGATTTTGTTGCGCCCTTTGATGTTGTGGTTACTCTTGATAAAACCCGGCGATCAGTATATTTCCCGATTGCTGATACCGGAAGATTGGATATTGTCAAACCTGGAGATGATGCCACTTATACTGATGTACCAGATGCTCCCGATTTTGAAATACAATTAGATGTTACTTTGCCGGATGATACTTTTTCAGATAATGACATAGTAATTGATAAAGTTACAGGACTGGTATGGACAAGATGTTCAATTTCAGGGATAAATACGGTTAATAGTCATAATGACTGTGTCGGAGTGAATGCTGCAATTGAATGGGCTAATGCGGTTACTTCCTGTGAAGCATTGAATGATGTGAATGATGGTCAGGGTTATGCAGGGTATAAAAACTGGCGTTTACCCCGCCTCCCTGAATTGCTGTCAATTGTTGATTATGAAGAAATTAATCCTGCTGTAGATGAAAGTCTTTTCCCAAATATTGAGCATGCTACAGACGAAGGATATTGGACATATACTTCTCAACTTTTCATTGATGATGATAACAATACTACTGATAATGGCTGGATTGTATTTTTTAATTCAGAAGTTCCTCAGACAGGATTATATGATGGGGCAGTTTTTGAAATTCCTAATATTACTGTATTTAAACGAAAGTTGAAATCTGATCTAACATTCGAAAAGCAGTTTGCCCGGTGTGTAACAGGGGGGGCAGATTGAAAAAAATTTCTTTTTTATTGTTAATAATTTCATTTGCTGCTTCTGCATACAGTTTTAAGTCTTATTCAGTCTTAACACGAGGCATGATAAAAGATAATTCAACCGGACTGTTCTGGACCAGGTGTCCGCTTGCTGCGAATAATAAACCGGTTTATGATTTTAATTGTAATTCGGAGTTTAAAGCTTTTACATGGACTGAGGCAATAGATGCATGTAACAATCTTGTTTATGAAGGGAGATCTAACTGGCGCTTGCCAAATATTAAGGAACTTTCCAGTATATTGCAGCACAGGCATTATTCAGAATTTGAAAACTGTTCACAAATTAATGATGATGTTTTTCCAGGGATTATTAAAGAAGGGGATTGTTTTAATTTCTTTTCCGAAATACATTACTGGTCATCAACACCTCATAAAAATTATACAGTTGATGATAAAAACTGGTGGTTCATCGATTTCAAGTTCGGAACTATAGGGTTCAGTTCTGAAATTCATGGTTTTTTTGGTTTCCCGATAAAAAAATTCGTCCGCTGTGTCGCAGGCCCATAAAGTATAAAGGAACCCTCCATTGCATTTCAGAAAATTAATCTATCTTCTTCTACTCACTTCATTCCTCACCCTCCTGTCATGTTCGCAGAATCCCGAAGTAATTGAACACGGCATATTCGCCCCCAACAGACTCGAATCTGTAATCGGTCAGGATGGCGTATGCTCCATAGACTTTGATGATAAAATCACCCTCTGGACATTTGCTGATACAATACTTGGTGAATGGAAGAGCGAAGATAAAATCTTAAGCGGCCTGATTAAAGATGACGCTGTATTCATGAAGATGATCCCCAACTCTCTTGCATGGACTGCTAAAACTGATAAAAAAAATATCCATAATCCGGAATTTAACTTTATCCTTGAAAATGGAATAGTCACCCCCTTTATAAAAAACCGGAAAGATGAAGATCTCATGAAACATCGTCTCTGGGCTGTTGACGGGATAAGAATTGATGATGCCGTATACGTTTATTATCTGCATATTTATGTCCCTGACCCTGAAAAGCTTCTGGAGTTTGAAACACTCTATGCAGGGCTTGCAAAGTGGGAAATACCGGAAGGGTGGTCACCTGGAGACCCGGTAGATTTTAAAAGGGTGGGAAAAATATTTAAAAACAATCCCCCTGCATTCGGTTCTACTGTTGTAAAAAAAGATGGTTATATTTACACAGCCGGGCATTATAAGGGTGAAGGTTTAAGCTTCCCCATAAAAATAGCACGGGTTGAAACCGGAAAAATAGAAAATAGTGATGATTACACTTTTCTTAAAAGTGACGGTACCTGGACAGGTGATATAAAGAAATCAGATTCATTTCTCGGTGATGTGTCAGGGGAGTGCTCTTTAAACTGGAATGAATATCTTAAGGAATATGTTATTATCTACGTAAGAGTATTCACAGGTGAGATAGTTCTTGTAAGATTCAAAGATTTTAAAGACCTGTCAGATGCAGAAAAAAAAGTTGTCTATAAAATCCCGGGAGAAGTAAAAGGGGCCATGTGGCATTACTCAGGGAAGGAGATTTATTCATCAGGGAGGAGCATATTTATGATCTATATCAACCCCGATACATACCAGCCCATGTTAGTAGAAATAAAGCTATAGGGTTTCTTTCAAGGAATGAGAAAATTTTCTTTTTTTAAACCCTCTCCCGACTCGGCGGGCTTACTACTACCCACTTCTTAAACAGTACCCGGCTGATCCATTGTGCCCTCACCCCCGGCCCCTCTCCCATGAATAAACTTTAATGATAATTCATGTATTGATGCCGGGGAGAGGGGTGACCGTATAAAAAATGAACATTTGTTTGTTTTTATCCGAATTCTCCCCCTTCTCCCTCGGAAAAATAAGTACAAGGTATTATTTTTTATTATGGGAGAAGGGGGCCGGGGGGATGAGGGCATAAAAAAGTTCATAATATCGGTTTATTCAAAAGAGATTATTTATTTAAACTGACTTGTGGGTAGTAGTAAGCTCGGCGGGAGAGGGTGCACAAGCGATAGCGATGTGCGGGTGAGGGCAGCTTTAAAGAATATCCACAACAATCATTGTGGCATCATCCTCAAAACCTTCAGTATTATAACTCCCTGACCATGAGTAAATATCCATAAAGCATTCATCAATAACCCTGGCCGGAGGGAGATCCCGAAGCTTAAGTAAGAGAGATTCTAATTTCTCCTCTCCATATATTTCACCGGAATTATCCCGCTCCTCAATAAGCCCGTCTGTAAAGAAGACAAGCCTGTCGCCATTCTCAATAGGGATGGTCACATTGCTGTATCCAGTGTCTTCCATGAGGCCTATAAGGCGCCCCTTTATTTTAAGGTGCACCAGCTCACCATTTTTTTTCAGCAGGTACATGGGCCAGTGAGCAGCATTAGAGAATGTGATTGTCATTTCATCAAGATCAATGTATGTATAAAATGCAGTAATATATCTTCCGGAGAGATTGTGAAAAAGTGCTCTGTTAATCCCCTCAAGGAGCGCCGCGGGATCTTTCAGTCTTCCAGTGGAAGTGGTGAAGGCGATTTTAATCATAGTGCTTATAAGTGCAGCAGGAACTCCATGTCCGGTTACATCAGCAATAAAAACTCCGATTCTTTTTTCATCAAACTGGTGGAAATCATAAAAGTCCCCCCCTATCTCCGACATCGGTTCATATTTTGCCTTAATAGACAATCCTTCCAGTTCAGGAAGAGTTTCCGGGAGTATGGAGAGCTGAATATTCCGTGCAATGTCCAGCTCCTGACGAATTGCAATAAGGGCATTCTGCTCTTCAATCGCTTTTTTAAGCGACACATAATTCCGTACCCTGGCCAGGAGCTGATCTTTGTCAAAGGGCTTGGTTATATAATCATTGGCGCCCAGGCTCAGCCCTGTAATCATATCCTCGCTGGTGTTCTTGGCTGTAAGAAGAATTATGGGGAGCTGATAAAAGCTTATTTTCTCTCTCACCCTTTTGCACACTTCAAAGCCCGACATCTCAGGCATCATCACATCAAGAAGAATAAGGTCAACATCGATTCCCGATTCAATGAGCTTAAGAGCCTCCATGCCGCTGGATGCGGACTCAACATTATAACCGTCAACTGAAAGGTGATTGATGAGTACCTGCAGATTGATAGGATCATCATCAACAATGAGTACCGATCTCGCACCGCTGTTCCCCCGGTTTCTGAAGTTTTCTGTTATGCGGTTTTCATCTTTCACCGGAATAGATGATGACCTGATCTCCGAGTAACAGCTTTTTGCGGCTCCCCCTGCTGCCGGGAGAGTGAAGAAGAAGCTTGACCCTTTTCCCGGTTCAGATTTCACCCATATTGTTCCGCCATGGAGTTCAATAAGATTTTTCGTTATTGATAGTCCCAGACCTGTGCCGCCGTATTTTCTTGAAGCTGAACCGTCGCTCTGTACAAAAGAATCGAATATGATCTGCTGCTTTTCCGGGGTAATCCCCTCTCCGGTGTCGCTTATCTCTATAGTATAGTTGTTGCCGCTGATAGAGGAATTAATCCGTACTTCACCTGCGGGGGTAAACTTTACAGCATTGCCGATAAGATTCAGAAGGATCTGCTGAAGCCTGTTCTCATCAGCATTTACAAAATGTATCCCCGGCTCTATATTGTTGATTAAACTCAGATTTTTCTGATTAAGGGAACCGGAGATAATGGTAAAGACCATCTCAGTCATTGATCCCAGGTCTACACTTTTTTTATCAAGAATAATATCGCTGTTTCTTAGTAATGAGTAATCAAGTATATCATCAACAAGGGTTGCGAGCCTTCTGCTGCTTTTAAGTATCATTGAAAGGAGGTGTTTAATGTTGTCATTAAGCTCACCGCTGATCCCGTCCATTAGTGACTGGGTAAGTCCGATTATTCCATGTATGGGGGTTTTAAGTTCATGTGTGGTGTTTGCAAGGAATTCATCTTTAAGGCGGTCCATTTTCAGTAAGTCAATATTTGCTTGTTCGAGCTCACTTATTTTCTGATGAATCATAGCTGACATTTTATTGAATGTCGATGCAAGGTGACCAATCTCGTCTTTGTTCTTTATTGTAACAGTATGGAGGTAATTCCCCTGCTCAATCTGACTGGCCCCTTCAGTGAGTTTTACTATCGGTCTTGAAAGGTATACTCCGAAAATTACAGCCATAAAAATAACAGTAATTAGTAAAACAACTGAAGCAATATTTACATATTTTTTGATCTCATAAATTGTAGAGAGTGCCACCTTCTTTTCCATAATTGTTCGTGTCATGCATATGGGGGAATTATTCTGCATTGTGCCTATTGAGATAAATTCAATATAATCAGTATCAGTAAAAAACTCCCTGTATCCGCCGGCAAAGGATTTAATTTTTTCAATTTCATCAGGGGGGATCCTGTCATTGAATCTTGTAAACCCTGATATTTTATTATCGCTTATTATAGAAGCAAGAATAGTTCCGTTTAATGAAGGGCGTGATGAAAGGAGTACAGCGTCAGCATATACAAGTCCCTTCTTCTGAAGCGGCTCAAGCATATTTATCATATCCTTAACATCAACCATCGATGCCCGCACATTGCCGCCATTCATAAAGAGAATGTTAACAACTGACTTGGAGAAGACGCTGGTATTTATACTGTTCTGGGCGATTATATAATCAAGCGCCTCTTTCTCCATTTTATTGATAACAAGTGTAGAGAATGGTACAACAAGAAGAGATGTGAGGATGATAAACATTATAATAATTTTATTTTTTATGCTCATAATATTAACTCTATCTCTGCAGCGCTTCAATGGCCTGCTGGCGCCTTATTGCCCTTGGGAGATATATATTAGCTGTTCTATTCCCCGGGTCAACCAGTAAAATTCTTTCCATTGTGTTTATACACTCCCTGTAACGGGCAGCTTCATAGTGCCTTATGCCGTCTCTCTCCCATGCTCCAATACCTGCAGCCAGTTCCCTTCTGTACTTTCTAAGGTTATTTTCGCATTCTGCAATATATGGTGCGCAGAACTGGAGGTGAGGGATTGCGCGGATATAATTTTTCAGGCTGATAAAATTATCAGCCTGCTTTTTGTCAGATTCAATTTCTCTGATCCTTTGAAGATTATAGTCCAGGCCCGGATATTCGCTGTCCATCATATGAACTTCATTAAAAAGCTTTTTAGCCTCTTCAAAATTTCTGCTTCTGAATGCAGTCTGTGCTTTCTGGTAAAGCTGGAATTTTACTTCAGCTTCAGATTCCCTGTTAAGATCTCTTGTTGAATCATTATTGTTGAATGTCAAACCCGCACTGATTGTAATCGGCTTGAATAATTCACCTGAAATATCTGTGATCCTGTAATCGATGAGGAACAGAAGCCCTACGCCGCTCCCCAGATAGGCCATGTTCCCCAGGTTAATAGATAATCCTGGCTTTAGAGCACTCCCTGTTTCTCCGGTATTTGCTGTATTTATGCGTGAATAGAGACCATGCAGATCAATCCCGATAAAGGGGAGGAGCAGCGGGTGCATTCTATATGTTGTAAAGATGCCCCCGGTAATATCGTATTGATGCAGGTATGATCCACCTGTTTTAAGCTCATAGTTTGAGTAGGAGATCCCGCCCTTGTAGTATAGCGGGAGAGAGAAGCGATTCTCCCTGTAGAAAGTGTTGAAAGTTAAACGGGGACCATCTTCCAGATAACCGTTGTAAAATCCGGTGGGTATTGACATACCACCGGTTACTGAATAGGTAAAGCCGTTGTAGCGGCTGTATTCATTCGAATATGCTGATACTGATGCAATTATCAGCAAAACAGTTATTGACAGGACTATTCCAGTATGATTCATCGTATATTCATGATTCTCTTTATTTAAACCAGGTATATTTTTACCAGGTTTTTTTTAATGCTGTTAATATACCATTTTGTATCATTTATATATTATCCTTACATAAAGTAATTTTTATACTTATTTTTCAATTAAAAAAAGCCTTTCCATATTATTAATTTGCATTTTAATTTAATGCTAATTCCTTAACTTTTATTTGAAAAAAATTGCTTTAATATTGAAAACAGCATTACTGCACTAAAAGATATGTTCGGGAATAATTACTTATAAAATTAAAGATTATATCAATAAAAATATTGTTGATTGTGAAACTATGAATAAAAGACCTTTTCAATCTATTATTATCAGAGCATTCATTATCTGTATACTCTTAAATGCTTTACCTGCAGCAGCAGGGACAGCTGCTGTTTACCCGGCCTATACGGGTAATCCGGTATTGGACCATATTCTCAGTTCTGCTGAGTATAAATTAAATGAAATGTTCCATAAATCGGGGCGATATTATCCTGCAGATTATCACAGTAAAAAAGCCTCCCTTGAAAAAGCCGCTGGTGAAAACAGTGAAATCTTTTATAAAAATGCCGCGCGATTAATTCATGCTGATCTTGCTGTAATGCTGAGTATCGATTCTCAAAGGGGTGTTTTTGCATTAAAAATGACCTGCATTGCTTTTACATCTGCCGGAGAAAAAACCTTGTTCGATTCACTTATTACTTCATCAATACCTGACAATATCCCCCTTAAGGGTGTGCTCCGGTTTTCTCATTTTTTTAATGACCTTAAACTGGAAGCAGAGGTGATCCGCATAGATGATACCGGGGGGAGGGTGATTGATGCGGGGCAGTGGAACAGCCTTGAAGCAGGGGAGTATAAAACCTCGGCTGGAATCGTAAATGTAACAGAGCTTTCCAGGTATAATTCTCTACTTGAAGGATCAGATTTATCTGAAGGGGAGAGTATTATTTTTGATATTTATCCCGATTTGACAGATTATTTCAGGGAAACAGAGAGGGTGATTAAGCGGAATATTGTAAGGAAATATGGAACAGATGAAGTTCTAAACAGTAAGGAGGGTGCGGCAAAGGAGATGGTATATGGAACCTGCATTATAAATCCGGGGGCCAACCTTTTTCTCCCCGGATACGGTTCTTTCCTCTCTGTTGAATATATGGGGATAGAAAAAAGTACCCCGGATCGTACAGGGATGATCATTGCCACAGCTATTATTGCAGGACACTTTATGCTCCCCGGCATGTTGACCGGTTTTAAAACAAATTTTTTCCCCTGGGTTAAAGACAGCGATAAAACTTCAGAAATGCAGAGGCTTCATATTTTTCTCTGGGCATCACTCCCTCTTACCTACTCGGCATCATTCTACAATCAGCTTGCATGGCAGTATCACAGCAAAGATCTCCTCCCACCGCTTTTTATTGATAGTGATAATACAGCAGCTGTGATATCACTTTTTGTTCCAGGGGGCGGGCTTTTTTATAAAGGGCAGAGAGGGGCGGGTTTTGCTTTCTATGCTGCGGAAATGTCACTCCTCGGTTACGGGATATATACCGGTGAGAGTGAAAAACGCAGGGCTGCTTTTATCGGATTGGCAGCAGTAAAGGTTATTGATATTGCTGCCGCATATTTTGTTCCACCAGGTTACAGGGTCTTCAGGGATGAAATTTCCGGTTCCGCGCCATCATTCTCCATGGGGATACTCCCCGGAATTGAAGGTGACGGGGAATTTACATTTTCAGTTACACAATCTTTCTAACTTTTTTTTTATTAATACAGGAATGGCGGGGAAAATGATAATATAAATTCTTCGTCACCCGACATTATCATCATATATTGTCATTCCTGCGAATGCAGGAATCTTATACTATAGTTTTATATAAATCATCCCATTCAGGATTCATTTCATTTATCACATTGTCTTTGAAGTCCCTTTTCCATTTTTTCATCTGCTTTTCTTTTATAATTGCACTTTCAATATTTTGAGTTTCAATAAACCAGACAAGTTTACTGCAATTATATTTTGAACTAAAACCCTCAATTAGCTTATTTTTATGTTCATATACACGTCTTAAAAGATTATTGGTTATACCAATGTAAAGCACTGTGTTATACTTATTTGTCATTATATAAACATAGTATTTATTCATTAGATAATATCAATTCCATAGAATTTGATTTATGAGATTCCGGCACTTCGTATTCACTTCGGCCGGAATGACAGGACATTACACAATCTTTTTAACTTTTTTTCTTGAGAAAAAGAAGAAGGCTAAAAATAAAACATAAGAGGCGATTGCCGGTATTACTGCAGCAGGGTAGAATTTCGCAATTGGCGCAAGAAGGAGTATAACAAACCAGTGATAGTAGATCGCCTTACCTGTGTTAAGTGCAATAGGGAAATCGTTCCATCTTATTATCACCATCATACCTGTAAGATTCCAGCCGTATAACGAATAAAAGGCGTGCATCCTTAATATTACCTTCCCGTAGTATTCATAAAAAGCGAATTTAGTAAGTACAATATATATTATTCCAGTGACCGCTGAGATTAAAAGAAAGTACATCCCTGATACAAGGAAATGCTTCTGCTGTATACGTGTGCCGAATCTGAAAAAAAAGAAGAATATAAGTAATACAGTGATGAAGAGGAGTGCGGATATTATGACTTCGCCGATAAAAACTTGAAAAATAATAAAAAGAAAGAATACTATAACACCTCCGCATATGAGCCAGAAAAAGATATGCTCTGCAATATATATAAGGGAGGATTTCTTCTCTTCAATTATTCCGAAAATTATAGACATGGTGATGAGTGATACAGGGAACGAAAAACCGAGAAAAAAGACATTTAACGTAAGTTTTTCGAAATGGAAAAGGTTAAAGTGTACTTCGTTTAATATAACAAAGGATGATAGGAGCAGGGCGATTGAGAGACAGAGGAGCGAGGCCTGATGAAATTTTTCTGAAGCGCTCCATTTTGCCCTGAAAAAACTGTAAGGGAAAAATGGAAATTTTTTAATACGGTACGATTCCACAATAAATGCAAGCACTACAGCAATAGCTGCTGCAGGGTAGTAAATTTCAAAAAATGCCAGCATGGCGTATATAATGCTCAGGAAAAAGAATATTAATGTTTTAAACGACGGTACGCTTCTCCCCTCAGTAAGATAAAGGATTGTAAATCCGCCGCTTGTAAGGTTGAAAAGGAATATATGGAGCCTTTCAAAGTTTTTATCCATATATATGTCCAGGTATCCAAACATGAATGCCAGGGACATTGTGGTAAAAAGCAGGTATCTTGAAAGGTATCTTATATTCATTGTAAATATCATTCTTTCCGGATTATCGGGGGATAAAAGCAGATCTTTACAAATCCTTTTCCCCCTGTCCCCCAAAGGGGGCACGAGTTAATATATTTTTACTCTGATAATTTAATTTTTTATCATTCCTATAACAACTTCAATATTGTTTAATACATCTTCATCTTTAATATGTAATATTTGGATTCTAATACTTTGAGAAAATTCATCTACTTACACAAGTATTCTTTTTACCTGCCCCCTTTGGGGGACAGGGGGCAGACTCCGGAAAATTCAGGAGCAATTAATGGCGTTCCTGCAAAAAGTAACTTATTTTGCCACAGAGGCTCAGAGACACAGAGAAAGATGAACTAATTATACAGATATATGAAATCGTACATAAATATATTTACAATTTTTTGCAAATAT